>OGZI01000048.1_pt1 | contig 149586 bp, 161 predicted proteins | sample 1576711 | NCBI WGS metagenome assembly OGZI01 (sample SAMEA3541482, study PRJEB24748) | human gut metagenome | biome: human gut; feature: human-associated habitat; material: faeces | place: China | collected 2012
TTGAAAAAAATCCAGATTTTTTTCAAAAAAGTGGGAAATCCCCACTTTTTCCCTTTTTCATGCGGGTTTTCGAGGTGTAAAAAAGGGGATAAACCGACAGTTTATCCCCTTTTCCTGAAAAAATCATACTATTTTTTCAATTTAATTTTGATTCTCTACTGCATAAGGGTCCGGATTAGGACACTCATGTTTTTCAAATCCAGTGGTTTCCAGATAGGTTCCATGCTTCATATGGCGACGATCATCCGCATACTCCATACAAACAATCATATCATCGTTAAACAAGAACTTGCTTACAGATGCATTGGCAACCATACTGTTGGACATCTCCTCAAACGGTTTTCCGCTTGCAAAATGGATATAAGAAGAAATAATGATTCCATGGCTTACCGCCACAATCACCTTTCCCTTATTTTGTTCCACCAGACGATCAATCGTTTTCACGATTCGTTCCGATACATCGCGCATCGATTCTCCACCCGGACACTCCATTGATGCTGGGCAACTGTGCATGGCTTCCATTACTTCTGGATATTCCTTCGCAAGCTCACTGAATTTTCTGCCTTCCAGCAGTCCTCCATTGAGCTCTATTAAACCTTCATCCACAATTGGAGACAGTTTTTCCAAACCATGCATTTCCGCAATGATCTCTGCTGTCTTTTTGGCCCGCTGCAAAGGACTCGTGTACAGCACATCGATTTTGGAAAGACTGAATGCCTCACCTAACATCTTTGCCTGACGGATTCCGTACTCATTGAGCGGGTTATCGATGATCCCCTGAAACCTTCCTTCATAATTTCCGCCGGTTTCACCATGTCTGATCAGATATAAAATTGTCATCTTGTTTCCCGCCCAAGGCGAGGCTCTCTTCCTTTCCTTGTTTTTATCGTTGTATTTATTGCTGCGTTGTGCTCCAACGAGCGCAGGCGAAGACAAGCAACCTGTACGAAAATGAGGTTCTCATATTCGCACTGAACCGACAACACAAACCGTATCCAGTTTGCAGGAGATCTCCAAGCTTCCTGAAATAAGCCTGACGATATAAACTGAATAAATTCAGCTTATGGTCTTCATCTGCAAAAACTTTTGTTTTCGTGTTTTCGCTCCAACGAGCGCAGGCGAAGACAAGCGACCTGCGCGAGAGCGAGGCTCTCATATTTGCACTGAACCAACAACGCGAACAGTGTCCAGCTTCAAGCTGGCTACCAAGGCTGAACGGTACCGACAATCTCATTGATGTCAGAGATATGATTGTCCTCCAGCCACTGATTCATTCCATCAATAACTTCAATTGGTGCTTTTGGATTATAGAACATCGCTGCACCGATCTGGATTGCATTGGCACCTGCCATCATCATTTCGATTGCATCCTGCCATTTTTCAATGCCGCCCATGCCGATAACCGGAATCTTCACGCGGTTTGCTACCTGCCATACCATTCTTACCGCTACCGGGAATACTGCCGGACCGGACAGACCACCCACATTGTTCTTGAGGATTGGACGGCGGGTGTTGATATCAATTCTCATACTGAGCAGGGTGTTAATCAAAGATACTGCATCTGCACCCTCTGCCTCAACTGCCTGTGCAATCGAAGCAATATCGGTTACATTCGGAGAGAGTTTTACGATCATTGGTTTTTTCGCATATTTGCGAACTTCTTTTACAACGTGAGCTGCATTTTCACAGCTGGTACCGAAAGCAACACCACCCTGCTTTACGTTTGGACAGGAGATGTTCAGCTCAAACATATCAATTTCACTTTCGCTCAGACGCTCTGCAATTGCACAGTAATCCTCGATGCAGCTGCCTGCAATATTCGCGATCTTTACTGTATCCTTGGTTGCAAGATATGGCATATCATGTTTGAGAAAATGCTCCACACCAGGATTCTGCAAACCAACCGAGTTGAGCATGCCGCTCGGAGTTTCGGCAATTCTCGGTGGAGGGTTGCCCAGACGCTCTTTAAAGGTCATACCTTTTAACGAAATTCCGCCCAGACGCTCCAGTGGATAAACACATTCATATTCTCTTCCAAAGCCAAAACAGCCCGATGCTGTGATGACTGGATTTTTAAATTCCACGCCGGCGATATTAACTTTTAAATTACTCATCGAATACCACCCTTTCTGCCTCAAATACAGGACCATTCTTGCAGACATGCAGATAGGTAATCGAACCGTCATCTGCTTTAATCGGTGTTGCACATCCCAGACAAGCACCTACACCGCAAGCCATGCGCTCTTCCAGAGAAACCTGGCAGCGAACGCCGTACTCCTCGCACATCTTTGCCACGAACTTGAGCATGATCTTCGGTCCGCACGCATAAACGACGTCCGGTTTTTCCTCTTCCATCCGAACCTTCAAAAGATCGGTAACCAAACCATGGTGACCTGCGGAACCGTCATCGGTGCACAGCATCACGCGGTTTTTCTGCGCTGTGAAGTCATCAGTCAGCACAATCTTGTCCTCACTTCTGAATCCCAGAATAGCAGTTGCGTTTTCACCATAGGATTTTGCAGTCTCAAGCATTGGAGGCACACCGATGCCGCCGCCGACTACAACCGCTTTTTTGCTTGGATCAAGCAGTTCAAAGCCGTTGCCCAATGGTCCCATCACATCCAGAAGGTCGCCCTCCTTGGTGTTGGCAAGCACCTTGGTGCCTTCGCCGCGGATGTCAAACAGAATACGGATGGTACCTGCCTGCTTGTCCACCTCACAGATAGAAATTGGTCTGCGCAGAGTAAATCCCGGCACACGGATATGAACAAACTGACCTGCTTTGGACAGAGCCGCAATTTCCGGACACTCGATGGTAAAGTCACACATACAGCCCGGACGAATTTTTACAACGCGGTAAGTTCCCTGTAAATATTCCACGATAAATCCCCCGTTCGTTTCACAGTTTCTGTTAAACTACGGTCCTGCTCATGGTTTAGAATCCCATCACCGCAGGACACCCCATTATTATTTACTATAATATATGAAAATCCCCATTTTTACAAGCCCCCAGCTTGAAGCTGGACCCTGTTCGCCTACGGCGCAAAGACGGGTAGTTTGGAGAATGGAGCGAAGCGACATTCTCTGAGGGCAATGAACACAAAACCTGTTGTGAGCAGAAAGTGAAACATTGCCCATTCGCGCTTTGGTTTGGTAGGAAGCTTTGGTTTTCTCACTCGGAGAATGGAGCGAAGCGACATTCTCGGGGGCAAAGGTGACGGTTAGAGTAAACTGCTCAAATCAAAACAATGCACCGTCACCAGGAGAATCGAATTTCATTCGATTCTCCAAAAATGGAAAGTGAAACATTGCCCTTCGCCTACGGCGCAAAGACGGGTAGTTGAAGCAAAAAAGTTTCGACGAAGCGAAACCAAAGTTTTCGCCTACCGAGGGAGTGTGTTAACACGAGCGATTGCCGTGTGCTGAAACTGCCATTTCACACCAAACCAAAGCACGAAATGGTCGGCGGGTTCAACCCGCTTGCAATCTCCACATAAATGCGGTATAATACTTGCGCATTCAAAACGAAACACCCGAATGCAGTCAGTCGCAAGTTCCTGACTTAAAAACACACTACGAAAGGAAAATTGAATATGAGAAACAACACTGTAAAGAAAATGGCGATGACCGCTATGATCGCTGCGCTTTATTTTGCGCTGAGTCTGCCCTTTATGACTCTGATCTTCGGTCCTGTTCAGCTGCGCATTGCAGAGGCATTGACCCTCCTGCCAGTATTCGCAGCAAACCCTGTTGCCGGACTTACCCTCGGCTGCGTGCTGGTCAACACCCTTGGTGCTGCCACCGGAGCAAACATCCTGGGACCTCTTGACATTGTCTTTGGCTCGGCAGCAACCCTCCTCGCGGGATTTTTAAGCTATCATTTCCGCGACATCCGCCTGAAAGGTCTTCCAATCCTTTCCGCGCTCATGCCGGTTCTTGCAAACGGCATCATTGTCGGTCTGGAACTGACCTTTGTCATCAGCGGCGGCTTTAACCTCGGTGTTTTCCTTATCAATGCCGGTCAGGTCGCTTTGGGTGAAGCGATTGCATGCTTTGCACTGGGACTTCCGATGGTGCGCGCACTGGAAAAAACCGGCGTCGGCAAAAAGATTTTTGCTGACCCTGCTTTAAATGAAAAGAAAACAGCCTAATCAACCTGCTGTAAACTGCGAACTTGCTCGGCTCAAAAGGACTCCCCTTTTGAGCCATTTTTATTCTACTATTTTGTTTTGTATCATAAAGATAATAAAACCATAAAGGAAGTGATCTTTTGTCTAACCTTATTTCCCCGCTGCCATTCTGCCACCGCTTGAGCGCAGAATATGAACCGCTCACCTACACCACCCTGACACTCTACCGCGAGGGAGAAGACCTTTGTCTGCACATCACCTGCTTTGAAAAAAATCCAGACCCAGCCTACATGTTTTTCCTTTGCTTTGGTTCTGATTTTGCTATCCAGTTTTCCTGCAAAGACACCATCTTGCCGGACAGCCGCATCCAGCTTTCCCGTGATGGCGGTGAAAATCTGGAAGGCGTGTTCTGGGGCGCAAACCTTGTGATTCCTCTTTCTCTGCTCAAAGAACATACCCTTCCCGATCATCAGCTTCCTTTCTCCATCCGCTATGACCGCGGCGGTGTCATTTCCTCTCCTTTTGCCGGTGGAAACACCCTGCTCAACCTCTTTTACGCGGAAAAAGAAAATTCTTGAAAAAATTTGAAAAAATCCCTTGACAAAAATTTCTGGCTGTGATATTATATGAAAGCTGATTCAAACAGCAACAATATGAATGCGCTTGTAGCTCAGCTGGATAGAGTGACTGGCTACGAACCAGTAGGTCGGGGGTTCGAGTCCCTCCAAGCGCGCCAAGCAAAAAAGACATCACAAAATGTGATGTCTTTTTTGTTGTCTCAGGAGGGACAAGTCGTCTATCCTTCCTCCATTTCAAAAGAGCTAAAAAAGCACTGCGAATTGCAGTGCTTTTTCTTTTTTATACTGCTATTGAAACTTTAAGTTTCTCTCATTTTTCAACTGCTCACAATCCCCCACTTTTCTGCAAATCAAAAACTACACCCGCTTTCTTTGACCACAGACAAAAATCTCATCCAAGGGCACCCACTGTGGTGTCCTTTTTGATTCTTACACAAAAATCCTATCACAATTTCGTCTTTTAAAATCTTTCTATAATACGGTAGACAATTTTTTCCATTTAATGGTATAATGAAGAAAAAGGCCATGAAAGGAGGTCTTACCATGAAAGCTTATAATATCGGGCTTTTTATCAAAAAGAAGCGGGAGGAGCAGCACATCCGTCAGGAAGATCTCTGTCGTGGCATCTGTGACAAATCCACCCTTTCCCGCATTGAACGTGGAAAACAGGAACCTTCTTCGGGGATACTGGGTGTTTTGTTACAGCGTTTGGGAATCAACGAGGATCAGCTTGCGGTTCTGCTGGGTCCAAAAGATTTTGAGATTTCCGACCTGCAAAAGGAGATTGTCGCCCTCAATTCTCAAAAGGAATACGAAAAAGCGACAGAAAAAATCCGCAGGCTCGAACAGTTGGTCGAACCTACGGATAAAATCACGCAGCAATTTATTTTGCGCTCCAAGGCGCTGGCATATTTCCCTGAGGATTATCCCGCCTCGCGCGACCTGCTTCTTCAGGCACTTTCCCTCACCCTGCCAGACTTCGATTTTGACCACATCTCTGATTACCTACTGGGCATCGAGGAAATCAAAATCTTGAACCAACTGGCGAACAGCTATTCAGAAGCCGGTGATCGCCGCTTTGCAATACACATCTATCGTCAGCTTTTTGATGATTCTCGCAAACACCTTTTAAATTCAGAAGCAAAAGTGTCTCTCTTCATCATGCTTTCTTACAATTATTCCCGTTTACTTGGTTTAGAAAGGCGATATGAAGAAGAAATTGAGATTGCAACTTTAGGACAACAAGCATGTATTCAATACAATAAATGTCGTTTACTTGGTGGTCTTCTTTTAAATATTGCTTGTGGCTTACACGAACTAGGAAAAGACCAAGAAAGTAAATCTAAATTAATTGATTCATTTTATGCCTATCGATTAATGGGAGATCTTACGAGTTGTGACATTATAAAAGAATACGCTAAAAATACTTTTAATATAAATTTTTATTATTAGTTATTATCTCCTGCTGGACCATTAATATGAGTTGGTTCAATTTCTGGCAGATTTTCGTTGCCTTCTTCTCCCTCGCCTTCGCCCTGTTCTACGGTTGGTGGGGTGGTTGGTTCTTCTGCAAAGCACATCTGTGGTACTGCTGCAAACAGGGTCAGAGCTGCCAACAGAGTAATGAATAATTTTTTCATAATAATACATCCTTTCCAAAATTCGAGTTTTTTCGACTCCGTACCCTTTAATCATAATATCGTTTTGAATCCTTTGTCAATGGGCATTTCATGCAACTGACCGGTTGCGCGAAATGCTCATTGATTTTTGGCGAAAAATGGAATAATATGAATTCGAAGTAAGGTTAATCTTCTTTTAAAAGGAGTCCACCCTTTAAAAGAAAACGATTCCCCCCGCTGCGGACATCCCGTCCCGCAGCAGGAACACTCCTGATTAACCCTCCTTTAATAGATTCGTCGAAAGAGAGCCCTTCGCTATCCCACAGCGGAGGGCTTTCTTTTTTGTGTCTTTCGTTCGATTATAGTTGACTTTTGTAGTTCTTTCAGTTATGATGGGGTTAGAATCCATTCATCCATAATAGAAAGGAGCTTTTCTCATGTCAAAAAAGATTTTTCTGTTTATCTCCGTTTCCATCCTCTCGGCAGCCTTCCTGTTTTCGTTAAACTCGGTTGCCATCAAAGCACAAAACTTTTCGGAAAATCAGGACAACCAGTATGTCCCGCCGGTCGTTTCCCACAAAGAGAGCGAATCCGGGTTAAATTTCTTTCTCTACCCTTCCGAAGAATATGTACAACAGATGCATGAGGAGGGCCTTTCGGACGAGGATATCGCAAAAATCTGGGACAGCGCCAAACCAAACGACAAAACAGAACAGCAGCTGCTTTCTGTGGAAACATCTGAGGAAATGTCCGAAGAAGAACTTGCTCAACGTACAGCACACACTCCCCGCGCGACCGCTCGCCTGATCGAATACCTTGCATCCACATCAAACGAACAGGCTCGCCTGATTCTGGAGGACCCGGAGCTTCTCAACATGATGTTGATGGACTACTATTGGGAGCCTTACGAAGAAGCTAACCCGTTCGAGCTTTTTGCTCAGAAGAATAAGCTCGAAATAAAGCTCACCGCATCCGACCCGTTAAAGAACCAGTATACCTATCAGGTTTCCGGTGTCACCGCTGAAAAGCTTTCCTCGATGCTCCGTCATCAGGTCATCGAAAAAGCACCTTCATACCACGAGCACAACTGGATGTACTTTGAGGTAACCGACCAGAACAATGACACCAAGCTGTTCCGCTACTGTCAGGACTGCAAAAAATGGCAGGCATTCGATAACGAATAGTTTCTCCCCCTCACATACCATGGAGCATGTGAGGGGATTTTCTGTTTGCATAAATTCCCTCGCTCTGCTATCCTAAAAGAAAACGAGCAATGGAGGTTTTCTCATGAAATATGATATTCTTCTCATCGATGCGGACGAAACCCTGATGGACTTCCCCGATGCCGAACATCAGGCACTCATCCGCACCTTTCAGGCACACAATCTCCCCTTCTCCGACAAGATTGACCAGCTTTATCAGTCAATCAACCAAAATCTCTGGCGGGAGTTTGAACAGAACAAAATCACCCGTCAGCAGCTGCTCGCCACCCGATTTGCAAAGCTGTTTGAAGCGCTGCATATCGACCTTGATTCCGACGCCTTCAACACCGAATACCTGTTCAATCTCGGCTTTGGCGGCAAAACCCTGCCCTATGCTCTGGACACCTGCAAACAGCTGCATGAGATGGGCTGCAGGCTGTACATCCTCACAAATGGAGTCGGTGCCACCCAGCGCCGCCGCATTCAGGCAAGCGGACTTTCTCCCTTCCTGACCGATATTTTCGTCTCGGAGGAATCGGGCTTCCAAAAACCGATGAAGGAATTTTTTGACTACGTCTTTGCGCGCATCCCAGATTTTGATAAGACCCGCGCGCTGATGATCGGCGATTCCCTCTCCTCGGACATGGAGGGAGCGCGCCGCGCCGGCGTGGATGCCTGCTGGTTTAACCCGCAGCACAAACCCCGCCCGCAGGATATCCCGATTCACTATGATATTGATTCCCTGCCCTGCCTGATCGAGATTGTGCAGAACGGCTCGGGGATAAAATAGCCAAAAAATCAAACAGCCGGCGATATCGCCGGCTGTTTTGCTAAAAGGAAAAATCCTCTCCAAAATATTTTTTAGCTTCAGAAGTTATTACTTCAATGCCACGCTTGTTATTGATTGCTTCGAAAAGGTAAAAAGCCTGCTTATAATATTTTTTGCTTTTTTCATCCTGACCTAAGAAGTGATAACATTCTGCGATAATTGCAATCGTGGATGGCAAAGTACGGTATTGCCCGTACTGGGTACAGGCTTTCCAACCAGTTTCAGCAATTTCAATTGCGTCTGCATAACGTCCGATCAGATCCAGCTCTCTCGCGTAATTGAATGCGACCAAAGGGAGCAGACCTCCGGACTGCAAAATATTCTGAAAATGTTTTTTGATATATTGCAAAAGCTGATCGTAGATATGGATTACTTTTTGGCTTTCCCCATGATTCGAATAAACAGTAGCAATCTGATTGATGACTTTCACTTCATCGATACTGTAAAGACCTTTCTCAATCGCATCGATATCAAAGTTCGGCACCGTCAAGCGGATCGCTTTAAAGAGCATATCCAGTTTTTCCTCATAAGTGTATGGGATAATCTGTCCATTTTCTTTTTTCCCAAGTAAAACTTTGGAACGAAGAATAAATTGATGCAGCAAGTGATCGTCTGGATCGGCAAGTTCTTCCAGTTCCGCGATTTTAGGCAAGCCTCTCTGAGGGTCTTTAAACACATTAGCGGAAACAATTTCAGTCTGAAGATCAGCAATCTGCATTTCGTTTTTGCTCACCAGCGCATAGTAACGCTCGTCCGATAATCCCAATCGCTGCAATAAGTTTTTCAATGTATTTAAGCCCGGCATTTGTTTTCCGGATTCAATTCGGGACATCGTTGTCGGCTCACAGATTCCCTCGCAAAGCTGACATTGTTTGAGTCCCAGCTCGGTTCTTTTTTGCCGGATGATTTCTCCAATAAAATATTTTTCCAAGGAACTCTCTCCCTTTTTTGTGAAATTTTTCTCCATTGTACCACACTTTATGAAAAATTTCATCTTCGGGAAAATAATTCTTTACTCTATCTGTCTTTCCTGATACAAAAACCAGCAGGCAATTATGCCTGCTGGTTTACTTCTTTGAGCAAAAATTTCAAAACACAATCTGGGTCATCATCCAGTACACCATTTACAATCGCCTTGACCTCTTCCGGTGCTTCCGGCACGGTGTAGCATCGGTCAGCAGCTTCCAGCATCGGGATGTCGTTGTGATTGTCACCAAAGGTCACCAGCTCCTCAGCTCCCAGCATCTCCTTTAAGAAAAGTGCCGCCGCGCCTTTTCCTGCCTTGTCCGAACCGATATCCACAAACCACTTGTTTTCATCATACGGACTGCGGTGCATCACCGACTGTACCCCAGAAATGGTGCACGCCTTTTCATGGATTGGCAAGAGCTGCTCATAGGTTCCACTGGTTCCGATGTAAAGACATTCCCCCGACAAAATTTCCGAAACACTCCGTTCCAGTACCGGCTCATCATAGAGCAACCCATTTTGAGGATGCCGCGCCAGATCGGTCCACAGCTGGGAGCGATAGCCATTCTGGTTGAAGGTCAGGCAGCGCTGTTCCTCCTCAAAAAAGACACAGGCTTTGTACCGATACCCCACATCTTCAAACAGCTGGCACAGCTCCCTTGTTTTTTCCCGTTCCATCGGAAAAATTTTGACTGCCTTGCCCTTGTGAAAATCATAAACTGCTGCCCCGTTATAGGCAATAACCGGCAGGGTAATGCCGCTTTCGGTGGCAATATCATAGATTCCATAAAGATTTCTTCCTGAAGCGATAGTGACCGCAGTTCCTGTCTGCAGCAATCTGGAAAACAGCTCTCTTGTCTGGTCACGCAGGGAAGCTTCCCCACCTCGATATAAAGTTCCGTCCACATCCGAAATATATAACGTTTTCAAAAACGATCCGTCCTTTCCAAATCCCAAAATTATTTTTCTTTGTTCTGTTCTCCCCAAACACAAAGCTGATCGAGTATCTTCATCAAGGATTTTCCCTTTTCCGATAAACTGTACTCTACCTTTGGCGGGATTTGCGGATATTCTTTTCGTATAATCAATCCATCCCGTTCCAGTTCTTTTAACGATAAACTCAACGTCTTGTGGGAAATCACACCGATATAGCGTTTCAATTCATTATAGCGTACGATCTCAAACTCCATCAGGCAATAAAGAATAATCATCTTGTATTTTCCGTTAATCAGCGACAATGTATAGCTGAATCCTGTATCCTGAAAGTTTGATTTTTCGATATAATTTTTAATCACCTTAACTCTCCTTTCGGTTAGTATCTAACAAAAATGTGCGTACTTGATTTTCCACCTGTTCTGGATTAAATTATAGTCAAAGACCGAATTGATGTCAATTCAGTCATGACAAGAAAGGATGGGACGATTATGAGTAAAAAGATTATCATTCTCAACGGAAGTCCCCGCTCAAATGGAAATACTTCCGCGCTGATCGAACAGTTCACCAAAGGTGCAGAACAAAACGGACACCAGGTCATCCGATTCGATTTGCAAAAGATGAACATTCACCCTTGTTTGGGATGCTGCAAAGGCGGAAAAGATCCGGCAAGTCCCTGTGTTCAGAAGGATGATATGCTGAAAATCTATCCGCACTATATTGAAGCTGACCTTGTTGTGCTTGCTTCTCCGATGTATTACTGGAGTATCTCCGGTCAGCTGAAAACTGCATTTGATCGACTGTTTGCTGTTGCCGAGTGTAATCCTAGTTATGCTAACCCGGTAAAGGATTGTGTGCTGCTTATGGCAGCAGAAGGAGACAGCGAGGAAAACTTTGAACCTGTTGCCCATTTTTATCACGCCCTGTTAAACAACCTTGGATGGAAAGATCGCGGTATCGTTTATGCAGGCGGCAATATGGATGCCGGAAGCATCCTGCAAAAGCCAGAACAGCTCAAGGCTGCTTTTGATCTGGGCGCATCGCTCTGATAAACCAAGGAGGTACCCTTATGAAAAAGATTGACCTTCCGTTTGCCTCCAAGCTTACCTCTCCAAACCCTGTTTCTCTGGTCTGTACACAAAAACCGGATGGCTCCACCAACCTGGCAACGGTTTCCTGGTGGAACTACCTCTCCTTCAATCCCAATATGATCGCTTTTGCTATGGCAAAAACTTCCTACAGCGGTGAACTGGTCCGTTCCAATCATCGGGTTGTGCTCACCATTCCCGGTTCCAGTCTGGCTCAGGCTGTTATGAACTGCGGCAGCTGCTCAGGTCGGGATACTGACAAAGCATCCCGTTTTGGAATTGAATTAATCTCTGTTGAAGGAACTTCTGTTCAGATTCCGCTTCATAGCCGTGTGGCCATCGTTTGCCGCCTGAAAGAGTTCCATGAAGCAGGCGATCATTACCTGTATCTATGCGATGTCGAACAGACCTACGGCAACATCGAGGAGAACGCTCTGTTTGCCTGGAACGGATATTCCTGCGTTTTTCCTGCGGTCAAAGCGGAAAATTAAAATTTCATTCTCCAAACTAAAATATCATTCACTCAGGACAGCATACAAAGGCTTTGTGTGCTGTCCTTTTTTCCTGTCTTGCAGCTACTTTTTTGTCATGCTATAATGGTGACAAATGATTCGACAGAAAATACTTTCTCCACCAAACCCCTGAGGAGGGATTTTATGACACGTCAAATATCTCGTTTTTCGATTTTCTGCATTGTCGCTGCCATATTGAGCGCAATCTATCTCCTGCTTTACCGTTTTGTTCTCGCGGACATTGCTGCGGCAAACTATGACTCTTCCTTTTCTGCCCTAAAAACGTTGTTCTTTCTGCCGCTGTTTTCGTTTTCCTTTACCGGCGCCATCGTATCGGTTATCAGCGGTCAGTGGCTTAAAAGCCCGCCTGCAGCACTGCGTATGATGCTCCTGCTGCTGCCAATCCTGTTTTTGGTATTCTTTTTGGCATTTGTACTGTTAAACCTCTCAGGAAGCCTTCCAGCGTCTCTGGCAGCGATATTAAACCAGATGGACAATCCGTTTTATTTTTCTCTGGCGGCAATTCTGTTTTCGTTTGGAATTTTAAGATAAGCAAAGATTCCCCCGAAGCTTTAAACTTCGGGGGAATCTTTTTATTCTGCACAGACTTTTTATTTTCCCTTTCGCATCCTTTTGCCCAATCGACCAGAAAAATATTTTACAAAAAGCAGAAAGTCTTAGATTTAAATTGACTTTTGTCAATTTATAGATTATGCTGTTTGTAGAAAACTCAACTTTCAGTGGTCATCCAAAGGAGGTCTTCTTATGCCAAAAAAGCTTTCTTCCATCATTTCAATTCTGGTTTTACTTCTTCTGGTATTTCAGCTTTGTTTCGGAAAACAGGCACCCAGTGCTCCCTTTGATCCACTGGACCGAGTAGCGTATGCATCCTGGGATGGAAGTAACTATAAGGTCGTTTCCTTTCCTGAAACTCTGACAGCAATTCAGATTGACCGCTATGGCAGAGACCTCAACCCTAAAACCAGCATCAAATCTGACCTTCCTTCCGACCTCACACGGGAATTACCGGTAGATGTATATAAAAAACTCCCGGATGGCTTTCTGTATGTCGACTATGGAAGCAGACATCTGGTCACACAGGATGGCATCCAGCCGATGGACGAAACGATGGGCGAACGCCTGAGTCTTACCCCCGACAACAAAACCCTCATCTATGCAAACCCTGAAAAGAATATTTTATATGTGAAAACCGATAGCAATGTCACACAATATCCCATGGATGGACTGGTCGATCTGGAATGTGTCAGCAACGACCTTGCATGGCTTTGTCTGCTTGACCAGCCAAACCACAAAAACACCAGCCTTTTCTTTGACCTGAACCAAGGTAAGGTCATTGACCAGCGGGAAGGACTGCATGAAATTACCATGTGGGGCGATTATGTGGTGTTGCGTCCCAGCTTATATGAAGGGATTCCGGATAATAAACTGACCTGCTTTCACATCAAAACACATGAATGGAAGGAGCTTCCTGTTACGGATATTCTCCAACAGACCTCCATCCGTTTCAGCGGAAACGGAAAATATGCTTCCGCACTGGGAGAAGATGCTGTTACTGTTTACAATACCAAGGACTTTTCGGTAAGGGCAACTGCTCCGCTTCCAAAAAACTGCGGAATGGATGAAAATGTTTACTACCAGACCGTTTCCAATGATGGAAAGACAGTGCTGCTGATGTACCTGAACCAGCAGGATGGAAGCTATGACTTTACCCTACTTCCGGTCACTGCCAAATAAGCTGCACCCTATATCGCACAAAGGAGGCTTTCCCATGAACAAACAAAAGAAACCGTTTCAATATCTGTTGGAGGACATCCTTGACAAAGCACTGTTGGAATCCCTGCTCCTTTCTGTTGTCTTCACACTCTTTGATTTCTTTGGCGGTAGACTGTACTTTCCGATTCTGTCTAAACAGGTATTTGGGGTATTTGCCAAAAACTTTATTCTCTTCTTTGTGCTCGCCGTTTTGTTTGATTTAATCACACATGCAGCTTCTTCTAAAAAAGCCTTTCTTCTCCAATTCTGGAATAATAAAATTGCCAGAACCATCACCGTTCTTGTCGTACTCGGAGCCGTTGTTCTGGTTGGCAGACTATTTTTCAGTCGGGATGCCAGAATAACCGAGCTGATTCAAATCTGTGATCAGGCATCCACTTTGGAAAGTGATGTTCTCCCGCAAGAATTGATTGATGAAATCTATGCTGACGGGCAGGTTTCTTTCTATGTGATAAACCCCAAATATGAGCATGAGCAAATTGCTGCACTAACCTCAACTGAGCATACCGCAGGCTTTGTAAAGGATGGAGAACTCCTATGCGAATTTACCATCTATGAAGATCCTCAGACCCCGCTTTCTCAGGGCGGAAATCCTGTCTTTTTCTGGCGCGGTCTTTATTTTACCATGGCATAAAGCAGAAAATATTCTGTAACGAAAAACAGCACCGTACAAACGGTGCTGTTTTTATATATTTTACCATCAGCAGTAGGATTCGATCATGCAGGCAAGCTTTCCCTCTCCATCCGCTGTCAGTGTTTCCAACAACTTTGCAGTGGATTTTTCGCTTAAATGATCAAAGGTTCGCAAAATAGTACGGATGCTGTCTGCCCCATACCTGCGGTAAATTTTCTCATAAACAAGCACTCCCGCCTCGTGCACAAATTCCTGATGTTCCTCTCCATTTTCCTTTAACGCAAGCTTTCTGTCTCCATAGCGCTCCCTTGTTTTTGCAAGACAGTGTTCAAAAAAGGCTTCGTCCTTTTCCAACTCATATAAAAGTGCGCTCCATTCTGCATGCGTCTCGTTGAGCCAATCCTCCCAGGAATAACAGTCCGCTCCCATCGCGTAACTGTGTGCCAGCTCATGTGCAATATGGTGAAGCGCAGACGGAATATCTTCCTTCACCGCAGTGAACACAATCAGTCCGTCCCGCTTGTACCCGCCAAAATCTTCCCCGATATCCGGCAGGAAAAACAGAGTCATCTTCCCCATCTTGTCATTTCCATAGAAAGAACGGTAAAATTCTGCAATTTCATGGTAACCACGGTAATACGGCTCTACCTTGTCCCGCATCCGCTCGTCCGGGAAAAAGAGACTGAGCTCCTCATCCTCCATTACAAAATATTTTTCTTTACAAACCCCGATGATATTGCAGTCAATTTCGCTTGTCTGGCGGTATAGCCAGACATCTTTTTCCTCCAGATATTCTGCACCAATCACCCGCCACTCTTTGCCGACCTGCACCTCGACTTCGCACAGGTCTGCATCAAACTCCATCGGGTACCATCCGTTGAGTGTGCTAAACGCAAATACTTCATCCCGCAGGCAGGAATACGGTCCTTCAGGTGCCTGTTCGGTCGCCCACAAACCCTCGAGTCCTCCTTCATACCAGAAGGTCAGCTCACCGGTCTGTAACTGCGTAAAGTGGTATTTTTTCATCGGAGGACGGTACAACAAATCGTAGTCTTCCCCCTGGACTAAGATTTCTCTTTGATTGCAGGTTGCTTTTGTTATGGTAAATGACTTTGCCAGTGCAAAACAAAAATCTTCCTTTTTGACAAAAACACTGCACTCCACCCGAATCTTCTTTCCTTCGACCCAAAGTTTCAGTTTCAACCAGAATCTCCCCTTTTCCCAAAAATTCTTTTAGAAAACGGAGCCTGCAAAATACAGGCTCCGTTTGGATATGATCTTTATTCTTCTTTTTCCATTTCGGTGATAGCAATTGCCAGATCATCCAGACTCTTCTGATCAACCGGGGATGGACACTGGCTCATCAGCTCGCTTGCGTTCTGAACCTTCGGGAAGGCAACAACGTCACGCAGGTTGTCGCAGCCACACATGGTCATAACGATGCGGTCCAGACCCAGAGCAGCGCCTCCATGCGGTGGTGCACCGTATTTGTAAGCATCTACCAGGAAGCCGAATTTTGCCTTGATCTCCTCGTCGGTCAGACCCAGTGCCTCGAACATCTTCTGCTGCAGTTCGTAATCGGTGATACGGATGGAACCGCTTAAGAGCTCTACGCCGTTTACTACCATGTCGTAAGCCTGTGCACGAACCGAACCCGGATCGGAGTCGATGTATGGCAGGCACTCTTCCAGAGGCATGGTAAATGGATGATGCATTGCAAGCCAGGTCTGGCTCTCTTCGTCCCACTCAAAGAATGGAAACTCGGTGATCCACAGGAAGTTGTACTGTCCTTCCGGAATCAGCTCGAGCTGTTTGCCCAGAGTCAGACGCAGCTGACCAAGTGTTGGCAGAACAACGCGGTCTTTGTCTGCTACGATGAGGACAACGTCTCCCTGTTCGCAGCCAAGGGTGTTCAGCAGTGCACTCAGTTCTTCTTCGCTCATGAATTTAGCAAAGGAACAGTTTGGTTTTTCGTCAGCCCAGCGGATGAATGCAAGGCCTTTTGCACCGATACCTTTTGCCTGTTCGGTCAGTTTATCGATTGCTTTTCTTGTCAGAGTGGATGCTGCATTCTTTGCAACAATGCAGCGAACCGAACCTCCCTCAGCAATTGCATTTGCAAATACTGGGAAGCTGCTGTCCTTAACCTGTTCGGTGAGGTTAATAATTTCCATGCCAAAACGGGTATCCGGCTTATCCGAACCATAGCGTTCCATTGCTTCATGGAAGGTCAGGCGAGGCATCTTTGGAATGTCGATTCCTTTAACCTCTTTGTACAGGCGTCTCATATAGCCTTCCAGCATGTCCATGATATCTTCCTGAGTAACAAAGGACATTTCCAGGTCGACCTGAGTAAACTCTGGCTGACGGTCTGCACGCAGGTCCTCGTCACGGAAGCATCTTGCAAGCTGGATATAACGGTCAAAACCGGACAGCATCAGAAGCTGTTTGTAGATCTGAGGGGACTGTGGGAGCGCATAGAATTTTCCATGATGGATTCTGGATGGAACCAGATAGTCTCTTGCGCCTTCCGGTGTGGACTTGATGAGCATTGGGGTTTCGATTTCCAGGAAATCATTCTCATAGAAATAATCTCTGGTAACCTTTGCGATCTGATGACGCAGAATCATCTTTTCCTGCAGGGTCTTTCTTCTCAGATCCAGGTAACGGTATTTGAGGCGGAGTTCCTCTTTTACCTTGCTCTTGTCGGTGATTTCAAATGGAGGGGTCTGCGCTTTGGACAGGATGCGCAGCTCGCTGACATACATCTCGATCTCGCCGGTAGAGATTTCGGTATTGATTGCTTCTCTCTGACGGATCACACCTTTTGCGATCAGAACATACTCGGAATGAACCGAAGCTGCCTTCTCGAATACCTCTCTGTCGGTACCATCGTCAAATACCAGCTGTACCACGCCGGTGCGGTCACGCAGGTCGATGAAGATCAGGTGACCTTTATCTCTCTGTTTCTGCACCCATCCGCAAACAACTTCTTCTTTGCCGATGTTCTCTTTGGAAAGTCTGCCGCAATAGCTGGTTCTCTTTAAACCATTCATTGTTTCTGCCATAGTCTATTCTCCTTTTTTCTGATTTTCTATCTCAATGTTTTTTAAAACAAAGAAAAGCCTTTTGTAAAATCGTAAGTGCTGGTATCAGCGTTCAAGCTTTCTTCCACATCCTGCATCGCCTGAGACATGGTGCGCTCATAGATATAATCGGTAAGCCCCCGCCCGCTGATCGATACCTCATCAATGCGGTCGCTTCTCTGAGTGCTTACCAGAATCATACCGTTTAAAACTTCCTGTTCGGTCAGATGCGCGATAAACTCTGCGCCCAGATATTCTGCTTCTTGCTTGTGATCCTGTTTTTGCATCACCGCTACTGCAAAACCTTCTTCCCGCAGCTGACGTGCAAGCTCCAGCGCTTTCATCAGTGTCTTTTCCTCTGCGCACAAAAGAAGGGTGCAGCCTTTCTGCTCTGGAAGTTCGATCTGCTGCTCCATCATTTTGCAAAGCAGGTTTTGGGTCATCACTCTCAGCAAAATTTCCTGATCCAAAACCGAGATTTCAGCAAGCGGCAGTTCTTCTATCATAAACTTTATGTTATTTTTATTGTTATCTCGACTGTTTGTATTAAAGATTTTGTTTTGTGAAAACAAGGTCTCGATGTTTTTTTCGCTGATCCCTGTTTGAGCACTGATTGGGGCAAGTCCCAAAAACTCTGTCAGCTGCGACACAAAACCCACCATAGTACCCAGGATCAGCTCACAGTTTTCTGCTGTCTGGTTAACTCTTATCAGGAAATCTCCGCCAATCTTTTCTCCTTCAAACCAACCTGCTATCTGAGGGAAGCAGAGTGTTTCTCCCTGTGCAACCTCCTCAATGCCATACAAACGGGCTGTATCCAGAATGCTCCGCTCGATATAGCGCAGGCAGCTTTTTTCTGTACTCATTACAATCTCTCCCTTACCGATACCATTCCAAAAACTGATATGCCATCCTGTCGCCCTCGTAATGCACATTGTCCGACAGCACCGCTACATCCCGGTATCCCAGTTTGTGATAAAGCTTTAATGCCGGCGTGTTCTCGACCCAAGTATCGATGCGGATGCCCTTGAGTCCCAGCTTTTCTGCCATCTCAAAGCCAAAACGCATCATCGCTTCACCTAGGCCCTGACCGCGGCAGTCCGGGTCGATTGCCAATGTATGGATACACAGGGTTTGTTCGTTCGGAATATCCTTTCCCCACACGACATCGTCATAGCACCTGTCATGACGGTTGTCGTAAGCGGCTGAAGCAATCACCTTTCCGCCTTGGTCTGTCATACAGTACAAACCGCCTGCCTCAAGCAACTCCCTTGCCGTCCATTCCATCGGATATTCTCCCTGAGCCCACCCGGAATAGTTTGTTCCATTGGCTTCCCTTTCGGTAATACGATCGTAGAGGGCAGCAATAGCGGGAATATCCTGTTCGGTTGCTGGTCGAATTGGTTGTATCTTCAAAACATACTGCATCAGTTTCTTCTTGCCCCTTTGATATAGGTCGTGTCCATCCGGAACATCGACCGTTTCCCGAAATTTTGCCCCAATTTTTTCACACACCCTTTGGGAAGGATGATTGTCCGGAGTACAGGTGATAAAAAGCTCTTTCATTCCATGCCGCCTTGCAAGAGAGCAAAGCAGATAACACGCAGCGACTGCATAACCTTTTCCCCGGTGCTCTTCCTTTACCTGATAGCCGATGTTCCCCGCCATCCGGGCAATTTCACCGTCTCCAATCCGCAAAGCACATTGACCGACTGTTTCCTCCTGCACCATCATATCAAAATAATAGGAGGGCAGCATGCCCATTTCGGGCATCTCGAGGGTGGTACGTTTAAGCTGTAAATGAAAATCTTCCCCGCCAAAATAAAGGTTTGTTTCTTCCGGAATCAAAAAGCGCATCACCAATCACCTCTTATGCAAATAAAAAACTCCTCGTTCCTCACAGCTTTCGCTGCAAGGGACGAGGAGATCATTTCCACGTGGTGCCACCCTGATTTCGGTTAACCCAATAACCGCTCATTGTTCCCTTAACGCGGGAGAACGGGAGCCTTTCTGCTATCCAGAAAGTTCCGGCTAGACAGGTGTCTTCACAAAACCCTTTTCCCGAGTTCCTTTCAGCCGATGGGAACCCTCTCTGCCCGGACGGTATTCTGCTACTCCTCCTGTTTCAATCGCTTTTTTTCTATGCAATTGTCACTATCAGGAATGGTTCTATCATACATCATTCTTTGTAAAAGGTCAAGCCCCGCAAGCCCTTCTTTTGGGAAATACCGTTTTTATCCGGATGGCAAAGCGGTTTGTTCTGCCTGTTTTCCCAAAGAAAGGTACAAAAAAAGAATGCCACTTTGCACACCTCATGGCATTCTCCCTCTGCATCATTTTGTCTTAAAACCGCAAGTGACTGGTGCTTTAAACATTTGGATTTCCGATATTTCTCCAGTCGAGGTCTCCTCGTTCCAGCGCATGGATTAACGCTTCTGCTGTTGCAATATTGGTTGCGACCGGAACATTGTGTACATCACACAATCTTAAGATATTTGCTTCGTTAAGCTCGTTTGGCTTTACTGTGATCGGGTCACGGAACATCAGCAAAAGGTCCAGTTCGTTGCAGGCAATTCTTGCTGCAATCTGCTGATCGCCGCCCTGAGAACCGCTGAGGAAACGCAGGATATCCAATCCCGTTGCCTCTGCTACCAATTTTCCAGTTGTTCCTGTTGCGCATACACTGTGGCGGCTGAGTACCCCGCAATATGCAATACAAAACTGTACCATCAGTTCTTTTTTGGAGTCATGGGCAATCAAACCAATATTCATCTTCTTTTCATTCCTTTCTTAAAAACATAATAAACACCTCAAAGCAAGCCTTGGATGTATTGATTGATTGCATGCACCGAAGGGAAGGTTGTCCCACAATTATCCTCGTCTGAACCTTAAAAAATCGCAGAGCTTACCTCTCTGCGTCCCTTCTTCTCATACATGTGCTTATGCCGTATTTACAGTTTATCATTTTTGCTCTGTTTTGTAAACTATTTTTCTCTAAAATTTGTGGAAAGCTATGAATAAACTTCATATTTTTGGTTATCAATTCCTATTATTGCGTTTTTCTTTTATTTCCCAACAAAAAACACATCCAAACAATGGATGTGTTTTTGTTCTAAGGAATCAGCTGTCCGTCTGTATTTTGCTGCTGTGTTTCGGTTTCTTCATTCAGTCCAAAATACTCATTGAAAATCGCTTTTGCAATCGGCGCACCACGCTGACCGCTGTAACCATTTTCCACAACAACTGCTACCGCGATCTCCGGATCATACGCCGGCGCATAAGCAATAAAGGTCGCGTCAAGGTCGCCGCCAGAAGCCTGCGGTGTACCGGTTTTTGCTGCTACATCGATTGGATAATCTCCAAAGTAGTAACGTGCGGAACCACGGGTGGTGTCACGGGAACAGCGTACCATACCTTCCCTTACCTGATCAAACGCTTCCTGATCTGCTTCCACCTGATTGAGTACTTCCGGTTCTGTCACCGAAATGGTTTCTTCCAGGTTATACGACTCTACCGATTTGACCAGATGGGAACGCATTCTGGTTCCATCATTTGCCAGCGTTGCAACATAGTTTGCCATCTGAAGCGGTGTATAGGCATTGTCCAGCTGACCGATGGAAGACTGCAAAACGTTACCGTAAGTCCAAGTACCGCCAACCTGACCTTCCCTCACCGACTCATAGTACTCCGGACAGGAAACATGACCGGTTGCCTCGGAAAGCTCAATACCGCTCTCTACACCAAGGCCAAGCTGCTCGGAATATTTTACGATATTGTCGATTCCCTGTCTGGTTCCTGCCTCATAGAAAAAGTAGTTACAGGATACCATCAGTGCATACTGAATATTGATTGGTCCGTGCAGACCAAGACAACGCGGGTTATAGTCTGTTCCGGTCTGATAAATCTGCTTACAGTCGATCAGAGTATCTCCATCAATGACACCGGATGCAAGCGCTCCGATACCAACTACCGGCTTATAAATCGAACCCGGCATATAAATACCCTGTGTACAGTAGTTGATCAGCGGATGCAGCGGGTCTGAACTCAATTCCGAATACTTGGTGTAGTAATCGGACAGATCATAGGTCGGATAGTTTACCATCGCAAGAATTTCGCCGGTTTTAACATCCTGTGCTACCACCGAGATTCGGTCTGCACTTCCGCCTTCCTCCGGAGAATAGGTCTTTTTCGCCATCTCCAGAAATTCGGCGCTTCCTTCCAGCGCTGCACGCTGAAGGTCTTTGTCCAGTGTGGTGACGATGGTGTTGCCCGGAACTGCCTGCTTGATAATCTCGGTGCTCAGAACATTACCTTGTGCATCGGTCGTAATGCGCTTTTTGCCGCGTTCCCCACGCAGTTCATCTTCCATCGCGTACTCCAATCCGCTCTTTCCGATGATGTCATTGTAACCGTATTTCTGTTCCTGATACAGCTCGTTGATCTGTTCTTCCGTCCAGTCCGGATGTTCCTCCTTGATCTGTTCCAGGATCTGCGCATTTTCTGCCTCATACTCCTCGGCATTGATCGAGCCTACCACACCTACCGCGTGCGGAGCCAGTGTTCCATCTACATAGCGGCGGCTGGTTGTCTCCTTGATTTCCACACCCGGCATCTGCTGGCTGTATTCCCGAATCTTAACCACGACGTCGATCGGAATATCTTTCGAGAAGGTGTATGGATTGCTGGCGTTGGAGCCATAAACTTCCATCTGATAGCGTACTCCCGCAATCTTGCGCGCCATGGTGCGGTCTGCCAGAGTAAACTGGGATTTTGCTGCACCGCACTCAGGGCAGACATAGTCATCCTTCTCAGTGCTGATATCTCCCTGATAAACATATCCGCAGGAAGCGCAGTTATATTCCAAAAGGTCATACTTATCCAGAAGGTTATTCAGCGTTACGTCTGCGGTCGCATCCAGATTGATTTTGTTGTCCGTCTTGAGCTTTTCGATCTGCGTTTTCTGAGAATCTGTCTCGGTCAAAAAGGTAAACGGCTCGGTTGTGCTGATCGGCAGGGTATCAATCCAGGTCTGTCCCTCCTGCTCCATCAGCAGAATAATTCGCTCAATGACGGTATTTTTCATATCTGCCGGCAGATACGCCTCATTGATCATAATGTCATAGCTGACCTGGTTGACCGCAAGCGGCCTGCCATAACGGTCAAGAATCTCACCGCGTGCAGCATCAATGCTCTGTACGCTGGTATAATTGCCCTGCGCCATCTCCTTATATTCTTCTGCGTTGACAATCTGATACTGCATCAGCTTGAGAGCAAACGCGACAAACACAATCACAATCAGTGAGATCAGCAGAATGATCCTTCCCTTATGGACCTGTTTTTCTTCCATTAAATTCTTCACCTCTTCGCTGAAAAAATTGAGTAATGTCCTTTACCGCAAATTCCTGTGGCACATCACAAAACAAATGGTAAATGTGCCTACTTACTCCATTTTCTCTTCAAAAAACAGGTGCATCTTCCGAACTGCCAAAAACAGAAGCGGTGTCACCACCAAAGTATACAACAACAACGGCAGCATCTGCCCCAAAAGGATTATGTGGCTGTTGTCGTATCCCCACATCACATAGTAGAAGAAATATTCCAAAAACAGTCTGAACCCCAGTCCGCATCCGGTAAAAATCAAGCTGTTGACGACCGAAGGCTGCATAAAATAAACGACCAGCAGCCCTACCGCCGTACAGATAACCAGATATAAAATCGACTGGAATCCAAACAGAACATTGGAGGAGGTATCGCACAAAATCCCCGCAAACAGTCCGAACAATCCTCCTGCCAGCTGCTTGTCAAACATTGCCACCGCCACAGCAAAAGGAAAAACCAAAACCGGCTTGATTCCTGCAATCGAAAAAAGCTGCGGCGTGCTCTGCAGCACATACAGTACCAGCATCAGCAGGCTGTATGTCACATACTTGACCACCATGATTTTCGCTCTTTTATTCATTGCTTTCCTTCGATGCCTCCGACTGGTCCTGTACCAGTGATTCCTCAAAGCTCTTCAGGCTGCTGCCCTGTCCTTTAAACGAGGTGATCACCATAACATCCTTGACATTCTTGATATCGTTGGTCGGTTCCACCACCGCATACATCATGGTTCCCTGCGGCTCAAAACCAACTTCCGCAATCCTTCCAATCACAATTCCCTGCGGATACAATCCTGATGTGCCCGCGGTCTGGATAATATCTCCTTTTGCAATGCCGCTTTCTCTTGGAATCAGCGACATTCTGCACTGGCCGTTTTCTGAAAGTGCAATATCACCCGAAACAGTTGCTACGTCCTGGGTGCGGACATCCTGACACGCTACATTTAAGCGCACGTCCAGAATGGTGGTCACCTTGGCAAACACCGGTCCTACCTCCGAAACGATGCCGACCAGACCATCCGAGGTAACGACCGGGTCCTGATAGGATATTCCGTCCAGTGTTCCCTTATCGATGGTGAAGGAATAAAACTGGTCTGCCGGGTCTCGTCCAATGACCGAAGCGGTCATCATCTCCCACTCGGGGTGCTCTTCCTGTATTTTCAGCTGTTCTTTTAAGCTCTCATTTTCATGTTTGTAATTTTCATAATCCACCATCTGCTCAATCAGCTGACGGTTTTCTTCCCGAAGGCGCTCATTTTCCTCCGAAATCTCGGATGCTCTCAAAAACTGGTCCAGGAATCCTGTCACCGAGCCGCTGACCCCTGCGCTCAAAGACTGAAACGGCGCTGTGATAGTTCCTACAATCCGCTCGAGGACGGTGGAAGCACCCATCGTTACCGTTGCACGCAGCATAAAGGCAAACATGATGACAGCAAGTGCCAGCAGCACCTTGAATACCCAGCTGTGAAAAAACTCTTTCACCTTAAAGACAAACCTCCCTTAGCTAAAAAATCAGGGCAAAAACAGACGGCTGCCCGCGGATTCAAGAAATAAACTTGCCGCCGGCAGCCGTTTTTATGGCTGTTAATATTTGGAATCGTCGTCGGAGAGCAGTTCCTTCATGGTATTGATGTTTTCCAGAAGTTTACCTGTGCCGGCTGCAACACAATCCAGTGGATTCTCCGCAACCTGTACCGGCATACCGGTTTCCTTGGAAATCAGCTGGTCCAGTCCGCGCAGCAGTGCGCCGCCGCCAGTCAGGGTGATTCCGTGGTCGATGATGTCCGCAGACAGTTCCGGTGGAGTACGCTCAAGGGTGGTGCGGATTGCATCCAGTACCGACATGACAGAGTCAGCCAGTGCCTCACGAACCTCGTCAGGATGCAGCATCATGTTCTTTGGCAGACCATCAACCAGGTTTCTTCCCTTGATTTCCATTGGCTGCTCATCTTCATATGGATATGCAGAACCGATCTCAATCTTGATGTTTTCCGCAGTGCGGTCACCGATGAGAAGGTTGTATTTTTTCTTTACATACTGAATAATTGCAGAGTCAAACTCATCGCCGCCCACTCTTACCGAACGGGAAGCAACGATACCGCCCAGAGAGATAACAGCAACTTCGCTGGTACCGCCGCCGATATCAACGACCATGCTGCCGGTAGCTTCTGCAACTGGAAGGCCTGCACCGATTGCTGCAGCCATTGGCTCTTCAATGATTGCAACGGTACGTGCGCCTGCTTTCAGGGATGCTTCCTTAACTGCACGGCGCTCAACTGCGGTAACGCCGGATGGAATGCAGATAACCACGCGCGGACGTGCAAAAACAGAGTTGTTGCATGCTTTTTTGATGAAGATCTGCAGCATGCTTGCGGTAATATCAAAGTCAGCGATAACGCCGTCTTTTAATGGTCTTACTGCAACGATGGAACCTGGTGTTCTGCCGATTACATCCTTTGCTTCCTGACCAACATATTTTACTGTGTAATTTCTTGTGTCCACCGCAACAACCGATGGCTCACGCATGATGATGCCTTTTCCCTTCATGAAAACCAGAGTATTCGCGGTACCCAGGTCGATTCCGATATCTTTTCCAAACATAAACTTTTCCTCCTGCCAAAAATTAAAAAGCGCGGCAAACATTCCCGTGTTATTTGTGCCCCTCAATGCCGCTTCGTCTATCCGTTCTCACAATGAGTTATTCTGAAAGAAAAGCAGTCGATACTTTTTTCGCCTAAAACTGTCAAAAAAGGTCAGTACAACTGCATTATCTTATATATTATAACCCGAAAATTCTCCAATCTCAACAGGATTTTTTGAATTTTTTGTGAGGGTAGAAAAATTACGATAATTGTACCAATCATCCCGTATTGTCCGCAAATTCTCTGTTTAAAATCGCCAAACGCGTCTTGTTTCTGACAGAAAAATTCTACCTTTTCCGGCAGTTTTTTCCGCCTATTGGGCAATTTCTTTTAAGTGTCTGGCAAGCAGGGATACCGGAAGTCCCATCACGTTAAAATAATCCCCGTTGATTCCTTCGATGAGCAAACTGCCATATCCTTGGATTCCATAAGCTCCTGCTTTGTCATACGGTTCATCCAGAGAAGCATACCAGTCAATTTCCTCTTTGGTAAGTTTCAGAAAGCGAACAGCCGTCCTTTGATAAAACGAATCAGTCCTGCCATTTGCTACAATAGCGACTCCGGTAAATACTTCATGTTCTCTGCCGGAAAGCGCCGAAATCATTCGCACACAATCTTCGTGATCTTTGGGTTTTCCCATAATTTGTCCATCTAGCACGACAACAGTATCTGCACCGACTACTACTGCCTCCGGATGCTCATGTGCAACCTGCTCTGCTTTGATTTTTGCAAGGTGCATAACTACCTCATGAGGCTTAAGGCCATCGGGGATAATTTCTTCTGCGTTGCTTGCGCAGACCTGAAAATCTTTTTGGATGAAGGAAAGCAGTTCCCGTCTGCGTGGGGACTGCGAAGCTAAAATTAAATTCATGGAGTTCTCCTTTATAAAAATATAAAAGCAAAAAGTTTTGTCAACTTTTTCAAAAGTTGTCCAGTCCAGAGTGAAACTCTGGTCGCTCGTCGCAACGAGCGAAATACTTTATCGTCAGGCGCTCATTGGGAGAGCTCGAGAACCTTTTTGCAAGAGAAAAGGTTCTCGAAAACTGATTATGGATAGAGACTGACCTCAAAAATTATCCAGTGGATGATTTTTGACGACTGAAACCTACGCCCGACTTACGTTAAAAAAACGCATATAAAAAATCGGCTTTTTTTAAAAAGTCTGGTTTCTACTGCCGAAAACTTCCCACTGGGAACTTTTCGGGGATGGTTACTGCTTGCAATCGATTCTTGAAAACTTTTTCACTTGCAAAAAGTTTTCAAACTTTCAAAATGCGCTTTCACGGATAAAGTGTTTCGCACTCTGCGGAGTGCGACCAACGGCTTCGCCTCTGGACACCACGAACTTTTTGAAAAAAGTTCGACCAAAAACTTTTGTTTTTGATCCAACAAGTGAGTGTGCTAACGCGAGCGAGCGCCGTGTGCTGAAACTGCCATTTCACACAAAACCAAAGCGCGAAACAGTGTCCAGCTTCAAGCTGGTTATTTACCGGTCGATCCAAAACCGCCTTCGCCGCGTTCGGTGTCCGAAAGCTCGGTGACTTCCTCAATCTCCGGCAGCAAAACCGGCATAATCACCATCTGTGCCACTCTGTCCTGTGGCTGAACGGTATATTCTACGTCCGAATAATTGTGCAGAAATACGCACACCTCACCGCGGTAATCCGAGTCCACCACGCCGACCGCATTCGCCGGAGTCACACTATGCTTGATTCCCATCGAGCTTCGTGCAAAAATCAGCGCAACCTGATTTCTGTCCTCAAGCTCGATGCTCAGCCCAGTCGGAATCTTCTGTGTCCCATTCGGCGCAATCACCACCGGCTCCTCAATGCAGGCATACAGGTCCATCCCTGCGCTGCCCTCGGTTGCCCGAAAAGGAAGTTTTGCATTTTCTCTCACTCTTTTTATCTTCAGTACAGACATTTTCTGTCCTCCGTCCTCTTATTTTACATTACGATAATATAATCCACGGGTGATGTTTTCCATCGGCTCGTGTGTCTGGGTGTATCGCAGCAGGATACGGTCAACCTGCTTTGCTCCCTCACTGGTAAAGGAAAGCAGTCCGTAATCGATGCCGCTCACTTCATCCATCTTGTCCGCAAGATAAACCGGCTTGCTGTTGAAAATCTCCGAATAGCGTCTGCCGGTACAGCGCACCTCAAACACCTCTTTTTTGCGGTCGGTGAGCGTTCCAAATCCCTTGCAGTCTTTACATCCGCTCAGACGAATCGGGCAATTTCGGGTCACCATCAGCGGGAGTTTGCCATAGATGAGAAGTCCCCTCGGCAGAGTTCCGCCAACCGCTCTGGCACGTGCAAGCGAAAGCTCAAAGGAGAGCAGACAGTCGCTTAATCCCAAACGTTCATATTCTGCAAGACATCCGGCGTTTGCAATGTTCAGTCCAAATTCCCCGTGCAGCACAAATCCCATCTTTCTGCCAAGGTACACTCCGCCTAAGTTTCCGGTCGAAAGGTGCATGATGCCCAGATGCTTACACTCGGTCAGACGCTCGGCAAGATATTTCTCGTCGTCACCGAACACCACTCTCGGCAGTGATACACTGATCTTGGGGATAATCTCTTTTGGGAGATTGTTTTTATTCTTTAACAGCTCGTCTAGCGGCACAGAGATCAGCTCGCAGACCTCACCCATCCGCTCGGTAATCTGTGCGATCTCCCGAACTGCTGCACGCAACGGAAGTTTTTCACCCTGTACACCGATATGTTTTGGAACCGGCTGTTTTTCTGGCTTATGAAATGGGATTTCGTGGATTTCGCCGCGCAGCTGTGTCAGCTTGTCGAGTGCTTCCCTGCGCAAGCTGTTTAACTGGGATGCCGGATAGATTAATCCATCTCCCAGATCACAGGTAAGGGAATTGAGGTAATAAAAGGTGCCGCCGGTCTTTTCCAAACTGCGCCAAACCAATTCTTCGGTGGTCGGAGCTTTGAGCGCCTGCTGTGGGATTTCTCCCTGTGCCTGTACGATATGTCCTTCCCCGTCCGAAGCGCTCAGCACTGTCGGTTCATTTTCCTTCATGGTAAAGGCAAAATCTACCCCGACACGAGCAACATCCTTGGAAGCCATATCGCTTAATTTTTTGAGCACCTTTTGGGAAGCCAGCACGTCCTCTTTCTGCCTTGTTCCGAACATTTCCTGACCCAGTTTCGCGTCAAAATAACCTTTGGTAAAGCCGCTGCGGGAAAATACCGCTGCCATCAGGTCCATGTCTGCCTGTGCACCGCGCACTGCTTCTTTAAACTGGCTGACCGCCGCCGCTACATATTCCGGACGCTTCATCCTGCCCTCAATTTTAAAGGAATCTACGCCCAGTACCATCAATTCCTTTACCCTGTCAGCAAGGCTCAAATCCTTGAGCGAGAGCGCATATCCGCTGTCGCCTTTTCTGCCGCTGGCAAAAGGCAGACGGCAAGGCTGTGCGCATAATCCGCGGTTGCCGCTGCGCTCCCCGATGACCGAGCTCATGTAACACTGACCCGACACGCACATGCACAGTGCACCGTGAACAAAAACTTCGGTTTCAACTGGAACCTGTGTGGTCACCTGCAAAATCTCTTCCCGGCTCATTTCGCGGGCAAGCACCACGCGGGAAAATCCAAGTTCCTTTGCCTGCCACGCACCGGATACATTGTGAACGGTAAGCTGGGTGGATGCATGCATCTTCATCTCGGGAGCGGCTTCCCGCACAATCTTTGCAACGCCCAGATCCTGTACGATCAGCGCATCGATGCCGTATTTGCAGGCAATTTCCAGCGTGCGCAGCACCTCGTCATATTCCCGGTCATACACCATGGTGTTGACTGTCATATGCATCTTGACGCCGCGCTCCTTGCACAGGCGGGACGCCTCGGCAAGGGATTGCTCGTCAAAGTTTTTGGCGTTGCGGCGTGCATTTAACTCCCCATAACCAAAATAAACCGCGTCTGCGCCGCTGTGGATGCCAGCAAGCAGGCTGTCCAGATTTCCTGCCGGCGCCAATATCTCAATTTTTTTCATAACCGTTCCTTTCTTTTCCAAAAACCTGTCTAAAAAAGGGAGGGGATGTTCTCCCTCCCTTTTATTCTTTCAGCTTCTTTTCCCGCTTGATGCCCTCGTACGCTCCCTCGACCATCGGGCCGACAACCTGATAGCCAAGCGACTGATAAAAGGCGTTTAAGCGATCATTTCCCTTCTGGCAATCCAGTCGAACCACCTTTTTGCCTTCCTGCAGGGAAAGATCTTCGCAAAAGGAAAGCAGCGCTTTGCCTGCTCCTTTTGCCTGTGGTCTGGTCGCCAGATGATGGACATAATAGCAGTTCTTTTTCTCGTCTTCTGTCCAGCGTCCGTCTTCCAGCAAAAGCGCCATCACACCGACCGTTTTTCCCTCTGGATCAACGGCAAGATAAAATTCGTGGGAAGCGATCCTTCCCAGAAAATATTCTCTTGGATAGCGCTGCATATAGTTGGTACGGTTCCACTGGTACAGATTCTTTTCATCCATCCAGTCGATACGCTCCTGAATGATGCCGATGATATCATCGACATCCTCCGGTCCTGCTGCCCGAAACTGATATTCCATGGGATTATTCCCTTCTTTCTTCCGGTGATGCAGCATTCAGAACTGCTTGCTGCTCTGATTGCTCGACGGCGCGGCGTTCACTTTCGTAATCGTACTCATAGTCATCCTCGCCGTACTCATTGTCCGTGCCCTCTTCAGGCTGGAAGAGGAAGCCATCCATTGTGGCAAACTCCGCATCTTCCAGTGGGCTCCTTCAATGATCTCTGCCGATGTTCTGTCTGAGAATATCGATTTCCCTTTTGAGCTTTTCGTTTTCGCGGCGGTATTCATCGACCTCCAGCTTTGCCTTGGTGGAATCTTCCAGATACTCGGTCAGCTGGCTGCGGATGTGATCGGCATTGAGCTCACTTTTCTCGTAAAGGTCGGCGTAGCTGAGCAGTGCAAGAAAGTAAGCGTCATTTAAGGTCACGCTCGGACCTGAATCCATGATCGTTTTGACCTTGTTCTCGATTGTGTTCACCAGACGTTTGACATACTCCGGAGATTCGTTGGAGGAAACCACATACCGTGAGCCGCAGATTTCAACTCTGATCTTGTTCTGTCCAGCCATCAAGACCACCCTTTCTCTCTATCCTTTTTTGAGGTTTTCCCTCATAAAATTTTTCCTGTTTGCATTTGGATATATGTACTTTTATTATATATGATGACACCCTTTAAAGTAAAGAGGATTTGATCTGTAATTTTCTTTGTTTTGTATTTCTTTCCTGTTTCCGAAAGTTTTTTCCGACTCTGTGCCGCAATATTCACAGAAAAATGAATCTTTGATCCTTTGTCTCTTCGAATATCTGTCGTTTTTTCGGGAATTTTTCTGTACATCCTGCCAGAATTAACCTTCTCTTTTCCTTTTTACCCTTGTTTTCATCTTTTTGATATACTATAATTTTATCAGGAATAGTTGTTATTCAATCATCCTATGATAAATTGGAGTTGCAGCACATCTTTGTGCTGTGATTCTTTGTATGAAAAAAGGTGGTTAATTTAATGTTTGTTGAAACAAAACTCACAACTGCTGAGATTAAAAAACTTTTGACCGAGCGCCTTGAAGAAATGGGATTTACCCCTAAAAACGCTTCGGATGAAATGTTTTATAAAGCCTGCGCAGGTGTTGTGCGCAAAATCCTGACCGAAAAACACAATCATTTCATGGCAGAATCCAAAGCAAAAGGCCGCAAACAGACCTATTATCTGTGCATGGAGTTTCTGCTGGGAAGATCTTTAAAAAACTCGATTTATAATCTCAACCTTGCACCGGAATTTCAGGAAGCGCTCAAAGAAATGGGCGTAAAAATGGAAAATCTGTTCGAGCTAGAACCGGATGCTGGTCTTGGAAACGGCGGTCTTGGAAGACTGGCTGCCTGCTTCATGGATGCACTTGCTACCTGCGGCTATCCTGCAATCGGCTACTCGATTCTGTATGAGTTTGGTATCTTCAAACAGAAGATCATCGATGGCTGGCAGAGCGAGCTGCCGGACAACTGGCTGCCGGGCGGTGAGGTATGGCTGGAGCGCGTACCGGAACAGACCGTTGATGTTAACTTTGGCGGCAAGGTCGAGGAATTCTGGGACTATGGTTACCATCATGTCCTGTACAAGGACTACACCACTGTCAAAGCAGTTCCTTATGATATCATGATTTCCGGTTATGATGGAAAAGGTGTCAGCATGCTGCGTGTCTGGAGCGCACAGAGCTCTGCCATCGATATGGATGCCTTCAATCGTGGCGACTATGTCAAAGCGTTTGGTCAGGATTCCAGCGCAGAAGCAATCAGCAAGGTGCTCTATCCAAACGACAACCATCCAGCCGGCAAAAACCTGCGTCTGCGCCAGCAATACTTCCTGGTATCTGCTTCGGTTGCCGACATTGTTCGCCGCCATATGGATCTGTACGGCACACTGGAAAACTTCGCTGAAAAAAATGCAATCCACATCAACGACACCCATCCGGCACTTGCCATTCCGGAACTGATGAGAATTTTACTGGACGAATGTGGCTATCCATGGGATAAGGCTTGGACCATCGTATGCAATACCTTTGCTTACACCAACCACACTGTCATGAGCGAAGCGCTCGAGTGCTGGAACGAAGATATGTTCCGCACCCTCCTGCCACGAATCTATCAGATCGTTGTGGAGATCAACAACCGCTTCTGCCGTCAGCTTTCCGAACATTTCCATCTGGATGGATACACCGTTTCCCGCATGGCGATCATCCACGATCACTCCATCCGCATGGCAAACCTGTCTATCGTTGGTTCTCACAGTGTCAACGGCGTATCTGCACTGCACAGTGAGATCCTCAAAAACGACCTCTTCCATGATTTCTATAAAATCCAGCCATACAAATTCTGCAGCGTAACAAACGGTATTGCTTCCAGACGATGGCTCTATCAGTCCAACCCTCGCCTGACAAACCTCATCAAAGACCTGATTGGCGACGGTTTCCTGCATGATATGGAAAAACTCAAAAAACTTCTCCCATATCAAAACGATAAGCAGGTTCTGGAACAGCTTGCAAAAATCAAACTGGAAAACAAGAAGGACTTTGCCGCTTACATCAAGGAACAGACCGGTCAGATTATCGATCCGAATTCCATCTTTGATGTACAGGTAAAACGTCTGCACGAATATAAACGTCAGCACTTAAATGCACTGCACATTCTCTCGCTGTACAATGAGCTGAAAACCAATCCGCACGCAAACATCCAGCCGACCACCTTCATCTTCGGTGCAAAGGCTGCTCCGGGCTACTACATGGCAAAACAGATCATCAAGTTTATCTGCAGCCTGGGTGAAATGATCGAAAATGATCCGCAGGTTCGAGACATCTTAAAGATCGTTTACCTGGAAGACTACCGTGTTACTCTCTCCGAGCTGCTGATGCCGGCAAGTGAAATTTCCGAACAGATTTCTCTTGCAGGAACCGAAGCTTCCGGTACCGGCAACATGAAGCTGATGTTAAACGGTGCTGTCACCCTGGGAACCTGGGATGGAGCGAATGTCGAAATCGGTGAAGCGGTTGGTCCGGACAACATCTTTGTATTCGGTATGCGCACTCCGGAAGTAAACCAGCTCAAATCCAGTGGATATTATCCAAACGAAATTTATCTTGGCAATCCTGTTCTCAAACAAGCAATCGATCAGATTGGCTCCAACATTGCCGGCGATGCTTTCCAGCCAATCAGCGACTCGCTTAAGAACAGCGACCCATACATGGTTCTGCGTGACTTTGAATCCTATGACAAGGTTCGCCGCCTTGCTCTGAGCACCTATCAGAACGACCAGACCCGTTGGCAGAAGATGTCGCTTGTCAACATTGCTCAGTCCGGTTATTTCTGTGCTGACCGTGCAATCCAGGAATACGCACACACCATCTGGAATTTGGACTAATCTTTCATTTTTCTCTAAACCCAAAAGCGTCCGGCATAAAACCGGACGCTTTTTAAACTTTTTGGAAAGGAATCCTTTTATGGACTTTTGTATTTATGATAGCCGATTGTCCGCCTTTAAACAGCCGTTTGGTGCGGTTGCTGCCGGTGAGACTGTGCGCTTTTCCATCCACCTTCCAAAAAATCTTTGTGTGAAAAGCGCTCATCTTGTTCTGTGCTGCGATGGCGAAAGCGACCGATTCTTCCCGATGCAGCTGGATGAATGTACCATGCGGTACAACTGCTACTCCATCCACTTTGTCGCCCAGCACCCCAAACTGTATTTTTACTACTTTGGCGTCACCACGGAGGACGGTTCCACCCACGTCATCCACGCAAACGAATCGATGCGCGGAGAACTTTCGGTCGATACCGACCGCTACTGGCAGCTCACCGTTTACGACCCCAAGATGAAGCGCCCTGCTTCTCTGGGCAACGGTATCCTCTATCAGATCTTCCCCGATCGTTTCTGCAATTCCGGTATACCTAAGAAAAATGTCCCTGCTGACCGCACCCTACGTTCTGACTGGGGCAATCTTCCGGTCTATCTGCCAAACGAAGAGGGAGAAATCACCAATTCCGACTACTTTGGCGGTGACCTTGCTGGCATCACCCAAAAACTGCCTTACCTGCAAAGCCTTGGCGTGACCTGCCTGTACCTCAATCCAATTTTTGAGGCACACTCCAACCACCGTTACAATACTGCCGACTACCGAAAAATCGATCCTCTGCTCGGCACCGAAGAAGATTTTGCAGACCTGTGCGCTCAGGCAAAAAAACTTGGCATCTCGGTGATTCTGGACGGCGTATTCAGCCACACCGGCAGTGACAGCGTCTATTTTAATCAGAATGGCCGGTACGGTGAGCATTCCGGTGCTTATCGAGATCCTAACAGTCCTTATCGCGAATGGTATTCCTTCAAGCGCTATCCGGATGATTACGAATGCTGGTGGGGCTTTAAGACCCTGCCAAATGTTCGGGAGACCCAGCCTGACTACATGGACTTTATCTGCAACCCCAAAACTGGCGTGCTTGCCAAATGGCTGACTTTGGGTGCATCCGGTTTTCGTCTGGATGTTGCCGATGAGCTTCCGGACTCCTTTTTGGACCGCGTCTATCAGACGGTAAAATCCTTCGGTGAGGATAAAGTTGTCATCGGTGAGGTGTGGGAAGATGCCTCCAATAAAATCAGCTATGGTAACCGCCGCCGCTACCTGCTGGGCAACCAGCTGGACAGCGTAATGAACTATCCGTTCCGCAATGCGGTTCTGGGCTATATCCTGACCGGAAATGCCGATGACTTTTTAACAAGCGTTGTCTCAATTGTTGAAAACTATCCTCCACCGGCGATGAATTCCATGATGAACTCCCTTTCCACCCACGATACGCCCCGCGCCATCACTGTTCTGGTCGGCGAATCGATGGAAGGCAAGGATCGCCCCTGGCAGGCAGCCCATCACTACCTCTCGTTAGATAAATATGCAAGAGGGCAGGTCTTATTAAAGCTTGCCTCCACCCTGCAATATTTCCTTCCTGGCATCCCCTGCCTTTACTATGGGGATGAAGCAGGTTTAAGCGGTTATGCTGACCCATTTAACCGCTGCTGCTATCCGTGGGGGTATGAAAATCAGGAATTGATCGCCTTCTTCTCCGAGCTTGGCAAACTGCGGCTTTCGATGCCGTTCTTGACCGAGGCGTCCTTCATTCCTCTGGTGGTGGATGAAGCTCTCTGCTGCTATCTTCGCTGTGGTAAAAACAAAGAAGAACGGGCACTGATTGCAATTAACCGTTCCAATCAGCCGCGCACACTGCCTCTTCCAAAAGACTTTACCGATGCTGAAGCCCACATTCTTCTGGGAGAATATCACGACGGTGTACTCTGCGGTGAAAGTGCTGTGGTGTTGGAAGACTACCCGTTTTTTGAAAAATAATATCTTGCAGCAAAAAGAAGCAGGAGCGTTCCTGCTTCTTTTTATTTTAAAATATTCTGTAACTTAACCTTTACCAGTTCTGATATTTTTTCAAACATCTTTGCAAAAATTGTTGCGGGATGATACAATATTTCATATTGAGTTGATTCCAAACACATAAATATATTCAAAGGAGCTGACACCATGAACCAATCTCAGATCATCGGAACCAAAATCAAAAAGCAGAGGTTATACCACAAGATGACCTTAAAACAATTAAGCGATGCAACCGGTCTGTCCATCGGTTATCTGTCTCAGGTTGAACGCGGTCTGGGCACTCTGAGCCTGCCTGCGCTGGAAAACCTCTCCAACATTCTCCACATCGAGATGAGTTCCTTTTTTGAGCAGGAAAAAGAAGAAAGCAGCGACCTGATTGTATACAGCCATCAGAGAGAAAAACTTCAGGTTTCCAATCAGTTTCTGCACTATTCTCTAAGCCGTCAGTGCTCCGAAATTCAGCCTGTTATCTATGAGATCTATCCTTCTCATGAAGGACAGAAGGCGGAAGAAACCATGCTGTTTGGTCACCCAGAAGAAGAGTATCTGTATATTCTGGAAGGTGTGTGCCTTTTAACCATCGACGATCAGGAATACACCCTCAATCCTGGAGACTGTGCCTATATCCCACCGAACTCCAGACATTTCTGGAAAAACCCGACTTCCAGAATGCTGCGCATTCTCGGAATCGCAAACAGATGCCCATCCTTCCCACCTTTGGCAAATCAGGACTAAAAAGGAGATTTTTTCATGTCAAAGATTCCCTTTGATCTTACCACTTGGAACCGTAAAGAACATTTTCACCACTACCTCAACACTGTTTCCTGCCGCTATGGCATGACGGTAAATCTTGACATCTCCCTCTTGCGTGCTGCTCTTAAAAAAAGAAACTATAAACTGTATCCTGCTGTTATCCACCTTCTATCCCGCTGTGTTAATCAGCATAAGGAATTTCGCATGACCCTCGATCAGGACGATCAGTTGTACTATTTTGATCTGCTGAACCCTTCCTACACCATCTTCCATGCTGATGACGAAACGTTCTCCAGCACCTGGACACAGTATGATCCGTCCTTCCCTACATTTTATCAAAACTATCTGGATGATATGCAGCAGTATGGAAACAACCATGGAATGCTTGCGAGAAGTCCAAGGGAAGACTGCTTTGACATTTCCTGTCTGCCATGGGCAACCTTTAGCGAATTTCATCTGGACCTTCCGGATGCCCGCCGCTTTCTTCTCCCGATCTTTACCTTTGGAAAATACTTTGAACAGGATGGAAAAATCCTGCTGCCGCTGTCCGTTCAGGTTCATCATGCTGTCTGCGATGGATTTCATCTCTGCCGCTTTGTCAATGAATGTCAACAGCTTGCTGATCAATGTGAAGCATGGCTGTAACGAAAAAGCCTCCCAAAATGGAGGCTTTTTTTGTATCAGCTTTTATGATTCCAGGGACGAACTTTGTCGGTCCATCCTTTCTGTTTCCAATAATCAGCATCTGTCTGATTCCATCCGGGACGCTTTGCAAAGGAGCGAAACAGATAAAACATCGCTTTTGTTTTAAATGAAGTTTTGACTCTGCCTTCGTGGGCGCGAATCTTTCTTTCCAGAACAGCTACTGCACGCTCAATTTTCCGGCGTTTTGGCTCAGACACGCTTTGCCAGTTTGTCGCAGCGACAGCGATTCCCCAGCAGTAGGTTTTGGCAACGCCCCAGAAATCCAGGCTATCCTTAATATCCTTGTTTGCCTTGCTCATCCCTGCACCCGCTGCAGTGGAAAGGCAAACCGCCTGTTTATGAAACATCGATTCTTCCGGGCGGTGAATCATCCAGCGATAACCAAAGTGATCCAGAAACGCCTTCATGGAACCTGTGGCGTGATAGACATAGACCGGTGTGGTAAAAATCATAACCTGTGCGCGGTCTAGCTTTTCAACCAACGGTTTGAGCGCCTCATAATGCGGACATAAGGTCTCGCTCTTTAAAAAACATTGACTGCATCCAGTGCAGAAATAAGGAAAATCGCGTGGAAGGAATATCTCTTCAATCTCGTCCCCATCGCAGAGTTTTTCGGCGAGCATCCGCCCGATATGATAGGTAGATCCCTTGTGGTTTTGTCCATTGATGGTAACAACCCGCATCTTGGGCACCTCCATTCTTTGTTCTGCTGATATTTATGCGCCGCAAAAGGAAAAAATAAAAGTTTTACTCAATTTTTTTCAAAAAATTACGGTGTCCAAAGGCAGAGCCTTTGGGCACCTTCCGCAGAAGGCGAAACACTCGAGTTGAACAAGTTCAACTCTCATCGTCAGGCGCCTTTGCGGGTGAATTTTTCAATCCAAATATTGGATTGAAAAAGAGGGAGCTTTTGTAAGAGAAAAGCCCCCTTGAAAGACAAACAATATGCACTGTCCAGAAAAAACTCCCAGTGGGAGATTTTTCTGCTGTCTGTGCTGTTGAGCAGAAGAACAGATTGATAAAAATTTTGTTTCAGCTATCTATATTTATGAAACCAAACTTTCTTCTGTCTTTCTGATAATAAAAACTTTTAATATTTTGATACGGTCGAATACAAGTTTCTGCCATCAAAAATCATCCACCGGATAATTTTTGAGGTTGCTCTCTACTGACAATTGGTTTTCGAGAACCTTTTCTCTTGCAAAAAGGTTCTCGAGCTCTCCCAATGAGCGCCTGACGATAAAGCTTTTCGCTCGTTGCGACGAGCGCCCAAAGGCTTTGCCTCTGGACACCACGAGCTTTTTGTAAAAAGCTCGACCAAAAACTGTAGTTTTCGATCGAGCAAAACTTTTTCTAAAACCCAGCCTGGTCGACAGGCATAGACGCAACACCATTTAAGGACAGGTCCGCACGGACTCCTGCCAAATACTCATAATATGCCTGCGAACCAATCATTGCAGCGTTGTCGCCGCACAGGCTAAGCTTTGGCAGATACAGCTCATATCCATGCTTTTTGCATGCCGCTTCCAGTGCAGAACGCAGACCGCTGTTTGCGCTGACACCACCTGCAACCACGATTTTTTTACTGTTTGTATACTCTGCCGCACGCATCAGGTGATCGGTCAGAATATCCGCTACGGTACCCTGAAAATCTGCTGCCAGATTGTTTACATCGATGCTTTCGCCTTTTTGCTGTGCATGGTGAGAAATGTTGATGACCGCTGTCTTTAATCCAGAAAAGCTGAAATCAAAGTCCGAGCCGTTTACCTTCGGTTTTGGCAGCTTGTATTCCCCGCACTTGCCCTGAGCAGCAGCCTTGTCGATATAGATGCCGCCCGGATATGGAAATCCCAGCACACGGGCAGCCTTATCAAAGGCTTCTCCTGCGGCATCATCACGGGTACGTCCGATGATCTCAAAATCGGTATAATCGTTTACCTTGATGATGTGGCTGTGTCCGCCGGAGGCTACCAGGCACAGAAACGGAGGTTTCAGGTCTGGATGGGTCAGATAATTTGCTGCAATATGTCCGCGGATGTGGTGAACCGGAATCAGCGGTTTTCCAGAAGCAAGCGCCACGCCCTTTGCGTAGTTTACTCCTACCAACAGCGCACCGATCAGTCCTGGTGCATAGGTAACTGCAACAGCATCGATGCTCGAAAAGGTTTCTCCGGCATCGGAAAGGGCCTTTTCCACCACCGCACAGATATTTTCGGCATGGCGTCGGGAAGCGATCTCCGGCACAACGCCGCCATAAAGTTTATGTTCCTCGACCTGTGAGTTGATGACCGAGCTGCGGATGGTTCGTCCGTCTTCGATGACCGCAGCTGCGGTTTCGTCACAGGAGGACTCAATTGCAAGTATCTTCAAAATCTTTCTCCTTTTCTTGTCGGCGCTGAAATTTAGGAAAAAATTCCTCCATAGGTTTTGGTCATAATCAGCGCATCTTCGGTAGGGTTGGAATAGAAATTTTTTCTGTGACCAACCACCTCAAAATCAAATTTATCATAGAACTGCTGGGCACTGACGTTTGACTCCCGCACTTCCAGCGAGATCGACGCCATATCGTTTTCCTTTGCGTACTCATCGAGCGTTTCCATCAGTCTGGTTGCCACACCAAGACGCCGAAATTGCGGAAATACTGCGATATTGCAGATATACCCTTCATCCACGATATGCTGCATACCAACATAACCGGCTACTCTGCCTCCGATTTCAGCAACTCGAAATACGGCAAGCGGATTGGAAAGCTCGGACACCAGAGCATCAAAGCTCCATGGGGTGGAAAAGCACTCTTTTTCCAGTCGCTCCAGCTCCTCAATGTGGCAAGGCTGCATTGGAACGACCGTAATACTTTGCCCCTGTTCTTCCATGTATAACTTCCTTTCTGTAAATCGCGGCTCTTGTTTTTTTACGCCGCCTGAGGTTTCAATAAAAATACGGTTTTTCCCGTCATCAAACGATTATAGCAAATTTCCCCGCCGGAAAAAAGAGCTTTTTACAATTTCTTAAAGATTTTCTTACCTGCGGGTAAATCTGAAAGATATGCCTGTCAAAAACTTCCGTTTTTGCTCTAACCAACAAGCACCTCGTAATGAAATTACAACTTCGCACTAGCCCTAGGTAAAAAACAGCGTCCAATTTTAGCCTTACTATTTGGCGTCGTACCAGGTTTTGCCGGTGCCGACATCTGCCTTGAGCAGAACCTTCAATTTTGCCGCTGCCTGCATTTCTTCCTGCAGCAGTGCTTTTACCTGCTCTACCTCGTGCTGTGGTGCTTCTACAATCAGTTCGTCGTGTACCTGCAAAATCAGGCGCGCATCCAGCTGCTCTTTCTTTAAACGGCGGTACACACGAATCATTGCAATCTTGATAATATCTGCCGCTGTTCCCTGAATTGGTGTGTTCATCGCAACACGCTTGCCAAAGTTAACGATATTTTTGTTGCTGGAAGAAATCTCCGGCAGAGCACGGCGGCGGCCGTACAACGTCTCAATATATCCGTTCTCCTGAGCAAAGGTTACGGTATCTTCCATATACTTTTTAACCCCACTGAAGGTGTCCAGATAGTTTTTGATATACCGGTCGGCTTCCGCTACACTGACACCGATGTCCTGTGACAGCGAAAAAGCACCGATTCCATACACGATACCAAAGTTTACCGCCTTTGCCTTGCGGCGCATCTCCGGAGTTACATACAATGCCGGCATGTTGAACACCTGTGCCGCGGTGTTGGTATGGATGTCTGCATCCGAGTTGAATGCCTCTATCATATATTCATCGCCCGAGATGTGCGCTAAAACACGCAGTTCGATCTGTGAGTAGTCGGCATCGACCAGAGTATAGCCATCCTTTGCACGGAAGAAGGCACGCAGGCGGCTGCCAAGCTCGGTGCGGACTGGAATGTTCTGCAGGTTTGGCTCGGTGGAGCTGAGTCTGCCTGTTCTGGTATCGGTCTGATTAAAGTGGGAGTGAATCCTTCCATCTCTGCCCACTACTTTAAGCAGACCATCCACATAGGTGGACTTGAGCTTTGCTACCTTACGGTACTCCAGAATTGCGTCGATAATCTCATGTTTTCCTCGCAGAGATTCCAGTACATCTGCGTTGGTCGAATAACCGGTCTTGGTCTTTTTCTTTGCCGGCAGGCCCAGATGCTCAAACAGCACCTCTCCCAGCTGTTTTGGAGAATTGATGTTAAACTGTTCTCCTGCCAGATGATAGATGACATTTTGATAATCCTCGATCTTTTCATCCAGCATTTTGCCGTACTCTGTCAGTGCAGCGGTATCCACCTCAAAGCCGTACATTTCCATCGAAGCAAGCACCTCGGACAGCGGCATTTCGATGTCCTGCAGCAAAGCTTCCTGTTTATTTTTGTATATCTCCTCGCTCAGTGCTTCATGCAACGGTGCAAGGCAGGCACAGTCCTCCAAAAGCTTTCTGTCCTGTTCTTCCATTTCTTCCATGGAAGCAACTCCATCCAGCTTGCATCCGGTGTGGTAGCCTGCGCACAAACCTTCGATATTGTATTCCGAACTGTTTGCCGAAAGCAGGTAGGCAGACAGCAGCAGATCATCTGTGAGGTTGCAAAGTTCCCCTCCCCTGCTTAAAATCCAGTGATAAACACTCTTGCTGTCGAAGGTATATTTTGGATTTTGGGACGAAAACAGCTCGATCAGATCCTGCTCGTACAAAGCACCCTCCTGCGGATGATGCAGAATGATTTCATTTCCTGCACAAACAGCAATCGCATCTATCTTCTCATCATTTTCTTTGTTCCAGCCAATCAAAAAGCTGACTGGAGCTTCTCCTGCCTGCTGCATCAGTTCAGAGATCGACTTGGACACAAAATGCACAGTTGGGATTTCCCTTGCTTCTTTTCCCTTTTCAGATGGAACATAAGTTCCGCTGATTCCCAGTTTCTTAATAACACTGTTCATTTCCAGACGGGAAAGCAGCTCAAAGGTTTCCTGCTCCTTCATCGGCTGTGGGATAAAATCAGAAAGGGAGAGTTCAATTGGAACATTGCGGTCAATGGTAGCCAGTGTTTTACTTAAGAAAGCAGCGTCTTTTCCTGCCTCCAGCTTTGCCTTGACCGATTTTGTTGCATCGATGGCATCCAAATCAGCATAGATGGTCTCAATATCACCATACTGACCGATCAGTTTGAGCGCCGTTTTTTCGCCGATTCCCGCTACGCCCGGGATGTTGTCCGAGCTGTCTCCCATCAGTGCCTTGATATCGATGAGATGAATCGGGGTGGTTCCGTACTTTTCCTGGAAGTAGCTTTCATCGCAACAAACGGTTTCACTTCTGCCCATCTTGGAACTTGCGAGCAGAACGGTGGTGTGTTCCCCAATCAGCTGCAGGCTGTCGCGGTCACCGGTCGCAATAAAGCAATCATGACCCTCCTGCTCACATTTTGCCGAAAGGGTGCCGAGGATATCGTCTGCTTCATATCCTTCCATTGTGATGATTCGGTAACCCATATCCTGCAGCAGTTCCTTGATAATCGGCAGCTGCTGAGCAAGTTCTTCGGGCATTCCCTTGCGCTGCGCCTTATATCCATCATACATCTTGTGACGGAAGGTAGGCGCCTTCAGGTCAAAGGCACAGGCAACCGCATCAGGGTTTACATCGTTTAACAGCTTCTGCAGAATATTTAAAAATCCATAAATTGCGTTGGTATAGGTGCCGTCACTGGTGGTCAGCAGTTTGACCCCATAGAAGGCGCGGTTTAAGATACTGTTGGAATCCAGACACAGCAGTTTCATCGTACAATCTCCTTTTCCTGTTTATTCTCTTGTGGTGGAGCCTCGATGTTTTACCATCTCAAACCACACACGAACCAGATGGCGGTAATAGGGGACAAATTCCCCTCTGTCGAGCATCTCTTCGATTTCCTCGAGGGTTGCCCATTTTGCGTCTCTGACTTCCTCCTGCTGTAAATGCAGGTCAGAAAGTGCAACATCATTTTTCTCAATCAGGTAAACATCATCAAATCCGTCCGGGAAATTGATGGTATAGAAAGGGCGCTCTCCATGAAAGTCGTGGCGAATGCCCATTTCTTCCCAAAGTTCCCGAGCAGCGGCAGAGGCACTGTTTTCTCCGGCAAGTGCGGAACCTGCAGCAGTAACATCCCAAAGTCCCGGATAGCCGATTTTATCAAGCTGCCTTTGCTGAATGAGCAGCTGTCCCTTTGCATTAAACAGACAGATATGCACCACCAGATGGTATTCTCCCTCCGGCATGGATTTTCCGTTTACCCTCTGGGCAAGTTTTCCGGTCTTCTGGCGGTCGATATCATAAACATCCCACAATTCCATTGTTTCTTCGCTGTCTGCCCGATGCAAAACAGCACTCCCTTCCATTATTTTTCTCAATTTTGTTTATTATACCACACTTTTTTCCAAATCGCTTGCCGAGGGGAAAAATTTCTGCTAGAATGTCTTTTGCACCAAATTGCTTATTGATCATTACGATAGATTGATACCAGAAAGGACGATACCTGATTTGAAGATCGGCAACATCACCATCCCCAAAACCGCCGGACTTGCCCCGATGGCAGGTGTGGGCGACCGCGCCTTCCGCGAAATCTGCAAGGAATTTGACTGCGCCTATGTGGTCAGTGAAATGGCAAGCTCGAAGGGCCTAAGCTTTCAGGGCAGCAAAACCGAGGAACTGTTAACCCTTTCCGAAAAAGAACGCCCTGCTGCTATCCAGATTTTTGGCGATGACCCACAGATTATGGCACAGGCAGCACAGCTTACCTTAAAATTTAAACCGGACATCATCGACATCAACATGGGCTGTCCTGCACCCAAAGTTGCCGGAAATGGCGGCGGCAGCGCATTGATGAAAAATCCAAAACTTGCCGGAGAGATTGTCAAAGCCGTTTCTTCCGCAGTTGAGCTTCCCGTCACTGTAAAGTTCCGCAAGGGCTGGGATGAAAATTCGGTCAATGCGGTGGAGTTTGCCAAAATCATGGAGGAAAACGGTGCGGCTGCACTGTGCATCCACGGACGCACCCGCCAGCAGATGTATGCACCGAGCGCCGACTGGGAGATTATCCGCAAGGTAAAGGAAGCGGTATCCATTCCGGTCATGGGTAACGGCGATGTCATTGATGCGGTTTCCTGTAAAAGGATGTACGAGGAAACCGGGGTAGACTTTGTCATGATTGGCCGCGGCGCACAGGGCCGTCCATGGGTATTTAAACAGATTGCTCACTACATGCAGACCGGGGAGTTGCTCCCGGACCCAACTTTAGAAGAAAAGATGGAGATTTTACTGCGTCACATCCGTCTTTCCTGCGATTACAAAGGGGAAAAGATCGGCATGCGCGAAGCCAGAAAGCATGCTGCATGGTACTTTAAGGGAGAATACGGCAGTGCGGATTTTCGCCGCCGTGCAGGTCAGCTTTGCACCTATGATGATTTACAGCGGTTAGCGGAGGAAATGCTCAACAGCCGTCATCACGCATAAAAGGGTTTGGGGGAAATTCCCCCAAACCCTTTTTATTTTTATTAAAATCTTATAGGTTTTATAAAGTCATATCCTCTGCAGCACAAGTCTATGCTTTCAATAGAATATGAGACATCTGCCTTTCTGCCACAAAATAAATCTTAATCAAAATGACAGTTTTTGTGGGCTCATACCGCCCACACTGGCACTTCCTTTTCTTTTACGAGAAAAGGAAGCAAAAGCGTATCTAAGGGGTTTCTCCTTAGATATCCCCAATCAGTTATATAAAGATGATGCTCCCTTTTTCTGTTTTTTATACTTCTGCGTCCACTTTAAGTAAGTCTGCAAAATAGTAAATCACCTGTTCTGCTGTTGCCTGTGGATATTCTCTTAAAAATTCTGTCCACACAGACTGCACCGCCGGATCTGAGCTTTGCCTTGCCTGTGCAATTGCTTCATCAATTTCTCTCCTAACTTCTTCTACACTAACGTGATTCTTTTCTGCAATTAATTGTAAAATATTTTGATTTTCCGGTATTCTGCATCTCATAAAATTCCTCCTGAAATATTTTTTTCATCTACGCCTATTATAGTCTTATAAGACTATAATTACAAGACCAATATACACTATTTTCTTATCCACAAAAATCTTATAATGAAAATAGTAAAAAGGAGGTATTGGATGACGGTACAACAACGGATTCGGGAACTCATGGAACAAAGAGGATGGTCTGAATACCGGCTTGCAAAGGAATCCGGGCTTTCACAATCTACGGTTACTAAAATTTTTGATAGAAATAATTTACCTACCATTCCTACTTTGGAGGCAATTTGTAAAGCATTCCATATTAGCCTATCTGAATTTTTTGCTGAAGAAAATGAACCTCTTTTTCTAACGCCAGACCAAAGAGAACACCTGTCTCTTTGGAACCGACTGGATAAAAATCAGCAAAAGTTACTTGACGATTTCTTTAAGACCATCAAATAAAATAAAAAAATCCCTGCACAGATCATGCAGGGATTTTTTATTTATCCTTCTTTATCCAAACAATTTGGTCCAGACCTCTGGCATCAGCGGGTTTTCACGCATCGTTACATTGTGACCAAAATCTTCTGCCTTTTCTCCGTCCCGCAAACGTCTTGCCACTACAACAAGCCGCGCATCTGCAAACTCATAGGTACAGGTAGAAAAGGTCAAAATCTTGTCGTCTGCGTTCATCGTCACACCGGTATCGATCAGTGAACGGCGGTCAATCTGTGCAATATACGCTTCCTTGGCTGCCTTGGTACTGAATTTCAGGTAGTTGATGTAGTCAAACAGTTCCCCGTGTTCCGGTCTGGTGGACACGATGTACACCGCCGAAACCACATACTCATACTTCTGGTACAAAGTGTTGACCTGAATGATTGGATTATCTGCCACAAACTGAGGATCGCGGTAGTTGGTCAGTACATTGAACATCGACTTGTCACTGGTGATGTTGTGTCCATAAAGGATGGTGTTGTCGTCGCTTAAATCCGGCGAATTGCGCTCATCCAGAAAAACCTGACCGTGATTGTCTTCCTCCCCATAAAAATTATGGGTGAGATAATATTCATTGTCCCGCTGCATGATTGGGGTGCTCAACAATCCGTTTCCAATGTTGAGCCATCCGACAATATCGGAATTTACTTCATACAAAGCTTTGTATTCGGGCAGCATGACCGGACCGGTCGAAGTTGCATTTTCTTCTCCAGCCGCAGGCAGGTTATTCTGTTGGCCGCCGCTTTCTCCCGGCACTGGTTCCTGTACTGACTGCTCCTCTTTTCCAGCACCTGTCAGGGAACCCTGATGATACAGCTGCTGCAATTCCTTCTGTGTCTGGCTGCTGTTATAGGATTCTATCGCCCATTTGACAAGATGGAGTGATGAAAACAGCGCCACCATCAGGAAAAAGATGATCAGTCCGATTCGAACTGGCTTTGAAATCCCTTTCATTCTTTCCCGCTTTCCTGTTTGTGTTTATGATTGAGGTTTTTACTAAAACCTGATTGATATTACAGTGTCTGTTTGCCCTGCAGATTACTGCGCCGAAAGTTCCACTGCTTTGAGGATCAGGCTCAGTGCATGAGAAGATGCCAGATAACGGATGGTTTCCCTTGCATCCTGATCTTTTCGGTTTACATGCAGCATAAATACCTTTTTAAAGTGGTCGCTGTCCACACCGATGTAAACCAATCCGACATCCTTGCCTTCAGATGCTTGCGGTCCTGCATTTCCGGTAACCGATACCCCGATTTCTGCTCCCGAAATACGTCTTACGCCCTCTGCCATCTCTCTGGCAGTCTCTTCCGAAATCGCGCCAAAGGTGTCGAGCGTTTCCTGTTTGACACCCAGAATCTGATGTTTGATGCGGTTGGAGTAGCTGCAAATACCACATTCAAATACGTCGGATGCACCGCTGACATCGGTGATTCTCTTTGCCACATAACCGCCGGTACAGCTTTCCGCTACGGCTACATGCAGATTTTTTTCCTTGAGCGCCCATACTGCCGCTGTCTGAAGATCACCAACATCGATTCCGTACAGGAACTCGCCGACCTTCTCTTTAATCTGTTCCATCACCGGTTGCAGCAGTGCTTCGGCATCTTCGCCCTGCTTTACTCTTGCTGTAACACGCAGCTGTACCTCTCCTGTTTTTGCATAAGGTGCAACCGTTGGATTGGTGCTTTCCTCCATCAGCTCGTGGAGGATACTTTCCAGCATGGATTCCCCGATACCGAAAAAGTGCATAGTGTGGGAAACCAGTCTGGTATCGCTGTCCTTGAGCAGGAACGGTTTAACGCCCTGTTCAAACATTGGTTTCATCTCGCGCGGAGGTCCTGGCAGCATGATAGCTGTTTTTCCCTGCTGTTCTCCCTCGCCTTCGATGGCACAGCCCGGTGCGGTTCCGTTGTGATTTGCAAAGATCACACAGCCTTCCGGCATCATTGCCTGTTTTTTATTGTTGTCTGTCATCACCCTGTTTAAGCGCAGGAAGTGACATTCGATTGCGTGCAGCGATTCCTCGTCCATCACAAGCTTACGGTTAAAATAAGCTGCGATGGTCTCCTTGCTCAGGTCATCATAGGTAGGTCCAAGTCCTCCGGTGGTGATGACAATATCTGCTCTGGAAAAAGCCAGTGCAAGACTTTCCTTTAAGCGCTGAGGATTATCTCCTACCACGCTCTGATGGTATACATTGATTCCCAAACCGGCAAGTTCCTTTGCAATATATGCCGCATTGGTATTGATAATATCTCCCATCAGGATTTCTGTTCCAATACACAAAATTTCCGCACTGCGCTGTTTCATGACTGATGCTCCTTTGATGCCAAAAATGATTCTAAATTAATCCTATCGGAAAAATGTAAACTTTTCTTGTTCTGCTCTCTAATTCTTTGAGAATGTTTTGCACAGGGTAAGAAAAGATATGGATTCTTATATTTTCTCTAGCCTTGTAAAATTATATCATATTTATCATTGCGAAAAAAGATTTTTCTAAAAACTTTGTTTGTTTTCCAAATGTAAGTTTATGGAAACAAAGGAAGAAATAACACCTTTTCTTTTCACACATACAAGACACAATCCTAACAAAATCAGAAAAACCCCTTGAGTCTGTCCGCAAGACGTGGTATATTTTCTCTATACTCCACACAATTGTTTTTTGCATAAAAACACATCAGAGGACAAAGACTGTTTGTCCGGAAAGGAGCCGACGATGGCAAAAGAAGAAAAATATCTGCTTGTTGACGAACGTGTTGTACCGGACATCTTTAAAAAAGTTTTAGAGGCAAAAAAATATCTTGCAACCGGCAAGGCAAAAAATTCCTCGGAAGCGGTGCGGCTTGCCAATATTTCCCGCAGTGCTTTTTATAAATATAAAGACCGGGTTATGGAATATAATTCCAGCAGCTCCAACTCCATTGTCACCTTCTATCTGACCATGGAAGACATCCCCGGTGTGCTGTCATCGGTCATCAATCACCTTGCCGAATACGGCGCAAACATCCTCACCATCAACCAGAACATCCCTTCTGACGGGGTCGCTGCGGTCACCGTATCCATTCGCATGACCGACGTTACCCTTGAAGAAGAACAGCTGATACAGCGTCTGCGCGCTTTGAAGGGCGTTGTGAGGGTCAGCAAAGTTTCCTAATATCCCATGTCAATCGGTGCGTGTCATCACGCAGAAGGAGAATTTATCTACATGAAAAAAATCGCAGTACTTGGCTGCGGCACGGTCGGTTCGGGCGTTGTCGAAGTCTTTTATAAAAATCGTTCCAGCATCCAGAAAAAGAGCGGATGTGATATGGACATCAAATACATCTATCTTCGCCGGGCACACCCCGAGCTGCTCACACAATATCCCGACCTGCATCTGGAGGAAAAATTCTGCTTTGATTTTGACACCATCGCAAACGATCCTGAGATCAACATTGTGGTCGAAGTGATGGGCGGCATTGACCCTGCCTACCACTTTGTAAAAACCTGCCTGCAAAAAGGAAAAAGTGTCGCTACCGCAAACAAGGAGTTGATCGCCAACAAGGGCGCGGAACTGCTCTCGATTGCAAACCAAAACCATGTCAATATCCTGTTTGAGGCAAGTGTGGGCGGCGGCATCCCAATCATCCGTCCCCTTCATCAATGCCTTGGTGCAAACGAAATTGACGACATTCAGGGTATCTTAAACGGTACTACAAACTTTATCCTCACCAAAATGATTCGGGAGAACATGAATTTTGCAGACGCTCTCTCCCTTGCACAGAAACTCGGTTATGCAGAAGCTGACCCTACCGCTGATGTCGAGGGTCTGGACGCCTGCCGCAAAATCTGTATCCTAGCTTCCCTTGCATACGGCAAACAGATCAATCCGCAGTGGGTCTCCTGCGAAGGCATCTCCAAAATTACAGCCGAAGATGTGGAATACGCAAAGGACTGGGGCGGTGTCATCAAACTGATCGGCAAAGCCACCCGCGACGAGCAGACCCAGAAAATTGCCATGATGGTCGCACCGATGTTTGTTCCGCAGGAAAGCCAGCTCTCCACCGTGGATGATGTGTTCAATGGCATTCTGGTCACCGGAGACGCAACCGGTGAAGTTTTGTTCTACGGCAAAGGTGCCGGCAAACTTCCAACCGCATCCGCTGTCATGTCCGACGTGATCGACTGTGCAAAAGCAACCGATACAATCGATACTCTCTATTGGGAAGACGGCGATGGCAGTGAACTTGCCGATCTTTCCCTTCTTCCTTCCCGCTTCTACCTGCGCTTCCAGATGCAGTACAGTCAGCAGCTTAGCTGGCTGGAACACAGCTTCTGCCATGCGGAATTTCTGGCAAGAAAAAATCAGCCGCAGACCGAAGCAGCTCTTGTCACCGACAGCATAACACCAGAGCATCTGGATCTTTTACTGCAAAGTGCAAAAAAAGAAGGCATCACTCTTCTTTCCAAAATTGTGGTGTTATAATGCTCTTTTGATAAAAAAAGCCTTGCCCTCTTCTTTTGTGAAAAAACAGTTGGGACAAACTGGTGTGGCTGTGTGTATTCTGCCTGCATAGGATAGATTGTAAGTCGCCGGATAAACCCGATAATTTATCGATGTAAAGTAGTAGCACAATGTCATATAATACAAAATGTTTGACTCTGCGTCCTGCTTTTTACCGCGAAAGGTAGAGTTTATTAGGGAAAGTTTCAATAACTCTTGAATTGTTGTCTTTTATTGTATTATAATCAAACAATCAAGAGATTGATGGAGGTAATGCTATGAACCTGATCGTGCAAAAGTTCGGTGGAACCTCTGTTGCTAATGCGGAACGTGTCCGCCATGTGGCTCAGATCATCACCGATACATATGAAAAAGGAAATGCCGTCATCGCTGTTGTTTCCGCTCAGGGCGACACGACTGACGATTTAATTGCAAAAGCCGCTGAAATCAGCGATAAACCATCCAGCCGTGAAATGGACGTCCTTCTGTCCACCGGAGAACAGATTTCCATGTCGCTGCTTGCCATGGCGATTGAAAAACTGGGCTATCCAGTTATCTCTCTGACCGGCTGGCAGGCAGGATTCTTAACCGAATCCACCCATAAGAATGCCCGCATCAAAAAGATCAACACCGAGCGTCTGCAAAACGAGCTGGACAAGAAAAATATCGTCATTGTTGCAGGATTCCAGGGAATCAACCGCTACGACGACATCACCACACTCGGACGCGGCGGAAGCGATACCAGTGCGGTAGCAATCGCTGCAGCTATGAAAGCTGACAAGTGCGAGATCTACACCGACGTTGATGGTGTTTACACCACCGACCCTCGCATCGTACCTCATGCACACAAGCTGGATGAGATCACCTATGATGAAATGTTGGAACTGGCAACCTGCGGTGCCAACGTTCTGCACAACCGTTCGGTTGAGATGGCTAAAAAATATTCTGTGAAATTGGAAGTTCGCTCGAGCATCCACAGTGATGTACCGGGCACCGAAGTCAAGGAGGTTTGCAAAGTGGAGAAAATGCTGATTAAGGGCGTCGCAATGGACAATGACGTAACCCGTATTTCGATTATTGAGGTTCCTGACCATCCGGGTATCGCATTCAAGATCTTCTCTGCTCTGGCTGCAAACAAGATTAACGTCGACATCATCCTTCAGTCGGTAGGCCGCGCTGGAACAAAAGATATCAGCTTCACCGTTTCCACCTCTCAGAAAGAAGATGCCCTGCGCATCTCTGAAGAGCTCAAATCGGTTATCGGTGCAAAAGAAGTTACCTTTAACGACAACGTTTCCAAAGTTTCCATCGTTGGTGCCGGCATGCTTTCCAACCCTGGTGTAGCTGCTATGATGTTTGAAGCACTGGGTGAAAACAACATCAACATCAGCATGATCTCCACCAGTGAGATCAAGATCTCCGTTCTGATCGAACAGGATCTTGCGAAAAAGGCAGTGAATGCAATTCACGACAAATTCGATCTGTAATCTTTGCGCAGGGAAGGATTAATGTCTTTCCCTGCGCTTTTTTTATTCTAAAATTCTTTGTAAGAGGAGGGATTATCATGGAATTAAATCATGTTGGTACCAGAACACTTAAAACCACCCGTCTGGTCCTTCGCCCCTTTTATCTTTCTGATGCACAGGCTATGTTTGACAACTGGGCAAGTAACTCGGATGTTACTAAGTTTATGATGTGGCCTACCCACAAATCGGTAGAAGTTACGCAGAATATTCTGGAAAGCTGGATGCCTCTGTACGAGAAGCCGGACTACTACCATTGGGCGATTACGCTGGATAGTGTACCGATCGGCACTGTTGGGCTGTTTATCCTCAACGAAAAAGCCGGTGTTGGTGATCTCGGCTATTGTCTGAGTAAAAAATGGTGGAAACATGGCATTATGAGCGAAGCGGTACAGGCTGTTATCGACTTTGCATTTGAAACAGTAGGCTTTGAACGGATTGAAGCTCATCATTCGGTGGACAACCCCGGTTCCGGCGGTGTCATGAAAAAATGCGGGATGCTTTACGAAGGGCATATGCGCAAAAAGTACCTCAGTACCCGTGGCGTTTTCGAGGACTGCGACCTGTATGCGATTCTGAAAGAGGACTGGGAAAGAAATAAAAAGCTGCCGCACCATATCGGTACACAGACACTCATCACCAAACGTCTGATTTTAAGAAAATTTACTCCAGAGGACGAGGAAGCCATGTTCGAGCATGTTTCCCAGCTTCCGAAAACCTCCCCATTCTCCAGCGATCAACCGTCATATTCCCGCCGAGAAGCTCATCAGCTTTTCCAGCAATATATTCTCTCCCAGTACAAGCACCCTGACTTTTATCGCTGGTGCATCTGTGTCGGAGAGACGTTCGTTGGAAACATCACCCTCACCATGCTCAGCGATACGGCACGAACTGCAGAAATTGGTTACACGATCAACGAATCGTGGCGCGGCAAAGGAATCGCGACCGAAGCAGTTCAGGCTGTCCTTGATTTTGCCTTTGGTACGGTTTGTCTCAACCGCATTGAAGCGCATTATGCAGTCGACAATGTTGCTTCCGGTGCTGTCTTGAAAAAATGCGGAATGCTCTATGAGGGACATATGCGCCAGAAATATTTGAGTATGCGCGGTGTTTTTGAGGACTGCGATTCATATGCGATCTTAAAAGAAGACTGGCAGAAAAAGAAACAGCTATAAAACCCAAAAAGACCGAAGGAAAATCCTTCGGTCTTTTTGGGTTCGAGAGTAAGTATGTTTGGGTCCTATAAAAAGCTGCCAGACGGCGGATGCAAACCATCCAGCAGCAGAAGATATCGAAAAAGCTAAAGTTTTTAAATTAAAGTTTTCGTCCACCTTTTTCAAAAGGTGGTGGGTTTCAAAAGGGCAAAGCCCTTTGACGCACTCCGCAGAGTACGGAAACCTTATCGTCAGGCGCCTTTGCGGGTGAATTTTTCAATCCAAGTTTTGGATTGAAAAAGAGGGGGCTTTTGTAAGAGAAAAGCCCCCTAGGGGACAAACGATGTGCACTTTCCAGAAAAACCTCCCAGTAGGAGATTTTTCTGCTGTCTATGCTGATATCATTAAAAATAGATCGATAAAAATTATGTTTCAGCTATCTGTAGTTGTAAAATAAGGTTTCTGCTGCCGAAAACTTCCCACCGGGAACTTTTCGGGGACAGCTTGTACAGTTCGTCAGTTTGTGAAAACCCTTTCTATCGCAAAGGGTTTTCACGCTTTCCTAAATGCTCTTGAACGATAAAAGCCTTTCGCACTCTGCGGAGTGCGAACAAAGGCTCTGCCTTTGGAAACCGCGAGCTTTTTGTAAAAAGCTCGACCAAAAACTTTTGTTTTTCGCTCGCTAACTGTCCTTGCGCCGTAGGCGAACTGTGTCCAGCTTCGAGCTGAGCTATATTAGCATTCCTCGCAGCCACAGCAGGATCTTCTTCTCCCGCCGTGATACCTGCACCTGGGTCATGTCCAGCTCCTTTGCGGTCTGTACCTGCGTTTTGTTCTGAAAATACCGCAGCTGAATCAGCTTCCTGTCACGCTCCTCCAGCTGTCCCAGCATCTGTTTGAGCGAGATCAAATCGGACAGCAGCTCCTCCGGAGAGGATACCGGCAAATCGATCTCCGAGCTGTCCTCGTCGCTTGTCAGCGAGACCACCGGAGCACTTGCGCCCAGCGCTTCAACCACCGCTTCCTCCTCTACCCCAAGTCTCTGGGAAAGTTCCCCGACAGTCGGTTCTCTCCCTGTTTCCTTGGCAAATTTTTCTCTTTCCCGCACTACCTTCATCGACAGCTCCTTTAGACTGCGGCTGACCTTCACAGTGCCGCCATCCCGAAAGAGTCTGCGCATTTCTCCTAAAATAACCGGAACCGCATAGGTGGAAAACCGAACACCCCGCTGTGTATCAAAGGCATCGGTCGCTTTGACCAGCCCCATACATCCCGCCTGAAACAGATCGTCGTATTCAATTCCCTTTCCCTTGAACTTATGGGCACAGGCATGCACCAGTCCCATATTTTCTTCAATCATGCGGCTTCGTTCATTCTCGGCTGTTGTGTACATTGTTTTCTCCTTTGGAGACAATCCGCTTTTCCAGCACGACCGTCGTGCCCTTTTGCGGCTGAGAGAAAACCTTCACCTTGTCCATCAGGCTTTCCATCACAGCAAATCCCAGCCCTGCACGCTCTTCTTCGGGAGCGGTGGTGAACAAAGGCTCCATCGCCTTTTTCACATCTTCGATTCCGCACCCTTTATCTTTAATTTTGATTACGATCCGATTGTCCGAATAGATATTCGCTGTTATGTACACCTTGTCTATCTTTTCCCGATAGCCGTGAACAATGCAGTTGGTCACAGCCTCGGAGACAGCGGTCTTTACGTCGGTCAGTTCCTCTACTGTGGGGTCCAGCCCGCACAAAAATGCCGCTACCGCAGTTCTCGCAAACGATTCGTTTGCCGACCTTGAGTCAAAGCAAAGACGCATCGTGTTGATTGCTTTCATCACAAAACCTCCGGTCATCTGTTCTTTTTTATTCTGTCAGCTCTTATCTTTCCATACGTCTGCTATTGGATTTCGGCCAGCTTGTCCAATCCTGCCAGCTTCATCACCTTTCGAAGCGGAGCCGGAAGGTTTTGCAAAATTACCTTTCCTCCGGTTTCCTGCATCAGCCGAAATCGCCCCATTACCAGTCCAATTCCGGAGGAATCCATAAAAGTAACCCTCGCAAAATCCAGTATCAGCTCGGCAGGAGCTGCCTGTATAATGCTTTCATCAATTGTTTCCCGGATCTGAGCGGCGCTGTGATGGTCAATCTCTCCTGACAGATATGCTCTGACCACGTCCTCCTTGATCTGTATCTCAACAGCCATCTGATTGTTCTCCCTCCGTTTCACCAGGGCCTGTTTTGTTTAAACTCTTTTTCCTGTTTCCTTTCGGCCATTCCTGTCCACTTTTTTCCTTTGCTGTATCCACATCATACCCTCTTTTACTTAAAAAACTTCGGGAAAGCTGTCAGCTGCTTTTCTTTTTCTTTCCAATCTGTTAAATTATTTTTTCCTGCATCTTTTTTTCCTTTTTTTGACACTATACAATCGGAAAAGTTTTCCACAAATCTTTGTGAAATGGGTGGAAGACAATTCTTTACAAAAACGGGAATTTCTTTACAGTTTTACAAATAGCATAGAAATCCCCATCATCCTGTGTTACAATAAAGAAAAAGAGTATCACCCACAAAAGGAGGACACCCTATGAAATACACGACACTACTCTGCCTGCTGGCAGCTTTGATTGTCTCTCTTTCTCTGACCGGATGCAGCCGTGACCCGAAACCAACAGAACAGGACTCTGAACCGGAGGTTGCGCTGGAACTTGGAGAAGATAATTCCGAGAAAGAAGAAAACACCAAACCTTCCCTTGCTCAGCTTGGCGGAGAAGATAACGAAAAAGAGCCTTCTGAAGAAGATAAAGAGGAAGAAATAAAATCTGAAACGCAACTTTCATCTTCTCAAGAAGAGGAAAAACCGACAGAAGAAGCCACCGAAAAGACCCCGGAACCCGAACAGGAAACTCCGGTCTCCCAAACACAAACCTTACCTTTCTCACAGCAGCTTCAGACCCGCCCGCAGGAAGAACTGAAAGAAAACCCACAAAAACTGGATACCCGGCTTTATGCAGTGTTTAAAAACACAATGGAACAAAATTTTTCCCGCAAAAAAGGCACCCTGTCGGTTTACCGTCTCAATTATGACGGAACCGAGGGCGCCTATGAGCTTCAGTTTGATTTAAACGCAGCTTATGATGAAAAGGGAAATCTCAATAAAAATGCAGCCGTGGACGCTAACATGAAGGTTGCCGAAACTTTGCAGGCCGGCATCAATTATGGTCAGGGCAGCCGCGAAACCTATAAGACCTATCAGGAATATGCAGATACATTGGAATGGCTCAAATCTCCATTGCTAAGCGACGAAGGATTTATGCTGAAAAACTTTTCCAAACTCACCATGACACAGGAGGATGGTCATTATCTGATTGAAGCTGTTTATACTCCGGCAGCACTCAAGTCACTGTACGATCAGGAGATTGACGGAACCGTATCTTCTTATATTCAGCTGGATCAGGATGGAAACATCGAGCAGCTCGGCTGGGAACAGATCGAAGTAATCGACGATTATCCAAAGACCATTGCCTGCTCGGAATATACATTTCAATAATCTGTTGAATCTTTCTATCTCCGCTATCTTCATAACACAATATACCAAAAAAGGATCGTCATGAAATTCATGACGATCCTTTTTTATGTAAAATATTAACGGACAACCGCTCCATAGCCCTTTGCCAGACGTTCCAGAATCGACTCATCCAGATTGCTTCTGGAATCCACAAAGGCACAGCCATTATACATCAGCAGTGCCATCTCCAGCGCTTCCTCACTGTCAGACAGGAAGGATACCGGCATGTGCAGCATGTAAGCATTGAGTGCAAAACAGTACGCATCATCCACCGTCTCGATACAGATGGTGGCAACATCCGCTCCGCTTTCCTCCAGCTCCAGCAGCTCATCCGACATATCCCTGCGGCAGTAAATCGGTTCGGTCTGATCAAAATACTCATCAAGAAAATAAGGTTCGGTTGCTCCTGCCATCAAAATGGTCTGGGCATCCTCCTTTTCCACATGGACGCTGTGAAAATCAAACTCCCTCATCATCTGTCCGATTTTCGCGATGTGTTCCGGAGTGGTGTAGCAGCATCCACCCACCAGGGTCGCCCCGCGGGAAAGCAATCCGCGCATCTGCTCTGCCATCTCCTCCGGCGAAAGCATCCGGTCAAAATCTTCTCCTGCTCTCGGACGGACAATCAGCGGTATTTTAGCATAAGGGGCGATCTCCTCGATGTGGTGATAAAGCTTTTCCGGACGATCACAGCAGGAAAGCCCAAACGCTGCTGCTCCCAGATTCTGGCAGACAATCAGCGCCGAAACAAGGTCACTTCCCATGCAGGTTTCGCCATCCTCTTCCACATTGAGGGTCACCATAACCGGCAGCCCTGCCTGACGGCAGCCCAAAATTGCTGCTCTGCTTTGAGAAATGGTGGTCATGGTGTCTGCAATCAGCAGATCAACACCGCCCTCTTTGAGTGCCAGTGCCTGACTGGCATAAATTCCAACCAAATCCAGAAATGGAGTTTCACCAAACGGTTCCGCCTGAATTTCCAGAGGAGCAACCACTCCCGCTACCAGAACCGAAGGATCAAACTGACGGCAGGTTTCTACGGTAAGTTGAGCTAACTGCCGGTTATATTCTGCCATCTTATCCTGCAATTCCCATTTTTCCAGCATCACAGCATTTGCTTGTGCAGTCGGGGTACAGATTATGCGGCTACCCGCCTGCAAAAAGGCGTGATGCAGCTGCTGCAGTGCTGATGGATTTTCCAGAATCCACTGAGCAGGACAGCTGTATTGCGGCATTCCATTTAACATAAGGTTGGTTGCCGTTGCCCCATCCATGAGCAACGGCTGTGATAATCGAACGTCCATTTTTTCCTCCAATGAGTCTGTATCAAAAGGCTGATTGTTTTATCAAACTTCTTGTCAGCGCCGTAGGCGAACAAAAAGTTTTGTCAACTTTTTCAAAAGTTGTGGGGGTACGGGGGTGAAACCCCTGTGACAAATAAGAAAAAATATTTCAATCGTTAGGGGTAGCAAAGCTGTTTCGATGCTGTGGTACGTCAGTACCAGGCTAAGCTGGCTTAGCCTAATTGAGAACGCAGATTCAAAAAATTAGAAGTGAGTTTCTACCGCTGAAAACTTCCCACTGGGAACTTTTCTGAGACAGCTACTGCTCGCAATCGGTTTTCGAGGACTTTTTCTCTTGCAAAAAGTCCTCGAGCTCTCAAAAATGCGCCTGACGATAGAGATTTCCGCACTCTGCGGAGTGCGTCAAAGGGCTTTGCCCTTTTGAAACCCACCACCTTTTGTAAAAGGTGGACGAAAACTTTTGTTTGCGCTCTGTCGAAACTTTTTTGCTCCCAGCTACCCGACTTCGCACAAAACCAGAGCGCGAAACAGGGTGCAGGCTCAGCCTGCCTACATGGTTTCCGGAGCAGTGATCTTCAAAAGCTTGAGCAGGTTTGCAATTACAGTGCGTGCAGCGATACACAGGGAGATTCTTGCCTGCATCAGTGCTTCGTCTTCACCTTGTACACGGCAAGCATTGTAGAACTTGTGGAATAAGGTTGCAACATCCATCAGATAATGGGTCAGTCTTGCAGGGTCGTAGTTCTTTGCAGCATTGATGATTTCCTGTGGGCACTGTGCCAGTTTGCGGATCAGTTCTCTTTCTTCATCTTTGCTCAGCAGTGTCAGCTCCTCTGCGGTGCACTCCCTTGGCTGGATGCCCTGTGCAGAGAGGTTTTTGAGGATCGAGCAGATTCTTGCGTGTGCGTACTGTACATAGTAAACCGGGTTCTGGGAAGATTCCTCTACCGCAAGGTCGAGGTCAAAGTCCAGAGTGGAGTTTGGCTCACGCATGTTGAAGAAGAAACGTGCAGCATCGATTGGAACCAGATCGGTCAGGTCAGACAGGGTGATGGATTTACCGGTACGTTTGCTCATGCGGTATGGCTCGCCGTCCTTCATCAGACGAACCAGCTGCATCAAAACGATGTCAAGCTTGCTGCCATCCAGACCGATTGCATCCATCGCACCTTTCAGTCTTGCAACATGGCCGTGATGGTCTGCACCCCATACGTTGATTACGCGGTCAAAGTGACGGTCAGCAAATTTGTTCTTGTGGTAAGCAATATCAGCGGTAAAGTAGGTTGGGTTGCCGTTTGCACGGATCAGAACTTCGTCCTTTTCTCCGCCAAATTCGGTTGCCTTGTACCAAACTGCACCATCTTTTTCATAGGTCAGTCCACGTTTGGTCAGATCATCCACAACTGCTTTTACTGCACCGGACTGATGCAGAGTGCTTTCCGGGAACCATACATCATAAACGATGCGGTATTTTTCCAAGTCGGTTCTGAGCTTTTCAATGTTCTTTGGCAGTGCAAAATCAACCAGAGCCTGACGGCGTTCCTGCTCAGAAACATTTAACAGGCTGTCGCCGTGTACATCTGCATACTGCTGTGCACGTTCTTTGATGTCTTCACCATGATAGCCGTCTTCCGGGAACTCTACTGCATCCTCGCCCTTGAAGATCTGGAGGTATCTTGCTTCCAGAGAAAGTCCGAATTTTTCAATCTGGTTGCCGGCATCGTTGATGTAGAACTCGCGGGTTACATCGTAACCGCAAGCATCCATAGCTGCTGCCAGACAGTCGCCGATTGCACCGCCGCGGGCATTACCCATATGCATTGGTCCGGTTGGGTTTGCGGATACAAACTCGATCATAACCTTTTCGCCCTTGCCGTAATCGGAACGACCGTAGTTTTCTTTTGCTGCCAGTACGCCGGAAACGATATCAGCAAACCACAGTGGGCTTACAAAGAAGTTGATAAAACCAGGACCAGCAATTTCCACGCGGTCGATGTAACGTGCAGTGGAAAAATCCATCTCCTCTTTGAGGATGTTTGCAATCTTAACAGGAGCATTGCGGAAGGTTCTTGCAGAAACCATTGCTGCGTTGGAAGCAAAATCTCCGTGTGTTGTCTCTGCCGGAATCTCTACGGTAAAGTTTGGAATTTCTGCTTCTGGGAGCTTTCCATCCTGCATTGCCTTTGTGAATGCATTTTTGAGAAGGTTCTCTACCTCATGCATTGCGTCCTGTACAAAATTTGTATTCATGTTGACTTCCTTTCCTTTCTTTGGCTCACCGGGAAAAGTTCCCTGTGACAAATCAATCAAAGCATTTCTGCGATATTGTTACTGTGCCAGAATTTCCTTTAAGGTGATGGTAACGGTGTTCTCGCTGGCTACGGTGGCTTCGATGTCCAGCGTGTAGCCAAACGACAGGTTTCCGCCTCGGTCACTTAAATCACTGTCAAAGTGATTTCCCATCACACCGATGGTCATTGCGCCATAGCCGGTGTCATACTGACACTGGTGGCGGATGCCGTTTTCCACAATCAGCTGGGAGCGGGAGGTTCCAAAGCGGGTCATTGTCACCTTGTCTTTTGGACCCACCTTCAAAGTGGTGCGGCATCCTTCATAACCGGTTGCCTCGGTCTCCTCATAGCTGATGTAGTACATCTGATTTTTGCGGTAAAAACGTCCGGTGGTCACCATCTCGATGACGTCCTTTTCGTTTCCGATTTTCTGTGTGCCCTTAATGGTAATGAGCACATCTTTTTTCATATCCTTTGTATTTTCCATTCCTTGACCATGCCTTTTCGTGTCATTGACTTTTTCTCGTATTGTGTTACAGCAATTCGATGCGGTTGACCGCTCCGGTCACCGGCTCGCCCAAAAAGATGGATGCTGTCTTGTCAAAGGTTTCGATCTCGTCGGTGACATTGTACTCGGTCGTTCCCGGCTCGGTACGGTCAGAAAGCATACCGTTTTTCAGCAGTGTATTTCGGACTGCCTTTGCCGCGCATTGTCCGGAATCGATGAGTGTCACCTTATAATCGAGAATGCGGTTGAATGTTTCATACAGCAGCGGATAATGGGTGCATCCCAAAATCAGGGTGTCGATCTTTTCCTTAATCAGCGGCTCCAGATACATCTGCACTGCAAGCGTGGTAATCTGATTATCCGGCTCAATCATGCCATTTTCTACCAGATGCACAAGCAGCGGGCAGGGATTTCCGTAAACGTGAATATCGCTGCGGATACCCCTCATCGCTCTGCCAAAGGCGTTGCTCTTTAAAGTGGCGTTGGTACCCACTACACCGATTCTGCCCCGTGCGCTCATTGCACAGGCTTCCTGCGCTGCCGGAAGCACGATGTCCACATAGGGAACCGGCAGCTTGGAAGAGATCTCCCTTGGCAGTGTGCTGCTGACGGTACCGCAGGCAGCAAGAATCATCTTGATGTCCTTTTTAATCAGAAAATCGATGTCCTGCTGTGCATATTTAATGATGGTTTCGCGGCTTCGGGAACCATAGGGAACCCTTCCGGTATCGCCAAGATAAACAATGTTTTCGTTTGGAAGAATCTTGTGCAGTTCCTTGACCGCAGTCAAGCCTCCCAATCCGGAGTCAAATACACCGATTGCTCTGTTATCCATCGGCTGCCTCCTTCTTTCTTTGTTTTATCATTATTTTCGTTCCAGTCCCAGACGGATCAGGCGGTCAATCAGCTCACTGTAAGAGACACCACAGTAGTCCCAGAGTTTTGGATACATGCTGATCGAAGTAAAGCCTGGAATGGTATTGATTTCGTTTAAGATGACCTCTCCATCCGATTTGCGTACAAAGAAGTCGATACGGGAGAATCCTTCACATCCAATTGCCTTGAATGCCTTTTCTGCGGTCTGGCGCAGTTTGAGCGAAGTTTCTTCCGATACTCTTCCTGGGATGTGGAGCACTGTGGTACCATCAATATATTTTGCCTCATAGGTATAAAATTCCACAACCGGAACCAGTTCACCCACAACGCCGGCAGCTTTTGGATCGCCGTTGCCCAGCACTGCAGTCTCCACTTCCTGCATCTCGATGCATTCTTCAACCACAGCTTTGTAGTCCTCTTTGAGAGCGGTTTCACAGGCGGACTTAAGCTCCTCGCGGTTATGTGCCTTTCCAACTCCAACTGAAGAACCTGCATTTGCTGGTTTTACAAACATTGGGTAACCCAGTTTTTCTTCGGCATCCTTTGCAAAGTTTTCAAAGTCATTCATCTTTTCGCCGTTTACAATCACCCATTTTGCCATCTTGATGCCGTTTGCTTCCAGGATGGTGTGGGTCATCTCTTTATCCATGCAGTTTGCGCTGGAAATCATGTTGCAGCCGACAAACGGGATTTCTGCCAGCTGGAACAGGCCCTGAATGGTGCCATCCTCACCATGTTTTCCGTGCAGAACCGGGAAACAGATATCGACCGGAACAACGGTAACCTGATCTTTATCGATGAGCAGAATGCCCTTGTGGCTGCGGTCCGGGGAAACAACAGCGGTACGCAGATTTTGATCCTGCTCCCATTTCTGATCGGTGATCTCATCGATCGAACCGGTATATTCTACCCAGCGGCCATCCTTGGTGATGCCGATGGTCAGTACTTCATAATCTTCAGGCATATTCCGAAGTACCGACTGGACAGACATCAGCGAGATTTCATGCTCGCTGGACACCCCGCCAAACAGTACGGCAACTCGGATTTTTTTCTCGTTCATGAACAAACACTCCTTTTGCCCTGCCATGCAGAGTACAGAAGATACAGAAATATACTATATTCTGCACTGCTTTTTTATTCTGATACAGGCCTATTTTTGACGCAGCTTTTTGCTGCTTGCTTTCTATCTATATATAAGTACAAAAATCCGTATTTATCATTGTATCATACAAAACCCTTCGGTTTCAATTGGTGCATTGTATTATTTTACATATTCCCCCAGCCATTTGCTTGTTACAATTTCCAGCAGGCTCAGCCTGCACCAGCTTGAAGCTGGGCACAATTTCGCGCTTTGGTTTGGTGTAAAATGGCAATTTCAGCACACTTGCCCGGCAGACAAAAACTTCTGTTTTTGCCCTCTCGCTACCCGTCTTTGCGCCGTAGGCGAATGGGCAATGTTTTACTTTTTTCTCAAAACAGAGTTTACATTCATTGCCCCCGAGAATGTCACTTTGCTCCATTCTCCAACGAGTGACTATGCTAACACAAGCGAGCTCCGCGTGCTGATACTCTCATCCCACACAAACGAAAGCGTGAAACAGTCCGCGGGTTCAACCCGCATGGCAAAAACGGACAAGGAAACGGCTGTTTTGGCCGGATGTTATCTGACAGAATCCATAAAGTTAAAAAAAACGGGATAAAAAAGCCAAAAAGCCGTTGACGAGCTGTGGGTGAGTGTGGTATTATTTTATCACCTCTAAAAGGGTTATTTTTTTATGTCCAAAAATGAACCATCCATCCGCCAACAGGCACAAAATGTGTCAGGTTGGAGATTCAAGCGTTTCCTTTACGAGGGAGGCAAAAAAATCCGTTTTATCAGGAGGTGCCGATATGAGGACTAAAATTACCTTAGCTTGCACAGAGTGCAAACAGCGTAATTACAACACAAAGAAAAACAAGAAAAACGATCCTGACAGACTTGAGATGAACAAATACTGCAAGTTCTGCCGCAAACACACACTTCACAAAGAAACCAAGTAGGCGAAAGGCGGGCTGTTTAAATGGCTGATGAAAAGAAACCAGGCTTTTTCAAGCGTATCGCCTCTGGGATCAAGCGCTTTTTCAAAGATTCGAAAGGTGAAATGAAAAAGATTGTTTGGCCGAGCAAAAAAACAGTTCTCAATAACACTGGAATTGTTATTATCGTCCTTGCAGCTTTCAGCGTTGGCATTGGAGTGATCGATTTCATCTTCAACGCTCTCGTTGGTTTATTTCACTAATCACAAGCTTACCCAATCATCTACACCATTGGAGGTATCCCTATGTCTGAAGCTCCAAAATGGTATGTGGTGCACACCTATTCCGGTTACGAAAACAAGGTTGCATCAGATATCGAAAATGCGGTGGAAAACCGTAAGCTGCATGATTTGATTGCAGGTGTCATGGTTCCTACCGAAAAGGTTGTTGAGATCAAAGACAACAAAAAGCGTGAAGTGGAACGCAAGATTTTCCCAGGCTATGTGCTTGTCAACATGATCATGACAGATGATTCCTGGTACGTTGTCCGCAACATTCGTGGAGTAACTGGCTTTGTCGGACCTGGTTCCAAACCTGTTCCACTGTCTGACGAAGAAGTAGCTGCCCTTGGTGTGGAGAAAAAACAGGTCGAAGTCAACTTTGAGGTTGGCGACTCTGTTAAGATCATCGACGGTTATCTTGACGGTTTCATCGGCGTCGTAGAAGAACTCGATACCGAACGCAACATGGTCAAGGTTGTCGTTTCCATGTTTGGAAGAGAGACACCCGTAGAGCTTGAACTGGATCAGGTAGAGACTATAGAATAAATATCGTCTTGATGAGGTGACTTAAAACTTTAACCCGTTTTAGGTCGTGCCCGAAAGGGTTTTGTCATCTTTGCATGGGGCAGAGATGGCGCAGTGGGAGGGACAAAAAACCAAAATCGTGTCCCGACTGACCACATTTTATGGAGGTGCAATTTACTAATGGCTCAGAAAGTTACCGGCTACATTAAGCTGCAGATTCCTGCCGGAAAAGCGACTCCGGCACCACCGGTTGGCCCAGCTCTTGGTCAGCATGGTGTTAACATCATGGCATTCACAAAAGAGTTCAACGAAAGAACAAAGAACGATGCAGGTCTGATCATTCCAGTTGTAATCACTGTTTACGCTGACAGATCCTTCACATTCGTTACAAAGACCCCTCCGGCTGCTGTACTCATCAAAAAAGAGTGCAAGATTGAATCCGGTTCTGGTGTTCCAAACAAAACTAAAGTTGCAAAAATCACAAAAGCACAGTTGCAGAAAATCGCTGAGATGAAAATGCCAGACCTCAATGCTGCAAACCTGGATGCTGCTATCAGCATGATCGCAGGTTCTGCTCGCGCAATGGGCGTCGAGGTAGTTGACTAGTACTCCCCGGGTGGGAGGAGATTTCCGCATTTACCACTCAGGATAGGGAGGAGTAATTTAAAATGAAACACGGAAAGAAATATCAGGACAGCACTAAACTGGTTGATACTGCTGCTCTGTACGATACCACTGAAGCAATTGAAAACTGCCTGAAAACAGCAAAGGCTAAATTTGATGAAACTGTAGAAATCCATGTAAGACTGGGCGTTGACTCCCGTCATGCTGAACAGCAGGTTCGTGGTGCAGTTGTACTGCCAAACGGTACCGGTAAAACTGTTCGCGTAATGGTATTCTGCAAAGGCGACAAAGTTGACGCTGCTTTGGCTGCTGGCGCTGATTACGCTGGTGCTGAAGAGTACATGCAGAAAATCCAGGGTGGCTGGATGGACTTCGACGTTGTCATCGCTAGCCCTGACATGATGGGTGTTGTTGGTCGTCTTGGTAAAGTTCTCGGTCCAAGAGGCTTGATGCCATCTCCAAAAGCTGGTACTGTAACTCCTGACGTTGTAAAAGCTGTTCAGGAAGCAAAAGCTGGTAAGATCGAGTACCGTCTGGACAAAACAAACATCATCCACTGCCCAATCGGCAAAGCTTCCTTCGGCGTTGAAAAACTCCAGGAAAACTTTGAAACCCTGATGGGTGCTATCGTAAAAGCAAAACCAGCAGCAGCAAAAGGTCAGTACGTTAAATCCTGTGTTCTGGCTACAACAATGGGCCCTGGCGTTAAAGTTAACCCATCCAAGTTCTGCTAATCGGCTTTTGGCTGAAGATAGAATTGATAAAACTCCCGTACCATGGTACGGGAGTTTTTTTGTTGATCTTTCCACATTTTCCAGTCGAATCTGGGGAAAACTTTCCGTTTTAAGGAAGTTTTCTATTGTTAATACAAAGCAAAAGGCGCCGACAAATGCCGGCGCCTTTTGCTTATACGGGAAAAAGACAATATTAAGAAAATATCAAATTCAGATTCCGACGTTCGGAAATTTGCTTCTCAAAAAAGGATACTACTCATAGTGTAGATGGTTTCGGCCATCACGTAGATACTCCTGCTCCAATCAGCAGGCTTATATGAATAGCGTTTGATGGTGTCCACGCAGATATTTTTTATTCTGCGCTGCAAAAAGAGAAGCACAAAAAAGAAGTATGAAAAAGTTATTACTCTTATATTATAGTCAATTTTTGCCTGAAAATCAAGTGTTTTTGTTCAATCTTTATGCTAAACTTTGCATTTTTTGTATATATAAACTATTTTGGTCTTTTATTTCCATCAAATTTTATTATTTTTATGCCCGCACAAACTTTACTGTTTCAAGGATTCATCCACAGATTTCTGCAGTTTATTTTGTCTGAGAATTTCATATTTTTCCTTTGTCGCAAGACCTCCGCGGATATGACGTTCCTGTTTATTGTGCTCCAGAACCTTTTTCACCTGTTCCCACAGCTGCGGATTCATCTGCTGCAAACGCTGTGTAACGTCTTTATGTACTGTACTTTTAGAAATGACAAACTTTTTGGCAGCCTGACGCACGGTGGCGTCCTGTTCAATAATATACTGTGCCAGCTTGACGGCACGTTCTTCCGGTAAGCCCTTCACGCTCTTGCCTCCCCTGCATTTCATTTCGCTTATCCTATTCTATGCAGGAGGGTGGGAGCTTATTTCCTTTCTTATGGCTTTTCCCCATGTCGATCATGATAATTTTTGTTTTACATAAAAAATCCAGAGAGAAAACTCTCTGGATTTTTTAATTTTATTTAGTCTAAGTTTTGTCTATTTACTTTCTGCAAAAGCTGCAATTTGATCTGCAACACCTTTTTCTTCACTGGTATATCCTTCTGTATTGGTATCCCAGTTCTTCATTTTATCGTTCTGAATACCATACTGAGCATTCATCTTGCTGTCATTGTCGATCTTGGTCAGACACCATCCAATACCATAGTAACATGGGATGGTCAGCGCATGCTCCAGGAAATATGCTTCTGCTTTTGCATAAGCTTTATAACGTTCATCCATATTGTCTGTGATTGCATCTGCCGCATCTACCATCTTGGTAAATTCTTTATACGCATTCAGCAGGTCCTTATTTGCTTCTGTTTCTTCGGTCAAATCGTTGATATAAGAATAGGTTGTAGAATAATATGCGTTATCATAACCATATCTCTGCTGACCCAGATAGTTCTGAGGATCACCATAATCTGCTCCCCAACCGTTAATAATGAAGGAATGCAGATGTGCCTGTGTAACTTCTTTTCTCAGGCTGGATACATAGGTCTTGATATTCAGCTCAACATAATCATCGCCCAAAGAGTCTGAGAAGATTTGTTTGAGTACATTTGCGCTGTCCAGAGCAGTCTGACTAGAAGCGGCAATGTAATAATCCACTGTAACAGGGAAGGTAACGCCCAGAGCAGTTAGCTCTTCCATTGCCTGCTGTTTGTATGCCGCTGCTTTTTCAGCATCCAGGCGAACCATTGTCTCGCCGTTTGGCTCTGGCAGACCCATTTCCTGTCTTACCAGTTCGGTATAATCTGTACCATCCGAAGTATATACCAGACCTTTCATGGTATAGAAGTTATTTTCGCATACCATTGGGTCAACTGCATTGGTTCTCTTGTAATATTCCTTCAGATCCAGACCATACCACCAGGAGAGACGAAATGCTTCATTGGCAACTGCAGTATTCCAGTTTACATCCTCTGTACCATCACTGAACAGTTTGTGATAGTTCAGCTGGAACTGATAGCAATATTTTGCTGGAACATCCGGAACCATATAATCATAATATTCATTTTCAGGGTCCTTAGCAATTGTGGTAATCTGTGCCTCACCTAAGCTGACATAATCAACCTCGCCCGCCTGATACAGCTGGAAAGCAATTTCATTGGACTCTACCATCTTTACAGTTACTGTATTAAAAAGTTTTGCATCTGTATCCCAATATAATGGATTTCTTATATAAATTTTCTCATTGCCCTGAATATAAGAGGTCATAGTATAGCATCCATTATACCACATGTTTTCATTATTAATTGCTCTGAATCCATCTACACCCAGCTGATCGATCAGTTCCTGAGAAGCTGGATACAAAGAAACATAAGGCGCCAATGTATCAAAGTATGGTTTCTTTTCGATACAGGTATAAACCAGAGTGTAATCATCTGGTGTATCCAGTCCAACCATTTCGCGGAACTTGGAACCTTCCCCTGCGGTCAGGGCATAGGCTTCCTCTTTGCTCAAAGTCTTGGTATATTCGTAGTACTCTTGCGCACCTTCAATCATTTCCAGCGGCATTGAAGTGTTGACTGAATCATTCTTATGGAAGTTTAAAACCCATTCCAAACCGGTTGCAAAATCCTGAGCGTTGCACTCACCGACTTCTTCACCATTTACATTAACCCACTTTACACCTTCCCGAATCTTGAATGTCCAAGTATGGCCCTCGTCTTCTGTTCCCCACTCTTCTGCAATCGCTGGCATCAACTTACCATCATGATCCACTTCCAGAAGACCATCCATCAAACTGCTCAGACCTTCAAAATCCTCACCTTTCTGTGTATAGAGGAGATTAAAGCCTGATATTTCTTTTGTCGCCAGTTTTGGAATTACAAGGTCAGTAATTTCTTCTCCCTGCTTTGTCTCTTCTGCTGTCTCTGTGTTTTCTTCAGTTTTTTCCTCCGTTGTCTCAGGATTGTCTGTTGTTTTGTCTGTTGTACCCGTATTGCCACATCCACTCAATACCATTGAGCTGACCAACGTTAGTGCCAACACTTTTGACAAAAGTTTTTTCATACCTATTCCTCCTTAGTTTAATAGATTCTATATAGTAAATCCTGTTATTTTATATATCAGGAATACTATTTTTACTTTTATTTTTTTTAATATTTTTTAATTTTCTCTTATTTATGTTTTTAATTTACCAAAAACAATAGTATTTGTCAACATTTTAAATTATTTTTGTGCTTTTTATCTATTATTTTCTATGCTGTTCTTGGCATTTTTTCTATTCAAAAATATACATACCCCCAATTCCATACTTACCTAATAAAAGGGGAAGAAATCCATAGGATCCCTTCCCCTTAACAAAACATATTCTCGTTTGATATCTAACCATTTATTTTGATATTCTGTTTTCTCGGTCGTCTTACATGCAAAACTCCAGACTTTATCAAGCTCTGCAACAAGCCTCGGAAATATGCAAAGAAGAAATAAACAGTCAGACAAATTGCAATCACTGCCGGCAATATGGTCTGGTTCCAGTTTGTTGTGAGCAGTACAGTCTGCACCCCAATTCCCACAAAACCTGGAATCAGTCTTACCCAGCAAACCTTCATCTGGACAAAATGACGGACATCCCAGATACGATAAACAATCTGGAAAAGGGTGGAAATCAGACTTGCAAGCACTACACCCCAGATTTCCAGCATTGGAACAAACATCATACAGAGCAGCAGATTGACCAAGGTGCCAATCACCATGCTGGGCAAAGCTCTTCTGGTCTTTTTGCAGGCAGTATAAAGAGTCTTATAGAAACTGAAAATACACTCCATCAGAGCTGTCAAAAGCACGACTGGAATATAAATATGACCTGCGTAAAACTCATTTTTGAGGGTGAATTTTACCAAAATCGGAGAGAAACATAAAATCCATCCTCCCGCCGTCAGTGCAATCACGGCATAGGCATTAAAAATATCGGAATAATATTTTTCCCGCTCCTTGTGGCTGAACATGCGGGAATTGTTGAGCTGTAGTGCTGCATACAGCGCCTGCTGGAACATGTTGATGACAGAAGAAATCTTCATCACTGCAATGTACATTCCCACTACCGAATAGCTGGTAAACAACAACAGGACATAACGTCCTGACATATTGATCAGCCAGTATCCGATATTATAAAGAATAAGCGGAGCACTGAAGCGCAGCATTTCAGCCAATGCCGGACGACATCGGATTCTCAAATCGATGTCGCGATAGATTTTTCCTGCTGCAATCAGGTAAACACTGGTGCACAGATAGGAAAGCCCGATTGCGTAAAGATAGCCGTTGGTTCCAAAATCTGCAATCACCAAAAACAGGACGCTGAACCCTGCCAGACAGATCGCATTGATGATTCCGCTGGAGGCAAATAGTTTGGAATACCCTTTTCCCCGCACAAAAAAGGAAAGCATCGTTTTAAGCGCATAGGTATAGGTAATCCAAAACAGCTGGGTGGTATAGGGATAATTTCCAATCAAATCGATGATGGAAAACAAAACAATTCCTCCACCGGCAGAAAGAATCATCAGTTTGAGCCCTGCTGTAGCAATCGTTTTTTCCCCATATTCCTTTCCCACCAGAAAACGAAGCACCGCCTCAAAGGCACTGAGCGTCAGGATTGGATAGAAAAATTCCGCCAGATTGTTTACCAGTTCTGCCGCACCATAAGCTTCGGTGGTGAGGCTGCTGGTATACAGCGGCATCAGGAGGAACTGAATCAATTTGGTCATCACAGTTCCCATTGAAAACACAAAAATATCTTTGATCAGCTGCTTTGCTCCCTGATTCACCGGTCTCCTCCTTTTCCTTGTTTCATTATGCTCTTGCAGTTTTTCCGCTTAATTTTCCTGTCAGCTTCCGGCTTTGTCTTTTTGCCTGCGCAATAATCTTTTCCGGATTTTTTATCCACTGGCAGGCACTGGATATCCGGTATCTTCTGGTCGCTTTTTTCTCCTGTTGCTGGGTCAAAAGAGTATGGGACTCTGCAAGTTTTCCAGAATAAAAGTCCCTTACCTCTTCTTTCAGCCAATGCGTCCCGTCCGCACACACCCTGTCGCGAATCTGTGCGTAGGAACCAAGCTCCAGTGATGGAATCACACCAAAGGTCAAATGGGCATGACCGTTAATACAGTAAGGCTGGGTGCAGCAGTCTCCAACTGGCTGGAAGCGGATTGGTTTGCTGATGTCCTCCCATATATTCTGCACTACCGGCTGACCGTAACACGGCTGAATCTCCCCTGTCTGGAAGTTGAGGAAGATTGACCAGTCCCCGGCATAGCAAAACTCCCTGCGCTTTTGGTCCATCAGCTCCATCTTTACCTCAAACATTCTGGAATCAAACGGTTTCCATCTTTCCAGATATTCTTCATGGCTGTGGTTGGTGAGCAAACCCCGTCCCACTGTATCGTCCTTTCTGCCGATGGTCAGATGGCAGCATGCTCCCGCCCGCTGGACACAAAGCTCCTGAATTTCTTCTATCTTTTCTTCCAGCTCGTCGTACGGAACCATCTCCAGTGTAAAGGAACAGGGAGATGCTTTTATCTTATCGACATTTGCAAAGAACTTATCGAGCATCTTTCTATTTACCAGTTCCTCGTAGTGAAAGGAAATCTTGAACATCAGATGGGAAGCCATCTCTTCCGGGAGACGGGTCAGTCGTTCGATCACGCGGTCAACTGTTCCGTTTGTAACAAGCTCCACAAAATGGCCCTGTCGGAGCAGTCCTTCCACTAGCTGATCAATGTCCTTTACCATCAGGGTTTCGCCCTGTGCAGTCAGGTTGATCTGTGCGGTACCACCCAATCTTTCTTTGGACAGTCCCGCTACCATATGCTGGATTGGGTACTGAAAAGCAGGCTTTGCCTCTCCCCAGTCCTTGATCTGCGAGATATAGCAGTATTTACATCTTAAATTACAGCGGTTGCTTGGGATATACCCCAGCACCAGTCTTTTTATTGCTTCTCCCACCGTTTGATTTCCTCCGTTAATTGTATGTAGCATTGACGCTGCTGCGGTTGAATCTGGCTGTCTGCTGTTTTGTCCATCATCTGGCTGATCGTCTGCGGTCCAATCTCCGACAGCTCCTGTACCAGCATAATCTGTGGACAGTTTTTTAGCCACAGTCCATAAACACCGGACACCTTTTTGCTTTCATTATCCAAAACAATGCAGGGTGTTCCTGCCAGAACTGCAAAGATCATTCCGTGCAGACGATCGGTAATCATCAATTTGGATTTCCCAATTTCAAAAATTTTTTTCCGGATTCTCCAGTTTCGCAGAGCGGTCGGAACAATTTTCCAGTCAATGGTCGAGCCTTGTTTGAGCACATAGCCCTGCTGGCGCAACATCGAGTAAAACGCCTGTTTTTGTGCGGGCAAAATCTTCCCCTCACAGTCCTCTCGCAGGCAAAGATAGATTCCTTCTTTTTTCTCTTGCTTTAATTTCCCATAAAACAAAGGGTCTGGCTCAAAGAGCAGCGCATTGTCCGGTAAAAGAAGATAGCTTTTTCCCTCCGGAAATTCCCTGCGCGCAAAATCATAGGATTTTTGATCCCGAAAGGTAAAGCAGATTCGCTCTGCCTTACTGATTGCCTGCTTCATCGAGGAAAGCAATGAATCATAATCCGGACTTTTGGGATCATAAAACGCCGTCTGCGGCAAAACCACGATCTTCTGTCTGCAAAAGAGGGTAATCATCTGCTGAAGTCGCAGTTCATCATCCTTCCAGATAGTTCCCATCCATCCGCCACCGCAGATAAAGACAAAATCCTGTTCGTTAAGCTGTCGGGCGATCTCCTCCCCATGCAGCATGAAACATTCCATCGACACTTCGATTAGCACTCCAAAATTTTGCGACAGATACTGTATTGCGGACAAGGTGAGAAGATGGTCACCAAGATTTCCATGTATCGGTGTCCCCACCAAAAGGCAGCGCGGCTTTCCCTGATTCTGTTTTAAAGCGTGCAGAACACGATGAAACGACATCGGCTGTGCAAGCTGCAATTTCACCTGAGCAATTACCCGTTTTTTCATCGTTAACTGCATCTTTGTTTCTTCCTTTCCCGTTTTCCTATTTTTCCACTATACTCCGCACAGCTTCTGCAAGCTGTCGGGCAATCATCGTCATCCCCAGGTCATTGGGGTGACGGTCATCTGCAAGCAGACATCCTGATTCATGCTGTCTGTTGATCTTCATGCCGTCCACAAACCATACCTGCTGATCTCCTTGTTCTTTTGCTCGCCGGATAGTATTCAAAATCACCTGACGGCGATTTTCTGTTTCTTCTATCGAAGCCGAAATCCCGCCCGAAATACGGGAGAGAAAAATCACCGGAAGAGCTGGCTTTGCTTTACGAATGGTCTGAAAAAATTCCCAGTGGGTTTTCTTTAATTCTTCCAAAGTTGCGTTGTGGTCATATTCGATAATCAAAACATCCAGCTCGATTGCTGCAACCATGTTGGCAATCTTCTGTTCCCCTTTTGCCGAGCCGGAAAATCCAAGATTGATCATCCGGGCATCCAGCATCCTGCCAAGCTGAGAAACATAGCTCATTCCTGGTCGGCTGCACGCGCAGCCCTGAGTAATTGAGGAGCCATAGACCCCGATCTTTAATTGGGGCGACTGGACTGGAAGGAGCCTGTCCTCTGGTAAAATACCGATCCGCACCGAGGAAACCGGCGTCATAATCGGAAGGTAAAGCATCACCTGATGCATCTTTTTCTCTTTATCCTCACAAAGATGAACTGTATACCGCATCTCTGCTCCAAGCCATCGGTTGGGGGTAAAATTCCCCTTCCAGAAATAGCCTTCCTGATTTTTTACGTAGATGTCAATTCCTGCATAGCTGCTCAGTGGCATCTGAGGCTGATCGAAGGCGGACAGATACTGTTTCATTACCACCGAAAGCTCGATGACAGACCCATCGGTCATAAACTCTATCACTCCGCCTGCTGATGCTTTTGCAGCAGCACAAACCCCTTTGCTGCATCCAAAAAGCATATCGGGGTCGATACGCTCAAAACCACCTTTTTCTCCAGCAAACGGAAAGTCATGATATTCCAGCTCATTTTTTAGTTCAATCCACCTGTGTTTTCCCTGAAACAGTCGATCGGCCAGGTGGTAAAAAGCTGTGGATATTCTGCTGTAACCCCGGACAAACAGCTTGCGCAGCAATTGATTTTTCATCCTGATTACCTCCAGAAAACATAAGGGACAACACCGGCATAGTTATCCAGCAGCTGGATGGTCATCACCACCATCAGCACCGAACCCACCGCAAAACAGGCAACTTTGTACTGCTTGACCATCCGGTAAAGCAGGTAAGGCAGGAAGGTTAGAAAGTACGGAGAATAAAACTCGCGGATTCGTGCCATGCCTGTATTGGACGCAAACAAAAGTCCAAGGCTTATCGACACGGTAGTTGCCATCAGCATAATATAAAACTCTCCGCTCTGTACTCTTTCATCGCGGAATCTTCCCGTTTTAATGTCCTCATAAAATTTAAAATATCCAAGTATTACAAAGATGCTCAAAAAGATGGTCAGATAGATGTTTCTTCCCTGTGCTTCTTCGTTAAAGAAGGGAATCAGTCCTTCTACATACTTTCGGTAAGCTGGCAGCATCCTTGCCACTAGAAGCAGAATCTGCTGATAGAAGCGGGAAAGAATCAAACTGCCTCCAAAAATGATACCGGCCCCCCAGAAGAGGGATTTTCCCTTCGTCCATCTCTGCATCAAGACAAAGAGGACAATCGGCAGCATGACAAACACCATTTGGTGCACTCCCAGCGCCGCAATCATCCAGAGAACGGCACGAACCGTCTTTTTCTCCTGCAAAAAGATAATTCCCACCAGGAACAATCCGCAGGCAATATACTGTCTGGTCCCGTTAAAGGTATTCATGTAGGTATACAGCAAGAGATAACAGACGCTGGAAAAGACCGGATGCTCCGACCTTTTATAGATAAAATATCCAAAGCAGCTGTTGACTATAATCGCATTAAACACCAGAATCGCCTGTTCATAAGGAAACAGATAATATAACAGACGGTTATAGATGCTGTAAAGCGGAGCGGCATTGACGATATTCATAAACTGATCGCTGATACCGATTCGCATATAGTAGCTGCAATAGGCGGCAGCATCTACTCCAACCTGCTGCGAACGAAACGCCATCACCAAAGTAAGCAGAACAAAAACTGCAATAAGATAAACTTTCTTCGCCTTTTTCTGAGGGAAAAACAGATAGACTGCCGAAAGCATCAGCTCTCCCAAAATTAAAAGATAATAAATCAGCAATCCACTTTTCCCTCCTCATCGTTTTATCTGCACGATACTTTACGCTGATAGATCTTTTGAAGCGGCGCTTTTCCCAGATAGGAAAGCATTGCCGCAAACCTTGTTTTTCTTCTTGCTTTGCTGTCTGTCAAAACGGCAAAGCGGTTTTGTCTTATCTTGTTCCAAAGTGTCTTTTGTATTTCTTCCGGCTGTTCTCCGGAGAGAATTCCGTGAAAATACATGCTCAGACAACGACAGCGGCAGGCTTTTTTGAGCGCAGGAAATGCTTGATTTAAGTCCTGTTCCTGCTGCTGTACCATATCCACTCCATCCAGCACATGCTTTAACGAAACGCTATGCGCCAGACTGTCTGGACGCTGCAAATAGCAATAAAGCTTTCGATTGGTAAAAACCACCTTGCTGCACTTTGCAATGACCCGATAGGTCGTCCCAATATCCTCAAAGATGCGTCCCACCGGATATTCCACCCCGCAGAACAGCTCGGTGCGATACAGTTTTCCGCAGGCGGAGGCATCAAAATCCTTCTGATACAAAATCGTTTCCAGTGCCTGCTGGGCAGTGTATTCCTTTTCGTCCTCCACTTCCCGGTACTGGTCCGGCAGGATTTCGATGGACTGATCCTCACGATAACAAAAACGCAGCTCGTTGCAGACCGAAACATCCGCTCCATGCTTGTTGAGCAGATCGAGCATCACCTCGACACATTCCGGCTCGATTCGGTCATCGCCGTCCACGAACATCACATATTCTCCTCGAACCAGAGGAAGCGCTGCGTTTCTGGCGCTGGAAAGTCCACCGTTCGGCTTGTGGATTACATGGACCCTGCTGTCCTGTTCCTTTGCCCTGTCGCAGATTACACCACTCTGATCTTTGGAGCCATCATCCACCAGAAAAATCTCGATATCCCGGCAGGTCTGCTCAAGCAAACTATCGATACAGCGTTTGAGATATTCCTCGACGTTGTAAACCGCTACGATAATGGAAACCAAGTCTCTTTCCCCTTTCCAATCATCTTATTTTTGAAACAGGTAGTGTTTGATGCTGCCAAACGCTTTGAGCGAACGTTTGAGGTCATCCGGATCGCGCAGTCCCATCCACAGACGGTGCATGATGTAGCCTGGTCGGAAATAATAGCGCTTTCTTGCCCTGTCACAAAATTCCACCATTTCCTGAGATGAGATGTTCGGAAGCTCCAGCACACAATTGATGGTGCCGTCCTCCTTGACATAATCGGCATATCCGCCCCGGATATAGTTGTTGCTTTTTGCCCAAGCATAGGCCTCTGTTCCCGGGAACGGAAGCAGCGGATAAAACTGAGCGGTATCGCTTCCCAGTCTGCGTGCAAGCTGAAAGGTCTGTTCCATGGTCTCCTTTGTTTCTCCACGGTTTCCTACCATATAGCAGGCGTGTACCAGAAGTCCCGCCTTCTTCGCGCTCTTCATATAGGTCTCGATCTGTGCAATGGTGGTTCCCTTTTTGATATTGTTTAAAATTTCCTGGGAACCGCTTTCGATGCCTGGAATAATCAGGCGGCATCCCGCTTCCTTCATCGCCTTCATGGTGTCATAGTCAAGGTTCACTCTGGCGTTGCACAGCCACTTGAGACGCTTGTGCAGTCCTTTTTCTTTGAGCAGGCGGCAGATTTCCAGCACCCGCTCCTTTCTTGTGGTAAAGGTATCGTCCTCAATCACGACCTCTTTAACATCTGGGAAATGTTCTGCGATATATTCAAATTCTCCCACTACATTTTCCGGGCTTCTCAGTCGGTAGGCATGGCCGTGCATGGTCTGCGGATAGACGCAGAAGTTGCATCTTGCCATACAGCCGCGTCCGGTAAAGATCTGAATTTCCGGATAGGATGCCGCTGCAAAGAAATAATCTTTGTGGTTTAAATGCTCATGGATAAACTTCGCTGCATAAGGAATCCTGTCGAGGTCGGTGATATAGGGCATATCCGGATTGGAGATAATCTCCCCATCCTTCCGGTAGGTGATGCCTTTTACCTGATACGGGTCTTTTCCTTCATCCAGTGCGATTGCAAGCTCGAGCACGATATCGTCAAACTCTTTTCTTGCCACAAAGTCGATTGCTTCGTTTAACCGCAGTGTCTCATGCGGCAGTGCAGAAGGATGGGTGCCGACCAGCAGCACCTTGCTGTCCGGATAGCTCTTTTTCAGGGAAGCTGCAAACTCCACATCATTATAGATGGAAGGGGTGCTGGTGCTGACTACAAAAAGTGCAGTATCCTTGCCGTTTGCCGCGATCACATCAAAGGCTTCCCTGTGGCTCATCGGCTTTGCCGGAGCATCCAGAAAGCAGATAGGAAATCCCTCCTGCTCACAAAGTGCCGCCGCATAAATCAGCCAGAGCGGATAATACAAAGTGCTGCTGCGGGTAACCGCAGGGCTTCTGTTTTCCCTGGAAAATTTTCCATATTCTGATTTAAACGGTGGATTGACAAAATAAACCTTTGCTGTGCGCTGCATAAACCTTCCTCTTTCTTACCTTTATTTTTAATAGATTAACTGTTCGATCTTTTTGTTTGAAAGTAAAAAATTGTGTTTGTGGTACATGTACCCAAGTCCCTTGAGATGCTCCCAGTTGTGCTTGCTCAAAAGCTTTTTGCGGGACAATCTCTGCCAATGGTGCAGAATCTGCGCCTGCGGACAATAAAGTACCCGTTTTCCTTTTTTCCACACGCGGATGCAGAATTCGACATCCTCCGGCGCATAGAAAATATTTTCGTCTAACAATCCCACCTCATCAAAGAGGGTCGGACGCATCATCCAGCATGCCGACATCAGATATCCCACCGGACACAAACTGTCGGTGTGGTCCATCTGCTGCATCTGGTTGCCTTTTTCCTGAAGTGCTTTGCTGGGCAGCACCTTCAAAATCTTTTCGGTGACGGTTGGAATTCTTCTTCCCGAAGTCTGGATACTTCCATCCAGACTGTGCATTTTTGGGCCTACAATCCCGTTGCTGGGATCATCCCTCAGGACGCTGGCCAGCGTCTGCATCGCCTGTTCGTTTACTTCGGTATCCGAATCAAGGATGCAGACAAAATCCTCTGGACCAGCCTGCGTTATTACCTGTTTGATCCCTATATTGCGGCTGATGGTTGTTCCCATATTTTCCAAAAGCCGTATGATCTGAATGGAGCAGTGTCCGGGAATGCCTTCCCGTATCATCTGTTCCACCACATCCACTGTTTTGTCCTGCGAACCGTTGTCAACGATGCAGACATTGACTTCGAACTCCCGAAACTTCATCATCGAGGCAAGACACTGCCCAATCACCTTTTCGGAGTTCCATGTTAAAATGACAAAATGTATTCTTGACATGATTTGCTCTTTTTCCTCGTATTGTTTTGTATTTACCGAAATCCCAGAAACTTTTTCATCGGCGTACACGGCGCAGGTTCCAGAATCTCACCCTGCAAAATATCTTCCGCAAGCTGTTCCAGTTCTTCCCTGGATGGCAGCTTCTTGCTCTTCTGCAAAAGCTCCATTGCTTCCCGAAGTCTTGGCGGACGCTTGTCAACCGAATGGGTATCACTTCCCAGAAGATGAATCAGTCCATGCCGGATGCCTGCCAGAATAAACAATGCTCCTTCCCTTTCGGCTAGGAGGCTGTCTGCATTTGCCTGAGCAAACGCACCTTTGCTGATCCAGCGGTATAACAGTTCCGGGTTCTGCCGCAGATATGGATACCGCTCCACATGCGCCAACACCGGAATCATCCCGTTCATCTGCATCAGTGTCAGGGTCTGCTCTACGTTAGGCGGACAGATCTGAAATGGGAGTTCCACCAGAATCAGCCCATCGCGGCTAAAGCAAAGCTGTCTTGCCTCTTTGCTCTCCAGCCATGGGCTAAAACGGACCTCTGCTCCCAGATGAAAGTTTATCGAAATTTTTTCCCGCTCGGCTGCATGCCGCAGCTGTTCATACGCCGTATTCCGTTGTTGTAAAAACTCATCAAGGCTTTGCCGTTCGTGGAAATAGTGTGGTGTCAGCACAATGGTGTCAACTCCCTGTTCCTGCTCCATTTTCAGCAGAGACAAGGATTCCTCCAAAGACTTTGCGCCATCATCGATTCCCGGCAGAATATGTGTGTGAAAATCAATCATTGCATCATCCCGTCCGAAGCAAGTTTTGTGTCGCCGTATTGATAATGATAATAAGCCGAACCTGCCGACTCTCTGACATTTTTGGAAACATCGTACTGGTTGAGTACACAGCCAAGAATCTGTGCATGCACATTCTGAAGATTCTGCTTTGCACGCTTGACCTGCTGGAAGGTTGCATATTTCTGGCGAACCACCAGCAGCACCCCATCACAATATTCGCTCAGGATTGCTGCATCGGTGACCAGAGAAACCGGCGGCGTATCACAGATAATGTAGTCATATCGTGTTTCCAGCAATTCCAGAAGGTTTCCCATCTCAGCAGATGCAAGCAGTTCGGTTGGATTTGGCGGAATCGGTCCCGCTGTCATCAGGTCAAACTGAAGATCACTGAAGGTCGCAATGCTTTCTTCCAGTGTGCTGTTCCCGCTGAGCACTGTGCTCAATCCTCTGGAACGAAAACGCTGTGCGCGAAGGTAACGGTGCAGCATCGGCTTTCTCATATCGCAGTCAATGAGCAGAACACGCTTTCCGTTTTCTGCAAGTACCCGTGCCAGATTAATCGACACGCTGCTTTTTCCCTCTCCCGGAATGGAGCTTGTGAGCAGCAGCTTTTTGTACTGGCTGTTGCGGGAAAGAAAATTCATATTGGTTCTCAGCGTCTTATACGCTTCTACATATGCAAAGGGAGATTTGTCCGAAACGATCTCCAACTTATTTTCGTCATGTATCGTCTTATTTTTCTGAAAGAATTTTGCCATAAACTATCCTTTCTTTCTGCAGCTTTCTGTGGTAGGGATAATACCAATGGTAACCAGTCCCAGCTGTTTTTCAATGTCCTCTTCCGATTTAAAGGTATTGTCCAGCAAGGCAATCAGGAAGATCGCTGCCACAGAGAGGACAAATCCTGCACCGGCTGCAAAAATCGTATTTTTGACCTTGCTCGGAGAAACCGGACGTTCTGCATTGACATAAGGTGCAGAAACAATATTGACCGAACCGGCTTCAATGGTACTGGTGATCACCTCTGGAACCCGCTCTACAATTTGAGTCACAATTTCCAGTGCAACCTGTGGGTCCGGATTTTTCACCTTGATGCTCATAACCTGTGTATTGTTGAGCGCTTTGACCGAAATATTCTCGATAAAATCCTCGTAATCTTCCTCAATGTTGAGGTTTTTCATGATCGGTTCGATGACGCCGCGGTTTGTAATGATAATGGAATAGGTATCAACCAGTTTCTGTGCCGAAACCAGCTGGTCATTGGTGATACTTACCGTCTGATCCTGACGGTTGTTGACAATCATGGTTGCCTCCGCCTGATACTGTGGGGTCATCCCGAAGATGGTAAACAGCAGACCCGCCGCTGCACACAATACCGTTGTTGCTGCAATCCAAATCCAATGCTGAAGCAGAATCTGAGTCAGCTCTATCAGATCAAATCTGATTCCTTCCTGCATGGAAGTTTCCATGGGAGTTTCCATCGGAGTATTTTGCATTGATAGACCTCCTTGCTATCCTTGTTTCTTCATTTCTCTTATCTTTTTGATCACACAGGCAGATAAGAAAATTCCCGTAAAAGCACCGACACTGTCCAGCAGTACATCCCAAAGTGAGCTGGTCCTGCCCGGAACAAATGACTGATGAAATTCATCCAGTGCTGCCAGCAGGGTACAAAATCCCATCACTGGAAGTACACTGCTGTGCTCTGTTTTTCTTTTTTCCCGTTGATAATACCAATATCCTGCTGTACTGAAACAACCCAAAATCATATACTCGGTAAAGTGGGCAATCTTTCGCAGCGGAAACAGCTTCAGCAGCTGCTCTGCCACTGCCTCACCACCGGCAAACTGTGCGGCAAAACTGATAATTTTTTGTTCCACCGCGCTGCTGGTATGAAATGAATTGGGCCACGGCTGTGCTGAAAACAGAAAGATGATTCCCAGCCATGCCGCTACCAAAAATACAAATAAGAGATAGGATTTGTGTTTCATCTTTTACTCCAAGAATACCTCGACCGGCATTCCTTCTGGAATTTCAGAAGGAATTTCTTCCGTAACTTAGGAAGACGTGTCGGAGGAGTTTTGCTGTTCTTGTTTTTCCGATAAGCTCTGCTCATCCTGCTGGATACTTGGTTCTTCTATCGGTTCATCATCAATCGGTTCATCGATCGGCTGCTCCACCGGTTCCTGTTCTTCAGTTAAAATCTGCTCTTCAAACTCCTGCTCATCCTGCTTGAGCTGCTGCAGATATTCCTGATAAAACGGCTGATTCAGCACGGTTCGATAAGGAATTACGCCGTGGTGATCCATCATCAGTGCGTACTGATGGATTGCAAATCCGCCGCAGAAGATAACCGTGAGCAATCCGGCTGCAAACCAGGCACTTTTCTTTTTCTGTTTTTCTCCTTCTCCCCGTCCATTCAAAGCCCACCAGCTTGTAAAGCTCTCTCTCAGGCAGGTATAGAGCAGTGGAATGGAAAGCGGGAAGGCAAACTCAAAGTAGATAGAAAAGCGGTCCAAAATGGAGTGCCTTGTTCCCATCAGGGTAAAAAAGAAAGCAAAGAAGGCATAGTTTACATAAACATAGTTGCTCTTATCCTTCTTGCGCAGTCTGGCGCTTCCTAAAAATACAATCAGGAACTGAACAAACATTGCCAGTGCAAAGGGCCATTCAAAGGTGCTCTGTACATGGACGCTCTCCATGTGATAACCCTTATACCAGTACTGGGTAACCAGTCCCATGATCTTATCGGTGTTAAAGTAAATCAACGCTGTCACAGCCGAATAAACTGCAAGCACCCACTTGTTTAACGGAATCAGGTTGATAAAGAAAAATGGAATCAGAATCAACGCCGACTTGTGGAAGGTGGACGCCACCAGAATAATCATCAGATACGGAAGGAACTTTTTCTTCTTTAAAAATTCCAGCGCAAAAAGTGCAATGATTCCGGCAATGCTCTGACGAATAAAGTTCATTGTGCAGTAGTATTCGCTGAGCAGCAAAAACAGCATAACGCTCAAATAAACGTTGCTGGAATATTTTGCATAGCAGATACAGAACAGTCCGATAATCAGCAGGCTTGTCACCACAAAGATCATCTGATAATTGCTGCTGAAAAATGCAACAATCTTTTGCAGCAGCATATATCCCGGCTCATAGTGATGTCCAAACAGTGAAATGTCCGGATTTTGCAGCACCTGTTCATATCCCGGTGCATAGGTGTAGCTGTAATCGATTCCGGTGGAATAACGTATTGCGGAGGTCACACCTAAAATCACAAAAACAATCAAAAGAAATGTCAGTTCTCGTTTTCGATTTTTTCCTTTGCCTCCAATCTGGAACAGACCGGCAAGCAGCAGCATCCCTCCCAGTAAAAGATCATATGTTAACACTAAAAACGCTCCTTTTTTCGTTTAAAACAGACTAAAATATTCCTTTTCATGGTAGATCAGAAAACCGCAATGATTCTTTTTTTATTTTGCGGTCAGTGCCTGGTCTGTGATGATAACATCGCCGCCTACCGATGTGTCAAAGTGCAGGTAGCCGTTTGCGTCGATCTGATATTTTGGTTCTGTCAGTTTTACATAGGTGTTGCTTTCTCTGTCATAAGCAAAGAAGTTGAGGTTTTCAGTATTGAGCTTGCTCAGGTCTACCTTAACTGCGATTCTGACATCCATTCCATAGGAGCCTTTCTGACCAAGGTTTACCGCTGCAATCTCATTGTTAAAATATTTTTTGAAGGTGTCAGTAGCAACTTTTGTGCTTTCTGCATCTGTATTAACGCTCAGGTTAATCTCACCTTTGAGGTTTGCTGCCTTTGCAGGGTCCAGATACATGCGGGCAACTACCTTGCCGCCTACTACCTGGTCTGCGTGGATTTTGCTGTTTACACCTGCTTTTGCAGCTTCAGCCGCTACATTTTTGATGGTTGCAGCATCAATGGTCTTTGCATTCTTTACCTTTACGGTTGCTGTGGTGCTGCCGGATTTTACTGCGTCTGCAATGTTCTTGCTGACAGCAGAAGTGCTCAGCTGGGTTTCTGCTTTTGTGCTATTTGTGGTGGAAGTCTGGGTTTTGTTGGTTGTGGTGGTTGTTGTTGTTGTGCTTGGAGTGTAGTCATTTCTGTTAACAGTGCCGCTTGCATAACCTGTTGCTGCGAAAGTTGGAACAGAAAGGGAGACACACAGTGCCAAAGCTGCCATACCGGAAGTAATTTTGCGCATGGATATCGTCCTCCTTTGTATATTGGTTTTCTGTTTTTCCATGAAAAAGAATATTTTAGCCTGTTTTAACGAAATTTTCCTTAGAGCTTTAGATTGCGCCTTCCCGTTTTAATACGGCTGCCACGGTCTGGAAGATGATCTGAAGATCCATTGTAAACTTGCAGTTTCTTACGTAGTACAGTTCCATCTCCATTCTCTGCTCATAGGTTGTTGCGCTGCGTCCGTTTGCCTGCCAGTATCCGGTCAGTCCCGGCATCACGCTTAAAAACAATGCACGGTGAACACCATATTTTTCGGTTTCTTCCTGCGTTACCGGACGTGGACCAACAATGCTCATATCACCGCGAATGATGTTGAGAAGCTGCGGCAGTTCATCCAGGCTTGTCTTTCTTAAGAAATTACCGACTTTGGTGATGCGTGGATCGTTGTCAACTTTAAAGTTTTCTTTCCACTGCTTCATCTGTTCTTCTGTAAAGATCTCCTCAATCGGCGGGCAGTTGTTTTTCATGGTGCGGAATTTGTACAGGTAGATTTCCTGGCCATCTCTGCCGATTCGTTTGTGCTTATAAATAGCCGGGCCTTTATCTTCGCTGTATACCAAAACGGCAATCAGCAGAAAAAGTGGCCACAAAACGATCAGCGCACAAAGACTCATACACAGATCAAAGCTGCGTTTTACTTTTTCGTACAACGGCTTTTCCTGTGTGACAACCTGTGGAAATCTGACACTGCTCAGTTCCAATACTTTGCTGGACATAGTTTCCTCTCTTTCCGGGATACACATTAATTGATCCCTAAGCGTTTTCCCCCTGTTTCCCATTTGGAGGATATCTGTCACAAGTTCCGATTGCAATCTTCCGGTTTTTCCGGTTCCGATTTGCAAAAGTAATTTTTTATATTTTTATTTTGTGACTTCTTGTGCATTATATCATCGTAATTCGACTTTGTCTATATATTTTGTTTGTTATAAGTCAATTAATTCTATTTTTGTTTAAAATTTCTTTTTTTCTATTCATTATCTTTTTTAAAATATGCTATTCGACGATACTACTATTTTCTACCTGATTTTAAATTAATTTTTTAGAAATTCTGCATTTGTTTTATTTCTGTAAAGTATTATTTTTATCATATAAAATCTAACCAATTATTTTTACATAAAGTCATATCTAATCCGAATTAGAAACTAATGCAATATCACTGACTGTAAACATTCGAAAATTGTTACAAATCTTTTAATAGCAAAAGAAGCAAAGCCAGAACATAAGTTCTGGTTTTGCTTCTGATTTTTCTGCAAAAAAAAGAGCGCTGCCATTTTTGCAGCGCCCAAGGGGGAAACAATTTGGTTGGAAAAAGATTCTTTTTTCGTGAAGGTCAGGTGTTTTGTTACAAGTTTACTGATATTCTACAACATCAATCCAGCTCATCAGAAGCTTGCTTTCTTCCTCTTTCTTCTTGGTAAGCTGAGCAGCCGCTACGATTGGCAGCCAACGGTTAACGTACTGACGAGCAGTATCAGCTTTTTTGCAGAACAGTTTAAGGTACTGTTCTGCTGCATCTTTATTATGAAGTGCAAACAGCAGATAGGTCATAGCTGCATCTGCGGATGCATTGCCCTGTGCAGCATGAGCCCAGTCAATTACCCACAGTTTTCCTTCTTTATCAACGATGATATTGCTTGGATTAAAGTCACCATGGCACAGTTTGTTATGTTTTGGCATGCTCTGGAGGCGCGCAGACAGCTCATAACGAGCAGTTGCATCAATATCCTTGAGAGAATTGATCTGATCTGCCAGTTTGTGACGCAGTGTTTTGATTGCTGGAACTCTCTGCTGATGGATCATCAGCTGAAGGTCAACAAACTGCTCCATGTATTCATCCATTTTCTCTGGATGTTCTTCCATCAGCTGAGCCAGAGTTTTTCCCTCGATATGCTCACGGGTGATGCTCCAGCCGCCCTCTTCTTTGGTAACCGCAAGAACCTTTGGAACATTAAGGTCTGTGTTTTCCTGAACGAGTGCTTCATTTTTTGCTTCGTTGAGTACGCTGGACAGAGTATAGTTCTGGTCAAATACCTTAACTACCTTGCCATCCTGCTCATAAATTGTTTTATGTGGTCTTGTAAAGATAATATTCTTTTCTGACATCTTGATGGTTCCCTCCTTAAGGAATAAAGTTTTTGCACGAGCTTTTTACAAAAAGCTCGTGGGGGTACGGGGGCAACGCCCCTGTGACACTCAACAAAAACATTATATAAATCGATTGAGACTGATTGTTGTTTCGATGCTGTGGTGCGAGAGCACCGTTTCCCAAAGGGAAACTTGATTTTCTCTCAAATGATCTGTCGCACGTCAGTGCGCGGGCGCAACACTGTGCGCCACGCAAGCAGGTTGCACGCAGTTTCAGTGCATCCAGCAGAAAAATCTCCCAAGCGGTTGCCGTGTGCTGAAGCTATCACTTCACACCAAACCAAAGCGCGAAGGGCAATGTTTTGTTTTCTTCTCAAAACAGGTTTTATGCTCATTGCCCTTGAGAATGTCGCTGCGCTCCATTCTCCGAAAGTTTGATTTTAAAAACTGGGGCCAGGCTCAGCCTGGTCAAAAATCATCCACTGGATAATTTTTGAGTGTTGCTCTCTACTAACAATCGGCTCATGGACCCCTTTTCTCTTACAAAAGGGGTCCATACCCCCGAAAATGCGCCTGACGATAAAGTGTTTCGCACTCTGCGGAGTGCGACTAAAGGCTCTGCCTTTAGAATCCGCGAGCTTTTTGTAAAAAGCTAGACCAAAAACTTTTGTTTTTGCTCTAATCCCCTTTCAGCCGCTTACTCTCCGTAGTATGCTTTGAGGTACATTTCCTTGATCTCGCTCATCAGAGGATATCTTGGGTTAGCACCGGTACACTGGTCGTCGAATGCATCCTCAACCATGCGGTCCAGAGTTTCCAGGAAGTATTTTTCGTCCACACCGTAATCCTTGATGCTCTTCTTGATGCCAACTCTCTCTTTGAGATCTTCGATCTTCTTGATAAACAGTTCGAGAGTTTCCTTGTCATCCTTGCCGCATACACCGCAGAAGTGTGCACATTCTGCATAGCGAGCCAGGGTATGTGGATACTGATACTGAGAGAAGGTTCCCATCTTAACCGGAACTTCTTCTGCGTTGAATCTCAGAACATAGGAAATCATCAGTGCGTTTGCAACGCCGTGTGGCAGGTGATGATATGCACCCAGCTTGTGTGCCATCGAATGGCATACACCCAGGAATGCGTTTGCAAATGCCATACCTGCCATGCAGGAAGCGTCTGCCATCTTTTCACGAGCATATGGATCGTTTGCGCCGTTCTCGTATGCACTTGGCAGATATTCAAAGATGCTCTTCATTGCTTTGAGTGCCAGACCATCGGTGTAATCGGTAGCCATGATGGATGCGTATGCCTCCAGAGCATGGGTCAGTGCGTCGATACCGGAAGCGCTGGTCAGACCTTTTGGCTGGGTCATCATGTTGTCTGCATCGATAATTGCCATATTTGGCAGCAGCTCATAGTCAGCCAGAGGATATTTTGTGCCGTCGCGGTCATCGGTGATAACTGCAAATGGAGTTACCTCGGAACCGGTACCGGAAGAAGTTGGGATTGCAACAAAGTATGCTTTTTCGCCCATCTTCGGGAAGGTGTAAACTCTCTTGCGGATATCCATGAAGCGCATAGCCAGATCCAGGAAGTTTACTTCCGGATGCTCGTACATTACCCACATAATCTTACCTGCGTCCATTGCAGAACCGCCGCCCAGTGCGATGATGCAGTCTGGTTCGAATGCGCGCATTGCATGTGCGCCGGCTTCTGCGCAGGAGAGGTTCGGGTCCGGTGCTACTTCATAGAAGCAGGTGTGCTGGATTCCCATTTCGTCAAGTTTATCCTCAATTGGTTTTACATAGCCATTTTTATAAAGGAAGGAGTCGGTGACGATGAAGCATCTCTTCTTGCCCATTACCTTGCCCAGTTCATCCAGGGCAACCGGCATACAGCCTTTCTTCAGGTATACTTTCTGAGGTGCTCTAAACCACAGCATATTTTCTCTCCTCTCGGCTACGGTCTTGATGTTTAACAGATGTTTTACGCCAACGTTCTCGGAAACGGAGTTGCCGCCCCAGGAACCGCAGCCCAGTGTCAGGGATGGTGTCAGCTTAAAGTTGTACAGGTCACCGATACCACCGTGAGCCGATGGGGTGTTGATCAGGATTCGGCATGCCTTCATTGCTTCAGCATGTTTCATGATCTTTTCTTTCTGTGCTGGATGGATATACAGTGCAGCGGTGTGTCCGTAACCGCCATCTTCTACCAGACGTTCTGCTTTAGTGAGTGCTTCATCAAAGTCTTTTGCACGGTACATAGCCAGAACTGGAGAAAGTTTTTCATGTGCAAATTCTTCGGAGATATCAACCGACTCTACCTCACCGATCAGAATCTTGGTCTTTTCTGGAACGTTTACGCCTGCCATCTGTGCGATGGTGTATGCGGACTGACCAACAATCTTTGCATTGAGCGCGCCGTTAATCAGGATGGTGTGGCGAACTTTGTCGATTTCATCACCTTTGAGGAAATAGCATCCTCTGTATTCAAATTCTTTTCTTACTGCGTCATAGATATCGCCAACAACGGTTACAGACTGCTCGGAAGCGCAGATCATACCGTTATCAAAAGTCTTGGAGTGGATGATGGAGTTAACTGCCATCTTGATGTCAGCAGTTTCATCAATGATAACTGGTGTATTGCCGGCACCAACGCCCAGAGCCGGTTTGCCGGAGGAGTATGCTGCCTTAACCATGCCAGGACCACCGGTCGCAAGGATGGTATCGGATTCACGCATAACCTCATTGGTCAGTTCCAGGCTTGGAACATCAATCCAGCTGATAATGTTTTCCGGTGCACCTGCCGCTACTGCTGCTTCATAAACAACCTTTGCTGCTGCAATCGTAGAAGCCTTTGCACGTGGATGTGGGCTGATGATGATAGCGTTTCTGGTCTTCAAGCAGATCAGTGTTTTGAAAATTGCGGTGGAAGTTGGGTTGGTAGTTGGAATAACCGCAGCAACCAGACCGATTGGCTCTGCAATCTTCTTGATGCCGTAAGCTGCATCTTCTTCGATCACACCGCAGGTTTTGGTATCGCGGTATGCATTGTAGATATATTCTGCTGCGTAGTGGTTTTTGATTACCTTATCTTCCACAACGCCCATGCCGGTTTCTTCTACTGCCAGTTTTGCCAGTGGGATTCTTGCTTTATTTGCTGCCATTGCTGCTGCAAAGAAGATTTTGTCTACCTGTTCCTGTGTATAGGTTGCAAATACTTCCTGCGCTTTGCGCATCTCCTTCATGCGAGCCTGGAGCGCATCCACATTGTCAATGATTGTAACTTCCGGCTGCGGTGCATTCGTCTTGGTTGCCATATCGTTTTTCCCCCTGTTTTAAAATGTGATGCTTGGAATTGGTTCTTTTGATCGTTCAAAACCCTGCATCAGCTGTGTCTGTATTCTAACTTGTTATTTTTTTAACGTTATTTATTTAACAATCACATTATAATATAAACGCGAACAACTGTCAAATGGTTTTTTCGCTTTTTTTATTTTTAATTCGTAAATTTTTTTATTCTTTAATCATTATACTTTGGATAAATACTACAATTTGATTGTCCTGATGTCAAAACAAGGTATAAAAAAAGAGGTATGGTACCCAAGGTACCATACCTCTTTTCACGTTATCCTGTTACAGAGTAATAACCTGATCTGGTTTTGCGCCTTCCAGAGCAGGATAGATGGTTGGGAAGCATCCTACACCTGCAGGGAAAACAAGATCGTTGGAAATGCCGCGCTGCTGGCAGCAATAATCGCAGCCAACCAGCATCATACCATTCTTTTCAGAAAGAGCTGCCAGACGTTTGCCGATCTCGCTGTCTTTGTGCAGCATGTATGCGTTGTCAAAGAAGAATACCATGCCCACAACATCTGCGCCGTGAACACCTGCTTCCATCTGTGGAAGAATCATATTCTCCAAAATTTCTCTTGCATGATCAGACATAAAAATATAAGCGACTTTCATTTTACTCTGTCTCCTTTTTATTTTTTATCTGCATCCCCAAACAAAGCGTTGTGCAGACGATTCTTTTCCAGTTCGGATTTCTGGATGAATTCCAGAAGATCCTTATCTTCATCGTTCTTGACATCGCCGTTGAGGGCAGATTTGAGTACATTGGTCAGCTGATCCACATAGTTGTGGTACATAACATGGGTACGGTCACGTGGACGAGGAAGATCGATACGAAGATCGGTCAGGATTCTTCCATAGTCACGGGACATAACAATAACGCGGTCACTCAAATAAACAGCTTCATCCACGTCGTGGGTTACCATCAGTGCTGTGGTCTTTTTCTGCATCAGCATCTGTTCCAGCTGCATCTGGAGCAGCTGTCTCATCTGAAAGTCAACCGCACCAAGCGGCTCATCCATCAGCAGTACCTTCGGGTCACATGCCATCGCACGCAGCAGCGCAACCCTCTGCTTCATACCACCGGAAAGCTCATGAATATAGTAGTTCTCGTATTCGCTCAGCTGTGCCATATCCAGAAGTTCTTTCAGACGCTGCTGGCGCTGTTCTTTCGGAACTTTCTGTTTTTTCATCGGGTACATGATATTCTCCCCGACCTTGAGCCATGGAAACAGGGCATAGTTCTGGAACATAAATGCACGGTCCGGACCTGGTTTGGAAACTTCCTTGCCATTGACCACGATCTTTCCTTCATCCGGAGACTGGAACCCAGCTATAATGGTCAGTGTTGTGGTTTTGCCGCAGCCGGAAGGACCCAGAAGGGATACAAACTCCCCTTCCGAAACATCAAAGGAAATATCCTTCAGGATCAGTTTTCTTTCCTTTGCATTGCGCCTGTCCTTAAAACTTTTGGTAATATTCTGTACTGAAATTGACATTTCGTTTTCTTCCCCTCTATTATTCATACGAATCCATCGTCAAAAACTTTACCTGTTTCCAAAACTGTGCGTCCATTCCCAGATCCTGCTGTAGTTTTTGGCCATCTTTCAGCTGCTCCACCGACCTGTTATAGCTTTCAATAAATTGGTCAAATTTTTCTGTCCCGATCAAATCTTCCCGGACAATCAGCACATAGGAGATATAATCATGATCGGACAGCGGAGCAAAAGAAAATTCAGGAACCAGTGTCGCTTTGGTCACATCCATCACCGCTGCGTCAATCTCTCCGGTCGACAAGGTATATGGCAGCATATTGGGCTTAATTTCCTCCACCGTTTCAATCTGTGGATAAGATTCTTTTGCCAGGTTCTGCAGATACAGGCGCTGCTGTCCTACCCCCAGCGTTTTAATCTGCTGGATGTCGCCCTGATAGGCGACAACTTCTGCATTCATAATCGCCGGTGCATAGATGACAAAGCGGTCATCCTCTTCCACCAGATGAGCTGCCTGATGGGAACAGCTCAGTGCCATATCAATTTCCTCTGAGCGCAAGGCCCATTGTGCAGTGTTGCTTCAGCAGTCCTGAAATTCATATCCTTCCATGGATTGTTCCGAAAGCTGCACCGGACTGTCCTGCTGGCTGAGAATCTCCTGCACCAGATAGCCGGAAATATCATCTCCGGCCCCGATGCGCAGCTGTGCCTGTGCGTTTTTCTCATTCTCCCTTGGGAGAATAAATTGCATGGCAGACAATACGACCACCAGTCCCACGCCTGCCAGCAAAATCTTTTTCTGTATCTCCATTAACAGCAATCTTCCATTCCATCACCGAACAGGTCCATAGGCTGTCCATCGATCATGCGGTAGATTGCATATCCCGCTGCTCCGTCTTTTTCACCGGAAACAATAAATTCCATTTCCGCTTCTTCATCGATGTTCTTAAACTGAATTCCCTGATTTTCGATCGGAGCCGGAATCGGTTCTGTATAGGTATGGCTTCCATCCTGCTGAGCAATCGAAACCACCAAACGGGTGATCTCTCCCTCGGTTGGATCATCTTCCTTATAAATAATCAGCAGATCCTTGAGGGTATCGTTTGTAACATCCTCCTCACAGGCAAGTACAACCTTGCGCTGTGGATTTTCCTGCTGGAATGCTACTAATGCAGCGTTATCGTCCTCCACCATCGGTGCATAGATACGCTCACGGCGAGAACCGGTGCTTTTTTCGTTTTTCTCCGCTACATACTGGCTGAGGAAAAAGGCAATCACGACAACCACAAGAACTATGACTGCTTTTATCAGCAATGAAACTTTCTTATTGCTTTTTTTAGTCTTTTCTTCCATGTTTCTCCCATCCTGATACTTCGACTTCATTTATGCAACAGAAACCTTTGCAAACTGTTTCTTGAGCCACTTCCAACCTGCTACACAGGCATATCCGATCAGAACCAGGCTGCACAGATTCTGTACCCAATCCGGTGTTGTTACAATAAACCGGTTTGCAAGTTCAATCGTCTTATGTGTTGTGTCAAAGTCCATAACCGGCTTAAAGCCCGGCATCAAAAGCTGGTTGGTGATATAGCCCACAACATTGGAAATAACGGTTACCATACCAAAATACATTAAAGCTGCACGCTTTCCAATTGTTTTGGAAATGGTAATCAGTTCCGGAATGTTGGTGGATGCACCTGCCATCAAAAAGGTAATTGCCACACCAGGAGAGGCGCCGCTTGCAACGATTGCCGCAATAAATGGAAGATGACCTACCGCACAAACATACATCAGTGCTGCAATGACGGTAATGCCAAACAAGGAAATAAAGCCCGGATTGCCAAGATAGGTCTGGATTGCGGACTGTGGTACGATGTTAAATAAAAGTCCTGCAATCAGCATGCCGGTAACTGCATATTTGGATACGGTCAGCGAAAGTTCGGTAAACGACCAGTGCAAGCCGGATTTAATTTTGTCCATCACCGACATGGTTTCCTCTTCCAGCAAAATCGGACGCTCTGCCGCTTCTTCCTCCGAATACAGGCAGATTTCCTTGCCTCCAAAGCGGTTTGCAACGATACCGATAATCATCGGTGCAACCAGACCGGTGATAATATAAATAATAGTAATCTTTGGTCCTAAAAGTCCCCAGGAAAGGATAACCGCAATCGGGTTAATCATTGGGGACGAGGTCATAAACGCAAGGGTTGGACCAAGATAAGCACCGGAATAGTACAAGCTGATTCCCAGCGGAATGGTACCGCAGCTGCAAATCGGAATCAATGCTCCGGAAATGGTGCTCCAGAATACACCGGATACCTTTTTGGTTCCAATGGAACTTTTTCTCATCTTCTCCGGACTCAAAAATTCATGCAGGAGTCCTGCGATAAAAAAGCTGAGAATCATCCAGGATGAGGACGTTCCCAGCATGTCAAATGCCGAGTTGATTACTCCGCCAATAAATGAAAAAAACTCTAACAACAACTGTTAATCGCCTCCTCAAATGCTGCCACAATTGTTTCCTTATTAATATTGCGGACCGCTTTGCTTTCATTGATAACCAGCATGCTCTTGGTGGTTGCTCCATACTTTTTGATGTAGCCAAAATCCTTGCCTGCTTTATAGATCACAACTTCCAAACGGCCTTCATACTCTTTTTTTAAGGATTCCACGAATCCGACATATACCTCGCATCATGCACAAGCGCAGATATATTCCACACATGGTTTCTTCATTTATTTTCCTCCTTTTTCTTCACGTACGGACTGTTTTCCCCTTCCGAACGCAAAAAGCCACATACTTTCAAACATACCAATCATAACAAATAATAGCAAAAAAAGAAACAATTATTGAAATTAACTATTAAAAAACAAAAAAATTGAAAAATCCTATAAACCTATCGATTTTATCACTAAATAATCGATAAAAAAATATCTGTTATCGATAAAATCTATTCATCTGTTTTCGCAATTCAAAAAAGCAATTGGAAAAATCTATCGAACCATGCTATCATTTGGTGATGGATTATAAATAATTTGTAAATTTAAGGAGGTGAAAAATATGAACAGTGGTGAAAAAGAAGTGAATCGAATGGCGCAAGCTGCGAAAATGTCTGACCGCCGCAACTGGAAGAAACTCAACGGCAAAGAATTCAACATCTATACTCCAATTGCTGTGGGTGTAATCTGTGTGGTATGGTTTTTTGCTGCACACATGTCCGAAAACAACTTCCTGTTCCCAACACTGGAATCGGTACTGTTTAAGACTGTGGACTCTCTGCGTGACCTGTATGTACTGCGAAACATCGGCATTACCTTACGTCGTGTTTTGACCGGTACCCTGTACGCATTCCTGGTTGGACTTCCACTTGGTCTGATTATGGGCTATTCTCCAAAGATGCTCAAAGCACTCGCTCCGTTCATCAACTCACTTCGTCAGATTCCAATTATGGCCTGGGTTCCGCTTTCCATTGTCTGGTTTGGTCTGGGCGATGGCCCAACCATCTTCATGATTGCGTTCAGTGGTGTCTTCACCATCATCCTGAATACCATTGCCGGTGTACAGGACATCAGCAAGGATTTCTACAACGCTGCAAGAAGTATGGGCGCCAGCACATTGGATATCGTTAAGGATATTGTTGTTCCCGGTGCTTTGCCCGGGGTTATCACCGGCATCCGCCTTGCAATCGGTATGGGCTGGATGTCTGTTATCTGAGCGGAGTTCATTGCGACAAGTGCCGGGTTCGGCTACTTAATGGTTGAGGCTCAGGGAAGAATGGAAACTGCTACCATCATGGCATACATGCTGATTGCTGGTCTGGTCGGATTTGCAATCGACCGCATCATGCTGCTGGTAGAAACTGTCCTGCTTCGTTGGAAAGCAGACTAACATTCTTTCCGGGAATCCAACAGGTTTCCCATTGGCGAGGCCTCAATCGGTGGATTTTCGCCAAAATTTTCTTTTGGTTCTTTCTGCTGTTCTGTCCGGGTCAGCAGGTGGAAATAAGTTAAAAAGTTTTATTGAGGAAGGAAGAAAAGCATGACAATTCGAAAAAGACTTTTATGTCTGATGCTTGCCGCTTCTATGCTGGTAACTATCTTGGGCGGCTGCAAAGATACCGGCAATGAAAGTGCTACTGCTGATGTTCAGGTAGAGTATGATGCAGAAGCTGAAGTTGCAAAATATCAGGATTACCTTGGTGAACTTACTGAAGAAGACAAAAACTATGTGATCGAGATGGGTTACAACAACTGTGACCACATGGTTGCATCACTGGTCGGTCAGGGAAGCGGCATCTTCGATGCTCTTGGACTGAATGTTAATGTAACGAAAACAGGCCAGATCATGCAGGCAATGGCTTCCGGTGAGATGGATGTCGGCTATCAGGGTATCAATGGTGCAATCCGTTCAGTTAATAACGGTGCTCCACTGTTTATGGCAGCTGCAAACCATCTGGGCGGTTCCTACTATCTGGTAGTCAGCAATGATATTGAAAAACCGGAAGATCTGGTTGGCGGCACTCTGGCTATTGGTTCCGAGCCTTGGAAAGGTACTGAATGGAATGGTTGGTGCGAAAAACTGGACATTCCTGCTATGACCGATGGCAACTATGAAGTTGTTGATATGAGCTCGACTGATGCACTGATCGCAATGAAGGCTGGGCAGATTGATGCTTTTAGCTGCTGTGACCCTTATGCTTCTCAGGCAGAGTTCGAAGGCATTGGACACGTTATGGCAACCGACTGGGGTTACAAAGGAAGCAAACTGGGCGTTGACAGCGACAGCAATGACCTGGATAACTGGGGTATCTGCTGTGTATACGCGATGAGCAGCAATTTCTATGAAGAACATCCGGAGTTGGCAAAACGTCTGGTTCTGGCTCATGCTCTCTCGGTTAAGTATGTTTACACCCATCCATACAGCGCAGCGATGATTTTTGCTGATGCATTTGGTACAAAACCACAGGTTGCTCTTAACACTCTCTATATGAAGACAGTAAAAGAAGGTCGTACTCTGACCTGGCAGTTCTCTGAAAAGAACCTGGAAAACCTGGTTGCAAACTGGAACCAGTATGACACCATTCCAGAAGAGGACCGCATCAAAATCAACGATCTGCAGGAATTCATGTCCACCAACCTCATTGAGGACTGTGGTGTAGAAGATTTCAGTGACTTCATTGCAAATGAGGTAGAGCCACTTTATCCTACCGGTATCAGCTTTGAAGATTGGCTTGCAAAAGCAAAATCAATCGATGGCATCACCTCTAATGAATATGATAATGCCGCTGATCTCGCTATGAACGACTAGTAATCATATTCTGACTAAAACAAGTGACCTGTCCGGGGTCACTTGTTTTAAAATAGGTTAAGTGTTTTTACAAAAAGAAAGGAAGAAGAAAAAGCATGACAATTCGAAAAAGACTTTTATGTCTGATGCTTGCTGCTTCGATGCTGATTGTTGGTTTGACTGGCTGTAAAGACAGCAGTAATGAAACCAACACCGTACAGGTTGACTACAACGCAGAAGAAGAAGTGGCTAAGTACAAGGATTATCTTGGTGAAATCCCTGAGGCAGACAAAGATTATGTCGTTGAGCTGGGTTATCGTAACTGTGACCACATGGTTGCTGCTTTGGTTGGAGAAGGAAGCGGCATCTTTGACGCACTGGGTCTTACTGTAAACATCACCAAAACCGGCCAGATCATGGAAGCAATGGCTTCCGGTGAAATGGATGTCGGCTATCAGGGTATCCAGGGCGCAATTCTTTCCGTAAACAACGGCGCACCACTGTTCATGGCAGCTGCAAACCATCTGGGCGGTTCGGAATATCTGGTTGTAAGCAATGACATCCAGGAACCAGAAGATCTGATCGGTAAAAAGCTGGCTATCGGCAACGAACCATGGAAGAGCCCACAATGGAGCAACTGGGCAGAAGATCTTGGTATTCCAGTTATGACTGAAGGAAACTACGAAATCGTTGATATGGGTGAAACCGATGCCCTGCTTGCAATGAAGGCAGGACAGGTTGACTGCTTCTCGACGTGAGACCCTGTTGCCTCTCAGGCAGAGTTCGAAGGTATCGGACACGTTATGGCAACCGACTGGGGTTACAAAGAAGATGGCACAGACGGCAACGATCTCGACAACTGGGGCGTTTGCTGTGTATACGCAATGAGCAACAACTTCCGCGAAGAGCATCCGGAACTGGCAAAACGTATGGTTCTGGCACATGCGCTCTCTATCCAGTACATTTATCAGCATCCATACAATGCAGCAATGATCTTTGCTGACGCTTACGGAACAAAACCAGAAGTAGCACTCAATACAATCTATATGAAAACTGTAAAAGAGGGCCGCACCCTGACTTGGCAGTTCTCTGAAAAGAATCTGGAAAACTACATTGCAAACTACACCAAGTTTGATCACATTCCAGAAGAAGATATTCCAAACATCAATGACGTAGAAAAATTCATGTCTACTGACCTGATTGAGGAATGCGGCGTAGAAGACTTCAGTGATTTCATTGCAAACACTGTAGAACCAATGTATCCAACTGGAATCACATTCGAAGACTGGCTTGCAAAAGCTAAGGAAATCGACGGTATCACCACAAATGAATATGATGATGCTGCCGAGATTACTATGAACGACTAGTTTTCGGTCATCCAAATTCCCTGAAACAAAATTTAGTCTAATCACACATCATTTTTGAGCTTTCAAAAACAACAAAAAAAGTCTGTACTAACCATACAGACTTTTTTTAAGCTCTTTTTCAATACAGGAGAACAACATGCAAGAAAAAATCCAGAATATTCATCAGAAATTTAATGCTCCGCAAAACGAAATTCGCCTTGCGATCATGAATTTTATCGTTGACAATCATCGTCCATTCTCCCTGAAAGAGGATGGCTACACCGCACTCAAAGGAATCACCCTCTCCTCTGCAGAAGATTTTTCCTCGATTACCGAAGTTCTCTGCGAAAAAGACGGCATGGTGACCGATGAGGAAGGAAACGTAAACTTCATCTATCCAGTTTCTGCGCTTCCTACCAACCACCATGTTACCCTTGCTGATGGCAGAGAATTCTGCGCAATGTGCGCAATCGATGCAATCGGTTCCGCTTTCACCTTCCATCAGGATACCGAAATCCATTCCAAGTGCAGCTCCTGCGGTGCGGATGTTTTTGTCCGCGTTAAGGATGGTAAAATTGTCGAACACAGCCCAGCTGATCTGCACGCTCTGACCTTCACCCTGGGCGAAATCGCAAACTGGGCGGGCTCCTGCTGAAACGCCATGAATTTCTTCTGTAAGAAGAACGAAATGGAACAGTACATCGCAGATATGGAACTTGACCTGAGCACTGTCATTCAGGCGGATATGGATATCGCATTAAAAGAAGCGATTGCAACCTTTAACGTATAATCTCTCACCCACTGTCTTTTTTCAAAGGCAGTGGGTTTTTTTCTTATTTTTATCACGGTGTCAAATTCTTCTTTGGGATTTTGTGTGACTTATTTCTTGTTCTACTTTTTTCTCTATGATACAATAGGAGGAAACTGTTTTATAAAAGCTGATTTTTGAAGGAGATGACCTCATGCAAACTGATTCGAAAGTTGTTCTTTTCGAACAGACCCCCATTCCAAAAGCGGTCGCTCAGTTAGCTGTTCCAACTGTACTGAGCTCGCTGGTTATGGTAATCTACAACCTCGCTGACACCTTTTTTGTCGGCATGTTAAATGACCCGGTACAGAATGCTGCTGTTACCCTTGCAGCCCCTGTTCTGCTTGCTTTTAACGCCATCAACAATTTGTTTGGTGTTGGCAGCTCGAGCATGATGAGCCGCGCACTAGGGCGCAAGGACTACGAGACTGTTTGGCGCAGTTCTGCCTTCGGTTTTTACTGTGCACTGATCTGTGGTGCTCTTTTCTCCCTTGCATGCACCGTATTCCAGTCTCCGCTCCTCACCATTCTGGGTGCAGACAGTGTTACCACCGAAGCTACCGCTGCTTATATGAACTGGACTGTATCCTTCGGTGCTGTTCCTGCTATTCTGAACGTTGTTCTGGCATATCTGGTACGTTCCGAAGGCGCTGCACTGCATGCCAGCATCGGAACCATGAGCGGATGTATCCTCAACATCATCCTCGACCCGTTCTTCATTCTCCCGTGGGGACTGAATATGGGTGCAGGCGGTGCCGGACTTGCAACCTTCCTCTCCAACTGTGTTGCTTGCCTGTACTTCTTCGTTCTGCTGTTTGTAAAGCGTGGACGCACCTATGTTTGCATCAATCCAAAGAAATTTGTTCTGAAAAAGGATATCGTCACCGGTGTCTGTGCAGTCGGCATTCCGGCTTCCATCCAGAACCTGCTCAACGTTACCGGCATGACCATCCTCAACAACTTCACCTCCGCTTATGGTGCGGATGCTGTTGCTGCAATGGGTATCTGTCAGAAGATCTATATGGTGCCGATGTATGTTTCCCAGGGTATTTCCCAGGGAATTATGCCGCTGATCAGCTACAACTACTCCAGCGGAAATGTTCCTCGTATGAAACACACCATCAGCTTTTCCCGCAAAGCAGCGCTCACCATCATTATCTCGGTTGCAGCTCTGTTCTTCCTCTTCCCGGGAACCTTTGTTGAGATGTTCATGAAGAACGAAACCATCATCGAATACGGTTCTCATCTGCTGCGCGGATTCTGCCTCGGACTTCCATTTTTGTCCATCGACTTCCTGGCTGTCGGTGTTTTCCAGGCAGTCGGCATGGGACGCGAATCTTTCCTGTTTGCGATCCTTCGTAAGATTATTCTGGAAATTCCAGCTCTGTTTATCCTCAATGCCGTATTCGGTTTATATGGTCTGTGCTACGCACAGTTTACCGCTGAGGTCATCCTCGCAATCGCTGCTATTTTGGTTCTCAAAAAGCTGTTCCGTCGTCTGGAAACAGAAGGGACTGGCCTGCAAGCCCCATCAGAAAAATAACTTTCTAAACATAAAAAAGCGACAAATCATAAATGATTTGTCGCTTTTTGTTTTGATAAAACATTGGTTAATACGCCGAAAGCAAACAGAAGTTTTTTGTCAAACTTTTGTACACAAAAGTTTGCGAGGGTTTGGGGCGAGTAGCCCCAACATAAAAACAGAAGTCTAAAACCGTTCGGGGCAGTGAGCTGTTTCGATGCTGCCGCACGTCAGTGCGCCGGTATAAACCGGAACAGACAAAACAATACTGCCATCTTTGCACCGTAGGCAAACAAGTTCCATGCTCTGCGAGCACCAGATTTAAGCTGGTGCCGTCAAAAATCATCCACTGGATAATTTTTGAGGTTGATCTTTGCATGCAATCGGTTCTTGGGCCCCTTTTCTCTTGCAAAAGGGGTCCAAACTCCCGAAAATGCGCTTGCACAGATAAAGTGTTTCGCACTCTGCGGAGTGCGCCCAAAGGCTTCGCCTCTGGACACCACGAACTTTTTGAAAAAAGTTCGATCAAAAACTTTATTTTCACCCAACTACCTGTCTTTGCGCCGTAAGCGAACAGCTTTGGTACTTTCTCAGAAAGTACCAGCCTGCCTAGTTGAAGGCAGCAAGGCTGGACTCGATCTTCTGCAGCAGTTCCTGTGCTTTTTCGAGTTTTGCTCTCTGCTCGTTGATAACCTTTTCCGGTGCTTTTGCAACAAATCCAGGATTGTTGAGCTTACCGGAGAGGAATGCAATGTCTTTCTCGCAAGCCTGTTTTTCCTTGGTCAGTCTTGCAATCTCCTTCTCGCGGTCAACCAGCTGAGACAGCGGCATAAAGATTTTTGCACTGTCAGTGATAACCTGTACGCAGGACTGTGCATCCTCTGGAGCACCCAGAACGATCTGGTCTGCCCATGCAAGACGGGTCAGGAAAGCTTCAGACTGGCGGAAGATCTCCTCGGAAGCAGTCTCAATATAGAGAGTAGCCTTCTTGCTTGGCGGTACGTTCATCTCGGAACGGCGTGCACGAACTGCTTTGATTGCGTCCATAACCTTCTCGAATTCTTTTTCTTCTGCGGAGAAGTTGAGTTCTTCACGGTATACCGGCCAAGCAGAAACCATGATGCTTTCGCCTTCATGTGGCAGAGCCTGCCAGATTTCCTCTGTGATGAACGGCATGAATGGATGCAGGAGTTTGAGGGTGTTGGTCATAACATAAACCAGAACCCTGCGGGCAGTGTCAGAACCTTCCCCATCTTCCCACAGTCTGGATTTTGCAAGCTCTACATACCAGTCACAGAATACATCCCAGATGAAGTCATACAGCTTGCTGACAGCAATACCAAGCTCGAATTTTTCGAGGTTATCGGTTACTTCCTGAACCAGCTTGTTGTATTTGCTCAGAACCCATTTATCCTCGATTGCCAGATCGTTTGGCAGTTCCAGGCTCATGTTTTCGTCCTTGAGGTTCATCATAACGAATCGGGAAGCATTCCAGATCTTGTTTGCAAAGTTACGGCTTGCAATTACCTTTTCATCGCTGAAACGCATATCGTTGCCTGGAGTGTTGCCGGTAGCCAGGGTGAAACGCAGAGCGTCTGCACCGTACTGGTCGATGATTTCCAGCGGGTCGATACCGTTGCCCAGCGATTTGGACATCTTTCTGCCCTGTGCGTCACGAACCAGACCGTGGAACAGAACGGTGTTGAATGGAATATCGCCCATGTGCTCCAGTCCAGAGAAGATCATTCTTGCTACCCAGAAGAAGATGATATCGTAGCCGGTTACCAGAGTGCTGGTTGGGTAGAAGTATTTGAGCTCTTCGGTGTTGTTTGGCCAACCCAGAGTGGAGAATGGCCACAGAGCGGAGCTGAACCAGGTGTCGAGGGTATCCTCATCCTGATGCAGGTGGGTGCTGCCGCACTTCGGACATTTTTCCGGTGCTTCTTTTGCAACGATTACTTCGCCGCAGTCCTCACAGTAGTAAGCTGGGATGCGGTGACCCCACCACAGCTGACGAGAAATACACCAGTCTTTGATGTTTTCCATCCAGTTGAAGTAGGTCTTGTTCATGCGTTCTGGAATCAGTTTGATCTGACCGTCACGAACAACATCGATTGCAGGTTTTGCCAGAGGTTCCATCTTAACAAACCACTGTTTGGATACCATTGGCTCTACGGTCGTGCCGCAGCGATAGCAGGTACCAACATTGTGTGCATGGTCCTCTACTTTGATCAGATAGCCCTGCTCTTCCAGATCTTTTACAATTGCTTTTCTTGCTGCATAACGTTCCATACCAGCATATTTGCCGCATGCTTCGGTCATGGTAGCGTCATCGTTCATTACTTTCAGAATTGGCAGGTTGTGACGACGTCCAACTTCATAGTCGTTCGGGTCATGTGCCGGAGTGATCTTAACAACACCGGTACCAAATTCCATATCAACATAATCATCGCCAACAATCGGAATCTCACGGTTAACCAGTGGAAGGGTAACAGTCTTGCCGATCAGGTTCTGGTAACGTTCATCCTTTGGATTTACTGCAACTGCGGTATCGCCCAGCATGGTTTCTGGACGGGTAGTAGCAAGGATTACATCGCCGCTGCCATCGGTCAGTGGATAGCGCAGATGCCAGAAGTGACCAGCCTGCTCCTCATATTCTACCTCTGCATCCGAGATGGAGGTCATGCAGTGCGGACACCAGTTGATGATACGCTCGCCCTGATAGATGAGGCCCTTGTTATAGAGGTTTACGAATACTTCCTTAACAGCTTCGGAGCAGCCGTCATCGAGGGTAAAGCGCTCTCTATCCCAGTCACAGGAGGAACCGAGTTTTTTCAGCTGCTCAATGATTCTGCCGCCGTATTTGCGTTTCCATTCCCATGCGCGCTCCAGGAAGCCTTCACGGCCGAGGTCCTCTTTTGTAAGGCCTTCTTCCTTCATTGCGTTTACAATCTTAGCCTCGGTTGCGATCGAAGCATGGTCAGTTCCTGGCAGCCAGAGGGTTTCATAGCCCTGCATTCTTCTGAAACGGATCAGAATATCCTGCAAGGTTTCATCCAGTGCGTGACCCATGTGCAGCTGACCGGTAATGTTCGGTGGTGGAATTACGATGGTGTATGGTTTTTTGTCAGGATTTGGCTCAGCGTGGAAATATCCGCCGTCCAGCCAAAATTGATAGGTGCGGTCCTCTACCTGTTTTGGATCATAGATCTTGGACAGTTCTTTCATAAGACAGGTTCCTTTCTTAAAATTTAAATTTCATGACAGCTTTTCCCGGGAAATAACGATCTCTCCGGAAATTTCCCGGGAAATCACAGATACAGAGCGACTGCAGAAGAATTTTCTGCAATAAAAAACTCCTGTCCCTTGCAAACGCAAAGGACAGGAGAATATTTCCTGCGGTACCACCTTATTTGGCAGAGATTCTGCCCACTCAGCACGTGCATCGCTACACGCCGAACCGGTAACGGGGTTCAGCCGTTATGGTCTACTGAGAAAAACAAAGCTGTTTTTCTGTTCGGCATACACTCAAAGGCTACTTTGTCGATTCCGCTTTCTGCCGGCTTTTCAGCTTCCGCCGGCTCTCTGGGAGTGCGCTGATCGTTTTACTTCCTTCTCATCGATTTGGGATATGCTGTTTTTGATACAACCTTAATCTATCATGATTCTGCTGCTTTGTCAACTTTTTTTAGACACAATTTCACCTTACATAAAAAACATTTGTCTGCAAATACTAACTGTGTTTTCTTTTGGAGGTGTTTTTTGTGCAGCAAGACAGAATCAAGCCGTTTCTTTTTTATACCGGATTTTTCCTTTGCCTGCTTATATGGGGCTTTGTCCTTCTGCATTGGCTGATTCCAGCCACCCTTCCCTTTTGGCTGGGACTTCTCATCGCGTTTTTGCTTCGTCCGCTCACCTTAAAAATTTCCGGCAAGCTGCATTTAAGACGCCGAAAAGCTGCCGTATTCGCCACCATCTTATTTTATTCTGTCCTTGGTATAGCACTCTGGCTTTTACTAAGCCTTGTTTGGGGACAGCTCTGTGCTTTAACGGCAAATGTTCCCGAACTTTACAAGACCTTGTTTCTTCCGACACTGGCACACTTTTTCGAGTGGCTTTCCGATCTTCTGTCCCGATTTGTACCGGACCTTGCCGGAACCGTTCAGCTATGGATGCAAAGTTTCGCTCAAACCGCTGCAAGACTTTCCTCCAACCTTTCTTCCTGGCTGCTGGAAATATGCACTCAGATGGCGGCAAAGCTCCCCATGTGGTTTTTGAGCGTCATTGTCACCATCTTCTGTTCTGCCTTCATTTCGCTGGATTTTCCCAAAGTCACCGGCATCTGTTTTTCTGTCCTTCCGCAAAAATATCGTCCTGTCCTTATCGAGCTCAAAGACTTCCTAACTTCCACCCTTTTCTCTATGATAAAAGCTTATGCTCTCCTGTTGGGAATCACCTTTCTGGAGCTCTGTGCCGGTCTCTGGCTGCTGGGTGTACGGTACTTTCTCCCGATTGCTGCCGGGATTGCCCTGCTCGATATCCTTCCTGTCCTTGGAACTGGAACGATACTGATTCCATGGGTTCTGATTTCCTTCTTAACCGGGAACCGCTCCTTTGCAGTGGGGCTTTTGCTCCTCTATCTGTTTATCACCATTGCCCGAAACTTTCTGGAACCCAAAATTGTCGGCGACTGCATCGGCCTGCATCCGCTTGTCAGTTTGGTCTCCATCTATGCAGGGCTCTATCTATTCGGCGTTACAGGTGCGCTGCTGATGCCCTGCCTTGTGTTAACCGCAAATTTTCTGTATCAAAAACGACATCCCGTCTGAAAATCAGACGGGATGTTCTTTCTTTTATAAAGATGCTTTTTCTTTTTTTACTGCGATTCGATGCAGGAGGATCGTAACTGCCAGCAACAAAACGACAGCGGTTCCCAGAGAAAGCAGCAGATTTGCATTGGTAAATCCTGCCACTACATATCCTACGAAGCTGCACACTGCCACCAGAAGTGCGTATGGCATCTGAGTCGATACATGCGCAATGTGGTTGCATCCTGCACCGGTAGAGGACAGGATGGTGGTATCGGAGATAGGCGAACAGTGATCGCCAAATACCGAACCTGCCAGAGTTGCGGACAGGGAAACGATCAGCAGTTCCGGTGCTGCGCTTGCGCAGATCTCAACCACGATTGGAATGAGGATACCAAAGGTTCCCCATGCTGTTCCGGTGGAAAAGGAAAGGAACGCTGCCACCGCAAAAATAACTGCCGGGATAATCGCTACTGGGAAGTGGCTTGCCAGTACAACCGATTTGACATATTCTCCAGTACCCAGTACATCCGAACAGATGGAACCGAGTGTCCATGCAAGCACCAGAATGATGTTTGCCGATGCCATCGATTTTACACCTTCGGTGATGCTCTCCATAAATGCCTTGAATCCGAGCAGACGTCTTGGGACAAACAGCAGAAAAGCAACCAGCAAAGCTCCAAATCCGCCCATTACCAGCGAAGCAGAGGAGTCACAGTTACCAAATGCCTGCTGCAAAGTTGTCACATCTGCCTGGGTGAAATAACCGCCGGTATAGAGCATTGCGAGAATCGAAAAGATAATCAGCGCCAGAACCGGAATTACCAGATCATAAACTCTGCCTTTTCCGGTTGGCATTGCAGCGTTTTCCTGCTCTTCACTTGCGCCCAGAATACCCTGTGTTTTTGCACGATACTGTGCCTTTTCCATTGGGCCAAAATCCAGGTTGGTGACACAAAGGATAATCACCATCACAAGGGAAAGCAGCGCATAAAAGTTAAACGGAATGGTCGCAACAAAAGCTGCCAAGTCGCTCTCGAACTCTCCGGTTACCGAGAGACTCGAACCAATTGCAGCAGCCCAGGACGAAACTGGTGCGATAATACAGATTGGTGCTGCGGTAGCGTCGATGATGTATGCCAGCTTTTCCCGGGAAATACCATATTTGTCCGTTACCGGTTTCATAACGGTTCCGACTGTCAGACAGTTAAAGTAGTCATCAATAAAGATGAGTGCGCCCAGAGCACTGGTTGCAAGCTGTGCCGCGGTAGCAGAACGCAGCTTGTTTGCTGCCCAATTGCCGTATGCCTTGGAGCCGCCCGCTTTGGTCACCACAACCACCAGCGCACCCAGCAGCGACAGGAACAGCAGAATATTAAACTTGGACACCGAGCCGCCGGTTGCTCCCATGGTGGAAAAAGCGGTTTCAACTGTCTTTGCCGCTACCATCACAACGCCGTCATAGGAAAGTGCCGCATAAATTACCGCACCTGATAAAATTCCCAGTGTCAGAGAGGAAATAACCTCTTTTGTCAAAAACGCCAGTACAATCGCAATGACCGGCGGGAGGATCGACAGCCAGCCTGCCTGAATTGCCTCCATAATACAACCTCCTTATTCATTCAAAAGAACCTTGTGTTGCTCTATCATTTCAAAATTTCTTGTGTTTTTGCTGAAATGACCTCGCTAAATTATAGCACATTGCCCTATACGAATCAATAAGGAAGCGGCAAATCCTCTATAAATATACATTTTGTTGATTAACTTATTCTTTTTTACGTTCTTTTTATGAAATCTATCTTATAAAATCGGTGTTTTCTGGAAATCAAAAGCCTAGAATGTTTCTTTTACCCCATCACTTCGAATCATGCGGTCCAACTGCGGGTCAGGACGGTAGAGCATCTGCTCTGCTTCATACTGGTAAATATCGCCCATCATCGCATAATATTTTTCCAGGTTGACCGGATAAACAGACACTCCAAGCTCGGAAAGGGTTTCCAGTTCTTCTTCCCGCTTTTGGTCTGCCAGCGTTCGGCAGTATCCACAGGACATAACCGCTGCCTGTTCGACAGCTGCCTGCTGACTTGGGCTCAGCTTGTCCATCAGCTGGTCATTTACCAGAAGATACACCGTCTTTACCCGATGCGCACTGGTAAGAACCGCCATCTCACCGGTATAGGAAGGATTCTGCACCGCAGCAATCACCTCAGACAGGTCTGCCTGTGCGATCTCTGCCTTTTCCTCCAGCAATAAACCCAGTGGATTGTCGCTCACAATCTCCCGCGCTCCGATATCCTCCTGAATCTCATCTGGGAAAAAGGATTCTTTGACCGCCAGAATATAGCGCTTTCGAAAATCGGTCAGATCAATGCTGTCATCCGCTGCCAGATCTTCGTATCCGCAGGTCGTCGCAAGCTGAACCTTCATGGGGTAAAGTTCGGCAATCAGTTCATTGAGACGATATTGTGTCTGCTCGGTATTGAGGGCCGAAAACTGATAGTCGGCATTCTTAAAGAAAAACGGCAGTTCCAGCGTCTTTAATTCCTCGATGGAAGATATAAGCTGCTCATTTTCCACAAATGCAAACTCGGTGTCAGAAGCCTGCAGGACGCTGTCCACCTGTGCACTTTCACTCAGGCTGATCTGCAGCTCCCCGTTGGAGTAGTAAGCAGCGCGGTTGATAAACTCCCCTGCTGCCTCCTTCACACATTCCGGCGCATCCGAAGAAATTACCATAGAAAGTTTTAGCGTCTGTTTCTCCTGCTGCTCCTGACTTTCTGTGGTTTTGGCTGAACATCCCGAAGTTGCTAAAATACACAGCGCTGTTATCATCAAAACAGCTTTTTTCAGCTGTCTTTGTGCCCGTTTTCTCAATAAAAATCGCTTCATCTTTCGCCCCTCCTTTCCCTATATTCTTTTATCCGCCAAGACGTCCCAATCCTTTGCGCGGTTTTTCCTGTGATTGTGTTTTTTCCTGATCCGACTGGGAATCTTTGTCCGACTGCTGTTTTTGCGAAGACTCTGAAGATTCTTTTTCTTCATCCTGCTCCACCTGCTGCTCTGCATTTTGTGTCGCCCACTGTGATGCATCCTGAGCTGCATTTTGTCCGGAGGATTCCTCTTCATTTGTTACATCCTGCTGTTGTGCTGCATCCTGCTGCTCTTGTGATGGTGCAGGCTGCGGAACGACCGGCGCAACATAAGGGGTATATTCCTGATCCCGAATCGTTTCCAGTTCATCGATACGCAAAGAGGTATTGACCGCAAAAATATTGTTTAAAATCAGCAGATCGGTAATGCCGTTTTCTTTGATAAAATCCTCCACACCGAGCTCAAAATAACGCTGATCCACAATATAGACCTCGTCATAGTGAGAAACCAGAAACGGCGCAAAAGCGTTTCCAAACGATTCCTTAATCAGCATGATCTTTCTGCCGGTATGGTTGTCAGTTGTAATTTTGGTCAGCGGAAAGTCTCCGTGCAGAAAAACACTGTAGGTGTTCTGTCCGCCGGTTGCATAGCTTGCAAAGATGCTGCCCTCCACCGGATCAAATGCTTTTCCTCGCTCATATCGCAGAGTTTCGGTCTCGGTTGGCGGAACAAAGTACTCCACAAAATCCGGTGTCTCGGCAAGTTTTGCGTCCTGTGTCTGATTATAGAAGGTTCCGACAAAGCCGTCGATCTGATGTCGTTCCATCTCATCGAGCGGTACCGGTTCCAGTCCAGCCGTTTTGCAGAAAGCGATATATGCGGCATAAGCACCTCTTACCGTCCAGTGATGGTCGGTGCGGAAGTAGATATAATCATCCTTTTGTTTCTCTATTTCACTGTAAGCATCCACCGGTTTTATCTTGTCGGACAGATTCTGGTTTACAAATTCGATGTTTTCCTTTTCACTGGAGGAAATTCCCTGATATTTTTCCGGCAGATAGAACTCGATGGAAGTCGGTGCAATCAGGTTGTACACCTGCACCCCTTCCAGATTGTCAGCATAGGAGTTGATCACCTCGGCATAGCGCTTGGACAAGGTCTCGCTGGAGCCGAAAATCTGCATTCCCATATTCTGATACAAGAATATGCTTCCCACCTGTTCCCCCGCACTGCCATTTCCGCTAAGACCATTGCCCGGCGCATTGGGGTCGGTATAGGAATCATAGTCGATCTGCTGCTGAGATTCCTGCTGCTGCGGCTGCTGAGCTGGCTTTTGCTGGTCAATGCCGGTCTGAGGCGTGCTTGCCTGATGAATGCGGACATCATCCGGATGCAGTCCACGCATCTGCTCGAGCTTGGTCGCTACCGAAACAAAATTTTCCCTCTGCGGGAAGGTATCAGCATAATAGGCATCATACTCTTTGGCAAAGGCTCCCGAAAACCAGGACGACAAGGTCCACTGCGGCTTTTTGGCAAGTTCCCTCTTTTCGATCTCGGAAACGGTGGGTTTTGGCAGCACAAGTGCCAGCACTCCCACCACAACCAATGCAAGCACTACAACGCAGATATTGATGAAAGGCAGATAATCTGCCTTTCCTGTTCGCTTTTTTGTTGGTTCCACGAATCTTTCTCCCTTCTGCTAACAGGTTCCTGTTTCACCATCCGACTAAAAGCGGAAATATAAAAATGGATTATAGCTGTCTCCCACCAGCATAGCAGTGCAGACAAACAGGAGCATAACGTTCATAATAGCATTGACAATCGAGATTCCGGCACGTACTCCTTCAGATCGCTGTGCCTGCGTCCAGCGCTTTACCAGCTGGGTGATCGGCATACAGAACAGCACCGCCGCAACCAGCCAGAACAGATTGTTCATAAAGGTAATGGAAAGCTGAGGATCAGAAAGCGCATTGCCCGAAAGCCCGAACATCACTCCAAAATATCCGCCCAGCTTGCCTAAATCGGTGGTATAGAAAATAGTCCAGCCAATCAAGGTCAGGAATAACAGATAAAGGTGGGAAAAGACAGACGGAATTTTTTCCAGCACCTTTAACAGTCCCAGCTTCTCCACAATCAGCAGTGCCCCATAAAAGACACCCCACAAAATAAAGTTCCAGCTTGCCCCGTGCCACAGTCCGGTCAAGAACCATACCACGCAGATATTAAAAATCTGATGGCGATATTTTCCGCCCAGCGGGATATAGACATAATCGCGGAAGAAGCTGCTCAAAGAAATGTGCCATCTGCGCCAGAATTCGGTGACCGATTTTGCGATATATGGATAGTTAAAGTTCTGATGATAATGGAAACCGAACATCCGTCCCAGACCGATTGCCATATCCGAGTAAGCAGAAAAATCATAGTAAATCTGCAAGGTGTACAGCAGCACGCCAAACCACGCCCCTGCTACCGACAGGGATGCAAGGTCTGCGTCCAGATAGTTTCCCGCCAGAGAGCCTGCCACATTGGCGACCACTACCTTTTTGGTCAGTCCCAGACAGAAGCGTGTGATACCTTCGCTGAAATCCTGTGCAGATACCGTGCGGTTCTCAATTTCAGCAGCGACATCACTGTAACGGACGATTGGTCCTGCTACCAGCTGGTGATAGCTGGAAAGATACATCAGATATTTATAGTATCGCTTTTGTGCTGCAACCTGTCCGCGGTAAACATCCAGCACATAGCTGATAGTCTGGAAGGTGTAAAAGGAAATACCGATCGGCAAAGCAATCTGCGGCACCGGCAGAGAAAGTCCGGTCAGAAGATTGATGTTTTCTACCACAAATCCGCTGTACTTAAAGACACCCAGCATACCAAGGTCAAACACCAGAGACGCAATCAGCGCCATCTTTTTGCGGCGCTGCTGTCCGGTCAGGTTAAAATATTCGATACATTTTGCCCAGGTGTAGTCCAGGAAAGCGGTCAGCATCAGCAAAAACACCCAGACCGGTTCGCCCCAGGAATAGAAAAAGAGCGAAAAAAGAAGCAAAACCACATTTTTCCAGGTTTTGTTTGGAACGGCATAATATAAAATCAAATTAAGCGGTAAAAAAAGATAGATAAAAAACAAATTGGAAAAAACCATTTTTCGATTCCTCTCACAGAGCATTTTGGATTCTTTTTTATTATATAACAGAACCTTGCCGATTAAAAGATACTTCTTTCATCTGTCATACAAAATTTTAAAGTTACTTTTTCTAAAAAATCAAAGCACAAATTCCTAAGAAAAAGCACTTTACAGCCGACGAAATTGCCGCTCTTTACAAAGTATTGACAAAATAATAGCGCTGATATTGAGTTTACAGAATATTTGGGGTAAAATAAAGGTATCTTTATTTGGACAATCTGTGATTTTCCAAACCTTGAAAGGACTGTAAAACATGAGCGAAGAAAGCTATATCGTAAACGAAGGGAAAAACGAGATCATCGAGGTAGACGGTGTCAAATATCAGCGTCTTGCGATCCGCACCCACGTTATCACCGATAAAGATGATGTATGTGACGTCATCGAAAAATATGCAAAACCATATGCAAAACCGGACGACATTGTATTCATGACCGAAAAGGCAGTTGCCTGCACCCAGCGCCGTGCAATCCCGATGAAGGACATTCATCCACGTCCGCTGGCAAAATTCCTGTGTAAGTTCGTGCTCAAGACCCCATACGGCATCGGTCTGGGTATCCCGGAAACCATGGAGATGGCTTTGCAGGAATGCGGTACTCCTCGTATCCTGTTTGCTGCTGCTGTATCCGCAGTCGGCAAGCTGTTCCACAAACGCGGCTGGTTCTACAAGATCGCAGGTTACAAAGCTCGTTCTATCGACGGACCATGTGACTACACCCTGCCTCCATACAACCACTATGTTGTACTGGGCCCAGCAGAACCGGACGAAACCGCACAGAAAATGTCCCAGCGTCTGGGCGGCATCAAGGTTGCTATCACCGACATCAACGATCTGGAAGGTCAGATCCTTGGTATCTCCCACAGCTCGATGGACCGCGACCTGCTGGTCAAAATCTTAAAGGACAACCCGCTTGGTCAGTCTCTCGAACAGACCCCAATCGGCATCATCCGCGTTGTAAAATAGCAAAACAAAAGGACTCCGTTTGGAGTCCTTTTTCTTTGTCACGAAAACAAAAAATAAAGTTTTCGTCCACCTTTTACAAAAGGTGGTGGGGGTACAGGGGCAACGCCCCTGTGACACTTCATAACAAAAACAATAAATCGTTAGAGGCAGAGTGCCATTCCGATGCTGTGGTGCGGGAGCACTGTTTCCCAAAGGGAAACTTTCGTTTTGCCCTATGATTTCATAAATAGCAGTTAAATTTGATTCGTCTTGCGTGGTGCATTTCCATGCGCCACGCGCACTGACGTGCGACAGCCACAGAAAAACATCCTGCCTCTATCGTTTTTATTTTTTATATTGTTTGGGGGTATTTCGCACTCTGCGGAGTGCGAACAAAGGCTTTGCCTCTGTACACCACGAACTTTTTGAAAAAAGCTCAACCAAAAACTTTTGTTTTTCTTTCTAATAAACCTCTGTACCCTTTGCGCTCACTCTGCCCTGAATGAGCGGCACTTTTTCCGGTGCCTGATCGCTGATGGTCAAGGCACTAAGGTAACGTCTGGTCGATTCGGTTACGCTATCTTCCCGATTGGTATAAAGCCATGCAACAGGTTCTCCTTCATGCACAAAATCGCCGGTCTTTTTGACAAAGCGAATACCTGCCGAGAAGTCGACTGCATCCCCTTTTTTCTCTCGTCCTGCACCGAGCATTCCTGCAACTGCTCCGATCTCCTCGGTCTGCATCGCAGCGATAAATCCATCCTTCGGTGCCAGTACCGGATAAGCCGGTGCAATCGTAAATTTATGGGTATCCTCAAGATAAGAAACATCTCCGCCCTGACGCTGCACCATCTGATAAAACTTCTGGTAAGCACTGCCGTCCCGAATAGACTGCTCTGCCTTTTCAAGGCACTCTTCCAGCGTTCCTTTTCCTGCAAGATACAGCATGTTTCCTGCAAGATGGATGCACAGCTCGGTCAGATCTTTCGGACCTTCTCCCTTCAGGGTATCCAGCGCCTCAATCACTTCCAGCGCATTTCCTGCGGTGTTTCCAAGCGGCGTATCCATATCGGTGATGAGCGCTGCTGTCCTGCGGCCTGCCTGCTCCCCGATGCCGACCATCGTCTGCGCCAGCGCAATCGAGTCCTCTTTGGTCTTCATAAACGCGCCGCTTCCAGTTTTGACATCCAGCAGGATTGCATCCGCACCGGCGGCGATCTTCTTGCTCATAATGCTCGATGCAATCAGCGGCAGGCTGTCTACTGTCGCGGTTACATCCCGCAATGCATAGATCTTTTTATCTGCTACGGCAAGCTCCCCGCTCTGACCGATGAGCGAAATGCCGATTGTGTTGACAATCTCAAAAAATTCTTCTTTTGGCAGGGTGGTACGATAACCCGGAATGGACTCCAGCTTATCCACCGTACCTCCAGTGAATCCCAGTCCCCGACCGGACATTTTGGCGACTGGAATACCGCAGGCTGCCGCCATCGGTGCTGCAATCAGGGTAGTTTTATCCCCCACTCCTCCGGTCGAATGTTTATCCACCTTAACCCCCTGGATGCCGGACAGGTCGGACATCTGACCAGAATGCGCCATGGAAAGGGTCATTGCCGTCGTTTCTTCGATGTTCATTCCCTGAAAGCAGACCGCCATCAAAAATGCAGACATCTGATAATCCGGAATTTCTCCCTGTGTATAGCCCTGCACCATCCAGTCAATTTCCTGTTGAGTGAGTGCCTTTCCCAGTTTTTTCTTTTCAATCAAGTCATACATCCTCATATCTGCTGTCCTCCCTTTTATAAAACAGAAGTTTTTTGTCAAACTTTTGTACACAAAAGTTTGTGGGTTTCAAAAGGGCAAAGCCCTTTGACGCTCACCGCAGTGAGCGGAACACTTTGTTGTCAGGCGCCTTTGCGGGTGAATTTTGCAATTCAGAATCTGAATTGCAAAAGAGGGTGCTTTTGTAAGAGAAAAGCACCCTAAAAAAACAAACGATATTCACTTTCCAGAAAAACCTCCCAGTGGGAGGTTTTTCTGCTGTTTCATTATATTCAAATTGTCTGCTCCACAGACAACGCACTACCGTGCGGCAGCCACAGAAAAACATCTTGCCCCTATTGCCTTTATTTTTTATATTGTTTGGGGGTGTTTCGCTCGTTGCGACAAGCGACTAAAGGCTTTGCCTCTGGACACCACGAACTTTTTGAAAAAAGTTCGATCAAAAACTTTTTCGCTTCAACGAGCGAGTGTGCTAACACGAGCGATCTCCGTGTGCTGAAACCACAATTTCGCACAAAACCAAAGCGCGAAATTGGGTGCAGGCTCAGCCTGCTAATTGCGGAATACAACGTGACCATCCTCAAAGTGGTCGATGATTGCCAGCGATTCCAGACGGATTCCCTTTTCACGCAGCATCTGACCGCCTTCCTGGAAACCTTTCTCAATGACGATGCCACAGCCAACAGTAGTTGCACCCGACTGTGCCACAATGTCCAGCAGTCCCATCAGTGCCTGACCTTTTGCCAGAAAATCATCGATAATCAGCACGCGGTCCCCTGGATTAAGATATTTCTTGGAAACCTGGACATCAAAGGTGGTTCCTCTGGTAAAAGAGGTTACCTTGGAGGTGTACAGTTCCCCGTCCAGATTTTTGGATTTGCTCTTCTTTGCAAAAACAACCGGTGCATAGTCAAAATGCTGTGCTACCGCTACTGCAATACCAATTCCGGATGCCTCGATGGTCAGAATCTTGTTGACGCCCTCCCCATCAAAACGTCTGCGGAACTCTTTTCCGATTTCGTCCAGCAGGCGAATGTCCATCTGATGATTGAGGAAACTGTCTACCTTCAGAACATTTCCTTCCTTTACATTTCCATCCTTCAAGATTCGCTGTTTCAAAATCTCCATGCTTTTTACTCCCTCTTTTTGCGCCTCAAGCGATCATCTGCTCTATGACCATCCATCAAGCGTCCGTTCTCTTTGTTCTTTCCTATCATTTTATCAATCTATCCGCCCTACGTCAACGTAAAATACGCAAAAAAAACAGATATTCCGACGCTTTTCTTGTTCGAACAACAAAGATGTGCTATCATGAAATCGTATTTCCCAACAAAAACTACTATCTTATCAGAAAAGAGGGAATTTTGATGCAGTTAATCACTCTTACAACGCCTCGTCTTGTCCTGTGCCCGTTTTCCATTCAGGACGCTGACGATCTGTTTCCGATGCTTTCTGACCGGGACACCTGCTATGATGATGGCGGATATGAACCGTTTTCCCGTGATGAAAAATATACTAAGTTGATGGAAACCTTTGCTGCACAGGAAGGACGCTATGTCATCCACCTTGCAAACAGCGACAAAACTCCTGGCAAAGCGATCGGCATGATCCATCTGATGGACAATGACCGCGCTGTGCCTTCTTATGAGATTGGCTATGTTCTGAACAAGGACTACCGCCGTCGAGGTTATGCTTCGGAAGCGGTGAATGCTGTAATCGATTTTTGTTTTGCAAACGGAATCGAGATGATCACGGCTTCCGCTGGTTCGTTTAACCAGATTTCCCAGCAGATGCTTCTCAAGTTAGAATTTAAACAGGAAGGTATCTCTCACAAAGCAGAAAAACATCCGATTCACGGGATTGTCGACTCGATTAACTTCTACCTCATGAAAAAGGAATAGCATGTAAAACAAAACAACCTGCAGGAGAAAGATACTTCTGCAGGTTGTTTTGTTATATCGTATTATTCTGGCTGGCGAAACGTTCCTTCTTCCAGTTGCTTTGTAAGAAAATACTGATCTGTTGGAGAAATATAATCTTCAATGAGCCAGATTCCATTTTGTCTTACCAGAGTCATCGGAACAGATTTTGTATCAAGGATATTTCCCTGAAAATCCTGTTCATCATAGGTTACTTCAACCTTTAACCAATCTTCTTTCGAATCAAGCGTTTGATACCCACTCATCCAGCTATAATGAGCAGGTTCGGTTCTCCAATCACCCAGATGATAGTATTTTCCATCTTTTTCTTGGATATAGCTTCCTCCGCCAACAATTGCCCGCAATAACTGTTCCTTTCCGTTTTCCGTATAGAGATGCTCGGTTAATTCCTCAAAATCCACGAAGCAACAGCTATATACCTCTCTTGGAGCCTCTTCTTGCGGAACCGGTACACAAAATGTAATTTCACCTGCCAGATATATATAGTTTCCTAGATACCACATTCTTTCTACTATACTGTCTACGTCTTCCTCTTCCTGTGGCTGGTACTGCATTTTTAAATACTCAACCACTTTCTGATCATGATGTTCCGGATTTACCGGAAGATTAAACTCAACTTCTGAAGGATAACATGCCGTTGGGGACTGATAGTCATCGATCAGCCAGATGCCATCGTGATTTACCAGCGTCATCATGACACTGTCTTCGCTTGTGACGTTATTCTGCAAATCTTTTTCCTGATAGTCGACCTGTACTTTAATCTGACCTTCCGAAGATTTGACTGTCTGGTATCCGCTCATCCAGAGATGATAGGGCGGTTCTGTCCTCCATGCACCCAGATGATAATATTCCCCGTCCTGCTGTTCGATGTATTTTCCTCCGCCGACCATCGCACTCAGCAGCTGCTCCTTTCCCTTTTCGGTGTAAAGATGGGCGGTCAGATTCTCAAAATCAACATACCGGCTGTGCTCAGGGGCATTCTGCATTCCCTTCTGTGGAACAGACTCAGCAAAGGTTTCTTCATCTGCAAAGTAGATAAAGTTTCCCAGATACCACATCCGCTGTACAATCGAGTCGATGTCCTCGTTCTCCTGTACCTGATACTGCATTTTGAGATATTCCACCGCCTGCGGGTCGTTCTCTTTATCAAAAACCGGCAGACTTGCTGACTGTTGTGGTACCTGAGCGGTCTGTTCGAAATTTTCCTCAAGCAGATCGACCTGTGCAATCTCCTCTTTTTGCTGATTTTGACAGGAACACAAACCAAGCACAACTGCTCCTATCATCATAAAACAAATCAGTCGTTTTTTCATCTTCTTTTTCCCTCCTTATCAAATTTTACATTTATCGTTGCAAGTAAATTCTAACATATTTTACAAAAGAAAACAAGACTTCCTCTGCTCTGCAATCCAAAATATCCATTTGATTTTCCTGTTTTGTTTTGCTAAAATGTGGTTAAAGAAAATTTGAAAGGAGTTTTACTATGTCTGACTTTTTCCAATTGGTAAATCAGCGGGAGAGCTGCCGCAATTATGATCCGGACAAGCGTCCAACCAAAGAACAGCTCATCAACTGCATCAAGGCAGCGCAGCTTGCCCCTTCTGCCTGCAACTCGCAGCCATGGAGCTTTATTGTTATCAACGATCCTGAGCTGAGCAAAGCTGCTGCTCCATGCATGCAGATCAGAGGACTCAATAAATTTACCGAAAAATGTCCATCCTTCATCGTGGTTTGTGAAGAGGATGCCATGCTGATTGGACGCAGCGAACCTGACCAGAAATATGCTTCGATCGATATCGGCATCGCTGTTGCACATCTGTGCTATGCCGCTACCCAGCAGGGATTATCCACCTGCATCATGGGTGCATTCGATCCGGAAGCTCTGTTAAAGGTTCTGGGCATCACCGAACCAAAGAGAGTTCGTCTGGTGATTGCGGTTGGCTATGCTGCAACCGAGCAGCTGCGTCCAAAACGCCGCAAAGAGCTGGAAGAGATCATGACCTATCTCTAAAGACAGGTGCTGCATGATGATAACCGAAGTTGTTGCCGCCCTCATCTGGCAGGGCGACCGATTTTTGATCTGCCAGCGTCCACCTCACAAAGCGCGCGGTCTTTTGTGGGAATTTGTCGGCGGTAAGGTGGAACCCGGTGAAACCAAACCGCAGGCACTCATCCGGGAATGCCGCGAGGAACTCGGCATCACCATCGCCGTTAGGGAGCCATTCATGGAGGTGACCCATACCTACCCGGATTTGACCGTGCATCTTAGCTTATTCCACTCGTCCATTGTATCGGGAGAGCCACAGCTGCTTGAGCATGCCGACCTTCGGTGGATTACCGTCAACGAGATCGACCAGTATCCATTTTGTCCGGCGGATGTGGAAATCCTGCATGAGCTCAAACTCAGGTTTTAATCCTCTCGCTGTGATGTAAAAATAAGCGGCAAAATAAAAGCAGATCTCTTTCTCTTACCATTTACCCTTCCCATTTCGGGAAGGGTTTTTTATTTCTTTATAGTAGAAATCCGGCAGATATGGTAAAATGATTGCAACGATGTTCTATTTTACTTTTCAGGAGGTATCATCTATGTCCGAGAAAAAGAATAAAATTCTGGTCGCCGACGACGAAAAAGAGATTCGCGATATCTTAAAACTGCTGCTTAGTTCCGAAGGATATGAGGTCACCCTTGCCTGTGATGGTCAGGAGGTGCTCGATCTGGCGGATGACAGTTTTGATATGTTCATTCTGGATGTCAACATGCCAAAGATCTCTGGATTTTCTGCCGGGGCAAAGCTGCGCGAAAAATATTTTGTCCCCATGATCTTCCTGACCGCCTATGCAGGAGAGTCCGACAAAGCGATGGGCTTTGCTGCTGGGGCGGACGACTATCTGACCAAACCATTTTCCAATGCAGAGCTTTTAATGCGCGTCAAGGCGCAGCTGCGCCGCAGCCAGCAGTATCAGGCTCAGATGGTACAGCAGAGCACAAGCGCATCATCCACAGCTCTCACCCTGTACGACCTGACCCTTGACCCGGACAGCCAGAGTGTTTCCAAAAATGGTGAGGTCATCATCCTCACCCATACCGAATTTAAGATTCTGGAGCTGTTTTTGTCCCACCACAAAAAGATTTTTTCAATCGACAACATCTATCAAAGTGTCTGGGAAGACAACGCCGTCGGTGACAGCACCGTGATGGTACATATCAAGAATCTGCGCAAAAAACTTGGGGACAGTACTAAAAATCCAAAATACATCAAGACCGCATGGGGAAAGGGATACTATGTCGATTAAATCTCGCCTTCCAAAACAGCCGCAAAAAGAAAAACTCTCGTTGGAAATTTTCGGTTTGTTCTTTATTTCGGTGGTCATCTCCGCCTTCAGCTTCTCTTTCCTGTACTTTACCGCCGATTCCATTATTTATAACCGGCTTCAGGCCAAGGGAATTTCTCTCACCAACATTCAGCAGGCCTATGTTTCCGGCTGGATGCGCAACATCTGTCTGATTGCCGCATTGATTATTTTTGTGGTCTTTTTCCTGTTCTTTCTGGGACAAAAGTTTCTTTACCTGCTCACCATCATCCGCGGCATTCATACCCTGCGCCAGAACGGGCTCAACTTTACCATCCCGGTTGAAGGAAACGATGAGCTGACCGAACTTGCCGAAAGCATCAACCTTTTTTCCGCCTCCATCCTGCGCTATCGAAAAAATCAGCAGGAAATTCAGGCAGAAAAGGAAGAACTGATCCGCAGTCTTTCCCACGACATCAAAAACCCGCTGACCTCCATCATTTCCTATACCCAGTTTATCCAGCAAAGCGGCAATATCCACGACCCGCAGATCGAAGGGTATTTGCAGATCGTCAGGGAAAAATCCGAGCAGATTCGGGAGCTGACCGAACTGCTGCTGGGAAGCTCCGCTCGAAAGATCGAATCCTTCCCGGACGGCCGGACGCTGATCTATCAGCTTGTGGAGGAGATGGAAGCTGAACTGGAGGATGAGTTTGATCTGCAGGTAAATTATCCTCAAACTGCCTTTGCAGCCCGACTGGATGTCCAGGATCTGCGCCGCATCTTCTTTAACCTAAGCTCGAACATCATCAAATACGCTGATCCTCAACACCCTGTCACACTGGATCTTTCCTTTGCCGATGGGATGCTGACAATCCGACAGCAAAACAGCATCTCGGATTCACCTTCTCTGGACAGCAGCAAAATCGGGCTAAAGAGTATCTGCCTGATTCTCAAAAGCTACCAGGGAACCCTTACCACCCAAAGTGAAAACCATCAGTTTTTGATCTTAATTTCCATGAATCCTGTCTTGCCGGAGATTTCTTCACAAAGTTCTGAAAATCTTTAGAATTCTTCAGAATTTTCTATATAATCTTTTCAGAACCTTAGGGTATATTTAAGTCAACAAATCAAACACCCCTCAAAAATAAAAATAAAAAAGATTGAAAGTGAGGAATTTTTTATGGCATTAGGTATTTACACATTAATTTTAATTGCAATCACAGTAGTCAGCGGTATCTCTGTCGCACTGTTATTCTTAACCAAAAACACCAAAGCAAAAAACACCCTGTTCTACTTCGTTTCCCTGTGGAACATTCTGGTCGCTTACATCAGTGCAACCAGCCTTCCAATGAATTTTATGCCAAGCAAGCTTTTCTGCTGGGCACTGGGATTCTTGAGCGTGATTGCAATCTGCATCCATGTAAAGAATAAACAGCCAAAAGTTCAGATGGCTGCAAACATTCTTTCCTCGGCTGCTCTGATCGTTGGAGTATTAAAACTTCTGTTCTTCTAAATCAAGCTTTCTCAAAATTTTTAGATACTCTCTCTTACAAACACGATTTCCCCGATTTACTCATCCATACACACAGAAAACGGACGGCTGGATTCAGCCGTCCGTTTTCTGCTTTTTTATTCCTATTGCCCTTGAGGCAGTTTGCACAGCGCCTTTCTAGCTTGCACGATGAGACAGATAAGGGTTATTGGAACGGCACTGGCGAATGATCGTCGAACACAAATCATTATAATAATCCAGATATCTCTTTTTTTCCCGTCTCTGCTGACTGCTTTGCTCCAAAAAGGCTTTCCAGCGGGCACAGTTTTTGTGACAGCCCTCACAATAATCGGCACAGGTTTTTTGGCATGGAATCATCGGGAAACGCTCCTTTCCAATAAAAAAACAGCCGCATCTCACAAACAAAACTCATTACAATTGAGTCCTGTTCCTAAGATCGGCTGCTTATCGTTTCTGTTTTTCCCAAAAGGTCTCGCCGGACACAGTATTCCCGGATGAACCACAGCAGTATGTATCTGATAAGAAAGAAGTTGTGCTTTCATCCTGACCGCTCCTTTGATTGCTTTCTTCTTTCTTATTTTAGCACACTATTTTCTCTTTGTCTGTTGTATTTTGGTAAAATCTCAAAAAAGTTTTTAATCTTTTTCGTAGGTTCCCTTTTTGAGCAGAACGCCGTCCTGCATCATCATCTGTCCCTGCGCCATCACCATATCAAGCGACAGGTCATCCTGCATCAGCAGAAGGTCTGCGTCTGCTCCTACGCGCACACATCCCTTTCGTGGGAAGAGTTCCAGCGAATGCGCGGTATTGCTAGTTGCAAAGGTAAGTGCTTCGCTTAAATCCATGCCCTCTTCCTTCACCAGAGAACAGATCTCATGATAGATGGTATCTACCGCGGAGTATCCAATCTTGATCAGATTTCCTTCCTTGTCATAGTTGGACCAGCTGCCCATGCCATCTGAACTGAGGGTAATCCGTTTGAGGTCTACACCCTGCTCCTTTGCCTTCATGATACATTTGGACGGTTTACCTTCTCCACCGGAACCGCAGGTCATATCGATGTAGCCGCCATCATTTGCAAAATCAAAACTTTCCTGCAGAAGTTTTGGACTACGGGTAATATGGGTCGGATGAAAAATCTTGATTGGAATTGCTGTCTGTTCCAATGCTGCACGAACCTTGCTCAGTGCAGCGTCATCGCTTCCCATGTGCAGGGTCACCATTCCGCACTTGCCCGAAAGCATTCCTGCCACGCGGGTATCACTTGCAAGGCGTACCAGTTCATCCACTGTAACATTTGGGGCTCGGTGATCGGACAGTGCCAGTTTCACACCGATAATTTCCTCCACAAACATGATGTCCTTTTTGACATCTCCGGTCAGTGTCACGCTTGGATAACCATAAGAACCGGTCAGCGCATAAACAGTGAGTCCTTCCTCCCGCAGCGCTTTTACCCTTGCCAGCAGACTTTCCACGTTGCGGCTGATACCATCGGTTCCCAGAAGACCAACGACGGTGGTAACACCGCCACCAATCAGCTCAGACAGCTTGACTGGCGGAACTTGGGTATGGAAGCTTCCTTCCCCGCCGCCACCGGTAATGTGTACATGTGGGTCGATGATGCCCGGTGTGAGTTTCTTCCCTGTGCCATCGATTACCTGGCTAAATGGAATCTGGTCATCGATATGATCTTCGATTGCCTCTATCTTTCCCCCGCATATCAGAACATCCTTCACCCCCAGATATTCCGGTGCATACACCTGCGCCTGTTTGATTAAAAACATTTCTCCTCGCTCCTTTATCTCTCTTGTAAATTTATCAGTATTCGGTATATTTGTTTTCCTGATTACTTTTGTTTTCCTCTATTCTATCACAAAAATATAAGTAAATACCACACTTTTTCGATATTTTTTATAGAAAATTATTTTTTTATCTTCTCACACAAAAGTATTTTCCAATAAAACAGCAAAACAAAAAGAAAGCCACACCTTAAAAGGTGTGGTTTCCCTTAAAATCAGAATGTCTTTTCCAGCAAAAGGTCCCAATGAATCGCAAACGGACTTGCTGAAGCAGAAGATTTTTCCTTGGCAGCCTGCTGCATCTCTTCCAGAAGGTGCATCCTGACAGCAAGGCTGCTGGTAGGCTCGTCCTTATCCTGCTGGGTATGGAAGGCATAGCCGCGTAAAAAGCTGTCACACATTTCTTCCCAGCTGGAAAAGGATGCCTGAAGTACAATAGCTGCCTTCCAGCAATGATGCAGCGCTTCTTCCATCGAGAGGTGTCCTGTCATGAATCCCATCTGCGCCACCGCGAGGATGCGGCACAGATCGAATGCCAGAATTGCCTTTTCCCCATATCGCTTATACCCCTGAATCATATCATACAGCCAGCGGCGCTGATAAAGTTTCATCTGTGGGAATGTTTCTTCCGAGCAGAGCTGTTCCCGCCGAAGCTCGAAAAATCCGTTGTTCTGATAGCGGCTCATCAGCAGGTGATATGCTTCACTTTCGCCAATTTCCTGAAGTTCCTGAATTTTGTCCAGAACCTCTTCATGATTGACGGCACTGTACTGCATCTGCAGTTTCTGGTAGTCTGCGGCAGTTTTTTCTTTATTCCCGAAACGGTAACCGCCAAAAATGGTCCAGTTTTTGTTTTCAGCTGCAAAAATTGGAGCCACCGCGGCATTCATCCATAGAACCGTTGGATTTCCTCTCAATTTTTCCTGCTGCTGTAAGCGTTCATTTTTCCCGAATAAGAACATATCTCCCCTCCATCCTATACATATTGTTATTTTATCTTTATTATTTACTTTTTGTTTGGCACTTTTGGATTCAGCAGACGTCCATCCCATGCTTTCATCGCAACACGCACCGAACGTGCCATTTCCTTGCTGAAGGATGCACCGGTTTTTCTTGCATAAAATGCCTGTGCAAAATTATCGGCATGATATGGATTATCTTCATGGAATGTCTGTTCCCGCTGTGCAAACATCTGCTGATACTCTTCTGGAGAGAGGTGTTTATATTTTTCTTCAAAGACGATATACTGCTTGTCAAAGCGCTCACGCGGCTTTTTGAGATGATTTTCCCGATAATATCCCAGACAGAGCATTCCAATTGGAAAAGCCCAATCCGGCAGATCAAACAACTCCTTATGGAACTCATAATTTTCGACGATATCCCCGATATAGCAGGAGCCGATTCCCAATGACTCTGCTGCGATGACAGCATTCTGTGCGGCTGCCATAGCATCTTCAATTGCGAGCAGGAGGTCGGATTCCTGCGGTGCCTCAAACTGCAAACCTTCCCGATCGCAGTATTCTGCCACACCGTTGAGCTGGTAATAATCAAACCACCGCTGATGATCTGCAAGGAAGATAAGGATCACCGGAGCAGTCGCAATAAATGCCTGATGGTCACAGCTTTGAGAGAGGAGTTTTCGAGTCTGCTCATCCCGCACCACAAGGATGGAATAAAGCATCTGGTTGCCTGCGGTCGGAGCACGCATTGCTGCATGCAGGATTTTGTCGAGAATTTCCTGGGAAATTTCCCGATTATCGTAGACTCGCAGCGAAGTTCGGTTGTTGATGACGTCAAGAACAGAATTGCTCATAAAAATCCTCCTTATTGCACACTTGCTCGTTTGAAGAAAAACAAAAGTTTTACTCAATTTTTTTCAAAAAATTGCGGTTTCCAAAGGCAGAGCCTTTGGTCGCTCGTCGCAATGAGCGAAACACTTTATCCGCGGAAGCGCCTTTGCGGGTGAATTTTTCAATCCAAATAAAAGAAACGATTTCCTTCTAAAGGTCAATTAGAACCCAAAACATCATTATAAAAATTCAGATTTTTATCGTCAAAATAACAAATTTATAAAACAGGGGTTTCTACTGCCGAAAACTTCCCACTGGGAACTTTTCGGGGATAGTCTGTACTTGTAATCAGTTCTTGAAACCCTTTTCACTTGCAAAAGGGTTTCAAACTTCCGAAAATGCGCCTGACGATAAAAGCGTTCCGCCTTCTGCGGAAGGCGTCAAAGGGCTTTGCCCTTTTGAAACCCACCACCTTTTGAAAAAGGTGGACGAAAACTTTTCTTTTGCTCCGACGCAGTCTTTCCACCATTATAACATATTTTTTTGCAAAGAAAAAGAGCTTCGGCGTCCCGAAGCTCTTTCCCCCATGACCCTTTATCAGGCGAATGCGTCCATTCACGGACCGACCTGATCACAATCGGTTCTACCCGAAAAGTGTCACGGAAATGTTACCTGTACATGATAGCACAGGATATTCGTTATGTCAAGGGGAACGATGGATCTAACCAAAGATTGGGGTTCCCCGTAATCCTGAGCGGAAAGAAGATTCCTTCCGCCCGGGACCGGTTATATCGATATATCCGGTGATGCTTAAAGTGTTTTAAGCAAACTAGATCAGTTCGATGATTGCCATCTCTGCTGCGTCACCGCGGCGAGGACCGATCTTGATGATACGGCAGTAACCGCCGTTTCTCTCTGCATATTTTGGAGCAATATCATCAAAGACTTTCTTAGCAACAGTTTCTTTTGTAACGTAAGAATAAACCTGACGCTTGGAATGGAGGTCATTCTGTTTTGCCTTTGTGATAATTTTTTCAGTCATTGCCTTGACTTCTTTTGCTCTTGTAACTGTGGTCTCAATCTTGCCGTTTTCCAGCAGGAATGTTACCATCGCTCTAAGCATAGCCGTTCTGCTAGCAGTAGCTCTGCCGAGTTTTCTGGTGCCTGGCATCCAAATTCACTCCTTTTTTATAAACTATGGAATGGATCTCAACTATTCGTCGCTTTTGGTAAGGCTGAATCCGAGGGAATCAAGCTTTGCAAGAACTTCTTCCAAAGATTTTTTACCCAGGTTTCTTACCTTCATCATTTCGTCCTGTGACTTGTTGATCAAATCGCTTACAGTGTTGACACCTGCGCGTTTGAGACAGTTAAATGCACGAACCGAGAGGTCGAGTTCTTCGATGGTCATCTCCAGAACTTTTTCCTTGCCGGTATCTTCCTGAGTATCCATGATCTCAGTGTTGCTCACTTCTTCAGAAAGATCTACGAAATGATTGAGCTGTCTGGTAAGGATTTTTGCAGAAAGGCTGACAGCCTCTTTTGCAGAGATTGTGCCGTCTGTCCAAACTTCCAAAGTCAGCTTGTCGTAGTCGGTAATCTGCTCAACACGGGTATTTTCAACCGTGTAATTTACCTTCAGAACTGGGGTATAGATACTGTCAACGTAAATCTTGTTGAGGGACATTTTGTCGACCTGAGCCTTGTCCTGCATGGATTTATCGTTGTTTTTATCTTTTGCGATCTGTTTGTTCTTTTCAGAGGAAACGTAACCCTGACCTTTGTCCAGAACAATCTCCATACGGAGAACAGCGTTTGGTCCAAGTGTTGCAATGTGCATGCTTGGGTCCAGAATTTCGACATCAGAGTCGCACTGGATGGATCCAGCGGTAACTTCGCCTTCACCCTCAGCATTGATGTAAACAACCTTTGGTCCGTCACAGTAAAGTTTTGCAGTTAAACCTTTGATGTTAAGGACGATTTCTGTAACGTCCTCTTTTACGCCCTCAATAGTTGAGAATTCGTGCTGCACGCCATCAATTTTGATCGATGTTACTGCAACACCAGGAAGCGAGGAGAGCAACACACGTCTCAGGCTGTTGCCTAATGTTGTTCCGAAACCTCTGTCAAGCGGTTCTACAACAAATCTGCCGTATGTTCCATCAGATTTAAGTTCTGCGGTCTCAATCTTTGGTTCGATTATCTTTACCATTATAACCCTCCTTAAATGGCAGCGACATTTAAGCCGCCGTTATTTTCGCGTTCCCATGCTGATGTAAAATTGTGCCCCAATCGAAACGATTATCTGGAGTACAACTCAACGATGAGATGTTCTTCAACATCGAGATCGATATCTTCGCGATTTGGAAGGTTAACAACTTTAACTACGCCGTTGTCTTTGTTCATATCCAGCCACTGTGGAACTGGACGGGAACCGTTTGCTTCCATGATAGCTTTGAATTTTTCAGAAGATTTGCTGCCTTCTGTCAGAGCAACAACATCGCCAGCCTTCAGAAGGATGGATGGAATGTTTGCTTTGTGGCCGTTAACGGTGAAATGACCGTGACGAACCAGCTGTCTTGCTTCAGCTCTGGAAGAAGCCATGCCAGCTCTGTAAACGATATTGTCGATACGGCTTTCCAGGATTCTCAGGAGGTTTTCACCAGCCATGCCCTGCTGTTTGGTAGCCATTTCGAAATATTTAGCGAACTGACCTTCAAGAACACCATAGAAGCGTCTTGTTTTCTGTTTTGCACGGAGCTGCAGTCCGTACTCGGAAACTTTCTTGCGGTTCTGACCGTGCTGGCCCGGAGCATAGCTTCTGCGGGACAGAGCGCATTTGTCAGAGTAGCATCTTTCGCCTTTGAGGAACAGTTTCTGTCCTTCACGACGGCAAAGCTTGCAAACCGCACCTGTATATCTTGCCATATTCTTGTACCTCCCTAATCAGATTACACGCGTCTTCTCTTAGGTGGACGGCAACCGTTGTGCGGAATTGGAGTAACATCTTTGATCATGTTAACTTCAAGACCTGCTGCCTGCAGTGCACGGATCGCAGCCTCACGTCCGGAACCTGGTCCTTTAACAAATACTTCTACAGATTTCAGACCGTGAATCATAGCAGCTTTTGCAGCTGTTTCAGCGGCTGTCTGTGCAGCAAATGGAGTGGATTTTCTGGAACCTCTGAAGCCCAGACCACCTGCACTTGCCCAGGAAATTGCGTTGCCCTGAGTGTCTGTAATAGTAACAATGGTATTGTTAAAAGTAGACTGGATATGAGCAGCGCCGCGCTCAATATTTTTACGCTCACGACGTCTTGGTGTGGTGGCTTTTTTACCGTTGTTAACTTTAGCCATTTCTCAATATCCCTCCCCTTACTTCTTCTTGTTAGCGATTGTTTTCTTTGGACCTTTTCTTGTACGAGCGTTTGTCTTGGTTCTCTGACCTCTTACAGGCAGACCTTTTCTATGACGAACGCCTCTGTAGCATCCAATTTCAATCAGTCTCTTGATGTCGAGTGCAACGTCACGACGAAGGTCACCCTCAACAACAAAATGTTTATCAATGTAATCTCTCAGCTTTGTAACGTCATCCTCGTCCATGTCTTTAACTCTGATATCAGGGTTAACACCTGTTGCTGCCAGGATGTCGTTTGCGGACTTTCTTCCGATACCGTAGATATAGGTCAGTCCAATTTCGATCCGCTTCTCGCGAGGCAGGTCTACACCAGCTATACGAGCCATACTTTTGTTGCACCTCCATTATATAGGTCTTGCATATCCCAAAGGGCTTGTTTGTTCGCCCGGGGTTAGTGATTAACCCTGACGCTGTTTATGCTTCGGGTTGCTGCAAATTACCATAATGCGTCCTTTGCGTTTGATGATTTTGCATTTTTCGCACATGGGTTTAACGGAAGGTCTTACTTTCATTTGAAACTACCTCCTTGTCATGAAGTCCTTTTTAAAAAGAACCTCTACCCTTTAATTCCGTGGATTTATTTGGAACGCCATGTAATGCGGCCCTTCTGCAGGTCATATGGAGACATCTCCACTGTTACCTTATCGCCTGGAAGGATTCGGATGAAGTTCATACGAAGTTTTCCAGAGATGTGAGCCAGAATTACGTGGCCGTTTGGCAACTCAACTTTAAATTGAGCGTTTGGCAAAGCTTCCAAAACCTTGCCTTCAATTTCGATTACGTCTTCCTTGGACAAGTAAAAAACCTCCTTTTACGGTTTCTGGAAGGTTTGTACCTTACAAAAACCCAAACTGGTCAAAGCTTTTCTGAGTTGTTTGTCGGTTGTGAGCTTGAGAAGATCCAGTGTGTAACCGGTGTCTTCCAGATGTTTTTGCTTTTTCCGTTTTGGATGATTGAGCTTGCGCCTTCTTCCATCGGAAAGCAGTACACAGTCTGCATCGGTCTGGATCACCACAAAAAATCGGTCCTGATTTCTGCCGGCAATCGGCCGGACGATGGATCCTGTCTTGATCATCGTTCCTCCCACTCGGTCATGATGACCGGCCCGGAGGCGGTGATGGCAATGGTGTGTTCGAAGTGAGTCGAAAGACTTCCGCTTCTTGTCAGGACGGTTCCGTCCTTTTTAACCACAACCTCGCTGCCCTTTGCGTTGATCATCGGCTCGATTGCCAATGTCATGCCCGGCAGGAGCTTGAGTCCATGTCCTGGTGTGCCGTAGTTTGGAATGGATGGCGACTCGTGCAGCTTTCTGCCGACACCGTGTCCCACATAATCCCGGACTACTGCAAAGCCAAAGCTTTTGGCATAGGATTCTACCGCATATCCGACATCTCCCAAACGGTTGCCCGGCTGGGCTGCCTCGATTGCACGGTAGAGACATTCTTTTGTAACGTCCATGATTTTCTGTGCTTCTTCGGAAACTTTTCCCGCAGCAAAGGTTGCTGCGTTGTCTCCGGTGTAGCCGTTAATTGCCGCGCCTACATCGACGCTGACAATGTCGCCTTCCTCGATCACCCTGCCGGAAGGAATTCCGTGGATGACCTCATCATTTACCGAGATACAGCATGACGCCGGAAAGCCGCCGTATCCCAGGAAGGTTGGCTTTGCTCCCTGAGAAACAATAAACTCATGAAGCATTTGGTCCACATAAGCTGTGGATACCCCCGGTTTAATCAACTCGCCCGCAAGTTTCAGAGCCTGAGCGCTGATCTTGCAGGAAAGTTTCATATCGGATAATTCTTTGCTTGTTTTGAGTACAACCATTGGGTTTAACCCTCCAAAGCAGACTTGACTCCTAACGCATTGAGTGTATCTTTCGTTACTTCCTCAACTGGCTTGTCGCCTTCAATCATATAGAGGACGTTAAGCTCTTTGTAGAAGTCTTTGAGCGGTTCTGTCTGTTCGTGGTAAACCTGCAGTCTGTCCTTAACGGTATCCGGATGGTCATCCTTGCGGATGATCAGTTCGTGGCCGCATTTGTCACAGGTGTTTTCAACCTTTGGTGGGTTGTAAACAAGGTGATAAGTTGCGCCGCACTCGCCGCATACACGTCTACCGGTCATTCTCTGCATGATCGTCTCATCAGGAACCTCGATGTCAATTACATGATCAATCTCGACGCCCATTTCTTTAAGAGCCTGTGCCTGCGGCACGGTTCTTGGGAAACCATCAAGAATAAAACCGTTTTTGCAATCATCCTGTTTCAGACGTTCGTTCACCATTTCGATCACTACTGCATCTGGCACCAATTTTCCTGCATTAACGAATTCCTGTGCCTTTTTACCGGCTTCGGTACCGTCACGCATTGCTGCACGAATGATGTTGCCGGTACTGATCTGAGGAATATGACAATACTCGCAGATTTTTTCGGCCTGTGTGCCTTTGCCTGCACCTGGCGCTCCGAGAAGTATGATATTCATAAAACAGATCCCCTTTCTGGAAACTATTCCAGGAAACCTTTATAGTGACGCATCATCATTTCAGACTCGAGCTGTTTTACTGTATCCAGTGCAACACCTACGATAATGATGATGGTAGTACCTCCAAGCGATACACCCTGAATTCCGGTCAGAGCTGCGATACCGATTGGAAGGATTGCGACTACCGCACAGAACAAAGCACCCATCAGAGTAACTTTGGAAATGATTCTTGCGATGAAGTCTGAAGTTGGTTTACCAGGTCTGATACCTGGGATTGCGCCGTTGTTCTTTCTGAGGTTGTTCGCCATTTCAACTGGGTTGTACTGGATCGCAACGTAGAAATACGCAAAAGCAATGATCAGGATGAAATACAAAAATGCGTAAAAACCGCTGTTGTAATTAAAGATCTTTACAAAGCTTGCCCAGAAGGAGCCTTCCTCCGGCTGGATGAAAGCAGCGATTGTACCTGGAATCGCCATCAGGGAGCTTGCGAAGATGATTGGCATAACGCCGGACATGTTAACGTTAACCGGAATGTAGCTGGACTGGCCACCGTACATCTTACGGCCAACAACACGTTTTGCATACTGAATTGGAATTCTGCGCTCTGCTTTTGTCATCAGAACAATGAAGCCAACCAGGATTACAAAAATAACTACAAGGAGCGGAACACCGATCAGGTAACGAAGACCTGTGCCGGTGCTGCCTGCCTTCAGGCCCTGGTAACCAAGTACCAGATACTGCCACATAGATACGACCACAGAGCCGCCTCGGGAAACGATACCTGCAAACAGGATCATGGAGATGCCGTTGCCGATACCTTTTTCGTCGATCTGTTCACCCAGCCATACGCAGAGCATGGAACCTGCGGTGAACATGGTCATGATGGTCAGGAAGATGATTGCGTTACCGAATGCGTTTCCGCCATCCATAACAGCACCATTGGAATCAAGGATTCTGTAATAACCCAACGCAGTGATCAGTGCAAGACCGATTGTAACGTATCTTGTGATCTTGTTGAGTCTCTTACGGCCCTCAGCGCCCTCTTTCGCGAGCTGTTCCAGAGCCGGAATCGCTACAGCAAGAAGCTGTACCACGATGCTGGAGGTGATGTATGGGGAAATGGACAGAGCAAACAGGGTTGCGTTCTGGAACGCGCCACCGGTCAAGAGGTTAAAGAAACCGAGGAGGTTTCCGTCACCGAAGCCCTGCATTACGGATGCATCCAGAAATGGTACCGGCAGAGCAGCACCAAAACGGAAGATCACGATAATCATTAATGTGTAGCAGATTCTTTTCTTTAAATCAGGCAGTTTCCAGGCATTTTTGAGGGTTTCAAACATCCTAGATCACCTCAGCCTTTCCGCCTGCCTTTTCAATCTTTTCTTTGGCAGAAGCGGAGAATGCTGTAACATTCACTGTGAGCTTTTTGCTCAGATCGCCGTTGCCCAGCACCTTAACGCCGTCAAGTGCTTTTTTAACCAGGCCGGTTTCAACGAGGAGTTCTTCAGTAACAACGGTGTCGTTGTCGAATCTTTCCAGATCGCTTACATTTACGATAGCGAAATGTTTAGCGAAGATGTTGTTGAAGCCTCTCTTAGGAATACGTCTCTGGAGTGGCATCTGACCGCCTTCAAAGCCTGGTCTTACGCCGCCGCCGGAACGAGCCTTCTGGCCCTTGTGTCCTTTACCTGCTGTTTTACCATTACCGGAACCCGCACCTCTGCCTACGCGAAAGGCTTTCTTTGTAGAGCCGGGAGCCGGAGAAAGTTCGTGCAATTTCATGGTTCTGCACCTCCTCTTATTAAGCTTCGGTTACCTCTACGAGGTGGGAAATCTTTTTGATTTTACCTTTGGTAGCTGCATTATCTGGCTGGATAACTTCATTACCGATTTTTCTCAGTCCAAGGGACTTAGCGGTAGCGATCTGATCGTCTTTACGACCCTGGAAGCCCCTAACCAGTTTAATTTTCAGGTTTGCCATGGTAGCTTCCTCCCTTAACCAAGAATTTCTTTAACTGTTTTACCGCGGATAGCAGCAACTTCTTCAGCATTTCTCAGAGCAGCGAGACCCTGAACAGTTGCATTTACTACGTTGGTTGGGTTGTTGGAACGCAGACATTTTGTACGGATGTCTTTGATACCAACTGTTTCGAGTACTGCACGAACAGGACCGCCTGCGATAACGCCGGTACCCTGTGGAGCAGGTTTCATCAGAACGCGGCCTGCGCCGAACTCGCCGATGATTTCATGTGGAATAGTTGTGCCTTTGAGCGCAACTTTAATCAGGTTTTTCTTTGCGTCTTCGATACCTTTTCTGATTGCGTCCGGTACCTCTGCAGATTTACCTGTGCCGAAGCCAACAATGCCGTTGCCGTCGCCAACAACTACCAGTGCTGCAAACTTCATGACACGGCCACCTTTAACCGTTTTAGCTACACGGTTGATAGCTACAACTCTTTCACTCAGTTCGAGTGTAGAAGCGTCAATGCGAGTCAAAAGTATCCCTCCTCGTTAGAATTTGAGGCCGCCTTCGCGGGCTGCTTCAGCCAGCTCTTTTACACGACCATGATAGATGTAACCGCTGCGGTCGAATACAACCTCGGAAATACCCTTCTCGAGAGCTTTGCTCGCAATGTTTTTACCAACTTTGCCAGCTGCTTCCTTGTTACCGCCAAAACCTTCAAAACCTTTATCCATCGAAGATGCGCTTACCAGAGTTGTTCCGGTAACATCATCAATAATCTGGGCATAGATATGTTTTGCGGAGCGGAATACGTTGAGGCGTGGACGCTCAGGTGTGCCACTGATTTTTGCTCTGACTCTTTTGTGTCTCTTGAGTCGAGCAGCATTGCTATCAAGCTTTTTCACCATTTCGATTCACTCCCTTTAATTATTTACCTTTACCAGCTTTACCTTCCTTGCGGATGATAACTTCGTCAATATACTTAATACCTTTGCCCTTGTATGGCTCTGGTTTACGTTTTTCACGAATCTTAGCTGCAAACTGACCTACGACCTGTTTGTCCGGACCGCTAACAATGATCTTGTTAGGACCTGGAACCTCGATGCTGATACCTTCGATTTCTGGCATAATTACTTTATGGGAGTAACCGAGGATCATAACGAGGTTTTTGCCTTCTTTAGAAGCTCTGTAACCAACACCGTTGATTTCCAGTTCTTTTTTGAAGCCGTTTGTAACACCTTCTACCATGTTGGAGATCAGTGTTCTTGTAAGGCCGTGTAAGCTTCTGTCTTCTTTCACGTCGCTTGGTCTTGTAACAACGATTTCGTTGTTCTCAACTGCGATGTTCATTCTGTTGTGGAATGTTTTTGTCAGAGTTCCTTTTGGACCTTTAACAGTCAGAGTCTGACCGTCGAGGGATACCTCAACGCCTGCAGGAATAGCTACAGGTTTTCTACCAATTCGAGACATTCTTGTGCACCTCCTTACCAAACAAATGCAAGGACTTCGCCGCCGACATTCTCTACGCGAGCCTGTCTGTCGGTCATGATGCCCTTAGGTGTGGACATGATTGCGATACCCATGCCATTCATAACTTTAGGCATTTCCTTGCAGCTGGTGTAAATGCGCAGTCCCGGTTTGGATACTCTACGCAGACCTGTGATAACAGGCTCTTTGCCCAGACCGTATTTAAGGGTGATTCTAATGATACCCTGTTTACCATCGTCTACAATCTGGAAGCTCTTGATGTATCCTTCATCCAGGAGAATCTGTGCAATTGCTTTTTTCATGTTGGAAGATGGTACATCAACCGTGTCATGTTTCGCTGCGTTTGCGTTTCTGATACGAGTCAGCATATCAGCGATTTTATCAGTAATTTGCATGACGTCAACCTCCTTTGCTCGTGCTTACCAGCTCGCCTTTTTCACGCCAGGGATCTGACCTTTGTATGCCAGTTCTCTGAAGCAAATTCTGCAAATGCCGAATTTGCGAAGATATGCGTGTGGTCTGCCGCAGATTTTACATCTATTATATGCGCGAGTAGAGAATTTAGGTGTTCTTGCCTGACTTACTTTTTTCGATGTTTTAGCCACTGAACCTTTTCCTCCTTACTTCGCGAACGGAGCGCCCATGAGTTTGAGCAGCTCGCGGGATTCCTCGTCTGTTGTTGCGGTTGTTACGAATGCGATGTCCATACCGCGAACTTTGTCGATTTTATCGTACTCGATCTCAGGGAAGATCAACTGTTCTTTCAGACCCAGGCTGTAGTTGCCGCGGCCGTCAAAACCGTTTGGATTGATTCCTCTGAAGTCTCTTACACGTGGGAGAGCGATGTTGAAGAGTCTGTCAACAAACTCGTACATTGTGTCGCCTCTGAGTGTTACTTTAGCGCCGATAACCATGCCTTCACGAAGTTTGAAGTTCGCAACGGATTTCTTTGCTGCACAAGGAACAGCTTTCTGACCAGTGATAGTAGCCAGGTCTGTCATGATTGCATCGATAATCTTATGGTTGTCTCTAGCCTCGCCACAGCCAACGTTTACGACTACCTTATCCAGCTTAGGAATCTGCATGACGCTTTTATAGCCAAACTTTTTAAACAAAGCTGGTGCTATATCATTAACATAGGTCTCTTTAAGCTTTGCCATGTTTTCTCCTCCTAATTAGAATGTTTCGCCACAACCTTCGTTTTTGCAAAGGCGTGCTTTTGTGCCGTCGGCCAGGATCTTATGAGCAACTCTTGTTGGCTTGCCACATTTTGGGCAAACGAGCATTACTTTGGAAGAATACATTGCGCCTTCAGCGTCAACGATACCGCCCTGCTCACCCATACGACGAGGTTTAACATGTTTTTTGATCATGTTGCAGCCTTCAACGATGACTTTGCCTTCTTTTGGGCTTACCGCCAAAACCTTGCCTTTTTTACCCTTGTCTTTACCGGACAGAATAACAACGGTGTCGCCTGTTTTAACGTGTACGTTCATCTTGAGCACCTCCTACAGAACCTCTGGGGCGAGGCTGAGAATCTTGAGGTAATCTTTATCTCTCAGTTCTCTCGCCACTGGGCCAAAAATACGTGTGCCCCTTGGATTTTTATCTTCTTTAACAATAACAGCTGCGTTCTCGTCGAAACGGATGTAAGTGCCGTCTTCACGTCTTACACCTTTAACGGAACGAACGATAACTGCTTTAACAACGTCGCCTTTTTTAACCATACCGCCTGGAGCAGCTTTTTTAACGGAAGCAACAACGACATCGCCGATGTTTGCATATCTGCGTCTGGAGCCTCCCAGAACACGGATGCACATGAGTTCTTTAGCTCCGGTATTGTCGGCAACTTTCAGATAGGTCTGCATCTGTATCACAGTGCGTCCCCTCCTTTCGGTTGTACTGAATCAAATATTCTATCAGAAAACACTTGCAAAATAATCTTAAATTATTTTGCTTTTTCGATTATTTCGACAACTCTCCAATGTTTGTCTTTGGACAGAGGGCGAGTCTCCATAACCTGTACCTTGTCGCCAATGCCGCATGCGTTTTCTTCGTCATGAGCTTTGAATGTTACGGTACGTTTCATGATTTTATTGTAAAGAGGGTGTTTTACGTTATCTTTGATTGCAACGACAACAGTTTTGTCCATTTTGTTGCTGACAACGGTGCCGACCCTTGTTTTTCTAAGGTTTCTTTCGTCCACCTTGCGTCCTCCTTCCAAGAATTACTGCACGTTCTTCATTGCATTTTCCTTGATAATCGTGGAAATTCTGGCAATGTCTTTTTTGACAGCCTTAATTCTCTTCGGATTCTCAAGCTGGTTAATTGCGTGCTGGAAGCGAAGGTGGAAAAGCTCAGCTTTCAAGTCTACAAGCTTCTCGGAAAGTTCTTTTTCGGACAAGTTTCTGATCTCAACAGCTTTCATTACTTTTCACACTCCTTTACTTCTTTCTTGATGAATTTGCACTTAACTGGCAGTTTGTACATAGCCAGACGCATAGCCTCACGAGCAAGCTCTTCGGATACGCCACCGATTTCGAACATTACGGTGCCTGGTTTAACAACTGCTACCCAGTACTCTGGGCTACCTTTACCGGAACCCATTCGAGTTTCAGCAGGTTTTTCTGTGATTGGTTTATGTGGGAAGATCTTGATCCAAACCTGACCACCACGTTTGATGTAACGGGTCATAGCAATACGAGCTGCTTCGATCTGGTTGGAAGTGATCCAGGATGGTTCCAGTGCCTGCAGACCAAAATCACCGTAAGCAACATAGTTGCCCTTGTGAGCTGCGCCTTTCATGCGGCCTCTGTGCTGTCTGCGGTATTTAACTCTTTTCGGGAGAAGCATTAGTTTTTGCCTCCTTCCTTACGAGGCTGTCTCTTTACTGCCTGGAGAACTTCTCCAGCGTAAATCCAGACTTTAACGCCGATTTTGCCGTAAGTGGTGTTTGCTTCTGCGAAACCATAGTCGATGTCAGCACGCAGTGTCTGCAGCGGAATGGTTCCTTCATGGTAATGTTCGCTTCTAGCGATTTCAGCTCCGCCCAGACGGCCGGAAACCTGAACTTTGATACCCTGTGCACCCAGTTTCATGGTACGGCCGATGCACTGTTTCATTGCGCGGCGGAAAGAGATACGTCTTTCCAGCTGGGAAGCAATGTTTTCTGCAACGAGCTGTGCGTTTTTGTCTGGCTGCTTAACTTCAACAATGTTGATGAATACCTTTGCAGGTACTTCTCTGTTCTTGTTGATGATTTTTTCACACTGTGCACGGAGCTTTTCGATTTCAGCGCCGCCTTTACCGATAACCATACCTGGTTTTGCGCAGTGGATGTGGATTCTTACTTTGGTTGCGTCACGCTCGATCTCGATGCGTGGTACACCTGCCAGCTGCAGGCTGTTTTTCAGGAACTTACGCAGATTGTAGTCCTCTACCAGGATATCGCCAAAAGCGTCGTCCTTAGCAAACCAGCGGGAATCCCAATCTTTGATGACACCGACACGAATGCCGTGTGGATTAACCTTTTGTCCCATAGTTTACCTCCTCCTTTGGCTATTCCTTCTCTTTGAGAACGATTGTGATGTTGGATGTTCTCTTGAATACTCTAAATGCTCTGCCCTGTGCTCTTGGTCTAACTCTCTTGAGAGTTGGGCCTTCGCCAACGAAGCACTCTGCAACATAGAGGTTGTTTACGTCCATGTTGTGGTTGTTTTCTGCGTTAGCGATTGCGGATTTCAGAAGCTTCTCAACTGGCTCGCATGCGGCCTTTGGAGTGTGCTTCAGAATAGCCAAAGCTAATTTTGTCGGCTTGTTTCTGATCAGATCAAGCACGATCTGCACTTTACGTGGTGCAATACGGGCATATTTCAGGTAAGCCCTTGCTTCCATTTGTTATCCTCCTCTCGGCCTTTGCTTACTTAGTTTTTTTAGCGCCAGCGTGGCCTCTATAGGTTCTTGTAGGAGCAAATTCTCCCAGCTTGTGTCCAACCATATCCTCGGTTACATATACCGGAACATGTTTGCGACCATCATGAACTGCGAATGTATGTCCAACGAAATCAGGGAAAATTGTGGAAGAACGGCTCCAGGTTTTGAGCACTCTCTTTTCACCAGCAGCGTTCATTTCCTTTACCCTTTTGAGCAGTACAGGCTGTACAAAAGGTCCCTTTTTAATACTTCTACCCATTAGTTCGTCTCCTTTCAGCCTGCATTACTTGTCGTTGCGGCGTTTGACAATGTACTTGTCGGAGCGGTTGCTCTTCTTTCTGGTCTTATAGCCAAGAGCAGGTTTGCCCCAAGGAGTAACTGGGCCTGGACGGCCAACTGGGGATTTACCTTCACCACCACCGTGTGGATGGTCGCATGGGTTCATAACGGAACCGCGAACGGTAGGTCTCCAACCCATGTGGCGTTTACGGCCAGCTTTACCAATAGATACGTTTTCGTGATCGATGTTACCTACCTGACCAACAGTTGCCATGCAGTTTACTGGAACGTTTCTCAGCTCACCGGATGGAAGTCTGATCAGTGCGAGGTTACCTTCTTTTGCCATCAGCTGAGCCATGATACCAGCTGCACGAGCAAGCTGTGCGCCTTTGCCTGGGTAAAGCTCAACGTTGTGGATGAAGGTACCAACCGGAATGTTTGCCAGAGGCAGTGCGTTACCGGTCTTGATGTCTGCATGCTCGCCGGATTCGATTACGTCGCCAACTTTCAGGCCGTTTGGAGCGAGGATGTATCTCTTCTCGCCGTCTTCGTACTGAACCAGAGCGATGTGAGCGGAGCGGTTTGGATCGTACTCGAGGGTGAGTACAGTTGCAGGCATATCTACTTTGTTACGTTTGAAGTCGATGATACGGTATTTTCTTCTGTTACCGCCACCACGATGGCGAACAGTGATGCGACCGTAGCTGTTACGTCCTGAATTCTTTTTCAGTGGAGCCAGAAGGCTTCTTTCAGGAGCAACCTTGGACAGTTCGGAGAAGTCAGTTGTTGTCATCTGACGTCTAGCAGCTGTCGTTGGCTTATATGTTTTAATAGCCATGGTTTCACTCTCCTCATGAATTTTTGCGGGACTGAGTCAGATCCCATACTTGGAAGGACAAACCTTTTTGGGTTTATCCTTCGGGCAATTACATCATAGAATCGAAGAACTCGATTGTCTTGGAGTCTTCGGTCAGGGTTACGATTGCTTTCTTCCAGTCAGCGGTGTAACCTGCATGCATGCCCTGGCGTCTGTATCTGCCGTTAACGTTCATGGTGTTAACTTTAGCAACTTTTACGCCAAACAGTTCTGCAACTGCTTTTGCGATTTCGATCTTGTTTGCGTCTTTTGCAACTTTAAAGGTGTACTTTTTGTTTGCAATGCCCTGCATGCTAGCCTCAGTGATAACAGGCTTCAGGATGATATCGTGTGCAGTTTTCATTATGCGTACACCTCCTCGATTTTCTCAAGTGCACTCTTAGCAACGATGAATTTGTCGCAGTTAAGAATATCGTACACATTGATTGTATTTACCAGAGCGGTTTTAACACCTGGGATGTTAGCAGCGCTCTTGATGAGTTTTGCGTCAACCTCTGGCATAACGATAAGAGCTTTCTTATCAGCGCCCAGATTGGAGAGCATCTCTGCAACAGCTTTGGTTTTGTAACCTTCTACTGCGATGTTGTCAACAACGATCAGGTTGTTGTCAGCAACTTTTGCGGAGAATGCAGATTTAAGAGCAAGTCTCTTAACTTTCTTTGGCAGCTCGTAGCTGTAATCTCTTGGCTTAGGACCGAGAGCGATACCGCCGTGTGTCCACTGTGGAGCTCTTGTGGAACCCTGTCTAGCGCGGCCTGTACCCTTCTGTTTCCATGGTTTGCGGCCACCGCCGGAAACCTCAGAACGGGTAAGAGTGGACTGTGTGCCCTGACGCTGGTTTGCAAGGTAGTTAACTACTGCAGCGTGCATAACAGAAGTGTTTGGTTCGATTCCGAAGATGGCATCGGAGAGGGTCATTTCGCCAACGCTCTTGCCGGTCATATCAAATACAGTAACCTGTGGCATCGTGTTTCCTCCTTTCCTTACGCCATCTTAACGCTGTCAGTGATGTATACTACGCCGTTTTTAGCACCCGGAATAGCACCCTTGATTGCGATAAGATTGTTTTCAACGTCAACTTTAACGATTTCGAGGTTCTGAACTGTAACTCTTTCAGCACCCATGTGACCTGGAAGACGTTTGCCCTTGAATACACGGGATGGATCGGAACAAGCGCCGTTGGAACCTGCATGTCTTGCAACAGGACCGGTACCGTGGGTCTCTTTGAGTCTGTGGTTGCCGTAACGTTTAATTGTGCCGGCGTAACCTTTACCTTTGGAAGTGCCGCAAACGTCTACTTTGTCGCCGTTTGCAAAGACGTCAGCTTTGATCAGATCGCCTACATTGAGTGCAGCGCAATCATCGAGTCTGAACTCTCTGAGCACTTTCTTCATAGCAACGTCGCTCTTAGCGAAGTGGCCCTGAAGTGGTTTGTTTACGTGTTTGCTTGTGACCTCGCCAAAACCGATCTGCACGGCTTCGTAACCGTCGTTTTCGATTGTCTTTTTCTGAACGACGACACAAGGACCAGCTTCAATTACTGTTACGGGAATGAATTTTCCATTCTCGTCAAAAAGCTGTGTCATACCCAGCTTTCTGCCTACGATGCATTTTTGCATTGTATATACCTCCTATTGGTTATTGGTTGGCGGCTTTGCCGTCAACATTACCTTTGCAGACAAGCGTTCTTTGTTTTCACAAAGTCGCCGGAAAACCTGGATTTTCGGTTCTCCTAAATTTCAGTGGAAAACTTCGATTAAAGTTTTACTTCGATTTCTACGCCTGCAGGGAGCTCAAGACCTTTGAGAGCCTCTACTGTTTTCTGAGTAGGTCTCAGTACGTCAATGAGTCTTTTGTGTGTTCTCATCTCAAACTGCTCACGGGAATCTTTGTACTTATGAACAGCACGCAGAATGGTGATTACTTCTTTCTCGGTTGGGAGCGGAATAGGACCAGAAACTCTAGCGCCTGTTCTTGTTACTACCTCAACGATTTTTGCTGCAGAAGAGTCTACCAACTGATAATCGAAACCCTTCAGTCTGATTCTGATTTTTTCTTTGACTGCCACATCATCGCCTCCTTAAAGCATTTTCTTGAGTGGGACGACGTCTTTTGGCATTTCATCTTTCCAGTGGAAAACTGATTGCCAACACGCAGTGTTCTCACAATCGCATTGAACACGCTTCCGCGTGTTTCCTGACTTTCCAAATAAAAAATCGGGCAAACCGCATTACGCAGCTTTACCCGGGACTTTAGACAGTCATGGTTTGAAACCATTTGTCAACGATCGGAATTCCTTCCGTGTTATAAAGCCGCCCGGTTTTAAATCGGACATACTCGGCGGAAATTACCTATCTCTCAGGATAGCAACCTCCCGCTTCAACGCATATCTTGTGCAGTCACGCTTAATTATAATACAACACAAGGTGGTAAATTTCAAGAGTTTTTTTCAAAGTTTTTACAGAAATCTTCGATTCTAACATTTCGTGTATTTCAAAGTATTTTCGAGATAAATTCTGTGCAACTTTAACAACAAACTTCTTTTTCCCTGCCCAAGCAGGATTTTGTCATGATAAGGATGCCCCGTCTTTTCAAAAAAATACCGGGGATGCCGGAAACATTTCTGCTTCCGGCACAAACTTTCTTCCTATTTATATATTAGTTTTCCGGCTGCGCATCGATGCTGCACGCCTGCATCCAGTCTGTCAGCAGGAAGTAGTCATCCTGTGGAAGAACATAATTCTGTACATCATTTCCTTCCGCAATCTGGATGAGCAGGTAGCTCTGCGCAATACCTGGCAGATAGCTCTGGCTGTAAACCTTCAGCTGGACCTGTTCCTCGCCGGTATAATCAAGGTCCATGGTCAGAGCTGCAGCTCCTCGTCCAATCAGGGTTTCTTCCTTTGCGCTGTCCTCCACCTTCTGGGAATCTCCCAACAGATCCAGCAGATAGTACAGTGCGGTTGTTCCCTCATATTCTGCCTGGAGGTCGATGGAACTGCTTTCTTCTCCGCTTGTCACGGTAACCTTTTCTGGAGCTTCCAGCGAAAGGGTATCATTTTCCAGCGGTTCTTCCTGATCGACAATGTCGGTGCAGCTGTTATTAAGGACACCTACACAGCGCACACCGTCGAGAACCAGATGACCATCCTGAGCTTTATCGAAGGTATAGCGGTAAACCGGCTCTCCGGCAAGCTCCTCGACATAATTTTCTGCGCTCAGCTCCACCTGTGTTCCGTCTGCTTTGGTATAAAGCAGCGGCTGGCTCTCGTCAACCCGTTCGGTCAGCAGCAGGTCCACCGTCATGCTCACCTTGCTGTCGGTATATCCCACCAACATCGGCCAGATAAAGCGCTCGGTCTTTTCGCCTTTATGTGTGAATACGCCTTCCCTTGCATAATAATAGTAGTTTGGACACAAATCCTGGAAAGAAAGGGTTCTTCCCTCTCCAAACAGCTGGGAATAAACCGCTGTGACATCTTCCTGATAATAAATCTCCCGCAGGTCACGACCCTCTTCCAGCTCATTCTGCAACAGCTTTGTCAGGACGTGGTTTGCATAGTTTTCTCCAACTGCTTCAATCCTGCCATCCACAACCTCCACTTCAAGGTCGATTGCAGGCGTTTTATCCAGTGCAACCCGAAGCAGGCTGTTCATGCTGGCGTGCTCAATGCCGTCAAACAGGTCGACCGGCTGGGTATCTGCCGTTACGTTCTGCACCTGCTCAATCAGCATCAGTGCGGTGTCATCCATCTCCATCAGATACTGGGATGGCAGGCTTTCTCTGTCCCAATCCTGATAATGTGCAACAAACACACCCTGACTTTCCATCTCGGTCGGAATTTTTTCGTTGCTGAGAGGTTCTTCCTGCTCCTCTTCTGTTTTTTCTTCCTGAGCAGTGGATTGGCCCACATTCAGCGATTGCTGGGTGTCCTGCTCTTGTTTTTCAGAAGAACCGATGGTAAGACCACTGCATCCACTGAGCAAAAGAGTAATTGCCAGCGTCAGCGCCACCACCTGTTGTTTCTTGTTCATTTATATAAGCTCCTTTAAAATACAAATCCATCAATACATTCTTTTTTATTTTTATCATACCATGATTATCTTCCTCTTACAAGAAAACATCTGTAAATAATAAAAGGAAACCCCGATATTTCGGCTGTCGGGCGCATTTCCCGGTCGAAAAATCGAGGTTTTTATCATTTATTTTATCATGTGAGCTTATAAAACTTTGCTTTTTGAAAACACCTGCTCTCTTTGCAGAATCTGATCGCGGGAAGGAAATTCCTGCATCAGCTTAACCAAGAAGTCATCTTCACGTCTCTGCACAAGATACTCTGCATATTCATTGATGTTTTCCGCACTGTCAGTTTGAGAATAGACGTTGATGCTCAGCCGAAGTTCTACCTCCTCCGTTCCGGTTTTGGCCATTTCCTTCCGAACACGCTTGCCGCAGACTTCCTGTAAAAATGACTCACTGCTCATCATCTCGCTCAGTTCTTCATATACTTCCCAGAAATCTTCTTGCTGCACATCTTCTTTCATACAGCAGCTGGCCATCACGTTTCCGCTTTTGCCCTCGGTATAAAAGCGCAGCTTTTCGATCTTTTCATTCTGCACAGGAAGTTGTATTGCCGCCCAAACAGTACTTCTGCTCCAATAGGGCGGTGCATCAGTGGGCAGGATGAGCTCCAGAAGATCTGTCCAGAACACCCACAGCAAAATCACCGCCAGAATCAGGCAGACCCAGCGAATTATTTTCTTTTTTCTCTGCTGTTCCAGATGTTTCTTCATATAGACATCCATTTCATTAAGCTGCTGACTCATCCGCTGGTCTCCGTTTCATTAATATCCAACATCTACCATGCAATCTTATAACAATTCTGCTTGCCACTCTGAGGGGTAACGATGTAGCTGCGCTTTTGTTCTGTTCCAGAATCTAAAATTTCGATCAGTTCAATCTTAAGTTCTGTCCCATCCATCTCCGGCAGATAGTAAAAGTAACCATCTTCATCTGTATATCCGCCAAAGTTTCCCATAATATTCCAAGTTTGGGTTTCCTCATTTTTTCGATAGGCTTTTACCAGTATTTCTGCCTTACCTTTACCATTAGACTGATCTAACACATGGATACGAACCCCGCTTTTTGCTTTTTTACCATATTCTGCTGGCAACCCATGCTTCCATACGAGTTGATAGACTCCATCTTTTTTCGGCAAATCTTTAATCTTAAACTCCTCTGTGATGATCTCTTCCCCATTCATAAATTCTGCAAAACATTGATAACTGTCTGAAGACAGGCACAGAGTAAGTTTTCCATCCAGGTCGGTAAAGCCGCTTCTCTTCTCACTTTTATAGTCATAATAAGGTCTTGCAAGGTTTGTCTCGAAGTCATATATATGTAAATTAGGTACCGGTTTGTCGTGTTCATTTACGACCTGAATTGTATATGGAGATGGGAACTCAGTAATTTCCACCTCACTCTCTGGCAGTAAAATCCCATCTGCAAAACACGGCACTCCCATTGCAAACACCATTACTGTTGTAAGCAAAACTCCTATCCATCTTTTCTTTGTCATAAAAACTCCTCCTCTTTGTTTTTTTCTTTATCCTATCATTTTAGCCTGATAGCGTCAACTGTAAAACTTCCTTTTCCGACATTCATCCTGTAAAATCATCCTTTTCCCCAAAATCTTCTCGATTCTTTCTCCCTTTTGCCCGAAGTACAGCATAAAACCTGGAACAAATCTTCTGTCCTGAGTTTCAAGAAAATTAAAATATACTATATTGACTTTATATATTATATAAACTATAATATAGTCATAAAAATAAGATTGGAGGTAGGAAGATGGGATTTCAGCTGGGCTCGGTTTTGCTGGATGCCTGTGTGCTGGCCGTCGTGATGAAGGAAGACACCTACGGATACAAGCTGACGCAGGAAGTCAAGCAGATCATGGATGTTTCGGAATCAACCCTTTACCCGGTGCTTCGCCGGCTGCAAAAGGACGGCTACCTCACCACCTACGATCAGCCGTTTCAAGGGCGCAACCGCCGCTATTACTCGGTGACCCCGCAGGGCAGAGAGCAGTTTTTGCAGTTTTATGAGCAATGGAAGCATTTCCGCGGAAAAATAGACGATATTATGGACGGAGGTATGAATCGATGACCAGAGAGGAGTATATCAGGGAACTGCGCGCAAGAATCGCGCACTTGCCCAAAGAAGAGCGCGAAGCCGCTATGAGCTACTACGTGGAATATCTGGAGGATGCCGCCGATAAAAGCATGGAAGAAATCATCATGGAGCTTGGCACCCCGCGCGATGTTGCAGAACGCATCATTGCTGACTGTGCACAATCCAAAAGAGAACAGAATTCAGAATCTGCCGGCTGTCTGGTCAGTCTGCTGGCTGCACTGACCAGTCCAATCTGGCTGCCGCTGCTGTTCGTAATCGGTCTGGTCGGATTTATCTTCCTGTTTGTTGCCTGCATCCTGATTTTTGTATTCGGTGTTCTGGCAGTCACCTTCGTTGGTGTCGGGCTGTGGCTGATGTTTGTCTACCCACCAACCGGACTGGTTATGGTAGGCGCGGGCCTTATCTGTGCTGCACTGATTATCCTGTGCGTCATGATGTTTGTCGGGGTCGGCTCCGCGGTCAAACTCATCAAAAACACCATTCATTCCCGTCGTCAACAGATATAAGGAGGGATTTCGATGAAACAGTGGAAGAAAAATATGCTGATTGCAGCAGGCGGATTGCTTGCTGTCGGTGTCATCTTTTGCGGTATCGGTCTGGCGACCGGCGCAAAATCGGTAAACTATCACAACGGCAAAATCACCATTGGTGATAAGCTGATGGGAAACACCTCCTTCTCCTCCCAAAACATTGCCGACATCCTTCCATTAAAGGAAAAGCAGACCATTTCCCTTTCCGGTCAGAAAATCAGCTCAATTGACTGTGACGACGGTCTTCAGTCCGATGTCACCATCCAGCAGGGCAATGACTGGGAGATCAGCTATCAGCTGGCAATGCCGGAACGTTTTTCCTATCAGATTGACGACCAAGAATTAAAGCTGTCCTACAAACGGCCAGCTAATACCGGCACCGATCAGTCTGAGAACATCACCATCACCGTTCCAAAGGGCACCTCTCTTGAGGACGTGGACCTGAGTTCCTCGATGGGGGATCTGCTCATCCAGGATATCAGCTGCAAAGAGCTTCATCTGGACAGTTCTCTTGGCGATGTCAGCCTTAAGAATCTCTCTGCTGGAGAGCTGGATCTCAGCGGCAGCCTTGGCGACATCACTGCTCAAGGAATCACCGTTTCCGATAAGGTCTCTGTCGATGGCTCGATGGGAAACATCACTCTGGATGGAACGCTTCTCTGCGACATCGACATTTCCGGCGGTATGGGAGACACCGAACTGATTCTGCATGGAGCATCTTTAGGCGACTATGACTATGATGTTGACTGCAGCATGGGCGATCTCCACATCGATGGAGCAGATGTCTCCTCGGAGACGATGGGCGGCAGCTATCAAAAGGATAACGGTCAGGACAGAGAAATTCATGCAAATGGCGACATGGGCGATATTAAAATCCAATTTCAAAAATAGCACATAAAAAACGAGGCAGTTTTTACTGCCTCGTTTTTTAATTAGAGCTGTATTCTGCATACAATGACTTTTGCCGGTTTCTCTTCTTTATTTTGAATAGAAATCTTTCCTTCTCCGTCGATTACCGCAAGCTGCCAGTTATCAAATGGCTTTTCGTCCAGACAGAGATTTCCTTCCGCCACAAACACCAGCATCATGGAATCATCATTTTGCAGGCACAGGCTTGCCTGTGTTTGCAGGGGATGGACTTCGACCTCACCCTTTGTGCCCTCGCGGAGCATCAGATTAAAGTCGGTCGCTTTACCCACGCTCACCGTATTCCAGCCGCCATCAAAACGGTCCTGCTCATAGGGAGCAAGCACCTTTTCACCATGTCCCTCATAAAACAGGTGCAGGCTGCCTTTGAGCGGCAGAATCACCCGATCCACTCCGGGCAGGGAAGTAAATTCCGAGCGCTCACAGTCCACCGTTGCGCTGCTGATTCGAAACAGAAAGTTTCGCTTTGCGTACTCGCTGTTCTCCGGATAGATAAAAAGCTGGGTTGTCTTTCCTCCCGACCAGTTGGAAACTGGATAGTCTTCTTTTTGATACATCTTGATTTGCACCGCTACCACCGTCCTTTACTTTCATTATACCGCAGACCGGTGCGCGATTCCATCCCATCCATGCCTCCGAACAAACAATTTTCGGGATATTCTATTTCACCGTTACCCTGGCATCGACATTTTCTACCCCGTTATTGTAAAACCGCACCTTGATTTTCCCTTCTGTAAACTCTGTGAGCGGCAGATACTGGGTCTGTTCGCTGCTTTGCAGGAAATATTCGGACTCAACTCCATTCTGGATCACCAGTACCCGCATCTGTTCCCCTTGCTCAAAATGCAGATCAACTGCCAGACGTTCCGTCTGCGGGTCGTTTAGCTCGAGGGTAGCGCTGGTGTGATAGTTCTCACTTGCCTTGTTGTACCGGAAGGTCCAGACATTGTCCCAGCTCTTCTCCACATTCATCATAACCCATCCGGTGTTCCAGTCGAGGTTGGTATCCATTCCGCCGTCATTCACTGCAAATAAGATCACTCCCACAAGACCTGCAATCATCACTGCCGCGCTCAGCAAGGTCGCCGTCAAAAAGCGCAGATTGCGTTTCTTTCTCTTTTGCTTGCGCATAAGATCTCCGCAGAGCTCCTCTGCCGGAAGATCCTGCAAATATCCGCTGCCCTCTTCACAGACAGGGGCTTTCTGCCCGCAATGCTCACAGTAGTTGGCGTTTTTGTTCACCATCCATCCGCAGAAGCGGCAGGGCAGGCGTTCCTCCCTGCGGGCAATCAGATAAATCAGTCCTCCCAGAATTGGTGAGGAAAGCAGGATGATGCACACCCACATCCAGCCACGCTCACCATGTTCCTTTGCATCCAGATAAACCCATCCGGCAATCAGCAGCGTGAAAATGAGCGCTGCCAGAATCAGCAAAACGATACAAACAATCATTGCAGCCATCTTCTATCCTTCCTTTCCTTCTCTTTTAAAAATTGGAGCTGTAATCTCCACGCTGAGCTTTTCCCGCAGTTCAAAATAGCGGATGCCTACTTGGGTCACCACCATTCCGCCAATTCCCCACAAAACTGCCAAAATCACTGCCAAAGACTGAACGAATGGAATCGGCACAAAGATGCAGACAACCGTCGCCATCAAAAGCAGAATCACACCGTTTAAGATGCCCGGCAGATAGCACAGAGAGATTCTCTTCATCTGCTTTCTTTTCTGCATCTCGATCTTCAGGAGGTTGTTCTGTGCAATCAGCTGTGCTTCCTGCTCTTTTCCATCTGGCTGCTGCATTGCCTGATAAAGCAGGTGTTCCAGCGCTTCTTCCTTTTCCCTAGATGCCATATCCTCGTTCCTCCATTTCTGTCTTTAGCTTCTGCCTTGCCCTTCGCAATCTGGTCTTGACCGTAGCCTGAGGCAGATGTTCGATTTTTGCAATCTCCTCGACCTTCATCCCAAAGGTGTACATCAGGATGATCGGTGTTTTATACTTTGGTTCCAACTGTTCCACCGCGCGCCTTAGTTCCTCCTGCTGCATCTGCTCGAGCACCTGTGACTGTGTATCGGCGCTGTCCTGTATCTGCTCGTTTTCCTCCTGCATCCGGGAGATGCTGATGCTCGGCGCAATCCTTGCCCTGCGTCTGAGCTTTCGGCATTCATTTTTCCAGATGCCGTTTGCAATGCTGAACAGAAAGGCCCGCGGATTCTCTTCTTTCCGGATGGCAACCCGAAGTTCCATCAATTTTAAGAAGGTCTGCTGATACAGGTCCTGGGCGTCCTCGCTGCAAAAGGTCAGCTTCCGGCAAAACCGCATTACATCCATGCCAAACTGATCGATAAGCTGTGACACCATCTCCGTTTCCATCCTTCTTCCCTCCAATCCGTTTTTGCTTTCTGTCTGTATTTCGTCCTGACCGGAAAACAGGTTTCATGTTTTTAAAATTTTTTGTTTTGTCTCTTTCCTCTCAGGACAAAACAAAAAGCTCCGTCCCCTTGCAAAAGAGGTACGGAGCTTTCCCGTAAAGCAAAATGAATCGATTGCAGGTTATTCTACGATAACAGGTTATCCAACAATAACCTTTCCTTCCGGCATGATCAGCTTTCTGCTGACACTCTGCTGTGCTGCAAGCGAAAGTCCAAACGATACCGGACCTACCCTGCCGATAAACATTGCCAGAATCAGAGCAACCTGTGAAATTTCCGAGGTAATTCCCGTCACACCTGCCGATACCCCAACGGTCGCAAAAGCGGACATTGCTTCAAATACCGCATCGATACCGGAAAAAGAGTTTTGCTCCAGTGGGCTCGTCGTCATCAGGATAATGGAGGTGACGCTGACCACTACGATACCCAAAAACAGAATGGCGATGGAGCGATAAACCACATTTGCTGCAATGCGGCGTTTGAGGACGTAAGGTTCTTCCTTACCGCGGATAATCGAAACAGCGGTCATGACGATGATCGCCATGGTGGTAACCTTGATACCGCCGCCGGTCGAACCCGGTGCCGCACCAATAAACATCAGCACGATGGAAAATACCTTGGTGACATCCCGCATGGAATACAGGTCAATCGAGTTAAAGCCTGCTGTACGCATGGTGACCGACTGCATGAATGCCGCGCCGATCTTTTCCTTGAGGTTCATCGGCTGCATGGTTGCCGGATTGTCCCACTCAAACAAAAGGAAGCATATTGCACCGCTTACGATCAAAAAGATGGTAACCATCAAAACGATCTTGGTATGCAGCAGCAATGTTTTAGTCTTGCGGTATGCGATCAGGTCGTTCCAGACGATAAAGCCCAGACCACCGATGATGATCAGTGCCATAATGGTAAACAGCACCAGATAGCTGTCGTTGAGGGTGGTCAGCGAAGTATACTCTCCCAAAAATCCCAGGATATCAAATCCCGCGTTGCAAAAGGCAGATACTGCCAGAAAGGCTGAAATCCAGAGTCCCTGCAAGCCATAGCGCGGGACAAAATAAAGGGATAGCAGCACCGCCCCGATTGACTCCACCGTTAAGGTAAAGGTGATAATCATCCGCAGCAGATGCGGAACATCCCCGAAGCTGGTGGAGTTGATCGACTCGGAGGCAAGGCGCATACCGCGCAGTCCCAGTTTTCTTCCCACCACCAGGTTAAAGAAGGAGGTAAAGGTCACCAGACCCAGACCTCCGATTTGAATGAGCATCATCAAAATCCCCTGGCCAAATGCGTTCCAGTGGGTGTAGGTGTCAAACAAAATCAAGCCCGTTACACAGGTCGCGCTTGCTGCTGTAAACACACAACTGAGCAGTGGGGTAAACTCACCGCTCTTTGAGGAAATCGGCAGCCACAGCAGGATTGCTCCAATCACAATCACCGCCGCAAAACTTTCTGAAATCATGCGGGCCGGATTAATGCTTGCCCGCTTTTTGGCTGAATTCATGGAAAAAATGTTCTCCCTTCTGTTTCATTCCCTGAAAGGTCCTCTATCGAAGGCGTTTTCCCGCCACCAAAATCAGGTTTTTATCATTTTTAAAGGTAACCATGTGGTAAGCCTTGCGGATATCGGTCCAGATAATGCGGCTGATCTCTTCTTCCTGCATCTTAAATTCCACGCTCTGCGCTTCTCCCAGAAAATAAACAACCTGTTTTCGCACATTTGGCTTTGGAAAATACTCCACCGCCTGACGAAATCCATCCTGAATCGAAATATCCAGTCCTGTTTCCTCTTTGACTTCCCGCAATGCTGTCTGTATCTCGGTTTCGGCCCCTTCCACATGTCCTTTTGGAAAGGACCAGTGTCCTCCATAGCGATTTTTTATGAGCAGAAGATCTATCTGATTTTGTGTCTTGCGATAAACAATGGCTCCACAGGATTTCTCAAACTTCATCTTGTCCCTCCTGTTCTGCGTTAATATAATCTTTACATGACAACTACTATATCACGTTTTGTCCTGATAGAAAAGGGGGTAATCGTTTTTTCACCTTCTTTTGTTCATATAAATATGTAGCATCCTTTTTAAACGGATGCCTATTCCTTTCTGTATTGACAAAATTCCTTGAGAATAGTAAACTAGTAGAGCTATCTGTTATATTGTCTGCCCCCATAGTTAAATGGATATAATAAACCCCTCCTAAGGTTGCGTTACAACGGCCACCTCAAAAAAAACTAAATAAGGGATTGCAGTTCGACTTTGATCGGGCTATAATCATATATCAGACACGTCCATATAGCTCAGCTGGATAGAGCACACGCCTCCTAAGCGTGGGGTCGGAGGTTCAAATCCTCTTATGGACGCCAGTGAACAACG
>OGZI01000052.1_pt1 | contig 146410 bp, 136 predicted proteins | sample 1576711 | NCBI WGS metagenome assembly OGZI01 (sample SAMEA3541482, study PRJEB24748) | human gut metagenome | biome: human gut; feature: human-associated habitat; material: faeces | place: China | collected 2012
AAGAAAGTAGGCAAAGATACACAAGGAACCTTCTGGTTCCTTGACCTCCGGCAGAGAGAGGGCCCTGCCCCCTCTCGACTTCCCCAGCGGAGAATCGAGCTTGTCGAGATTCTCATGGGCAATGACTGCAAAATTTGTTTTCCAGTAAAACTAAAACATTGCCCTGCCTCCTTCCGACTTCCCCAGTGATACTACGGTAGTTTTGTGATAGATGAGGGGGCGTGTGAGCGAACTGCGGGAGAGGTCTGCCTCAAACTTAAAAAATAAAAACCAATGAAAAAGGGGATACCGGAATGTTCCGGTATCCCCTTTTTGTTTTGTTATTCTGTTTTTATCCGCGGGACTTTTCAAATACTTCCTCAAACAGATGCTCGCTTAAATGGCAGTAACCGTTTGGATTTTTCTCCAGATATTTCTGGTGATATTCCTCTGCCGGATAGTAATTTCTCAGCGGCAGACATTCTACCATGATCGGCTTGTCATAGTTCTTTGCAAGCTCTGTCAACTCTTCGCGAATAACCGCTTCCTCCTGCGGATCGGTATAATAGATACCAGTGCGGTACTGGCTGCCCTTGTCCTCTCCCTGACGGTTGAGGCTGGTCGGATTAATCGAACGGAAATAGAAGCGCAGAAGCTGTGGCAGCGACAAAACCGCATCATCATAGATCACGCGGACTGTTTCGGCATGTCCGGTGTTGTTGTGACAAACTTCCTCATAGGAAGGATTGACTGTGTTGCCGTTTGCAAAACCGACTTCTGTCTCGCACACACCTTTGATCTGATCCATGTATTTCTGTGTTCCCCAAAAACATCCGCCTGCTAAAAAGATCGTCTTTTTCATTCTTCGTTCGCTCCTTTATTCTTAAAATCAAAGTATGCCATTGCAACCTCCTGGAAAAAGCGCTCTTTTCTGCGCTCATCCAGTCCGCTGTCAAACATTAACTGAATCTGTAACAGAAGCTTTTCCAGCTCTTTTTCGTTCCATTGTCCGGACGTGCTCTCTCCGGCAAGCCCCCGCATCAGGATCTCGGACGGCACGCCCAGCGCCTGCGCAAACTTTTCGACAATGTCGACCTTGGGCGCACGGCTGTTCTTCTCATAGTTGTATACCGAACGTTCGGTGATGCCAACCCGCTGGGCAAGTTCGCTCTGGGTCATTTCGGCATCTTTTCTTGCTTTTTTCAAGTTCTCGCCAAAAGACACGGCTCTTCCTCCTTTTGCCTGGAACCAATCCTGTCGTTGTTCCTTTTAAGCTCTCGGACAATCTTCCAGACAGATTATTCTAACAGGTGGAAATCTTTCCTCGTATCATCAGAAGCACGATCAAAAATCCACCCAAAAACACACTCATCCAGATGGTGAAGGAACGGTTGGAGCGTTTGAGCCCAATCATCAAAAAGAGGATGGAAACAAACATCATCCCGATTCCCAGCACCATCAGTCCATAATATACTGCCGACGGCAGCGTAATCCAGCTGACTCCTCAGGCCATAAATTCCTCCTGGTTTTGTTTTTGATATCCAGCACCATATTTGCAGCAGATTTTAAAACATGCTGATGGAAAAAGTGAAACCTGGTGCGAAATTCAGGAAAATCTTTTCCGATTAAAACTCTCATCTTTCTCCATATTCTCATTATATCACAAAAATCAAAAAGGAACATCCTTTCTGATTTTAATTTTTATTTTCTTAAAAAACCCTCAAAAATCCGGTAACTTTTTGTGCAGAACGAGCTTTTCTTTTTCCTGCTAATACAAAAAATCAGAACAAAATTGCTCCCTGTGTGCAATTTTTCTTTTCTGCTTTTTTAAACCTGAGCAGCAAAAAAGCTCCGTATCAAGCGATACGGAGCTTTTTCATCTGTAACTTATCCGTGCAGATCTTCGGATTGACGCTGCATATTCTCGACCACGATGTCGTAGATCTCTCCAAGAGAAGCGCAGTATTCCAGCACCTTCCACGGAGTGTTGGTGTGAAAATGCAGCTTCATGACCTCTTCATCGCCGACCACGATCAGGCAGTCTCCTTCAAAATGCTCTGCGATGTAATCGTTGAGTGCATCCTCATCCATCTGACATCCTTCAATCAGAAGCTGGGTGTCAAATTTAAATTCCAGCATAGATTTCCTCCTGCGGTTATTCCGCTGCTCTGCGGATAATGGAACCCTGCGGCAGGTTCAGTCCCTTTGCAGGCATGGTGAATTTCATCATCGCGTTGTTTGCCGACTCGCGTTTGTTGCCCAGCTCGTCGGTGATTTCGGTGACCTGATAGGTAACCGGACGATCTTCCAGTGTCGCAAACGGACGGATGATCTCCACTTCTTCCCCAACCGAGAATTTGTTTCTCTGGGTGCAGTACAGAACATCCCCTTCGGTCTTGTCCACAACTGCGACAACATCCCACTGGCGGACATAGCCACCATTTTCGTAGTACTGTCCCTCTTCCGGACGTCCGAAATAGAAACCGGTGGAGTACTGACGATGGCTTACCTTGCGGGTCTCCTCCTCAATCCAGGAAGGGAGCTTAAAGTTTTTCGGATCTTTCTTGTACAGATCCACCGCCTGACGGTAAGCGTTGGTAACCACCGCTACATAATAAAAGGATTTTGCTCTTCCTTCAATCTTTAAGGAGGTGACGCCTGCATCGATCACCTTGTCGATATATTCGATCATGCACATATCCTTTGCGTTAAGGATATAGCTTCCCTTCTCATCCTCGAAAATCGGGAAGTACTGACCTGGGCGTTTTTCTTCCATCAGGTAGTAGCCCCAACGGCAAGGCTGTGCACATTCGCCGCGGTTTGCGTCTCTGCCGACCATGTAGTTGGAAAGCAGGCATCTTCCCGAGAAGGACATGCACATCGCGCCATGAACGAAGGTTTCGATTTCCAGTTCCGGCGGAGTCTTGTCACGAATGCGCTTGATCTCCTCCAGCGGCAGTTCCCTTGCCAGAACCACACGTTTTGCCCCCAGCTTGTAAAGCTCGTTTGCGGTCAGATAGTTGACGATACCGGTCTGGGTGGAAATGTGGATATCCATATCTGGAATCACGCGCTTTGCTTCCATCAGCACACCGATGTCCGCTACGATGACCGCATCGACACCGGCAGCCTGTGCGTTTCTCAGGTAATCTGCAAGCTGATCCACTTCACTGTTGAGCGGCAGGGTGTTGCAGGTCAGATAAACTTTGACATCCCTTGCATGAGCATATTCCACCGCTTTTTTCATGGTATCAAAATCAAATTTTGCCGATGCAGCACGCATACCAAAAGCGGTTCCGCCCAGATATACCGCATCCGCGCCGTAGTTTACCGCATAGGTCAGGCGCTCATAGTCGCCTACCGGAGCCAGAACCTCCGGATAATGCGGCTGTAATAATTTGTTGCCGTTTTCCATTCTTCTCCTCCTGTATCATGTCTCAGGGAAAACTGACCCGCCTTTTTTCACAAAGCGGGTCAGCATCTTTTTATTCTCCGGTTTCTTCCACTGCTGCTTCGGATTTCAGCTGTTCGTTCACCTGATTTGCTTTGCGGATGTTTGCCTCGTGTTCTTCGAGGGTCGCTGCAAAGTAGTAGGTTCCCGCATCATCCGATACAAAGTAGTAGTAGTTGGTATCTGCCGGATGGATTGCCGCTTCGATCGCATCCATACCAGGGTTGCAGATTGGGCCGACCGGCAGACCGACAACCTTTGTGGTGTCGTAAGCATCGTACATTTCCTGATTATCCTGCGTCATAAAGGAGCGGATATCGTCGCGGATATAGTTGGTAGTCGCATCCGACTGCAGGTAAGGATAGGTCGAGCTGTTGTTGAGACGGTTGTGGAATACCGACGAAACCATCTTCATGTTTTCCAGGTCGGTCGCTTCCTTCTGAATGATGGAAGCCAAGGTAATCAGGTTGTCCAGCTCACCCAGACCATTGGACAGGTTGCGGATTTCCTGCATCACTTCGGTGTCCACCTTGCGGTCAAAGTTGTCAAAGAACTTCTTGACCACTTCTTTTGGATTCATGTTGGTGTAGAACTCGTAGGTATCCGGGAAGAGATAGCCTTCATACTTGCGGAAGCGCAGTTCATCATCCGGAACCAGACCAGCAAAGTTGTAGCTGTCAAAATCTTCCTCTTCCAGTGCGGTATAGAATTCGTCAGCGGTGCAGACTTTATTTTCTTCCAGCAGTTCGCCGATCTGTCTCTGGGTCATACCTTCACGGAAGGTGATGCTGACAATATCCGATTCCTCGCTGTCGTCGGACAGATGGGACATGATCTGGTCATATCCCCATTTGTTGTTGAGAACAAAGGTCTTTGCCAGGAAGGTTCCGTCCTTGCCTTTAAGTTTTGCGTACATCTCAAACACAAAACGCTGGGAGATAACGCCGTTTTCTTCCAGAACCTTTGCGGTTTTGCTCACAGATGCCGCTTCCTCTTCGGTCAGGGTCACCTCGATCTGACGGTCTGCCTGGCCCAAGCCCAGCAGGTCGCTTGCGCTCACCAGTGCAAAATAAGCAAGGAAGATTGCGATGCCGACAAAAATACAGATCAGCACAAAGCTCTCGGCAAAACGGCTGAGCTTGGATGCTCTTTTACGTTTTTTCGGCGGTTCCTCAAAATCACCAAACTGGCTGTCCTGGTTAAAGCTGTTCTTTCCAGAACTGTTCCTGTTAAAATTGCTTTTACTGAAAGAATCGGGAGCAACCTTCATATCTTCGTCGTCATCATCCATCCCGTCATCAAACCACTGCTGCTGGGAACGCGAAGTGCGCGGTGTTTTCTGGGAGGGCTGATGATGGCCAAAATAGCGGCTGAGCTCCTCTTTATCCCTTTCGTTTTTCATCTGATGTCTCCTTTCCTTTGCGGCGGCGCTTTGCTGCCGTACATTTCTGCATGCAGCATCTGCGGATATAGCGATCGGTTACCAATACATCGATCGGCACATCATATCTTCCGCCGATCAGCCTTGGGCGTACACAGTCGCTGTAATTGACGCCGATCTTCACTCCCTGAAAGCCGGACAGATAGCGGTCGTAATATCCGCCGCCATATCCTACCCGGTAGCCCCGATAGTCATTGCAGAACGCCGGCACGATGCAGACTGCATTTTTGGTATCCTCCAGAATCGGCAAAGATTCCTTTGGTTCCAAAATCCCATAGGCACCTTCCTGCAGGTCGTCCATCGAAGTGATCAGGTGCATGTTCATCAGGCGGGTGTTTTCTACACAGCGGGGAGCCGCCACCTTTTTGCCGTCCTCCCACGCTTTTTCCATCAGCCGGCGGGTGTCTACCTCCAGCTCCTTGGACACATAGACCACAATCGTTTTTGCGCGTCGGTACTGCTCCATCGAAATCAGTCTTTCATAGATTGCCTGATCCTTTTTCTGCACAATCTCCGGCGGCATTTCCCGTCGGATGCGGCGCATCTGTGCCCGAATCTCCTTTTTATAAATGCGAAGGTCTATTTTCGACATTGAATTTCATCCTTTACTTTCTCTGCCGCCGCCTTTCCTTTTAAGCAGGAGACAAGCTCCAGCGCAAATTCCAGGCAGACCCCTGCTCCCTTTGCTGTGATATATTTGCCGTCGCGCACAACAAACTCACCCTCTGCATAGATAGAACCCTTTGGCTCAAATCCCGGATAAGCTACTGCGCGCTTTTGATCGAGCAGTCCCTTGTTTCCCAGCACCGATGGAGCTGCACAGATTGCCGCAATCCAGATGCCCTTTTCCGCGGCATAATGCAGCCAGCGGTCCACAACCGGGGACTCGTTCAAGTTTTTTGTTCCCAGTCCGCCGCCCGGCAGAACCAGCATTTCCATTTCCTCTTCACAAACTTCTTCTGCGGCAATGTCGCACAGCACCGAAACCCCGTGGGAACCGGTGACGACTTTGCCGCCGTGCATAGCAGGATTGGTTCCGACTGCTGCGGTCTGAACCTTTACTCCTGCCCGACGAAGCAGATCGATCGGAGCTAGTGCTTCCATCTCTTCAAATCCATTTGCAAGAAATACGGTTACCATAAATGTTTAAGCCCCCTCCTGTGTAAGTCAAACTAATCCAGTAAAAATGGCAGATATGCCATCTGTGTATTTTCCGGCATGTCCTCCTTCGGACCGTAAAAACGGATCATTCCGGAAGGAACACGATTTTCTTTGTCTGTTCCGGTCAGACGAATCGTCACCCTGCATTGCAAAAACAGATCGCGCAGCGCTTCTATCGCCTGCTGCTCCGAAACGCCCTGCTGCAAAAGCAATTCTTTCACAATTACTTCTTCCTCTTTGTAGCGGTAGATGTTGCAGATGCAAAGCTCGTTTTGTCCCTCCATCAGCACATACAGCCCGCCGCCGTACAAAATGCTTTCCCGCTCGGCAAAGCAAAGTATTTCCTCGCCCCAGAGGATACTCTCCTTCGGAATCCGGTTTATGTGCTTTGGATAATACTCGGATAAGCTCACCGGTTTTAATGACAGCGTCCTTGTATCTAGCTGTTCTGCCCTGCCTTTTGGCTCAAAGAAAAGCTCTCTTCTGGTAAAAAAGCTCTCATAGCCGCGCTTTTGATAAAAGTGATACAGGCTCGGCTCGGCCGGAGCAAGAAGTGCCAGCTCCACGCCCTGCTTTTTCAAGACGTCGTCCGCTGCACTGAGCAATTTACTTGCGATCTGTCTGCCCTGTGCCTGCGGCAGGGTACCCACCGCAAACAGATAGGCTGCCTTGTACAGTCGGACCTTTCCCTGATGGATGCCGCGGTACTGGCAAGGCAGAAGGGTGAGCATTCCCAGGATAGTGTCGTCATCCTGAAAGACCAGTGTCTGTTCCGGACGGTAGCCAATCGAGAAATAGGCATCCAGATAGCCGTCATCCGCTTCAAAGCACTCCCGCCAGATGCGCTTGAGCTGCTGTAATGCCAGCAGATTTTGACACATCGGCTGTTCACTCATCAGTCCGATCGTTTCCATCCTGTTCCCTCCCTTTGGTTAAAACTGCTGTTCCGACACCAGCTTTGCGTCATACTTGGTCAGCAGGATCTGTGGAAGATAGGAAAGCTTTGCTTTGCGCAGTCCTTCCAGACCGGTGTCGTCCTCACGGTTGATATAGGTGTATCCCTCACAGCAGTGCTGTGCAAACTGCTGATTGATGATCTGATATGCGCCGCGGATGTCGGCAAACGCCTTTTCAAAATGAACCACAAAGGTATCGCTGTTGAGCTTGTGACCCATCGAATAGGCGATGACCTTGCCGTCTACTCGAATCAGTCCGCCTACCAGACCTTCTTCAAAGAAGTTATCAAACGCTGTTCTCAGCGCGGTTTTTTCCTTGAGCAGTCCGCTGCCCAACGACATCTCGTTCTGGCGGCTCCACTCCTCGTTCATCTGCCAGCATTCATCGATATTTTCGCTGGTGATGTGCTCGAATTTCCAGTCAGGATAGGTGTTTTTGAATGCGTTGAGATGGTTTTTCTTGCCGTGCAGCTTTTTGCCTTTGAGCTCAACTAACGATTCTCTCAGGTAGATATAGTCAAAATAGGCACGCTCTTCGGTAAACTCAAACTGTCCCGGGAACAGTGTTTCCAGCTCCGCCTTCATCGGGTCCAGCAGCAGCGAGATGGTAAAATAAACGTTGTGTTCCTTTGCATCCTGCATCATCGCCTCGATGACCGGCTTTACATCTCCTCTGCCAAACGGATAAAGATAGGAAAACTCTTTAAATCCGCTGCGGATGATGCCAAAGTCACCCATTCGTGCCACCTCGGTCTGGTGAACAAATCCCCAGTTAAACAGGTCAGTAAAGCTGTACTCACAACTGTTATAATTGGAATATCCTAACAGTTCTTCCATCCATTCCTTGTCCTGTAAGGTAATTCTGTGAAAATCCAAGCAAACGCTCCTTTCTTCTGCGTCTGTTACTGTTTGTATCATGATATAAAATGGCTGTTTGGAAAAGCGGTGTGTCACCTCACAGGCAGTCACAAAGCCCATCTTCTGATAAAGATGCTGTGCCCGTTTGTTCCAGGCCGCCACCGCAAGCCGGTAAGACGCGGCATGAAACTTCTGCTTTCCAAACAAAAGCCCTGCCTGCATAAAATCTTTTCCTCTGCCCTGTCCGCAAAGGTCAGGACGCATCCCCAATCCAAAATCGAGAAAATCTCCCTGTGGCAGGGAAACACTTCCCGGAAGAGTCGGGATGGTCGCCGAAGCGCCAAAGCAGAAATATCCAACCAGCTCCTGCCCAAACGTACAGGCAAAATAGCTGCCGTCTAATAGTTCCGCCAGCGTTTCCTCATCCGGCTGGAAGCTGTAAATGGAATATTCTCCTTCATAGGTCCAGTGGGAAATCTGCTTTGCGTATTCTTCTGTCATGGGTAGAATTTGATATTGTGTCTGCTGCAAAAAAATCCCCCGATTCTGTTATCCCAGCAGAGGTTCCACCTTCTGCCAGATCATCTGTGAGATGGTGTCGATCGGAAGCGGAGACTCCCCGTCACAGCAGGAAAGCACTTCCCATCCGCAGCGCTGTGCTGCATACAGTGCTGCATCCCGGCAGGAAAGCAGATAGGAAAAATCCGCCTCGTGCAGATCTTTTTTGCTTTCATCGCCGTGGTAGCGGTTTTCCATCAGCTTTTTGGCAGTCTGCGGCTTCATGTCCAGATACAGCACAAGATCCGGTTTTGGCAGACCCATCTTGCCGTATTCCAGATCCTCCAGCCAGTCAAGAAAGCTGTCCCATTCCTCCTTCGGGAGTTTGGTGGTCTGATGGTACATGTTTGCAGTGGTATAACGGTCCAGCAAAAAGATGCAGCCGTTGTCGTAGTCCTCTTTCATGTGGCGGCGGAAGGTGGCATAGCGATCCACGCTGTACAGAACCGACGCCGCATAGGCGTTGATCTCATGCAGGCTGCCAAGTTCTCCCGCAAGATATGCCCTTACCAGCGCAGAAGAGTCCTCCGCATAGTTTGGGAACTTGATCTGTCGGACCTGTTTTCCTGCCTGCTGCGCCTTCTTTCGCAAAATCTCGATCTGGGTGCTTTTTCCGCTTCCGTCCAAGCCTTCTATAATAATCAGTTTGCCCTTCATCACAGGGTCATTCCTCTCATGTTTTTTGGTGGAAAATTATTCTTCCAGAGCCTTCCCGCTTAAAAAGGAAGCTCGAACCTCCTGCATTTTGCCGCAGGTCATCTTGCCTTCCGGACAAGGACCGGACAGACATCCCGGACCTGCCTTTGCAAAGATGGTCGGTGCAATCGGTTTTACCAGCTTTAACATCTGGGTTGCAACGTCACGAATCTCCCACTGAGCGCGGTTGCAGCAGCGAAGATGGAAAAAGTTAAGCAGGCTGCGGGCGTTCATGGTCAAAATCATCTTGGTGTCGCAGGCATTTGGAAGTACAAAGCGAGCATCCTCGATTGCTTTTTTCTCGGATGCACTTTTTGCTTTTTTCTCGTCCATTCCCTGCGCGATCATCTCCTGATAGTTTTTCTTCTGGAGGATGTCTGCAAGCTGCATATAAGTTTCGTGTGCCGACTGCATCGCCTTCTGGTAAAGCTCTGCTGCCTGCTCATTTTCCGCAATCTGAGGCGGTGTTACGAAAGAAAACTGCTTTTCTTTTACATAACGCTGGCTCTGCACCGAAAAGGATGCAATGCGGTGACGGGTGATCTGCGCGAGCAGGGTGCGGGAAACTTCTTCGATTCCAAAGGTAAAGCTGATGTGCTCGATTGGGCTCTGATGGCCAAAATCGGTCAGCATATTCAAAAAGCTGGTGGTCTTTTCCTCATCCAGCCCATCCATCAGATCCGAAATAGTTGCCGGGCTGTAACACAGCTTTGCCGAAGCGGCAACCAGCTTTTCCGGGTCCGGAGTGTGGGCGATCAGGGTAACTTTTGCCATAATCTGGTTCTCCTCTCTGCGTATAATCTCCTGAAGGATGAACATATATCAGGATCAGCATCCTTCTCATCATCAGGTCATACATATTTTTATTATACCAGATTGGTGGGATAGGAGACAAGGGTTTCCCTCACAGTTTCTCACCAAATTCGCCCAGTTTGTGCCGGTGAAAGATGTGCATTTTATCCAAGGATCAGCATTTTCAGGATTCCGCCCAGCTCCCGAACTGCGTAGGATGGGATGGTCAGAACCGGTGTCCTGCCCGAAATTGCCCTTGCATCCACACCATTTCGCATTCCATACATCCAGGCACGAAGCTGATGAAAGCCATCGGTGCACAGGATGATATTTTGACTCAGATCTTCTTCTTTGACAAGCGCAAGCGAATACAGCAGGTTTGTCTCGGTGCTGGTCGAACGGTCTTCTTCATAGACCCGCTCTGCATCGATTCCATGCTCTACCAGAAACTTTTTCATCACATGCGCCTCGGTATAGCTTTCGTTGTCGCCCATTCCGCCGGAGACCACACAATCCGCCTGCGGGTTTTCAGCAAGATATTCCATCGCGCACTCCAACCGACGGCGAAGCATCAGCGACGGCTCCTCGCCGTTTACCTTGCATCCCAGCACCACCACGGTCGCCTCACCGGTCTGCTGCGGCGGACGGCACCAGGCAAAATAGTTCCAGATCACCGCATGGGCAAACAACCCGGTCAGTGCAATGACACCCAGTGTTGTCAACATTCTTTGTTTCCTCCCTGTCTTTCGTTCCAGCAGCACCGTCAGCCAGAGAAATCCTCCCAGCAGACACAGCAGCACCGAACCGATGTTGAACACCCCGATTGGAACTGCCGCCATTCCCATCAGGAATAAAACGGCGCCGCAGATCATAAAAAATTTCTGTCCAAAGCGCATTCTGTTATATTTCATCTTACTCATCCGTCACGCCTTTCCTGCATGTCTGATGCATCTTGATCGCATCAAAAGTAAAAATCCTTCTATTATAAAACGATCTATCCTTTATTCATTCTTCCCCGATTTTCATAAAACCTCTGTGTGTATCCTACCATAAATGAATGGAAATTTCATCCCACTTTCCTACGATAGTCTTATATTTTTTTGTAAACTTGCCAGAAAAAGGAAATCGCCATAAAAAACACCTGCCAAACCGCCCTTGTTTTTGAACAAAATGTTAAATATTGGATTTGTTTATGAATTTATCCCACAAGCCCTTGATTTTTTCTGGAAATGAGGTAAAATACAGTTAGCACTTAAAGATAACGAGTGCTAAAAACGTAAATCCTTCTGGTTGATAAAACCGGAACATCCTTTTGTTACATTTTAAACTTTAAATTATATGGAGGAATGCAGTCATGAATATCAAACCATTACTTGACAGAGTTGTAGTAAAAATGGTAGAGGCTGAAGAAACCACCAAGAGCGGCATCATTCTCGCTGCTGCTGCCCAGGAAAAACCACAGATCGCAGAGATTATCGCAGTTGGTCCTGGCGGATTTGTTGACGGCCACGACGAAAAGATGGTTGTTACCGTTGGTCAGAAAGTTCTCCTGAGCAAATATGCCGGCACACAGGTAAAGGTTGACGGCGAAGAATATACCATCCTGCGTCAGTCCGATATCCTTGCAATTGTTGAATAGTATTTTTCGATCTTTGACAGATTGTTTGACTAAAATTGGAGGTTATGTATCATGTCCAAAGTAATCGCATACGGCGAAGAAGCAAGAAAATCTTTACAGAGAGGTATTGACCAGCTGGCTGATACCGTTAAAATCACCCTTGGTCCAAAAGGACGCAATGTTGTTCTTGACAAAAAATTCGGTGCACCACTGATCACAAACGACGGTGTTACCATCGCAAAAGAAATCGAACTGTCTGACCCATTTGAAAACATGGGCGCACAGCTGGTAAAAGAAGTTGCAACCAAGACAAACGATGCTGCTGGTGACGGTACCACCACCGCTACCCTGCTTGCTCAGGCTCTGGTTCGCGAAGGTATGAAGAACGTTACTGCTGGTGCTAACCCAATGGTACTCAAAAAAGGTATCCAGAAAGCAGTTGACACCGCTGTAAAAGCTGTTGTTGCAAACTCCCAGAAGGTAAACGGCTCTGCTGATATCGCAAGAGTTGCTACCGTTTCCTGCGGCGATGAAGTAATCGGCAACCTGATTGCAGAAGCTATGGAAAAAGTTTCCGCTGACGGCGTTATCACTCTGGAAGAATCCAAGACCGCTGAAACCTACACCGAAGTAGTAGAAGGTATGCAGTTTGACCGCGGCTACATCTCCCCATACATGGTAACCGATACCGACAAGATGGAAGCTGTTCTGGATGATGCTCTGCTGCTCATCACCGACAAGAAGATCTCCAACATTCAGGAAATCCTGCCTCTGCTCGAACAGATCGTTCAGTCCGGCAAGAAACTGCTCATCATCGCTGAGGACATCGAAGGCGAAGCTCTCACCACCCTGCTGCTGAACAAACTGCGTGGTACCTTCACCTGCGTTGCAGTAAAAGCTCCTGGCTTTGGCGACAGAAGAAAAGAAATGCTGCGTGATATCGCAACCCTGACCGGTGCAGAAGTTATCTCCTCCGAACTGGGTCTGGAACTGAAAGATGCTACTATCGATCAGCTCGGTCACGCTTCTCAGGTTAAAGTTCAGAAAGAGACCACCATCATCGTTGGCGGCGGCGGCTCCAAAGAAGCAATCGCAGAGCGCGTATCCCAGATCCGTGCACAGCTTGCAAACAGCACATCCGAATTTGATACCGAAAAACTGCAGGAAAGACTGGCTAAACTGGCTGGCGGCGTTGCAGTAATCAAAGTTGGTGCTGCTACCGAAATCGAAATGAAAGAAAAGAAACTGCGCATCGAGGACGCTCTGTCCGCTACCAAAGCTGCCGTTGAAGAAGGCATCGTTGCAGGCGGCGGTACTGCTCTGATCAACGCAATCCCAGCAGTTCAGGCTCTGGTTGACTCCTGCGACGGCGACGAAAGAACCGGTGCTAAGATCGTTCTGAAAGCTTTGGAAGAACCAGTTCGTCAGATCGCAATCAACGCTGGCGTTGACGGTTCTGTTATCGTTAATACACTGCTGACCTCTGGCAAAGTTGGCTACGGCTACGATGCTTACAACGAAACCTATGTTGACATGATTCCTGCTGGTATCGTTGACCCAACTAAGGTTACCCGTTCCGCACTGCAGAACGCAGCTTCCGTAGCTTCCATGGTTCTGACCACAGAATCCCTGGTTGCTGACGAAAAAGAGGAAAAAGACCCAATGGCAGGTGCTCCAGGCGCTGGCATGGGCGGCATGATGTAATCTAGATTCTCTTACAGTCTGCTGATAAAATTAAAAACACCTCCGAAAATTCGGAGGTGTTTTTTTATGTTATCCTTTCAGCTGCTCATACAAGCTGCGGTAGCGGTCGGAAAAGATGCTTCCCTTGCGCCAGATCATGGTGATATCGTGACTCTCCTGAAAATCGCACAGCTCCATCTCCCGCAGCCTTCCGCTTTTGATGTCGTCCTCGACCGCTGCTTCGTACAAAAATCCGATGCCGCATCCCTTAATCAGCATCTGCTTGCAGACGTTCATGTCGCCGACCTCAAACACCGAATGAAAGTCCGACAAATCCAGATTCTGCCGGCTTAAGCTGCGCGTGATGATCTCACGGTTGCCAGAACCGGATTCCCGCACAATCAGCGTTTCTCCCAGCAGATCGGAAATCTGCCGTGGTTTCTTTACAAACGGATAGTCCGGCGCGCATACCCCAACATAGCGCTCGGTCTTGTACAGCAGCGAGTCATAATCGGTCTTGCGGAAGTATCCTTCCAAAATTGCAAAGTCGATTTCCCCTGCATCCAGACGCTCGCACAGCTGCTGGCTGTTTTCCACCTGCATCGAGATCTGAGCATCGGGATATTTTTTCTGATATTCCGCCAGCGGTCCCGGAATCAGGTACATCCCTACCGTTGGCGTCACTCCAAAGGAAAGATCATTTTCGGTTTGGCGGATCTGGCGTATCTTCCTGCGCAGATAGGTCTCGTCCTGCTTCATGGTGATTGCTGCACTGCGCAGCAGCTCACCGGACTTTGTCAGCGAAAGCTGTTTGTTTTCATAACAGAACAGCTTTGCCTGATATTGCTCCTCCAGCCAGCGAATGTGCTGCGAAACTGCCGGCTGTGTGAGGTTTAACTCCTGTGCCGCTCTGGTGTAGTTCATAAAGCGGCAGACCTCCAAAAAGGTATCGATGCGAAAATCCAGCATCCTCTCACCTCAATTCATAAGATATATTTATTATAACATAAGAATAAATCATTTTTCATTATCGATTTTTTATGATATTCTAGATGAGGATTTAGAACAGATTACAAAAATGCAAAGGAGAGAATCCTCATGAAAGAAAACAAGAGATCCGCACAGACCCTTTGGCAGCTTTTTAAAGCGACCTTCCTGCTCAGCGCCTTCACCTTCGGCGGCGGTTTTGTCATCGTGTCGCTGATGAAGAAAAAATTTGTAGAAGAATTAAAGTGGCTGGACGAATCGGAGATGCTGGACATCACCGCAATCGCACAGTCCTCCCCCGGTCCGATTCCGATTAACGCTTCGGTTATCCTCGGCTACCGGATGTGCGGCATCCCGGGTTCTCTGATTGCGATTCTGGGCACCGCTCTTCCTCCAATGATTATCATTTCGGTCATCTCCTATTTTTATGTACAATTCCGCAGCAACCAGATCATCGCGACTGCGCTGCAGGTTATGCGCGCTGGCGTTGCGGCAGTCATCTTTGACGTGGTATGGAACCTCGCCAGAAATGTAATCCACACTCGTCGCGCACTTTACATTCTGCTGATGGTCGGCTGTTTTGTCGCAAAGGTCTTCTTCGGTGTCGAGGCTATGATCATCATTCTGGGCTGTCTTGCTGTCGGAATTCTCGACCTTGTATTCCAGCTCAAAGCTGAACGCAGCACAGGACATTCCGCATCCTGCAGCAAAGATCATGAAGCTGCAGCCGTTACAAGTGATACTGTCAAGGAGGCATAAGAGATGAGCGTATTATTTCAGTTATTTTTTGCATTCATTCAGGTTGGTCTGTTCAGCGTAGGCGGCGGATATGCAGCAATTCCGCTGATTCAGAACCAGATTGTCGACATCCACAAGCTGATGACCCTCGGAGAATTTACCGACCTCATCACCATTGCGGAGATGACCCCGGGACCGATCTCCATTAACTCTGCAACCTTTGTCGGCACTCGTCTGGCAGGTATTCCGGGCGCAGTGCTCTGCACCCTTGGATGCATCATCCCATCTTTTATCATCTGTCTGACACTGGCTCATTTTTACTATAAGTACCGCAACTTCAGCGGCGTGCAGACCGTTCTTTCCGCTCTGCGCCCTGCAGTTGTCGCACTGATTGCCTCCGCCGGACTTTCCATCCTGCTGCTGGGACTTTTCATGTCCGACCTGTCCGGCATTACCCTTGCAAACTTCCGTCCAATCGAGACCTGCCTGTTTATCGGCGGACTCTTCCTTCTGCGAAAATACCGCGTCAATGCCATCGCCATCATCTTTGGTACCGGTGTGGTAGGTACCCTTGCTTACTCCCTGCTCGGTATGGTCGCTTAAAAACCCTTTATCAAAAAAGCTCTCCTGTTTTAGGAGAGCTTTTTTGATTTTACTCAACTTAAATTTCATAAACCCGAGTCAGCTGTTTTCGGATGCTGTCGCGCAGGTGATGGGTGATGATGATGACACACAGCTCCTCTCGGCTCATCAGGTTCTGCTCGATATCCAGCGCATTTTCTTCGTCAAGTGCTGAGGTTCCCTCATCGAGCACCATATAGCGCACCTTGCGGATCAATCCTCTTGCTAATGCGATTCTCTGCCGCTGTCCGCCCGAAAGGTTCTTGCCGTTTTCCAAAATGACGCTGTCCAATCCGTTTGGCAAAGAGTTTACAAGTTCTTGCAATCTGCACGCTTTGATGACCGACCAAATTTCCTGCTCGGAGTAATGTTGTCCCAGCGTGATGTTAAACCGCAGACTGTCCTGAAACAAATAGACCTGCTGGTCGACATAGCCGATCTGCTCATAAAGGCTGCTGACATCTGCCTGACGCTGCTCGATGCCATCATAGCAGATACGCCCTTCATATCGGGGAAGCAGCCCCAGCAAAAGCTTCATCACAGTGGTTTTTCCGCTGCCGCTCTCGCCGCAGACAGCATATTTTCCTCCTGACACAAAGGAAAAATCCCGCTCGGTTAAAATCTGCTTTTCTCCATAGGCAAAGGAAAGATTCTGCATGGTAATTTCATCGATCGGCTTGTTGATTTCCGCTCCCTCGGTTTTTACGACAGACAGCTCAAATTTTTCCCAGAGGGGCTTTGTCGAACGGATGGAAACCACCGCTTTGACCGCGTCACCAATTCCGTTAAAGAACTGCCCGCAGAGGTTTCCTACTGCAAAGATAATGCCGATAGGTGCGGCTCCGGTGATTGCCGCAAAGGTGGCAACCAGCGTCAGCACGATCTGGTTATTGCAGCTTACAAGTGACAGCAAATTCTGCACCGTACAGACGGTTCGGTTGCTCAGAAAGATCTGCTGTTCTGCTTTGTCGGAGGAAACGGCGATGCGCTCCACAACTTTCTGCCGCAGATTGCTCAGATAAAAGATTCCTCTTCCCATGATGGTATCTTTGTAAGCTTCCACGCTTTGCTCCATCGCCTGAGAGCGCCGCTGGGTCGCCCGCTCCATTGCTTTGTTCATCAGCTGTGGAACGGTAAACTGAATCACAAACAAAATCAGCGCCGCTACACCCAGATACCAACTGCTCATACTCATCACCACAAAGGCAAAAAGAGCAGAAAACCCTCTGCGGATTCCCTGAAACAGCTGTTCAAAGGCGTTTGTGTACAGCTGATCGACATCGTTTCCCAACCAGGAAACATAGGCGCCGGAATCCTTCTGATAAAACTCCTCATAGGAAAGGGACGCAAGCTTTTGGGAAGCCATTTTGCGCAGATCATTCTTGATTCTGCGCTGCATCCATGCAAGGGATAAATCCCCCAGGTATTCGGTGAGGATACACAGTCCAAACATTCCTACGGAGCCAAGCGACGCCAAAATCAGCTGACGCACGCGGTCACCCTGCGCTTCATAGGCATTGAGAATCCAGCTGAGCGAGTACCCCGCAGCAACTGCAAAAATCGCTGAAATCACCATCACAAATCCGATTCCAGTGAGCATGTTTCTGTTCTTCCGTAAAATATCCCGATATCCTTTCATCATTCCCCACTCCTTCCAAGGGTATATTCTCCCAGTGCTCCCGCCTTTACTTCCTCGTCCACCTGACGGGAGACCTCTTCAAACATTTCATAAAGCTCCGGCTGTTCCTCCCTTGTGTCCCGATGCAGTCTGGTCTTGAGATACTCTGTACCGCCTGCGCCGTAATCCAGCAGATGCCGTCCTTCCAGCCGACCCTCAAAAAAACGGCAGGTCACCACTTGTTCTATCGGTGTCATGTCATACGCCCTTGCCAGACGATGAGCTTTGAGCAGATATTCCTTTGCCCGTTCCCTGTCTCCAGCATCCAGAAAAAATTCTCCCAATGAGGAAAGGATGGTAATAACCGCCATATCTGTTTCACAAAAACCCTTATCCGGACGCACTGTTTCCAGTGTACTGATCATCCAGCGCATACATTCCCCTGCTTTTTCCAACTGCATTTTTCCGTAATAGATGCTCGCCAGAGCAACCATTGTTTCCGAAAGCTCCTCAGTCAGCTGGCGGAAAGCTTTCTGCGCATACGGCATTGCTTCCTCGTGTCGCTTCATAATGTCGCTCAGTGCCTGTGCAATGCGGGCATTGTTGATACCATTTACATTGTTTTCCCGGTAAATTTTTACCGCCTGCTCCGGCTGCCTGCTGTATAGATAGGAGTCTCCCAGCTTGTTTTTGAGCGTCCATAAGCTCAGCTCTGGATCGGTGTTCTGGCTAAACAGCTCAATCGCATGACAAAGCAGCTCCTGTCCCCGGTAAACATGACTTTTATCATTTTCCGCCCCCACATCCAGATGAAGCATTGCCAGCTGATAGACCAGCTGAAAATGGTTTGGATAGCGCCTAAGCTCCTTTTCTCCCAGCTGGATTGCCTGTTGATAGTCGCGCTGCTGCCGCAGCTTCTTTAATCTCTCCAGCGTCTGTTCAAGCGAGCTGTTCTGCCACTGATATCCCAGCAAGGCATCCACCGATACCGCAAAAAAATGTGCCAGCTCCATAATCATCGATAGATCCGGCGTGGTCGCGCCGCTCTCCCACTTGGAAACCGCTCCGACCGTCACATCCAGACATTCAGCAAGCTGTTCCTGGGTCATCCTTTTTTCCTTCCGCAAAGCACGGATATTTTCGGCAAGTTTTCCCTCCATTCTCCGTTTCCCCTTTCGCTTTTCCTTCTGGACTTATCATACCACCCGACTTTCCGTTTTAGAAGAGAACAGCTATACAATTTGGAAAGTTTTTATTTTCCTATCAGGAAAGTTCATGCAAAAAGAACAGGGCGAAAGCTCTCATATGCCTTCGCCCTGTTTTCTTATGAAACAGCATCTGCCTGTTCTTTTAAAATCGCAAACTCCTTTTTGACCAGCAAAACCGATACAACAAATGCGATAAAATCCGCAATCGGTCCTGCAAGCAATACACCAAAGATCCCCAGCCACAGCGGCAGAATCAAGATCAGCGGAATCAGGAAAAATACCTGTCTGGTCAAAGACAGCAGCAATCCTTTGAGAGCCTTTCCAATCGCGGTGAAAAAGCTGGAAGAAAGCACCTGTACCCCGTTAACGATCACCATGAACAAAAATGTCCTCATGAACAAAACTGCAAAATCAAAGTAAAGTTCCTCCCCACTTCCAAAGATAGAGATGATGGGGCGCGGGAACAGCTGGAACAACAAGAATCCCACCGCAGAAATAACAAAATTCCAGCGTATTGCCAGCAGATATGCCTGCTTTACCCGATCATATTTGCGTGCACCGTAGTTAAATCCGATAATCGGCTGAACCCCCTGTGAGATTCCTACAATGATGGAGAGCAGGATTGCGTTTGTTTTCATCACGATTCCGCAGGCAGCCAGCGGGATATCCTCCCCATAAACAGACATTGCTCCGTAGTAGGTCAGCGAGTTGTTCAATACTACCTGAACAATCGTAATGGCAATCTGGTTGACACTGCTGCTGATACCCATGGAAAGGGTGTGCAGATCATCCCTCCAGTCAGGACGGAAACATTCCTTTTCCAACGTGATGGTTTGGAATGCCCACAGGTAACGTATTGCCAGCAGGAAAGACAGAATTTGTCCCAGAATGGTCGCAAGCGCGGCGCCAAACATTCCCCACTGAAACACAAAGATAAAGATAGGGTCCAGAATGGTGTTGACCACTGCGCCCGCCACCATACAGATCATGGAGTATTTCGGGCTTCCATCCGCACGAATCAGATTGCTGATACCGTTTGTCAAAATCAAAAACGGCATACCAATTAAAATAATGCTCGCATAACTCTGTGCATACGGCATAACCTCTGTGGTCGCACCAAAGATGCGCAGCATCGGTGTCAGCAGTACTTCTCCCAACACCAGATACAAAATTCCTGCCAGAACCATCAGCGTTACACCATTTCCCGCGATCTTTGCCGCCTGATCGGTGTCTCCCCTGCCAAGACAGATGGAAAAACGTGAAGCGCTTCCAATTCCAATCAGCAATGAGATGGCAAGACAGATAGTGGACAGTGGGTAGGACACGTTGGTCGCTGCATTACCCAGATAACCGACACCCTGTCCGATAAATACCTGATCGACGATATTGTATAAGGAACTTACCAGCGTTGCTGTAATGCTTGGAACTGCAAAGCTCCGCAACAATTTGGATATCTTTTCATAACCCAAAGGATTTTCATTCATCAAACTCGTCTCCCTTACGCTCTACATCCAGTTTTCCGGCAATTTGTTTGCCTGCTCGAATCAATACATCCGCAAAAATCTTCTGTTCTTCCTCGCCGATTTCTTCCATCAGCATTGATTCTGTCCGGTCGCAGATTTCCTGAACCTGTCCGGCAATCGCCAAAGCTTTCTCGGTCGGATAAAGACGACAGGTCCGTTTGTCTTTTTCATACAATGTTCTGGTCAAAAAGCCCTTCTTTTCCAGTGCTAACACTGTTCGGACAACGTTGCTTGGATGAACATAAAAGCTTTCCAGCAAGGAATCCTGTAAAATTCCGGGATTCTCGCAGATCTTTAACAGGTACATATGCTGGCTGCTGTTGATTCCCAGAGGAGCAAACTGATTATCCAGATATACTTTGGTAAAACGGTCAGCGACTGAAATCCATTTTAACAGTTTCATTTTTTGTGTTTCCCCCTTTTCTTCTCTTCAAGAAATTACTATATCACAAAATGCGTGCGCACGCAATAATATATTGAAAGAAAAAGCAGCAGACTATTTTGTTCTGCTGCTTTTTCTTTACACAAAACATCCCTTTATTTTTCGTCACATCTTGCTCTTAACCTAGCCGCCAACTGCTCTGCCTGTTTCGCTGTTTGTTCAGATACCCGATACAACCACCTTTCGCCGCTGGTTTGATCGAGCAGCAGGATAACGCTTCCCTCTTCTCCCGCATCCTGCACCGAAAGAAAGTGTTGCAGCTCTTTGTCCGCAACGGTCAGACAGACAGAAAGCCCATGCTCTATCCCCTCACACGCTTCCCAGCTTTCGATATCAAGTAACTGTAAAAGTTCTGCCTGCTCTTCGTCAGATAAAGAAACCTGCCTTCCAAAATCGCCCGGGCCATCTTTGTCAAATCCCGCAATTACAAACTGCTCCATCTTCCAGGAATTTGGCAAAACAGATTCTGCTTCTTTAACTTCGCTTTGTTCCTCATGCGCTTCTTCCAAAGAACTTTGCAAATCATCCTGTATGCTTCGTGCACAGGCAGAAACATTCAGCAGAATAAGAAATGTCATCAGCACAGCAATTATTTTTTGATATCGCATCATAAAACTTTCTCCCCGTGCCTTAGCACGATTCATCCTTTTCTTTCATTTTACCACAACAATCGGAGCAATTCTATTGTCTTTTACAGAAAAATCCTTTTACACTCATAGATTTTTAAATGTTATTGCTTTAACACACTTTAGAAAAGATACACAAAAGCTCTTTTCAATCACAACTTATTTTAAAAGAGTTTAACAAAAGCCTTTGTTTCTCTCAAATACTGCATTTGTCTTAATAAAATGTCAATGTTAAATCCATGTAAAATCGTGTTAAATTTGCGCGTTGCATCTTGCTTTTATTTCAAATTTTGTGTATAAAATTAATAGTAAAATAAATTTTTGTAAAATTATGGAGGAAGTATTGTGAAGATAACAGATCTAATTAGCCTGCTTGGTGGTCTTGGTTTGTTCCTTTATGGCATGCAGATGATGAGTAACGGTCTCGAGGCTGCAGCCGGAAACCGCATGAAAAAAATCCTGGAAAAACTGACTGCAAATCGTTTTCTTGGTGTTCTGGTCGGCGCCGGCATCACCGCTGCCATCCAGTCCTCTTCTGCAACAACCGTCATGGTTGTCGGCTTTGTAAACTCCGGTATGATGACATTGGGCCAGGCTGTCTGGATTATCATGGGTGCTAACATCGGTACCACCATCACCGGTCAGCTGATCGCTCTGGATATCGGTGCTCTTGCCCCTCTGTTCGCCTTTATCGGTGTTGCGCTCATCGTCTTTGTCAAGAAGGAAAAGGTTCATCACTACGGTAAAATCATTGCCGGTTTGGGTATTCTGTTTATCGGTATGGATATGATGAGCTCCGCGATGATGCCGCTGCGTGATTCCCAGACCTTCATCAACCTGATGACCAAGTTCTCCAACCCTGTACTGGGTATCCTTGCTGGTGCACTGTTCACCGCCGTCATCCAGTCCTCTTCTGCTTCTGTTGGTATCCTTCAGGCACTTGCAGGAAGCGGTGTAATCGGACTTTCCCAGGCAGTATATGTTCTGTTTGGTCAGAACATCGGTACCTGTATCACAGCAGTTCTGGCTTCGATTGGTACTGCACGCAATGCGAAGAGAACCACGATCATCCATCTTCTCTTCAACATCATCGGTACCACCATCTTCACCATCGTTTGCATCCTGACCCCATTTGCTGCCTTTGTAGAGAGTCTGACTCCGGACAACGTTGCAGCCCAGATTGCAAACATGCACACCATCTTTAATATTACAACTACCATTCTTCTTCTTCCTTTCGGCACCTATCTTGCAAAGATTGCAACCAAGATTCTGCCGGACCTGCCAGAAGAAAAAAGCGACGTTATGCATCTGGAATACATCCGTCCTATTCCAATTGAAAACCGCGGTGAAACCAAGATCGGTCTTTCTGCAATCGCAGTAAACGCGATCAAAAACGAGCTGCTTCGCATGGTTAAAATGGCAAAAGAAAACGTTGATGCCAGCTTCGAAGCTGTAAAAGACGGAAAAACCACCCTTCTGGAAGAGGTTCGTGACCGCGAGGAATATATCGACTACCTCAACAAGGAGATCTCCAAATATATCTCCAAGATCATGGTAAAAGAAAGAAACCCGAAAGACTCCCAGTACATGAGCGCACTGTTCAAAGTGTGCGGCAACCTGGAGCGTATCGGTGACCATGCTGTCAACATCTGTGAATACACCAAGATGATCGAAGAAAAGAACATCACCTTCTCCAAGGAGGTAATCGGTGAAATCGCACAGATGCGCGAAATCTGTGTCAAAGCACTTTCCAAGGTTGAATCGATCGACAACGGCATCAATGTTGCAGAGATTGCAGGCATTGAGGAAAAGATCGACGAGATGACCGAACAGTTCCGTAAAAACCAGATCGACCGCATGCAGGTCGGCAAATGTTCCGACGAAGGCTGTGTCCTCTACTCCGAGATGCTCACCGACTTTGAACGTATCGGTGACCATATCTTAAACGTAGGTCAGGAAATGGCTGGCGCAGTAAACGAATAATCGCATCACACAAAAGAACAAAAAAGGACACCGAAATTCGGTGTCCTTTTTCTTTTATATAAGATTATCCTCTGAGCGCATATTTTCCTTTGATGGTCAATACTGCAACGCCTTTTTTGACAAAAGCATAGTCGAACAGGTAACCTTCCCGCTTGGAACCTTCTTCTGCCAGCTGCTGTAACTGACAGAAAATATCGCTGTGATGATAAAGCTGATAATCGCCCTTAACAAAGGTCTTTAAATGATAGAACAAAACGATCAGACCTTTTTCCTCCAGGCTCTTTAACAGCTCTGCACGGTGTTTTACCGATTCCATGCCTTCCTTTTCGTCTGTCAGATGAACTACATCCAGTGCTGTGCTGCGCAGCTCCTCTTCCCTGCTGCTTCGCAGTTCAAAGCGGCAGACAGGATAGCGGACCGCTGCATGGATCTGCTGCAATACTTCTTTTTCTTCTTCTGTGATTGTTGGCGAAACGGTATGATTGATATGAACGCTCATCGTTTCTTCCTCCTTTATTTTGATTGCTGTTTTGTACTTATCCGTTCAGGTGATTGAGTCCCGCTTTCTTTAAAATCTGCGGGTAATCCTTATAGCAGACATTTTCGTCCACATTGCCCAGGATGCCGTCCACCTTTGCCTCCCAGGTAAACTGCCACATGCCGTATGGCTTATCGAATTTGGGTGCGGACACTCCCACATGAGCAATCCATCGGTCGTAGGCATTCAGCTCCTTGCTGGAAAGCTTGGTTCGAAACCAGGAAACCATGCTGTAAAGTACCGCATAATATCTCTGTCGTTCCAGCTCCTGACAAAAGGTCTTTGCAATGGGGGTAAGGTCGCGGATCGGTTTTTGCTCCGGCGCTTCGATATCCACTGCCAGCGGCAGAGTCAACTGTTTTCCCTTCACCGACTGGAGGAAAAACTGTGCTTCCTTTAGAGAATCCAGCGCATTTGCTGCACGCAGATAGTGGTATGCACCCACATGCAGACCGGCCTTGATCGCCTGCTCATAGTTTTTATCAAATGCGGGGCTGAGATAGCTCTGTCCTTCGGTTGCTTTGAGCATAACGCCCCAAATCCCGTCTTTTTTTACGCGGGAAAAATCAATATCGCCCTGATGGGCGGATAGATCCAGTACACGAAAATTCATCTGTTCCTGCCTCCTTTACTGGATTGCGTTGGCTTTTCAGTTTTAGCCAAATGCTCTCCGTTTCATTCTATGCAGAAGAACGGATTTTCGACCTCTCTCTATCTTTCCTTTTAATCTGTAATAACTTTCTTGTTTTCTAGCATTATGTCAAAATTAATGCAACATTTGTTCTGTAAAGTTTATATCCTTTACAGATAATTCAACCCATGCGCTCCGATATCCGCAGGCAATTGCGTTCCGTTTGGAGATAAGATTGGACCACGCGGTACAATAAAACGGGATTTTTCCCTTTGCAAACACCTCTCGGGTCAATGCAGAGGTCAATGCTTTTGCAATGCCGCGTCCCCGAAACTGCGGCAGGACATCAATCCCGATCTGCCACAGCTGATCGCAGTCATCGCTGACGCCGGCAACTCCTGCAAGCTCTCCATCCTCCACAAAGCCGACCGCCGCGATGCGGTCCTTCTTCTCCCCTTCTGTGGTATAGGACAGTGCCATAGAAAGCCGGCGATCCGAATAGAGCTTTTCAATCTGCTGATCGTACAGCCATTCTATCGTAAGCCCAGGCAGGGTGATAACTTCGCTTTTGGGGTCAGGCAAAAAATATTCCGCCAAAAAGCAAACTGCTTTTTGATACTTCTGCATCTCTTTTGAAATCTGATTGAGATGCGGGGTATCAAACGCATAGAATGGATAGCGGCAGCTTTGCAGGTACTGACAGACAAAGTCGTATACCTTCTCATCCGCCACCGCCACAACTCCATTTCCATAGGAAACAAACTGGCAGAAGTGCGGCTGCGTATAATATTTTTTTGCGCCGCAAAGCGGTTTGGAAAGCAGGACGGTATTTTCCTGCTTTTCAAAATCTTCGGGTGAGCATCCGCAGTCTTTGGATGACTGCTCCATTGCTGTCCGACGTATCATTTCCCAGTTAAAATCATTGCTCAGACAGTTCAAAATGGATTCCTGCCTCCTCGCGTGCCATCTTCATCACACGGCTGACCGTATACGCAATCGAGCTGACATAGCGGTACTGTGCCCGGTTCTGCTCTGGCTGTGTGATAAATTCATAAAAGCGCTTTGCCTCATAGGACATTTGCAGATATTTGTCGGTATAGGTGCTCAGCGGCTGCGGCTGTCCTCCAACCGGAGTAAAGGTCATATCGGTCAGTTTGGAGATGCGTGGGATGTGGATGACACCGTGTTCTCCCTGAATTTCCGAGCCGATTTCTCCCTGTGCGGTTTTGGAATAGGTCAGTACAACCGTTTTGTCTGCATAATGCAGGGTCACACAGCCGCTTCCATCCGCTCCGGTAGACAAAAACCGTGCATGAGCCGACACTTTGTCCGGCATACCAAACAGCATAACTGCCGGATAAACACAATAGATTCCAAGATCCATCAGTCCACCGGTTGCCATCTTCGGATTAAAGATGTTTGGCACTTCACCTGCAAGATATGCCGGATACTTGGAAGAATACTGCGAAAAATCCAGTCTTGCCAAATGAACACCGCCCAGACGTTCCACTGCGCCCTGAAGTATCCGCATCTCCGGCAGATAAACCCCAATCAGCGCCTCCATGTAGACAAGGCCTTTTTGTTCTGCCAGCTGCTGGAGCTCCATGAGCTGTTCCGGCTCCACAGTGATCGGCTTTTCGCAGATAACGTGCTTTCCATGCTGCAAAAACAGCTTGCTCTGGCTGTAATGCAGAGCATTGGGGCTTGCAATATAAACCGCGTCGATCTCCTTATCCTCAGCCATTGCTTCCAGATCGGTGTATACCTTCTGTGCACCCCACTGTTTTGCAAACTCTTCCCCTTTTTCCTGACTGCGGGAATAGCATGCAGTATACTCTAAACCTTCTACCTCGCGGGCTCCCTTTAAAAACTCACCGGCAATCCATCCGGTACCAATTGATGCAAAACGAATTGACATACTGTTCCTCCATTATTTTTTCCGAAAGCGTTTCTTTGTGTTCATGTAAACAATCATCCATACAATCAGCAGGACATATGCAGTCCATCCTATTCCATACACCGGTCCAAATGGCAGTCCCGCCAGAATCAACAGCTCCATCCCGATTGGCAGAATACTCAGCACGATGATACATTTCCCGCTGAAACGAAGCAGCCTTTTTTCGTCCCACTTTGCCTTTTCCTCCCGGCTCATGGTGTTGTAACCTGCGAGCAGAAACCCCGCCTTCCCACCATACAGCAAGATTCCGATTACAAGCATGGGGAAGCATACCACTGCTGCTATCGTCAATCGTGCAATGCTTTCTACCATATGGACCCCTCCTTTTCAGCAGATAATCCTTCTCTTTTATCATAACACAAAAGCCCTTTTGGCTCAAGAGGATACGCTTTTCCTCTTCCAAAAGGGCTTTTTCTATCCATATTGCTTTTATAAAAACATTGTGAGCAGAACGGTAATCATTCCTGCAACACCGATTGCGATTCCGCTCATCGCGCCCTGAACCTCTCCCAGCTCCAACGCCTTGGTGGTTCCCAGAGCATGGCTGCAGGTTCCGATTGCAATACCCGCTTCTACCGGATTCTTCACGCGGAACAGTTTGATCAGCGCCGGAGCAATCACCGCACCGATAATGCCGGTCACGATAACGGCTGCAACCGTGATAGAAACGATGCCGCCCTGCTGATTGGAAATCTCCATTGCAATCGGGGTGGTAACACTTTTTGGAATCATGGATGCTGTCAGCTCATCGCTCAAACCAAATAATTTGCACAAAACCAGTACGCTGACAATCGAGGTCAGGGAGCCGGTCAGTGTTCCTGCCAGAATCGGCAGAAAATTCTTTTTGAGCACTTCCCACTGACTGTAAATCGAAAGGGCAAGTGCCGCAGTTGCCGGAGCCAAAAACATCGAGATGATCTGTCCGCCCTGCTGAAAGCTTTCCAACGGGATTGCAAATCCCTGAAGCACCGCAATACAGATTGCAATTGCAATCAAAAGCGGATTTGCAAGTGGAGAACGGGTCTTGCGGTTGATCCACAGACCGATCTCAAAGGAAAAAATACACAGTACAATTCCAAATAACGGAGAAGCATAAATCTCGCTCATCTACTTTTCCTCCTTACTAAGACGCTTTTGCCATGCAGTAACCAGACGGATGGTAAAAGCCGAAACCATAAAGGTCAGAATGGTAGTAATCAGACAGATTGCCAGCAGCGGCAGGATCTTCCCTTTCAGAACATCCATCTGTTCAATCAGTGCAACACCGGAAGGGATAAAGAAAAATGCCATGTTTTTAAGCAGAAAGTCTCCCTTTTCCCGGATGTGCTCCACCTTGAGCAAACCGCTCAGCAGCAGCAAAAACAGCAGAATCATGCTGATTACGCTGGACGGAAAAACAAACGGGAGCAGCTTTGCAATCAGTTCTCCCAACAGGCAGATGCCAAACACAATGCCAATTTGAACCAATAATTTTACCTTCACACCGATCATCCTCTTTTTTATTATCCTGGGAAAATTCCCACGGTTACCTATTATAGCACCATTGGTGAAGATGCTCAAGATTTTCTTTGTTTTTTTATAAAAAAAGTGAAGGGAATTTTCCCTTCACTTTTTGTGCATTATTAAAGTTGAGCGCTTTCCGATTCTTCGGTCTGCTGCTCGGTTGGAGCGGTTTCCTCGGTCTGTTCTGTTTCCTCGGTTGGAGTCTGAGCAGGCTCGATGGTCTGCGGCTCTGTTGTGGTTGTGGTCTGAGGTGTTGTTGTCTCCTCAATCTGAGGGATACCCGGTACAGCACCTTCCGGTGGGTCTTTGATCGCTACCAGCTGATAATGATCCTCTACCTTTTTCAGTTCATAGATCATGTATTTGCTTGGTGTCGGGTCAGACTTTTCCCCTTTGATGCTCTGCATCCACTGGTTATCTGGAGCCAAGTAGCCTACTGTCAGCTCAAAGATATCTCCGTTTCGGGAAATTTCCTCTACCTGTGGGGTATAAAGAATATTTGCATCGACCGGTACATAGTAGGTCTGGGTTTCCTCATCAAAGGAATACAGCGACAGGTAATCTTCAAAGGACTGATGGTTCAGTGTAACACTGGAGCCAAACAGCGACGCACACGCAACGTCAACGTCACTCTTTGGAACCGAAACCATGTTTCCATCACCGATACTGTATTTGTCATTGTTGCTAATAACTGCAGACCAGATGGAGGAACGGAGCAATGCCAGCTCGCCCATCTCGTTCGGGTCCTCAAACGGTACCGGGTCAAACATCAGGACTGGAAGGATGATGTCGGCAAACTCCTCTTTCTGTTTAGAGTTGTCGATCAGGCTTTCGGTTGCACGCACCCCAAATACTGCAACGGTGATGACGCCAATCAGCGCCATCAGGATAAAGAATCCTCCCAATGGGACTGCTGCCGAATATTTGCGGCGGCGTTTTTTAGCTGCTGCCTTCTTTGCGCTGTCTGTCTGCGGTGCAGAAGGCTGTTTGTTCTTTGTTTCTTTTTGAGCAGAAGGCTGTTCCTTTTCTGTCTGGTTCTCTTTTTGTTCCGGCAAATCTTCTGCTGCTGGTTCAGACACAGCTTCTGATGCAGCATCCGGTGCAGTTTCCTCCGCCTTTGGTGCAGACTCTGCTTCTGGTGCCTCTTTGGAAGCTTCCTCTACTTTAGAAGAGGTTTCTTCTGCAGCGGGTTTAGAAGACAGCTCTACTTTCTGCCAGCCCTGCCCTTTATTTGTATTGGGTTTTCTTTTTGACATCACTCAACCCCATTTCGTTATTTTTCTTCCTCCGGCTGTGATTCCTTCGGTAAAAGTTCAACCTTTAATTTCGTGATGCGCTGTTCATCCATCTCTTCGACTGTTACACGGATATAGCCGTTGTAAACAAACTGTTCTCCTACCTGCGGGATATGTTCCAACTGTTCCAGAGTCCATCCGCTTACAGTATTGTAATCGGTGTCAAAGGAACGGTTTTCCGGATCAAGCTCCTCCATCAGGTCGTATACATTATAGTCTCCGCTGACTTCATAAACAGTGTCACTCTTCTTGACCAGTTCTTCTTCAAAGTCATCGTATTCATCCCAGATTTCGCCAACCAGTTCTTCCACGATGTCCTCGATGGTAACAAGACCCATTGTGCCGCCGTAATCATCGGTGACAATGGCAAGCGGCATTTTTTCCTTGCGCAGTTTTTCCAGCAATCTGGAAAGATTCATGGTCTTATGTACAAACAGGCACTGTGTGAGCAGATTGCGAATATCATGGTCCTGACTGTTGATTTCGTCTTCCAGAATATCACGGACATGAACCAGACCGATAATGTTGTCGATAGAACCTTCATAAACCGGAATACGGGAAACCTTGCTGTCCTTTGCAAGTGCCAGAATATCTTCCCAGCTGTCCTCCACATCCAGAGTAATCATATCAACACGTGGAGTTACAATTTCCTGTACTTCAATTTCATCCAGTTCCAAAGCCGACTGTACCAGGTCGCTTTCTTTTTCTTCCAAAACGCCCTCTTCTTCAATCGACTCGACAATGTACTTCAGTTCTTCTTCGGTAACGGATGGCTTTTCACCATCTTCGCTTCCGGTAAATTTTGCCATTAAGCGGGATAATGCGTTGAGGATCGCTGCAAGTGGTTTAAAGATCACCATCAGAATACTGATAGGACCGGAAACCGTCATTGCAAGAGAATCCGCATGGCTTTTTGCGTAGTTTTTCGGAAGAACCTCACCACAGATCAAAACAACAATGGTCATAACAACTGTCGATGCCGCTGCACCCTTTTCTGCACCCAGCAGTGCAGTAAAAATCAATGTTGCAAGCGAAGCGGAAGCGATGTTTACGATGTTGTTTCCGATCAGTACCGTAGAAATCATGCTTTCATAGTTTTCTGCGATACGCAATGTTTTTGCGGCTCTCTGGTCTCCGTTTTCTGCCATGTTTTTCAGGCGGATCTTGTTGACACTGGTCAACGCCGTCTCTGACCCGGAAAAAAACGCCGAAAGCGCTACACAAATTACTACCAATAAATAAGATAACCCGCTACTACTGTCCAAAATTCATCAGCTCTACTTTCTTTGAATAAATTTTCTGAAATGGATGGGTTTTCCTTTTCAGTCTGTATTTTATTTTATCAGAATTTTTCTGGTTTCACAAGTTTTTTTGTGATTTGTTTACAGTGATTTCATAGCCTGCTGGCTTTCATCCTTGCAGCAGACCTGTTTTTCTCCCGTTTTTGCCGTTTTTTAGCCAAAATCATCGATTCTCCCCGCTTATCACCCCACCCAAAAGCACGGGTTGTCAATTCTGCTTAAATTTATCCTGCTTTTTAAAAAAACTTCCAAAAAAGCTCTTGACTATGGTGTAAGACCATAGTTTATAATCTCTTTACGTCAAGAATAGATTTCAGAACGATTTCTTTATCATATCTGCAAGAAAGGACATTAGCTATGAAAAACAAATTAAACAGAGATTTTTATCGTTATGTTCTGCCTTCCATGGTCTCCATGTTGCTCAGCGGATTCTACTCGATGGTGGATGGCGTCTTTGTCGGAAACGCAGTCGGCAGCCAGGCGCTTGCCGCAATCAACCTGGTTTATCCGGTTCAAGCCTGCATGAATGCCACCGCCTTTGGTTTGGGTGTTGGCGGAGCGGTATTGATGAGCAAAAACTTAGGACAGGAAAACTACGAAGAAGCAGATCGCGCGATGGGCAGCACCATCTCCGTCCTTTTGATTGCAGCCGCTGCTTTGATGGGAATTTTCTGGCTGACCAAAGATCTGTGTATTCAGGCTCTCGGTGCCACCGGCGCAATTGCCGACTATGCGCATGACTACATCTCCATCATCATCCTGTGCGGATTTCTCCCTGTGCTGGGCAACGGCATTACCCCACTCATCCGCAATCAGGGCAAAACGATTGAAGCTACCCTGTTCATGAGCTCCGGTCTGATCACCAACATTATTCTGGACTATGTGTTTGTATTCCGCATGAACCTGGGTCTGACTGGTGCAGCTCTCGCCACTGTCATCGCACAGGGCGTTGTCGCAGCCTTTAACCTTTCCTATTTATTCTGCAATTACCGCAATGTCTTTACATGGGATGGATTAAAGATCTCCTTCTCCCGTTTGAAAGCGATGGTCCGCATCGGTATTTCTCCATTCGGACAGACCTTGATTCCATCGGTCATCATCGTCTTCACCAACTGGCAGTGTATCCGCTATGGCGGCGATGATGCTCTGGCGGTATTCTCTCTGCTTTCCTACGTGCTTGCTTCGGTTCAGCTGCTGCTTCAAGGTGTCGGCGATGGAATCCAGCCGCTGCTCAGCTTCTACTATGGTGCAGGCAAACGTCACGAAATCCATTATCTTTTCAAAAAAGGAATCATCAGTTCTATTCTGATTTCGCTGATTACCGCAGTCTGCGTATCGGTATTCCGCGCTGAGGTCGTCATGCTGTTTGGCCTGGAAGGTCACGTTGCATCCCAGGCACAGCCTGCTCTGGTTATCACAGCCTGCGCCTTTTTGATGGTGGGCATCACCCGATGCATCAGTGCTTATTTTTATGCGGTGGAAAAGACCAACGTTTCTTCCCTGCTGGTGTATATCGAACCATGCCTGTTTTTCCCGATTGCACTGTACACTCTGCCACTCTTCTTTGAGCTCAACGGTGTATGGCTTGCCTATCCGGCAGCCCAGCTTGCCCTCGCTGCTTTGTGCATCGCTCTTTATATTCGCGTAGAGCATCGGGCAAACCGTTCGGAAAGTGCCGCAGTAGGCAGTTTCGAGATTAATCTCCGCAATGATGCTGTCAAAGAATAATGGATAGAAAAAAGGCTCTCTAACATAGAGAGCCTTTTCTTATTAAATTAAAAGCGAAAGATCAGCCACAACACCCCATAAACCACCGGCTGATGGAACAGGTAGATCCACAGACTGTTTCTGCCAAGAAAGGCAAGCCATTTGCATCGGGAACGATAAGCCCATTGAGGAAGCGAAAACCGGGAAAAGAAGCTTCCTGCCCAGAACAAAAACAGATATGGCAGCAGCGGAAAATAGTCAGAAGACTGAAAGCTGCTGTTATAAAATCCGAGGAAACAAAAAAGGTTTGTCTGATATAATGCACGCGGAAGTGTAATAGAAAGCTCCGGTGAAAAGCCAATCCATCCCGACTGAACATGATAGGTAAGCCAGAATAAGATAAGACAACCCACAAGTCCAACCGAAGCCGGAATTTTCTCGAGCAATCCTCTCACAGGATTTGCAAGCAGCACCGCAACCCCCAGAAAATGAAGCAGACCAAACACGATCAGCAAATTCGGGACAAACAGTGCAGTCACAACCGTAAACAGCATGCCCAACAAAAACAGCCGAAGTCCCCGTTTCAGATTGCTTTTGGAATAGCGGCAGCACGCTCCAGCGATAAAGATAAAGACACCGCAGATCGAAAGCTGCCAGAAATCTGCTGCCGGAGAGTAAAACCAGCCCATTCCCGGCAGACCTACCACCGCCGCCAGATCGTAGCAGATGTGGTAAATCAGCATACTGATAATCATAATACCGCGCAGCTCATCGTATAAAAGGACCCTGCCTTTTTTTGTCACCGTTTCCATCGTGTTTCCTCCTGTTATTTAAAAGGAAAAGTGCGTTTCCTTTTGATATTCCCCGTGCCATGGATTTTGCGGGCACAAATGAATTTCTCCCCGCTTTAGGTCGTAAATTACCGACCAAAGCGTATCCATCCCTTCCTCAGGCTGATATTGACAAAGAAAACCCATCTGCCCGGAAAAGAGTTTTTTCAGCCACTTTATGTCTATCTCTTCCTTTTTATTAAGACAGGAATTCTGCACCGTTTTCAGTCTTTCCTGCGAGTGAATCAGATCTGGCATCCGAGTCTGATAACAACACATCTTGTTGCTTTGCAGATGATTGGTTGCCGCCAGAAAATTCTCTTGGTTTGGAGACAGAACCTCTACCTCTTCACAGTTACATTCTATCACTGCAATTCTTCCGCTTTTATCCGCAAGGGTCAAAGTCTGCATGGAAGAAATCGGAAGATGTTTAAGTGCCTTGATCGCTTCCGGCACATCCTGGCAGTGTTCCAGCAGATATCGTACCAGCAATCCCGCATGAAGTCCCGGTTTTCTGACAGTCGGATATAAAAAGGTAAGCCCTACTGCCAGTCCATCCTCATTGACTCCATCTTCCATCTGCGTTGGTGTTGTGCTGTTTGCAAAAAAAGATTTTGTTTCTGGAAAATGAAAAACATAACTGCTGCATAAAGAAGCTGCCTGCGGTAAAAAATCGCTGTTTCTTGCAAGGTACCCGTTCTCCCCACCGACTGCAAGACAGGTGCAGCCCTGAAATGGCGGAAAGGCATAGATGGTAAAAAACCTTGTGCTCCACTCCTCCATCGCAATACCGGATGATGAACAAAAGCCTTCCATCTCTTCCAGAATCGAAGGATAAACTGTCCGGCAGATTTTCTCACATTTTGCTGCAAACGCCTTTTTTTCTTCGAGAATTCCCTGCGGGATTTGCTGTGAATCTTCAGCAGAAAAAAAGAGTCTGTTTTTCTTTACCAGATCACTGCTTCCAACCTGTTTGCCAGCTTCAAAGGGAGTAAGACCCAAATCAAAAAAATACATATCCATTCTCCTTTTTGGTTTTTCAGCCGGCGCCTGGCTTACAGGCAAAGGATAACGGATTAAAAAATTTATGTCAAGAGAACATCATGACAATATTTTCTCATTTTACTTTTCTCTCCCTCTGTGCTATCATGGAGTTAACCTTGTTATGGGAGGCTCATTCATGAACGATCCAGAGGAAGCTGTCTACACCTTTTTGCAGCAAAACAATATTTCCTATCAAACCTGCTCTCATCCAGCAGTCTATACCATCGAGGAAATGATGGCACAGAACATCCCGCACAGCGAAGCGATTGCCAAAAACCTCTTTGTGCGGGATGACAACAAACGTCACTATTATCTAATTGTAATCCGCGGCGAAAAGCGGGTGGATCTAAAACAGTTTGCCAAAACTGCCAACACCCGCCGCCTGGGATTTGCTTCCGAAAAAGACCTTTTTTCCATCCTGTCGCTGACCAGAGGCTCGGTCACACCGCTCGGCATCCTCAACGATAACGAGAAAAAGGTAACGGTATTCTTCGATCAGAGCTATCAGCATCAGCTGATTGCGGTCCATCCAAACGAAAACACCGCGACGGTTTACCTAAACGCCGATGATCTGTTTGAACTAATCAAGGCGCATGGAAATCCTATTTCCTGGCTGACGATGGATTGGTCATCGCCGGCTGATCTTCCTCCTCAAGCGGAATAAACAGCTCTGCGTAGTAATGGTCGAGATTGGTATAGGAAATCATGGGGATCTCGGTCATCAACAGCTTATTTTGCAGACAGATTCCTTCCTTCTGTGCAAACCGAAGCATAGGAGCAACATTTTCCTCCCGAAAATCCGCGTTTTTAAGCCTTACGATGCTGTGCAGTGCTGTCATCTGCGGGATGGTGTTCTGTGCCTGCTGCTGACCCAGCTGTTTTGCAGTCTCCCTGTTTAACAGCAGCATGGTGCGGACCGACTGAGGGTTTAACTTTTTGCCAAGCGGGGTGTCCCAAAGTGGAAACTCACGCGCCAATTGGCAGAAAATATACCAGTCATGATCCATGCCCAGAACTTCCTCCAGGTAGCGGTTCAGGCTGTCTTCCCGCTGTTCAAACAGAATATCGCTCTGGGGAAAGGTCTGAATATCGATACTCTCCCCCATCTCCTGAATCTTTGCCGCAATCGATTCCACATGTTCGATCCGCTTGAGCAGCTGCTGCTCGTAGCGGATCTTTTTTTCTGTTTCCAGCCGCTTTTGATGCAGCAGGTGCATCAGCTGTTCCTCATCACACTGGTCATAGATGCTCCGAATTTGCTCAATGCTCATGCCCAGTCCCCGATAATATCCGACATCCAACAGCTCCATAATCTGATAAACCGAGTACATGCGGTAGCGATTTTTAGGATTGACCTGAGGATGAACTAAGCCTTTTTTCTCATAAAAACGCACCGCATCAATGCCAAGTCCCAGCATCTGTGCGACCTGCGAAATGGAAAACATTCGATCCATAAAAACCTCCTCGCATCAAAACAGCTGTTTCGCCCTCTCAATTAGTTTTTCGGTGTGATTTTGCAAAACTTCCTGCATACATTCTTCCAAAAGCTGATTTAATATTTCGCCGACCTTTTTTCCTTTTGGACATCCCGCTTCCAAAAGCTGTCTGCCATCGATCTGTAAGTCAGAAAGAGAACAGCAGCCCTCCTTTGCTCTGGCAAATGTATCAAGCAGCTGCTGTCTGCCCTTTTCATCAAGACGATTGGAAACCAAAAGAAGGCTTAGAAAATCTTCTGTTGTCTTTTCTCCAAAGACATTTAAACATCTTCGAAAATCCACTACGGTTTCTGGCGTGTTTTTCAGGATTTCCCAGAGAGCTTCTTCCCTTTTGCTCTCTGCTTTTGGCGCTTTCAGACGCACAAGTGCGTCCTTTGCCCGCTTTCCCTGACTGTGATAAAGCCAGATCAACCGCAGAAAAGCGTCCTCAGGCAATCTTTGAATCTCATCACCCAAAACATCGAGCTCCGGGAAAATCTGCCCCCACACTTCTTTTAACGCAAAGGTCTGCGACACCCACCTTCCGCACAGTGCTTTGCACAGCTCCTCGCAGATTCGCTCGGCAGAGATTTCGCAGAGCAATTTTGCTTTGTCGCAGGCAGCTTGGCTGCTTTCCTGCTGAATGGAAAAACCCAGCACCGCAGAAAAACGAACCGCACGAAGGATACGCAGCGCGTCCTCCTCAAAGCGAAGCTTGGGGGCTCCCACACAGCGGATTATTTTATTTTTGATATCCTCTTCCCCGCCAAAGCAGTCAAGCAATCCTTTCCCCGGATGATACGCCATTGCGTTGATGGTAAAGTCGCGCCGGGAAAGATCCTCGCGGATTTCTCTGGTAAAACGGATGGCGTCCGGGTGACGGTGGTCACTGCATCCGCTCTCGATGCGGTAGGTAGTGATTTCATATACCGCTCCATCCTCAATGACACCAACCGTTCCATGCTGCTCGCCGTTTAACAGCAGGCGTTTGTCCGAAAAGATCTCCTTCATTCGTCCAGTGCCTGCCGAGGTGGTCATATCCCAGTCGTGCGGTATCTTACCCATCAGGCTGTCACGGACACATCCTCCAACAATCCAGGCTTCTTCCCCTGCCGCTTCCAGCCGCTCTATCAGGTGCAGCACCTGCGGTGGAAGCAGAATCTGATTATTCTTCATCGACAATTTTCTGGAACTCCAACAGGTATCCGTCCGGATCTGCAAAGAAGAAGGAATAAACCGGGAACTTTGGATGGCGGGCAGGCGCACCCTGTGTCTTGATTCCCAACGATTGCAGACGCTGGTATTCCTGATCCACCTGCTGTGTATTCTCACAGTTTAACGACATGCAGACACCGCTTGCCAGTGGTCTGCCGTCATCATACTGGCAAAAACCCCAGTATCCTTTGTTGCAGCTTAAAATAATACAGCTGCCCATCTCTTTCCAGACTGTCAGCCCTACCACCTCGGTATAAAAGCGGACGGTCTCCTTTAAATTGCTGACTGGTAAAAAGGTAATGCTCGATTCGATCATTTTTTGTTCCTCCTCGCATTTTATTTTTATTATACCATGTTATCCTAGCAGTTTCACCCGAATTTATAAAAAAACTCCCCTCAGATGCTGAGGAGAGTTTTTAAAGTTACTCGTGTTTGATTGCTTCCAGCGCGGAAATTTTGACCGCCCGGTTTGCCGGATAAAATCCCGAAACCAGACCGATGATAGTCGCAAAAACAATCGCCGAAATCATCAGCCATCCTGGAATGATGGAAAGCTCGGAACCCATTGCCATGGAACCGATGCCGCCCATCAGGCCGGAAAGGAAGTTTCCGTTTTCTCCGTTTAAGCTTCCGTTCGTCGCAAGGTAGTTGAGCAGCTTCGAAATTGCAAGGCTTACCCCAACTCCGGCAAGACCGCCGCAGAATCCGATCAGCCCTGCTTCCATCAAAAACACCTCACGGATATTTGCAACCTTACATCCAAGAACCTTCATAACACCGATTTCTCGTGTACGTTCATAGATGGACATAATCATGGTGTTGGTGATACCGATTGCCGCTACCAACAGGGAGATCGCCGCAAGACTTCCCAAAAACAGCTGTTGCTGCTGCATCTGTTTCTGCATCGGTTCACGAACCGATTCCAGCGAATAGGTTTCAAACCCCATTGCCTTGATCGCTTCGTCAACAGCGGACACCGCATCGATATCCGAGACCTTTACCTTAACTTGGGTGTAATTTTCCAGTCCATCGTTTCCGCTGTAACTGTTGTTCGGGTCTGTTTTGATCTTGTTGACCCGCTTATATTCCTTATATAATTGCTGCAATTCCCGGATATCCATAAAGCAGTAGTAGCTTGTTTCCCAGCCGAGGCTCGGATTGGATTCCAGCACTCCGGTCACATGGACATCTCTGGTAATGGTCGGGTATTTTGGATCTCCTTTCTCATCCTGCTCCTGCGATTCCAGCTTCATGACAATCTTGTCCTTCATCGGATTGACAAACGGGTCCGGCAGGTTTCCTTTTTCATCCGGAATTGCGCTGATGCGGTTGTTTCTCCAGCTGCGCTTGGTATCCTCAAACTCATAAGCGGATTCGCTTCCGAACATGATGTTCGCTGTCTTTTTGGGAGTAGCGCTGGCTGTCAGCAGCTCACCTTCTCTGGTCTTGTATCCAAAATAGGAAAGCGCTTCCGGATAGACTCCCATCACATTATAAAGCTGCATCTTGTACCGGTCGTTTCTTCCGGAAACAATGCTCATGTTCATATTGGGAACATTGGCAAACGGAGTGACTGCCACCACATTTTCAATCTGCTGAATCTGCTTGAGGGCACTGTCATTGAGCTTTGGTTTATCTTTGGAAGAACCGTAGTTCTGAATGGTGATCTGGGTCAGGTCGCCCATCTGTGCCAACGATTCCTCCATTGCCTTGGTCATCGCCAGTCCCAGTGAAATCATTACTACAATCGCACAGGTACCCACTACAACGCCGGTCATGGTCAAAAGTGTCCTTGCCTTGCGCCGCAGAAGGTTTCTCATGGTCATCGAAATCAGATCAAATATTCTCATCGTCGTCCTCGAATTCTGCCGCAGCCTTTCTCTTCTTGACCACACGAACCGCAATCAGGACTGCCACTACACAGACACCGCCGACCACTGCCCACATCTGCCAGCTGTTCGGGTCCTTCACTTTGTCCCAGAAACTTTCTTCCGGCAGCTGCGGTTCTTCCATTCCCATATCCACATCCATGCTGCCGGTCATCATATCATCAGCCGGTGCTTCCAGAATGGTAGTGGAGAATGGTACGCTGAGCGAGCGAACATTTCCGGCAGTATCCTCATAAGTATAAGCAATCTCGCCCTGAAGCGGTCCGGCTGTATCCGGAGTAAAGGAAAACTCAACCTCTCCCGACACACCTGCTGCAACGTTGCCGACATGCTCTACTTTGCCGGCTCCGTTAAAATCACCCACCAGTGTCGCGGACAGATTGTAAATATCGCCGCGGCTCTTATTGACATATTTTCCGGTGATATAGATTTCTTCCCCGACGCTGCTTTCCAGAAGGTCCGCAATCGGATCAACTGTGAAGCGGTCCGGCTGCATGGTCTGCACCGATACCTGCTGGGTCATCTCACCTTTTTGTCTTACCCCGTTCAGTACATATTCATAGGTAAAAGTAATATCGATCGGATGAGATTTTGCCTCTGCATTTGGCAGCACCGAAACGTTGATGCTCTTATCAAAGCTGCTGCTCTTATTGATGATTGGCAGATAGAAAACATTGGTCGAATCAACTACCTGCAAGCCCTCGCTTGGAGCGATCTTCACGATGATGTTTTCCAGGTCCACCTGCTGGCTGGTATTGACACAGGTGAAATCCAGAGAGAATTCGCTTCCTGCTGCAATCTGATCCTGTCCACCGGTAGAAAATTCCTGCAAAAGCAGATATGGTGTTTCAAACACTGCGCTGGTAGAAGTATCTCCGCCTTCTCCGTTGGAATTGCCGCTTTCACCTACAGTGGTGCCGTTGTTGGTGCCGGAATTGTTTCCATTATTGGTCGTGTCGTCTACCGGCTTGCTGGTTACGGTTGTTCCATCCGGAGAATAGATAGTCGAGATGCTCTGATTTTTGTTTTTGTCAAGCTGATCTTTGTCGCCATAACCGGAATCTGGAGCAGAACCAGTGTCTTTATCGGTGATGGTAGTCTTGTTCTTTGGTTTTGTTACGGTCAGATCCACCTTTGCCTTGGTAAAGACAAAGCTCAAGGTTGCTGTCTGGTTCTTGATATAGGTAACATCCCCGCGGGTGGTTGTCTTGCTGACATAAGGATACTGGTAGGTCAGGTTCATCTTCATCTCGTTGGAATCGCGGAAAACCACATTCGGCAGCTCGATGTCCAGATCGATGGTATCGTTGTCACCTTCCGAGCAGGTAATGCGGTTAGAAAACGCTTCGCCTGCTGCTGAACCCAAATTGTATTTTAAATAGTAGGAACTTTCTCTGGTCGATGTCATCTTGGAGTATTTTCCTGTTCCATCGCACAGATGCAGGGTAACGTCCACCCGACCATAGTTGGTCTCCACTTCCTGCCCTTTCTCATCCTGATAGATCACGCGGGTTGCGTTAAAACCAATCAGGTCGGAACCTGCTGCATGGGAAAATGTTCCAATCAAGTTTCCGTCAATATCATAAAAGGTCAGATCAGGCTGTTTATCGGTATGTACAGAAGTTTTCTTTTTAACAACAGCGGCGCTTGCCATCGTAGACAAAACGCCGCCCATTACACCAAGAACCATCAGTACTGCCATCATCAGGCAAACAAAACGGACAAATTTTTTATGCTTCATTGTTTCTCCTCATCTTCCCTTTCTTGATCGGTTATCTCTTGCTTTTCTTCCATTTCCTCCGGTTTCTCATCCACCACTTCGCCCAGCTGTTTGGGCTGTTCTTGCAGGTCATCCGGCAGCAATGCATTTACCACCTGTGCCATCTCATCGTCCTGAGAGCTTTGCAGCGCTTTTGATGCCGATGTATTTTCCGGCAGTGCTGCTGTTTCTGACGATGCCGACGGTTCCTCCGAAATCTCTGCAATCGACCGGTTCTCTCTGTCATCTACCACCTTGCCGTCAATCAGCGTGATGATGCGATCGGCATACAGTGCAAGCTCCCGGTCATGCGTTACCAGAACCAGCGTCTGATTGTTTTTCCGGCAAAGCCGCACCATCAGCTCCATGACCTCTTTGGTGGTCTTGGTATCCAGGTTTCCGGTCGGCTCATCGGCAAAAACGATCTTTGGCTTTGCCACAAATGCGCGGGCAATGCCGACACGCTGCTGCTGACCACCGGACATCTGTGCCGGTTTGTGGTGCATTCGTTTACCCAGTCCAACCTGTTTTAAAATAACCTTGGCTCGACGGTTTCGCAGACCTTTTCCGATTCCGCGAAACATCAGCGGCATCGCCACGTTTTCCAGCGCACTGTACGATTGCAGGAGGTTATAGGACTGAAAGATGAATCCGACATTCTTCTGTCTGAATTTTGCAAGCTGTCCCTCGGACAAAGCCGAAACATTCACTCCGCCAATCAGCACTCTTCCTTTGGTCGGCTTTTCCAGACCTGCCAGCTGGTTTAGCAGGGTCGATTTTCCGGAACCGGAAGTTCCCAGAATACAGCAGATCTGCCCCTTTGGGATTTCCAGATTGATTCCTCCCAAGGCAACAACCTTTTCTTTTCCCACCGGGTAAATCTTATACAGATTTTCAATCTTGATGATCGCTGCCATTCTGTCATTCCTTTCCAGATAACCTACGGGAAATATTTCCCTTTTTCTCAGTACAGAAACAGGATAGCATAACAGTCTACACTTGTCAAGTTATCTTTGCACTTTCTGTATAACATTCACAAAAAAATCGGTACAGAACGTATCTGTACCGATTTTACCTTTAGTCAAGAACATTCAGCACGATGTTGTCATCTTCTGCGCTGATCTGGATTCCTGCCGGCTGATTTGCATAGCGTTCCACCAGCAGCGAGCAGATCTTGTCTTCCACCTCTTTGCGGATCAGGCGGCGAAGATCTCTCGCACCGCCCTGTTTGCCATGTGCTTTGTGGGCGATGAGCTTGAGTGCTGCCTCATCCCACAGGCAGGTGATTCCTTTTTCTGCCAGAGGTTCTTTGAGTTCACCCAGCATCAATTCTGCAATCTTTACAAAGTCTTCCTCGGTAAGCTGGTTAAAGATAACTACCTCATCCACTCTTCCCAAGAATTCCGGACGCAAAAACTCAGAGAGCGACTGCATTACACGGTCACGGACAATATCAGATGGGGTCTTGTTAAATCCAAGCGAGGAAGCACGCTGTTCGGTTCCACAGTTGGAGGTCATTACGATAACGGTGCTTTCAAAGGAAACGATTCTTCCCTGAGCATCGGTAATCTTTCCTTCATCCAGAATCTGAAGCAGAATGTTCATGACATCCGGATGTGCTTTTTCGATCTCATCAAACAGAACAACCGAGTATGGTCTTCTTCTTACCTTTTCGGTGAGCTGACCTGCTTCATCGTAGCCAACATATCCTGGAGGCGCACCGATGATGCGTGCCACGCTGTGTTTTTCCATAAACTCGGACATATCCAGACGAATGAGCGGATTCTGCTTGTCGAACAATTCCTCGGACAGCACTTTGACCAGCTCAGTTTTACCTACGCCGGTAGGGCCGACAAAGATAAAGGAAGCTGGACGACGTTTTTTGCTGATCTGCACTCTGGAACGGCGGACTGCTGCACTGACCAGCTTGACCGCTTCATCCTGTCCGATGATGCGTTTTTTCAACGATTCTTCCAGAGAGGATACACGCTGCATCTCCGATTCCTGAATCTTGCTTGCCGGAATTCCGGTCCAAAGCTCGATTACCTTTGCAAGGTCTTCATCCGTCACCTTCTGACCCAGAGCTTCGCTTTCCAGTTCTTTTGCCTGACTTTGCAGCTGGAGAACCTTTGCCTTGTTTTCTGCCAGCTTCTCATAGTCAACATCCTTATCCTTCTGCTCTTCACTCTCGATCACATGCTGATATACCTTGATCTGGCGGTTGTACTCATCGTACTGTGCCAGCGTTTTGTTGCGCAGGTTTGCACAGGAGCAGGCTTCGTCCAAAAGGTCGATTGCCTTGTCCGGCAGGAAACGGTCGTTGATATAACGTTCCGAATAAAGTACAGCACGGCGGGCAATCTCATCGGTAACGGTGACACGATGGAACTGCTCGTAGTATTTCTTGATTCCTTTGAGCACATCAACAGTCTGCTCAATAGTCGGCTGATCTACTTTAACCGGCTGGAAGCGGCGTTCCAGCGCTGCGTCTTTTTCGATATACTTGCGGTATTCATCAAAGGTGGTTGCACCGATGACCTGAATCTCACCGCGGGAAAGTGCAGGTTTTAAAATATTGGCAGCATTCATCGAACCTTCCGAGTCGCCTGCACCGACCAGACTGTGCACCTCATCGATAAAGAGGATTGCATTGCCGATCTTGCGCACATCATCCAGAAGTCCTTTGACACGGCTTTCAAACTGGCCGCGGAACTGGGTTCCCGCTACCAGAGAGGTCATATCCAGCAGGTACAGCTCTTTTCCCTGCAGCATTGCCGGAACGGTGCCGTCTGCGAGCTTCTGCGCAATTCCTTCTGCGATTGCAGTCTTGCCGACACCCGGTTCACCGATCAGACAAGGGTTATTTTTGGTGCGGCGGTTTAAGATCTGAATAACGCGCTCGATCTCCTGATCACGTCCTACAATGCGGTCAATCTTGCCGTCCTTTGCCTTCTGGGTCAGGTTTTCGCAATGAGCAGAGAGGAATTTATATTTTTTCTTTTCACGATCCCGCTCTTTTTTCTCACGGGAAGACATTTTTTTCTCTGTCTGGGAGGACTGGGAATCTTCTTCGTCGCTCATCTCATCCTGATTGTAGAAATCCAGAGCAGCGTCCTCATCTTCGCCGTCCATTCCCATCTGCGGCATGTTGAACATCTGCATGAACGGCATCGACTGAGCGCCGCCCATATCAAAGCTGTCCCCAAAGGTGTCCATCAGACCTGCCATCTGGTCATCCATGGCATCCAGCTGTTCATCGGTAATTCCCATTTTGTCCAGCAGATCGGTCACCGGCTTAATGTTCATCTCTTTGGCGCATTTGATGCACAGTCCTTCATTGATGGACTTGTCCCCCTCCATACGGGTGATGAACACAACTGCCATCCTTTTTTTACATCTGGAACACAACATATTTTCATTCATCGATCTATATAACATCCTTTCTTTTTCAGGAAACCAACATTTATAATTCTAACAGAAGCTTCTCCAAGCTTTCTATTCATTATAATCTTATTTTATGAACAAGTCATGAAAAAGTTCTGTCTATTTGTAACACAAATGCTTTGTAGTACAACTGCTTCACAACACAAACATTGGTTAAGCAAATAAGGTCAGTGGGTCAAACGCATAGAATTTGCTTAAAATCAGCGTGTCCATGATAATTCCCTGATTGCAGTACTTCATGCTTCCGATAAAATAAAACACCAGCTTGAGCACAACGCAGATCAGGTACAGGTTCAGCGATGCCTGCAAGAATCCCATCACACCGCCCAAAAAGCGGTCGATCGGGGACAAAATCGGCGAACGGAACACAAAATGAACCGCCGAAGTCAGCAGGCGCACAAAGATTCCCAATGCTGCAAAGATGATAGTAAACAGCGCAACCGAAAGGAATCCTCGCACTGCCGGACCAATCACCATCTGTTCCAGTGCGGCGGTCACTTCAGACACACCGCCCGAAAGTGCCTGAGAAATTGCATCGGTATCCACCGCCATCCCCAAGATGTTAGCGGATATCCTAGGCAGCTGCTCCACACCAGCCTGAAGCTGAGCTACAATGTCCGAAAGCTGTCCTCCTTGGAGGTTGCGATTTAAAAATGCTGTAACCTCCGTCTTAAAAAACTGATTATAAATGATTTCCGAGCCCCATCTGGACAGGTATGCCGCGCCAAAAAAGGCTGCCAGCTGACCGATCAGACGGACAACTCCGGTGGCAAATCCACGCTGGGCGCTGTACGCGATTGTCATCAGAATAATCAGCACCGCTGCCAGATCATAGGCAAGGACTACCAATTTATCCATTCCTTGTCCTCCTTTTTATTTTCACATTCTGCTACGACGCCGGACGACGGGAAGAGAAGAAGGATTCTTCGGTCTGCTCTTCCTGCTTCTCGGTATCTTCCTTCTTATCCTCATCGTTTGTCGTCTGTGTCTCATCCGAGGATGGTGTATCCTGTGCCGGACGGCGGGAAGAATCCTGCTGCTCTTTATCACTTTCTTCCTGCGTAAATTCCGGCTGGATGTCCCCGTTTTGAATTGGAACCTGTTCCGGTCCCTGGTTTACCATTCCGTCTGGATTATCCGGATCAAACGAATCGTCCTGCTCGACCGGACTGGTTGTTTGATCCTCCTGATTTTCTTCTGTCTGGTCTTGTTCTGTCGACTGAGTTGTTTCATTCTCCTGCTCTGTCGGCTCTGTTTCAATAAATCCTTCCTCATAGACGGTTTCAGGCTCGGATTCACCGACTGTTACCTCATTTCCTTCCGGTTCCTCCGCTGCATTCTGCATACCGTTGAGGATACTCTGCAGCAGATCCAGTTCTTCCTGACTCTGCTGTTGTTCCTCTGCATCCGGAAGCTGCTGCGGAGAATGGCTTCCAAACAAGGAGAACTTGGAAGGTTCTTCCAGCGGCAGGCGCACAATCTGGGTGGTTGTCATTGCATAGATCGAGTTGCCCATTGGCTGGATGTCGTAATATGCCTCGTTGCTCTCTTCTTTCAGCAAGGTGCAATCGTATGTACTGTACTGCTGGAAGGAGGAAGCTCCCAGCACCAGAATGGTGTTGCCATAAGCCTTCACCTTTTGCAGGCTATCTGTCAAGGTGGCTGTGCCGTTGAGGGTAAAGAAGTCGGATGCCACCGAAGCCATGGTATATTTTCGATCCTGCTCATAATCGCCGAACACCAGGATAACACCGTTGTCATACATGGAAAATGCAGCCAACGACTGTCCTTTGTAATCAAACTGGCCGGTCATCCGTCCTTCCTGCGATAGGATGAATGCGCTTCGGTCGGTAATACAGCGCACATCGTTTCCGTCAAACTCCAGATCCAGAATCAGCTGATTTGCGATTTCATATCGGCATTTCTGCTCGCCGTTCTTGATGATAGTCAGCGCGTTTTTCAGCTCTCCCTGTTCTACATAGGACGAAGCGATCGCTACAGAGGAACCGTTGTCCGAGATTGCCAGCGCTGTTACGGCATTGTCCGTTTTCCAGGTGTACAGTTCACGCTGCTTGGTATCCATAACCAGAACCTGTGTCTGTGCATTTTCGGTCTGGGTCGCAATCGCAATGCAGCCATTTTCCGAAATATCGCCGCAGCGAATTGCGCTGTCGGTCGTTCCGCTGTAAAACAGGTTGTTGCGGCTGTATGCTGCATAGGTTTTGGACCCGCGGTCATAGTTTAACAGCATGGTTCCGCTGGTTTCCACCTGTGGATTGCCCATACGGTGCTGTGCACTGTAAACCTCGCTTCCGCTGGTGTTATAAAAATAGATAGTTGTTTCGTTGAGCATAACAAGGCTGCTTTCGTTCTGATACATTCCCTTTGCTTTTCCGCCAGGAGCATCAATTGGATATCCAGGACCGCCCTTGATCATATCCACTACCGAAGAAAGTCCCGCAAAGTTTGGTGTATTGACAATACTGGACAGCAGATAGGTGCCGACCAGCACCAGAGCAATCAATGCAAGCAGCTTCATGCCCCTTTTTCGGGCTTGTCTGCGCTTGAGCTCTCTAAAATCTGTTATCTTTGCCATCGTGTTTTCATCCTTCCGACTCATTCTCCGGCTTGTGCCAGTCATAGAAAACCTGATCCAGATATAATCCCCATGCCGGAGCGGTTGCTCCCGCCGCCGACCGGTCCTTCTGCTCCAGAATCTGCGGAATGCAGCCTTCCGGCTTTGTTCCGGCGGCAATTTCCAAAATGGTTCCTACCATGATGCGAACCATATTATATAAAAAGCCATCGCCTTCCACAAAGAAGGTCACCAAATCCCCGTTTCGGGTCATACCGCAATTTGTGATGGTCCGCACATGATCCTCTACCGAGCTGTTTGCTGCACAGAAAGAGGAAAAGTCGTGAGTACCAATAAAGTATTTGCATTCCCGATTACATTTTTCCACATCGATTGGATAGCGATAATCGTACTGTAAACGGTAGGCAAATGGGTTTTTGATCTCGCTGTTGTTGATCTGATAGAGATACCGTTTTCCCTTGCAGTCATACCGCGCATGAAAATCAAGCGGTACCTCCCTGCAATCGGTGACTGCAATATCGTAAGGCAGCTTTACATTGAGTGCACGTATCAGACTTTGACAGGGAATTTTGCTGTTTGTCTTTACACTGACACAAAACATATTGGCATGGACTCCACTGTCTGTACGGGAGCAGCCCTTGATGTCCTCTCTTGCACCCAGCACACTTTCCAGAGCATCCTGCAATACCTGCGCCACTGTGACTGCGTTTTTCTGTACCTGAAATCCGTGATAGTTTGTCCCCTGATACCGTATCGTCAGGAGAAGATTTCTCTGTTCCGGCATAGATTCTCCTTCTTTATTTGATCCGCCGCTGCTTGTTGTGACGGTTTTTTCTAAAAAATATCTTCCACATATCTATTAATTATACCAGATTTTTTTGATTCTGTCATTATTGCCCTTTATAATAAAACGTAAATTTACCGGAAGCTTTCTTCAAATACTCCTCTTTTTCGCCGTAAAACACAAAAATCCCCCGAAGCCATTGCGGCTCCGAGGGTGTTTTATTTTGATTAGAAACGACGATATTTGAATTTTCCAATATCGAACAGATTTCGACCGGTGCTGTCAGCAGCAACTGTTACCGGAAAATCCTTGAGCTTGTAGCGGCGGATTGCCTGATCTCCCAGTTCTTCCAATGCAACGGTTTCCCACTCTTCCACACACTGGGAAAGCAGTGCGCCGGTTCCTCCAACTGCTGTCAGGTAAACGCCTCCGTGTTTGTTGATTGCTTCATAAGCATCTTTGGAGCGTTCTCCCTTTCCGATGGTTGCAACAACACCCAGTTCCATCATTTCATTTAAATAAACATCCATGTTCTGAGCGGTTGCCGGTCCTGCTGCTCCAATTGCAGTGCCGCCTTTTGGAGCTGGGGAAGGATTGGTATAAAAGATGATGGAACGGGAAAAATCAACCGGCAGCATCTTTTCCTCTTCCAACAGATCATGAATCTTTCTGTGTGCCTGATCGGTAAAACCATATACCCAGCCGGAAAGCAGCAGATGATCCTCCACTTCCAGATTCTTTGCATTTTCTACTAACTCTTCTGTGTCCATTCTACGAATTTCTTCCATCAAATGGGGCACCACCTTTCTTTGCGCGCGCAACAAAATCTCTTGCTGTACGCACCCAAAAATTTTTATCTTTAACCTGTGTTTTCAAACGGGAAAGCACAGGTCTTTCTGTTTGCCTTGTAAGCCTGGGTGTCTGTATGTAAGGTTCAGTCCGCCCGACCCCCGACTGTTGTCCGGATACTTCAGGCTTTACCTTCTCTGCTTTTTCTGCCTTCTCTGCCTTTGCGCTGTTTCCAGACACGATATTGTCATCCGACACAGCGGCTGAACCTGCTATTTTCCCAGTGGGGAATCATATTTCTCTGCCCGCTGCTGCAACTGCATCGATTTTTGATAAACCGCTTCCCTTGCATGGGAAAGGTCGCTTTCAATCTGGTCAAATCGGCTGTTGAGCATATTGATCGACTCGTTCATTTTGCCGCGCAGAAAAGCAAATTCCTGCTGCATGCTGTCCATTTTTTCCAGGATTGCAGAGATAAACTGGTCGGTGTCCTTGGAAATTTCCTGTGCCCGCCCGTTTGCCGTATCGATGATGGATCTCGCCGTCTGCTGTGCTTCCAAGATCGCAGAGCCGATGGAGGCTGCTGCCTCATCGTATTTTTTGCTCTTGTCAGCGGCAATCTTCATCTGTCCGGCAAGCTCACGATTTTTTTCCTGCATTGCCTGAAAATCCCGATCACGCGCCTGAGAATATCTGCGCTGGCGGTCGATTTCCTCTTGGAGCAGACCAATCATTTCGCTTAAGCTTTTGTTCTTTCCTTTTTCGGTATCCAGTACACCCGAAATATGCTGAAGCTTCTGCTCAAATTCTGCGATCTGACCTTCCAGTTCTTCTCTGGAATGGGCAATCTGGCTGACCTTTTCCTGAAGCGCTGCCTCCGACTGTGCCGCAGTACGGCTCATCTCATCAATATACTTCAGCACCGCTTCCTTGTCATAACCCCAGAGATTTTTCTTAAACTCCGGCTGTTTTTCCATCCTGCTCACTCCCCATCTGTTGAATCAATGATAATTCCCATTTATTATACCATCTTATCTGAAAAAATGGAAGGGCTTTTCTACCGTGATGTGACAGGAAATCAACTATTTCATCATTCTATGAACGAAATTGACCACTGCTTCCTCGGCGTAGACTGCCGGACACCACAGGTCAGGTTCAAAGCCGTAGCCTTCCTCAAAATCGTTCTCAGGAAAGATTGTAACCATGTTTCCATAACCAACTTCAATTCTGCTGTAAGTTAATTTTGTGCTTCCGGACATATTGTTTGTTAAGAAGCCACCTGTATTTTCTCCGATAATCAATGTATTCTCAACATTACGTGCCATATCAACAAATATTTCTGCTGATGAAGCTGTCATCTTTCCTGTCAGGATTATCAATAAATTTTCATTATCCACAAAGTCATCCGGTTGAGTATAAATCAAAGTCCAAGGATCTACCACTTCTACTCCAATAAGATCCCCTATGCCCTGAAATCCTGCTGTACCCATATAAGGTTGGGTATAAACAGAAAAGAAATTGGTTGGAACAACCTTTCCTAAATAGTTTTGCCACCATTCAGATGCTAAATTTGCCTGTCCACCTCCATTAAGGGATAAATTCATAACACTTACCTTTTCTTTTCCCAATTCCTTTGCAAACTCTGAAAAATCCTTCGAGAAAACCCACCTTGAATACTGAATTGGAATTCCCTTTTTCTCGTACAAATCCACATCCCTTAATTCTGGATTTTCCTTTATTCCTTCATAGGGTTGTGCTGTTATTGTTTGTGAACTGCCATCGCTATAATGAATTGTTAAAGATGGTGGATTTTTTGTTGCTTCCTCCTCTTTTGCAAACGTAACGGGCCAATAAACAATCTCTCCTTTTCTTGTCAAAGATCGTTTAAAAAGAGAATCCAAATTATCCGCTCCATCGACCGACTCGACTACTTTACCATCTATTGTACTGTATCCGTCTGATATCTTTTGGAAGGAAATCTCTGTGAAAAAACATGGATAAAGTCCTTCTGAAATATTTTCTCCATCAATCGTAAAATGCATATCATGAATAAAAGAGAGATTATTCCGTATAATTTGCCGAAGTACATCCGCATTCATTTTGCCAGCATTTTTACAATCTGTAAGTGCCTGCTGACGCGCTGCTTCAAAGACCTTGTCTCCGCCATAAAGGTCATACAACCCATAGGTTTTATGCAAACCGTCAAACAGGAGATTGATATCAAATTCCGCCTGTTCTAATGAAAGTTCGCTATTTCCTTCTGATTTAGCTGGCTTTAAATCTTGGTTCATTGAACTTCTAAATGAAACATACTGTGAGTACTGTTCGGTACTCACATCTGGCTTTTGGATTGCCGCATGCTCTGCGTTTACCTCTGCCAGCAGCTCCTCCATCGTTGGTTGGGGAACTGTTGAGCAGCCAGAAGTCAGCATACACATCAGCGTAATCACCAAAATTTTTATCTTATGCTTCATTTTCTCCACTTCCTATTTCAAATTTTCAATCAGCTTCACTGCCAGTTCTTCTGCTTCTCCTGCCGGAACCCAGATGTCGGGATAGAAACCTCGTAGCTCCTCGAAGCAGTCGTTTTCTTCTGATAGTACACAAAGTCTACCTCCACCAACATCAATTTGGCAGCCACTATTTGGCAAAGAGATTTTTCCAGACGTTCCAACTAAAGAACCGTTACTGTTTTCTCCTATAATCAACGTATTCTCTAAATTGTAGGAATAATCTAAAAACAACTCTGAAGCCGATGCAGAATATTTCCCTACAAGAATAATCAGGAGATTATCATTTTCAATCCAATTATCCCTGCGATCATTAAATTTCCTACCTAATTTTGTATCAATATAATACCGATTGCTTGGAACTATTTTCCCTGTATACTGGTTTAGCCATTGCGATGGTATTTCCCCATCACCACCACTGTTTGAACGTAAATCTAAAACGGCAATTGGTGCATCTTTTAGCTTTGTAGCACCGTCTAAAATTTCTTCAATATATTTTTCAGCAAACTGATTAAACTGGAATACCGGAATATTTTCGTCTTCATAAAATTTGGTAATCTGATTATTTTCTGGGTTTTGCAAATCCATTTCTGTATAAATCTGATATGGCTCTGCCGTTAATTCTTGTGTATCTCCATTACTATAATAAATTGTCAATGTCTCATCACAGGTTTGCGGCGATTTCAAGGCTTCCCAAAAATCACAGTCTTTTAATAAAACTGGATAATAAACCAATTTCCCTTCCTGCGAAATGGAGCGCTTCATCAGCTCATCCAGATTATCGTACCCTTCGACCGACTCTAATTTTCTTCCATTGATTGCCTGATAACCTTCTTCTGTTTTAACAAAGGCAACCTCGTGGAAGAAAAATGGAATCTTTGTCGGGTTTGCTCTTTTCATATTGATACTGAAGTGTCCATCTTTGATAAATGCCAAATTTTCCAATAAAATCTGTTCCAGATCAGCAGCTATCAGTGTTTCTTTTGTTTGCAGTTCCGCCTTGATTGTTTCCTCTACTGCATCAAACACTTCTGCACCGCCAAAATATTCATACGGGCCATAACAATCGTGAAATGCATCGAAGAGGTAGGTCACATCCTCTATCGCCTGCTGTTGAGTCAGAATTTTTTCAGAATCATACTCTGCCGTATTTTCTTTTGGATAATATGACCACCTCAAATCCTGATCAACGAGATCACCCACATATTGTGAAGCATTCATGATACCTTTGTCTACTGCCTGATGCTCTGCATTTACCTCTGCCAGCAGCTCCTCCATCGTTGGCTGAGGAACCGATGTACAACCCACATTGGAAAAAGCCAACATTGCTGCCAAAATCCATACAAAAACTTTCTTCAACATATTGTTCCTTCTTTCGATCTACTCCATACAGAAATTTTATTTTCACCAATTCTAGCACATTACCTATAAAAACAAAATATCATTCCATGCAATTTATTTAATTTATCATTTTCTGTGCAGCACAAAAAATCCCTCTCCGAAAATCGGAGAGGGATTTTGCTATGTCTTTTAGATAATAACGACCGGTTTGATCAGATCCTTTGGTTTATCTTTCATCAGCATCAGTGCTTTTTCCATATTTTCAAAGCCTTCGAAACGATGGGTCAGCATCTTACCTGGATCAAGTCTGCCTGTTTCCATCAGAGAAGCCAGTTTTTCCATTCTCAAACGTCCACCCGGCATCAGACCGCCTGCAATGGTCTTATGACCCATACCGCAGCCCCATTCTACCCTTGGGATTTTCACAAAGTCACCGGAACCAAGATAGTTTACGTTGCCGATTCTGCCGCCCGGTTTGAGCATATCGATTGCCTGTGCAAAGGTATCATTGTCGCCGCCTGCGATAACCACGCGGTCAACACCCTGACCTTTTGTCAGTTCCATCACCTGTTTTACGATATCGCCATCGCGATAGTTGATGATGTCGGTGGCACCATATTCTTTTGCAAGTTCCACACAGTTTGGACGGGAACCAACTGCGAACAATCTGGATGCTCCGCGGATTGCCGCACCGGCAACTGACATCAGACCAACAGGGCCGATACCGATAACACAGACGGTATCACCAAACTGAACATCTGCAAGCTCAACACCATGCAGACCAGTCGGCACCATATCGCTGAGCATAACTGCTGCTGCCGGGTCAAGGCTGTCTGGGAGCAGTGCGAGGTTACCATCCGCTTCGTTCACATGGAACAGTTCACCAAACACACCATCTTTAAAGTTAGAGAATTTCCATCCTGCCAGCATTCCGCCTGAATGCATCGAATAGCCGCCCTGCGCCTGCAAAGAAGCCCAGTCCGGAGTGATTGCCGGAACAATAACGCGGTCACCTGGCTTAAAGTCTTTTACCAGAGAACCAACTTCCACAACTCGTCCAACTGCTTCATGGCCGAGAATCATGTCGTGGCGGTCACCAATGGCACCTTCCCAGACAGTATGGATGTCCGATGTACAGGGAGAAACTGCGATTGGCTCTACCAGAGCATCCAGTGGACCACAAACAGGTTTCTCCTTTTCAATCCATCCTACTCTGCCGATTCCCAGCATTGCAAAACCTTTCATGATAAAAATCCTCCTTTATTATAAGAAATTCCTAGATTTAATCCAAATTCCGGATTATTTCTGTGCTGCAATCATAACATTTCCTCTTTGGAGCGTCAAGCAGAATCTTGTCAGATTTATGACAAAGACTTAAAAAATTCATGATTCTGACATATTCTCTCTGTCATAGCCATTAGATGAATTATTTCCGTCACAACAAAAAAGTGCCGCACAAAGGCGACACTCTTTTTTTAGCAGATTCCATTTTGGATATGCTGTTTAAGATCTAAAATTTTGTGATGAATCTGCTCAATTGTTTCTTCAAACGCAGAATCCTCTTTCCCGCTTGGGTCTTCCAGTCCCCAATCCTCCCGATATCGACATGGAAGATACGGACAATTCACATTGCACCCCATCGTTATCACGATATCAACCGGCTGAATTTCCGAAATCAGTTTGGAATACTGAGAAGCTTCCATATCAATATTCCAGATTTTTTTCATCATCCGCACAGCATCCTGATTGATCTGCGGCTTTGTTTCGGTTCCCGCAGAACAGCTCTCAAAAACGTCTGAAGCAAGCTCTTTCCCCAGAGCTTCCGCAATCTGACTGCGGCAGGAATTATGTACACAAACAAAAGCTACTTTTGGTTTCACCTTTCTTCCTCCTGTTTTGCAAAAAATCCGACACCTTTTATCGGCACAATCATTCTGACAGAGGTATTATAAGCAACAGATTGAAGTTTGTCAATCTGTTGCTGTAAAAAAGATGTGCCCGAATCAGGACACATCTTTTCATTTTAATATTTCAAGTTTGCCAGAGAGATATCGGAAATAAAGGTAGAGAAGTTATACATCACAAAGATGTCGTCGAAATCTTCCTTCATCAGCTCGCTGACATTCTTTGCCATATAGCGCAGGTCCACCACGATAATCTCATCATAGTTATAGGTCAGGTATGGAATCATGCTGTTTGCATAGGAATCCTTAAAGAGTAGCAGACGGCTGGTCTTACCGTCCTGATGGTCGAGATTATGGGAGCTTTTAATCTTCACATATCCACTGTTACCCCACATAAATGCTGCATATTTATCGCGGGTCTGGAATTTACGCTCGTCCATCATGCTGTCCACCGAAAGCAGCTGGAGACCATCTTCTTCTACCATCTCTCCCAGCTCAAGCAGCTGCGGATCTTCCTTGGTGTTTGCAACAAAGGCAAACTCATCCACCGGTACATCATACCAGGTGATGGTATCCGAATCCTGTCCCGGACGTTTTGCCTTGGAATAGAAGGTTCCGTAAAAATCCTCCACCTTATTTTCTTCCAAATCAGAAAGAGAAACCGGCGTCAGTCCTTTTTCCTGACAATATTCCACATAGGCATAATAAGCACCCAGCGTGGTCCAATGATGGTCGGTGTGATAGTAGATATACTCATCGCTGTGCTCTTTGAGTGTCTCTGTAAAATCGATCACTTCAAGGCTATTATCCGCCTGAGACAGGGTATCGTAGATCTGCTGCGTATACTTTTCCTGATCTGCAATCGGCAGAGCGTATGGAACCTTATCCTCCAAAACAGGATAGGAGTTTGGTACGATGGACAAAGTCACATCCTTATCATACATTTCCAGAAAAGCCCGAACGTTAGCTACACTTCGGTCAAAGGTGCGTTCTGCCACAACATTGGTTCCGGCGGTGCTTGGTTTTTCTTCTACAATCTGGAGCTTTTCCATCAGGTAGCCGTCTTTTCCATAAACAACACCATGACTTTCGGTTCTTCCCAGTGTCATATCGGCGGTTGCCTTCATGGTGATCCAGTCATCACGCTTGACAAACTGATCGTTGATGTATTTTACATATTGATTGCCAAAGGTTCCGTCCGAAAAGCTCTGCCAGCTGAAAGTCGGTTTTTGCTGGAGAACCGTATTTTCAAACTCGGAATAGTATCGGTCCGCATTAAAGGTATCGACAAAAAACATCCCCAGGACAAAAGCAAAAAACAAAATTGCCATTGGATATTTTAAGATTGTTTTCATCTTCCGTCCTCCTTAGAAGTTAAAGTACAAAAATGGGCTGTAGGTCGAATCGACCATGAAGGCAACCGAAACAAGCAGTACCGCCGACAGGAACACGGTGCGGATGATGCGGTTTTTGCCGATGGTATCCGCTGCGATCTTGAATACCGGAGTGGATGCCAGCACACACAAAACAAAAACAACTGCATAGTCACGCAGATAATAGATCCAGTCGATGCCGCCGTTTAACGAGAACATTCTTACAAACAGCTCACCTAACAAAGACATATCCGACAGAGCAAAAATTGCCCAGCTGATCATTACCAGGAAAATCACATAGATGTGCGACAAAATTCTGCTCTTTTCCAGATGCTTTAACAGGAAGGTCTTTTCGATCATCAGAAGAACAAAGAAATACAGTCCCCAGAAGATGAAGTTCCAGTTTGCACCGTGCCAGAATCCGGTCAAAAACCACACTACAAAGATGTTGAAGAAGTGGCGGGAGCGTTTAACACGATTGCCGCCCAGCGGGATATAGACATATTCCCGAAACCACGAGCTGAGGGTAATGTGCCAGCGGCGCCAGAACTCGGTGATACTTTTGGAAATATATGGGTAGTTAAAGTTTTTCGGGAAGTAAAAGCCCAGCATTCTTCCCAGACCGATCGCCATCAGCGAATAGCCGCTGAAATCGAAATAGATCTGGAAGCTGTATGCCAGTACGCCCAGCCACACAAGCGGAGTGGAAACATTGGAAAATCCCAAAGTCTGCACCTCGGTCCACAAAGAGCCGATAGTATCTGCAAGCAGAATCTTGCTTGCAAGTCCCATGATGAACAGTCCCACACCCTCCTCAATCTGGGCAAGGGTAATCTTGCGGTTCTTTAACTCCTTGTTGATGTCCGAATACAGGACGATAGGACCTGCAATCAACTGTGGGAACAGTACAACAAAGGCGCCAAAGTCGATCAGGTTGTGCTCCACCTTGATTTTGCGCTTGTAAACATCGATGGTGTACGCCAAAATCTGGAAGGTATAGAAGCTGATTCCCAGCGGCAGATGGAATTCCGAAGAATCCAAAAGCGGCAGCCCAATGCCAAACAAAGCATTGATATTGGAAAGGAAAAAGTTTGTATACTTAAAGAAAAGCAAAAATCCTAAGGTTACAACAAAGGCAACCCAAAAACAAATTTTTCGGATCTTTGGTTTCTCATCATATTTTTCCATCAAAAGGCCGGCAACATAGTTCACACCGATGGAAATAAGCATAATCGGGAAAAACTTTGGTTCTCCCCAGGTATAGAAAAACAGGCTTGATAAAAACAAAACCGTATTTTTCAGTTTAAATGGTACCAGATAATAAATCAAAAAAACAATTGGAAGAAAACGAAATAAAAACAGCAGACTGCTGAAAACCAAGTTCTCTACCTCCCTGATAAGATTTTGTTTCCCCTTTCCCAAGATACAAAAATTAAGTATCTTGTCGGAAAAGGTTACCTATAAAGGGTATCAGATTTTACGCAAAATAGCAAGACAGTTTTTAAGAAATGCTTACGTGACAACCTTCCCTTCATAAAGTGGCTGCTTTTTTGCAATTTATTCCATGAAAAAACAAAAGATTTGGGATTTCTGGAAAAAAATCCCTGAAGCAGTAACTTCAGGGAAGAAAAGATATTGTGATCAGATCATCTTTGGAAAATAAATATTGATGACAATGACCAGTGCCAGGCACAAAAGCATCACTGCAAGTGCCACAAAGTCTCTTTTTGCATATTCCAGCTGCTTCATGCGGGTACGTCCCACACTGCCTCGGTAGCAGCGGCACTCCATAGCCAGTGCAAGTTCATCTGCACGGCGAAATGCCGATACAAACAGCGGAATCAGAATCGGGATCAGCGCTTTTGCTCTCTGAGTCAGGCTGCCGGTTTCCATGTCAGCACCTCTTGCCTTCTGCGCATTCATGATCTTATCGGTTTCCTCAATCAAAGTCGGGATAAAGCGCAGAGCAATGGTCATCATCATAGCAATCTCATGAACGGGAACCTTCACCTTTTTAAGTGGACCCATCAGTACCTCGATAGCATCGGTCAGTTCAATCGGAGAGGTGGTATAGGTCAGCAATGAGGTTCCTGCAATCAAGCACATGATGCGCACCGCCATCATAACTGCCATGGCAACGCCTTCCGGATAGATATGGATAAATCCAAAAGATACTAACGGTTCACTTGGTCCTGTCATAAAAAACAGGTTTAAGACTGCGGTGAAAATGATAATCGGCACCACCGGTTTTAAGCTTTTAGCCACCATTTTTGCCGAAATTTTGGAGATCATGTACATCATGACCACCATCAAAATACCAAGCAGCAGTCCGAGCGGACGGGATGCCACAAACAGAATTACGATGTACAGCACCGACGCGATGATTTTCATGCGCGGGTCCATCTTGTGAATGAAGGAATGTCCCGGGAAATACTGTCCAATGGTAATATCTCTCAGCATCTTACATTCCTCCCTTCTTCTGTTTTGCTTCCTGCTCTTCAAACAGGCGAAGTACCTGCTGTTTTGCCGCCTGGATGGTATAGGTATGTGGATCGACCGGATAGCCCATATCTGCCAGGCGCATGAAGATTTTGGTTACCTGCGGAACTGCCAGACCCATCTGCTCGATCTCGGAAGCATGCTCAAACACCTTTTCGGTGTCATCATACATAAACACTTTGGACTGGTTCATGACCAGAACCTTTTTGGCAAATTTGGCTACGTCCTCCATGCTGTGGGAGACAATCAGAACGGTATTTTTCTGATCCTGCTGATACTCCTGAATCTGTCCTAAAATGCGGTCACGACCTTTTGGGTCCAATCCCGCAGTCGGCTCGTCCAAAATCAGCACCTTTGGATTCATTGCCAAAACACCTGCAATCGCAACGCGGCGCTTCTGACCGCCCGAAAGCTCAAACGGCGATTTGTTCATCATCTCTTCGGTGACATTAACAAATGCTGCCGCCTGACGAACCCGCTTGTCCACCTCTTCCTCGCTCAGTCCCATATTCTTTGGACCGAAGGCGATATCCCGGTAAACTGTTTCCTCAAACAGCTGATATTCCGGATACTGGAACACCAACCCAACCTTAAAGCGGATTTCGCGCAGCTTTGCCTTGTCCGCCCACATATCTTCCCCATCGATATAAATTTTGCCGGAGGTTGGCTTTAATAATCCGTTTAAATGCTGAATCAGGGTAGATTTTCCCGAACCGGTGTGTCCGATTACACCGACCATCTCCCCTTCTTCGATCGAAAGGTTGACATCCTGAATTGCCATCTTGACAAACGGAGTGCCTTCCGAATAGACATGGCTCAAATGTTCTGTCCGAATGACTGCCATCTTGTTACATTCTCCTTACTCTGCGTGTTTTATCAAGTACCGTTTCCATTTCTGGAATACTGTCTTATTCTGGTTACACGATCTCCTGCGAACAATCCTCAGTTTGCTGTTCCGGCTTTGCAGGCTTGATTCCCTTGCGGCGGAACAGGGTGGTAATCGCCTTGATGCATTCATCCTCGGTCAATACGTCTTTTGGCAGATTATATCCTTCCTTCAAAAACTCATAGATCAGCTCGGAAGTCTGCGGAACATCCAGACCCACTGTTTTGAGCTCCCGAACATTGGAAAATACCTTCTTTGGGGTATCGTCCAGAATGATCTTGCCCGAATCCATCACGATGATACGGTCACACAGTGCCGCCTCATCCATATAATGGGTAATCAGCACGATGGTGATTCCATATTCCCGATTTAATTTCTGGATGGTCTCCATAACTTCGCGGCGTCCTCTTGGGTCGAGCATTGCAGTCGGCTCGTCCAGTACGATGCATTTTGGACGCATAGCAATGATACCAGCAATCGCAACTCGCTGCTTCTGTCCACCCGAAAGTCTGTGCGGTGCATGTTTTTTGTATTCGTAGATGCCGACATCCATCAGCGCGCGATCGACACGTTCCCGCATTTCCTTTGGTGGAACTCCGATATTCTCCAGACCAAATGCGACATCTTCCTCCACCACAGTGGCAACGATCTGGTTGTCCGGGTTTTGGAATACCATGCCGACTTCCTGACGGATATCATACAGCTTTTCCTCATCTGCGGTATCCATCCCATCAATATAAACCTTGCCGCCGGATGGAAGCAGAATCGCGTTGAGATGCTTTGCGAAGGTGCTTTTTCCCGAGCCGTTATGTCCCAGTACCGCAGTCAGTTCGCCCTCATGAATGGTCACATCCAGATCTTCAAACACGCTGACCGGCTGCTGTCCTTCTTCCACATGGTAGCTGAAGCTGATCCCCTGTGCTTTGATAAAATCATTCATTCGTGTTTTTTACCACCTTTTTTTGAATTTGAAGATGCAATCCTTTCTCAAAAAGGTTTTGCTCTCCACCCATTCCAGCTTGTCCTTTGTTCAAAAGCTGGATTTCACTCTGCCAAATTTGTTCAAATCTTCCATTAGTATAATCAATTTTACCCGGAAAGAAAAGGGGGTTGAGAAAAATTTATTCCTGTTTACAATTTTTTTAAAAATATCACAAAAAACACCGTACCTCCTGCAAGAAATACGGTGTTTTTCTGTTTTTATTTTTCCCAGATTGCGGTGCTGCCGCATGGAAGCACATAGCCGCTCTGGCTGACCGGAAGTCCGATCTCGGACGAGGATACCTTTCCCTTATGCTGCTTGCCGACTGTCACACCAAGGATATACTCCATAACGGACGGAGAAAGTCCGGTTGTATAGGAGTTTAACAGGAAAAACAGCGGATCATCCGACAAAACCTGTGCACAAAGCTCGACCAGATCATAGATCGAGTCTTCCAGCTTCCACACCTCTCCGCCCGGGCCTCTGCCGTAGGAAGGCGGGTCCATGACGATTCCGTCATAACGATTGCCGCGGCGGATCTCGCGTTCAACAAACTTTTTGCAGTCATCCACAATCCAGCGAATCGGCTTATCCTGCAAATTGGAAAGCTGTGCGTTTTCTCTTGCCCATGCAACCATTCCTTTGGAAGCATCAACGTGGCAGACCTTCGCTCCTGCCGCAGCACAGGCAAGGGTAGCACCGCCGGTATAGGCAAAAAGGTTCAGGACACTTACTTCTCTGCCGGCATTTTTGATCTTATCCGCCATGAAATCCCAGTTGACTGCCTGCTCTGGAAACAGTCCGGTATGCTTAAATCCGGTCGGGCTGATTTTAAAGCGAAGCTGTTTATATTCGATGGTCCAGTGGTCGCGGGGCATATTTTTGATTTCCCATTTTCCGCCGCCGCTGGAGGAACGAAGATAGCGGGCATTGGTCTTTCTCCACACATCCCCTTTTGGGGTGTTCCAGATGACCTGCGGGTCCGGACGGGTCAGGATGACGTCGCCCCAGCGCTCCAGCTTTTCTCCGCCGGAAGTATCAATTACCTCAAATTGTTTCCAATCCTTTGCAGTCCTCATTATAGCCTAACCTTTCTACGATTGTCTGTTCCATATCCTCTGCGATGCGTTCGATCAGCTCGATCTCCGGTCCCTCTACCATGACGCGGATAACCGGCTCGGTGCCCGATGGACGAACCAGGATACGGCCGTTGCCGTTCATCTGTTTTTCCAGCTCTTCCTGACGTCTGAGCACACCTGCATCGATTTTAACCATCTTTTTCATTTCTTTGTCTGCACGCAGATTTCTCATTACCTGCGGATAAACCTTCATCAGAGAAGCGAGCTCCGAAAGTTTCTTTCCGCTCTTCTTCAGTGCAGACAAAAGCTGTACTGCAGTCAGCTGACCATCTCCGGTTGTCATATACTCGCGGAAGATGATGTGTCCGGACTGCTCACCGCCGATGCAATGACCGTGTTCCAGCATATTCTGAAGCACATAACGGTCACCGACTGTTGTCTTCTCAACATGGATTCCTGCTTCTTCTGCAAATTTAAAGAAGCCCATGTTGCTCATGATGGTAACAACAGCGGTATTGTTTGCAAGGTGTCCTTCCTGTTTCATCTGGGAAGCAAAAATTGCGATCAGGCGGTCACCGTCAACCAGCTCACCGTTTTCATCCACTGCAAGGCAGCGGTCAGCATCGCCGTCAAAAGCAACACCCAGATCATATCCATTTTCCTTTACATATTTTCCCAGCGCTTCAATGTGGGTCGAACCACAGTTATCGTTAATATTGATACCATTTGGTTTGTCGTTTAAGATGGTGACATCTGCACCCAGCTTCTGGAAAATTTTTGCAGCGGTTGCCGAAGCGCTTCCGTTTGCACAGTCTGCTGCTACACGAAGTCCGGACAGGTCACACGAAACGGTAGAAACGATATGGTCAATATAGTCTTCCACCATATTTTCACCGCTGCGGATGGTACCAAGTTCATCATTCCATTTTAAATCGTATGGAAGAACATGGTCGAGGACAATTCCCTCAATCTCATATTCCTCATCGTCGGTCAGCTTAAATCCTTCCGAGCCGAAGATCTTGATTCCGTTAAACTCATACGGATTGTGCGATGCCGAGAGCATGATAGCAGCATCTGCATCGCTGTTTTTTACCAGATATGCAACTGCTGGAGTTGGTACGGTGCCCAGTGTGACAACATCTGCTCCCACTGAGCAAAGTCCTGCCGAAATTGCACTTTCCAGCATATCGTGAGAAATTCTGGTATCATGTCCTACCAGAAACAGCGGGCGTTTTTTCTTGTGATCCCTTGCAACCACCATCGCTGCCGCACGTCCGATATCCATTGCCAAAGTACAGCTGATTTCGGTGTTTGCAACGCCGCGCGCACCATCGGTTCCAAAAATTCTTCCCATAGGGTTTCACTCCTTTTGTTTTATATTTGATTCGTATTTTCAGTATATGTACGTTTTTTGATGCACTTTCCTTATTTTCCTTCAAACGAATGAGTGTGCTAACACATCTATCCTCAAACAAACAGCATAGCCAGCTTACGCTGGGGTACTCACGTACCACAGCATCGAAACGGTATCCAGTCCCGAACGATTTTATATTTGATATTGTGTTGGGTCTGCTCGCCCCAAACCCCCGCAAACTTTTGTGTACAAAAGTTTGACAAAAAACTTCTGTTTTTGTCAAATGGCAGCTGATGATTGACAGAACCCGTACTGCGCGGGCACAAAACTTTCTTATTTACTTTCTGCTAACTGCGCGAATCATGTCCAAATTCAATTTGTTCAAAACGAAGCTGCATCTCGTCTCCCATCGGACGAGCAAGTCCAAGATGGTCATACGCAAGTGGTGTAACGCATCTTCCGCGAGGAGTGCGTACCAAAAAGCCAATCTGCATCAGATATGGTTCGCAGACATCCTCGATAGTAACCGTCTCCTCCCCGACCGCAGCAGCCAGTGTTTCTACACCGACCGGACCACCGCCATAATTTCGGATGATCGTCTTGAGAATGCGGATATCGTTAGAGTCAAGCCCCAGTTTATCAATTTCCATCTTGTCCAGTGACACGTCTGCAATCTCCCGGCTGATCTTTCCATCACCCAGTACCAGTGCATAGTCACGAACCCTCTTCAGCAGGCGGTTTGCGATTCGAGGTGTACCGCGGCTTCGTCTTGCAAGCTCGAGCGCTCCTTCTTCCTCACATTCCACTTCCAGAATTTTCGCACTTCGGGTGATGATCTGGCAAAGCTCCTCCGGCTTATAAAGCTCCAAACGAAGCAGCATACCAAATCGGTCACGCAGCGGAGAGGTCATCTGACCAGCGCGAGTTGTTGCACCAATCAGGGTAAACTTTGGCAGGTCGATGCGGATGGAGCGTGCCGATGGACCTTTTCCAATGATGATGTCCAGTGCATAGTCCTCCATCGCCGGATACAAGATTTCCTCGACCGAACGGGAAAGGCGGTGGATCTCGTCGATAAATAGGATGTCCCCTTCACTTAAATTAGTAAGCAGTGCCGCCAGATCTCCCGGCTTTTCAATAGCTGGACCGGAGGTTACACGCAGATTGACCCCCATCTCGTTTGCCACGATACCGGCAAGGGTTGTCTTACCTAACCCCGGAGGGCCATACAGCAGTACATGGTCAAGCGCTTCCCCGCGCATCTTTGCCGACTGCATAAAGATCGACAGATTTTCCTTTGCTTTTTCCTGTCCGATATATTCCGAAAGGGTCTTTGGTCTAAGGGAGGTCTCGACATCGGAATCTTCCATTGAGGTATATTCCGGAGCGATAATCCGGTTTTCAAAGTCCATCTCATTTTCCAGCATATCCGTTTCTCCTTCCCATTTTTATCCGAAGAATCAAAACACAAAATCCCCTTCGGTTTATCTTGAACCGGCAAGTTTTTTCAGTCCTGTTTTGATCAGGTCCTGAACGCTGGTCTCTGCCGGCTGGCCTGCAATTGCGCGGGCAGCCTCGCTCTGGCTGTATCCCAGAACGACCAAAGCCGACACCGCCTCGGCGATATTTCCGCTGCCGGACGCCAGCTGATCGCTCACCTGGCTTACCTGCTGAAGCTGCTGGCTCAGTTCCTCATTTTTGACTTTATCCCGCAGTTCCAGCAAAATTCGTTCTGCCAGCTTCTTGCCGACACCCGGCGCGCGGGTCAGGCTTTTGACATCCTGCGAAACCAGACTCAGCATCAGCTGATCCGGTTTTAGTTCGGACAAAATTCCCAGTGCGACCTTTGGACCTACACCGGAGACGGAGGTCAGACGGCGAAAACAGTTCTGCTCTGCAATGGTGGCAAAACCAAAGAGGTCGATTGCCCCTTCCCTCACATTCATGTAGGTATAGAGCATTACCTCCGACCCCTGAGCAGGCAGCGCATTGAGGGTGGTTCGGGTGGTGCTGCAAAGATAGCCCACTCCGCCGCACTCGATGACAGCGGTATTTTCCCCCACATGAATCAGCTTTCCTCTTAAACTATAAATCATGGACTGCCCTCCTCAGTTCCTGTTCATATCGCTGGCTGTAAGAAAAATTGCTTCCTGCACAGTGAGCATGGCAGATTGCCAGTGCCAGTGCATCCGCAGTATCGTCCGGTTTTGGCACGCAAGGCAGACGCAGCAATGTTTTGGTCATCTCCATAACCTGCCGTTTTTCCGCCTTGCCGTAGCCGACCACCGACTGCTTGACCTGCATCGGGGTATACTCATGCACCTTGAGTCCATGCATGGTAGCTGCAAGCAGGATGACCCCTCTTGCCTGTGCCACATCAATACCGGTGGTCTTGTTGTTGGTGAAATATAACTTTTCGATGGACAGAACATCCGGACGATATTTCTGCAAAACGGTGTTCATATCCTCATAAATCATCTGGAGTCTGCGAGGAAAATCCATTCCCGCCGGAGTGGTGATCGCACCATATCCGCGGATGGTAAAGCGGTTTCCCTGATATTCCAAAACGCCCCAGCCTACAATGGCATAGCCAGGGTCAATACCCAGTATAACCACACGCTTCCTCCTCCTTTTTCTTTACATACTTAGTTATTATATCATATTTCTTCTGGTTTCACAATAAGTGGTATCCTGGTATTTTTGCTGTTACTGTATTTTCTGCTTTTGCAGCATGATGCGCACAATTTCCTCCTCGGTCTTTTCCATACCAGGAGAAGCAATGCGCCCCATGTTTTTCATGGTTTCTTCCGGGGTCGATCCATTGATTCCATGGATACTCTCGATCATAATAAAGGACTTTGCCAGATTGTTTGCGCGCCACATAGCATCCACCGCAGCCAGTCCTTTCATCACACAGCCGTGGTTTCCTCCGTCACAGATCATTCCGGTAATTGAGCTTGCCATGTTGTTGATGACCGCATGGATGCGTTCTTCCCGCTTTTCTGCACCATCTAAAAATGCAAGCCCGCACGCCGCACCGGTTCCCGCAGCAATGGCACATCCGCAAAATGCCGACAGCTTACCGGAATATTCCTTGATGTACATGCAGATCAGGCAGCTGAGCGCCGTTGCCCGCAGCAGCTCTTCTCTGCTGCAGTGTCTTACCTGATACACTGCATACAGCGGCAGGGTCGCAATGATTCCGTGCGCACCCGAACCGGTCACACTCATAGCCGGATGCTCCAGCCCTAAAACTCTTGCTTCAATTGCACCGCCACAAAGAAGTGCCGCTGTTTTCTGCTCGTCTTGCGAAATGATCTTGCCCCCATTTTCTGCAAGAAGACAAGGAGCACAGGTCGGTTTCGGTGAATCAAGTGCGGATAAAAACAGCTGGTTATTCATCTCATGCGCCTGCATCAAAAAGTCAATTTCTTCTGCTGGAACTGTCTGCACATAGTCAAGCAGCTCCCGAACGGTATAACGATGAATCACTGCCTGTTTTTCTTCTCCGTGCTTTTCTTCTTTTTCATCTTCCCAGATTGTTTTCTCACAGTATAAAATCCTGCTGACATGGGTGTGCGAACCGGTGATGATGACCCGAACGGTTTTTCCATCCTTTCCGGTGACCAGTGCATCAATCGAGATGTCCGCCGAAATTTCTCCCAATTCTACGGTAACCTTTCCCTGAGAAATCAGCTTTTCCGCTTCCCTATCCATCTGATGAACGGTGGACAGGCATTCCAGCAAACGACTTGGATCTGCCCCTAAAAGCCCAAGTGCTGCGGCATATTCATTTCCCAAATGCTCGCTGTTTGGAATGGCACAGGTAAAGGCGTTTTTGTAAATTCCACTGTTAAGAACAACCTTCACCCGTTCCGGTATGCTGTCTGGACTTTGTTTTGCAAGCTGCTGCACAGCCAGACTGACCGCATAGGCAATTGCTCCCGGTTCGGTTACTCCTAACGCAGGCTTTAGGTCATCTTTCAGAAGTTTCGTGAGGATCTCCTGTTTTTCCATCCTGTCATCTTCCTTTCCCTTGTTCCCTTTTTCCAATATTTTTCTATTATATCATATCAGGCAACAAAGTAAATGAAAAGTAGATGATTCCTTTATATCGTAAAGTTTAATATTGTACTTTGATAGATTTGTATTAAAATTTTTATTTTTGTATTTTCTTTTTGTTGTTTTGTGCTATAATGGAATTATAGAAGGGGGTGTCCTTATGAGTAAAAACCAGAAATTTGTAATCACGATCGGAAGAGAACGCGGCAGCGGCGGCAGAATGGTCGGCAAAGAGCTTGCCAGACGCTTTAACATCCATTACTATGACCGGGAAATTCTTGCCTGCGCTTCCAAAGAGCTGGATGTGGACGAGGCATATCTTTCCAGCATTGATGAACGCTCGATGAACTTTATGCAGAACGTTTTCCCTGTCGCTTATGGCGGCAACAGCCTTGCATTTAACTATGTCACCACCGAAGCGGAACTGATCGGTGTACAGAGCCGTTTGATCTGTGAGTTTGCAAGTACCCGCAGCTGTGTAATTGTCGGCCGTTGTGCTGACTATCTGCTCAGGGACAATCCAAACTGTATCCGCATTTTCCTCTATTCGGATATGGAAGACCGCATCGACCATATTGCGGATATCTATGGTGTCAGCAAGGAAGAAGCCCGCAAGAAAATTAAAAAGATGGATAAGGACCGCGAAAAATATTATCGCAGCGTAACCGGTATGGACTGGGGCGACTCCAGAACCTATGACCTGTGCCTGAATACCTCGCTGCTCGGCATCCAGAAGAGCTGCGACCTGATTGAAGAAGCCGTTCGCATCTTCTTAAAAGAACGCGGCATCGATCCTGATGCAAACAAAGATGCAGCTGTAAAATAAGTTTCAGATGATAAAAGAGCCTGTCAAATGACAGGCTCTTTTCAGTTTTCTCTTCCATTCTCATGTATGACAGGGAATTTATATCCTACTCTTAAATAAAGAATACAGCCAGCTTACGCTGGGGTACTCTCGTACCACAGCACTGACTGCCCCTATTCTATTTATTCTGTTGAGTGTCACAGGGGCGTTGCCCCCGTACCCCCACAAACTTTTGTGTACAAAAGTTTGACAAAAAACTTTATTTTTTATTAGCTATCCTGTCTTTGCGGCGGAGCCGAACAGTGTCCAGCTTCAAGCTGGCGTCTTTGCGCCGTAGGCGAACTGTTCGCGGGTTCAACCCGCCGCCGCGTGCTGAAGCTGATATTTTCTATCTAACCCAAGCGCGAAACAGCGTCCAAGCTCAGTTGGGCAATGTTTTACTTTTTACTAAAACAGGCTTGGTGTTCATTGCCCTTGAGAATGTCGCTTCACTCCATTCTCCAACGAGCGAGTGTGTTAACACGAGCGATTGCCGCGTGCTGAAAGTACAGCTTTCCGCTTAACCCAAGCGCGATAATGGGTCCAGGCTCAGCCTGGTGCCGCCCCATTCAACAAGGACAAAACCTTTCCGCTCAAAGCCTGTTAATTTTTGCTCTGGCAGCTTTTCAAATTCGGCACGATTGGTGTCGTCCACCTTGGAAATCAGCATCTGCACACGAAGAACACTGTCCGGTTTCGGTGTGACGGTCAGCTTAGCGGCATCGGTATACTGCTTGCCCGTAAAGGTGACAAAGCTTTCGCCGTTTTCCTGCAATACTGGCAGCCAATAGGTGATAAAATCATTCTGCTCGATATCATTTAAACCTAAGATCGTGAGTTTTTCTTCCAGAAATTCCCGCGCATCCTCAGCTTTGACAAAGAATCCACTTTCCTGTTTCCAGTCAATATCCGCTACCCCTTCCCAGAACAGATAGCGATAGTTTCTGCCCTGCGCATCGGTGAGCGTTCCATCTGGAGCAGCAGTTACCTTCCATGCACAGGAGGAAGTCGTGTTCTTCGGATTTTCCGGATAAACCGAGGTGAGTGTTCCGTTAAAGTCCAGCTGCACCGAAACTTCGGTTTCCTTCTCTGGGTAAAGGTAAATTACCGGTTTTGCTGTAGAAGGATTTGGCTTGTATTCTCCGTCTTTCTGATTTTGAATCAGCTGTTTTGCATAGTCTATCAGTCGATCAATCGATACTTCCCTTGTGGTGTATTCCAGTACCTGCTTCATGTCCGAGGCATAGATTCTCATTTTACCACTCAGCAGCTGGATACGGTAGCTGACACCGCTTGTAAATCCAAGCTGGAACTCTGCATCCGGACTCTTCCAAACAGAGGTCGTTGTACCCAAAAATTCTTCAACCGCAATCTCCCGCAGATAATCCAACATCTGCTGGGCATATAGTTCGCTCAAAATGTTGTCCTGATACTTTTCTTCCTTGAATTTTACATTGAGACTCTTAACGCGGGCAGGATTGATGATTGCAAGCCAAGTCGAGGTCTTGTAGGTGTCCTCGTTGTAGGTTTTACTCATCTGGTCTGCCAGCTTCTGGATAGCAGAAGCATCACAAACAAAATATTCTGTTGCATTCGCGCCGTCCAGCGTGTATTTGGTGACGGACAGTCCCTTTTCATAAAGCTGATAGGAATAACTGTTGCTGTCGATCTGGATTCGCATTTCCGATACACCGGTGCGCTGCTTGCCAAGTGCTGATTGATTGGCTGCTGTAACTTTACTTGGGGCAATACTCTGCAGCAGCTGTAAAATTTCAGTCCGTCTTTCATAAACCTCAACGAAGGTCGCCTTGCGCGCAGCGTTGTCCAGTAGTCCAATACAGGTTTGGTCCTGATCCCAGGTAAAATAACCGTATGAATCAACCTGTTTTCTCTGCTTTTCCAGCATCGTAAATACCGGTCGCAGATCGCTCTTGGTGCGATACCCCTCGCCGTCTACCCAAAGTTCGGTGATCTTCTGGTCAGAATCCGGGCTTGCTGGTGTCCAATAATGATACGACCATCCTTCCCCTTTTATCAGCAATGACATCCCGGTGGGCGTATTCGGATTGATGTTTGCTTTCTGCGCACCGGAATTAACAAGTGCCGCTACAACCTTCTTGACCGTCGCATCGTCTGTCACAATCAGTGAGTGTGAACCAGATGTGTAGGTAACACTCTCCACCCCTTTGAGTACAAACGGGTCCGGCGCCTCTGCTGCCAAAGCTGGCAGCATTCCCAGCAGCATACACACTGTCAGAACAGATGCCAGCATTCTTCGAATCAACTTCTTCATAAAAACACCTCCGAACCTTGAATTGGAATTAATTCCTGATTTTATTCTATCACGAGTGTAATATTTCTTCAAGTTTCTCCTCTTAATTTAAGCGCAATCGCTAAAAAGCGCATCTTTTCTCTGATAATATGGACAGAAAAAAAGAGACGAAAAGGAAATTCTTTTCGTCTCTTTTTACTGAATCATTTAATCATCGGTGGTTACACGTTCCAGCTCTGCGCGGAGCAGTTCCAGATTGTTGTCTCCAACCAGCGTATAGTGGTAGATTGAGCCATCCCCTACCTGAACCAGCAGACTGCCTTTGTTAATATCAACTCCGTAAACGGTGCCGTTATCAAACTCGATGTCTACATGATATTCCGGACGGCTGAACATTGCACTTTCCTCTTTCATGCTGCCCTTGCTGACATGAACCTGCTGCAGGAAATAGAACAGATTCTGTGCATGTTCGCGGATAAGTCCAACTTCCTTGCGGGAAGTTCCGGTTGTGCTGGAAGCCTGCATACCGGACAATGCACCGTAGTCCATCATGGCAAGATGTGCCGGTGTAGCCGCATACTGGGAACAGATCTGCTCAACCGTCTGATAGAAGGTTTTCAGGCTCTGTTCTTCGCAAGCATAAAATTCCTTGCTGTTTTCGGAGCGGTATGCCAAAATACCAGTTTCATAAAACTCAAAGGTAAACAGTGTGTTGGTATCATCCGCAAGATTCAGCAGGTTGGTACCGCTGTATTCTACACCCGGATGAACATTATCGGTATAGGTTTCAGTTACTTTCAGTTTGCTCATTGCCTGCTGCAAAGCAGATTTGCTGGATGCAATATCCTGTACTTCCAGAGTAAATGGATTTGCAGTCAGCACGCGGGTTGCCTGTTCAAACTGATCTGCTGCAAGATTAAGGCCGTTTGCTTTCTGTTCTTCCTCCATCCAGCTTTCCAGCAGCTTTTTGATGTTGCTGATCGATTCTGTGGATTCATATGTCTTGGAACCGGTGGAAAGGGTTGTCTTGCTTCCGGACAAAGTAGACTCATAAAGGTTGCAGCTAATCGCAGTTCCATCCGCCATACTTAAGTTAAGGGATGCGTTCCAGGATGCGTCCTGCATGCCAACCGACTGTGCAACGCTCATCAGCTTGAGCGCATTGATCTCTTTTAAAAGTTCGGTAAGCTTTTCGGCATCATCCACCGTCAGTTTGCCGCTGTTTTCCTTTGCTTCCACTGTAATGGATGCAGTCTTGATGGTAGAAGAGGTTTCGAAAGCTTCTTCCTTATCTTTTTCGTCCTTATCCTCTTCCTTCTTGTCTTCGTCCTCTTTCTCCTCTTTGTTGTCGCTCTCTTCTTTAGACGTCTGTTCTCCTGACGTTTCTTCTTCAGGCTGCTGTTCGTTTGCTTCTTCCTGTTTTTCCTCTTCCTCTGTTACAGACGCATTGGTCTGCCCAACAGCCGAACCAAAATCAATGTTCAAAATAAAACGGGAAAAAAATGCAACAAAAGCAATCAGCACCAAAGATGCAATCAACGTCGTCAGCAAGAGAATCTTTTTTGAATTCATTTGGATTCCTCCTTGTATGACAAAAGTTTTGATTTCTTTGAAGCGTTATAGTATTTTTCTTAAAGGGTACTACAAAATCAGTCAAGTGTCAATCAAGTAATACAACTTTTCTTGCCTTTCTCTTTTAAGAAGTGTATCATAATTGTGATAATTATGCGATGAAATCAAATTTTCAAAAAAAATAAATTTTTTTGAAGTATCTTCTTTCTCCCCATCGTTTTATCAGTGTAAGGAAACTTACAGACAAACTTTTCTGAAAAGTAGCGCATCCCCTATCAGTGGTTTCACAAATATGATACGAAAAACGGTAAAACAGGCTTGTTTCCAATGTCATTTTACTGTGAATATTTCCGCGTTGTTTTCTTTTCAAAAAGGTTTGTTCTTTCATTTTGGATCAGAAAGTGGGTGAATACTTTGCATGACACAACGGGAATTCAGTCAGTTTGTGACAAAATATGAGAAGCTGGTATTCACCATCTGTTACCAGTTTGTGAAAGATTATCACGAGGCGCAAAACCTGTCACAGGAAACATTCCTTTCCGCCTATCGCCACATCGATACCTATCAGGGGGATAACTACAAACCCTGGATTGCAAGGATTGCCACCAACAAGGCAAAGGATTATCTGAACAGCGCCTATTCCCGACGGGTAATGCTGGCAAGCAGTGAGGAAGATTCGGTCGAAACACTGGCTTCGGTCAAGCAGATTGACTCCTCTCAGCAGCCTGACGAGATGTACATTTCAAAGGAAGGTTCCGGAACCATCGAACAGATGATCCGTTCCCTCAAAGAACCTTACCGTGAAGTTTGTATCTTAAAATTTATCGAGGAAAAAGACACACAGGAAATTGCCGATCTCCTCGGCCGCCCCAAAAAGACGGTAGAAACCCAGCTTTATCGGGCAAGATCGATCCTGCAAAAACAGATAAAGGAGGTATATCATGATGAAACAAAATAGCACATCATCGGACATCAGAGCCAGCTCATCCCAACCGGAACTCTTCACTGCTGACGGTCACCTGACCGATCTGGCATTCAAACTTTTGATAGACGAGCAACTGGATTCCCTGCAAAGTCTGGAAGTTTCCGAGCATCTTTCTTTCTGCGACCGATGCCTGGAACGCTATACAGAGATTCTTTGTTCCGATGCTCCAGTCGATTTGTATACCGGCCAAGAGCTGCCAGAAGTAGTGCATCTGATGGAACCGCCCGCTTCCCTGCACGACTCGGTCATGCAAACAATTCAGAACAAAACAAGGGTCTTCTACTTTAAAAAGGCGGCTTCTGTGGCTGTTGCAGCCTCCCTTACCTTTGTTTTCTGGAGCGGCGGTATTTTGTCGGACAAAAATTTCTCAAAGAGGGTGAACAATCTGCTGGATGGGCTGTATACTTCTTCCCAGAGCATCCTGGAGCAAACCAGCGAAATCTCGGACAGTATTAATGACTTTTTCCATTCGATACAAAACAGTTTTCATCAGCCAAGACATACACCACCTTCCAAATAGTATATGCTGAAAAAGTTTCTTTATGGATGAACAATTAAACGAAAAGAGTTTCTTTATGGATGAATGTACAATCAGAATGATAACATGGTAATCACAACCATGTTATCATTCCCAAAAAGTTTTTGGGGCAGCTTATCTGCCAAAAGGAGTTTTTGATATGAGAAAAAGTAGAATTCTTACCTTTTTATTTGGCCTGTGGCCGGGAGCCGGACAGATGTATCTCGGTTATATGAAGCGGGGCATCTCCCTTATGCTGGCATTCTGTTTTGTTTTCGCTGTTTCCGGTGTTCTGGGACTTGGTATCTTTGCTTTTATCCTTCCGGTCATCTGGTTTTACGCATTCTTTGACACACTCAACCTTCGCTCGATGAGCTATGAATTTCTTCCTCACGACGATTTTCTGTTCCATCTGGACTCCCTGAATGTTCGGAAAGTTACAGAGTTTTTCCAGCGCAGACATCTGCTTGGAGGTATCCTGCTTATTGCACTGGGTGCTTACATCCTGCTTTACAACATCGTTCTCCCTTATCTGGCTGCATATTTTAGCATCAACCTCTATCCATTTTTCAGTGATCTCCCAGCCCTGATCCTTGCTGTTGTCATCATTCTTTTGGGACTTCGCCTGATTCGCGAGAGCATTCCTCATAAAGCAATCGAAGACGATTATCAGGAATACCAGGAATATCACGACGAAGATTCCACCCATCCATCCGAAAGCTAGTTCTCCTTTTTACCAGGTCATCAGGCATCGCTGTAGTCCCCTTCTGATGGCCTGGTACACAGATGGATTCATCTTTTGAATTGAAAAAGTAGGTGTTTGTCATGTTAAACCAGAACGAAAATTCTGATTATTCTCAAAATAAGGAACAAGCAAATCAGGTTCCACATTCTCGCCATCCCTCTAACCGCGCTGAACCGACACGCCGAATCGGCACTGCGACGATGGGAGTCACTTTGGTTGTTTGTGGTGTTCTTTTGATTTGTTTTTTCTTTAAGCCATTTGATCTGCTTTCCCTGATGAAGTTTTCCCCTATTTTGCTGATCTTGCTGGGGATAGAAACTCTATGGCAGTATTTTCGCCATAAAGGAGAAAATCTCCGTTACGATTTTATGGGAACCTTTTTCAGTCTGACTGTCATTTTGATTGCAGGATGCTTTTCTGTGTTTTATCCTTTATATATGACCTACGGACCTGCCAACTGGAAGGTGGAAGAGCAGGTTTGCGGCGAGATTGAAAATGAAATCTATCAGCAGCTTCCGGAAAACATTCCTGTTGCATCGCTCAATGTAGAGTGTGATATCTCCAGTGTCTCCCCTTCCACACAAAGCATTTCGATCAATGAGCTTACCTCCGGTGACAGTGTTACACTGTATTTTACCCTTAAACAGCAAGAAAATCTCAGCAGTTTTTCGCAGAATGTCCGCACTCTGCTCGACAATCTGTCCAACGTGTCATATCCAAATCTCTCTGTTTATGTAGAGGCCCTTTGTCCAGAGGGAGATTACTCCATCTGGCTGTATGACCGCTTTGCCATGCGCTATTCCGTCCAGGAAATTCAGCAAGCCACTGAGATAGACCGCTATTACAGTGAAGAACTTGAAAGTGAGGAAGCACTTACACTCGGCAGCTCCACTGAAAATGTATAACAAAATCAAAAATGGCCGGCTTAAAACACCGGTCTTTTTTTGTTTTTTTCATATTTTACTTCTATTTTTCCGACAGATATGCTATAATGGAAACTACGCCCAATAGACACAAAATAATAGGAGACTGATACTTTATGGAACTGATTGAAATTCTGAAAGTGGTAATTCTTGGTATCATCCAGGGCATTACCGAATGGCTGCCAATCAGCAGCACCGGACACATGATCCTCGCCGACACATTTTTGCAGCTGCAACAACCAAAAGACTTTATGGATATGTTCTATGTCGTCATTCAGCTTGGTTCAATTCTCGCAGTTGTTGTCCTCTACTTCAACAAGTTAAACCCATTCTCCCGGGCAAAATCTCGTGCAGAACGCCTTTCCACCTTCCAGCTCTGGTTTAAGGTTATCGTTGCGATTCTGCCGATTGGTGTTATCGGTTTGCTGGTCGACGACTGGGTTACCGAACACTTTTACACTCCAACCGTAATTGCGATTGCCCTGATTTTTTATGGCGTACTCTTCATCTTGCTGGAAAAACGCAATCATCGTGTGAAACCGCGTATCCGCAACTTCGAACAGTTAAGCTATCGTACCGCTGTCTGCATCGGCATTCTCCAGCTTCTGGCAATCATCCCGGGAACCTCCCGTTCCGGTTCCACCATTTTAGGTGCAATGCTGCTCTCCTGTTCCCGTTTTGTTGCGACCGAATTTTCCTTCTTCATGGCAATTCCGGTCATGTTCGGTGCAAGCGGCTACAAGATTTTGAAATTCATCCTGAAAACCGGCCTTGCTTCCATCACCGGATTCCAGTGGGGACTGCTTCTGATTGGTTCGCTGGTTGCTTTCGTAGTTTCTCTGTTTGCTATCAAGTTCCTGATGAACTTTATCCGCAAGCATGACTTTACCGTCTTCGGTTGGTACCGAATTGTACTGGGTATCATCGTTATTCTCTTCTTTGGCGCTAAGGCAATCTTTGCATAAATAAAACTAAAACAAAAATCCGCCGGTTTTCCGGCGGATTTTTTGTTGCCTAAATTTTATTTTGTGATGGGTTACACGGCGAAGCCAAACAAAGGTTTTGTAAACTTTTCAAGTGAAATCCTTCAAAATAGATAAAAAAATGTTTTGTGAAGTGTCACAGGGGCGTTGCCCCCGTACCCCCACCACCTTTTGTAAAAGGTGGACGAAAACTTTTGTTTGCGCAACCCGCTAAAACAAAGTCATCTGGCTGGATTCCGGCAGATCGCCCAAAGCACCGCATTCCTTGAGGGTTTCAATGACGGTCTTGGAAACACCCGAACGGGAAACAATCTCATCCATCGAGATAAACTCTCCCTGCTGTGCTGCTTCATACAAGCTGTTTGCCGCAGCATCACCAACACCCTTGAGCGAGCAGAACGGCAGACGAATCTTTCCGTCCTCAATCTGATATCGGGTCGCGTGGGAACGGTACAGGTCGATCGGCAAAAACTCGATTCCGCGGCACAACGCTTCCAACGCAATGTGCAGACATTCTGCAGTTTTCTTCTCTTTATCAGTCGCTTCCATTCCCTTTGAGCGCAGCTCCTTCATACGCAGTTTTACCATATCCTTGCCCTGGATTACCGTTGCCGCGTCAAAATCCTCTCCGCGGACGGTAAAGTGCGCCGCATAAAATGCCAGTGGATAATGTACTTTGTACCAGCACAAGCGAATTGCCGCGATAACGTAGGCTGCTGCGTGCGCTTTCGGGAACATGTACTTGATTTTAAAGCAGGAATCAATGTACCACTGCGGCACATCGTGTTCCTTCATCGCCTTGACATGTTCTTCGGTCAACAGCTTATGCGCCTTACCCTTTCGCACGATTTCCATGATTTTAAAGGACATGGACGGGTCCAAACCATGATAAATCAGGTAAAGCATGATACTGTCTCGGGTACCGATAACCTCGCTGATGGTGCAGGTTCCGCTCTTAATCAGGTCCTGCGCGTTGCCAAGCCATACATCGGTTCCGTGGGACAGACCGGAAATCTGCAGCAAATCCGAAAAGTTCTTCGGTTTACAGTCAAGCAGCATCTGGCGAACAAAGGAGGTTCCCATTTCCGGAATTGCGAGCGTTCCGGTTTCACACTCAATTTCTTCCGCAGTAACACCCAGAACCTCCGGTGAAGTGAACAACTTATAGATCAGCTCATCCGAGGTATCTGCGTCGCCAACCTTGGTCCCTGTCAAGTCCTCCATGTACTTGTACAGGGTCGGCACATCGTGTCCAAGAATGTCGAGCTTGAGAATAGTGTCATGCAGCGAGTTAAAGTCGAAGTGGGTCGTGATGATATCAGAATTAACATCATCCGCCGGGTGCTGAATTGGTGTAAAGTCAAACACCTCATAATCATTCGGCACGACGACCATGCCGCCCGGATGCTGTCCGGTAGAACGTTTTACTCCGGTACAGCCTTTGGAAAGGCGGTTTTCCTCCGCTTTATGTAGGGTTTTTCCGCGCTCGGAAAGATAGTTTTTGACATAGCCGTAGGCGGTCTTGTCTGCCAGAGCGCCGGTAGTTCCCGCTTTGAATACATGACCGGTACCAAACAATTCCTCAGTGTATTTGTGCGCCTTGGACTGATATTCTCCCGAGAAGTTTAAGTCGATATCCGGAGATTTGTCGCCGTGGAAACCAAGGAAGGTTTCAAACGGAATATCATGTCCGTCACGAAGGTATGGTGTACCGCAGTGCTCACAATTCTTTGGAGGAAGGTCAAAACCGGAACCGACCGAACCATCCGTAAAGAAGATGCTGTGATTACATTTTGGACAGCGGTAATGCGGCGGCAGCGGATTTACCTCCGAAATTCCCGCCATGATTGCAACAAACGACGAACCTACCGAACCTCGGGAACCGACCAGATAGCCGTCTGACTCCGACTTGGAAACCAGTTTCTGCGCGATAACATACAATACCGCAAATCCGTTGGAAATAATGGATTCCAGCTCTTTGGTCAGACGATTTGACACAACGTCCGGAATTTTGCCTTCAAATTCGTACCAATCCTTCGCTCGCTTCCAGGTACGGTTTCGAAGATCCTCCTCCGCCCCATCGATAGTTGGGGTGTAGGTTCCGTTCGGGAACGGACGAACTTCTTCAATCATATCCGCAATCATGTTGGTGTTGGTAACAACGATCTCATATGCCTTTTCCGGCGGCAGGTAGGAAAATTCATCCAGCATTTCCTGGGTGGTATGTAAGTAAAGCGGCGGCTGATTGTCGGCATCCTTGAATCCCTGACCTGCCATCAGAATAGCGCGGAAGATCGCATCCTCCTTGCGCATAAAATGAACGTCTCCGGTCGCAACAACCGGGATTCCCAGTTTATCGCCCAGCTTGATGACGGTCTTGTTAAACTCCTGCAGTTCTCGGATACTTTTAACAGTTCCGTTGTGCATCATGAACTCATTGTTTCCGATTGGCTGAACTTCCAGATAATCATAAAAGCTTGCGATCCGGCACAGCTCATTCCAGCTTTTTCCCGCTACAATTGCGCGGAACAGCTCGCCCGCTTCGCACGCGCTTCCGACAAGCAGTCCTTCTCTGTGTTTGATCAGTTCGCTTTTCGGGATAAGCGGACGCTTTTTAAAGTAGTTTAAATGGGACATCGAAACCAGCTGATACAGATTTTTCAGTCCCATCTGGTTTTTGACCAGCAGAATCTGATGATAGTATTTGAGCTGTCTTGGGTCTGCTCCAACCAAAGCGGTATTGATCTTTTCGATGCAGTCGATCTTGCTGTCGCGGCGCATATCCTCCATCATTCGGATAAAGATTTTTGCCAGTATATCCGCATCATCGCAGGCACGGTGGTGATTAAAGTCCCCTACTTTCAGATGTTCTGCAACGGTATCCAGTTTGTGATTCTTTAAGGATGGATAGAGCGAACGGGAAATGGTCACCGTATCGATGTAGGTATGCTTAAAGTTCTTTTTCTGGCGTGCATAGGCTGCACTCATAAAGGAACAGTCAAAGTCTGCATTGTGTGCGACCAAAACCGCATCCTTTGGACAGAAGGCTTCCCACATCTGCAAAGCTTCTGCTTCCAGCGGCGCATCCTTGACCATCGCATCGGTGATTCCGGTTAAAGAAGTGATCTTTTCCGGGATATGGCGCTCCGGATTTACGAAGGTATTGAAAACATCGATGATCTCGCCATTTTTGACCTTCACCGCACCGATTTCGGTGATGCGCTCCTGATTTGCCGAAAGTCCGGTCGTCTCCAGGTCAAAAACGATGAATTCTCCATCGAAATTCTGCTTTCTGTTTCCCTTGACCGCCGATACCATATCGTTGACAAAGTAAGCTTCGACACCATAGATCATGCGGAAATCCTTCCAGCCCTCCGAAGCATACATGGCATCTGGGAATCCCTGCACAACGCCATGGTCGGTGATTGCCATAGCACGATGTCCCCAGTCGTGAGCCATCTTTGCAAGGTCTGCCGAGCCATTCATTCCATCCATGGTAGACATATTGGAGTGTAGGTGCAGCTCGACACGTTTGACTGGCGCATCGTCTGTCTTTTTCTTTTTCTTAACCATGGTAATGGCATTTGGTCGGATGGTAACATCATGCTCATACTTGTCAAACGCAGCATCTCCGCGGACAATCAGGGTATTGCCCTCTTTTAATTCCTCGATTGCTTCCTTTTTATCGCTTGACTGAATCAGTTTTAGCGTGTTGGAGCTGGTATAATCGGTAATATCGATGGAATAAATCTCCCACTTTCCGTCCTTGGAAGTGACCGACTCTTTGCGGACAATATCTCCCCATACCGTGGTCAATCCGGTTTCTCCTGTCACTTCGTTCAGTGGAATCGGGCGTTCCTTGATTGGTTTTCCCAAAATGATGATAGCGCTGTCCTCCACAAATGGAAGGTCTGTACAGTCAAACTGAACCTTTCCCGGTTCTTTGGAAACACTTTCCTGTTTTGATTTCGATGGTTTCGGTGCATCCTTGGGTCGGTCAAATGCCTTCTTCTGCTCCGGCGTCATGCTTGGCTTTCCGATAATTTCCTGATATTCCGGTTGATTTTCGTCCAGTGAAAGGACGCCATCGAATTTTACATCCAACGAAAGCCCGTATTTTTCGGAAATTACCCTCTTGATTGCCTGGTCACAGCCACTTTCCTGAATCAGGTTATAGCCTCCATGGCGAAGATGGATAGTCAGGCAATCCTGCTCGATCTTCGGGTCGCTTCCCTCAAAGATTCCGTTTGCCGGATATCCTCTTTTTCTTAACTCATGCAGGATATCTTCCATCGATTCACAGCAGAACAGCTCCGGTCGATAACGGGTCATAATCTCAAACAGTGCAAGATCTGCCACCTTTTTGATCTGCTGCTCCACCTTCAAAATCTCTTTTGGCGGGATTCTTTTTTCCGGATGAAGCTCAACTGTAATCTGCCGTTTTTCCCGCTTGGCATCAATATGATGGATCGGTGCCTCCAACAGTTCCCGCGCGACATTTCCTTCCAAAAATGGACGAAAAACATCTGCAAAACGGTTCACGCTTTTTCCTCCTCTTTGCTCTCAAAATCGTTCTCCCACAATCCATTGGAAAATTACTTTCCAAAAACAGGCAGAAGCTGACCCGCGCCCAAAGCACGGATCAGCTCTTGTTTTTTCTTATTCTTCGGAAGAACCAACAGTCATTTCTTCACCGGAAGAGCCTACGGTCAGGTCATCTTCTGTCTGAGCGTCCGAATCGGTAGATTCTGCTTCCAGGTCTGCTGCTTCTACATAGTTGCCTTCGATATTTTCTTTATAGAAGGTATCCAGTGCACTCTGTACATCGCCGCCATCTGCGGTAGTTCCTCTGGTAAACTGGCTTACTTCTTCCACTACCTGAACCGATTTGTTGCCTTCTTCATCGGTAACGCGAATATTCAGAAGCTGGTCTACCTGTGTTACATAAGGGGTTTCGCCGTCATACTCGATGACATAAACAATGCTGCCATCCAGCGGTTCGCCGCCATCACCCTGATAGTTGGAGATGATCCACTGACGGGTCAGAACAACCTGATAAGCTTTATCGCCTTCAAAGCCTTCTGGAATTGGAACCTCTTTTACTCGTTTATACTGGGACGAAGAAACCTCTCTGGAAATACCGGACATGCTGTATGGACGGGTATCCAGCCCTGCTTCGATCTCGTTGCGGACCCATTTTGCATCCTCGCCCAGATAGTAATATTCTCCCGGTCTCAGGAAAACATCCGAAACCAGCGCAGTGCCATCTTCGTTGCCGGTCTGTTCATGGAAGGTAATTCCATCATCGCTGCGGACAAAGTCTGCCTTACGAACTACTTCGCTGGAGTTTTCCGCATCATCCTGCGCGTAGTTATAGGTGTGGCCAACAGCACTTCCTGCCTGGAGATCATAAGTATTGTTGATTGCCTGATTGAGTTCCTTTACATAGCCGCCTGTTTTTACTTCATCATAGATCAAAAATGCAAGCAGCGCTGCAACCAGCACAACTGCCAGGATAATAAGCGGTTTTTTCATATCGTTCTTTTTCTGAGCCATTTGTTCTAACCTTCCTTATGTAATGCTAATTTTTCTACTTCCCGAACCAGTTCTTCCACGACCTGATCCTCTGGAATTTTTCGGATGATCTCACCCTTCTGGAAAAGGATAGCACATCCGTCTCCGCCGGCAATGCCGATATCGGCTTCCCTTGCTTCCCCCGGACCATTGACCGCACATCCCATTACCGCTACGGTAAGGTTTGCCTTGCAGTCCTTGAGCCGTTCCTCCACCTGCTGTGCCAGACCAATCAGGTCGATTTTGGTTCTTCCACAGGTTGGACAGGAAACAAAGGTGATTCCCTCCTTGCGCAGACCGATGGATTTGAGGATATCCCTTGCCGCATAAACTTCATTGACCGGATCATCGGTCAGTGAAACACGGATGGTGTCCCCGATACCGTCACACAGCAGAGAACCGATGCCGACCGCTGATTTGATCAGCCCCATCCGTGCAGTTCCTGCTTCGGTCACACCCAGATGAAGCGGATAATCACACTGCTGTGCTGCCAAACGGTACGCTTCGATCATGGTCTGTACATTGGAAGACTTGATGGAAATTGCAATCTGGTCATAGTCGAATTTTTCAATCAGAGAAGTATGGTACAGAGCGCTGTCCACCATAGCTTGTGCGGTTGGGTGACCGTATTTTGCCAGGATGTGCTTTTCCAGACTGCCGGAGTTAACCCCGACACGAATCGGCACATTGTGCTGTTTGCAGCTTTGCACCACCTGACGGACACGGTCCTCATCTCCGATATTGCCCGGATTGATGCGCACCTTATCAACACCCGCTGCAACTGCTTCCAGAGCCAGACGGTAGTCAAAATGGATATCTGCTACAATCGGAACTGAAACAGCGTTCTTTAAGTGCTCAATCAATTTGACCGATTCCATGTTGGGAATTGCGGCACGGATAATCTCACAACCAGCAGCTTCCAGACGTTTTGCCTGTTCCACACTCTTTTCAAAATCTTCTGCCGGTGTGTTGAGCATCGACTGAATGCTGATTGGTGCGTCTCCGCCCATCTTTAATTTCCCTACCGAAATCTGTTTTGATTTTCTTCGGTTTTCGTTCATCTTTGTTTCTCCTTATCCTTTTATCCTTTGATCAGACGGATAATGTCGTTAAAGGTAACAAACAACATCAGACCCATCAGCAGGAACAAACCTGCTGCATGAACATATCCCTCATATTTTGCCTGAACCGGTTTTCCTCTCAGAAGCTCCAGCAACAGGAACATCAGTCTGCCTCCATCCAGTGCCGGAAGCGGCAGCAGGTTAAATACACCAATGTTAATAGTGATGAATGCTGTCATCAAAAAGATGCTGGAGTAATCTCTGGTAGAAGCAACTTCGCCGATCATCTGGGTTACACCAACTGGTCCAGCGAGCTGGTTCATCTGGAACTGTCCAGTAATGAGCTTTCCAAAGGATACCCATACTTCCTTCACAACACCGGTGGTCATATACCAGGATTCCTTGAGCACCAGAAGCGGTGTCTTTTCTTTGCCTGCGACCTTAAAATCCAGCTGCACAATGGTCTGGCCTTCTACCTCTTCGTAGGCAAACGGAACATCTTCCAGTGTGATGACTTCTCCGTCCCGGCGAACGGTAATCTGTACCGGATCGGTTCCAACATCCAAAAAGGCATAGATGAGGTCGTTTGCTGTATGAACTTTATAATCGTTGATCTTGAGGATTTCATCTCCCAGCTGCAACTGCTCGCTGCTGACCGCGGATGGATCAAAATAACTGATCTGTGTGCTGCTGACAACCGGTCTGGAGCACACAATTCCCAGCATAATCAAAAATCCCAGAATCAGGTTCATGGTTGCTCCGGCTGCGATTACCAGGATTTTCTGCCATGGCTTTTTGTTGCAAAATGCCCGATCATCCGAGCTTTCCTCGTCTTCGCCTTCCATCGCAACATATCCCCCGATTGGAAACAGTCGCAGCGTATACTTGGTCTCCCCTTTTGTAAAGTGGCACAGCTGCGGCCCCATGCCGATGGAGAATTCCGGCACGCGGATACCAACTGCCTTTGCCGTCAGAAAATGGCCCAGCTCGTGGATCATAATAATGACGCCAAAAATTAAAATTGCCAACAGAATCGTTACAATCAGGTTCATCAAATCCCTCCGATCCTCTATTTTTATTTCCAGATTATCTGGTGAATGTTTCCCTTACAAATTCTCTTGCCTTCCGGTCAGCTTCCAGCACTTCTTCGACGCTGTTGTAATCCCCAAGATCGAAGTGATCAAGCGCCTGTCTGACTGCGTCAAACAAATCAAGATAACCAATTTTATCCTGCAGGAAAAGGGATACTGCTTCTTCGTTTGCACCGTTTAATACACAAGGATACAGTCCTCCGCGCTTTGCTGCCTCGATGCAGTCAGCAAGACAGGTAAAGGTCTCGGTATCCGGCTTTTTAAAGGTAAGGTCTCCACAGGAAAGCAGATCCAGATGTTTTGCCGGAGATTCATAGCGGTGCGGCCAGGTCAGTGCATACTGAATTGGAATCATCATATCCGGTGCACCCATCTGTGCCATCACCGAGCCATCAACATACTCCACCATCGAATGAATGATGCTCTGTGGATGAACCACAACATCAATCTTTTCCGGCGGCATGGAAAACAGCCACATTGCTTCGATAAACTCCAGGCCTTTGTTCATCAAAGTGGAGGAATCAATGGTGATCTTTGCTCCCATGCTCCAGTTTGGATGCTTGAGTGCCTGCTCCTTTTTGATCCCTGCAAGTTCACTGCGGGTCTTTCCGTAGAACGGACCTCCCGAAGCGGTGATAATCAAGCGTTTTACACTTTTGCTTTCATTGCCCTGAAGGCACTGAAAGATTGCGGAATGTTCGCTGTCAATTGGGGTAAGCAGCACACCTTTTTTCTTCACCAGTTCGGTTACCAGTTTTCCACCCGCAACCAGTGTTTCCTTGTTTGCCAGTGCAACATTGTTGCCTGCCTCAATTGCGCAGACGGTAGGCTTTAATCCTGCAACTCCCATCAGTGCATTGATAACGGTATCCTGCTGTGGGTCGGAAGCTACTTCCAACACACCGTCCATTCCCGAAAGAACGGTTGTTGCAGTGTCAGAAACAGCCTCTTTGAGCTTTTGTGCGGCTTCCATATCTGTCAGCACTGCTTTCTCCGGATTAAACTGCCGGATCTGCTCCTCCATCAGCTTCCAGTTGCTGTGCGCTGTGATTGCTTTGACACGATAACCCATCTTTTTGCAGACGGTCAGGCTCTGTGTTCCAATAGAACCGGTCGAACCCAGAATCGAAATTATCTTTTCCATTTCATCCCTCTTTTATCCGGCAGGTCAATATACTTGTGTTAGTATAACATATATTTTTTGCCGTTTTGTTAAAATCCAGAAAAAAATATCCCTGTTCCAGCTTTTTCCGATAAAAAATCTCTTTTTCTGAAGGAAAAACTGTGTGGGAACGTTTGATATCATGTAGAAATTGCCCTTTACACAGAAAGGTGCTTTTCTATGAGAAAAATTCTCTAAAAAAGCACCTTGACAATTCCTTATGCTACATAATGCACTTGCTGCATGATGCAGTTGCTGCCCTACGCAACAATTTGACACACTGGAAAACACAGTGTGGTCGCATAGATAAACGGCAATGTAAACAGAACGCTGTCAAAGCGATCCAACACACCGCCATGTCCCGGCATAATTTTTCCAAAATCCTTGATTTGGAACTGGCGCTTAATCATCGAAAAGCTCAGATCTCCCAGCACGCTGATCAGCGAAGCAAAAGGAGAAATCAGAATTAAGCGCAGGAAATTTACATCAATGATAACTCCCATTGCAGCACAAACTTTTTCATAACAGAACGCTGCCAGAAGATTTAATACAATACAGGTTATAAGGCCGCCAATCAGCCCTTCCACCGTCTTGTGCGGGCTGACCAGAGGACAAAGCTTGTGCTTGCCAAAGGCTTTTCCTGTAAAGTATGCACCGGTATCACTGAACCATGCACAGAACAGAGCAAGCAGCAGGTAGAACATTCCCAGCGCCTGCCCGTTATTATCCCTTAAATAAATTGCCGCCGAAAGAGACAGCGGGATTCCAATGCTCATCATGAAAATAAGCGCAATATCTTCCACCCGGGTATCCTGGTGAGTGCGAAGCAAAATTAAAAACAGCAGCGCAATGTACGGCAGCAGAAACACCGGCAGCAGGTTCATTTCCCTCTGCATCGGAACAAAAGGAAATGCGGCAGCCACCAAATATGTTACTGCTGACAGAAGCTTGTTATGGTTGATTTTGGTTGCCGTTAAAAATTCATGCATCGCAATCAGGGCAATCACCATGATTGCCAGATTCAGCACGGGAGTCTGGAAAAAATTGAGCACAATAATCAGCAGTATGATTCCAACAACAGCAGAAATCACTCGTGTTTTCACGAAAACCTCTCCATTCATCTTCCTGATTTTATGACTGGATAATTTCAGAATATGTTGTCTACCGCAAAGATATTCTTTTCATCCATACACAATCCACAGTTATATACCGCCAAAGCGTCTGTGTCTTTGATTAAAAATCCGAATTGCTTCCTCCAAATGCTCCGGTTTAAAATCAGGCCAAAGCACATCCATAAACACAAATTCCGAGTAAGCCGCCTGCCAGATCAGAAAGTTTGATAACCTTTCTTCTCCACTTGGACGGATAATCAGATCCGGATCCGGCTGCCCCGCAGTATAAAGATGATCGCTTACCATCGCTTCATCAATTTCCTCCGGAGCGATCTTTTGCTCGCGCACCATTTCTGCCAGAGCACGCATAGAATGAACCAACTCATGTCTGCCGCCATAATTAAGGGCAACATTGACAAGGAGCCCACTCTTTCCCTCTCCCAAAGCTTCAATTCTCTTTATTTTTTCCTGAAGAACAGGACTCAAAGCGCTCATATCCCCAATAAACTTGGTGCGAACGCCATCACTTTCATTTTTATGATCGAAGGCTTCATCAATATACTGCTCCAGCAGCTGCATGATCGAATCCACCTCATCTTTTGGACGTTTCCAGTTTTCGGTAGAAAATGCGTAAACGGTCAGATAATGAAGACCTATCTTATCACAGTATTCCACAATTTTACGAAACGCCTTTGCTCCTTCCCGATGACCATATTTGCGCGGCAGCGCTCTTTTTTTTGCCCATCGACCGTTGCCATCCATAATAATGCCAATATGCTCAGGAAGATCCTCTCTGCAAGGCTGATTGTTTGCCATCCTTGTTTTCTCCTATCTTTTTAAAAAGCCAGGCACCGCAAAGCGATGCCTGGCGCTGCACTGTCTGCGGTGCCGTCTTACAGGGACATAACTTCCTGTTCTTTTTCTTTTACTGCTTTTTCGATCTGTTTTACGTATTTATCGGTCAGATCCTGAACATCCTTTTCAGCATCTTTCAGATCGTCCTCAGAGATTTCGTTTGCTTTCTTCTGAGCTTTCAGTTTATCTACTGCTTCACGACGGATATTGCGGATTGCAACCTTTGCACTTTCGCCATCTTTGGAAACCTGTTTGCACAGCTCTTTACGGCGTTCTTCGGTTGGAGCTGGGAATACCAGACGGATTACGGAACCATCATCGGTTGGGTTGATACCGATATCAGAAGCCTGGATTGCTTTGTTGATCAGTTTCAGTGTGGATTTATCCCATGGCTGAATAACCAAAGTTCTTGCATCAGAGGTGGAAATAGTAGCAAGCTGCTGGATTGGAGTAGCTGCACCATAGTAATCAACGGTTACACGATCCAGTACAGATGGAGAGGCTTTGCCAGCACGGATAGTGCCAAATTCTCTGTACAGGGAATCGAGGGTTTTATTCATTTTTTCTTCGATCTCTTTATACTGTGCTTTCATAAATTGCCTCCGTTCTGCCGAAAACGGCAAAAAAATTTATCAGATTCGTTATTTTACAAGCGTGCCGATGTTTTCCTGTTTTACTGCACGCAGAATATTGTCCGGATCTTCCAGGCTGAACACCAAAACTGGGATCTTGTTGTCACGGCACATGGAAAATGCAGTCATATCCATAACGGCAAGCTGTTTTGCCAAAACTTCGTCAAAAGAGATGGTCTGGTAGCGAACTGCGTTTGGATTCTTGTGTGGGTCGCTGTCATAAACGCCATCAACCATGGTTGCTTTCAGGATGATCTGCGCATCGATTTCTGCTGCACGCAGAGCTGCTGCAGTATCGGTGGAGAAGAACGGGTTACCGGTTCCACATCCAAAAATTACAACCCTGTTTTTCTGCAGGTGACGAACTGCACGGTTGCGGATATAAGGTTCTGCAACCTGCTGCATTGCGATTGCTGTCTGTACACGAACATCACAGCCAGCCTGTTCCAGTGCATCCGCCAGAGCCAGCGAGTTCATAACGGTTGCAAGCATTCCGATGTGGTCTGCTCTGGTGCGGTCCATGTCTCCGCTGCTGCGGCCTCTCCAGAAGTTGCCGCCGCCAACAACGATCGCGATCTCTGTTCCAAGATCATAGATTTTCTTGATGCTGGAGCAGATTTTGTGGACAGTTTCGTTATCCAGTCCTGTTTTTTTGTCTCCTGCAAGAGCTTCACCGCTGAGTTTGATAAGCACGCGCTTATACATATTTTTCACTCCCAATATATTTTCCCGGGTCTCTGCCCTGTTTGACCGTCCTGTCGGACAGTTTCGTTCAGAATCTTACTATATCTCCTATTTTACCGTAACTTTTTCCCGATGTAAAGACCCTTTATCCCTTATTACAGAAATAATGTCTAAAAACAGCTCTTTTATACAGAAAAATTCCGTATAAAATTCCTGTACAGAAAAACAGGGTACAAGCCCTGAAAAAACTTGTACCCTATCTTAAAACAGTTTTATCAACTGTTCTTATTTCATCATGCTTGCAACTTCGCTTGCGAAGTCGTCAGCTCTCTTTTCGATACCTTCGCCTTTTTCGAAACGTACGAAGGAAACGATTTCGATCTTGCCGCCGAGTTCTTTTGCTTTTGCATCGGTGTAAGATTTGATGGTCTGATCGCCGTCTTTGATGAATTCCTGATCGATCAGGCAGTTTTCTTTGTAGAATTTCTTGATTCTACCCTGAACCATTTTTTCAGCGATAGCTTCTGGTTTGCCTTCGTTGATAGCCTGAACTTTGAGGATTTCTTTTTCTTTTTCGAGAACTTCAGCAGGAACTTCTGCTTCGGTGAGGTAGCTTGGGTTTGCAGCAGCAACCTGCATTGCAACGTCTTTGCCGTATTCTGCAAAGCCTTCTTTGTCAGCTACATCAGTATCGAATTTAACCATAACGCCGATGCTGCCGCCTGCATGGATGTAGGTAGCAACTGCACCTTCGTAACGAGCGAAACGTCTGATCTTGATGTTTTCGCCGATGGTCTGGATTTTTTCAGTTGTCAGTTCAGAGATAGTCATCTCGCTGCCAACTGCTTTGCATGCGTTGAGTGCTTCAACGTCAGCAGGATTTGCTTCAACAACAGTTTTAGCGCAGGTGTCAACAAATGCCTGGAACTCAGCGTTCTTTGCAACGAAGTCTGTTTCAGCGTTAACTTCGATTACAACGCCAACTTTCTTAGCTTCATCAACATATGCTTTAACAACGCCCTCAGCAGCGATACGGCTTGCTTTTTTAGCAGCAGCAGCCAGACCTCTTTCGCGGAGCAGTTCGATTGCTTTGTCCTGATCGCCGTCAGCCTCTGTCAGTGCTTTTTTGCACTCCATCATGCCGCAGCCAGTAATTTCACGCAGTGTTTTTACGTCCTGAGCTGTAAATGCCATGTCAAATTCCTCCAAATTAAAATTGAGTCCGAAAAAAAGTCCCGACAGGACATCCCTTTCGGAAAAACTCCCGGCAGAGGGATCTGTCGGGAGGTATTTTTCTTTATCCGACGTTTAATTATTCAGCGTCTTTTTCTTCTTCGTCAGCAGCTTCTTCAGCGTTCTGAGCGCCCTGTCTGCCTTCGATGATAGCGTCTGCCATTGTGCCAGCAATCAGTTTTACTGCACGGATAGCATCGTCGTTACCTGGAATTACATAGTCGATTTCGTCTGGATCACAGTTTGTGTCAACGATAGCAACCAGCGGAATGCCCAGTTTCTTAGCTTCAGCAACTGCGATTCTTTCTTTTCTTGGGTCAACGATGAACAGTGCGCCTGGCAGCTTGTCCATAGTTTTGATACCGCCGAGGTATTTTTCGAGCTTTTCGATTTCGAGCTCGAGTTTACCTACTTCTTTCTTTGGCAGGCGATCGAAAGTACCATCTTCCTGCATTTTGCGGAGCTGTTCCAGTCTCTGGATTCTGCGACGGATGGTCTTGAAGTTTGTCATCATACCGCCCAGCCATCTAGCGTTAACATAGTGTGCACCTGCACGCTCTGCTTCTTCTTTGATGGATTCGCCAGCCTGTTTTTTGGTACCAACGAACAGTACGTTGTCGCCGTTAGCAGCTACATCGCGAACGAACATGTAAGCTTCTTCGAGTTTTTTAACTGTTTTCTGCAGATCGATGATGTAGATACCGTTTCTTTCTGTGAAGATGTATCTTGCCATCTTAGGATTCCATCTGCGGGTCTGGTGACCAAAGTGTACGCCTGCTTCGAGCAGCTGTTTCATAGATACTACGCCCATGTTAAAGTCCTCCTTAAGGTTAAACCTCCGTCTCGAACGCTTTACCGGAATTCCGAAGAATATTCACCAATGGGCCGGTGAACATCCTGCCCGTGTAAAACACAGGTTTGCCTGTCGGCACCATCCGGTCAATTCGAAACGTGTGTTATTAAGATACGGCAGAGCTTTCCTGCTCTTTTTTGCCGTTCCCGAACATTATACCAGAGGATTTTTAAAATTGCAAGGGATTTTTCGGCTTTTTTAAAAGGTTTTTTACGCTTTTGCCGTTGTGCACCTATCCTGTTTTCATTTTGCCTTCTTTTTGTCTGAGCTAAACAAAAACTAGCCTCGCAGACGCCTTGTTTTCCTTGTATGGGAAGGTCGGCAGGTGACCAGAATGGTATCTTCCCCAATCACCTCGATGTCCTCCCATGGAATGACCGTATCCTCTTCCCTGCCAAGCAGTCCGAACAGACGATATCTGCCGCGGATGACAATGGCCGTCAGTGCGGCATTTTGGGTATCCAGCTCCACATCCCCGACAAAGCCAAGTCTGACCCCATCGCTGGAGCTGATAACATCCTTATATTTAAAATCGTTGATGCGGCATATCATACCCGTTCACCTGCCTTTTTCTCTGATACACTTTATGCAGGATAGCAGTTAGATAGAACGCACTATTTTGTGTGCACGTCAATAAACTTGGTCTCGAGCTTGGAGTAAACGATCTTCTGTCCGCTGTATAGTCCGTAATAGCCCGAGAACATATAGCCAATTGCGCTGGCAATTCCAAAGAAGATTACGCCGTCCCCGCCAAACAGTTCAACCGCCAGAGTAAAGGAAGCAACCGGACAGTTGATGACACCGCAGAACAGTGCGATCAATCCCACTGCTGCTGCAAAAGAGGGGTCGAGTCCGAGCAACGGGCCAACCACGCAGCCAAAGGTCGCTCCAATAAAGAAGGTCGGAACAATCTCGCCGCCCTTAAATCCTGCTCCCAGCGTCACTGCTGTAAAGAGGATTTTCAGTAAAAAAGCACACCAGTCCGCTTCCCCAGCCATGGCGCGGGTAATGACATCCATTCCGGCACCGTTATAATCTCTGTTTCCGACCAGTAAAGTCAGAAGGATTACCAGTACACCGCCGACAGCTGCCCGAAGCGCTGCATTGCTGATATATTTTTTATAAAGCTTTCCTGATGCATGCATGCTGATACAGAAAATTGCGCTGAGCACCGCACACAGGATGGATAAAACAATGACCTGTACCGTGGAAGCAAGTCCCAGCTGCGGTACGTTCTGAATCACAAATGCAGTCGGAGCCACTTCAAAAATCTGCGCGATTCCATAACCGATCAACGCTCCCAGCACACATGGAACCAGCGCCGCATAGTGCATAACGCCGACACTGACCACCTCAATTGCAAAGATGGTCGCAGTCAGCGGTGTTCCAAACAAGGCTGCAAAGCAGGTACTCATCCCGCACATAATCATCATCTGGTGTTCCTTCTGGTCAAGGTCCATCCAGTCAGCAAGTCTGGCTCCCATGCTGCCGCCAATCTGCAATGCTGCGCCTTCTCTGCCCGAAGAGCCGCCCAACAGGTGGGTGATAACGGTGCTGACAAAGATCAGCGGTGCTGTACGCATCCGCAGCGGATGCTCCCCACGAACAGCCTCAATGATGGTGTTGGTTCCCATATCCTTTGCCATACCGCTTTTTTGATACAGCAAAGCAATCAGTACACCGCCCAACGGAAGCAGATATAAAAGCCACGGAAACTCTGTCCGAAGTTCTGTCGCTTTCTCTACCGAAAAGTGAAACAAAACACCCATCACACCAACAATGCTGCCCACCACTGCCGCAAGCATCAGCCACCGCACAAAAAAGACTGATGATTGATAAAATATCTTTGCTACTGTACGAAGCTTTTTCCCTTCTGTCATACTCAGCACCTCTTATTCTCTATTCCGTCAACTCTGATTCCTCTTGTTCCTGATCGGGTTCTGATTTCTGCTCTGTTTGCCATTCTGGAACTAATGTTTCATTTCCCATTTCCACCAAGGTTTCTCCCCGCACAATTGCCGCAAAACCATTTTCAGTATCCCAAGTGCAGGAAAATGCCGCCGCAATGGTATTTTGATTTGGGTTAAATACGATTCTTTTTGGATACAGCAGTGCTGAAAAATCGTTTTTATCCAGAACGTTTGGCATTTCTGGAGCATTGTCCGCCATGGTGTGTCCATATTCCAACTGCATAATCGGGTAACGGTCAAGCAGCGCTGTCATCATGACATCCAAAGCTGCATACTGCTGGGTCAGCAGTTTTTCGCAGGCAATCTCCGCTTCTTCTTCACTCTTCACATCAGAGCACATCAAAAGCGGATAGCTGTCTTCTGCTTCGAAGAATCCTTCCCAGTCTCGCAGACGAACTCTTCCTTTCCATCCTTCCTGCACTGGTTCCAGTACAGACAGATTTGTGCGAATATCAAATGCTTCCTCTGGATTTTCTCCTTCTTCCAGATCTACAAACCAGACTAACAGCTGACAGACTCTGCCCTCTTCATCCTGTCCCCAGTATACCGGATACTGTCCTTCTCCCCATCCGGTCTGGAACATTGGGATGCGGTATGACGTTCCCGGAACGGTCCAGTTTAAAAAGCTGCCGCCCTCGTTCTGGATTTCCGGAGAAGAGATTCTGCTCTGTTCAAATAAAGGTCCAAAATAGTCACTGTACAATCTTCCATCTGGATGTTCTTGCCGCCACTTTTCTACAAAATCACAGAATGCCTGATGACTTAATTCATCGCAGATACATCCCAGACCGCTTTCACTGAAAAAGCCATAAAAGCCGCCGTCAAAGCTTTCAATCTCCTCTTCACCGGTCAGTGCCTGCTCAAAATGCACTGCCGGACGATAGTTAAACCGAAGCCGCACCGCAAGATAAAGAATGTCTCCATCTTCTGTGCGGGTAAAAGCAACTTCCAGCGGATAGATTCCCACCGGTGACGTCACAAAATAGGGAAGTTCCTCCCGATTGGATAAATAACGGATCGGGTCACGAACCAGCAGTTCTCCGCTTGGAACAGAACACATTCCAATCCGCGCCACCTCAATGGAATTTCCTGCGATTCGAAGTTGTGTAAAATATCGTTCCAAATCCACTTGACTACTTAACCCCGACCTTTTTTCCACCCATTGCCGAATCCATTTCCTGTTCGGAATCATGAACATTCCTCCGTTTTATTCTAAAATTCCTTTTCCATCTCAAACTGCCTTGTCAGCTCTTCAAATCCAAGATCAGCCAGCAAAGACAAAAGTTCTGTTTCTTTCCGATCAATATTTTTTACCGTAAAGCCTGCAAAGTTTGACATCAGGTGTTCCAGCACTGTTTTTAAGTCTTCTTTACCACGGTAACCAACATAAACAAGATTGCCGTTATTTGGCGTGAACACACAAAAAGCTGACACCTTGTCATCCTGCTCAAGATACATTGCCTGATATAATTGCGGATTTGCAGTTAAAATCTCCATACTGTACTCATAGCAAGGTTTCGGGCAGTAGCACTTTGTGATATCCAGCTTTAAAAAGTCACTAAAGCTCGCTCTCTCAACCTTTTCAGAAGACAAATTCAGAAGATCAGTCGGCGAGCGCAAAACAGAAAATTCCCTTGTTTCCTGAAACCCCTTCTTTTGATACGCCGAAATTGCCTTTGTGTTTTCCTGCAAGACTTCCAGATAATACCTTTGATATCCTGCTTTTTTCAGTTTCCCCCAGGCATACTCAAAAAGTCCGCTGAAAACCCGCTTTCCTCTGTGGGCTGGTACCACTCCTGTTCCCGCATCAAAGACAACCTTTTCTCCATTCTGTACACTGCATGAGTTAAAGATAAAGCCGACAAGCTCATCCTGACAAAAAGCTCCGAAAGAATATTTTTTGTCTACACAGCTCTTGGTAAAAATTAAGCGGAGTATCTCCTCTGTCAGATGCATCGGCAGCTCATAATCGGAAAATGCCAAATTAAAACATTCCGTGATAATCTGATCAGAAACATGTTCCAGTGAGTGATATGTATACATATTGTCTATTCTCCCATCTGCAAAGACAAGCAAAACGCCTTTTCCTGTCATTCTGTTATATTTTTACAGGCACAAATCAAGTATATAAAAGCTGCTTTTCCCTGTCAAGACAGCTTTTCCAGTTCTTTTTCCTCTCCACCCCAAAAAAGGACAGCTTTCCGCTGTCCTTTTTCTTTATTCTGTATACAATTTTAAACCGACCAAAAGACAGCCATCAATGTACGGCATGTTGTTTTCATTTAAATAGGAAAGAAGCGCCTCATCGGAAGCACCTGGCTGGATGACGATGCATTTGAAATTCTTTTTGCATTCCTGTAAAAGTTTAAGTCCCTTCACTGGATGGATACAAAGGTCGATAATATCAATATCATCTGGAATATCGTTAATGGAAGTAAGTTCTTTTCCTACTGCATAAACGGTGTATCCTTTTTCCAGCAGGGCATGTTTAATTTTATAGGCATATTTTTCTTCATTTAAGGTGTCGCCCAAAACAGCAAAGGTATGCTGCTGCATGATTTCCTGTAAATCCATTTTCTTTCTCCTTTCGTTCGTCAGGGGATGTGTTTTCTGATTTTATTATAACAAAATATCTCTTCTCGTCAATTGTTCGGATTTTATTTTACAAAAAACAAAAACAGCGGCCACACACAAGGTCGCTGTTTTTAGAGAAAATCATTTGTATGGGAAAACTTTTCCAAACAACAAAATACTTTACTCTTCCATCTGTTTTCCCAGAAATCCGGCTGCTGCCTGGAGCAGTTTTTCTTCTGCTTCGCTCGGAACATCCTGTTCCCCATCATTTAAGAAAAGGATTGCACCGCAGACATCTCCTGCTGAGATGATCGGGTAGGCAACCAGAGCTGTTTTTTCCACACCTTCCACCGGAAACAGCTTACTGCCGTCATTGCCCAGAACAAAGCTCTTTCTCTGCTCAATCATTTCTTCCAGAGCCGGGGAAATTCTTCTCTCCAACAATTCCTTTTTCGGCACACCGGAAACCGAAACCACATGGTCACGGTCGCAGACAAGAACCGGCTTTGCCGTTGTTTTATGGAGGATTTCGGCATACTGTCCCGCAAAGGAAGAAAGTTCTCCAATTGGGGAATACTTCTTAAAGATAACTTCTCCATCGTTGCTTGTAAAAATTTCCAGAGGATCACCTTCCCGAATACGTAGTGTACGGCGGATTTCCTTTGGAATAACCACACGTCCCAGGTCGTCTGATTGTGTCAACTAAGTTCCAAAAAAATTTTCGATTTCCCAAAAACCCTTTTATCATGCGCTTTTATGAGCTTTCGGGAATACCGAAAAAATTAATTTTTCTCCTTACCCATTGTGTGATTATAAGACCAAAACATGTTATTTTGCACAAATATGGAATTGCTTATTCATGATGTCAGTCGAAAAAAATCTTGAAACTTCCAGACAATCTCAATATTTTTATCGTCCACAAAATTTACCCGTTCGACTGCGTCATACATAATCTTCCTGAGAGCCTTCTCATTTAAAGAGCCTGTTTTTTTTGCAGCGGCTCTTTCTTTTTTTGCCTGTTCCTCTGCTTCCAGATATTCCTGATATTCTGCTTCAGTTTCGGCAATCTCCTGCTGAAGCTCTTTAGCACGCTTTTCGCGTTGATTTCTAAGCTCGATAAAATCTTCTCTGGTAATGCGCCCTTCTCGATAATCCAGATAACTCCGGACTTTCTGGCTATCACCAGATGCCAGCTCATCACTCAGAGATTTGAGTCGTTGCCTGAGCCTGATTCCTTTGGACTGCGTCTCTTTTGCATTTTTTCGATACTGGACATTCATCACGGCAATCTGTGCTTTCAGCGTTTCCAGAATCACCTTTTCAATCTTCGTCTTATCCCATCTCACCTGCCGGCACGCCAGTTCTTCTTCCTTCCAGTATGGTGTCATACAGGAAAAGTGAACATCATTCCCAAAGGTTTTCTGGAGCTTTCTGCCGCAGTGAGCACAGTAAAATGGAAAGGTCTCCCGTTCCCTTTTTCGATGATAGGAACGCACCTTCCGTAGAGCTTCTTTTGCCGCTTCAAATTCTTCCATCGAAACGATTGCTTCATGGGCATTCTCATGGATAATCCATTCCTCTTGCGGGACCTTCCACCCTGCCTTATCCCGGATTTTTCTGCTTTCCCGGGTATGGTTTACCATACAGCCGGTGTATTTTATATTTCCGAGCATTTCCAGTATCCGCTGATGTGTCCAGAGCATTTTCTTCTCTGGCTGATTCTTTCTATGGATTCCCTTATACTCCATCGGGGTGAGGACACCCTCTGCATTGAGTTCTCTTGCAACCTGGGTCGTCGATTTTCCTGCGATGATATCCTCAAATACCCGTCGTACGATCGGGGCTGTTTCAGGGTCAATCACCATTTTGTGCTTTTCCTTCGGAAGGACTTTGTACCCATACAGACAGCAGGAAACATAGCCGCCGTCCTTCTGTTTCATCCTCATTGCCGATTTTACCTTTTTTGAAAGGTCTTTGCTGTAATAGTCATAAATCAGGTTTTTGAAAGCGATATCCATGCCAGCTGTGTTTCCAAGATTGTTTTCGCTGTCATAATGGTCATTGATGGAAATCATCCGTACTCCCAGAAATGGGAAGATATGCTCCAGATAATCGCCGACTTCCAGATAATCACGCCCAAAACGGGAAAGGTCTTTGACAATCACAACATGAATCTGTCCATCCCGGACCAGATCGATCATCCTCTGAAAATCTGGACGCTCAAAATTGGTTCCAGAAAATCCATCATCACAAAACTCCATCTGTGGTAAACCTTCAAGGTCAGGATTCAGTGCAATATACCGTTGAATCAACTGACGCTGAGCGGCGATACTGTTGCTCTCGTCCTTTGTCCGGTTTGTTCTCTTATCCACATCCTCCAAAGAAAGTCGGAGATACACTGCGATGCATTTTTTCATCTTACGCAACCTCCTTCCTGAGCATTTTGACTGTATCCAGGACCGCCTGAAAGCTGTCCATATGCTTGAATCGGATATTCAGAGAACTATCCTTGTCCATCTCCATGGACTCGATCATAGCATCCACAAGTTCCGCACTGATCTGTTGCGCATGGTAATATTTCTGCATCAGTGCTTCCCATATCTTTGTTTGCTCGAGCGGTTTCTCGCATTCTGCTTTTACGCTCTCCTGTTCCGCTATCTGCTGTTCCAACTGGTGGATGTCCTCCATCAGAATTTCGCGTGTCTGCGTGTAATCCTGCTCATCAATCAGTCCTTCTCTCAGATCGCGGTACAACCCGGAAAAGATACTTTTCTTTTTCTCCAGTTGTTTCTTGAGTTCACTGACCTGATCAAACTTTCCTGTTTTTCTGACCTGCTTCTTTTTTAAATCAAGCAGACTTTCCATCGCTTTTTGGGAATCCAAAAACAGATCAAACTGGGCTTTGATACTGCACAGCACTGCTTCATCCACATCAGCCTTTCTCATCCGCTTGGGATTACAGGCTCGTACCCCGTGTTCCTCGTGAGAAGGGCATTTAAAGGTAAAATACGCCTTGTCCCTTTTGGTGCTCAAAGAGCGTACCAGTTTCATCACAGAGCCGCAGTCTGCGCAGGTAAATTTCTTTCCATAGATGTTCTCTGTTTTGGGGAGATGCGCATATTTCCCCTGGTTTGCCTTTTGAGCAGAAGCCGCTTTTTCATTGATTGCCTGAACCTTCTCGAACAGTTCGGCCTCGATAATCGGTTCATGGGTATTTTTTACTATGATCCATTCCTCTTCCCCAGTACGGGTAGAAGGAATCCCGGCATATAGACACTGTGTTGTTTTCCTCTGTGCCAGATGCCCCAGATAAGTAACATCCCGAAGAATCTCTGTGACCATATGCCTGTTCCAGAGAATCCTGCGGGATTTTTGATTGTTGTTTGTAACAATCCCACGGTCTGCCTTGTACTGACCCGGAGAAGGGATGTTCATATCATTGAGTTTCTTATTGATACCCATATAGCTCATCCCTTCACAACGCCACTGATATATCATCTGCACCACCGGAGCTGTTTCCGGATTTATCACCAACTGATTTTTATTCTCCGGTGATTTCAGGTACCCGTACTTTTCCCAAGAGCCGATGTACTCCCCTTTTTCCATCTTGCTTCGCAGAACCGAAGTCACCTTGCGGGAAATATCCTTGGCATAATAGTCATTGATGATATTGGACAGAGAAACGGATAACTGGCCATTGGATTCAGCAGTATCCGTATCGAAATGGTCATTGACCGCGATAAACCTGACCCCAAAGAAAGGACAGATTTTTTCCAGAAACTCCCCAGTCTCGATATAGTTTCTTCCCAGACGAGAAAGGTCTTTTACCACGATGCAGTTGATCTGCCTCTGCTGTACCGCTCCCATCAGGCGCTGCCACTCTGGCCTGTCAAAATCCGTTCCGGTAAAGCCGTTATCTGCGAAAATATCCTCCAGCTGAAGATCAGGACGGGAACTAATATAGTCTCTTAACAGTGCGATCTGATTCTCGATGGAATCAGATCCGCTCAGATTGTCCTCTCTCGACAATCGAACATAAATCGCTGTCTTATAGTTCCTGATGTCGGACGGTTTCTCGGCTGTTTTAAGCTCCGAGCGTTCCCGGCGTTTTCCACTTCTTGCCAATTATCCCACCTCCTCCGAAAGCAACTGCTTTGTATGATGCTGTTTTTGATATTCCTTTAAGAAATCCAGAATTGCCCGGAACTGATCAGCGTGGTTGAGCGTGATCTGAACCTGTTTTTCTGCCGTGACTTCGATCCTTTCGATAAAATGGATCACTACGCGGCGGTTCAGCTCCTGAATATTCTGGTATTCCCGAAACTGAGAAAGCCAGTTCTGCTGTCCGGTCAGGCCGGAATTCACCTTGTTCCGATTTCCGATCAATCGGGTAATGGACTGGTTTGCATCACTGATTTTCTGATCGCAGTCTGCCTTGAATATCTTGTATTCATCCAACGTGATCACTTCTGTCTTGAAATCCTCGTAGATCATCGCTTTCATCTTCTTGTTATATTCGATGACCTCTTCCTGTCGGGCAATTCCTCGCTGAATCCGTTCCAGCTCTCGCCGTTCCCAGGAAACACCGTCCAATTCTCTGAGTGCCTTTTCCAAATCGAGTGCCAAAGCAACCTGTGACTGAATTACTGCCAGCACTGCATCATATACCGTATGTTCTGCAATCCGATGCGACGAACATACTTCTTTGTCCTGTTTGTTGGAACTGCAGATAAAGTACACATATTCCCTACCATGAGCTTTCGACTTTTTGCGCACCATAGAGCTCTGGCAATCCGAACAAAAGATCTTGCCAGAAAACAGATGGACAGCTTCTTTCCCAGAAGGACTCCTGCTGTCCTCCAACATCAGTTTCTGCACCATATCAAAGGTAGCCGGGGAAATGATCGCCTCATGGGCATTTTCCGACCGAATCCACTCAGACTGATCTTTTCTGCTACGGGTCTTGATCTTATGGTTTGGCGTTGAGGTCTTTCCCTGCACTAATGTCCCTGTATACATTTCGTTTTTCAGGATACGATAGATCGCTACTGCACTCCACAACGTCTGTACATTCTTCCGAAAGCCTGACTGGTACCGGTAACCATTGAGTCTCTTGTACTCATAAGGGGACGGGATGCCGTCCTGATTGAGCTTCTCTGCAATCTGTGCCGGGCTGAAGCCATCTATCTTCAGTCGGAAAATACTCTGTACTACTAAAGCCGCAGTTTTGTCGATAACAAGTTGGTTCCTGTTTTCCTCGGAACGCTGGTAGCCATATACCACATGGTTGCCGACAAACTCCCCATTTCTCCTCTTGATGTCCAGGTTGGAACGGACTTTGATGGAAATATCTCGGCTGTATGAATCGTTGATCAGGTTCTTGAACGGAAGGATGATCTCATTCCCTGCCTGCTGGTTCATCGCTGAATCATAGTTGTCATTGATCGCGATGAATCGTATCCCCAGTGCAGGAAAAATCTTTTCGATGTACTTTCCCGATTCGATATAATCACGTCCGAAACGGGAAAGGTCTTTTACGATGATACAGTTGATCTTCTTCTTTTTGACCTGCTCGATCATTTTCTGAAAGTCTGGCCGGTCAAAGTTTGCTCCGGTAAATCCGTCATCACAAAATTCCTGTACTCGGATGATTTCCGGATGCCGCTTTAAATAGTCTTCAATCAGCTTACGCTGATTGGCGATACTGTTGCTCTCCTTTTTTTCTCCTTGAGAAAAGTCGCCATCTTCCTTCGATAATCTCAGGTAGATTGCGGCATAGTAAGTCTGATCGATAAAATGTTGCATCATTCGCCACTCCTGTCTGATTTCGCTTAGAAGCCAATACAAACTGGAGTTCCGCTGATTTTTGTCCAGGACTATCGTACCATATCCTGATGCGGAAATCCAGTTTGTCGGCGAGAAAGCCGCACGCCAATTTATGCCAGAAAAGATATCACATCGTGGCTATCATATTGATAAAATTGTCTGTGATGGTATTTGGGGTATCTGCAAAAGATACCTTCACAACGGTATCTCCCACCTTGAAGCAATATGGATTTTTAATCTGTTCGATGAAGGAGCGGATTCTCTCGTCACTAGGCAGGTTACGGTCAATCTTCACATTCCGGATATCGACCAGTTCCTCGAAGGTATTTCCGTTTCTACCATTCTTTTTTTCCATCTTTTCTTCACCACCTTGTATTGTCATTGTTACCAGAAATTTCCTGTCTTATTCAGGAAATTATCATCGGCAAAAGAACAGACAAAACGATCTCTGCGTTCTGTCCATTGTTTTTACCTATGAGAATTTACTTAGCTCCAAACTGACGAGCAAGGCCTCATCGATCCCCACCATTTCTTTTTCATCCAGTTTCCCCAGATACTGCATAATCCTATGCTTATCGATTGTCCTGAGCTGTTCCAAAAGCACTACGGAGGGATGAGGCAGGATATGGAGCTTCTCGATCCGATAATGGGTCGGCTGGAGGGCTTTCTTTTTCGTTGTGATCATCGCTACGATCAATGTAGGAGCATAAAAGTTTCCGATGTTGTTCTGTATCACGAGCACCGGACGAACCCCTCCCTGCTCTGAACCTGTTACTGGGGATAAATCTGCCAGATAAAGATCACCGCGCCGATAAACCCAATCCTTCCTCATTTTTCCCACCCTCTCTCGTGTATCTTATGTATCAGGGAATGCTCCTGTCGTCAGGCATCATTCCATTATTCCATATTTGTCCCCGACACCCCTGGATGACAAAGCAGACTGCTCTGCCGGGAAATCATCAGACGGCTGGTTGCTGACCAGCTCCATAGGCATCAAACCTCCCCGTGGTTCTCACCGGGCTGCCCCCATTGCGTGATCCTTTTCAGGGCTGTGGCTGGGCAGAAGTATCATAATCCCTGTTGCTTTTCTTGTCATACCGGAAGCAATCCGATCATTATCAGTCAGTGTTTCCCGCTCTGACCGTCAGAAGAAACAGACAAAAGTAATATTGGTGATTCCGTATTTCTGAGTAAAGTCGTCATGGCGCACTGCTGATTATTGCTGATGCTCTCGCACCGGCAACAGGAACGTGTCTGATGAATGAGTGTTCTGTTTTCAAGGTACAAGTAGTTTCCTTAACCACAATTTTATTGTACTTCAATCACCACTCTACTCACAGAGCGTATCATGACACATCACCCACCGTCATGCGCCACATTTACATCGTTTGTTCCAAACGTTGCAGTTTAGGAATCAGCTCTCGTATCTGCTGTTTTACACTTTCTGTTTGTATGGAATATCCTAAAAGTATGTAATCTGTCTGTACCCCGAAATAAACACTAATCTCAATCAAAAGATCGATTGACAGGCCCTGCTCTCCTCTTTCAATTCTTCCTATCGTACACATGCTAATATTCAGTTTTTCTGCCAGTTGACCCTGTGTCAGGCCTTTCTGTTTGCGCAGATTCTGAATTCTCCGACCACTTTCTTTTAAATTGTAGTACATAGATTTTCCTCCTTTTTTCTGAAATCAAAAAAAATTAAAATTTCAGAAAAAGAAGGAGGCTCACGAGATTTATTCGTAAACCATTTTTTCATCTGCCCGTCCCTTTGGAGGTAAGAAAAAAGAGTCAGAGTAGTTCTCTGACTCTCATTCATACCGTTATCCGGAAGAAGGCATAAAAAAGCCCCGTACCTTTCCGGCACGAGGCAAAAAAACTTTTATTCAATTAGATGCTATGTTCTTCCAGCATACTTATACTATCATAAGGCAGGTTGAACTTTCCGTAGTGAAAGAATCGGGATTGTATCGTTTTTTTTCTTCAAAGTGCTTTCTTACTCCATTGATAACAAAGCTCTCCTGATAAATCAGTGCACTATCCAAATCAGAATCAAAGATAGATCTAATCCCATTATGGATTCTCTCAGCTTTCCCCATAACTGATCAACAGATATCACGATAGATAGACAAAATGAACTTAGAACGATTATATAATACTTCTGCATCAATCTTCTGCACACGGCATATTATATGTATATTTCGTAATGTTCTGGTGTCCTTTCTGCCCATAAGAATCTCCTTTCTTCGTCTATCTTATATCTTCATATTTTCTCTGCTCGATATACATCGAATAGTGCAACATTTTATTTTAAAATTCAATTCCTTTTCTTGCTTTCTGTCCACAGGAATATGGATGTTTAATTGGATTAATTTCACTGACATAATCTGCAACATCTATGAATTTGGGCTGTGGGTTTCTACCAGTTAGGACAAGCTCTATTTTTTGAGGTTTCATTGTAATAATCTGATCTGCCAGGTTTCGATCTAGCAGATTGTATTCATATGCCGCATTAAATTCATCAATAATCAACATATCGATTGTTCCACTATTCATTAATTCGTATGCTCTTTTTAGAAGTACATTATGGCATTGAATTAATTGTGTTTTTGTATCATCGGACATTTTAAAAGTAAAACCATAATTTTTATTACTTCTATCCACAGATATATTGGGAATAAGTGATAAAGATTCTAATTCAGAGGTTTTTCCCCCTTTTAATAATTGAACAAAGTGTACTTTCATGCCGCTTCCAGCAGCACGTAATGCAAGTCCAAGGGCTGCGGTAGTTTTTCCTTTTCCATTTCCACAGTAAATATGAATTAATCCCATAGTTACCTCCCTATTATCGGTCATATTACTTCTCATAATTCTCCAAGTAATTATCGATTTCTTCCAAGTTCTTTTTCCAAATTTCCACCTGATTATCTCTTATTATTTCAACACTTCCTCCCTGAATCTCTCCATTTCCGCCACTTACTCCTTCCATACATCCCTCAATAGACAAATAATTATCCTGTAATTTTTTCAGCAATTCATTATCTGGCCTCCATTTTCCTCTAGCCTCTAGTTCAAGAAATCTCCGTGCTATTTCTTCTGCTGCATACGAATTATTCTCTAGGAGCCATTTCCGCATCTTTTCATCATTTATATACGTTTCGACCAACTGATCTAATATTTGATCCTGCACACAGTCACTAGTGCATTTTACGTCAAATACATTTTGAATTCGATGCATCATTTCAGAAGCACCTGTGTACGAATCCTCCATTGTACTATCCTGCCACGAGGCATTTAACAAGGTTTGCTGAATATCTTTCTCTATTTGCTTTTCGAGTGTGGTGGTAATTACAGTATTACGTTCACTCATGCTTTGGTATTGCCGAATTTTTTTCCCACCAATTGTTTCCGCTACTATCTTAAAAGCACCATGAACTTGTAATCCAAAACCACAAGCTAATGTATCCATTCTACGGGAAGAAGAAACATCGCAGCTCAAATCAATATTTTTTGTATTCTGCACAAATTCTTTAATACTTTTTCTTCCATCTAATTCTTTGCCATATGCAAAAGCTGAAGACTGGATAAAATATCTTGCCAAATCCTTTTCATTCTCCCAAGCACTAGCTTTTAAAGCAAGATCTATTCCTGCACCAAACGCTCCAGGAGGATCGCCAAATATACGAATCGTGCGTGCACGTTCTCCTAATTCTCCACATTCTAACTCCATTTTATGAATATTAGCAAGAATGAAGTTTTCTTCCTCCGTTTCATTTAAGGAAGATACCAACAGCACAGCTTCATCCATTAAAGTAACAGCATCTGGCCATGTGTCACGCATTACACCTGAAATTCGAAGTGTAACATCAATTCTAGGACGTCCCAGCTCCTCGATTGAGATTGCTTCTAAACGGAGAACACGGCCTTTTTGATCCCAAATTGGACGAACCCCTAAAAGATATAGAAACTGAGAAAGCTGTTCTCCGTGTGTTCTTGCAATATCCAGAGAAATCATATTCATAGCAATTTTTTTAGGATATTTTCCCTCATCTGTTTGATAAGACTCAATCAGCTGATTTGCTAATATGACTCCTCTTTCATATGCAGCTGGGCTGGGGATTTTGTCCATATTCATCATGAAGAAATTCCGACCCGTAGGTAAAATTTTTCTTCCATTTTCATCCGGCATGCCACCTTCTGAGGAAGGGATAAATTTTCCATTTAGTGCTGCAATCATTGAATCTTCTTCCTTGCATACACATTGTAGTTTATAATAAGTTTCTCTAATATCTAAACTTAAGGGATCATTTTTTTCTTCATCTTGTAGCATATTTTCTATAAAATCATGGATTCGGCGCTGATATTCATATTCACTCTCTTCTTCACTCTGTTGAAAAATTCCATCCCCATATAATAATTCACACAAATAGTTTACTGCCTCTTCATGTTCAGGATTTTTTCCAAAAGTGTGTAACTTTGTTATCTTTCTACCTTCTGCACAACGCAATAAAGATGATCTCACAAGTTGAACACCATCATAAAAACTATCCGCGGAATCTACAAGTTTTTGAAGAGACGGACTGGTAGATAAATGATGTATAATTTGTTCCCGCAAAGTTTCCTCCTGAGCGTTTTGGAGTTGATAGGATTCGCAATACTCGTTTAATTTGTCCATTAAGCGGAGACTTTTTTCATCAAACCCACTGCTGCTAGCAGGATAATAACTTAGTAAAACTGCGTTTGACCGGCGCTTAGCAATAGTTCCTTCTGACAACACACCTGCATGATACGGATATAGATTGGGAAGAGATCCTACGACAGCATAAGGCCAACATTCTTGACCTAAACCATTTCCTTTTCCAGGCAAATATTCCAAACTGCCTTCTGTTCCCAGATGTATTATTGCGTCTGCCTTCAGAACATCTTCGATATATCTATATGTCGCAAGATACTGATGTGTAGGTGGACAATATGGATCATGCAGAATCCGACAAACTTCCCCCGTACATTTTGCGCCATAGCATCCCCGTTTTGGCTGAACCATAATAGTAAGATTACCAAATTGTACTCCTGTAATAATTAAGTCATCACCCTTTACCATACCTTCTCCAGGAGGTGTGCCCCATGAATCTAACATTTGTTTCTGCATTTCAGGAGTTAGTTGGTGGAAATAATTCAGATATTCATTATGAACCGGCATTTTATAAAGACAACCGCCGCTTTCCAATATATCTTCTACACTCGTCCATCGAAAATCAGAAAATGCTTCTTTTCTGTAAAATAATATTTTTCAGGGCTTCACCGCTTTCTGCAATGTTTTCTATTTGATAGCCTTCCTGATTTAAACGATGCATTAGGGAAACAGCACTTTCAAATGCATCCAATCCAAAGGCTTTTCCAACTGTAGCTTCCACCCCGGAACACACAGAATTGTGCAATACAAGAGCAAGTTTCTTTTCATGATTAGATTTTGTCCGCAAGGCTGCCCATTTTTTTACCCGACGCGCAAAAAATGCTATATTCTCCTTTTGTGCAATCATTTCTTGTGTTTTTTGATCTCTACCTCCCACTAAAACCGGTTCAATCATTCCTGCCATTTCTGGATTAAGATAGGCAGATTGCAGTTCCATTGCTAAAGGGTTGACATTTTCTTTCCATTTTGCCAGATCCGTAAAATAGCTGGAAATAGGATGAAACACCGGAATATCAATTTTTTGGAAAAGGCGCACGGAATTTTCTGCTATACTTAAACCATTTTGTGCTTTAATCAGATGCATTTGAAAATTAATGAGACCTTGGATAAACAGTTGTCCGTTTATGGAAAAATAATGCTCGACAATCTCTTCAAAATCGTAGCTCTGAACAATTTCACTTTTTTCTCCAGAAGAAAAAATGGGAATGACTCCGATATTTATTTGATTCAAGGCCTCTATTAGAGAACTCTCTACTTGTAAATTTTGATTCAGCCATGAGCTCCGATGACTCAGCATTCCTACATAAATATCAAACTTTTTATCCTGAGCTTCCAAAAATGAAGAAATATCATAATATACCTGATTATTAACAAGAGAGTAAATTCCGTCAAATGGCATTTTTATAGGTTCCAGAGGGATGGGCGCAGTGGGATCTTCAAAAAGATATTTTCGAATATATGCCATCATTCTGAATACATTTTCTTCCCCACTATAAGACTGATATTCGTTAATCCTTGTAACATGTTTTGCATCTACACTTCCACGATTTAACAGTATTGCATCAGCTCCTATTGGTAAGACACAAATATTTGTGGGAAGTATTTTAAAAAAATCTTCCAATTCTTTATCCATTCCATGGCTGCTGAATAATAATACCACTTTGCCATTCTGAGAAGCCCTTTGAATATCCTTCAGTATTTCCTGTTTTTTTCGTGGAGTATCCATCATAGCAGAAGTATAGGTACGTAATTCAATTTTCTGCTTATGAGCAGCTTGTTTCCATATTTCCGAACCAAAGCTACAACATAAATCATAAAGTATCATATTTACTCGTCTCCTTCTAAACTTCCTTCCATTTCCAAATAAATTTTTTGCAACATTTCAATTTTATCTTCACTTGCATCCCACATTTCTCGCTGTGCAGCTTCAAGCATACGTTCACTCATTGCATGAAGAGCCCATGGATTTTCCTGCTTGATCCATTCTCTTAGTTCTCGATTGTTGAGATACGTTTCATAAACAGAATCATACATATAATTTTCTATTATATTACTTGTTGCATCCCATCCAAAGATAATATCCACCATAGCGGAAAATTCCTGTGCTCCCTTAAAACCATGTTGTTTCAGACCTTCAATCCATTTAGGATTGTTAATTCTCGCCCTCATAATTCTTGCAGTTTCTTTCTGAATATTTTTGGTGACAACATGTCCAACATCTGCAGCATTGGTAGAATAAGAAGAAGGTGCGATGCCTTTTTGAGATTTTACAGCACTAATAAGTCCTCCGTGATAATTGTAAAAATCATCACTGTCCAGCATATCTGCCTCACAGGAAGATATGTTTTTCACTGTTACATCACATGTAGATAATCTGTGTGCAAACAGATCTTGTACCTTATCCCCATGCATTTTTCTTGAATAGCCATGACCACTCCAAGTAATATAAGCCTTACCTAAATCATCACTGGTTTCCCACTTCTTGCTATTGATTAGAATATCAACACCTGCACCATAAGTACCGGGAGGACAACCAAAAATACGCAAAGATGCCTGATCATATGCTTGTTCGTAATTCATGCCTGCTTTCACAAACTGCATCACATCATTCTCAATATGTTTTTTAATAAAGTTACACTCATGCTCCTCCTCCAAACTTGCGACCATATTCACAGCTTCATCTACTAACTCAATTAAATTAGGGAAAGTATCACGGAATAATCCACTAATTCGCAACGTAACATCGATTCTAGGACGGCCTAATTCTTCTAGCGGAATTACTTCCAATCCAATTACTTTATCCGTTTCCCCTAACCATACCGGACGTATTCCATATAAATACAAAATTTCTGCAATATCATCTCCATTGGTTTTGATCGTTTCACCCGAATATACAACAATAGCAATGTTTTCGGGAATTTCTCCTATTTCTGCCTTATGCGTTTCTAATAACTGATTGGCCAGTTTCTTTCCAGTTTCCCAAGAGGAGCGAGTTGGAATTTCAGTAGGATCTGTGGTATAAAAATTTCTTCCGGTCGGAAGTATATGTGCGTTTCCACGGCTGGGAGCTCCGGAAGGTCCTTTTTTGACAAATTTTCCGTTTAGTCCATCCATAAGAGAATGGATTTCATCCACAGTATTTTCCAAACGCGGATAAATTTCTTGTTTTACAAAAGTCATACATCGATTTAATTCATCGTTTTGGGACAAATCCATGGCTTCTTCCTCTGCAACTTGCTGAAGTACCTCTCGTATTTTCTCTACAGCATATGTTTGTGTCTGCCACAACAGGAAAATTTTTCTGCCAATTTCATCTACCCGTTCCAATTTCATTGCATTAGTCACACCGGTTCCATCACAAATTTGAGGAAAATCCAGAAGATTATCCAAATTCCATCCCATCATCTTGCATATCCCATGTCGAAGAGAAGGAACATGTCCGTTTTTCACACGAACCAAAAGCCGCAGCATATTACACAGCCGTTCCTCTTTTGGAGCTATCCCAAAAATATGCAGTCCATCTTTGATTTCTGAAGACTTGATTTCACTCACCCAAAGATGAAGCTTCTCTGCGGTTTCTTCAAAATTCTTTTCGAAATCTTCTTGTGACAGATGCAAGTCACAATCCAAATGGAGTTTGCAAGCAAGTTCTTGTATTTGTTTAGAAATTGCACAGGTTTTTGTATTTCCATTTTGTTTTGCATGATAATATTTTGCTAATAATTCATCAATAACCGCAATGTCCCCATAAACTCCTCCTTCTGACATAGAAGGAATAAGATGATCAATGATACATGCGGCTGTACGTCTTTTCGCCTGCGCTCCTTCCCCTGGAACATCAATAATATAAGGATACAAATGAGGAAGAGTTCCAATAGCAATATTTGGATAACATGTATTAGAAAGTCCAATCTCTTTTCCTGGCAACCATTCGATCGTGCCATGTGTCCCAACGTGAATCACTGCGTTTGCACCAAATATATACTCCAAGTAACGATAAAAAGCTATATACTGGTAAGGGCAAACAAGATCAGTAGAATGATAACACTCTTCTGCTTTTTCTTCATAAGCACGTGGTGGCTGTAAGCCAATCAATATATTGCCGTTAATAATACATGGAACCATAATTTTTTCACCAACGGCCATAAACTCTCCCGGTGCTTCTCCCCAGTCACGTTTGAGCTCCTGACATACTTTTTCTGGGAAATCAGCAAACCATAGTTTCCATTGTTCAGGATCTATAGTGGCTTCTGCTCGATCCAGAAGTTCTTGGGAAGATAAAAACCTTCCATCATTCGTAAGACCCGATGTGATTTTTTCGATAATTTCTTTTCCACTGGAAAAATCATAGGAAGTAGTATATCCCTGTTTTTTCAGTGCACAGAATATTTCATAAATTGACTCTGGGGTATCTAATCCATATGCACAACCAATCATATCTGCTCTTGGTGGCATATTATGAAGAATAATTGCAACTTTTTTGTCCTTGGAAGGAATTTTAGAAAGTTTCGCCCAATTTTTTGCGAGTTTAATAATTTTTTCTGCTCGTTCCGGAATAAACATAGGCTTATCCTTGATTCCAAAAGGAGTCTGTACCTGCTCCGTACATGTCATGAGAACAGAGATAATTTGTCCGTCAAATTCCGCTGTGTACACATTTCCTAAATACATTGGATCCATACCTCGAGTAGATTCTACCCACTGCTGATAAGAATAGTTTGTATGCAAGGCATGAATTGCTGGAACACCTAAAATCTCAAAAACACTGTCTTCTACTGTTTTTTCTCCGCAGCCAGGAGAAGATAAAACACTTAATGAATGTCCAGTGGTAATAATCATGCTTTGAGGTACGGAACAATTATGCAACATCATATATTTTTTCAAAGCTTCTCTTAATCCACCATATTTTCCATCAGATGAAGGCATAATACTGGAATACATAATAACAGGTGTACATCCGTTTTTTTGTATCAAATCATATAGTTGATCCAGATGCTCTGTATTTCCTGATTGAATTGTCTGAAAATGAGTCAACACTCCCACGATTGGCTGTTGGCTCAAGGAAATTTGATTCAAATATTCCTCATCGGACATTTTTTCGGGTTTACGATAATAGCCATCCCGAATAGGGATACAAACCTCTCCATAAGAACAATCTATATCTGCTACTTTATTTAACAGGCAACGCCAAAAGTTCTCCCTGTTTTTCTCTCCTCCGGCTTCCAAATAACTAAGCAATTTTATAACGGTTGTTTGAGGCAACATACATCTACGAGTCATTTCTTCCATTTCGGACTCTATAGAAGAATAAAAAAGATATGGTTTTTTACCTTGAAAATACTCTTGAAATTTAAGATATTTTCTAAAGTATGCCATACTTCCGTGAAAATTAAAGATCAAAAAATCAGCCTTTATGGTCTGTTCCATGCACTCCTCAAATATATCATCATCTTGGTCAACATCTATCGTATTATAAATATCCAATACAACATCTTTGATCTCTTTTTGTACTATCTCAAAAGCTTGTCTGAAATCACAAATCGGTTGTTTTCCCTCAACAAGTGCCACAATTCGAAACATAATTCTTCTCCTTATTATTAAAAAACAGAGCGGGCTTTCCCAAGCTCCCGCCCTGTTTTTTGTACACCTATTTTTCTAATTTTACATAGTAAGTGAGTGTTCTGTCTGCAAACGTATCAGGGTAAATTGCTGCTGCTAAATCTGCTGCCATAATTTCTGATTGGTCAATTCCAATCCAAAAACTCTCCCCATACTGATATACTCTGTCATTCTCGTATGCTTTGCACTCACTTAACTGTGGAAATGCTTCCATTACACCTTCCATTCCATTACAATAAGCTGGTGTTGAGGTATAGATAATAACATCTGCATCCTGAATACACTCAAAAGCTGCTTCCATTGTCAAAGTACCTTCTGGCATTCCAATAAAGGCGTTGATACCACCCATATCAGATAACATTGTACCAACCCAGCTATTATCGGAAGTTCCGTATACAGCACCATCATAGACGCTAAACACAGCTACTTTTGGTTTTTCCAGTCCTTCAATTTTAGATTTTACTTCATCAACGACTTTTTGAGCATTATTCATCACTTCATTTACCTGTTCATCTGCATTAAAGAAAGTAAGAATAAATCTCATCCACTCCATTCGAGCTAAATAGTTGCTCTCCATGTATTCATTATCTACAGCATAATTGATCCCCAACTCTTCAAATTTTGCAATTTGATTGGTTTGTGGATTTGAACCTGTATACAAAAAGACAATATCCGGATTCAAAGACTGAATCAATTCATAATCAGGTTCTCCCATGGAAGCTCCACCAATATCAACAATGCTTCCATTTTCCAGACCTTCTTTTATCGCAGGAATACCTGCCCATTCATCAACACCACCGGAAACACCAGCAATTGCTTCGATAATGGCACTATCATCTACAGCACGAAATGTACAAACTTGTGTAGAAGAAAGAAATACCGCATTTTCTACTGGCGTACGGATTACAATACTATCCGTATATTCCGCTGGAACTTCTTCCATTTCTTTTGGAACAAGAATTAATTCTCTTCCCTCTCCATCAATCACTTTTTTAATTCCGTCTTCCAAAAGCTCAATCGAAAAATTCGGATCATACAAATTCTCTACAAATGTTGCAGAAGATTCATTTGATTTTGATTCTTCCGAAGTGGTTGTTTCTGTTTCAATTGGAGTGTCAGAGTTGGATTGGTTCTGTGTATTTTGAGTACAACCAGAAAAAGCAGTTGCAGCCAATACACAGGACATCAGCAAAGCCAGTAATTTTCTTTTCATTTTCATTTTCTCCTTTTATTTTTATTTTCTATGCCTTTCGGCGTTCAGACAATAATAAATTCATTGATTGTTCTTTTCAGTTTCTCAATCATTTCTATAGCAGTAGTGTCTTTATCTGAATATTCTTGTGTCTCGGTACAATGCTTCCGTTTCATAATTCCCAAAATTTTGTTACCCATATCTGCTGCTTCTTGAGGTGTAATTAGATCCCACATCAATTGATCAAGCAAATGAACATAAAGTGAGACACTTACCACTAAATTGCTGTCTCCAGATATATGGAACAATCTATCAGAAAAATCTGCTCTGCTCAAAACATCCGAATTTTTACGAAATTCTTGCCACAAAGACTCTTCTGTAATTCCAAAACGATCAACACGCTTTAACATATTGTGTTGTTGTTGAGGAGAAAGACCCGTCTGCAGCTTCAGTGCTTCTTTCACAGCACTCTTTACAGACTTACCAATAAGTTCCCCCAATTTGCTGTGTTTTCCTGCATTGGTTAAACAGATATCTGATTCCGCATTACAGACTACAATAGTACTATCCGTTCCAGAACCGGTAGCCAGTCCCATAGAATATCGGCTGGGAGCCATAAGTTCTTGAATCGCTGCTGTCTTTGCTTCTGTACAGGTGACTACAGTTCGGGCTAATCCGCCCTTGCTCATGTCAGTGTTAATAAACAGCATAATATTAATCGTACCCAATTTTATTTCTTTTGCCTGTCCATTTACCTCATACCAGCTTGCCGGATCTCCAACACGTCCTCCATTTACTTCTATACCTCCAGTTACAACAGCTGTTACAATTAAATCTCCAAACTGTTCTGTTTTAATTGAGACGTTTTCCATACTAGCAGCAGTAGACATACCCGCTGCAGAGGCTTTATCAAGACCAATTTCCTCTGCAATTAAAGCCATATGTTCTTCATAAGTAGGTGCCTTGAGCTTACACGCCATACCTGCACCAGGATTTCCATCATTATTAAATACCGCTGTCAAATCCTCTTGATAACCGCCATTAAGAGGGCATGTGCTTAAAACACGTCTTTTTCCGGTAAAAGGTACTACAATGCACTTACTGTATCTGTGAACTGGATCTCCTGTTGGTAAAGTGTAAATTTTCATCATTTAAATCCTCCGTTTCTTTTCAAAGCATTTAGTTGCTGTTTCAATGCATCTTCATGCTCTTGATTGTCGTTTGTAATTAATTCAAATGTTAAAAATCGAGGTGATATTTCTTGAATGAGATCCGAAACCCCGTCTGCAGTAAAAGGTTTATGATAGTCAATTTTAAAAATATGAGGATATATTTGCATTAAACGATCTTTATAATTCAAAGCTAATTTCGGAGGATGAGCAATAATATCTTTTACATATTTTCCGGATATACTTTGATTTAAATGTACACCTTTTATATATCTGCATAACTCTCCGTTTCTTTGCAACACTGTACGTATGTATTGAAGAGCTTCCTCTTGTGTATCGATATCATTGTTTGTGTGAATCAAGTGACCCGTATCCAGCATAATCCCTTTTTTCTCGTAATGAATCCTATCCAAAAAGGACTGTGTGACTTCTGGATTTGTCAGAGTTAATCCACTCCACCACAAATTTTCTGCTAAAAAATAAAATTGATATGGCTTATCTTTTAGCAAACAATTGATGATTTCTGCTGCTGCAAAACATACTTGCTCATCTGTATAACGAAAGCGATATGTTACACATTCTTCTAAAGTGGACTCTGAAACGTGAAACACTACATATTTAACGTTCAGGCGATGTGCTATTTCCAGTTCTTGTTCCCATTTTTTCAGTAGATCTGTTTGTTCATCCCCTCCATAGTATTCTCTCCAAATTTTTTCTTCCCCATATTCTCTATTTAGTGCTTTTCTATTTCCTATCCAAAAATCCAGCCAACTTGGGAAAAAACTTAAATGAATCCCAATTACATCAGAACATGTGATTTTTTCCGAAATACTCTGATTACCACATAGCATCAGCTCTATTCCATCAATTCCTTTATCAGCATAAAAATGCTTTAATGCATTTCGATCATTGAATCGATTCATGTCCATAAAAGTATTTGTTATATTAATTGTTGTTAGCATTTATTTCCCTTTCTGCCAGTTCAAAGGATGTTTTCAACAGCACACAGTCTAAGCTATTATTATTTCGTATTTTTCTGGAAGGACATCCTTTGGGACAGTACGTTTCAAATCTGCAGGTAAAGCATTCATTATATGGTACAGTATCAAGAGAAATAAAACTATCTCTTCTAAAATCATTCACATTGCCCATATAAAACTCATCTTTAAGTAATGAACCACAAGGATATAATTTACCATCTGGTAAAACAACAGCGGAACGTCCACAGGAAGCATAACAGTAAGACTTGTTGTTAAAATGTTCACGTAATCTCCTTTTAGCTGTTTCCACTTCTCTGATTTGAATTTTACGTCCAAAGAGGCGATCAAGCTCTAAGCTTCTCTCGTGCATTTTAATGAGTGCATTTTTCAGCTGATCAGGGCGAGGAGATAATATTTCTTTGCAATTCTTACCGCGTCCTGCATAACGGAGAAGATCTAAACCAATTCCTCCAACGTTACCCAGATAGAATACAAAATCTACAAGTTTTGGCAGTGCCTCCACATTAAGATTTGTAACAACAGTATTTACTCCTACTGTTATCCCTTGCATACCCATCATTCGGATTCCATTTACTACCTGTGTTGTTTTGCCTCTCAACAAATTATTGATTTCCGGAGTTCCATCCAAACTTATTCCTGTAGCAACAGAATATTTTTTTAGTTTGCTGATAATAGTTTCATCTAATAATGTACCATTTGTCTGTAACTGGAAAACGGCGTCTATATTCTTGATTTTCACATACTGGCATATTTGTTCTATCAAAGAAAAGTTTAGCAGTGGCTCCCCTCCAGCAAATTGAATCTTTATTGGAACATCACAAAAACAATCTATTATTCTTTTAGCAGTATCAAATGTCATGTCACAAACAGCTTCATTTTCACTTGCATAACAATATTTGCATTGAAGGTTGCATTTACCCGTCAGCCATAAAGCTAAAAGATATCTATTATTCATTGTCCGATAATATTTTGTCAATAGTGCCTGCATCCAAAACACCGTTATCAAACGGATTTTTTCGCATTCTATGTGGTAAAACCAACACAGCGGCCTGCTTCAGGTCGTCTTCATTTACCTGCGTTCTTCCATGAAAAGCGGCAATCGTCATGGCGGTTTTAATCATGGTAATATCTGCACGATGGCCATCCACATCCAAAGCAATAGACAAAGTTGCCGCCATCATCAGAATTTTGTTATCGTAGGTTACAGATTTTAATATATTTTGTGCTTCCACGATTTTATCGGAAAGTTCTTTTTGCTTTTTCTCATATTTTTGTGCGAATTCTTCTGGATTTTCTTCAAATTCTAATCTTCGTCGTACAACTTCTGCCCGTTGTTCCCTATTGTTTTCTCCTGCCACATCTACAACCAAGCCAAATCTATCCAGCAACTGTGGACGTAAATCCCCCTCTTCTGGATTCATCGTGCCAACAAGAGTAAATCGTGCAGGATGGCTATATGAAATTCCTTCTCTTTCAATAGTATTAACTCCCATTGCTGCAGAATCCAAAAGGACATCCACTACATGATCATCCAACAGATTTACTTCATCTACATATAAAATATTTCTATTTGCTTGAGCCAGAATACCACATTCAAATTTTTTCTCACCATGCTTAATGGCATATTCGATATCCAAGGTACCTACAACTCTATCCTCTGTTGCACTTACAGGTAAATCTGTAACTTTCATTTTACTTTCATAAAATTCAAAAGGTTGTCCATTGGCGATCTTAGCCTCACAGTCTGGACAAAATTCTGACCCATAGGGATTGCATCCAAATTTACATCCTTTTACTTTTTGTATAGTGGGCATTAAATCTGCTAATGCACGAACAGCTGTAGATTTCGCTGTTCCTTTTTCTCCTCGAATCAATACCCCGCCCAACAAGGGATTAATAACATTTAATATTAATGCTGTCTTCATTTGTTCCTGACCAACTATAGCAGTAAATGGATATGTTATTCTGTCTTTTATCATGATGGTAATACTCCTTTTTAATGATCGATTTCTATTTGCAATAAATACTACATAGCCTTTGTAGCTGTATGAACCGCTGATATTATTGTGCCTGCATGCAAATCTGAAATCTTATACACTTCTGCATTTATTTCTTTTGCAAGCTTTTCAGCTAATCGAAGCTTAATAAAATCTTGTTCCACATCAATAATAATTGTTTTAATATGATCTGCTGCCAAAGCGCGTCCTTCTTCCACAGCATCTCCAAATGGATCTGAACTTCGACCATATGTTGCACGACCATCTGACACTAGCACCACCACAGGAAGTAGATCCTTTTCTTTTTTCATAGCCGATTTTATTAAATAACGTGCAGATTCTATTCCTGCATAAAGGGGAGTTTTTCCTCCTGTTGATAAAGTTTCTAATTTTTTTGCAGCCAAATCAACACTTCTTGTCATACCCAAAACCAAATCGGCTTTATTCTTCCGAAATGTAATCAAAGCTACTTTGTCTCTTTTTTGATAGGCATCACTCAGTAAAGATAAAATTGCACCCTTCACAGCAGACATACGTTTGCCAACTCCCATAGAACCAGAAGCATCTACTACAAAAACAATAAAATTACCTGTACGCTTTTCCCGAACCTTGATTCGAATATCACTGGTGTTAATGGAAAAAGCCAACCCATTTTTATTTCGATTCTTCTGGTATGGTGCTGCTGCTCTTAATGTTGCGTCAAATGCAATATCCGAATTTTTTATGTTGCTGACAGCGCTTTTTACGTATCGTCCTTGCAAAGAGTCTGTTTTTACCAGACTGCGTCTGCCGCTGCCTTTTCGAACCAAAATTTTTCGTTTATCATCCAGCCATCGACCGACATCAAACTGCTCATCTATTGCTTCTATCTTTTCTGAACTATCGAGATTATTGTTGACAGACGAAAAATCTTCTGAACTCTTTGGATTTTCTGGAACATCTGTTTTAGAGTCATTCAATGTTTCAGAAAAATCAGAATCTTCCTGAGATGAAAAAGTTTTTTCTGAATTATCTGCTGAATTATTTTCGTTAGAAGGAGTCGATTGCTTTTCGGGTTCAGTCTGAGGTTTCTCTATTTCCTGCTGAACAGAACAATCTCTCATTCGATGCGGTAATGCGTATTTTGCAGCTTCAGCAATTGCTTCTTTATTCACTGCAGAAGATCCGTTCATTGCACAAATTGCTTTTGCTGTTTCAATAATAGCAATTTCTCCACGATTGCCTTGACAATTCGCATTCTGTGCTAATTGTGCAGCAAGAGACAATGCATAATCGGAAACTTCAATCAAAGGAAGTCTTTCTTGTGCTTTTTTGATGAGAGATGCTAATTTCATTTCTTCCTGTTCATACTCGTCTATAAATTCGGTAACATTTTTCTCAAAAGCAATGCGTCGACGTATAATTTCACAACGAATAAGAGCACTCTCTTCTCCTTTTGCTTCCACAAATAAGCCAAAACGATCCAGCAATTGCGGACGTAAACCACTTTCTTCCGGATTCATGCTACCTATTAAAATAAAGTCACAAGGATAACTGTCTGATATTCCTTCCCTTTCCACACAACAGCTTTTTTCACTGGATGCTTCTAATAATGCTTTTGTTATGTTATCACTTAGTAAGTTAATTTCATCAACATATAAAATATTTTTATTGGCATAATATAGAATTCCTCTATCTAATTGTTTTGTTCCATTTTTGACTGCATTTTCAAAATCAATAGCTCCTATCAACCGGTCTTCTGTGATATTTAGTGGTAACTCAATCACCTTTTTTCCACTTATATGCTCTGCTCCCCGAATCAATGTGGATTTGGCAGTTCCTTTTTCACCACTAACTAATACTCCTCCAATACGGGGATTTATAAAGTTCCATATCAACGCATTTTTTATTCGTTCTTGTCCCAGTACCGCAGTAAAAGGGAAGACTTTTCTCTTCATTCTTTTATTTCATCTCCATCAACAAATCAAACAATTCTGTTATACAGGAAATCGAGTGAATCTGACCTGCAACTTCCCCATAATATCTTTCACATTCTTGAATACTCCTCATAGAAAAAACTTTTTTTCCAACATGAACAGCTTCTTTTATGAGATCAATATTTTTTTGGTTTCCCAGTCCAACAGGAAATGCACTGTCTACTACATACGATGATGCCATCATCAGTTGTTTTGCCTGAAAAATAGACTCTTCACTGATTACCTCAAATGGTTTTTCTGAAATGATTTGGGAGCAAATACTTTTTGCTATAGGATAATCTGCATCATTTTGATGAATAACACCAGATGTTATACCAAAACCTTTCCTGGATAAAGCTCTATAAAGATTTGTTCCACTGGCTCCTCCCCCTGTTACAAAAACATCGTTACTGGATAACCCTTTTAGTTCAACTGAACCATACAATTCGTTATACTCTGCCCCTTTAATGTCATAAACTTTCTTAATAACACCATCATAAATTATGTCTTCTGGAATACCTTGTGCTAGCACTCTACCATCATTTACCAAACAAACGATTTGACATCCTTTTAATGCTAAATCAATATCATGTAAAGAAAGTATGCAAGTAATTCCGCGTTCATTGGACAGTTTCTGTAATACTTTGATTACCTCAACCTTATGTTTAATATCAAGATGACTGGTTGGTTCATCCAAAATAATCAATTCTGGCTCCTGTACTAATGCTCTGGCAATCATTACTTTTTGTTTTTCCCCGTCACTTAATTGCTCATAAAAGCGTTCTTTTAAAAAAGAAGCCCCAACTATTTCCAATGACTCATCTATAATCTTTTTATCCTCATCAGAAAGGCGACCTAAAAAGTTTGTATATGGCGTCCGACCCATAGAAATTAACTCATAAACTGTCGTAAGAGATGGAGCAACAGAATCAGTTAAAACCAAAGAAATTTTTTGAGCAATCTCTTTTGTTTTCATTTTTTTAATCTCAATTCCCTCTACCCGTACTGCACCTTTTACTGGAGCAAGTAATCCAGAAAGAGTTCTCAAAATTGTAGATTTTCCTGCGCCATTTGGCCCTAAAAGACAAATAACTTGCCCTTTCATTGCATCTATATTGACATCTGAAATAACCGCATTTTTACCATACCCTACATCTAGATTTTGGGCTTGAATAATACACTCCATTTATACATTCCCCTTTCTGCTATATACTAACAGATAGACCACGATCGGTGCACCAATAATAGACGTCATTGCTCCCAGAGGAAGTTCCGTTGGGGATAACACCAATCTTGCCCCCATATCACATACTCCAGCCATTACAGCACCCAAAATACATGACGCCGGAATAATAATTCGATTATCCGAAGTTTTGAATAAGCTTCGTGTAATATGAGGAACAGCAAGTCCCACAAAGGATATAGAACCAGCAAAAGCAGTAACTACAGCCGTCAGAACGCTAGAGACCAATACCATTAAAAAGCGAAATGGGCGAATTGAAATTCCCATAGATTGTGCATATTTTTCTCCTAATAACATTGCATTGAGCGGTTTGCTCATTAAAAAAGCCAAAAAAAGAAAAGGAATTGAAATTGTATACAGGATTTTAACATGATCCCACGTAAATCCTGAAAAACTTCCCATTGTCCAAATAGAAAAAGCTGCTATTTTTTCATGGTCTGCCAGCACAGTCAATACACTGGTAGCTGCACTACACACATACCCCATCATCATTCCAATAATCAGAAGTGTCGTAATACTTTTGACTTTCTGAGAAGCAAAAATAACTACTATCATTACTAACATAGCCCCAATAAATGCACCAGTAAACAATCCAAGCGAGCTCATTGTTCCCATACCAAAAGTATATCCGCCCAAAATAACAATACCGAGAAAAAGAGTGGATCCAGAAGAAATTCCCAGAATATACGGTTCTACAATAGGATTGCTAAAAAACACTTGAAGAAGGATTCCTGATGTTGCCAGACAAGCACCTCCCGCTAATGCTGCCAATGTCCTTGGTAAACGTATATTTGCAATAATAGAATAATGCGAACGTTCTACAGAAGCAGGATCAACAACACATCTAACTATTTCCGAAAGTGTAATTTCAACAGATCCAAGCATAATATTTAAGAAAAATACAATTACAAGCGATATTAATCCAACAAAAAAAAGTATAGCCCATCTAGAAATATTTTTTTCTCTCATATTAATACCTCTTCTCCCTTTTTCTACCATATAGTAGTAAAAAAAACACCGTTTGGTGTTACCAAACGGTGTTTTTATATTGTGTTCCAAGGATAAAAAATTTCTTCCTTTTCACATTTCTACACTGTCACTTAGTTTCCAGAATTCCGTAGATTCTAAGCAATACTCGTTGGTAACGAGTGAACCCTAGGCAAGTATTCCGACTGATAGCTGCTGAATACCAGCATATACGCGCCTTCCCAGATAATCCAGTGGCTGATATCTCTATCTTGCGTATAGTTTAGCTAAACACGGCAACGGCCTTGTTCAGGATTTACACCTGATTCCTTTTATGTGCTATGCACACCTATAGTCCTGTTTACGATATTTATTTTTTTCAGTATATCACTCCATATTAAAAATGTCCATACCTGATATTTGATTTTTCTATCGTTTTATTTTTGATTTCTTCTCTCATACAAAGCAAAATTATAAAAGTACATACATAAAAACCCACTTTAAGTTTTTCTTTAGGATCAAAAACAGGTTAAAGTAAATGTTATCCTCTACTTGAGGAACAACTTTCTTGTTTTACAGCAGGGATTGTTCTAACACCAAAGCAGAAATACAAAATATGAAATACCCAAACACATCCCAGCACAACACATCCGATAACAATGCCTTTTCTTCCCATCATAAAAAATCCAATGCTCATCAGGAATGTTACCATCAGCATAATACGGATTTTTGTTCTCCATGTCATTCCTCTGCCGGCAATGTAATCCTCCAGATTGTTCTTATACAATCTGGTTCCTTTGAACCATTGATCCAATCGATCGGAGCTTCTGGCAAAGCAGAAAGCCGCAAGCATCAAAAATGGAAACGCCGGCAATATCGGCATAACCGCTCCTACCGCACCCAAAACAACACCGATACAGCCTAAAACAACATACAATGCCTTTTTTACTTTCATAACGTTTTCTCCATTTGTTTCTTTTCTTTTACAGATTCAATAATGTGGCGAATAGCAACAGTTGGATGATAAAATAACATCCGAGGACCGGAAAAGCGCATCACTTCCCGTATTTTTTCCCTCATTTGCGGTTTATAACAGTGTACCTTACAGTTGGAGCAAAAGGTTTTTTCTTCCATAAATGGGCAATGATCAACCCGTTGTTCTGCATACTCGTTCAGCTTTGCACAATCCAGGCACAGAGACTTCCCGCCATGTTTTTTTCGACAGTACAGCGCAATCATAAAAGAAACCAGTTCCTTTTCTCTATTACGTTTATCTGTTATATTCATCAGCTCATCCTCCCATGCTCAACCGAGTAAAATTCATCTACAATGCCCATAGTAGAACTGCGATGGGAGACCAGCATAACCGTTTTTCCTTTTCGTTCCCGATGAAGAGATTGGAGAATTACTGCTTCGTTGAGACTATCCAGATTAGAGGTTGGTTCATCCAACAGCAAGAATGGTGCATTGTGAAGAAAGGCTCTTGCAAGCCCCAATCTTTGGCGCTCACCTCCTGAAAGTGTGTCACCCAGTTCCCCAATATTGGTCTCGTATCCCTGCGGAAGACTCATAATAAAGTCATGGATAGAAGCCTTTTTACAAGCTGCAATAATCTCATCTTCACTTGCATCCAGTTTTGCGACCCGAAGATTGTTTCGGATGCTGTCATGAAACAGGTATGTTTCCTGCGTTACAAAACTCTCCATATTCCGCAGATTTGTCGTGTTGATTTCATCTATCTTCTTTCCCGAAATACTGACTGTTCCCTGCTGTACCTGCCAGAATCTCATAAACAGTTTTAACAGGGTGGATTTTCCAGAGCCACTGCGTCCCGTGATACCAATGATTTTATTCTCAGGAATCACTATGGATACATCTTTCAAAACTGTTTCCTGCTGATAGGAAAAGGTGAGCTTATCTGCCATTGCACCATGAAATTCCACCTCTGTTTTTCCGCTCACTTCCTCAACTACCGGACTTTCTTCCAGAAGATCCAACACTCTGTTTCCTGCTGCAAAAGTGTTTTGCAGTGTGGAGCCAAGTGCTGCCAGTGCAACACAGGGTCCAAAGGAACTCATCAAAGCCAGTGTACAGATGAGTGTTTCTGAAAAATCACACAAAACAGCAGATAAAAACAACATTCCAAAGTCAAACAACAGGATAACTAAATTTGTAACAGCAGTATTTTTCCCTGCTCTACGTTTCATTCTCTCATCATCTTTGGAAAGCGCATCTGTCATCGCATTCATTTGCGCCATACACTGCTCTCCCTGTCCATACTGTAATATCTCAGAAAGTCCACGCAGAGAATCCAGTACAAAACCGGACAGTTTTCCCGATCTGGAGCGAAAGTTTATCCCATCATCTCCGGACAGCCGTGATGTTATCATTGGAATTACAACTCCTACCACAAAATATGCCGCTGCTGCCCACATACCCAGTATGATATTGTAGCTTCCGATAAACGTTGTCATCATACCAGAAAACAAGATAGCGATACAGATAGGAGAAACCGTATGGGCATAGAAGACCTCCAGAAGTTCAATATCAGAAGTGATGAGACTGATTAAATCCCCCTTATCTTTTCCCTCCAATTTTGCCGGACAAAGACGGCGCAGGGACAAAAACACCTTATCCCGAATCAGAGCCAGCAACTTAAAAGCAATAAAGTGATTGCACGCCTGTTCTGCATAGCGCAGGAAACCTCGTACAAACGCTAAAACAAGTACTGCCACAAAAATCACACCTAATCCCGAAGGGATTTGGGGATACAGAGCTTCCAGTACTGCAAACCCTCCCAGTACAGTGATCCAACTTGCAGCCAGATGTCCCATTAATCCCATACTGATTGCCAGAAACATATATCCGGTCAAGGGTTTCACCAAACCAATCAGACGAGACATCACCTGAAATCCATTTCGTTTCATCTGTTGCATCCTCCCCTAGTATAATTTTCCAATTCCTGCTGAGCATTCCACAGTCTGGAATAATATCCCTCCTGCATAAGCAGTGTTTTATGGGTTCCACTTTCCTCCAAATAACCATTTCTCAACACATAGATTTTATCCGCTTTCACGACATTAGCCAACCTATGAGAAATCAAAATTACTGTTTTGTTCTTTGACAGTTGATAAATTTGTTCCATTATATCGTTTTCACTCTCCACGTCTATATTGGAGGTTGCCTCATCGAAAATATAAACCGAACTGTCATGCAGTAAAGCTCGTGAAAGTGCCAGTCGCTGACACTGACCTCCGGAAAAATTGGACGCTCTTTCCTTCAATTCAGTATCCAGACCATTTTCCTGCCTAAGGAAATCCGCCAACCTAACCTGCTCAAGTACTTTCCACAGTTGTCTATCATCAGCATCTGGTTTTGCCATCAACAGATTATCCCGTACAGTACCTTTAAACAAATAACTCTGGTGACTGATGTAAGTAAAGTGCTTCAGCAGACTTTGTTCCGAAATCTCGCTCAGTGGTATTCCTCCAACTGTCAGCGTTCCTCTATATCCCTTGTTCCGTCCCATTAAGATAGAAGCTACTGTCGATTTTCCGCTGCCACTTTCCCCTACAATAGCAGTAAAACTTCCCTGTGGAAAATCCATCGTAATATCTTGTAGAATTTCCCGATCTGCTTCGTAGGAAAAACCCAGATCAGACATTTTGATAGAAGAGTCTGTCGGAACAAGACTTGCCTTTTGGGTAACTTCGGGAAGATCCAATAACCGGAATATCTTATCCGATGCTGCCATACCATTCATCGCAATATGAAAAAAGCTTCCCAACATTCGCATGGGGAGAAAGAAGTCCGCCGCCAGCAAAATAATCATTAGACATCCTGCAAGTTCAATGGCTCCAGAACGAAATTGGTTGACTGCAAGAATAACACCCAATGCTGCTCCCCCATAGGCGATCAGATCCATCACCGTGATGGAGTTTAGCTGCATAGAAAGAACTTTCATCGTTATTTTACGAAAATGCTCTGATTGTTCATTCATTTCCCGATGTTTAAATTCATCAGACTGATAAATCTTCGTTATGGTCAGTCCCTGCAAATTTTCCAGAAATGTATCGCCTAAAGCAGTATACTCTCCCCAGTATTTTGCAAGCAGTTTTTTAGCCCAACGCTGTACTGCTATGATTGTAACCGGAATCAGGGGAACACAGACAAGAAGAATGATTGCCGCCGGCATACTAATGGTACTCATAACAACAAACAGTGTCAGCGGAGCTAGCATTGCATAGAAGAGCTGTGGCAGATATGCTCCGAAATAGGTCTCTAGCTGATCCACTCCCTCTACTGCAATCTGTACAACCTCGCTGGTCTGCACCTGCTCCCGATAAGAATTGCCCAGGCGTAGAAGTTTCCGATAAATCTTTTCTCGCAATGTCCGTTTCACAGATTTAGCACTTAGGTATCCCATCCTGCTGGAAAAAAGAGCACACACAAAACGTACTGCCAAGGATAAAATAATCAGAAAAATATGAAACAAAACGTCCTGTTTTCTCAAAGCATTTTCATACAAACATTGAAGAAAATGCGCCATCGTCCCCATCATAACAATATTGGCAGCTAGTGAGATCCACTGCGCTACAACATTTCCGGCAATATATTTTCTGCTCTCTCCAACAGCATCAATCAAGCGCCTATTTATCATCATATTCCTGACCACCTATCCATTTCATTTGTTAGCTGAAGCTAACTATCTCTTTGAAAAGAAGCTGAGCAACCTCTTACCAAGGTTAGACTCAGCTAACTGTAAGGATTATATCAGGTTACATCGAAAAAGTCAACCTTTGTTTTTCTATATATTCTCCCCTGGTTCTATTATTATAAAATCAAATTTTATAAGTTACATTAGGAACTTATTGACTTATAGTAGCTTCCAATACATAATTAAATAAAGGTTAAACTTGTGCATTCAATCCCTATTATGTCTATTTTCAGAAATTTGTCATTTATTAACCGAAAAATCATAAGAATATTTTTATAGATTATAGAAAAGAGCAAAAAGGATTTTTAGTGAAAAACTAAAGAAGTTCGTTTAGCGATACATCCTTTCCCTGGCTAAATTTGCCCAACTGACCGATATCTCTGGATGTTCCCTTTATACCTACGAACAATTCGAAAGACTCACTTTTTTAAAAAACTTTTATGCTTATGGTGATACAAGTCATTTTGAATATCATTGACAGGAGGTTCTCTAGCCATGTTAAATCATGTAAAAATAAAAACTACAGATGAACTGGAATTTGCTGTTTTCTGTATAGAAAATATCGCGATCAAGCTCGGAAAAAATGCTGAAGAAATATACCAGGCGTTGACCGAGAAAAGTGATATCTTAAACAGCTATATTATCCCTGAATACGAGATCCTGCATACCCAGAGCAAGGACTATATTGTAGATGATATCATCAGTTTGATGGAAGAAAGAGGTGTCCAGTTATGATTTTATATCATGGTTCTTATCTGGAGATTCAAACTCCGGATTTAGTGCATTCCAGAGATAATGTTGATTTTGGACGCGGCTTTTACACTACCCCTCTTTATAAGCAGGCAGTAAAATGGTGCGAGAAATTTAAGCGTCGAGGTAAAAGCGCAATTGTTTCCCGCTACAGCTTTGACGAAGCAGCTTACCAAAAACTAAAGGTTCTGACGTTTGACAGCTATTCCGAAGAATGGCTCGACTTCATTTTAAAATGCAGAACCGGAAATGATACAACAGATTATGATATTGTAATTGGCGGTGTCGCAAACGACAAGGTATTTAATACCGTTGAGCTTTACTTTGACAATTTGATTGGCAAAAAAGAAGCGATCCGCCGACTTCGTTATGAAAAGCCCAATTTACAGATATGTTTCCGGACGCAGAAAGCTCTTGATGAGTATTTATACTATGAAGGGAGTGAACAGATTTGACCGCAAATCCTATTTTACTGCAAAAAAAATATGCCCGAATTATCGAGCAATTTTCAAAAAAAGAAAATCTGTCTTTAGATGATGCATTGAATTTCTTCTACCATTCAGAAATTTACCGCTTAATCAGTGAAGGTGTATCTGATTTACATTGTATGAGCGATGAGTACCTGACGGAAGAACTGATTGTAGAGTATAAAAAAAAATCTCAAAGATATAACTAAACGTTGTGACGAAAGCCAGCATCTAAATGATGCTGGCTTCTACTTTTTTAAATCTCTGTTACGACTACTTACTCTTCTTAAGAAAAAGTAGATTTCCTTTCCCACTATATTACTGTTAGGATTTTATGATTGACACGCTCACCTCAATTTATTATCCATTTACGTACATAAGTATATGAAGATATCGGATATTCTCCATATCCAACATGCACAGCATTTTGAGTCAAACATACTGTGGCAAGCAGTGCAAACAGGTCCCTGTTTACTCATTTTCTCAATGTCTCCTTTAGCTTCATTTTCAAAAATTGCTTGTTGGTGCAGCAGCCCCAACCCCCATTGAACAACATCTGCGATGTTAGCTATGTGGTTATTCTAACCGCTCATGCTATTAATATGATCGAAATCTAAATCAAATTATATTAGACTAAAAAGTAAAGTCTAAACTAAATGCTCACTTAGTTTAGACAAATTCTATCAATATCGAATTTTATAAACTTTCCAAAATCGTAATTTTCTCAAAGACGATATTGCAATATTTGAAATATAAATACCGCTTCTTACTAAGCCAATCCAGAGTGAAAAATAAAGGTACTGACCCTATATTATAACTGAAAACATACCGTCTTCACCATACGGAGTCTATCAGAGACCGCCATGCTGACTTTCGTGGAGAGTTTCAAACCATTTCTTGGTATATAGCGATAGTAGGGTTCCTCCATAAGAACTCTGGTTCCACCGCCAATATTTTGAGCTAACTCTTCTGCTGAATCCACATAGAAGAACATCTGCACATCAGCATGACCCACCTGCTTCATATACTTCTTCCTCATCATAGCCATACCCCTCATCATACACCAACTCCAAAGATATGGTCGTGTTCTTTCTGGAATCTGTGCTTACAAAAACAGTAACAAGATAATAACCATAACTAACATTCCTGAAATCAACCCATAAATAGAAAGATGATGTTCTCCATATTCCTAGGCAGCCGGAAGTAATTCATCATAGGTTCCTGAAGAGCAGATACGAAGATGGAAAACTCCTCGGAAAAATTATGGACCACAAAATAGCAAGGCATGTAAACATACCTATTCCCTACGAGTGCCGAGCAATTGAAGAAAATGGAATTTGAGCCAATGTTTGCCGACTGCAAAAAACATGATCATAATAGTTCATAATCATGGTGACGTTGGAATATTCCGCAATATAATGCAGACCTTTGGGATTCATCCCTGTTTGGCAAGGTCTCTTTAGTCCTGCTGCGCTCATTGTATTTCATGAAAACAAGCTTGCGCAAAAAATGGACTCTCTTTATGGTGTCCGTGCCTGAATAAATTTTGTCACTAGATCCACATACTGTTCCAACTGCACCATCAGTGCCAAGTGACCACCGGTCAGTCCGGTGACCACTGTAGGGCTGGGCATCAGGGCGATTAAGTCCTCCCAGCAAGCTGGAGCAAAGGTATTGTCGTCCTCGGATAGGATCAGCATTACCCGTCCCTCCCACAAGGCAAAATTATCATAGGTCATGCCAAAGTAATGCTCTGCGTCCAATAGAAAGTCAATCATATGAGTCTCATAGGGTTTAGTGAGCAGCTCCATCATGGCATCGCATAATTCCTTTATAACAGCCGTTTCCTGCAGCGTGAAGTCATGGGTTTTCTTTTTCATCACTACCCACTTCATTATCCGTTTGATGAGCGGGAATGGTAGAATAGTAAGCCACTTTTTGAATGTACGCTGGCTCTTGATTATTTTCATTAAAGCCTCATACCCTGCTTCACTCATGCTGCCGGATAACGAGCAGGTATTGGAGAGAACCATTCCCTCCACAACTTCTGGGTGACTGGCAGCAATGATCTGTGCCACTACGCCTCCCAAAGACTGGCCAATCATCCAAACCTTTTCTTTCAGGTGGCATAGCAGTTCCACTACAGCATCAGCAAACTCACCATTATTCGTAAACTGGATCTGATAATCAAAGGTTAGCACCGAAAAATCTCTGGCAAATTGGACAAAGTGCTTGTAGAATAGATCAGATAGCCCAATGCCACCCGTGAGTAGAACCAGCGTAGCTTTAGCTTTAGGATTCTTATAGTAACGATAAGTAAAGGGTTTCCCACTGCTGACCATGAAGGTGGCAGTGGGATAAGTATACCGATATTCTGCAAGTGTCATAAAAAAACTCCTTCTGTCTTTATTTTTGCCTCACCAGTATCCAGAAAACTCCCTGCATCATCATTGCTTCTCTCCGGTAAAAACCAATCTTTCTCAGCCACCGAAAGTATAATCCAGACACATCAGTAAAGCAGAGCAAGAAATGCATCCTCCAAGATTTCAAAAGTATCTCCCGTCCAGAGTAGCTGAAAAATAGTAAAGAAGTGCACTATCAACAGATCCAGCAAACCTACCACCATCATATAAAAGAGCTGGCTAGGTATTCCATTTTCTGTCGTTCTCACTATGAGTGCCCAAACAGATTTCTAGCTGTTGAGTTTGGTGTTGTTTCACAAAAGCATTTCCTTAGTTAAATACGATCTTTCAATTGTCTTATATGAAACTCTTAACTCCATCAAATTCTATTTGCAAATACGACCATATATCAGTTACCTGTAGCTAATTTATATCATTATATACCAGTAGTTTAAAAAAAGCAATCTACAAGAGACCATCTTCTATATCTTTGCACTGCCCTGCAAAATCTCTTCGTTTATTCAATGAGATCTTGACAAACCTAACGGATTGATGTATACTGATAAGGCTATAGTTAGTATTTGCTAACTTATTTTTTATATCAAAAGGTTGTCTATCGCTAACTATAATACAAAACAGGAAAATAGGTGAATGCAATGACATTAAAAAATGCGCTAGAAGGTCAAGAGTATATTATTCAGCAAATTGATACTGATGACGAGGAGTTGAATGCTTTTCTGTTTTCTCTTGGGTGCTACGAAGGCGAACCCATTACTGTGATTTCCCATTTGAAAGGTGGTTGTGTTGTTTCTATTAAAGATGGACGATATAATATTGATAATCAGCTGGCAGAGGCTATTTTAGTTTAATGTCAGATTATGCCCTATATAGGGCACGGACAATAAAACTGCGGCTTACTTTACGCAAAAGTTAGCCATGGCTAACTTTTGCGTAAAGTAATATAGAAAACAATCGAAAGAGGAGGAATTATCTATGCGTATCGCCTTGACAGGCAACCCGAACTCCGGAAAAACTACTATGTACAACGCTCTCACTGGGCGAAATGAAAAGGTAGGCAACTGGGCCGGCGTGACCGTAGAAAAGAAAGAACATCCCATCAAAAAACTTATTATAATGGAGCGGAAGAGCTGATCGCCGTGGATCTTCCTGGCGCCTACTCCATGTCCCCCTTTACGTCGGAGGAAAGCATCACCAGCTCCTATGTGCGTAATGAGCACCCCGATGCCATCATCAATATCGTGGATGCCACTAATCTGAGCCGAAGCCTGTTCTTCACTACCCAGCTGTTGGAATTGGGTATCCCTGTTGTGGTCGCTCTAAACAAGAGTGATATCAACGTCAAAAAGCAAACTAGCATTGACACTACCGCCCTCTCCGCGAAATTGGGATGCCCGGTGCTCGAAACTGTATCCACCTCCGCTGAAGGACTTAAAGCAGTGGTAGATGCTGCTATCGGTCTGAACGGCAAGACACAGAAAGCTCCTTACTCCCAAGGTGACATTGACTTGACCGATAAGAAGGTCGTTGAGGAGGCAGATCGCAAGCGTTTCGCTTTTGTCAATTCCTTAGTATCTCAGGTCGAGAAACGAAAAGTTCTTACCAAGGACAAAGGTACTGACGATGCCACCGATGCCGTATTGACCAATAAATTTCTGGGAATTCCTATTTTTGCTGTAGTCATGTTCCTAGTATTCCAGATTTCTCAGGTCTGGGTAGGTCCATTAATTGCAGATACTTTAGTGGCATGGATCGAAACATTCCAGGGCTCTGTCGCTGACATGCTGGCTGACGCCAATCCTTTACTAACTGCTCTACTGGCCGACGGTATCATTGGCGGTGTAGGCGCTGTAGTGGGATTTCTCCCTCTCGTGATGATCATGTACTTCCTCATCGCACTGTTGGAAGACTGTGGCTACATGTCCCGTGTTTCGGTTGTTCTGGACCCTATCTTTAAAAAAGTAGGTCTGTCCGGTAAATCTGTAATTCCTTTTGTTATTGGAACTGGTTGCGCCATCCCCGGCGTTATGGCCAGCCGTACCATCCGCAACGAGCGTGAGCGCCGAGCCACCGCTATGCTGACACCTTTCATGCCTTGTGGAGCCAAGATCCCTGTTATTGCTTTGTTTGCCGGTGCATTCTTTGATGATGCTGGATGGGTCAGTTTCGTCATGTATTTTACCGGTATCGTGCTCATTTTTCTGGGAGCCTTGCTGGTCAATAAAATTGCTGGCTACAAGAACCGGAAATCCTTCTTCATTATCGAACTGCCTGAGTACAAAGTTCCTTCTCTCGGATTCGCTTTCAAAGCCATGTGTGCTCGTGGCTGGTCCTACATTGTAAAAGCTGCCACCATCATCCTGTTATGTAACACTGCTGTGCAAATTATGCAGACATTCAATTGGAGCTTCCAGGTTGCCGAAACTGCCGACAGCTCCATTTTAGCCTCCATTGCTCATCCTTTTGCTTATCTGTTGGTACCTATTGTAGGAGTTCTTAGTTGGCAGCTGGCTGCTGCTGCTGTTACCGGCTTCATTGCGAAGGAAAATGTAGTTGGTACCCTCGCTGTCTGCTTTGTTGGTTTGGAGAACTTCATCGATACTGATGAACTGGCCATGTTGGAAGGTTCTGGTGCTGAGGTAGCAGGAATCATTGCCATTACTAAAGTTGCAGCTCTGGCTTACCTGATGTTCAATCTTTATACACCTCCCTGCTTTGCTGCTATCGGCGCTATGAACTCCGAAATGAAGAGCTACAAATGGTTATGGGGTGGCATCGGTCTTCAGTTGGGCACCGGTTATACACTCGGTTTCTTAGTCTATCAGATCGGCACCTTGATTACCACTGGTTCTTTTGGTGCTGGATTTCTCCCTGGACTTATTGCTGTAGCCATCTTTGCGGTTGTTCTGGTCTATCTGTGTGTAAAGTCAGAAAAAGATTTGAAGCGTGAATATGCGTTAAGCGGGGCGAAATCTTAATGATTGACTACATTTTGATCACAATCCTTATCATCATTATTGCATCTGCTGCTTTTTACATCTATAAAGCCAAGAAAAGCGGAAAGAAGTGCATCGGTTGTCCAGATGGCTGTTCGTGCAGCTCCAAAAAAGGAGATACACACTGCAACTGTGGTAAACATCCTTGGTAATCCTCTAAAGCATGGTTGTTGCTTTTCCGAATAGGAGGACTACAATCTACCTTTTGATAAAATAGTAGGCTCTAATGAGCCTACTATTTTACTCCGGCGGTTAGCATTTGCTAATTCGTATGTATTGCTGCATTTCGAAATTCAGAATATCAAAGCAGAAGGATGGCGTTGCTTCATGAAATCAAAACGAACAACAGAAGACTATTTAAAAACAATCTATGTTTTATCGTATAGAGGAGAGGTGCGCTGTTGCCAGCTAGCTGAGAGTTTATCCGTATCTCGTCCAACAGTTTCAGTAAGTGTTCAGGCTCTTATTAAAGAAGGATTAGTCTATATGGACGAACAAAAAAATCTGCATTTGACAAAACAGGGCATTGAAATTGCACGAGCAGTAGCGGTGAAATATCAGGTTTTGCGTGAGTTGTTGATTAATCTGGGGGTTGATGAAAAAATTGCATCAGAAGATGCCTGTAAGATGGAACATACGATTGGTGATAAAAGTTTTAACGCTTTGAGATCTTTGATCGAATGAAATAATATCTGTGATTCTTACAGAAACAATCCCAGTCGGAATCTGCAGAAGAACAAACCTATTTCATTTGGTAGATATGGTAACATAACGCTCAAGTCGATTTAACTGTGTTGTAGGAAGGTTCAAGCATGGGTGTTCAATATGTTTGATGTTTATATCAGAAAAGAAAATCTGGTGAAAAGACAATGGAATAACGCTGATATTGGTATCAGCATCTGCCAATTTATATTACCGGCATCATCGGAAAAGGTTTGTTTGTTTCTTCCAGAGAATCATTCGACATCCAGCTTGGAGCTGCTTTTCTGCATGGAAGGACGAATGACTGTATGTGGATCAGATAATTTGTCACATACAGCTCAAAAAGGTCGTATCCTGATACTCTCAGATTCATGTAAGGCGTTCTCTTTAGAAGTTCAAATGAAATTAAGCGGCATTCTTGCATCGCTGAATCTCAAGCGAGTACAGGATACAGCCTGTACAGCATTGGGTATGGACTTAAAATTGATGGATTTGTTAAGAAAACTGGAGACAGAGCATGGCTTGCTGTTATTGCCCGATCATAATTGGAACAAGGATATTTTTGATCAAATGGCATATTTGCCGGAAAACGTTTTCGGGCAATGCTATTTCCTGAAGATGTTGGAGTTTTTACTGGTACTTGATGCTCAAAAAGAAAATATGGAACTTACAGCAGCCTCCCAAAACCGTACCTGCTGTAACCGTAACGTGTTGGCTGCACAAGCATACATGAAAAAGCATTTATCAGAAAAAGTCACAATAACTGATCTGTGTCGGGTCGTCTCACTATCCCCCACGTACCTGAAAACAGAGTTTCATCGTGCTTGTGGCAAATCCATTCACCGCTGGTTTGTTGAATTACGCATACACCGGGCGGCTGAACTCATAAGTGATACCAAACTCCCAATCTATAAAATTGCGCAGAAAGTAGGTTATGAAAGTATGAGTCAGTTCAGCTCGGCATTTAAAAGACAGTACGGTGTAACACCAGGCGAATATAAAAAAATGTCGAAAACCGAAACAGAGTGTCCGATTCCATGATGACAAAGATGGCTTGATTTGTTATGATGTTTGAACATAAAAATGTATCCCGAATTAAAAGGAGTGATTGCAATGAAACAGCATCGTTTCTGGGCCTGGAGTGCGGTAATCTGTATGATCATGGTCATGGTTACGGGTTACAAGAGGAAATAAGGGAAAGGAAGTATCACAATGAGTGTTTATTCAAAACTGGCTTGCTTCGTCGGCGGTACACTGTTCGGTTCGTTTGGAATTAAGTTGCTGTCCAGCAAGGATGCAAAGAATGCGTATGTTCATGTTGCCGCTGCTGGTCTCCGTATGAAGGATTGCGTGATGGAAACGGTTACTACTGTACAAGAGAACGCTGCTGACATTCTTGCCTCGGCTAAGGATCTGAACGATGAGAGGGCTGCTAAAGAAGCGGAAGAAGTTACCGCTTCTAAAATAGAAGATGAGGATATTGAAGCCTAATATCAGCAGAGGGAGCCGCATGGCGGCTCCCTCTTTTCATGAGGAGGACAGACTATGAATGCTACGATCCTACACGAAAGCCAAGGACGTATCCGGATCAAGTTACAGCAAAAACGGATGACCTTGCAACAGGCTGATCTATTAGAAGAGTGGCTGCAAAACAGAACTTGGGCACGCCAGGTGTCAATTCATGAACGTACCTGCTGTATTATCTTATATTATGATGGCAGCAGACAGACCGTACTGGATGATATTCGTCGTTTTTCCTGGCAGGACGCAGAAAAAAAGATATCTCTGCCCGCTCACAGCAGTCGGGCGCTCAATCAGGAATTTGAGGAAAAACTGGTAGGTAAGGTACTTATGAAGGCGGCCTGCACGCTATTTTTACCTCCTCCATTACGGATTGCCCGTATTTTTTGCCATATGATCCCTTTTGTTTGGCGCGGACTACGTTGCCTGTTCCACCGCCAAATCAAGGTTGAACTATTGGATGCCCTATCTATCTCTATTTCTGCCTGCCGAAAAGACTTTGGGACAGCAGGTGCAGTCATGTTTCTGCTGGAAGTGGGTGAACTGCTGGAGGAGTGGACTCGGAAAAAGTCTGTGGCTGATCTGGCTCAGTGTATGTCTCTGAATGTAGACCGAGTCTGGCTGCGAACAGCCCAGGGCGAGGTTCTGGTCCCCGTCTCTCAGATACAACCTGGGGATAACGTCGTACTGCGTGCCGGTGCGATCATTCCATTGGACGGTCAAGTGTTGGAAGGAGAAATAACTGTTAATCAGTCATCCCTCACCGGGGAATCTATTCCCGTTTCCAAGCATTCCGGCAGTACCGTGTATGCCGGAACTGTAGTTGAGGAAGGTGAATGTGTGATGGAGGTCAAGCAAGCCTCTGGAAAGAGCCGCTACGACCAAATTGTTCATATGATAGAACAATCAGAACAAATGAAATCTGCTGCAGAAAGTAAGGCGGCCAATCTTGCAGATAAGCTGGTTCCCTACACCTTTGCAGGAAGTTTCTTGAGTTTCGTCTTGACTCGTAATCTTGCCCGCTCCCTATCGGTATTGATGGTGGACTTTTCCTGTGCCTTGAAACTGGCCATGCCGTTGGCCGTTCTCTCTGCCATGCGGGAGGCCGGAAGAGCCCATATCACCGTTAAGGGCGGTAAATTCCTTGAGGCAGTGGCTGCTGCTGATACCATTGTATTTGACAAAACTGGTACGCTGACACATGCCTGTCCCAAAGTCGCAAAGGTTATTCCTTTCGGTGGAAAGGACGAGTGTGAAATGCTCCGTCTGGCTGCCTGTTTGGAAGAGCATTTCCCCCATTCCATGGCCAATGCTGTGGTGGAAGAAGCAAGGCGCCGCGGTCTAACCCACGAGGAATGTCATTCTAAGGTGGAATATTTGGTGGCTCATGGCATTGCCAGCACTGTCAATGGAGAACGGGTACTTATTGGCAGTGCACACTTTGTCTTTGAGGATGAGAAATGTACTATTCCCTTCACAGATCAATCTATATTTGATGCTTTGCCAGCAGAATATTCCCATCTGTATCTGGCGGTAGGCAAACAACTGGCAGCTGTTATCTGCATCTCTGATCCTCTGCGGGAAGAAGCTGCCGCTGTTCTTTCCACTCTGCGAAGCATGGGTGTTTCTAAGACTGTAATGCTCACTGGTGACAGTCAACGCACTGCTGCAGCAATTGCAATGCAGTTAGGCGTTGACGAGTTTCAAGCTGAAGTTCTGCCCGCGGATAAAGCTCAGTTTGTATCACAGCTCCGTCGAGAAGGTCATACCGTTATGATGGTGGGAGATGGCATCAATGATTCACCAGCTCTGTCTGAAGCTGATGCTGGTATTGCCATCAGTGACGGTGCTGCCATTGCTCGAGAAATCGCTGACATTACTATCGCGGCTGATAGCCTTTGGGAGTTGGTGGAGCTTCGTCGGATTGCTACGGCATTGATGGCACGCATCCAGTCTAACTATCGCTTTATTCTAGGCTTTAATGGTGCCCTGATTACTTTGGGTATGCTTGGAATAATTCCACCAGCCACCTCTGCGACACTGCATAATCTTTCCACACTAGGCGTCAGCCTGCGGAGCATGAGCGCCCTTCCACAAAAGAAAAAATCAATTCAATCTTAAATATAATAAGCTAGAGCAAACACCTCCCAATAGATTCAATTTAGAATCTATTGGGAGGTGTTATTCTATCCCCATTCCATCATTAAATCGTTGATCATTCATTTTCTTCTTTTTCCAGATAAAAAACTTGAAAAGTCAGAACCCGAGGATCATCTATTCTATTTCCAACCATTCTTATCAGTACGCAGAATCAGATGGTTTATCTTTTACCTACGGATAGCTTTATTTCAGGATAAACAGAACGGGAGGCTATACCGCAACACAGCCTCCCCTCCACAGAAACAAATATTAAGTTTATTTAGTCAAATTCAGAAATTGCCACTACAGAACACACTTACGCTATCTTTTACTGAATTGATACAAACTTCAATCCATTCTCGGTAAACTCTCGGTACAGTTGAATCCGCTCTCCAAAGCGCTCTGCTGCCAGAGAAATCTCTGCCTGAGTAGGATGGGTGTTCATCATCTTCCAACGAAGCTCTTTTTCCGGGGATGCTGCATGATGTCCTCCATCCTTGCCTGTACGAAAGCGGGCAAGCATCTGCTCGGACAAAGCTCCGTTGCAGACATAGCTGCCGATCACCGTATTTTGCTGGGCTGCCAGATCAACACCTTTTTTCAGCGATTGATAGCCATGCTCGGAATCTGCATAAAAGGCCAATGTACAGAAAATACCCACAGTCTTTCCCTTCAGTTTTTCCAGAAAAGCGTGCATCTGTTCATTCGGCCCGCCTTTATTTACCCAGTAGCCTAACAGAAGAATATCTCCATCCAGTACCGGTTCTCCATCTTTCAGGTCATGGATCGATTTATCCACTCCAGTGAGAGAATGGTAAATCCCTTCTGCTACTTTGCGGGTGCACCCGCTCAAACTTGAATAAATAATCTGAACTTTCATTATATCTCTCCTTATCTCAGGGTCTGAAGATATTCTTCCACCCACTCCAGCATCTGATCTGCTCCTTCTATTCCCATCAGCGGCAGATGCGATGCAATCTGTGCCCCTCGAATAACCGGCATACTGATGCGAAAAATCGTATTATCCGCTGGACAGACACATCTAGAAGCATCATCAGCCAGAATCAGGCATCGATGTTTTTGCTGCAGTATATCCAAACGCTCTTTTTCTCTGGAAGAAAAAACGACCTGTTCCGATGGCTTTCCGATCAGTTTGGAACTGTGTGTGCACAGGCTGACTTCCACAGAAATCCCCAGCTCCTGCAAAAACCGTCCAATTCCGCATATCGTGTGGTATTCGCCCACCAGCACTGCCCTCGCCTGATCCTGTTTGAGCATCCGAACATACATTGGATACTGTGCTGCGCCCTGTATCTTCTCGACCAGCTCCGATCGGAAGGCAGGTTCAATCGGGCAGCCAGTTTTTTCCGCAATTTTCTCCAGCCAGTCCAAAGTCCCCTGATAACCATATGGACACCCTGTCACAATCGGTGTACCGAAGCGATTTTTCAGGATTTTGGCTGCGGCAAGGCCCTCCTCGCGCAGTACCAAATTGAGTCTTGCTCCTCCCATTTTCTCCACTGCATCAATGCTGCTCTCACCGCACAGACAGGCTCCAATCTGAAAACCAAATGCCCGTTCCAGCAAGTATGTGAGCTGCCGGTAATCGGAAGCTGCACGATACGATCCCATCGAAAATCCAAGCAGATTCACCTTATTTTCCTGCACCTCCGGGTTCTCCAGCGCAACCTCCTGCGCCAGCAGTTTTCCCGTTTCCATAACTCCGGCACAGTAATCTCCCCGGAATCCACCCTGATCAAAGGCAATCAGCCTTGCCCGGACACGCTCCTGCATATAGCTGCATACCCCTTTTATATCGGTACCGATTACCGCAGCAACCGAGGAAGCAACCACAAAAATCACTTTTGGAGCAAAATTCTGGTCAATCTCCAGAATTGCTTTTTCCAGTCGGGTGACATCCCCCATGACAACATCATCTTCACTCATATGGGTCGTAAACAGCCGGTTTTGCTGATTTTCACCCAGTTCATGAAACAGCCCGATGCTGAAGTGTGTGGTCCCTGCCGGTCCATATTCCAGTATAACACAGTTTTCCAGTGCCAGCAAACTCCACAGAATCCCCATCCGATCAGATGGAGTCGGTAAAAATCGTGTCAGACTCATCTCAGTCCCACCTCTTTTCGATATTGATGGGCTTCCTCTGTGGCATTCGCCAGCTGAGAAAGCATAAACTCGGTCACCTCAAATCCAAGCATGGAAGATGCTGCGTCACAGCGCACCACTGCCATTCCCTTTTTCCGCAGTCTGGCTGGATACTCATGTCCCAAATACAAATGCGGATGCAGTACATCATATAATGACTGCAGAGGAGCTATATTGGCACTTTTTGTCACATAAGGATTGGTTTTGAACAAGATTTCCTGCAGATAATCTTTTTCCTGTTCGGGCTCAATCTGTGCAGTCTGAATCAACTGCGGAATCATACCGATCCTGCACAGAAATGCATTCAATTCCAGACAGTGAAACGGAGTGTTTCCGTAAATATAGCCGATTCCAAATAATTTTTCTTTAACTTGTTCCACGCACTTCTGTGCTTTTTTGTAGTTTTCTTCCAGCTGCGGAGGTAATTCTCTCTGCAAGGCATCAAACAGCATCTGATAAGCTTCCCATATCCTTTGCGGATCGATAAAGCGTTCAAAGCGAATATAAGGGGTTCCAAACGCTTCTTTCATCTTTCGTGCCAGCGGCAGTGCGGTCTCATCCAGTACCAAATTGACTCCGGCGCTGGGGGCCTGAATAATCTCCTCCACACTGCATCCACACGGAAGCTGCATTCCAATCTTTATTCCGCTTTCTGTTAAAATGCGGTACAGCTCTGTTGTTTCGAAGCGTCCCATCCGCTGTCCCAGAATATTAACCGTATTGTTTTTCTCCTGTGGTCGCATCATCTCAAAGCAGGCGCTCATCGTCCGTTCTATACCCGGCAGATGATTTTCACATTTAAAATGTTCGGTATGCACCGACAAAAATGGAATCCCATATTGTTTGGTATACATCTGCGCCATGGCATCCATATCATCCCCGATAATTTCCACCACGCAGGTTGTCACAAGAAATACTGCCGGTGGCTGGTACTCCTCCATCAGTTCTGCCACTGCGGCATCCAGCTTTTCCTTGCAGCCAAATGTCACATCACGTGTGTCCAGTACCGCTGAAACACACCGTCCCTGCACTCCGCCAAATTCTTCCGAATGCAAGGTCATATGTTTGGTATAGTAAGCACATTCGTCGGTACCAATTACCAGAAGCACTGCTTTCTGAATTCCTCTGATCGCCATCGCTGCCCCCATCAGGGGACAGTGTGTTCCCGGAAACATCGCATAAGTCAGCTGCTGAATATCTCTGGAGGAGGTGATACTCCCCAGCTTTTTCAGATCTGACATCATCTGTTGTGCCTGTATCATCATTTTCTTCTGCCTTTCTTATATAATTTCCCGATAAGCGATCAATGGCTTTTCTCTGCCCGGAATGCGGACGATCTGACAGTCCACATCGTACACATCCTTCATCATCTTTTGGGTAATAACTTCTTGCGGAGTTCCCTCGCAGTATTTTCTGCCATTTTTCATCACAACAATTCTATCGCTGACCTCCAATGCCTGTCCCAAGTCATGCAGGACCATCACAACTCCTATGCCAGACTCACGGTTAAGCTTACGCACCAGATGCATAGTTTCCAGCTGATGTGAAATATCCAGGTAAGTGGTTGGTTCGTCTAGAAAAAGAATTTCCGGCTGTTGGCTGAGCACTGTTGCAATCCAGACCCGCTGCGATTCTCCGCCGGAACATTCCTGAATCAGTTTGTCCTGAAGGGAAGCTGTGCCGGTCACTTCCAGTGCCCAGTCGATAACCTTTTCATCTTCTCCGCTGTTCTTGCTGTACCACTTTTGATACGGCATCCTGCCATATCCCACCAGATCCCTCACCTTAAAATCAGGAGGTGCGGAATGTTTCTGCGGCAGGACACCCACATGTTGTGCCAGCTGTTTGGATTCAAAGCGGTTTAGATCCTGCTGATTGAGCCAAACTGCCCCTTTCTGATATTTGAGTAAACGGGTCAATGCCTTCAAAACGGTGGATTTCCCCGAACCGTTAGGGCCCACAATGGTGGTGATTTCCCCCTTTTTGACCTGAATATCCATGTCTCGAACAGCAATATAATCGCCGTACCCAATCTGTAACTGTTCTGCTCTAATTTCCACTGACCTTTCCCTTCTTTCTCAGCAAATACAGGAAGAACGGGCCACCGCAGACCGCCATTACAATTCCCACCGGAATCTCCATACCTGGAACGACCGTTCGTCCTACGGTATCGGCAGCCAGCAAAACCACAGCTCCCAAAACAACGCTAACCGGCATCATCACCTTGTAATCCGAACCTACCAGTAATCTTGCAATATGTGGGACAACCAATCCGACAAAACCAATCATTCCGGCTACAGAAACGGTCGCTGCCGCCAAAAATGCTGCCACTGCAGACAGCAGCACCCGGTTCAGACTCACCTTGACACCCAAACTCTTTGCCATTTCCTCTCCAAGCTGCAGAGCATTGGCACTTTTGATGCATAAAAAAGCCATCACTAATCCTACCGAAGCATAGCAGGCCGCAATCTGTACTTGATGCCAGCCTCTGCCGGAAAGGCTTCCGTTCATAAATGCCAAAACTCCCTCCAAACTGTCTGAATTCATCAGCTGGAGCAGAGAGTTATACGCTCCCAAAACCGAGTTGATCGCAACACCGGACAGAATAATCCGCGTCGGGTCCACGCCGCCCTTCCATGCCATCGTATAAATCAGGACGCACGCCAAAGCTGCTCCTCCAAAGGCAAACAGTGGAACCGAAGCACTCAATTGTGGAAAAATCAGGAGTATGGTGGTAGCTGCTGTTCCTGCACCTGCCGAAACACCGATTGTACCCGGGTCTGCCAGTGGGTTTCTCATCACCGACTGCAGCAATGCTCCTGCTGCCGAAAGGGAGGAACCAATCAAAATTGCCAGAATAATGCGGGGCAAACGGAGATTGAGGACGATTGTTTTCACAGGAGAATCCTCCTGTGAAAACAACGCCTTCAGAATTTCCTGTATCAAATATCCTGCGCTGCCCACTGCCAATGATAGAACGCTGCACAGTCCCAACAGAATCAACAGAACCAGCATCACACTGCTGACACGCAGCAGCGATATTTTCTGTTTTGTCTTCATGATTACTTCTCCGCTTGATGTTCTAAAATAAGATCAATAAATTCGTTCATATTGTCCAGCATTCCAATTCCTGTGCTGGCAATATAGCTGGACGGGAAATACAGAATATCTCCATTTGCAATCGCCGAAATGCTGTTCCAGTATTCCGAATTCTTTGCAAAATCTTCCTCCATCAACTTTTGATGTTCTTCTGCCTGTGTGCTTGCACCCACGCACAACACCAAATCCGGATGATAGGAAAGAGCCGTTTCCAGATCCAGCTGTGCCATGGATGTTTCACTATTCTCATACACATTTCCAAATCCCATCATCGCTGCCATCGAAGCAAGTGTGCCGCTCTCGGTCTGAATATAGTGGTTTGGCGGGGAGGACTGCAGTACCATTACCTGCTTGCCCTTACAATCAGCCTGAACCTCCTCAAGTCTTTCTTCCAGCTTGACAAAACCCTGCATCAGGCTATCTGCCGCCTGCTGATCGGCCGCAAATGCATCTGCCAGTATCTGTGTCTGCGCCTTCACCGACTCATAAGGTACGGTATGTCCGGCATCAACATAGTAGACCGGAATACCCGCATCATCCAGTGCCTGTCCATATGCTTCCTGTGATGTATATCCCATCACAACAAGATCTGGTTCCAGTGCAATCACAGTCTCAATATCAAAATTGGAATTCATAGCAGTATTTAATTTTTCGGTTGCAGCATCCAACTCTTCCGGCCAGCTTGTCACGCCGCCCTCCGGAATCGCGATCATCTTAACCCCCAACTCATGCAAAGCAAGCACCGGTGCCTTGGTCATCACCACTACACGCTGCGGCATCTGTTCCAGTTGCAGTGGCTGGGTATATCCTTTTTCCTGCATATTTTGCGGATATTCGATGGTAACTCCCTGTGTTTCCTGTACCTGTTCTTCCTGAACCTGCGTTTCCTGCTGTACAGGTGCAGCAGCGCTCTGACCGGATGTTTCCTGACGGCTGCATCCGCCCAGAACACAGACTACCATGCACATTGTCAATAAACCTATGATTTTTCTATTCATTCTGATTCTCCTCTCAATTTACAGCAAATTTCTCTTCCAGCATATCAATCAAACTATGAATACTTTGGATAATATGAACTCCTTTGGAGGTAACGTACTCGTTTGAGAGCCAGATTACCTGATCGTTTTTTACCGCCTGCAGACCGCTCCAGATTTTTGGATTCTTTTCAAATTCCTCTGCATACACCGCTTGCAAATCTTCCGCACTCTGTGCAGTCGGCGAAATCGCAAACAAAATCTCCGGATTCACTTCCAGCAGGCTTTCCAGATCCAAAGGTGCTGTTCTGCTATCCTCAGAAAGTACCTGATCTGCCATATTTTCAAATGGGAGCATTGCTAAAATACTGCCCAGATAGCCTTTAGATGTTTGCTGATAGGATGGTGGTGCTCCAAACAAGATCATCATCTGCTTGCTATCCCATTTTTCCCGGAAGTCCGCCGCTCTTTGTTCTACCTCAGCAAAATCTGATTTCATTTTTTCCAACTGTTCTTTCGTACCAAAAGATTCTGTCAGAGTAATTGCCTCTTCTTTTACCTCTTGATAAGTGATTGATGGCCCTTCACTGGTATAATAGACCGGGATACCTGCATCCTGAAACTGCTGGCCATAATCTTCTTTTAAGTGTACTCCCATAATTACCAGATCCGGCTGCATCGAAATCACCGATTCGCTGTCCAGATCACTCATCCCAGTAGAGATGACCGGTAGTTCTCTCACCCAGTCCGGATAATCGATCTGCACATGCGGTGATGTCACCGCTACCGGCTCTATTCCGCATGCGACCAGAATCTGCAGAGCTGAATTGGAAAGCACCACAATATCCTCTGGTTTTTCTTCCAGTACCAGGGCTTCCCCCTGCGATTCCTGCAGATAGCTCGGATAGCCAATCGAGAAAGTCTGCGCTTCTTTCTCCTGCAGTGTTTCCTCGGTTTGCTGTACCTCTGTTGTCTGTGCAGAGGTCTGTTCGACTGTTTGCGTTTGACTACATCCTGTCAAGGCTGCTATCATCAGGCAGGCTGTCAACAATATGGAACATCTTTTTTTCATGATTCTGTTTCCTTTCCTAACTGATTAAAATACATATTCTTCCGGGGATTCCTCAACAATATCTTGGCTCATGCTCAAAACACAGTCAGCCAGCTTTCGATACACCCCATGCATAGGAGAGGAGGAAAGCTGTTCAAAAACGGTTCCTCCTCCGGCTTCTGCCGTTTGAATATCCGCACTGCGCGGAATATAGGCAACCACCTGTGTTCCGATTTCCTCCACCGCCTGCTGAACAATTTCCTGTTCCCGTTCTATATTTTTTGCATTAAGAATCAGCCCACTAAGTTTTGCATAACCTCTTTTTCCAAAATTTCGGATTGCCTGCGCAATATTGTTTGCTGCATACAGTGCCATCATCTCTCCGGATGAAACAATGAATACCTCCCGGGCATATCCCTCCCGGATTGGCATGGCAAAACCACCGCAGACCACATCTCCCAGAACGTCATAAATGACCACATCGGGCTGATATACTCCAAATGCATTCAACTCCTCCAGCTTCTCAAATGCGGAGATAATTCCCCGCCCTGCACATCCGATTCCCGGTGTCGGCCCTCCTGACTCGACGCACAAAACACCTCCGAACCCTTCAAACACGATGTCCTCCAGCTTCAGCTCATCGCCTTTTGCTTTCAGCTGTTCCAGCACCGTCGGGATTCTTCTGCCGCCCATGATGGTCTTGGTCGAATCTGCCTTCGGGTCACATCCAATCTGCATGACTTTATATCCCATCCCCGACAGTGCCGCGGAGAGATTTGATGTTGTTGTGGATTTTCCAATTCCACCTTTACCGTAAATTGCTATCTTTCGCATTTCTGCCTTACCCTTTCTTTTTTCCATGATTGACAAGGATCTTGTGTTGGATTATAATATTTGAGAGTTAGCATATGCAAACTCTTGACTTAGCCTATTATAGCACGCTTTATTTGAAAAAACTTTCAATATCTTTTGCTATATTTTCAAAATATTGTGTTTCAGAAGGAAGTGTAAAGCATGAATTTAGAAATATTGGAGTTGTTTTATAACCAAACGGAGATTTGTAAAGCACTACATCAGGAAAAATTCGATCAACTTCAGCAGCTGATTCGAGAGAAAGATCTCCAGTTGCATGATCTGTACGGGGAGAAGCCTTTACTATACCAGCGCCTTTTTCTGTCCTCACTAAACAAATCTCTATATTATTACTATTTGAACGTATTCGGACTTTCATTCAGCCAGGTATGCTACCAAAACTTTTCGCAGGCACACCCCCAGCACTCCCACAGCGATCTGGTTTGTGTTGCCTGCAAAATCTGCCATGCCTATCATCGTGCCTACATTTCTTCCGTATGCATCAATCCGCATGTTCGCCAAGCCTGCCAGTATATTCAGGAACATCTTTCCGAATCGCTAACACTGGAAACTGTTTCCCGGAATATTTTCGTCAGTCGGTGTTATCTGTGCCAACTTTTTCAGGAACATCTTCAACAAAGTTTTTCAGAATATCTCACCGAAAGCCGTATCAATTATGCAAAAAGGCTGCTTGTTTACTCCAAGCAGCCTTTAGAGGAAATTTCCCTACAGTGCGGGTACAACACCGCTTCTTATTTCTCTACTGTATTTAAGAAAAATACAGGATATTCTCCGAATCAGTTCCGAAAAGAATTTACAACTTCAGGGAAATCCATTGACACTATATAAAACACTATATCTCCAACTTCATCAAAAACTGAGCTAAATTTTACATCTACATACTCCTAATCTTTTAACAAAAACAATTAAATTATCAGGAGTAGGGTAGCAACTATGATAACTGCATCATGCTCCTTTTCGATATTTGATACTGGTATTATCTGCTTTCTCCCGTTCTAACCATGTAATTATATACTCTTTCCTCCTTTATTCGTTTTATAAATTTTTTATTTTATTATTTATTCTCATTTCTATACGACTATAAAACGCTTTCCCTGCCAAAACAAGGAAGGCGTTTTATTTATCAAAATTATGACTTTTTTAACAAGTCCCAGTATATCAGCACATCAGCTTTACGATTATGTCAATGTTATTCTGAAGAAGTTTACCTTCCCAAAAGGGCTTGTCTTTTCGATAGTTTTGTGCCTGACTTAAAATTTTCAGTTTCTTCCGCAGTTCCCATGCTCAAAATACAATTTGTTCAAAGGTGTAGCCAGAACGATCCTGATCCTCAAAAAGTAAAGGAGCTGTTTGGAAGTCTTTGTTTTACAAAATCTCTGAAAATCACCTTTTAACTTTCCGACCAAAAGCTTCTGTTATAATCCACGCTCCCCATACGGGGAGCGACAATCACATTTAACCCGTGGAACGAGAAGCATTGGCTATTTCAATCCACACTCCCTATGCGGGGAGCGACGTTGTCCAGAAAATCGGCTCTGACCCAGAAAACCCATTTCAACCCACGCTCCCTGCGTGGGAGCGACGTTAGTGGTATGTCTAAAATTACCATCGAGCTGATTTCAATCCGTACTGCGCGAGATTTAGAGCCGATTTCCCTTGATATTCCGGGCTTTTCCGGCTCTTTAGCTCTCGGTTATCTTATGTGGTAACCACAAAAAACAGGGAGTTTTCATTGAGCCAGAGCCTGATGGAAAGCACCGTTTACCACCCCAAACAACTCCTCTAGTTTAGAGTACTTCACTTTGGTGTAGATGTCCATAGTTGTTTACTGTTTTCATGTCCTGCAAGGTATTGAACCGTCTTTGGATCAACTCCCGCATAGAGAAGGTTGGTAATGTAAGTGTGCCGCAGCTGATGTGGAGTAACCTCAAAATCCAAGCTGTAAACCACCTTGCCATTATGAGCTACCTTTTCTTCAAGAACAGGGGTAACCGTATGTTTTACACGCTTTCCATCTTCGTACCGATAATATGACCGTTCCTTAACGGTTCTGGTAACAATATACTGCCAGAGCCGCTTAAACTGTGTGTAAGACAGCGGTTCGCCATCCCGGTTTGAAACTACATGCTCCGAAGTTGAGGTTGCTTTTGCCGCTTTCAAGCACTCTGCCAAACAAACATGAAGAGGAATATTTCTCTCCGCTGCCTTTGTTTTCAATTCATCCAAGATGACCGGTCTGTTATGCTCTGTGTGCCATGCCCGCCTTACAGTCAGGTATGGGGTATCCGTATCCAGATATACAGAATCCCATTGCAGTGCAAGAATTTCTTCCCGTCGCAGGCCCGCATACAAGCCAATCATAACAAATACATAAGGCGGCAAACCTCGGATAGCGTCTAAAAGGCGTTCTACCTGTTCGCCTGTCAAAGCCTGCCGATCCTCTTGGGGAACGCCGCCCCCTTTTATTGTTAGATGAATTGTCGGGTTGTGGTCGATAATCCGGCTTTCCATTGCTGAACGAAAGATAGACTTATAAAGAATCACCACGGACTTGTAAACTGATACGGATTTCTTGGAAACCGGAACGAGAGCAAGCTGAATATCGTCCAAGCTAACCTCTCCCATCCGCTTATCTCCCAATTCTGCAATGATATGCCGCCTGACCTTTGAGGTATAGTCCGTCAAGGTGGTTGCTCGCACATGGACCGACTGCATCAGCAGCCACTTTTCACAATACTCGGCCACCGTGGGCGTTTTCCGATGGAAAGTAGCATTCTCAATCTGCTCCAATGCAATCGTTTCTCTTTTGTAAAGTTCTTCAGGGGTTTTCGCGTAAAGAGCTATGAACTTTCCATTCGCATCTTTGATTCTGGTTCTATAATACAGGACACCCTTTTTCAAGACGGTGCCATATTGAGGAATTATCGTTTGCCGTTTGGCCAATTCCGTCACCTCCTAAGAATAATCTCCAGCGCTGTACCTTTGTTTTATCAGACATTTTAGATTCCAGCAAGGATACGGAATAGCTCAAACTCTTGTGCTTCGCGGCTTACGATATGTAGTGCTTTTTTCCATCGGCTTTACACGATGGGTACATTTTGCGATATACTCCTGAAGGCCAGCATCCGTAAAGTACACGCAACCGTTTTGCACATACTGAACATAGGAAATCAGCCCGCTGTTTCGTGCTGCATCCAAAGTGGCAATGCTGATCCCCAGTAATTTGGCAGCCTCTTTCCGAGAAATCAATTTTTCCATAGGTGTTCCCCCTTTCTGTCAAGAATGTGGTTGTGGCTTTCAAAATCACATGAATGCGCTGGCAACCGAGGCTGCCAGCGCATGATATCTGACTTTGAAAAGAAAGCTGTATCCACATTGCGCTCTGCTGTTGCTAACAGTAAATGGGAACAGCTTTCCTAATTTAAGCGGTTATTTTTCGCCATATTTGCCACGCACCCCTGACGCTTGGGACACTTCTGGTCTCCGCTGGTGCAGCTGTCATAACTCCGCAGCGTCGTTTTACTCGTGCGCCGCAGGGTTCCCCCCAAG
>OGZI01000056.1_pt1 | contig 142487 bp, 129 predicted proteins | sample 1576711 | NCBI WGS metagenome assembly OGZI01 (sample SAMEA3541482, study PRJEB24748) | human gut metagenome | biome: human gut; feature: human-associated habitat; material: faeces | place: China | collected 2012
TGAAATCTCATAAAGATAGAACTGCATAAAATAAGTGTCGGAATTTACTCAAATTCTGTAAAAGATTCAGATTGCAGAAAAATCCGGGCATAGTATCAATGAATGATATTGCCCGGATTTTTTATATTTAGTGGCTTTTCTTAAAATTTAAATGATGATATAATGAGTGAAAGTGAGAATAATACATAAATGCATTTATTAAAGAAATAGCAGGATAGTTATACTTTAGCAGGAACAAAAAGGCCGATATATAGTGAGGAAAAAATATGGATGATACCGGTATAAAGAGAGAGCCAGTTATCAGAATAAGCAACGACAGGATGGAGGCATTTATCATGCTGCCCACTGTTGAAGAAGAATACCACTATACAGTGGATGAGGTGCTTGAAGCTGTAAACCGCAATGGTGTGATATACGGCATCAATTGCGAGACCATTTCAGATATGATAGAAAAAAGACTTATGGGCAGGGAAGTGCTTTTTGCAAAGGGAAAGCCGGCTGTTGACGGGGCTGATGGATATTTTGATTTTTACTTCAACAGTGACTTGAACCACCGCCCAACGGTTAAGAGCGATGGCTCGGTGGATTACTGGAGTGTGCACTCGGTTGAGGTGGTCAAAAAAGGTCAGACGATTGCAAACTATTGTGAGCCTGTTGCAGGCGAGGATGGTATTGATGTGCTTGGCAAGGTAATTGCCGCAAAGAAAGGCAAGGGACTGCCACCGCTTGTGGGGCGCGGCTTTGACAAATCTGTCGATGGACTTACATATACAGCTGCTATCGATGGTAAAATTGAAAGGCACAAGAATCGAATCATTATTCTTCCTATTCTTGAAATAAACGGTGATGTGGATGTGGGAACAGGAAATATAGATTTTGTCGGGGACGTGGTCATACATGGCAGTGTGAAGACCGGAGCCAGAATAAGGGCTGCAAAGTCCATCACGATAGATGGTGTTTGCGAGGGCTGTGTGCTTGAGGCCGGCAATGACCTGATTCTTAGGAAGGGCATGATTGGTATGGGAAAGGCCCGGATTATTGTAAAGGGCAATCTGTTTGCCAAGTTCATGGAGTATACCGATGTGGAGGTAGATGGCTTTGTGGAGGCTGATTCTGCAATCAACTGCAATGTGGTCAGCAATGATAAGGTAATCTTTAATGGTGGACATGCAAGCATAGTCGGTGGAAAAGTATATGGCTGTGCAGGCATTGAGGTGCAAAACCTGGGTAATGATGCCTTTATCAAGACTGAGGTGCATGTGGGTGTGCATAAAAAGATTAAGATAAAGATAGCAGAGCTTGAAAAGCTTGTTGATCAAAAGCAGATGCTGCTTAACAATATCAATGCAGGTATAAAGCAGATAGAACAGATGATGGGCAGTGCCACTGACGGTATGAATCTTGAGGAAAAGAAGCTTGCGCTTGTCAGGGCAAAAATTGAGAAAACAGCAGAGCTTACCGAAGATAAGGAGGAGCTGGAGCGGCTTAAGGGCATAGTGGAGCGCTCGACAGGCGCGACAGTACAGGTTTTGGAGCATGTATATCCAAATGTCGAGGTGTGTATTAACAACTCAAAGCTCGTCACCAAGGAGGAATTCGACAAGATTGAGTTCAAGGAGAAGGATAAGGCAGTCGTGATGCTGTCGATGAAATAAAAAAATTGCGATATTTTTATTAAATCTTAATGGAAATATACTTGCATAAAGGGGTTACTTTATTATAATATATAGTGACCCTTTTTTGATGGGATTATTTAGCAGATAATTATGGAGGCAGGATTATGATAAATTTTGATGAAGAAATAAAGAACTATGAGCCAAGTCTAGAGATAGAGGAGGCTGAATCTGCGATTTACAGCCACGATCTGACAGATGTCACAGATATCATTGCACAGTTATTACGTGAGCAGGACAAAAGGCAGGGTGAATTAAGATGATTTGTTATAAATGCGGACAAGATGCAGGCTGGAACGATAAATGCCCTGTATGTGGGGCTGATCTTTCACTTTTTAAAAGAGCTATTAGAATATCCAACTCATACTACAATGATGGTTTACAAAAGGCACAGGTGAGAAATCTGTCCGGAGCGATTATCTCTCTCAGGCAGAGTCTTAAGTTTTATAAGTACAATATCCAGGCAAGGAATCTGTTAGGTCTCATATACTATGAGATGGGTGAGATGGTTGACGCCTTAAGTGAGTGGGTCATCAGTGCAAACTATCAGCCTGATGATAATCTGGCAAAGAAGTATATAGATCAGATTCATAATAACAGAAATCAGCTCGAAACAATCAATCAGACTATTAAAAAATATAATCAGGCTTTAACTTATTGCAAGCAGGACAGTAAGGACCTTGCGGTTATACAGCTTCGAAAGGTATTATCCTTAAATCCAAAGCTTGTAAAGGGACATCAGCTTTTGGCTCTTTTATATCTGGAGGAGGGGCATCTGGATAAGGCAAAGAAAGCCTTACGCGATGCAGGCAAGATAGATACAGACAATACCACTACCCTCAGATACTTAAAAGAAGTGAACAGACGTCTCAAGGAAAAAGGATCTGAGAGGAAAAAGAAAAATGATGATTTAATTTCCTACCAGAGTGGAAATGAAACAATCATTATGCCAAAGCGATTCAGGGAGAGCTCAATGTGGGCAAATATACTCTATATTGTAATTGGTCTGGTAGTCGGAGTGGCGGTTACGTGCTTCCTTGTGGTTCCGGGCATAAAAAGCCAGGCGAAAACAGATGCAAAGAAGCAGTTATTATCGGCCAATGATACGATTTCCACAAATGGGCAGACCATCAGTGGACTTAATGATCAGATAGACAAGCTAAAGAAGGAGCTTGAGGACGAGAAGAAGAAAAATGATGGAGTATCAGACCAGATTTCCACATATGAGGCTTTGCTCAATGCCTATGTATACTATACAACCAATGATGTAATAAAGGCAGGAGAAGCACTTGAAAATATCAACACAAGCTACCTGAGTGACTCGGCTAAGCAGACATATGATACGCTCAATGGTTCAATTGCAGATTCATATAAGGAAGCACTGTACAGTCAGGCATACTCATCATACAGCAGTGGCGATTATCAGAGTGCAATCCCTACATTCCAGAAGCTTGTCGGCATGGATGAGGCATACAGGGATGGTTCAGCTGCATATTACCTGGCACAGTCGTTCAGGAAGTCAGGTGACTTAGCATCTGCAAAGCCATATTATCAGTATGTGGTAGACAACTACGCAGGCACTGAGAAGGCCAGAACATCAAAGAATTATCTGGCACAGGAACAGTAGTAAAACAACTGCTGCGAGGCAATAATTAAATATAGAATTACGAAAGACACCAGATAATCTCCGGTGTCTTTTTTATATGAACAGGAAAGGAAGAGTGTGACATGATAGAAAATTATATCAAGGAAGCAGACCGGGTGACATACCTTATGCCAAAGGAGGTGGATCACCACTGTGCCGGGCAGATAATCGCAGAGCTTGATGCACTTATAGAGGGCTGTGGTGTCAGAAAAATAGTATTTGACATGAAACAGACAGAATTTATGGACAGCTCCGGCATTGGGGTGATAATAGGAAGAACAAAGAAGCTTAAGTACTTTAATGACAGCTCGGTGTCAGTTTGCAATATGTCGGACAGAGTGGACAAGCTTTTGAAATGTGCCGGCATTTACACTATTGTACATAAGCTTTAAAACTGAATTAAATTAAAATATAATCAGACAGAAAGGGAGCATAATGAACGCAGCAAAAACAAATCATATATCGCTTAGCTTTGATGCAATTTCAGAGAATGAGGCATTTGCGAGAATGACAGCAGCCATGTTTATGGCACAATTAAACCCCACACTAGATGACGTGGAGGACGTAAAGACAGCAGTGTCAGAGGCGGTGACAAACGCAATTATCCATGGCTATGAGATGGGGGATGACAATATTTCATCCGGTCAGGCAGATCACCAGGCAGCAGAAGAAAAAAGTTGTCCACAGGTACATATGAATTGCAGCTATATAGGCAGAGAGCTTTACATAGAAATATCAGATAGCGGAGTAGGCATACAGGATGTGGCAAAAGCAATGGAACCGTTATACACATCCAAACCACAGCTTGACAGATCAGGCATGGGTTTTTCATTCATGGAAGCATTTATGGATGCGCTCACAGTTACATCAGAACCGGGACACGGAACAACAGTAAAGATGAAAAAAGTACTATGAAGAGTGACAAAATCAGCAGACTTGTCACAGAAAATATAAACCTGATTTATTTAGTTATGAAACGCTTTAGAAACAGAGGCGTTGACCGGGAGGATCTATTTCAGATAGGAGCAGTTGGGCTGACAAAGGCAGCGCAGCGATTTGATGAAAGTAAGGGCTTTGCCTTTTCTACATACGCAGTACCGTTGATAATAGGGGAAATACAGCGCTTTCTACGTGATGATGGAATGGTACATATCAGTCGAAAAATACAGGATGATGCAAGAAAAATTGCAATTATCAGAGAAAAATACAGAATGAGTGAAAATAGTGAAATATCACTTGAAAAAATGGAAATTATTTCCGGTATGTCAAAACAGGATATAATAATTGCCATGGAAGCCGATAAAAATGCATCGTCAATAGAAAATGAAAGTGTGCTTGATTATTTGGACAATAAAATGAGTGCAGAAGTATCAGACAAGCCATCGGAGACAGATAAAGTGATAAATCACATTGCAATGCAGCAGGCGTTTAACTCACTGGATGATAGCGAGCGCAGACTGATTATGCTCCGCTATATGCAGGATAAGACACAGAAGCAGGTGGCAGAAGTGCTTGGACGCAACCAGGTGGCCATATCACGAATGGAGAAGAATACATTGGCGAAGCTTCGCAGGGCGATGATGTGAGTGAAAAAAGAAAAGTACTTGCACCCAATCCCAAAAGCATATTACAATGGGTGGTAAGGGATATAATTGGATTGTCGAAAGGAAAAAAGCATGAAACTTCCACTTACATATGATAACTATATATTTGACCTCTATGGTACGCTCGTGGATATTCACACAGATGAGAGTGACACTGCAATCTGGGAAAAGCTCGCCATGTTCTATGGCTATTACGGAGCACTGTATGAGACAAAGGAGCTTAAGGAGCGCTATGAGACACTTGTAAAGAGCAGCGAAGCGGAGCTTAAGAAGAAACTTGAAGATATGGACATTGAAAAGCAAAATGAAGCTTCAGATGCGCAGTTTGCCATCTCATATGCCCACGAAGCATCACCGGAGATACATATAGAGGATGTATTTGAAAAGCTTTATGAGGAAAAGGGCGTGAATCCGACAAAGGAGCTTCCAGTGCATACAGGCCAGTTTTTCAGGGTGATGAGCACTGAATACATAAAGCTTTATCCGGGCACAAAGGAGATGCTTAAGGAGCTTAAGGTGGCAGGGAAAAAGGTATATCTGCTTTCAAATGCGCAGCGTATATTTACAGCCTATGAGATGAGAAGACTTGATATCTTTGATTTGTTTGATGACGTATTTATCTCATCTGATTATAATACCAAAAAGCCTGATATCAGATTTTATAAGGAGCTGATAAATAAGCATGATATTGACGTATCAAAATCGCTTTTTATAGGAAATGATTCGACTACCGATATCAAGGGTGCAAAGGAATGCCGGATGGATGCCTTTTATGTGAAATCGAATATTTCACCAAAGGATGATATGGCTCATGATGCAGACTATATTATAGATGATTTTACCAACTGGTAATGCATTATTGTTTATAAAAATGTGAATATTACATAAAAAACATATATAAATTAAAATCTTCTTATAAACAGTTGCAAATAAAAAATAATGGTGTAAAATGAACTAGATTTGAATTAGTTTATTTTTTAACAAAGTAGAGGTGAAAAGAATGTCAAACACATTATTAATGTTGTGTATCCCATTTGCGGGCTTATTATTGTGCATAGCAGTTATGCCGCTTGTGAAGCCTGAATGGTGGGAGAAGCATCAAGCTCATGCAGTTATCTTATGGTCACTGCTTTTTGCCATTCCGTTCGCGCTGTTCTATGGAGCACCAAAAGCCGTAGAGACGGTACTGGAGTGTCTGATAGGCGACTATCTGACCTTTATCGTGCTGCTCTTTGGACTGTTCTGCGTAGCCGGAAATATCAAGCTGGAGGGAAGTCTGGTCGGCAACCCAAAGGTAAACGTTATCATGCTTGCTGTTGGAACTCTTTTTTCAAGCTGTATAGGAACTACAGGAGCCAGTATGCTTTTTGTAAGGCCGATTATACAGATGAACTCATGGAGAAAAAACAAGCGTCACATCATGGTATTTTTCATTTTTCTTGTGTCAAATATCGGAGGATGTCTTACACCTATCGGAGATCCGCCACTGCTCATGGGATTTTCAAGAGGAGTATCGTTCTTCTGGAGCATGAGGCTGTTTCCGGTTCTCGTATTAAATATGATACTGCTTCTTTCCATATTTTATCATTTGGACAAGAAGGCATACCAGAAGGATATCACTAAGGGACTTATGCCTGAGGTGAAGGAAAATGAGCCTCTTATCAGGATAAAGGGTGCCCACAACTTTTTATATATCGTAATGATTGTTATAGCTGTTATACTAAGCGGTGTGCTTCCTAAGCTTTCTGCTTTCCAGAACGCTGCAGGAGAGGTTATCGGTATTCCGATATTCAGGGAGGTTACACTCACTGTGCCTGCAATTATTGAGATTGCTATTATTCTGCTTGCAGCCCTGCTTTCCTTCAAGACAACACCGAAGGAGGTTCGTGTGCAGAACCATTTCACATGGGGAGCAATTCAGGAGGTTGCGGTGCTTTTCATCGGAATCTTCATCACCATGCAGCCTGCTCTTATGGTATTAAAGAGTGCAGGTTCAGGTCTTGGAATCACAAAGCCGTTTGAGATGTTCTGGGCAACAGGAGCACTTTCAAGCTTCCTCGACAATACACCGACATATCTGGTTTTCCTTACTACAGCGGGAGCCATGCACTTTACTACAGGTGTCGCAACCACACTGGGAGTGGTGCCGGTCAAGATGCTTATGGCAATTTCGTGTGGCGCTGTATTTATGGGAGCCAACACATATATTGGAAATGCACCGAACTTTATGGTCAAGTCATTATCAGACGAAAACGGTATCAACATGCCATCGTTCTTTGGTTACATGTGGTGGTCATTGCGTTATCTGATACCTGTTTTCATCATAGATATGATCATATTCTTTTTATAGGAGGGATGAATTATGGAATTTTATGACGAGAAAATTAAAGCTCTTGCCATCGAAATCTATGAGCTTGATGCCGAAGTATACAAGAAATTAGGCTCATCCCTCGGCAGGGTATTTGGTGGCGAGAAGGATATATGTATCCGTAACATCATGGAGGATCTGCACTCAAGGCAGAACAGCTCAAGAATCCGAAGCGAGCTTGCCCTGATAAGCAACATGGCAAGAACAATACCTGATCATGATACAAGGCATGATGTCATGGTCAGATACAACAACATAGTAGAGGAAATAGCGGAGCTCCCGACAGGATTTGCTGACGGAGATATCCTCGATCCAAAGATAGCGGATTTAAATACCGTAAACCTGAAGGATCGTTTCAAGACGGGCGATCATCTGATTATCTGTATAGGACGTTCCTGCGGATGTGGTGGAAATGAGATTGGATTTGCACTTGCAGACAAGCTTCGTATGAATTTCTATGATGTGTCTGTCATGAATGAGGTGTTCAGACAGAAGGATGGAGAGGAAGCAGCCCAGGCTACAGCTACCTTCCAGAAAAAAGAGCGGATGGGAATCAAAAAGCGCATAAAAGCTTTTAGGAAATACCACGGACTTTCATCAGAGGATGTGCTTTTCTTTGATACAAGCAAGTTCCTTGTAGAGAAGGCAAAGCAGGAGGACTTCATTGTTATGGGACGTTTTGCAGATGCAATTCTGACAAACAATCATATTCCTCACATAAGTATTTTTATCACAGCACCGGAGAAGAGAAGAGTCCAGCGTTTTCTTGAGATAAACAAGAATGTGACTCCGAACCAGGCAAAGAAATGGATAGAATCTGAGGATAAGAGACATCTGAAGACCTACAAATTCTATACCGGCAGAAAGTGGAGCAAGGCAAGTAACTATGATATCTGTATCAACAGTGCCAGCTACGGTATCAAGGGCTCAATAGAGCTTATCATCCGTATGCTCCAGCTTGATGACCGCGTGAAGCAGCTGATTAAGTAATTTTTTAAAGCGTGTTTTATTGACGTAAAACACGCTTTTTTGATATATTTGACATTTTTTAAAAATTCCTCTTACAAAATTCGTGAAAAAGTGATAAAATGATAACGTATAACGAAAGAGGTGTGATATGTTCGAAATAGGTGATTACGTATTAAATGCTACAAATGGAATTTGCAAAATAAGCGAAATCGTGGAGTTAGACATGTCAGGAGACAAGCAGCTCAAGTCATATTTTTTACTCCGCCCTGTTGAGGAGGAGAATGACAGAGTGTATATACCTGTTGACAATGCTGATAAGAGGATACGTAAGGTAATAACACAGGATGAGGCACAGGCGGTGCTCGATAGAGTACCTGAGATAGAGGCGCTCGCGGTAAACAATGAGAAGGAGCGCGAAACGCGCTATAAGGAGGCAGTCAGAAGCTGTGAGCCGGATAGTGTGATCAGTCTCTTAAAGTGTTTACATATCAGAAATGAGCAGCGAGCACAGGCAGGCAAGAAGGCTACAGCCGTCGATGAGCGCTATGGCAAGATGGCAGAGCACAATTTAAATGCAGAGCTTGCATTTGTTCTTGAAAAGGACAAGCAGGAGATTAAAGATATAATTCATGATATGCTATAGTATGTGGGCAGAATCAGAAAGCGGGTTCTGCCTTGTTTTTTGCTAAAAATAAGAGATATTAAGAAAAGTTTAAACAAATAATTAATGAGTTTATGTCATGAATATGTTATTATATATCAGGTAAGGGCATATAATATTACCGGTTAAGGGTAAATGAGAAAACTTATCATGTTTTATCTGATAAAAACAAAAGAATGAAAGTAAGGGAATCAATATGAATAATATGAATATTAATTCTGCAATAGCAGATACTCTGGATATAGGTAATACAGACACAGAGAAAAAGACAGGGCTCATAGGCTTTTATAATTATACGGTAGTGCTTACATACATAGGCATGTGGATAGGCTTCCTTGGAATTATGCTTGCCATAAAGGATATGTATGTGGGTTCACTAATCTGCCTTATGCTGGCCGGTGTCTGTGATATGTTTGACGGCACCATTGCATCCACAAAGAAGGACCGTACCAGGGACGAGCGAACATTTGGCATACAGATAGACTCGTTAAGTGACATCATATGCTTCGGAGTGCTTCCGGCAGTGTGGGTATTTTGTGTGACTCCAAAGATTTCAATAGCATTTACCGCCATATTTGTATTCATTCTTTGCGGGCTTATCCGTCTGGCATACTTTAATGTGGATGAGGCCAACAGGCAGGCAACGACAGCAGAGCGCAGACAGTATTATCTGGGGCTTCCAATCACATCAAGTGCGCTTGCTATCCCGGCGGTATATCTGATTGGAGAGTTCACAGCTATACATACACAGACAATCGCGGCACTTGCCCTTTTAATCATTGGCATTTGCTACGTGCTCCCTGTAAAGCTCAAAAAGCCATCTCTTTTTGGAGAGGTTCTGCTTGTAGGTATAGGAGCAGTTGAGTTTTGTATTCTCATTGCGGAGGTTCTTATTTAATGGCAAAAAAATCGTTTGTAGACTGGCTTTACACCACGGCACCTGGGCGTGTGACACTTAAGGTGCTTCTGCATACAGGTGCACTTAAGCTCGGAGAAATAGTAGCACGCTCCCCGCTGTCTAAGCCGTTTATCAGCCGGTATATAAAGAATAACAATATAGACATGTCTGATTTTAAGGGTCAGAAATATAACAGCTTTCAGGACTTTTTCTCAAGAAAGCGTGATGATATTGAGGTGGACAGGCAGGCTGAGCATCTTATCAGTCCGTGTGACGGATACCTGAGTGCATACAGGATAAAAAGCAACAACAGCTTTCACATCAAGGGTTCATGGTACAAGGTGACGGACCTTGTCACCGACAAAAAAATTGCAAAGGAATTTGTTGGAGGAGATTGCGTGATACTGCGTCTTTGTGCCAATGATTATCATCATTACTGCTATATAGATGACGGCTTTCAGGGAAAGAATCATTTCGTGAAGGGGCTGCTTCACAGCGTTCAGCCGATTGCACTGGAAAATGCTCCTGTATATAGGCAAAACAGGCGTATGTGGACAATTCTTGATACAGTTAATTTTGGCAAGGTGGCACAGATTGAGATAGGTGCGCTGCTTGTGGGAGGCATAGTCAATGACCACGAGAATGTTATGATGAGAAAGGGCGCAGAGATGGGGCACTTTGAGCTGATTGGCTCCACGATAGTGCTTTTGTTTAAAAAAGGTCATATTGACCTGCTTCCGGAAATTAAAGAGTGTATAAAAGGAGACAAAGAAGTACGTGTTATCCAGGGACAGCATATCGCAAACAGGACAGCTTTTTAACAGAATACTTCCAAAATACAGTCGTATTCCGCTGCTTTTTACAGTGGTGCTCAATTTCAGTGTATACTGGGGCGCGCGTGCTATTGCAGGCGGTTTTATCCATCACAATATAGAGACCTCGCTTGATGATATGATACCGGTTGTGTACCCTACAGTAGTCATTTATTTTGGCTGCTATATTTTTTGGATTATAGGATATCTGTACAATGCAGCGATGGATAAAAGGCACTGTTATCGTTTTCTCATGGCAGACTGGCTGGCAAAGGCAGTCTGTTTTATCTGTTATGTCGTGTATCCTACAACCAACACCCGCCCGGAAATAGTGGGCTCAGACATATGGGCACAGCTCATGCGCTTTTTATATAGTATGGATGCAGCGGACAATCTTTTTCCGTCTATACACTGCCTAGTAAGCTGGCTGTGCTATATAGGCATCCGTGGCAACAAAAAAGTACCGCAGTGGATACGTACAACCTTCTGTATTTGCGCTATAGCAGTATTCATATCCACATTGACTACGAAGCAGCATGTGATATATGATGTAGTTGCAGGAGTGATTCTCATCGAAGTAACATACCGAATTTCACGGCTGTTACTTACTAAATTAAGTAAATAATTAATTAGAATGCAGCTTCCCACTCGTAAACCTTCTGCCGGATAGTATACTGCATGCTATGCCGGCTTGCATAGATTATAAAGTGGGAAGCGGAAATATATTATATGTAGGGGGTAAACATGGATGATACACAAATAGAGATGCTGCCGATGTTGGGCGAATTCAGCTCAATTGCCTCGCAGTATGAACACATCATGTTCTACTACGAATCGGGCATACAGCAGATAGTAGCAAAGCTGCAGATATTAAATAATGAATTCAAAAACAATCACGAAAGAAATCCAATCGAGAATATAAAGAGCCGTGTAAAGTCGCTTGACAGCATAATAGACAAGATGAAGCGAAAGGGCATTCCGCTCACCACCAATGCCATGAAGCGTGAGATTAAGGATATAGCCGGCGTCAGGGTCATTTGTCCATTTATATCCGATGTATATCAGGTGGCCAATATGCTTGTGAATCAGGCGGATGTCGAGATTGTCACAATAAAGGACTACATAAAAAAACCGAAGGAGAATGGCTACAGGAGTCTTCATATGATAGTGCTGGTTGATGTGTATTTTTCGGATCACAAGGACAAGGTTCCGATAGAGATACAGTTTCGTACCATTGCCATGAATTTCTGGGCCAGCACAGAGCATCAGCTTCGCTACAAGAAGAGCCGTGTATTCACGGAGGAGATGCAGCGGGAGCTTAAGAAATGCGCAGATATCATGGCTGACGCTGATGACAAGATGCAGAATCTGGCAAATGTTTCGGGGATTGTGCAGCCGATTGAGTAAAAGAGAGTGATGTAAATCACTCTTTTTTGCTTGTAAATCAAAAGTTTATATTTATTTAATAAAAATTGTTAGCACTCTCACTTGACGAGTGCTAATTTGCGTGCTATAACATAGTCACAAGGAATATTGAATTATATTTATGGATAACATAGTAGAAGGGAGTGAGACTATGAACATTCAAAAATTTACACAGAAATCAATAGAGGCAGTCAATGACTGCGAGAAGCTTGCATATGATTATGGCAATCAGGAGATAGAACAGGAGCACCTGCTTGTGGCATTACTTTCACAGGAGGACGGACTGATACCGAAGCTGATTGACAAGATGGAGATAAACGTAGAGCACTTCACAGAGAATGCAAAGCGCCATCTGGCAGCGCGAACAAAGGTAAGCGGCAGCAGTGCACAGGTCTATGTGGGCAATGATCTGAACAAGGTCCTTATCCATGCTGAGGATGAGGCAAAGGCGATGGGAGATGAGTATGTTTCAGTAGAGCATCTTTTCCTGTGCCTGCTGAAGTATCCAAACAAGGCAATGAAGGAGCTGATAAAGGAATACGGTCTCACAAGAGACAGATTCCTCACAGCTCTTTCTACGGTAAGGGGCAATCAGAAGGTCACATCCGATAACCCTGAGGCCACATATGATACACTTGAGAAATACGGCTACGACATGGTGGAGCGTGCAAGACAGCAGAAGCTTGATCCTGTTATCGGCCGTGATGATGAGATACGAAATGTAGTGCGTATTCTCTCGCGTAAGACGAAAAATAACCCGGTACTTATCGGTGAGCCGGGTGTTGGTAAAACGGCAGTCGTTGAGGGACTGGCGCAGCGTATCGTAAAAGGCGATGTGCCTGAGGGCTTAAAGGACAAAAAACTGTTTGCACTCGATATGGGCTCTCTGATTGCAGGAGCCAAGTACAGGGGCGAGTTTGAGGAGAGACTTAAGGCAGTGCTTGAGGAGGTAAAAGCCTCTGACGGTCAGATAATTCTATTTATCGATGAGCTTCACACAATAGTAGGAGCAGGAAAGACAGACGGAGCCATGGATGCAGGACAGCTTCTTAAGCCAATGCTTGCAAGAGGTGAGCTGCACTGCGTAGGTGCCACCACACTTGATGAGTACCGTGAGTACATTGAGAAGGATGCAGCCCTTGAGAGACGTTTCCAGCCTGTTATGGTAGACGAGCCGACAGTAGAGGACACTATCTCAATACTTCGTGGCCTTAAGGACAGATACGAGGTATTCCACGGCGTTAAAATCACAGATTCGGCACTTGTCACAGCGGCAGTGCTTTCAAACAGATACATCACAGACAGATTTTTGCCTGATAAGGCAATAGATCTTGTGGATGAGGCATGCGCCATGATAAAGACGGAGCTTGATTCAATGCCGGCAGAGCTTGATGAGCAGAATCGTAAGATTATGCAGCTTGAGATAGAGGAGACAGCTCTAAAGAAAGAGACAGACCACTTAAGTCAGGACAGGCTCGCAGCACTACAAAAGGAGCTTGCAGAGCTGCGTGATGACTTTAATGCAAAAAAGGCTCAGTGGCAGAACGAGAAGGGCGCTGTTGACAAGGTCAGCAAGCTTCGTGAAAAGATTGAGTCCACAAAGAATGAAATCAAGACAGCACAGCAGAACTATGACCTGGAAAAGGCTGCAGAGCTTCAGTACGGTGTGCTTCCAAACCTTCAGAAGGAGTTGGAATCAGAGGAGGCACTGCTTAAGGACAGAGACTTATCGCTTGTGCGAGAGAACGTGGGCGATGAGGAGATTGCACTCATTATTTCGCGCTGGACAGGAATACCTGTTGCAAAGCTTACGGAGAGTGAGCGTAATAAGACACTTCACCTCGATGAGGAGCTGCACAAGAGAGTTATAGGACAGGATGACGGAGTCACAAAGGTGACAGAGGCTATCATCCGTTCAAAGGCAGGCATCAAGGATCCTACAAAGCCGATAGGTTCGTTTATGTTCCTCGGACCTACAGGTGTAGGTAAGACAGAGCTTGCGAAGGCACTTGCGGCAAGTCTTTTTGATGATGAAAACAACATGGTCAGACTCGATATGAGTGAGTACATGGAGAAGTACTCAGTGTCACGACTCATCGGAGCGCCTCCTGGATATGTAGGCTATGATGAGGGTGGACAGCTCACAGAGGCTGTAAGGCGTAAGCCATACTCAGTAGTACTCTTTGATGAGGTGGAAAAAGCCCATCCGGATGTATTTAACGTGCTGCTTCAGGTGCTTGATGATGGACGAATCACTGACTCACAGGGACGTACCGTGGATTTCAAGAACACAATCATCATTATGACAAGTAACCTCGGCTCACAGGAGCTTCTTGAGGGCATAGAAGCAGACGGCAGCATCAGCACAGAGTGTGAGAACCGCGTCATGGATGAGCTTAAGGGGCATTTCAGACCGGAGTTTTTAAACAGACTTGATGAGATCATCATGTTCAAGCCTCTTACAAAGGACAACATCGGTCATATCATCACCCTGCTCATGGCAGACTTAAACAAGCGTCTTGTAGACAAGGAAATCACAGTCGAGCTGACAGACACTGCAAAGCAGTTTATCACCGATAATGGCTACGATCCGGTATACGGAGCAAGACCACTTAAGAGATATCTGCAGAAGCATGTCGAGACACTCGCGGCAAAGCTGATTCTGGCAGATGGTGTGAGAGCAGGAGATACCATCCTTATAGATGTGAAGGATGGCAAACTTAGTGCATCGGCAGTTCAGAAAAATGCATAAGTGAATGTATAGAAATCAACAGCTCTTTCTTTTTATAATTTCTGTACTTATTTCAATTTTTACATGGCTTGCAGAGGTAGAATCTATTATCTCTGCAAGCCTTTTTACTGCAATTTCACCCATGTACTGCTTAGGCACATGCACAGTCGAAAGAGGTGGTGTAATGTAGGTACACATTGGCATATCATCAAAGCCTATTACTGATATGTCTTCAGGTATACGGTAGCCTGCCTCTGAAAGTGCACGCATAGCTCCGGCAGCAATCAGGTCATTGTCGGCAAAGTAGCATCGGACAAGCTCATCACCGTTTTTTATAACTGCCTTCATATCACAGTAAGCACCGTCAACTGAAGGGGAGAGGTGATGTACGACTGAGCGCGAGGTTGACATACCGTTTTTGCGTATTGCTTTATAGAAGCCGTCAGCTCTTTCCTCAAAGCCGGTTATACTGTATGCGGAATGCAGATATCCGGGCTGTGCATGTGTTTGCTTGATCAGGTAGTCTGTGGCAAGATAGGCACCCTGAAGGTTATTTATAGTCACGCAATCAAGGTTTAAGGCTTCGAAATAGTTGTCTATTAGCACAACAGGCAGACCGCACCTTGTAAAGGGCTTTATGTCATGCTCTTCCATCTCAGTTCCAAGCAGCAGGATACCCTTTGCTCCAAGCCTTTTCCACTCAGATAGCAAAGCTTCAATATCGTCATTTTCGTATATGTAGCTGATATTCAGGTAGTAGTGGCAGTGCCTGCAGCCCAAATCAATACCCTCTGACAGCTGTGAAAAGAATGGAACATCCTGTACTAAAACGCCGTGCTCTGTATGTGTGTAAACAGGAGAATTAGGAACTACAGCGCCATTCTTTCTGTATATTACAAAATATAATGTGCCATTGGAGGCCGGCGCTTCATTGGTATTTGATATTCTTGAAAAATCATATCCGGCAGAGGCCGCAGCTTCGAGCACACGTTTTCTGGTGAGTGTGCTGACACCGGGCTTATTATTAAGTGCCATCGATATGGCTGCTTCAGAAAGATTAAGTTGTTTGGCAAGTTCTTTTGCTGTGATAGACATGGCATGGCTCCTTATGTTTTATTTGTCTCATTATAACATGACAATATAGTATTAACATTATAATTTAGTAAATTAAGTTGAAAAATACACTAAATTTACTAAATTATAGGTATCAATTAAGCTGGACCGGATATATACTTAGCACATAAGAACAATTAATATGTCCGATGGGGCATATGAGAGAAGGAGATTTACACTATGAACAATATTCCAAAAATGAAAATCGGTATAGTTGCGGTAAGCCGTGACTGTTTTCCGGAAAGTCTGTCAGTGAACAGAAGAAAAGCACTTGTCGATGCATACGCTGCAAAGTATGATGCAGCAGACATATACGAGTGTCCTGTATGTATCGTGGAGAGCGAAATACATATGGTACAGGCACTTGAGGACATAAAGGCAGCAGGCTGCAATGCACTTTGTGTTTACCTTGGAAACTTTGGACCGGAGATTTCAGAGACTCTTCTTGCAAAGCACTTTGACGGACCAAAGATGTTTGTTGCAGCAGCAGAGGAGACACAGGAGAACTTAATTCAGGGACGTGGAGATGCATACTGTGGTATGTTAAACGCAAGCTACAATCTGGCACTCAGAAATATAGGAGCGTATATTCCGGAGTATCCTGTGGGCGATGCAGATGACTGCGCAGATATGATACATGAATTCCTACCAATAGCAAGGGCTATATACGGACTTAATAATCTTAAGATTATTTCATTCGGACCAAGACCACTCAATTTCCTTGCATGCAATGCGCCAATCAAGCAGCTCTACAACGTGGGTGTTGAGATTGAGGAAAATTCAGAGCTTGATTTGTTTGAGGCATTTAACAAGCATGCCGGTGATGAGAGAATACCGGATGTGGTAAAGGACATGGAAAAGGAGCTTGGCGAGGGCAACAAAAAGCCTGAGATTCTTGAGAAGCTTGCACAGTATGAGCTCACACTTTTAGACTGGGTTGATGAGCATAAGGGCTACAGAAAGTATGTGGCAATCGCAGGAAAATGCTGGCCTGCCTTCCAGACACAGTTTGGATTTGTACCATGCTATGTAAACAGCCGTCTTACAGGAAGAGGTATCCCGGTTTCATGTGAGGTGGATATCTATGGAGTGCTCAGTGAGTTCATCGGAACCTGCGTCAGCGAGGATGCGGTAACACTTCTCGACATCAACAATTCAGTGCCGAAGGATATGTACAAGGAGTCAATCGAGGGCAGATTTGACTACAAGCATACAGACACATTTATGGGCTTCCACTGTGGAAACACCTGTTCAAGCAAGGTTTGCAACCCACAGATGAAGTATCAGATGATTATGGCAAGAAGCCTTCCTATAGAGGTGACAAACGGAACTCTCGAGGGAGATATAGTGCCGGGAGATATTACATTTTACCGTCTCCAGTCTACAGCAGACTGTAAGATTCGCGCTTATGTGGCACAGGGTGAGGTGCTTCCTGTTGCAACACGCTCATTCGGAAGTATCGGAGTGTTTGCGATAAAGGAGATGGGACGTTTCTACCGTCATGTGCTTATTGAGAAGAATTATCCTCATCACGGAGCTGTAGCCTTCGGTCATTACGGAAAAGCCCTTTTTGAGGTATTTAAATATATTGGCGTGCCAGTTGAGGATATTAACTACAATCAGCCGGCATCACTGCCATACAAGACAGAAAATCCTTTCTGTTAGTGGGTTCTGAATAGTTACGTTATCTGATGTAAACATATTACGTGAATGGAGAATAGATATGCTATATATAGGTGTGGATTTAGGCACAAGTGCAGTAAAGCTTCTGCTCATGGATCAGAGCGGAAAGGTATTAAATATAGTCTCAAAGGAGTATCCAATCAGTTTTCCAAAGCCGGGCTGGTCAGAGCAGAATCCATGTGACTGGTGGGAGCAGACCGTGGCTGGGCTTATAGAGCTGACTAAAGATTTTGACAGGAGCGCTGTTGCGGGAATCAGCTTCGGCGGTCAGATGCATGGACTTGTTGTATTGGATGAAAACGACAATGTAATAAGACCTGCTATACTTTGGAATGACGGAAGAACACAGAAGGAGACAGACTATTTAAATAATGTAATAGGAAAAGAAAAGCTGTCTGAGCTCACCGGAAATATAGCGTTTGCCGGATTTACAGCGCCAAAGATTTTATGGCTAAAAGCAAATGAACCGGAAAACTTTGCCAGAATAAAAAAGCTTATGCTGCCAAAGGATTATATTGCATACCGCATGACAGGTGTATTTAGTACCGATTATTCTGATGCATCGGGAATGCTTCTTCTGGATGTCAAAAATAAGTGCTGGTCAAAGGAGATGCTTGACATATGCGATGTAAGAGAGGAGTGGCTTCCTGGGCTTTATGAGAGCAGTGAAAAGACAGGCACTCTGAAAGCTGATGTGGCATGTGAGCTTGGCTTTCCTAAAGACTGCATAGTTGCAGCCGGGGCAGGAGATAATGCGGCTGCAGCTATAGGCACAGGTACAGTCGGAGCCGGAAAGTGCAACCTCTCTCTTGGAACAAGCGGTACACTTTTCATTACAAGTGATGAGTTCAGAGTGGATTCGCACAATGCGCTTCATTCGTTTGATCATGCTGACGGCGGCTATCATCTGATGGGCTGCATGCTCTCGGCTGCAAGCTGCAACAACTGGTGGATGAAGGATATCCTTCATTCCGATGACTTTGTGAATGAGCAGAAGCCTCTTGAGGAGGATGGCAGACTTGGTGAGAATCATGTGTATTTTCTGCCTTATCTGATGGGAGAGCGCTCTCCGCACAATGATCCGTCTGCAAGGGCAGCGTTTATCGGGATGAGCATGGATACTGACAGAGCCGACATGCTGCAGGCTGTGTTTGAGGGTGTGGCATATGGTCTTCGAGATTCACTTGAGGTGGCAAAGAGCCTTGGTGTGGCACCAAAAAGCACAACAATCTGTGGTGGCGGTGCAAAGAGTGTGCTTTGGAGAAAGATAGTTGCAAACGTCATGAATATGCAGGTTGACACGGTAGAGGTCGAGGAAGGACCGGCATACGGCGGTGCAATACTGGCTGCAGTTGCAAACGGCTGCTTTGAAAATGTGGAGGCTGCGGCAGCGGCTATTGTGAGAAAGAAGGATACAACCATGCCAAGTCCACAGCTTGTCGAAAAATATGAGAAGGGCTATGCAAAATTTAAGCAGTTTTATCCTGCATTAAAGGGCAAATATTAGTCATTTCGTAGAAAATTAAATTTTGTGTTGTAAAGTGGTGCAAATTCATGTATCTTATTATAAGGAAATGAATTTTGCACCACTTTTTTATGCATAATTAGCACTTATAAAACACGTAATTGCCGATTATATCAATGCAAAATGAATTTTTTGCTAAAAGAAATTGCAAAATGATATAACAGGTATATCAAATATGCATTTCAGGCGGGGATGATATGGATTTATTTGATTACATGAGAGAACAGAATAAGGAGACAAGCGGTCCCTTAGCTTCTAGGATGCGTCCGACAACACTTGATGAGGTGGTCGGGCAGCAGCACATAGTTGGGAAGGACAAGCTTTTGTATCGTGCGATTAAAGCCGATAAGCTCAGCTCCATCATCTTTTACGGGCCGCCGGGCACCGGAAAGACTACTTTGGCAAAGGTCATAGCCCACACTACCAGTGCTGAGTTTATGCAGATTAATGCAACCTCTGCAGGCAAGAAGGACATGGAAGAGGTCGTGGAGCAGGCGAAGAATAATCAGGGAATGTATCAGAAGAAGACGATACTTTTTATCGACGAGATACATCGCTTCAACAAGGGGCAGCAGGATTATCTGCTTCCGTTTGTGGAGGATGGCACCATTATTCTGATAGGAGCTACCACTGAGAATCCTTACTTTGAGGTAAACGGAGCCTTGCTTTCACGCTCAGTCATTTTTGAGCTTAAAAAGCTGTCAACGGATGATATAAAGGTACTTCTTAAGAGAGCAATGACTGACACAGAAAAGGGCATGGGTGCATACAATGCACAGATAGATGATGATGCACTTGATTTCCTTGCAGATGTGTCAAACGGAGATGCGAGAGCGGCGCTCACAGCGATTGAGCTTGGTGTACTGACCACGGACAGGTCAGACGATGGCATCATTCATATCACTATCGATGTGGCGAGCGAATGTATACAAAAAAGAGTTATCTCCTATGATAAGAAGGGGGATAACCATTACGATACCATCTCTGCTTTTATAAAGAGCATGCGCGGCTCAGACCCGGATGCGGCGGTCTATTATCTGGCGAGGATGCTTTATGCCGGAGAAGATGTGAAATTTATCGCAAGACGAATCATGATACTTGCATCGGAGGATATAGGCAATGCAGACCCGATGGCTATGGTTGTAGCGGCATCGGCGGCGGCAGAGGTCGAGCGCGTTGGAATGCCGGAGGCACAGATTATTCTGTCACAGGCTGTCACATACATGGCATGCGCGCCAAAGAGCAATGCATCATATAATGCGATATCGGCAGCAATGAGCTGCGTGAAGCAGACTAAGACACCGGCTGTTCCGGCACATCTGCAGGATGCCCATTACGGTGCGGCAGAAAAGCTCGGGCACGGAGTCGGGTACAAATACGCACACGACTATCCAAATCACTATGTGAAGCAGCAGTATCTGCCGGATGGCCTTACAGACAGAGTGTTTTACAAGCCTACGGATATAGGCTATGAGGCAAAGATAAAAGCACACATGGATGAGCTTCACAGAGACCGTGATACATGAAAGTGCATAGATGAAGCTTGAATAATTGCAAATAGTTGATAATAACATAAATATTTAGAAAATCAGACCAGGAGGATCTTTAAATGAAAAAGTATACAGAAATGACAAAGGATGAGTTAATGCAGGAAAAGACAGCACTTGAGGCTGAGTACGAGAAGATTAAGAATCTTGGCTTAAGCCTTGACATGTCGCGTGGAAAGCCGGGAGCAGACCAGCTTGACCTCTCACTCCCTATGCTCGATGTCTTGAAATCAGACAGTGATATGAAAAGTGAATCAGGACTTGATGTGAGAAACTATGCATGTCTGGACGGAATTCCTGAGGCAAAGGCCCTTATCGCAGGCATGGTAGGAGCAAAGCCTGAGCAGGCTATAGTATATGGAAACTCAAGTCTCAATATCATGTATGATCAGGTTTCACGTGCATTTATCTTTGGTCTTTGCGGCAATACACCATGGTGCAAGCTTGACAAGGTGAAGTTCCTCTGTCCTGTACCGGGCTATGACAGGCACTTTGCAATCACAGAGGAGTTTGGAGTTGAGATGATAAACATCCCTATGACTGAGGATGGTCCTGACATGGATATGGTTGAGAAATATGTCAATAACGATGCCTCTGTAAAGGGAATCTGGTGTGTTCCAAAATACTCTAACCCACAGGGTGTTGTATACTCTGATGAGACAGTTGAGCGCTTTTCAAAGCTTAAGCCTGCAGCAGATGATTTTAGAATCTTCTGGGACAATGCATACACAGTTCATCATCTCTATGATGATAAGCAGGCAGAGATTCCAAATATCCTTGAGCTCTGCGAGAAAGAGGGAAACCCTGATATGGTATTTGAGTTCTGCTCAACAAGTAAGGTGACATTCCCTGGTGCAGGCGTGGCAGGTATATGTACATCTGAGAAAAACCGTGAGGATATCAAGAAGCGCCTTACTATACAGACAATCGGACACGACAAGATTAATCAGCTTCGTCATGCGAGATTCTTTAAGGATGTAGATGGTATCAAGGCTCATATGGCAAAGCATGCAGCTCTTATCAGACCTAAATTCGAGCTGGTTGAGAATATCCTCACAGATGAAATTGCTTCAAGAGGCATCGGAACATGGGTTAAGCCGCTTGGTGGATACTTCTTCGGATTTGAGGCTCTTTCAGGCTGTGCAAAGGAAATCGTTGCAAAGTGCAAGGAAGCAGGTGTCACAATGACAGGTGCAGGCTCTCCTTTCCCTTACAAGAAGGATCCAGATGACTGCGTGATAAGAATTGCTCCGACATATCCATCACTTGATGAGCTGAAAAAGGCTGCAGAGGTGTTTGTTGTTGTCACACGTCTTGTCAGCGTAAATAAGCTGCTCGAGGCATAAAATCTCTGTTATGTCCTAACGGGTAGACTTATAATTGGCATATTTATCTAAAATAAGTATGTGATATATGTATAAAAACTAAATGAATATTTGTGCACATTTTTTCGGGATTTGGTATTTACAAATCCCGATTTTTGTGTAAGATATAAATATCTTTTTAAATTGTGTCTTGCATATGTTCTATGCAGGTTTCTTTTTGTGGCATTTCGGCCACTATTTTTTTCCTTAATTTTTAGTTTCATATATTTGATATTTGATTTTATTTAACACTATTATTTTATGATTTAACACTATTATTTTAGACTTAGATAAAGAAAGGATTTAAATATTATGAAGGAAATTTTTCAGGAATATGGCGGAATACTCATAACAGTTGTAGCAATTTTATCAATCATCCTCGTTGTAACAGCGGTTATAGGCTCTGATGCAACAGGCATAGTAGGAAAGACATTTAGTGATCTGATTACAAACTTTTCAAATCATGCCAATATGAGTGTCAAATAAGAGGTGGTACATGGAGCTTGGAAAAGAATATTTTGGACCGCTTTGGAGTTTTGTAGCCAGCAACGAGATAACAGATATAGATTATAACGGCAAAGAAATATGGCTTACAAATATATTCAATGAGCGTTTCAGAGCCAATCAGCAGTTTGTCACACAGTATATGACACCTGCTTTTGTGGAGCAGTTTACACAGCGCATCGCCAATGTCGTAAGCAGACAGTTCAATAAGAGAAATCCGGAGCTTGAGGCCGAGACGAGCGAGCTTCGTGTGACGATACTGCATGAATCGGTTGCGAAGTCGGGCAGGAGCATCAGCATACGAAAGACACCGCCGCTTATCAGACTGACAGCAGAATCTGCAATTGCTGAGAAATTCTGCTCGGAGGAGCTTTTAGCTGTACTGATAAACTGCGTAAAGACCAAGATGAATATCACCTTTTGCGGGATGCCGGGCATCGGAAAGACGGAGTGCGTGAAGTTTTTTTCACAGTTTATACCGGCGAATGAGCGCGTGATTACAATTGAGGATACTCTTGAGATACGTTATGCCGAGACAAATCCGGGCAAGGACTGTATAGAGATGAAGGTGAGTGAGGATGTGTTTGGCTACTCTGAGGCTATCAAGTCATGTCTTAGAATGAATCCAAAGTGGATTATGCTCTCAGAGGCACGCTCAAAGGAGGTAAAATATCTGCTGCAGAGCTGGAGCACCGGTGTGCGTGGCATGACGACACTCCACACAGATGATGTGCGCAATATACCGGACAGAATACTCAATATGCTAGAGAGCCGTGTGGATGCAGAGCGTATGGAGAATGACATATATCAGGCACTTGATGTGGGAATTTTGATCCGTAAGAGAAGAAATGAAGACGGGGTGGTGTACAGATACATAGACCAGGTGTGCTTTTTCTATAGGGAAAACTATACCAATCATGTGTTTATGCTTGTATCAGACGGACAGATAGTGACTCACGATATACCAAAGGTCATACTTCGCAGATTTAAAAGAGAGGGTGTGAATGAGCCGTTTGGGGAGTCCTTTGTCAATGAGATACGGATGAATGAGGCCATGATGAGTGAGGAGAGGGAGGCTTTGGGATGACATATATATTGATTTTATTTCTGACATATGTGCTGCATCTTCTGCTCAAGCTAAACTGGGTGTGTACGGCTGTGGTGCTTGTTTTTCTTCTTGTTATGCAGCACTTTCACCGTATCAAAGACCAACGATTTCAGGAAGCGCGAAAGCGCTTTCTGGATGTATCACTGTATATTGACACCCTGCTGTATTCATTTTTGAAGGAGCAGAAGATAATCCGTGCATTTGAGGATGTAAAGAGCACGTTGGCAGATGGCCATATGAAGGAGACTGTGAGCAGAGCACTTGACCACATGATGCTCACGTTTGATGAGACAGAGGTGTTTGTGGATGCTATGAGGATTATTGAGGATGAGTACAGATGCAACCGCATAGTGAATGTACATGAATTTATGGCACATGCTGAGTATTATGGCGGTGATGTCAATGAGTCTGCAAAGATACTGCTGCAGGATAAGAGTGCATGGGGGCGCAGGATACTGCACAATATCGAGGACAGACAAAGGATGTTTCACCAGATTATCCTGTCTGTTGTGACCTCTGTTATTATTAGCGGAATCATACTTTATCTGCCGGTTTTGAGCATGGATATCAGCAGCAATATCATAGTGCAGATACTGTCAGTTGCTCTTATAGTGCTTGACGATTTCATCATACTCTGGGGACAGAAATTCCTTGAAGTGGATTATCTGGCTATTGATTTGCTTCCTGAGGATGATAAGCATGCCAAAAAGCTTGAGGAATACAAGGCGTACAATCCGGCAAAGGAGCTTCGGGCGTCAATTCTTATGGCTGTTATACCAGCTTTAGCCAGTGTATTTTTACTGTATACTGACAGACAGTGGCCGGCTGTGGCAGCTATGGGAGTAGCTCTTATATGTCTGAATCAGCACCGTATAGGTCACAGGCTTATGAAGAAAAATCTGATAGCGGATGTAAAGAGTGCATTTCCCAAGTGGCTGATGGACCTCGCTCTATTGATTCAGAGTGAAAATGTGCAGGTAGCCATACAGAAGTCGAGAGAGCATATACCGGTGATACTTAAGGAAGAGGTAAATACGCTTGTGGAGAGACTGGACGTGGAACCGGAGAGCTCTGACCCGTATCACAGATTTCTTGACTGTTTGAACCTGCCGGAGATAAACGCAGCCATGGGCATGCTGTATGCTGTTTCGATTGGAAATAGTGGCAATTGCGGAAGTCAGATTGATGAGTTGATTACGAAGAATCTGGAGATGCTTGATGTAGCAGACACCGCGAGGCTTAAGGATAAGACCGCCGGCATGTATCTTTTGTTTTTGGCTCCTGTTATCACAGCATCATTTAAGATGATAGTTGATATGGCTATTTTCCTTATAAGCTTTTTATCATACAAGGTAGTGTAGGGGGTGTGTTGTGAGTCAGATAATGAAGACCTTTTTAGGGGTATTTTTGATTATGTTTATGGTGGTTACATCATCAGGTGTGCTGTCGGGATTTATGACTGTAGTTGAGGCACAGAACCTACATGCGCAGGTCATCAATGAGCTTGAGGACAGTGATTATGACAGCTCGGTTGCGCAGACCTGCTTTGAAAATGCATCAAAAGCCGGAGATACACTGGAGCTTAAGCTGTATTTGACAGACAATTCAATAAAGACAGTCACAGATGCATCACAAATCACGTCGTCAGATGATATAGAAAAGGCAAGAGTAGAGCTTAAATTCAATTACGCGGTAGCATTTTTCGGAATAGAGCAGGAGCATGTGCTGAGCGGATATGCGTTGTAGTACTTTTCCTGCGGATATAGCTGTATAAGAGGGGGAAAACAGATGGAGCTTTTAATAGAAGAATTGGGAGGAGGCGTTATTATGCTTCTTTTAGGCAGTGGAGTAATCGGTGTGCTCGTGTATGTGTCTACTCTGCTGTGATAGTAACTGAATTGATTAAAAAGTATGTAAAGGTAAGAGAATATGAAAGAAGTATTCAGACAGTATGGAGGCGTGCTGATTGCAGCGGCCGTCACAAGTGCATTTCTTGTGTTGATGGGAAACATTGTGCTGGCTCAGGGAGGCATGCTTGCGCGGCTCATAGATATATGGGGCAACAGTGCGATTTAAAAAATCGGGAGACAATAGATGAAGGAGATAATGCAGACATATGGAGCCATGATAGTGGCGGTGGTTGTAGGAATTGCACTGCTGTCGGGATTTGGGGCTCTGAAGAATAAAATGAGTGTGGCGTTTGCTCCACAGGATATATTGAGTGAAAATAGCGCAAACAACAACTATGACGGCATGAAAAACATACCGGTTCCGGGTATTGAGCTAAAGGAGAAAATGCGTCAGAATGCAGTAAGCTACAGTGTATATGACCTGCTTGAGGTTACAGCGCATGAGGATAATCTGGATAAGCTTGAAGTTTATGCCCTGTATGATTCGGACAGAAATGACTGTACAGGCAGCATATCAGCCGATGGCTCGTCACTTAGCTTTCCGGATTATGGTGTGTATGATATGCATGTCAGGATAACCTGCAAAAATGGCACAAAGGATCATGTTAGGATAAGTGTTCCGATTAATAGAAAGGTAGTAGGTTTATAAAATGAAAAATGTAGTGCTTGGAATAATTGGCTGTCTTATTGTAGTGTATACAGCTATGCTTGGGCTTAGTGTATACAATGTGACAGTCAGGGAGAACCAGATGGAGAAATGTCTGTCATTAGCACTCTCAGGTGCTATGAACAAATATTACGAGCCAAATATGTATATCGTGGATAAAAAGCCTGTCAGCAGCTATGATGTGGAAAAAGCTGTCATAGAGGACATTGATGAGAGGCTTACAGCAGGCGGTACTGCAAGTACCACAGTTTATGTCTGTGATATGGAAAAGGGCATTATTTCAGCAGGAATAGAGGAAGAGTTCAAACTTCCTACAGGTGCAACAAAGAAAATAAGCTGCAAAAAGACTATTGTAGCAGATCAGCCAATGGAGGATAACTAGCGTATGAAAAATGAAAGACAACAGAGACTTTTATTCATTATACCGGCAGTGATAATAGCAATAATTCTTATCATATGTATAGCAGTGGCAGTAGGCTCAAAATCAGGAAATAAAGGGAATAAAAAGGATTCCAGGTCTGTCAGTGTGACTGAAAATGAGCAGGATATTGTAGCTGAAAGTGAGATGCTTGAGCTGGTGAAAGAGGATGCTTTGAAGGAATCAAATGTAGAGGATAAAGGTAATAAGCAAAACGACGGTGCGCAATCAGATAACAATGATAATTCTGTAGCAGCTGATAGTAATTCGGATAATGCAAATACAGCGTCAGATAAATCATCACAAGACAAAACTGCAGCCGGTCAAAAGACGTCGACAGACAGCAATAAGACATCGACAGGCAGCAATAATACACAAAAACCTGCCGGTAACGATTCAAAACCGGAAGCATCAAATCAGACAGCTGCACCTGAACCGGCTCAAAGTGAGCCTGCGCAGCCGGAAACACCTAAAAATGAGTATGTTGCACCGGGATGGATATTTTATGGCAGTAAGGCCGGAAATGGCATGAGTGGGGAGCAGAAGGCGTATATAGATTCGTTGGTGAAACAGTGGACAGATGGAAGTATATCTGATTCGTATTTGGCGGAACAGATTGCGCATAAAATGAACGAAGAGTGGGGATTATCATTGAATTCAGTAGGAATTTCAGGTGATGACAGATGTATTTATCCGTCAAAAAATGAAATACCTAATTATAATGAGGCTCTTGCTGAGGCTTATGGTTTCTATAATTTTACTGGCTTGTATACTAAGGGTGAATATGATGAATACGGATATCTGATATGCTATATGTGGGGAGTTGGTATTTTTTAGTTATGAACGAATTTTTTAAGAAATTAATAGTAGGAGTACTACTATTTTTATGTATAGGGGGAAATTTTGAAAAAAGTAATATTATTGCAGATGAATGGAGTGAGCCGGTTAAGTTTTATAATAGTTACGGAAACAGTGCAGTTTTTAAAGCTACAAACATATATGATGGAGATATTTATTTCTGCTCAGCCGGAAATACATCTACTTCAGGAACAAAATATAGGACAATAGGATATAAGATGAGTGTAAAAAATAGTAGTGGTAATGTTATTCAGACCATTTATTATCAAATGGGTGGAAGATATATGACACTCGAATGTCAGGCTAAGTCAGGTGGAAAGGAATATATGATGTACAAAATTCCTTTGAGATATGTTAGAAACAGAATGAATCAAGAGTCCCTCAATGCCCTTAGCTCCGGCTCATGCACCATCGTCCTCGATGCCTGCATGGTACTTCGAGTAAATGGCAAGAATAAGGGTGGCATGAATGATAATGGTCCTTCCTGGGGAAAGGTTTATACTACCTATGCAGGTATATCCAAAGCGGCAAACTGGACAGACAGCGCACTCACAGCACTGTATTCGTATTATGGCAAGACCGTGAGAGGACTGTTTCATACAATTGATGTCAGGAAATCTACAGGCATTAGCAGTGTATCAGGGGGAGGTACATACTGCTATGGTACGTATGTGACAATCAGTGCGAGCAGCTCTACCGGATATGATTTCACGAATTGGAACAATGATTCGTCTATGAGCTCATCATCATATGGTTTTTTTGTGAATTCGGGTGGCACTTATACGGCATATGCAAAGGCCGGGAATATAGATGTGACATTCTGGCGGAACACGAGTGCGTCGGATTCAGAAAAGACTACAAAGAGCTACATATATGGAGGCATTAATCAGGCTTTTCCTGCTGTGGGATGGCAGATGGCCGGATATCATATGACAGGCTGGGGAAATAATTCATATGATAAGACTGCCGGATATCCGCTGCTGTGTGGTGTGGCAAACAGCTGGATTGAGTCAAACAGACCATCGAAGAATATATACGCAGTATGGCAGGAAAACGAGTATATCATAGAATATGATACCGGTGCATCTGCAACTGTGAAGTATAGTGACGCGGTGACATTGCCAAACCAGCATATGTGTATAGGCTGGATTTTAGGAGAAGAGTATCCTGATATAAAATATACACCGGGAGAGAGTATACAGGTAGCTGATTTATGCAGGATACTGGGGATAGAGTATACAGATAAGGCGGTCATACATATGTATGCACTTTGGGAGCATGAGCCAACTATAGAGGCGGATGATATGTTCTTTTCGATAAAGCAGGCAAGAAATGGCAGTATAACAGAGCAGCTGATAGGAAGCCTTATATCTGCAACGGATGTGGAGGATGGTGATATTGCGTATGGCGATAACGTGATAAATTATCTGAAAGTAAAAGAATTTGACGAGCATAAAATAAAAAACGCATGTGACAAGGATATCATAGAGTTAGAACTTGAGGCAAAGGACAGCTATGGAAATATCACGCAAAAGACTATATCCATCACATTTGCAGATACTCAGGTCAAGGAGAGAACCAAAGCATTTGGAAAGATCAGATTTATAAGCGAAAAGTATTACGGCAAAAATAAAGCAGGAGGTCTCATGGAGAACTCCCGCTGGTTAAACGATCCTGAATTTAATTTTCTTCTTCGGAAGGCTTTGGCAATTTGATATAGACCTTTTCGATTCGGTTTTTATCAACAGCCTCTATGCGGAGAAGAATATTGTCATCAGTGATGATTATTTCATTTTTTTCAGGCAGGTGGTCAAGCTTTTCAAGGCAGTAGCCACCGATTGTGTCATAGTCGTCTGATTCAAGGTGCAGACCAAGCTCGTCGCTTACATCCTCGAGATTTGCAGAGCCGAGAACTATGTATTCGTAGTCATTTATTCTTGTGATATCATCCTGCTCGTCAGAGTCGTATTCATCACGAATCTCACCGACTATCTCCTCTAAGAGATCCTCGAGTGTGATGAGTCCGGCTGTGACACCATATTCATCTAAGACAATGGCAAGCGATATAGATGATTCGCGCATCTCGAGAAACAGATTCGCTGTATTCTTGTGCTCATATGTAAAGTAAGGCTCACGCATGATATTTCTGATGGAAAAATGCTCTTTATCCTCATCCTTAAGGAGCAGCAGATCCTTCATATTTACGATACCGATTACGTTGTCAGTGCTTTCATCGTACACAGGGAGTCTGGTGAATTTATCCTCTCTGAATATTGAAATCAGCTCATCATAAGTAGCATCAACATGGATAAACGTCATATCAATACGTGGAACCATGACCTCCTTGGCCTCGGCATCTCCGAAATCGAATACATTGTGAATCATATCTCGCTCTTCATCCTCGATAATGCCGTCCTCCTGTCCTACATCAACGATTGTACGAAGCTCCTCCTCGGTCATGACACGCTTGGCATCGCTCTGTCTTATTCCAAAGAGGAAAATGACTCCGAGTGAAAGCTTGTTGATGATAAATATTACAGGTGTCAGCACTACCATGAGTACTGATATAAAGCCTGCGATTGAGAGTGAAATCCTGTCAGCCTTTATGGTCGCAAGTGTCTTCGGAGAGACCTCTCCAAAGATCAGTATGAGGAATGTAAGTATTCCGGTTGCAACACCGGCTCCAACGCTGCCAAACAGTTTGATGGCGAGCGATGTGGTGAGCGATGATGCTGAAAGATTTACGATGTTGTTGCCGATAAGGATGGCTGAGAGCATCTTTGGAGAGTTCTCAGTCACCTTGAGCACCTTTTCGGCTTTTTTGTTACCGGCCTCAGCCAGGGTTCTCATGCGTATTTTGTTTACGGTAGTAAGGGCAGTCTCCGAAGATGAAAAAAATGCGGAGAGTGCTAATAATATTAATAAGAATATAATCTGCGATATGTCGTCAGCGTCCAAATATTTTACCTCGTTATATGAATTAATAAATGTGTTTATTTATCGTCTGTGCTGTAGTTAGGAGCCTCTTTTGTGATATGGATATCATGAGGGTGGCTCTCCTTGAGAGAAGCAGCAGTAATCTTGACAAACTGTCCGTCCTCCTTAAGATCTTCGATTGTCTTGCAACCGCAGTAGCCCATTCCTGAGCGGATACCACCAACAAGCTGGAATACTGTATCCTCAAGAGTCCCCTTGTAAGCTACACGACCTTCAACTCCTTCAGGAACGAGCTTTTTAGCGCCCTCCTGGAAGTAACGGTCCTTGCTTCCGTTTTCCATGGCAGCGATAGAACCCATGCCACGGTATACCTTGTATTTTCTTCCCTGATAAAGCTCGAAGGTTCCAGGAGCCTCGTCGCAGCCTGCGAACATTGAGCCCATCATACATACGTTGGCACCGGCTGCAAGAGCCTTTGTCATATCACCTGAGTACTTGATACCACCATCAGCTATAACAGGAACACCATACTCCTTAGCAACCTTGTAGCAGTCCATGATAGCTGTAATCTGTGGTACACCGATACCGGCAACGACACGTGTTGTACAGATAGAACCAGGTCCGATACCGACCTTTACTGCATCTGCACCGGCCTCGATAAGAGCCTTGGCAGCAGCGCCTGTTGCGATATTTCCTGCGATAATCTGAAGGTCAGGATAAGCAGCTTTGATCTTCTTAACAGCATCAAGGATATTCTTTGAATGTCCGTGTGCTGAGTCAACAACGATGACATCAACATGAGACTTAACAAGAGCATCAACACGCTCCATCATGTTGCCTGTGATACCTACACCGGCACCGCAGAGGAGACGACCCTGATCATCCTTTGCTGAAAGAGGATACTTAATCTGCTTTTCGATATCCTTTATAGTGATAAGTCCCTTGAGGTTGTTGTCCTTGTCTACGATAGGGAGCTTTTCCTTTCTTGCCTTTGCAAGAATCTGCTTTGCCTCATCGAGAGTGATACCCTCAGGAGCTGTAATGAGATTTTCAGAAGTCATAGACTCTGAAATCTTCTTTGTGAAGTCTGTCTCAAACTTCAGATCACGGTTTGTGATGATGCCTACAAGCTTGCCGTCCTTTGTAATTGGCACACCTGATATCTTGAACTTGGCCATAAGGTTGTCTGCATCCTGTAATGTATGGTCTGGAGAAAGATAGAACGGATCGGTAATAACGCCGTTTTCTGAACGCTTTACCTTATCGACTTCGTCTGCCTGTGCCTCAATAGACATGTTTTTGTGGATGATTCCGATACCACCCTGTCTGGCCATTGCGATAGCCATTTTTGATTCTGTGACTGTATCCATTGCAGCACTCATCATAGGAATGTTAAGGACAATCTTCTTAGTAAGATGTGTCTGAAGCTCAATCATATTTGGTGTTACCTCAGAATATTGTGGAACTAAGAGAACGTCATCAAATGTAATTCCTTCGCCGATAATAGTACCCATTTTTAAATTCCTCTCTTTCTTATGTTATTATACTGGTATACTTTATATACTAATGTAATTTGTATGATGATAGCAAATTAAAGAGAGAGTGTCAAGCAGTTATAAGCCCGATATGAAATTATTATATTATTTATTAGTAAAACTAATGTAAGTCCTTTACAAATAAAGTGAAAATTATGTTATATTTTATATTAAGTGGCTTTACGGCAATATTAGCATGTCGCATTAAGACGTGGACAGTGACGATTTTTTAGCCACAATAATATGATTAAATGGGTAAATACCTTTTGACCCTCATATCATAATAAAAACAAGGGAGAAAAATATGGAGTTTCGACCATGCATCGACATTCACAATGGAAAAGTAAAGCAGATTGTCGGTGGTTCATTAAAAGACAGGGGCGACTTTGCCAGTGAGAACTTTGTCTCAGAGCAGGACAGCCGGTTTTATGCAGATATGTATAGGAAATCCGGCATAAAGGGCGGTCATATCATTTTGCTCAATTCTGTGGACAGCGAGTATTATGAGGCTACAAAGGAACAGGCTGTTAAGGCGCTTGAAGCGTATCCGCAGGGCTTACAGGTAGGAGGCGGTATCACCGCAGACAATGCGATGGAGTTTATAGATGCCGGTGCCGCAGCAGTTATTGTGACATCATACGTATTTAAGGACGGCAGGATAAACTATGCAAATCTAAGCAGGCTTAAAGATACCGTGGGCAGTGACAGGCTGGTGCTTGATTTATCATGCCGCAAAAAGGACGGACAGTACTATATAGTAACTGACCGCTGGCAGAACTTCACGGATGAGGCCGTGACAACAGAGCTTTTGGATAAGCTATCCTCATATTGCTGCGAGTTTCTGGTACATGCAGTGGATGTTGAGGGCAGGGTGAACGGCATCGAGAAGGAGCTTGTCGCCATGCTTGGCGGCTGGGGAAAGCTACCGGTCACATATGCAGGAGGTGTGTCATCCTTTGACGATTTAAAATGCATCAGGCAGCTTGGACAGAACCATCTGAATGTGACAATAGGCAGTGCTCTTGATTTGTTTGGCGGTGTGATGGAGTACGATAGGGTTATAGCTTTTTGCAATAATAAGGAGATTTAAAATGGCAAAATACAGTAAGAATGATATTATCCGCATAGTGGATGAGGAGGATATTGAGTTTATTCGTTTACAGTTTACGGATATCTTTGGAACATTAAAAAATGTGGCAATTACAGCCAGCCAGCTTGAGAAGGCACTCGACAACAGGTGCATGTTCGACGGCTCATCAATAGAGGGGTTTGTGAGGATAGAGGAGTCAGATATGTATCTGCACCCGGATCTCGACACCTTTATGATTTTTCCGTGGAGACCACAGCAGGGCAAGGTTGCACGAATCATCTGTGATGTCTATATGGCGGATGGTACACCGTTTGAGGGGGATCCACGCTATATATTAAAGAAGCAGATAGAAAAGGCAAAGCAGATGGGGTATGTATTTAATGTAGGTCCGGAGTGTGAGTTTTTCCTTTTCCACCTGGATGAGAACGGACAGCCTACCACCATCTCGCATGAGAGAGCTGGGTACTTTGATTTAGGACCAAATGATTTGGGAGAAAATGCCAGAAGAGACATGGTTTTAACTCTTGAGGATATGGATTTTGAGATAGAGGCATCACACCATGAGGTGGCCCCGGCACAGCATGAGATTGATTTCAAGTATGAGGAGGCACTTCATACCGCTGACAATATCATGACCTTCAAGCTTGCTATAAAGACAATTGCAAAGAGACACGGGCTTTTTGCCAGCTTCATGCCAAAGCCAAAGCATGGTGTGAGTGGCTCGGGAATGCATATCAACATGTCACTTTCAAAGGATGGTGTCAATATATTTGATAATGAGGGCGATAAGCTTGGACTCAGTGAGGAGGCATACTACTTCATAGGTGGTATTATGAAGCATATAAAGGGCATGACGGTCATCACCAATCCAATTGTCAATTCATATAAGCGCTTTGTGCCGGGCTATGAAGCACCGATTTATATCACCTGGTCGGCTACAAACAGAAGTCCGCTTATCAGAATCCCGGCAGCAAGAGGTGAGGGAAGGAGAGTGGAGCTTAGAAACCCTGATCCATCAGCAAATCCGTATCTGGTGCTGGCACTGTGCCTGGCAGCAGGACTTGACGGCATAAAGAATAAGATACAGCCGGATGCAGAGCTTCGTGAGAATGTATTTGAGCTCACAGAACAGGATAAAAAGAGACTCGGAATTGAATCACTTCCTGCTGATTTACATGAGGCGGTTGAGTGCCTTAAGTCAGATGATTTTATCCGCGAGATACTCGGAGAGCATATCTACAACAAGTTTATAGAGGCAAAAGAGGCAGAGTGGAACGATTACAGAGCTGCGGTTACACAATGGGAAATAGATGAATATCTGTACAAATTTTAAAGGATGTAACGGACCGTGAATAATATTGTTATAGCATTTCCTAAAAAGGAAGTTGCCAATTCAATCAAAAAAATATTAGCGCAGAGCGGTTATACAGTCACGGCGGTTGCAAATACAGGAGCTACGGCACTTTCGAGCATGAACGGGCTGAATATGGGAATCATCATATGCGGATACAGATTTTCAGACATGATGTACAGTGAGATATACGAGTATATGCCTAAGGAGTTTCAGATGCTTCTCATAGCGTCGGCAGCGGGTATCATGGAAAAGAATGTGGATAATCTGATGTCATTATCCATGCCACTTAAGGTGCATGAGCTTTTGCAGACTGTTGAGATGATGGATTACACGATAACGCGCCGCAGGAAAAAGCTCAGGCAAAGGCCAAAGGTACGTTCAAAGGAAGACCAGGAGATGCTAAACAGTGCAAAGACTGTACTGATGGAGCGAAATGGATTCTCAGAGGAGGAAGCACATCGGTATATCCAGAAGCGAAGCATGGATAACGGTACCGGTCTTGTGGAAACAGCACAGATGATACTAAGCCTTATGACTGGTGTGTAGTGTGGTAGTGTGCGCTTTATGAAGCCAGACAGCAGAGTGTATGATAGTAGCTGTAAAGGCTTGAACAGTTACTATAAAAAATAATGATAAAAAAATATATTTACACTTTTATAGTAAAGTGATAAATTAGACTTATTGTAAAGTAACAAAGGAGAGATAAACATGTTTCAGATTAATGATAACTTTCAGAAATTACCGGGAAGCTACCTTTTCAGCACAATAGCTAAAAAGGTTGCCGCTTATCAGGAGGCTAATCCGGATAAAGAGATTATAAGGCTTGGAATCGGCGATGTAACACAGCCACTTGCACCTGCTATTATTGATGCTATGCACAAGGCAGTTGATGAGATGGGAAGTGCAGCAACATTCCACGGATACGCACCTGACCTGGGATATGAGTTCCTCAGAAAAGCAATTTCAGACAATGACTACAAGGCAAGAGGATGCGATATCTCAGCCGATGAGATTTTTGTTTCAGATGGAGCAAAGAGCGATTCAGCCAACATCCAGGAGCTTTTCTCAGCAAACAGCCGTATCGCTGTTACAGATCCTGTTTACCCTGTATATGTTGATTCCAATGTCATGGCAGGAAGAACAGGCACATATGACGCTCAGAAAGAGACCTGGAGCAATGTAATCTATATGCCTTCAACAGCAGATAACGGCTTCGTTCCGGAGCTTCCAAAGGAAGTACCGGATATGATTTATCTGTGTCTGCCAAATAACCCGACAGGAACAACTCTTACAAAGGAACAGTTACAGGTATGGGTAGATTATGCAAACAAGAATGGCTCAGTCATCATTTTCGATGCAGCCTACGAGGCATATATCAGCGAAGCAGATGTGCCACACTCAATCTATGAGTGTAACGGGGCAAAGACATGTGCCATCGAGCTTAGAAGCTTCTCAAAGAATGCAGGCTTTACAGGCGTGCGTCTTGGCTTCACAGTAGTACCTAAGGAGCTTAAGTGTGGTGATGTATCACTTCATGCTATGTGGGCACGCCGTCACGGAACCAAGTTCAACGGTGCACCATACATCGTGCAGAGAGCAGGCGAGGCAGTTTACTCAGAAGCCGGAAAAGCACAGCTTAAGGATCAGGTAGCATACTACATGAACAATGCAAAGACAATAAAGACAGGTCTTGCAGAGGCAGGCTTTACAGTATACGGCGGAGTAAACGCACCATACATCTGGCTCAAGACACCGGATCAGATGACATCATGGGAGTTCTTCGATTACCTGCTTGAGAATGCCAATGTGGTAGGTACACCTGGCTCAGGCTTTGGACCAAGCGGAGAGGGCTACTTCAGACTGACTGCTTTCGGAAACTATGAGAACACAGTAAAGGCACTTGAGAGAATCAAGGCACTGTAAAAATAAATCAGGTCAAATAAAAATACCGTCAGGGCGATGTTCCCTGACGGTATTTTTTGTCTTTGAAATTTACATAAAGTGTATTTACTGTATACTTTTCAGCAAGAAAAACTTTATGCAAAAAGCATGATTTAATTTTTCTTGAAACCGGCTCTCTTACGAAGAGTAGGGTCAAGAATCTTCTTTCTGATTCGAAGGCTCTCAGGTGTTACCTCAAGAAGCTCATCTGTATCAATAAAGTCGATAGCCTGCTCAAGGCTTAATACTTTAGGTGGTACGAGTGTGAGTGCCTCATCTGCTGATGAAGAACGTGTATTTGTAAGATGCTTCTTCTTACATACGTTGAGCTCGATGTCCTCGGCCTTTGAACATTGTCCGATAACCATTCCGGAGTAAACCTTGGCACCCGGTCCGATAAAGAGTGTTCCTCTCTCCTGTGCAGAGAAAAGTCCGTATGTTACGGCCTCACCTGACTCAAAGGCAATGAGTGAACCTGTTGCACGGTATGCAATCTCGCCCTTGTATGGCTCGTAGCCGTCAAACATGGTGTTTAAGATTCCGTTACCCTTTGTATCGGTCATGAACTCACCACGGTATCCGATAAGTCCACGTGCAGGGATATGGAATTCAAGTCTGGTGTAGCCACCTGCGATAGAGCCCATATTTCTAAGCTCGCCCTTGCGCTGCTGAAGCTTTGAGATGACAGCTCCTGTAAACTCGTCAGGCACATCGATATAAGCAAGCTCCATTGGCTCAAGCTTCTTGCCGTTTTCGTCATACTTGTAGAGCACCTCTGCCTTACTTACAGCGAACTCATAGCCCTCACGGCGCATGTTCTCGATAAGCACTGAAAGGTGAAGCTCTCCACGTCCGGAAACCTTGAAGGAATCTGGTGAGTCAGTATCCTCGACACGCAGTGAAACATCAGTGTTGAGCTCACGAAGGAGTCTGTCACGGATGTGACGGCTTGTGACAAATTTACCTTCCTGTCCTGCAAGAGGGCTGTTGTTTACGATGAAGTTCATAGAGATTGTAGGCTCTGAAATCTTCTGGAAAGGAATAGCTTCCGGTGCTTCCGGTGAGCAGATTGTATCTCCGATGTGGATATCTGCGATACCTGAGATTGCTACAATCGAACCGATTCCTGCCTCGGCTACATCTACCTTGTCGAGTCCGTCAAACTCGTAAAGTTTGCTGATACGGACCTTCTCAAGCTTGTCAGGGTCGTGGTGGTTTACAACGACAGCCTCCTGATTGACCTTGATTTTACCGTTATCCACTTTACCGATTCCAATACGTCCTACATACTCGTTGTAGTCGATTGTACTGATAAGAATCTGTGTGTTGGCATCAGGATCACCTGTTGGAGCAGGGATGTAGTTTACGATTGTTTCGAAGAGAGGAGTCATATCCTTTCTCTCGTCGTTCAAGTCCTTCATGGCATAGCCGTCTCTGGCTGATGCAAAAACGAATGGGCAGTCAAGCTGCTCCTCAGAAGCATCGAGATCCATGAAGAGCTCTAATACCTCATCGATGACCTCATTAGGACGTGCCTCCGGACGGTCAATCTTGTTGACGCAGACAATGATAGGCAGCTTGAGTGCAAGAGCCTTCATAACTACGAACTTGGTCTGTGGCATAACACCCTCGAAGGCATCAACCACGAGAATAACTCCGTTTACCATCTTAAGAACACGCTCTACCTCACCGCCGAAGTCAGCATGACCCGGAGTGTCGATGATGTTGATTTTGATGTCCTTATACTGAATAGCTGTGTTTTTGGAGAGGATTGTGATACCTCTTTCACGCTCGATGTCGTTTGAATCCATTACTCGATCCTGAACTTCCTGATTGTCACGGAACACACCGCTTTGCTTAAGAAGCTCATCTACAAGTGTTGTTTTACCATGATCAACGTGGGCAATAATTGCTATATTACGAATATCGTCTCTTGTTGTTTTCATATTTTCCTTCTTTCTTTAATAAATAAAGCTAAGTTTGCAACTAACTTATTCTATCATAATTTTTCCAATGTGCAAGTTTTCATTGAAAGTTTTTATAAAATTAAGTGAAATGTTATTGGATTTGTCGACATTATTTGAGAAAATATACTTTGTGGAAATGTTAAAAATAGCTGGAAAAACATTTTACAAAAGGAAGGGAGACAAAAATTCATGGCAGATAAAATGTTTGAAAACAACCAGGTATCAATAATCGGAGAAATCGTTTCAGATTTTCAGTTTAGTCACGAGGTGTATGGTGAGGGCTTCTATATGATGGAGGTTTCGGTCAGAAGGCTTTCAGATTGCATGGACTATATTCCGGTGATGGTGTCAGAGAGGCTTATCAATGTGGAGGGTGACTACATAGGCAAAAGCGTATATATAGGCGGTCAGTTCCGCTCATTCAACAGGCATGAGGAGAAGAAGAACAGGCTGGTGCTGTCTGTTTTTGCAAGAGAGCTTGAGATATTGGACAGTGATTATGATGAGGATGCAGCCAATCAGATTTTCCTTGACGGCTATATCTGCAAGGAGGCTATATACAGGAAAACACCGCTTGGACGAGAAATTGCAGACCTGCTTGTGGCAGTGAACCGCTCATATGGCAAGTCAGACTATATTCCATGTATCTGTTGGGGAAGAAATGCCAGATTTGCGTCGACCTTTGAGGTGGGTACACATGTGCAGATATGGGGCAGAATCCAGAGCAGAGACTATGTGAAAAAGCTCAGTGAGACACAGGTGGAGCAGCGCACGGCGTATGAGGTTTCCGTGAGCAAGATTGAGGCATAGTATTTTTAATGGACAGTAACTACGGATTTGTGATTTTCCCGAAAATTTGCAATAAAAGTCAGATTGTGGTATTTTACTAGATATTATTGGTTAATGCTTGTAATTGTTGACGTTTACATAAGGTGTAAACTGTAATGATTGTATATCAGGCAGAAAAGCTATGTGTATGGAGGCATGATTATTATGGAAAACGGTGCAGTACAGATTTATTATGGCGAGGGACATGGCAAGACAAATGTCGCTATAGGAAGTGCAATATGTGCTGCCTGTGATGGTAAACAGGCTGTCGTTATTCAGTTTCTAAAGGGTAAAAAGGAGCCGGAATTTTTGAAAAAGCTTGAGCCGGAGGTGAAATTCTTTAATTTTTCAAGAGCCGGAATACTCTTTGAGCAGCTTGATGAGGAGAGTAAGCAGGAAGAAATCATGAATATCAAGAATGGCTTCAACTATGCAAAGAAGGTTATATCAACAGGTGCTGACATGGTTGTTGTGCTTGATGAGATGCTGGGGCTTTTGGATTTGCATCTGATTTCAAAGGAGGAGCTGTCGGATATGCTTGCTTCAAGGCCTGATGATGTGACCGTGATTATGACAGGCAGAGTACTTGACGATGGAATCAGGGAAATGGCAGATGAGATTTATAATATCGCGTCGGAAAAATAATAAGAAATATTGCCATGTGAGTTGACAATGCACAGGCGTGGTGATATTATTAGTGCAAGTGTGAGGCAGTTATATCATCTGCTGTATACGAATAATTTGATTAACAGATAGAGGTCGCGCGACTTATGAGTAGCTTTCCGGATGCCGCAGGGGCAGTTGATGGGAGATGAAAGGAATAGCGCCGAAGGGATTTATCATCTGCAGATATATCTCTGGGCATATGGCGAACAGCCTTATGACTGTCATCAGATTTGATGGGGAGCTATCGTGATTCATGAAGAATTGGGACCGGCTCTAAGGAGCCGGTTTTTTAGCGCTTAGAGGCAGCCAGCGGCATACTTATACGTTAAGAGAATCAAATATCGAATAAAGAAAAGCAAGAAGGAGATAAAATCATGGCAATTTTCAAAGGAGCAGGAGTAGCAATTGTTACACCTATGTACGATAACGAGGAGGTTAATTACGACAAGCTCGAGGAGCTTATCAATATGCAGATTGATAATGGCACAGATGCTATTATCATTGCCGGCACCACAGGCGAGAGCCCATGTCTGTCAATGGAGGAGCATGCAAAGGTTATAAAGGCTGCCGTAGAGTTTACAAAGCATCGTGTACCTGTAGTAGCAGGCACAGGCTCTAACTGCACAAAGACAGCTATGCAGCTTTCAAAGGAGGCTGAGGAGTTTGGTGCAGACGGACTGCTCGTTGTCACACCATACTACAACAAGGCTACTCAGGCAGGTCTTGTGAGCCACTATTCGCAGATTGCAGACAGCACAAAGTGTCCTATTATCGTATACAACGTACCGGGACGTACAGGCTGCAACGTGCTTCCAGAGACTATGGCAGAGCTCTTTAAGACAAAGGAAAATATCGTGGGACTCAAGGAAGCTACAGGAAATCTGGCGCAGGCTTCAAAGACAATGTATCTGACAGACGGAAAGCTTGATATGTACTCAGGCGAGGATGGTCTCGTAGTGCCTCTTATGTCTATCGGAGCAATCGGTGTAATCTCAGTATGGAGCAATGTAGCCCCTGCAAAGGTACACAATATGTGTGACAGCTTCTTCAAGGGCGATTTACAGACAGCCTTAGAGCTTCAGAGAGAGGCTCTTCCACTTGTGGACGCACTCTTCTCAGAGGTAAATCCAATTCCTGTAAAGAAGGCTATGAACCTGATGGGTATGAATGTCGGACCTCTCAGAAGCCCTATGTGCGAGATGGGTGAGGATAATGCAAGGAAGCTTGCTGAGGTCATGAAGGCTTATGGCTTAAAGCTTGCCTAGTACAACGAGAAAGGATACGATAAAATGACAAAGGTAATTATGAATGGCTGCAACGGCAAAATGGGACAGACTATCACAGAAATCTGTAAGGCTGATACGGATATCGAGATTGTAGCCGGTATTGATTTATATGATGGAATAGACAATGACTATCCTGTTTTTTCGAGCATCGACAAATGTGATGTGGACGCTGATGTGGTCATAGATTTTTCCAATGCCAAGGCTGTTGACGGAGTGCTGGACTATTGTGTGGACAAGCAGGTTCCGGTTGTTTTATGCACTACCGGTCTTAGTGATGAGCAGCTTGCAAAGGTTGAGGAGTGCTACAAGAAGGTGGCAGTGCTCAAGTCTGCAAACATGTCACTTGGCATAAACACTCTTATGGCTCTTCTCAAAAAGGCTGCACAGGTTTTCGCACCGGCAGGTTTTGACATGGAGATAGTTGAGAAGCATCACAATTTAAAGCTTGATGCACCTTCAGGTACTGCGCTTGCGCTTGCTGATTCCATTAATGAGGCTATGGATAACGAGTATCACTATGTTTACGACCGCAGCCAGCGCAGAGAAAAGCGTGATCCTAAGGAAATTGGTATTTCTGCTGTCAGAGGAGGAAGCATCGTCGGTGAGCACGAGGTACTTTTCTGTGGACAGGATGAGGTGATTGAGTTTAAGCATACTGCTTACTCTAAGGCTGTTTTTGCGAAGGGGGCTGTTGAGGCTGCCAAGTTCCTTAAGGGAAAGGGTGCAGGTCACTACGATATGGCGGATGTTATTGCAGCTAAGTAGATTGAGTGAATTGCTTCATTGTGGCGATAGGTCGGGCGTAAGCTCTCTCAATGTACGAATATGAGTACACTTGCGGATTTTGCTTGATTTATTGGGGAGTGCGTATTATATTAAATATTATAAAAACACAACAGGGGAGCTGGTATTTAGCCGGCTGAGAGTAGACTGGTAGTGTCTTGACCCATAACCTGATTTGGATAATGCCAACGTAGGATAATATCGCACGATTTTTAGGCGGATATACTCATTGGCGGTATATCCGCTTTTTGAATGTGTGGGTGATTATGAATAGTTGTAAAGAGATACAGATGAATGATTTTATAGAAAAGCTTAAGTCACGCAGTCCTTTGATTCACAACATCACAAATATGGTTACTATCAATGATGTGGCCAATATTGAGCTGGCATGTGGGGCCAGGCCTATTATGGCTATGGCACCGCAGGAGATGGATGAGGTCACGGGTATCTGCGATGGGCTGAACCTGAATATAGGCACTCCCTCTGAGGAGCGCTTTGAGGCGATGCGCATTGCTGCGAGGATGGCAGCGAAAAAGAACATTCCTATTGTGCTTGATCTGGTTGGTGTGGGCGTGAGCCGCTTCAGGATGGATTTTGTGATGAGCCTGCTTGACGAGGTGCATGTGGATGTGATTAAGGGCAATTTGTCTGAGGTCAAGGCTGTTATGGAACATGGCAGATGTGATGGCGGCGTGGAAGTGACCGATACGGCAGATGAGTCTGATGCAAAGGCGCTTGCGTGCAGGGCGGCCCTGCGATATGGCTGCATCTGTGTGATTACAGGTGAGACCGATTATGTGGCAGAATTATGTGATGAAGCTGATTGCTATGACAATAATGAAAGAAGTCTGATGAGTACTGATGCGATGGGGACCGGTGTGATGGATACTGGTGTAGTGAATGCTGTTGCGTTGGATGCTGACGGATACACGCATAATTACAGGGTAGGAAGCATCACAGGCGGCCATCCTATGATGAAGAGGGTGACAGGCACCGGATGTATGCTTTCAGGGCTCATTTGTGCGTTTGCTGCGGCTGATTGCGATGATAAATACGGTGCAGTCACAGCAGCACTTAGCTGCATGAAGAGTGCAGGCGGGCTTGCTGCCTCTGATATGGCAGAGCACGGCAGAGAGACAAACAGCTGTCATTTCATTAAGCCCGGAAATGCTGCATACCGGGACAGGCTGATTGATGCAGTATATCATATATGCGATGGTGATTATGAACTGATTTGAATGTCGCTGTATGACAGACAATTGGTATGCAGGGCATGAGTCTTATATTTGGAAAAAACAGGATAAGAGGTGAATGGTATATATGAACAAAACTGATTTAAAGCTCTACGCTATAACAGACAGGCAGTGGCTGCATGGAGCGAGGCTTTCTGAGCATGTGAAGCTTGCAATAGAGGGCGGTGCCACTATGATTCAGATCCGTGACAAGGATATTCTGAGTACGGATTCTGATGCAGGGCTTAAGGATGAGTATAATGAGGTTCTTGAGATAAAGAGAATCTGTCATGAGCACAAGGTGCCGCTCATCATCAATGATAACGTGCAGTTTGCAATTGATATAGATGCCGACGGAGTACATCTGGGACAGGATGACATGAATCCGGCGGAGGCCAGGAAGCTTCTTGGAGCTGACAAGATAATAGGAGTCACGGCAAAGACCGTGGAGCAGGCAAAGAGGGCAGAAGCTGATGGCGCGGACTATCTGGGAAGCGGAGCTGTGTTTGGCTCTACCACAAAGCTCAATGCAAAGCCTATGACAAAGGAGCTTCTACGTGAAATCACGGCGGCTGTCGATATACCGGTTGTTGCAATCGGAGGCATAAATGCAGACAATGCAGTCACGCTAGAGGGCACTGGGATTGCAGGAATCGCAGTGGTAGGAGCGATATTTGCAAGCGCAGATATAAAGGCTGCAGCCAGGGAACTCGCAGAAATATGCGACAACATTCAGTAGAAAGGAGCGTAAATATGCATACAGCACTTACAATTGCGGGAAGCGATTCAAGCGGTGGCGCAGGCGTGCAGGCCGATTTAAAGACCATGCTTGCAAACGGTGTGTTTGGCGAGAGTGTCATCACGGCACTCACGGCACAAAACACCATGGGAGTTGATGCGGTGATGAATGTACCGGCTGATTTTATCGAGGCGCAGATGAAGGCTGTTTTTACGGATATTTTTCCGGATGCGGTGAAAATCGGTATGACATCATCGGTAGATACAATTGAGGCGATTGCCGCAGGTCTTGTAAAATATAAGGCAAAAAACATAGTTTTGGACCCTGTGATGGTCGCTACAAGCGGAAGCAGGCTGCTTGAAGAAAATGCAGCAAACACTCTGATGGAGAAGCTTTTTCCACTGGCTGACATCATCACGCCAAATATCCCTGAGCTTGAGGTGATATCAGGCAGACAGATTGAAAGCACAGATGACATCATAGAGGCATCAAAGGCTATTTATGATAAATACGGCTGTCCGGTTTTAAGCAAGGGAGGTCATTTCACGGACACAGCATGTGTGTGTGACTATTTGTGGGATGGAAAGCAAATCATCACATTTGAGACCAAAAGAGTGGATAATCCAAACTCACACGGCACAGGCTGCACACTTTCATCAGCGATAGCCAGCGGCCTTGCAAAGGGACAGCAGCTCGAGCAGGCTGTGGATAACGGCAAGCGATATGTCACGGCATGTTTAAAAGCCATGCTTGATCTGGGGCACGGCAGCGGTCCTATGAATCATGGAGCGTTAATCTTGAAATAATTACTAATTAATAATACAAATAACAATAAGAACAGGAGAGTACAATGAGTAATTACACAACACAGATGGATGCCGCAAGAAAAGGCATCGTAACACCTGAAATTGAAAAGGTAGCAAAGAAAGAGAAGATGGATGTAGACAAGCTGATGGAGCTTGTTGCAAGTGGAAAGGTAGCTATTCCTGCTAACAAGCATCACAAGTCACTTGATGCAGAGGGTGTTGGAAGCATGCTTCGCACAAAAATCAATGTAAACCTCGGAGTCTCAAGAGACTGCAAGGACTATGATGTGGAGATGCAGAAGGTCATGAGTGCTGTAAAGCTTGGAGCAGAGGCTATCATGGATCTTTCAAGCCATGGCAACACACAGCCATTCAGACAGAAGCTTACAAGCGAATGTCCTGCAATGATAGGAACAGTGCCTGTTTATGACAGTGTAATCCATTATCAGCGTGATCTTGCGACACTTACAGCACAGGATTTTGTCGATGTAGTCAGACTCCATGCTGAGGATGGAGTGGACTTCGTTACACTTCACTGTGGAATCACAAGAAAAACGATAGATCAGATTAAAAAGCACAAGCGTAAGATGAATATCGTAAGCCGTGGAGGCAGCCTTGTATTTGCATGGATGTGCATGACAGGAGAGGAAAATCCTTTCTACGAGCACTATGATGAGATACTTGAAATCTGTGAGGAGCACGATGTGACAATCTCGCTTGGAGATGCCTGCAGACCGGGATGCCTGGCAGATGCAACAGATGTATGCCAGATAGAGGAGCTTGTAAGGCTTGGAGAGCTCACAAAGCGTGCATGGGATCACAACGTACAGGTCATGGTAGAGGGACCGGGACATGTGCCGCTTGATCAGGTAGCAGCAAACATGAAGGTACAGCAGTCAATCTGTATGGGAGCACCATTTTATGTACTTGGACCTCTTGTAACAGATATCGCACCGGGCTATGACCACATCACAGCAGCAATCGGTGGAGCAGTGGCAGCAATGAACGGCGCAGCTTTCCTTTGCTACGTGACACCTGCGGAGCATCTTGCTCTTCCAAATGTGGAGGATACAAAGCAGGGAATTATTGCGTCAAAGATTGCGGCTCATGCAGCTGATATTGCAAAGGGAATACCGGGAGCCAGAGATATAGATGATAAGATGGCAGATGCCAGACGTGTGCTCGACTGGGATGCACAGTTTGCATGTGCGCTTGATCCGGAGACAGCTAAGGCTATCAGGGATGACCGTCTGCCTGAGGATGACCACAGCGAGGCATGCAGTATGTGCGGTAAGTTCTGTGCAGTGCGAAGCATGAACAAGGCACTTGCAGGAGAGTATATTGATATACTATAACTGTGAAGGTACTGAACAGTTACGATATACTTTAAGGTGAGGTAATAATGGAAAGTAAAAAGAACACTAAAAAAAGAACTATTTCAATCAGAAAGATTGCCATGGCAGGAGTGCTTGTGGCAGTTGCCGTAGCAGGAAGCTTAATAAGCTTTCCTGTTGCCGGCAGCAAATGTGCACCGGTACAACACATGGTAAATATATGTGCAGCAGTATTTTTAGGACCTGCATGGGGTGTCGGTGTGGCATTTTGTGCGAGTATTATCAGAAACCTGACAGGACTTGGAAGCCTCATGGCATTCCCGGGAAGCATGGTAGGCGCTCTGTGCTGTGGACTGATGTACAGATTCAGCAAAAAAATCATACCGACCTGTATTGCAGAGGCGCTTGGCACAGGCATACTCGGAGGTCTGGCAGCGTATCCTCTTGCAAAATACGTGATGCTTATTCAGCCGGAAGGCATGTTTATATACATAGTGCCATTCCTTATCTCTACAGTGGCCGGAAGCATAGTGGCAGCAATTGTCATGCTGATTTTAAAGAAAAATGGCGCACTGACAGTATTTAAGGAAAATCTTGAGTAATATCCAGGGCTATGGCTTTATAAGAAGCTTCATAAGCTCATCCTGACAGATAGGCTTCGAGTAGTGATAGCCCTGAAACAAGGTGACATCAAACTGTCTGAGATAGCTTTCAAGGTCACTATTTTCTATGCCTTCGATACATATCCTTAAGTCTGCGGCATGGGCAAAATTAACCATTCCGATTACAAGTGCCTGTTTTTTCTTTTCTTCGAAAATATCACTTACAAAGCACATATCTATCTTAATACCCTCTACAGGAAGCTCAAGTATCATCTGAGATGAAGAGCTTCCTGTGCCATAGTCATCCATTGTGATGTGGATTCCGGCTTCTCTGAGTGCTGTGACTGTTTTCTTTATCATAGATACAGGCAGGTCTCTGCAACGCTCTGTAATCTCTATCCACAGCTGTGTAGGCGGAAAATCATACTCTTTAAGAATTGTCAGAGTATCTTTTACAAAGCTTTCCTTTTCAAGCTGCTCTGAGGATGCATTTACATTGATGAAGAAGCCGGGTTTTATCTTTGCAAATTCACAGGCTGCGCTTATTGCAGTTCTCATTATATAATTTCCGAGCTCATACATAGCCGGGGTATCCTCAAGCCAGTCGATAAACAGTCCGGGTGGTACCGTGCCAAAAGGCTCCTTTTTCCAGCGCACCAGTGCCTCAGCACCCATTATTTCGCCATTGCAAGCCTTTACAATCGGCTGAAACTCCACAAAAAAGCCATCACAGCTATTGATAACCGACTGATGTATGATTTTCATGATATCTATATGCGAGTTGCCATTGAACCTGACCATATCATTGAAAAATAACAAATCAGGGCTGTGAAGTTTCTTCGCGCGGTCAAGAGTGTACTCCACCTTGCTGATGACAGTGGAGGTATCACCATCATAATCCTTGAGAATCAGACACGCAGCATATATATCAAACTCAAATTTAAAGCACTTAAAGAAATACATGGAATTTATTGCGTCTACAATTTTCCGGTAGAATGCCTCAGCAGAGGCACGGTCAGCTTCCTTTATCACAAATACAAATTTGGAATTATTCATATAGTAGGTAGCGGTGCTGCCATCCATCATGTAGATGAATTTGAGCGCAAGCTCACGCTGGATTGCAGTGCTGAAATTGGAACCATACAGTATATTGAACTCATCTATATGACCTATCTCCACCTCAATTATGGCTACGGACCTGTTTTCCATGATATAGCCGTTGATATCTCTTTCGAACTTTGACTGACCATAAAGATATGTATATGGGTCGATATCAGGAAGAGTATTTTCATTCCTGAGCACGAGGACATGGTAGCGGTGTCCGTCATCACCGGCAAAAATGTCAGAATAAAATCCCATCATATATTCTTTGGTGTGCTTTCCCATGCGGACATAAAATATATCATCCAGTTTTTCGCCATTTAGACGATAGCGGATCTCCCGCCTATATTCCGGCAGGTCAATGTCGTTGACACATGTGCAAAGCTGTTCAAATAAACAGGTATGCTCGCCGGGTTCAAGGCCGAAAAAATCTGCTGTCTTTTCCGGTACGTATGACATGTCATTATCCAGGTCGGTGATGATAGGATATATCCCGTCTGATAATTCTGCAATTTTATCAATAAATTCCTTGTATATCGTGTGTTCTATCATAATTTAAAACTCCATATGTGTATAATGCACAAAATTCTTTTATTATTATAGCATATATGCGCATTATATACAATAAGTTAGTTGGACTCTGAAAATGATATTTAGGTATGAAGCATTAATATAAATTAATGATTTTAGTGTGTCATTTATATATTTGAAGGTATACTGATGACTGAAATATACCATCAGCTGCTTCAAATGCAACGTCACCATCATATTTGCCGGCAACAGAGCGGATGGATGACAGACCTATACCATAGTCGTCCCTCTTAGAAGAACGGTATTTTCCGTTTTGGATGGAAACATGTCCGTCAAAGCTGTTGTCCATAGTAATAATAAGTGTCTTATAGTGTACGTGGGCATGCAGTCGGATAAAGTGCGATGATTTCTCGTTCAAAGAATCAGAAGTATCCATGCGTCTGCAGGCTTCTATAGCATTTTCTATCAGATTTCCAAATACCAGGCACAGGTCATTGTCCAAGGCCGCATCATCGGTTTCCGGAACAATAAGCTTTGTCTCAAGAGCGATATTTTCATCTCTGCATATGGCACTATAGTATGACAGAATGGAATTAACTACCCTGTTTTCACAATAGCTTGCAGGCGCAGATGGTATGCTGTGGATCAGGGCATCCAGGTATTCGTTCAGCTGTTTATTTTCAGTGTTTGCGAGGCCTTTTATTGCAACCAGCTGGTGACGCAGATCGTGGCGCTGCTTCTTAAAAAGCTGTTCGTTTGTTGTGATGAGCGAATTATATTTCTTCTGCTCCAATAGGGAATGCTCAAGGAGATTCATATCAAATATGAGCCTTTCATTCTCACGTTTTATACTGAGCATATCGCTTATATTAAGCCCCATTACAATTCCCATGATTATAATGAAAAGCAGAGTTCCAATCTGGTACAGCAATGACAATGAGGCCACAAATTTTAAATGATAATTGATTATCTCGGCACATGAAGCAAGAGCCAGTATGAATACCGGAACCATCAGCCGTTTTGCCCTGCTGTTTTGGCTGCGAACAGCCTCAAGGATGATGTATGCAGTCAGGAAGCAAAGTATGAGAGGCAGAATGACATGGAACACGTACATGCTCTGAGATAGTGCCACCGTACCGCTAAGCTGTAAGACACAAGCGACAAGGTCAAGCACGGTGAGGAGCTTCGCGATAACTATAATTGGCTTGTCATTCTTAAAACCAACTGCAAGCCTGCAGAAATACAGAAGCGGAATCATCTGCGAGAAAAGCCCTATAAAAGCACACAGATACAGCAGTGTAGGGTTTTTGACTATGACACCTGTGTAGTTGCACTCGCCGATAGACCACATGCCGGACATGAGTGAGAAGAATCCAAAATGAAATATCATCTTGCAAACCTCTTTATCGTAGTATAAAAGCATCAGTGAGATAAATATAAACAAAACACCTGCGGCAAGCTCAAGCAGTGCTATAAAGAATGACCATTTATTCAGCTTTAACAGAGTGAAAAATAAGGATTTGTATGCTCCGTAGATAGGAGAATATACCGTAAGAGAGCTTCTGGTAACTGGAGACAGATACTCTATGCGAAGCTCTGTATCACCTGAATGACCGTCAGTGCCTATCAGGTACCCCTCGGTTGCGGGATCCTTCATATAGGATGGATAGTTTTCGGTCCTGCCAAACTCATATATGAGTTCATCGTCCAGATAGACCTTCGCAGGGGAATAGACAGTTTTTATGTAGATTGGATCATCCATGTTCAGGTTGATATGTGTTGTGACGGTGACATGTGTGCGCGGCGAAAGGTGCTTAAAGGTATGTGGAAATGTGATTTCTTCTTTATCTGAATCCGAGCCCTCCACCATAGCATAGGCAGAGCTTACGATAGTGGCTTCAGGATAGCTCGCCTGGCTCATGATCATGTTTTTTGAGGAAAGAAGCAGTATGCAAATCAGTGTAAGCAGTATAATTGTCAGATAGGGAATATTTCTTATAGTGCTTTTATTTTTCATAATCCGGGCTCCTTGCAGTGTATTACTTTTGACAGTCTAGCTCATATCAAATCAATAGGAAAGTGCCTTATTTAAGCCCTCTGGTGTGATCAAAGTAGTATCTCTCCAGAGCTTTTTTGGCTTTACCGGAGAGCTCTCTCTTGATAGGGATATTTGTGTCATCGGCCATCACGAAGCATTTGAGTGAAGTATCAATGCGTGTGACATACGACAGGTTTACCGCGTAGCTTTTGTGCGGCAGAAAAAACAGCTCAGCGGGCAGCTGATCTGAAAGCTCTGAAAGCTTCTCATAGCAGCTGATTTCCTCATTTTCTTTTAAATGTATGAAAATCTGCCTGGCTCTCTGCTCTATGTACATGATATCAGAAAGGGCAAGTCTCTCCATACTCTTGTTTCTCTTCACATAAAGAGATGGGGCATCGGATTTCTTCAGCATGGCAAGGTGAAGAATGTTACTTAGCTCAGCTGCAGAAAACGGCTTTTCGATATAGCCGATGGCAGACAGCCTGTAGCTTTCCAAGGCATGCTCCGTGCTTGTCGTGATGAAAGCAACCGGGATATCGGCATCTGTCTCTCGGATTATGGAGACTGCCTCTATGCCGGTCATGGAATCTTTCATGTATATATCCATGAGCAGCAGGTCATACTTTCCGTACTCATATGAGGCAAGAAAAGAATCTGCATCTGTAAAGACAGTGTATGTATTTTGGATATCGCTGTGGTTGAGAATATCACAAAGCAGCACGGTCTCTGCAGCTTCGTCCTCGCATACAGCTATATTAAGTGTTTGTGGCATGTTTATTCCTCTGTAGAATGTGAATGATTATAAATAATCATAATATAATATGGAATAAATATCAAATAAATATTGCTATTAAATATCCGAAATGCTAATATAGTTATCAGAAGTGTATTAATTATTTTAAGGAGGTTTCAGTTATGAAATACTGTACAAATTGTGGCAGGCAGTTAGCTGATGATGAGGTATGCACATGTCGTCAGCAGGCACAGCCACAGACACCAAATCAGACACAGGACAACAATGCACAGGCAGATAATGCAGCACAGCAGGCACAGTTTAACGGACAGCCGCAGGGTAGCGCACAGGGACAGTTCAATGGGCAGCCACAGGGACAGTTCAATGGGCAGCCACAGGGACAGTTCAATGGACAGTCACAGGGCAGCGCACAGTCGCAGGCGTTTGATAACTTCACACAGCAGGTGAGTGCAGCAGGACAGCAGCTGCAGAATGACAAGAATGTGGCATCTATCATCACATTCTACAAGGGTCTTGTTAAGAAGCCGGCACAGGCTGCAGCAGACTTTGTAAAGAATGCAAATATGGCATCAGGCTTTATATTTATTGGCTTATTTGCCATAGTAGAGGTAGTGCTGTCTGTAGTATATCTGTTATCAAGCGTAATTGGCAGCATAGGCGGTTTTGGATTCTCATTTTACCCGGCGAGCTTCTTTGAGGGAATCTTCTCAGGAATCGTAGGAGAGGCAGTGAGAGTACTCATCCTGGCAGCAGTCATTCTGGTTGTATTAAACGCAGTGCAGAAGGATAAAAAGGTGACATTTGCACAGACACTTTCAGCAGCATGTCTGTATGATGCAGTATACCTTCCGATTATCCTTGTGGCAGCGATCATCGACATAATCCCATTCCAGTTCTTTGGCAATGTGAGCAGCTGGCTGCATACATTTGCGGGTGTAGTAGGATATGTAAGCATATTCTTTGGAGTAAGGGCAATAGAAGAGGATGACAATAAGCTTCCACTCGTGTGTGGACTGGCATTCCTTGCAACAGCCATTGGTTCAACAATTGTAAATGCTATTTTCTAATTTAATATATCTGAAAAGCCGGATCCTGTGAGATTTTCTTGCAGGATCTTTTTTATATTCAGGGAGCATTGGTAGCATATATTACGAAAATTGTCAAGTACGAGTTTTGACACTGTTTATGTAAATTGTCGTTGTTATCAGTAGGAGTGGAATTGTTGTATAATATGAAATAAGGGTCAAAAGGTATCATCAATGCATACCATATATAAATCCGTAAATAAGCATGTTTATAAAACTCGGGAAGAGAGGCGCCTATGACGCATAAAATCAAGGTACAGATGTTTGGCAATTTCAGAATGGACTATAACGGAGCACCATTTGTGGCGGAAAAAATGCATAAGGAAAGCCAGTTCAACCGCATGATGCAGGCTTTGATACACTATTCTGACTGCGGAATAGCAAAGGATAAGCTCGAGGAAATAGTAATCGGTGAGCGTGATATAGATGCACCTCACACAGCGCTAAGAGTTATTGTATACAAGACAAAGCAAAAGCTCGCACAGCTCGGACTGCCGGGAAAGAACCTCATATATTTGGAGGGAGGCATATATTACTGGACACCGGATATAGAGATAGAAGAGGATGCAGCAGAGTTTGAAAATCTCTATAACGAAGCCTGCGCACTGGAAAAACAGATGCCACAGGAGCCAGAGAGTGCAGAGACAGTCTGCGATGAGCAGACAAAGGAAATAGAAGACAGACTGCTTGAGCTGTACGTAAAAGCACTATATCTGTACAAGGGTGAATTTCTGGCGGCATATACGGGCGAGACGTGGATAGCACAGGAGGCCAGACGCTATCACACTATGTTTGAGAAAATCATAAATGAAGCTGCGTACATACTGCGAAAGAGAAAACAATTCAAGGGGCTGGAGAAGCTCGGAGTATATGCGGCAAAGGTCGACCCGTTCAATGAGTGGGAGGAGCTCATCATGGAGGCGATGGTAGAGACCAGGCGCTATGAGGAGGCGGAAGAGCTATACACGGATGTCGTGGACTATTATCTCAGGGAGTGCGGTATTTATCCATCATCAAAACTCTTGGAAATACTTGAGAAATACAGCAATCAGATGAATCATGCACATGAGATACTGGAAAACATCCAGGAGGGCATGAACGAGCAGGAGGAAACAGAAAGAGGCGGATATTTCTGCAGCTATCCGGTATTCAGGGGAATATACCAGGCGTCCATCCGTATTATGAAGCGCACAAGGGTACCTGTGTATCTCATGCTCTGTACTCTCGAGGACGAGGAAGACAGACAGGTACAGAGCGAGACAAAGATAAACAAGTATTCAAGGCAGCTCAAGAAGTGCGTTGGTGAATCAATCCGCTACAGTGACATATATACCTCGTATGGAAAGGTGCAGTTTCTTATCATGCTCATCGGATTAAAGCGTGAGGACTGTGAGATAGTCAAAAAGAGAATCAACCGCCAGTTCTCAAAGAAAAATCCGAGAGCTGCAGAGAAATATCATGTGAACAGTATAGTTTGTGAGTTGTAAAGGGAATAGTACAAATAGGCTGGAAAAGATGTGACTTTATCGGATAATTAGGGCAGAAAAGCAGCATAACAAATTGTAATACGTACAGATAATTATTACTATGTGGATAAGACATCACTTATAGAGCAGGTGCTCGAAAACGGAAGTGAAGTCACTCTGTTTACACGTCCACGCCGTTTTGGAAAATCATTGAATATAAGCATGCTGCAGAACTTTTTTAGCATAGGAACAAATCCGGCACTTTTCGATGGATTATATATATCAGGAAATAAGGAGCTGTGCAGGAAATATATGGGAAAATATCCTGTAGTGTCAATAAGCCTAAAGGGTGTAGATGCTGATTCATACGAGAAGGCATGTGCACAGCTTGCGAGAATTATAAATCGCGAAGCCAGGAGGTTTCAGTTTCTTCTTGAGAGTGATAAATTAACTGATGTGGATAAGGCATTACTCGTTGAGCTTCTGGAAAGAGAAATGTCAGAGGATGCAATCACAAACAGCCTTCAGGTACTCACAGAGCTGCTCGAGATAAATTATGACAAACAGGTAGTTGTTCTCATAGATGAATATGATGTACCGCTGGCAAAAGCACATGAAAATGGCTATTACGATAAAATGGTTCTCCTAATCCGCAATATGTTTCGCAATGTCCTTAAGACAAACAGCAGTCTTGCATTTGCTGTATTGACGGGCTGCCCGCGCATCGCAAAAGAGAGTATCTTTACAGGATTAAATAACTTCAAGGTATATTCAATCACAAATGCTGACTTTGATGAAACCTTTGGCTTTACAGATAAAGAAACTCAAACAATGCTTCGATACTATGAAATGGAAGATAAATATGAAGAGGTCAAAGAATGGTATGACGGATACCGCTTCGGAAAAGCAGATGTATACTGTCCATGGGATGTAGTAAACTACTGGAATGGCTGGTAAACGGAAAGACAGTGATAAAAAGAATTGATGAAATGGTGACATATGATGAGCTGTATTCATCAATGGACAATCTATGGAGCACACTTTTTATGACCGGATATCTGACACAGCGTGGCAGGGAATGTGATGGCAGATATGCTTTTTGGGGCAATATGGATGTTAGGTGAATCAAAGCTGCGTCAGATGCTTGTGCCCAATGCATCTGTTTTGGCGGCTATGTGCTTTGTGGTTATTCTGCTGAGTCCTATTGCTGTTTCGATTTATATCGACAGCATACAGTGTGGGCGTTATACAAGAGTGTATACATGCATAGAGGCGCTTGCGGCTGTGAATTTCATTGTCTGCACATCACTGCAGCTTTTTGGTGTGTGCGATTATATAGAGACTCTGCCGGCAGGACAGGGAATGCTTGCTGTCTGCTGCGTGGTCGTCATCACAACATTTATCATTGATATAATTAAACACAGGGCTTTGGGCTACAGACCTGAGATGATTGCCATGATTGTGGCACTTGTTCTGGTGCTTATAGAGGCTGCATCTGTGTACTTTGTTGTCACCATGTCAGGTTTCTTTATCGGAATAGGCCTTATTGTGATTTTGTTTGTCAATATCATAGTCACAATAAAAAGAATCAGCGAGATAGAATACAAGCGCCAGAAGGAAGAGAGTGACAGGCTTAGAAATCAGACAGAGAGAGTTTCCCTTCAGATGATGAAGACACTTGCTGCTACAATTGAGGCAAAGGACGATTATATGAGAGGTCATTCATACAGAGTCGCAGAGTACTCTGCTCTCATAGCAAAGCAGCTTGGCTGGAGTGAGAATGAGGTGGAAAATCTTAGAAATGCTGCATATCTGCATGATATCGGAAAGATTGGCGTGCCTGATACTATATTAAATAAGCCAACCAGGCTGACTGATGAAGAGTTTGCCGCCATAAAGAGCCATACTGTGATGGGCGCAGATATCTTAAAGGATATTACCCTGTTAGACCATCTGGTGGATATTGCAAGGAATCATCATGAGCGCTACGATGGAAAGGGCTATCCTGACGGACTGGTGGGAGAGGAGATACCGCTTTCTGCCCGTATAGTGTGTGTGGCGGACAGCTATGATGCCATGAGGTCGCGCAGGATTTACCGGAATGCACTGCCCGATGAAGAAATCCGAAGGGAGCTTCTGGATAACTGCAGCACTCAGTTTGATCCGCAGATTGCGCGTATGTTTGTTGATATGCTTGACAATGGCATGGTTGTGATTGATGAGGATAATCCTGCGGCTCAGGGCTACCGTGATAATGCGGCTATCGAGTCAGTGGCAGACAGATTCATATCTGAGGTCATGAAGACCATGAGCAGTCAGGAAAAAGCCGATAGTGTTGATTATCTGACAGGACTTTACATGCGAAGTCGTGGACAGCAGGTAATAGCAGCCCTGATGCAGGATAATGATGGCTGCCTTGCCTTCATAGATATGGATAATCTCAAAAAAGTCAATGATGTGCATGGTCACAAGGCGGGTGACAGGGCACTTAAGCTTATAGGTAATCTCCTTGCTAGAGAGACAGAGAATGAGACCTTTGCAGCCTGCAGACTTGGAGGTGATGAGTTCCTCATCTTTATGCCATATTCTGACAGGGCAAGCGTGGAGCGTGTTATAAAGCGCATATTTGAAGGCTTCGAGAGCGCCAGGGAAGCAGACTGTGAGATAAAGGAGGCTGCTCTTTCAGCAGGACTGTGCATGACGACAAAGGGAGCCATGTTTGAAAGTGACTACACAAAGGCAGATAAGGCACTCTACTATGTGAAGCAGAACTGTAAGGGTTCATATTTCTTCTATGAGCAGCTCTTAGCTGACAATAAGGAGAATACAAATCTGAGTGCGGATTTACGAAACGTGGCAAAGCTTTTAAAGGAGAGTGGCAGCTATACAGGTGCGCTGGATTTAAACTACAGAGAGTTTGCAAGAATCTATGAGTTCGTGAACAATGTAGGAGATAGGCATAAGCACAACTGCTATCTGGTCATGGTGACTATGAACACTCTGCCGGAGCAGCTTGCAGATATCGAGGAAATTGAGAAGGCACTTGACTGTATGGAGCAGTCTATCCGCAGCAAGATCAGAAAGGTGGATGTCTGTACGCGCTACAGCTCAATGCAGTATCTTATCATACTATTTGAACCACAGGAAAATCAGATTCCAAATGTGATGGAGAGAATCTTTATGCATTACTATGAACTCTGTGACAGAGAGGATTTCAAGCCACAGTATGAGTATATCAAGATGACTGAGGCAAAATAAAATAGGGATTGTTAAATAATAGTCAATGTGGTATAGTTTTCTTCGAACGGTATTCGAAGGAAACTGTATCATGGAGGATGTGTTGTCACCTTATGACAGAGCATATCCGGCAGACACAAGGAGGCCAAAGCGCATTGCTGTATCAGAATATGAAGCAGGCAGCAAAGTGACAGGCGCGCACAGGATAAATCGACCGCAGCCATACGGCACATGGCGGAGATTATATCGGCTGCGATATAGGAATGGTCTGACCGGCTTGGAAAGAAGGTGGTAGCATGAAAATAGGCATAATCGGCGCAGGCAGAGTGGGCTGTTCTATAGGTAAATACCTAAGGACAAAGGACATAGAGCTTGCAGGCTATTATGACGTGGATTCTGCGGCAGCAAAGGAGGCTGCGGAGTTTACAAGGACAGAGAGCTTTGATTCGCTAAAGCAACTGGCGGATCAATCACAGATTATATTTATCACCACACCGGATTCATTTATTATACCGGTTTGGGAACAATTAAAAGAACTGTCTCTAAGGAATCAGATTATATGTCATTGCAGTGGCGCATTATCATCCGATTCATTTTCCGGAAGGGAGAGCATGAGCGTATCATGCTGTTCAATTCATCCAATGTTACCGTTCAGTAACAAATTTTCATCATATGAGCAATTAAATAAAGCATTTTTCACAGTGGAAGGGCAGGATGCTGCGGTTGAAGCAATATCCGGGCTGTTTTGTTCTATTGGAAATGAGGTATGTCGCATCGATGGCGCTAAAAAGGCAAAGTATCATGCAGCGGCAAGCATTCTGAGCAATCAGGTGATTGCTGCCCTTGACATGGGCTACACTCTTTTGGAGGACTGCGGCTTTACAAGGAATGAGGCGATAAGAGCCACAGGTCAGCTTGTGATGCGCAATATCGAAAATGTACTTGAAGCAGGCTGTGATGGCGCACTGACCGGGCCAATCGAGAGAAACGATATTGAAACAGTGAAAAAGCATATCGCATGTATGCAAAATGACTATAGTGATGATGTCAGATTGTACAAAATGCTAGGTACAAAACTGGTAAATATTGCTGAAAAAAAGAATCCTGATAAGGATTACACTCAGATGATGGAATTGCTAAGAGGCTGACAATACCGTGAATTTATAAAAAACGGATTGTTGCAGAAAGACAGAGGGATTGGACAATGAAAAATACAGTAGTAACTTTTAAACAGGCAAAGGAAAAGGGCGAGAAGCTCACGATGCTCACAGCGTATGATTATTCGACTGCCAAGCTGATAGATGAGGCCGGAATCAATGCGATTTTAGTGGGAGATTCACTCGGCATGGTGGTGCTTGGCTATGAGGATACACTTTCAGTGACTATGGAGGATATGATTCATCACAGCGCAGCTGTTTCAAGGGGTATAAAGGATACACTGCTCATCACAGATATGCCTTTTATGTCATATCAGACATCAGTATATGATGCGGTGGTCAATGCAGGACGACTCGTGAAGGAAGGTCATGCACAGGCTGTCAAGCTCGAGGGCGGCAGGGAGGTATGTCCACAGATAAAGGCTATTGTGGATGCGTCAATTCCGGTATGTGCACATTTAGGGCTTACACCACAGTCAGTAAACGCATTTGGCGGCTTTAAGGTGCAGGGCAAGGGTGAAGAAGCAGCACAGAAGCTCCTTGACGAGGCACGCGCAGTCGAGGAAGCAGGAGCATTTGCAGTGGTGCTCGAGTGCGTGCCAAAGGCACTTGCCAAAAAAATCACAGAGAGCATAAGCATACCTACAATCGGTATCGGAGCGGGAGCAGACTGCGACGGCCAGGTGCTCGTATATCAGGATATGCTTGCCATGTATGCAAACATGAAGCCGAAATTTGTAAAGCAGTTTGCACAGGTCGGAAAAGAGATGAATGAGGCATTCACAGCCTACAAAAAGGCTGTTGAGGAGGGAAGTTTCCCAGGTGAGGAGCATACCTTTAAGATGGATGAGACAATAATTGACAAACTGTATTAGTATCGAAAATAGTTACGAAGAATAGTTACGAAGAATTGCTACAAAGCATAGAAGAATAAGGAGACATAAAATGTTAATATACGAACAAATCAAACAGGTAAGAGAAGCAGTAAAGGAATGGAAGAAGGAGGGCAAAAGTGTAGGCTTCGTACCTACAATGGGCTACCTTCACGAGGGACACAAGAGCTTAATCGATGCGGCAAGACGTGAGAACGACAAGGTTGTAGTGAGCATTTTTGTAAATCCAATGCAGTTTGGACCTACAGAGGATTTAGACAGCTATCCACGCGATTTAAACAGGGATGCAAAGCTTTGTGAGGATGCGGGTGTTGATATTATTTTCCATCCACAGCCTGATGAGATGTATGCAGACGGCTTCTGCTCATATGTGGATATGAATGGCCTCACAACTGAGCTTTGTGGAAAAACAAGACCGATTCATTTCAGAGGCGTGCAGACGGTTGTACTGAAGCTGTTTCACATTGTGACACCTGACCGCGCATACTTTGGACAGAAGGATGCACAGCAGCTTGCGGTCATAAAGCGTATGGTAAAGGATTTAAATGTTGACACAGAAATCATCGGCTGCCCAATCATCCGTGAGGAGGATGGACTGGCAAAGAGCTCAAGAAACACATATCTGAGCGCAGATGAAAGACAGGCAGCGCTTGTACTGAGCAGAAGCTTAAAAATCGGAAAGCAGCTCGTAGACGCAGGCGAGAAGAGCGCAAAAGTGGTAAAGGATGCAATTACAGCAGAGATAAACAAGGAGCCGCTTGCGAAAATTGATTATGTGGATGTGGTTGATTTTGACACAATCACACCTGTTGACGAGATTAAGGGAACAACACTCGTGGCTATCGCTGTCTATATCGGAAAGACAAGGCTGATTGATAATTTTATCGCGTAGTAGGACAAGAATGATATATGAAAAAGAGGTATAAAAAATGAATTATACAATGCTTAAAGGCAAAATACACAGAGCAGTGGTCAAGCAGGCTGACTTAAACTACGTGGGAAGCATCACTGTAGATACAAAACTGCTAGAGGCAGCGGGCATCTTAGAGTATGAGATGGTTCAGATTGTCGATGTGGAAAACGGAAACAGATTCGAGACCTACACCATCGCAGGAGAGCCGGGCTCGGGCATGATATGCTTAAACGGTGCAGCAGCCAGACAGGTTGCAGTCGGTGACCATGTGATACTCATGTGCTATGCACAGATGACACCTGAGGAAGCAAAGGAGCATCATCCGAAGGTAGTGTTTGTGGATGATGAAAACAAGATAGCGCGTGTGACAAATTATGAGAAGCACGGAAAGCTGACGGAGGATTTTATTTGATTTCTGAACATTTACACAGCATTAGGAATATAGAAAAGTTTCGTTAGTAAACAATAGAAAAATCAAGTCTGCTGTAGTATAATTATTTATCATAAATGAGGGTCAAAATACCTTTTGACCCTCATATCATGTATTTATGCGGGAGGTAAATATGTACACAGCAGACGAAAAGAGATACGACACAATGAGATATAACAGATGCGGCAGGAGCGGACTGAAGCTTCCTGTTGTATCACTTGGCTTATGGCACAATTTCGGTGATTTTTCATCATACGACAACATGAAGCAGATGTGCTTCACGGCCTTTGACCACGGCATCACCCACTTTGACCTGGCAAACAACTATGGCCCTGAATACGGAAGCGCAGAGAAGCACTTTGGGCTTATCCTTAAGGAACATCTGTCAGCATACCGCGATGAGCTCATCATCAGCTCAAAGGCAGGCTATGATATGTGGAAGGGACCATACGGCAACTGGGGCAGCCGCAAGTATCTGATTGCAAGCCTTGATCAGAGTCTTAAGAGAATGGGACTCGACTACGTGGATATCTTCTATCATCACAGAATGGATCCTGAGACACCGCTTGAGGAGACAATGGGAGCACTCGACCAGATAGTAAGGAGCGGAAAAGCACTCTATGTCGGACTGTCAAATTATGATGGCGAAACCATGAAGAGAGCCTGCGAGATTCTTACTGATTTGAAATGTCCGTTTATCATCAACCAGAATTCATACAATATCTTCAACCGTACAATAGAGCAAAACGGCTTGAAGCAGTCTGCAAGAGAGTGCCAAAAGGGCATCATCTCATTCAGTCCGCTCGCACAGGGCATGCTCACGGACCGTTACCTGAACGGCATTCCGGATGATAGCCGTATAAAGACAGACGGACGCTTTTTAAATCAGGAAAAGCTCGCTCCACACATTGAGCAGATTAAGAAGCTAAACGATATAGCCACAAAGCGTGGTGAGACACTTGCACAGATGGCACTCAAGTGGGTGGTAAAGGATGATGATGTGACAAGCGTGCTTGTCGGAGCCTCAAAGCCACAGCAGATTCTTGAAAATTTAAAGGTTATGGAGGGCACTGGCTTCTCTGAGGAAGAGCTTAGGATGATTGATGAGGTTGTGGGAGTATAGCAGCAATTAATGCTATACTCCCTGCTATTATATTTTTGGTTGCAAGAATTTAGTTTATGCTATAGAATATTTATAACTGTATGCAGATATTTAATAATCACAATATCTGTCTGTATAATAAAATACGCATAAAGAGGACGAAAGAATGATCAACAAATTAGTAGACAAAATCAAGAAAACAAACGCACCTATCGTAGTAGGTCTTGACCCGATGCTTTCATATGTGCCTGAGCACATCACAAAGAAGGCATTTGATGAGCTTGGAGAGACACCGGCCGGTGCAGCGGAGGCTATCTGGCAGTACAACAAGGCAATTGTGGATGCCACATATGACCTGATTCCTGCTGTAAAGCCACAGATTGCCATGTATGAGCAGTTTGGAGTGGAGGGACTTAAGGCATTCCAGAAGACAGTGGATTACTGTCACGAGAAGGATCTCGTGGTAATCGGAGATGTAAAGCGTGGAGATATCGGCTCAACATCAGCTGCATACGCTACAGGACATCTCGGAAAGGTACAGATCGGCAGCAAGAGCTATTCTACCTTTGATGAGGATTTTGCCACTGTCAATCCATACCTTGGAACAGACGGTATCAAGCCATTCGTAGATGTATGTAAGGAGGAGAAGAAGGGTATCTTCATTCTTGTAAAGACATCTAATCCATCAAGTGGAGAGTTCCAGGATCGTATGATTGACGGACGCCCATTATATGAGTGGGTAGGCGAGAAGGTTGCAGAGTGGGGAGCTGACTGCATGGGTGATTCATACAGCTATGTAGGTGCGGTTGTCGGTGCAACATACCCTGAGCAGGGTAAGATTCTTCGTAAGGTAATGCCAAAGAGCTTCATCCTCGTACCGGGCTACGGCGCACAGGGAGGCAAGGGCGCAGACCTTGTTCATTTCTTCAATGAGGACGGACTTGGTGCAATTGTCAATTCATCACGTGGAATCATCTGCGCATACAAGCAGGATAAGTACAAGGATATGGGCATCACAGCAGAGAATTTTGCAGATGCATCACGCAAGGCAGTTGAGGATATGATTGAGGATATTTCAGGAGCACTTGCAAATCGTTAATAAGTCATTCAGAAAGCTTAATATATTAACAAACGAAACCAGGGAGATAAAATGGCAGAGAAATTTGAGGAGATTGCAGTTGTAGTTGACCAGAGCTCACTCGGCAATGGCATCTATGACCTCACACTTAAGACAGACAAAATTGCAAAGGCAGCAAAGGCAGGACAGTTTGTATCGGTTTACTCAAACGACAAGAGTAAGCTGCTTCCGCGTCCGATAAGCCTTTGTGGCATAAACAGAGCTGATGACACCATCCGCCTCGTGTACCGTGTGACAGGTGAAGGCACCGGAACAGAGGAGTTTTCAAAGCTTGTCAGGGGCGATAAGGTAAGGATTTTAGGACCTCTTGGAAACGGCTTTACAGTAGAGCCGGGAAAGAAGGCATTTCTTATCGGCGGAGGAATCGGAGTGCCGCCTATGCTGCAGCTTGCGAAGGATATAAATGCAGGCATTGTGCAGACATCAGGTGAAGAAAAAAATCCGGGACAGGCAGGTGCAGTATGCGATATGAACATCGTCATGGGCTATCGCGATGAGAATACCTTCCTGCTTGATGAGTTTAAGGAGCAGGCAGCTTCATTTGTCGCCACAGAGGACGGCAGTGTCGGCACAAAGGGCAATGTCATCGATGCGATAAAGGAGAATGCTCTTGAGGCAGATGTAATTTATGCATGTGGACCGATGCCTATGCTGCGTGCACTCAAGGCTTACGCCACAGAGCATGATATGGACTGCTTTGTATCAATGGAGGAGCGCATGGCATGTGGAATCGGTGCATGTCTTGCCTGCGTATGCAAGACAAAGGACAAGGATGCCCACAGCAATGTGAACAACAAGCGTATATGCAAAGAGGGACCTGTGTTTGATGCGAAGGAGGTGGAGCTGTAATGAGTAATATGTCAGTAAATGTGGCTGGTGTTGAGTGGAAAAATCCTGTTACAGTTGCATCCGGCACATTCGGCTCCGGTGCAGAGTACAGCGAGTTTGTTGATTTAAACAGACTTGGTGCAGTCACTACAAAGGGGGTTGCGAATAAGCCATGGGAGGGAAATCCTACACCGAGAGTAGCAGAGGTGTACGGCGGCATGCTCAATGCAGTCGGACTTCAAAATCCAGGCATCGAGCTTTTCTGTAAGAGGGATATTCCGTTTTTAAAACAGTTTGATACAAGGATTGTGGTAAATGTCTGCGGACATTCGCTTGATGAGTATCTTGATGTGGTAAAGCGCCTGGCAGATGAGCCTATTGATATGATGGAAATAAATATCTCATGCCCTAATGTTAAGGAGGGCGGAATTGCCTTCGGAACAGATCCAAAGGGTGTTGAGACAATCACAAGCGAGATTAAAAAATATGCAAAGCAGCCTGTTATCATGAAGCTTTCTCCAAATGTCACAAGTATTGCAGAGATAGCAAGGGCGGCAGAGGCCGGTGGAGCTGACGCGGTTTCGCTCATCAATACAATTACAGGCATGAAGATTGATATAAACAGAAGAAGCTTTGTGTTAGCAAACAAGACAGGCGGCATGAGCGGTCCGGCGGTTCATCCGGTTGCAGTGCGCATGGTTTACGAGACAGCACATGCAGTCAATATTCCGATTATCGGAATGGGCGGTATCACAAATGCTGCCGATGCTATAGAGATGATACTTGCCGGAGCTACGGCTGTTTCAGTCGGCACAGCAAACTTTGTAAATCCAAAGACCACAGAGCAGATAGTGGATGGCATCGCAGAGTATATGGACAGGTATGGAGTAAAGGATATTTCAGAGCTTGTCGGTGCGGTTGACAGATAGAGTATAAAGGGAAAGAGGAGGAAAAAAATGATTCTGGCAGCAGAATACGTGCCTTCTATGTATGCCACAGTCTGGGCGCTTGTTCCACCGGTTGTGGCTATAGTTCTGGCACTTATCACAAAAGAGGTCTACAGCTCATTATTCGTCGGAATAGTGATTGGAGGATTGTTTTATGGAAATGCATTTCAGCCCGGTTTTTCGGCTGAGAGATCAGTGCTTCACATATTCGAGGACGGACTTGTTGGAGTGCTATCGGATTCGTACAATGTGGGAATACTGATATTTTTAGTCGTGCTCGGTGTCATGGTGAGCATGATGAACAAGGCAGGCGGCTCGGCGGCCTTTGGAGAGTGGGCGAGTGAGCACATAAAGACAAGGATTGGTGCCCAGCTTTCAGCTATAATACTTGGAGTACTCATATTTATAGATGATTACTTCAACTGTCTGACAGTAGGAAGTGTGATGCGCCCTGTCACCGACAAGCATCAGGTTTCAAGAGCAAAGCTTGCATATCTGATAGATGCCACAGCAGCGCCTGTATGCATCATTGCACCTATATCATCGTGGGCAGCCGCGGTTACCGGCTTTGTAAAGGGAGAGGATGGCTTTTCTATTTTCATAAAGGCCATTCCATACAATTACTATGCACTCTTTACTATTATCGCTATGGTGACACTTGTTGTTTTACAGGTAGATTTCGGTCCGATGGCAAAGCATGAAGCAAATGCCAAAAAGGGAGATTTGTTTACCACAGGAGACAGGCCGTATGCAGAGTCAAAGCAGGATGTGATAAAGGGCAAGGGAAAAGTTATAGACCTTGTATTTCCTATTCTGGTGCTCATAATAAGCTGCATCATAGGAATGATATACACAGGAGGCTTTTTTGACGGAACAGGCTTTGTTGATGCATTTGCAGGCAGCGATGCGTCAATCGGTCTCATGCTTGGAAGCTTCTTTGCGTTGATAATCACCATATGCTTTTACTCAATCAGAAGGGTACTAAGCTTTACGGATTGCTGTAATTCAATACCTGAGGGCTTTAAGGCAATGGTACCTGCAATACTTATACTGACCTTTGCATGGACACTAAAGACCATGACAGAGAGCCTTGGCGCCAAGGAATTTGTCGCAGGCTTAGTGGGAGGAGTATCGGGACCACTGCTTGGACTGTTCCCGGCAATCATATTCCTGGTGGGAGCCTTCCTTGCCTTTGCAACAGGAACCTCATGGGGCACCTTCGGTATACTCATACCGATAGTAGTAAATATCTTCTCGGGCACAAACCATACGATGATGATTATCTCAATCTCAGCGTGTATGGCAGGTGCAGTATGCGGAGACCACTGCTCACCGATATCCGATACCACCATCATGGCATCGGCAGGAGCTCAGTGCAACCACATGAATCATGTGTCCACACAGCTTCCGTACGCTGTGCTTGTGGCAGGCATATCATGCCTGACCTACATCATAGCAGGCTTTGTCAGAAATCCGGTAGTACCGTTTATAATAGGAGTGCTTATCCTGATTGGAACCTTTGTCGGAATCAAGTATATCACGAGAACCGATAAAGTAAATGAACAGGAGGAGTAGCTAAAGCACAACTCAAAAGAGTTCTATTTTTCACAGACCTTGTGTCTGCGAATGATAGAACTCTTTTTTTATAGCTATCAATAAAATTTATAGCCCGCTAACAAATATTAATAACCCTAATTACATTTACAAAAATATCAATTAGTGGTAACATATCAATAACTTAGAAATCATATTTGAATGGTAGGAAATCCCAACCATACAAACTAAGATCAAACTCATAACATACTCAAAACAAACATTAACAAAAAAAGAGGTAATATCAATGGCAAAAATTGCAAAGCAGCTCACTGAGCTGATAGGTCATACTCCGCTTCTGGAGCTGACCAATTATGAAAAAGCCCTTGGGCTTGAAGCAAAAATCATAGCAAAGCTGGAGTATTTCAATCCACTTGGAAGTGTAAAGGACAGGGTGGCGGCAGCTATGATAGAACAGGGCATAAAGGATGGAAAGATAAATCAGGACACAATAATCATAGAGCCGACAAGCGGCAATACCGGAATCGGACTTGCATTTGTGGCAGCCTCAAAGGGGCTTCACCTGATACTTATCATGCCTGATACCATGAGCGTTGAGAGAAGAAAAATCGTCACAGCGCTTGGCGCAGAGATAAAGCTCACACCGGGGCGTGAGGGCATGAAGGGTGCAATCGATGAGGCGCAGAGACTTAAAGAGCATTATGGCAATGCCTTTATTCCACAGCAGTTTGAGAATCAGGCCAATCCGGATATCCACAGAGCTACAACCGCTCAGGAAATCTGGGAGGATACAGATGGAAAGGTAGATATCTTTGTATCATCTGTCGGAACAGGCGGCACCTGTACAGGCACCGGGCTTGGATTAAGAGACCATAATCCTGATGTAAGGATAGTAGCTGTTGAACCAAAGAGCTCTCCGGTACTCTCAGGCGGAAGACCGGGGCCACACAAGATACAGGGAATCGGTGCAGGCTTTATTCCGAAGGTCATGCGCATGGATATAGTGGATGAGGTGATTCCGGTGGAGAATGAGGCCGCTTTTGACAAGGCAAGAGAGGTTGCAAAGAGCGACGGACTTCTCGTTGGCATATCCTCTGGAGCAGCAATATATGCGGCAACAGAGCTTGCGAAAAGACCTGAGAACAAAGGAAAGAATATTGTGGTGCTGCTTCCGGATACAGGAGAAAGATACCTGTCCACACCGCTTTTTACAGTAAACTAATGGTATATAAGACAACCGACGGCATAAGCTACTGTGCCGGAAGCTGTAATATGAAAAATGAGAAACATACATGAGAAACATACATAAATATACGGCAGCCCTGCTGTCGACAGTGATGATTCTGTCACTTCTTCTGACAGGCTGCTCAGGCAGGAAGGATGACGGCACAGTCACCATAACCAATGTGTCGTATGATCCGACACGAGAGTTTTACGAGAAATACAACAAAATATTCGAGTCTTACTATGAGAGCGAGCACAGCAAAAAGATAAATGTGATTCAGTCACATGGCGGCTCGGGAGCACAGGCGCGCTCGGTTGTGGAGGGCTGTAATGCAGATGTTGTCACACTGGCACTTGAGCATGACATAGACCTGATACAAAATACCGGCTTAATTGATAAGGGTTGGATTGATGAGTTTTCTGACAGCTCGGCACCATACACATCAACAATCGTTTTACTTGTAAGAAAGGGCAATCCAAAGCATATAAGTGACTGGGATGACCTGGTGAAAAAGAATGTGGATGTGATTACGCCTGATCCAAAGAGTAGTGGCGGAGCCTGCTGGAATTTTCTTGCAGCGCTAAGCTATGCGAAGACAAATTATGACAGCCTGAAGGAACAGAAATCGTTTATGAAGAAGCTGTATGAAAATGTCACAATTATGGATTCGGGTGCGAGAGGCTCAACAACCACATTTGTGGAAAACGGTCAGGGAGATGTGCTCATAGCGTGGGAAAACGAGGCACTTACGACCATGGATTCATATCCGGGTAAGTATGAGATAGTGAATCCGTCCGTCAGCATCTTAGCACAGCCATCTGTTGCTATTGTGGATGACAATGCAAAGAGCAACGGAACACAAGAGGTAAGCAAAGAATACCTACAGTATCTCTACAGTGATGAGGCACAGCAGCTGATTGGCGAAAGCGGCTACAGACCAACCAATCAGGATATATTAAACCGGTTTTCCGACAAGTTTGATTTAAATATCAGGCTTTGGAGCATAGAGGATTACGGCGGATGGAATGAAGCCTACAAGACATATTTCGATGATGGAGCAATGTTCGATGAAATATACGGCAACTGATAAAACAGCAAAAGAGAAAACTAAATCAAAGAACATAAAGACCAGAGTCATACCGGGCTACCATCTTTCGCTTGGAATAGTGGTTACGATGCTTTCAGTCATCGTTCTCATTCCGTTAGCATCAGTGCTTGTGTATTCGCTAAAGATATCGCCGGGCGATTTTGTGGCACTTATCATGAAGGAGAATGTGAGGAATGCCTTTATCACAAGCATCACCTCATCATTTATCGCAGCAATCGTAAATGTGGTATTTGGACTCATAGTGGCATGGACACTTGTAAAGTACGATTTTCCCGGGAAATGGCTGCTTGACGGACTTATAGAGCTTCCGTTTGCACTGCCGACAGCGGTTGCGGGCATCACGCTCTCAAAGCTGTACTCAGGCACAGGCTTTTTTGGTAAGGGCCTTGGCAAGCTTGGAATAGATGTGGCTTACACACAGGCAGGAATAGTTGTGGCACTTGTTTTTGTAGGCATTCCCTTCGTAATAAGAGCTGTACAGCCGGTGCTTGAAAAGATGGATAATACATATGAGGAGGCTGCTTATATGCTTGGCGCCACACCCTATAAGACATTTTTTAGGGTAATACTTCCGGAGCTTCGCCCGGCACTCTTAACAGGCTTTGGTCTTGCATTTGCCAGAGGCATAGGAGAGTACGGAAGCGTCATCTACATATCAGGCAACAGTGCAAGGCACAGGACGCAGGTGGTATCCTACGTCATCATGCAGAAGCTTAGCTATATAGATTATGCCAGCGCGACTGCCATAGCACTTGTGATGCTTGTCATATCATTTTTACTGCTGCTATTTGTAAACATAGTGCAGGTTAAACAGTCACAGCGCACTAATTTGTTGTAGAAGGCTGCATATAAATCAAATGCGATGCACACAAACAGGAAAGGAGCACAATGCGATGACCGAACAGGTAAAGCTTGAAAGAAGAAAAAAGATCACAAAGATAATACTCGTCACTGTCACGGTGCTCTTTATATTTGTCATGCTTGTAGTTCCGCTTTTTTCTGTGATGGCAAGTGCCTTAAAGGAGGGGTTTGGATTCTATCTGAAAGCTATCTCCACAAGCTACGTGCTTTCAGCACTCAAGGTGACTTTGATAGCAACAGTTTTTGCGGTAGTTATCAATACCTTCTTTGGAATATGGACAGCGTGGCTGTTGACCAGGTTTTCGTTTAAAGGAAAGCAGGTGCTTGCAACACTTATTGATATACCGTTTTCTATTTCTCCGGTCATCGTAGGACTTGCGTATCTTATGACCTTCGGACGGCTTGGGTGGTTTTATCCGGTTATCAGATGGTTCAATGAGATATTCGGCACGAATGTGAGAATCACCTTTGCAATACCGGGAGTTGTGCTTGCTACGATATTTGTCACGTTTCCGTATGTGTCAAGGGAAATTATACCGGTGCTCAATGCAGAGGGAAAGGATGAGGAAGAAGCCGCAGCGCTGATGGGAGCATCCGGCTTTACGATATTTCGGAAAATAACACTTCCGCAGATGAAGTGGAGCCTGATTTATGGAATCATACTTTGTACGGCGAGAGCACTCGGCGAGTTCGGCGCGGTAAATGCGCTCTCGAAGACAAGAGGCGAGACATTTACACTGCCGCTTGAGATTGATGCCTTGTATATGTCGGGCACAGACAGCTCGATAACATCGGCATTTGCTGTATCGTCGATACTGTTAATTATTGCATTAATCATTCTTTTTGCAAGAAATATAGTTGAGCATAAATTTAAGAAATTACACTGAGATTTATGGAAAATATGATTTACACTAATGAAATTTGTTACTGCTTACACACCGATGTGGCAGACAGCTATAGAGTTGCTGTACTAAGAAAGCAGGAAGGAGATAACGTATATGTACGTTGAGATGAAAAATATATACAAAAAATACGGAGACTTCCTGGCATCCGATAATGTGAGCTTTGGAGTGGAAAAGGGAAAGCTTGTGGCGCTGCTTGGGCCGTCCGGCAGTGGCAAGACAACACTTCTTCGTATGATAGCAGGGCTTGAGACGCCAAATTCAGGTGACATATATATAGATGGAAAGCGAGTGAATGATATTCCGGCCTCGAAGAGAGGCATAGGCTTTGTGTTTCAGAACTATGCGCTGTTTAGATACATGACAATATACGACAATGTGGCATTTGGGCTGGAGCTTCAGAAGATGCCGAAAAAGCTCATAAAGGAGCGTGTTACAAAGCTTCTTGAGATGACAGGCTTATCGGGGCTTGAAAAGAGATATCCGAATCAGCTTTCCGGAGGACAGCGTCAGAGAGTGGCATTTGCAAGGGCGCTGGCGCCGAATCCACAGGTGCTCTTACTGGATGAGCCATTTGCCGCGATAGATGCAAAGGTGCGAGGTGAGCTTCGTACATGGCTTAAGGAGCTGGTCGAAAAGCTTGGAATAACAAGTATTTTCGTCACACATGACCAGGATGAGGCTGTTGAGGTGGCAGATGAAATCATTATCACAAACCACGGCACGATAGAGCAGATGGGTACACCTCTTGAGATTTACAAGTCGCCTGATACACCGTTTGTGGCTCAGTTTATAGGACACACCACAGTCGTTGAAAACTATGAAAGGCTTAAGGGCTTTGACAGGATAGAAAATGCCGACAAGGCAGTAATCAGACCGGAGTTTATCAAAATATCAAAGAGTGGCAACTTAGACCGCTATCAGTCAGCGGCAGAGGAGGGCATCGTTACAGATGTGGTTTTCAGAGGAAACAGGATGGATGTCACGGTCAACATAAACGGCATCGAGGTAGTCGGTGAGCGCTCACTGGAAAAGGATCTGATAACGGTCGGAGAGAAAGTACATGTGCTGATTTACAGGCTGTATATATTTGATGAAGAGAAAACATACCTGATGGAAAACAGCGAGATGCAGGAGCAGGATGTATTCTACATTTAGATATAGGAATAGTCTAAAGCTTGTGATTGAAAGAGGAAGCAGAGGGAGATAAATGAAGATAGAAAACAAAAAAATCCTACACACGGACATCCTCATAATAGGAGGTGGCACGGCGGGCTGTTATGCAGCGCTCACTATCCGTGAGAAATCGGATTATTCGATTATAATTGCAGAGAAAGCGAACATAAAGCGAAGCGGATGCCTTGCAGCAGGTGTCAATGCGATAAATGCATACATAGTAAAGGGCAGAAAGCCTGAGGACTATGTAGACTATGCCAAAAAGGATGCTGACGGCATAGTAAGGGAAGACTTACTCATGACTATGTCCGAGGGCTTAAACCGTGTGACGGGCAAGATGGAAAAGCTTGGACTTGTCATATTAAAGGATGAAAACGGTGAGTATGTAGCCAGAGGAAACCGAAATATCAAGATAAACGGCGAGAACATGAAGCCGCTTTTGGCAGAAGCTGTATCAAAGCTTAATGACTGTACAGTGATAAACAGAATAAATATCACGGACTATATAGTTGAGAACAACACCATAAAGGGTGCATACGGATTTTCAATCGAGGATGCTACAGCCTATGAAATCAGGGCTAAAAAGGTGCTCTGTGCTACAGGCGGAGCGGCCGGTTTATACAGACCAAACAATCCCGGCTTTTCAAGGCACAAGATGTGGTATCCACCTTTCAACACAGGCGCCGGATATGCGATGGGCATAAGAAGCGGAGCAGAGATGACCACCTTTGAGATGAGATTTATCGCACTCAGATGCAAGGACACAATCGCACCGACAGGAACAATTGCACAGGGAGTCGGGGCAAAGCAGGTCAATTCACTTGGAGAGGTTTACGAGACAAAATACGGTCTCACCACATCAGAGCGAGTATACGGAACGGTCATGGAAAATCTCGAGGGAAGAGGTCCTTGCTACTTAAGGACAGAGGGCATCTCTCCACAGCAGGATGAGTCATTAAGAAAGGCATATCTCAACATGGCACCAAGCCAGACACTCAAGTGGGTGGAGGCAGGTAAGAATCCAAGTGAGCAGAACGTGGAAATAGAGGGCACGGAGCCTTATATCGTAGGTGGCCACACAGCGAGCGGCTACTGGGTAAATACCGAGCGTGAAACCACAATCCACGGACTTTATGCTGCTGGAGATGTGGCAGGAGGATGTCCACAGAAATACGTTACAGGAGCTATGGTAGAGGGTGAAATCGCTGCGATAGATATGGTTTCAAAGCTTGATGCAGATACCTCCGATGGAAGTTTTGACACATCGGCATTTGATGAGAAAAAGGCGCTTGACGCAAAAGCTTCAGAGTACGACCATTTCCTCACTGAAAGGTCTCAGATGTTTACAACAGAGGCTATCGAGGAAGCCATGCAGAAGGTCATGGACAACTACGCAGGCGGTATTTCCACACATTATCAGTTCAACGGCAAGCTGCTTGCCCTGGCAAAGGAAAAGATAAATCATCTGATAGAGTTGACCGGTGATTTATATGCATCGGATATGCATGAGCTTATGTTCATATATGAGCTTAAGGAGAGGCTTACGGTATGTCTTTCGGTCATAGCACATCTTGGTGCGAGAAAGGAGACCAGATGGCACAGCTTTGCTGAGAATCTGGATTATCCCGATAAGAGTGATGACTGGATGAAATACGTCAATTCCAGATACGAAAACGGGCAGCTTCATATGATTTACAGAGAACTTGTCGGAAGGGAGGCGCGTTATGAGCATAATGATTGATAAAGCAAAGTGTAAGGGCTGTGGCATGTGTACAAGTGTATGCCCCGGAAGCCTGATATATCAGGACTCAGAGAAAAAAGCCTTTATCAAATATCCTAAGGACTGCTGGGGCTGTGCCTCATGCATCAAGGAATGTCATTTTGGCGCTATTGCTCTTTATCTTGGAGCAGACATAGGAGGCATGGGAAGTCTCATGACAGTAAAAAGCACACCGGATACGCTGACCTGGGATATCAAAAAGCGCGACGGAAGCAAGGAAGAGATTCTTATCAACAAGAAAGAATCCAATAAATATTAAAGAAAAGGATGGTAACAGACATGGGTGAATTATCACATCTTGACGAACTCGAAGCAGAGGCAATATACATAATACGTGAAGTAGCCGCAGAGTGCGAGAAGCCGGTTATGTTGTACTCAATTGGAAAGGACAGCTCGGTAATGCTTCATCTTGCAATGAAGGCATTTTATCCGGAGAAGCCGCCATTTCCGTTTTTACATGTAAATACAACCTGGAAATTCCATGAGATGATAGAATTCAGAGATCGCATTGCTAAGGAAAAGGGCATTGAGATGCTTGAATATATAAATCAGGATGGCGTAAAGCAGGGCATCAATCCATTTGACCACGGCTCAGCATACACAGATATCATGAAGACACAGGCGCTCAAGCAGGCGCTCGACAAATACGGCTTTACGGCAGCGTTTGGCGGCGGCCGAAGAGACGAGGAGAAATCAAGAGCCAAGGAGCGAATCTTCTCCTTCAGAAATGAAAACCACGCATGGGATCCAAAGAACCAGCGCCCGGAGATGTGGAAGCTATACAACTCCAGAATCAAAAAGGGCCAGGAGGTACGTGTTTTCCCATTGTCAAACTGGACAGAGAAGGATATCTGGCAGTATATAAAGAGAGAGAATATCGAGATTCCTTCACTTTACTTTGCAAAGGAAAGACCTGTTGTATACAGAGACGGCAACATCATCATGGTAGATGACGACAGAATGAAGCTTCGTCCGGGAGAGAAAATCCAGATGAAGAGTGTACGTTTCAGAACACTCGGCTGCTATCCACTGACAGGTGGTGTGGAGTCGACAGCGGATACACTTGATGAGATTATTGATGAGACACTCAGTGCTGTTTCCTCAGAGAGAACCACCCGTGTCATAGACAACGAGGCGGCAGGCAGCATGGAAAGAAGAAAGAGGGAGGGATATTTCTAAAATGAGCGGATTACTTAAATTTATTACATGCGGAAGCGTGGACGACGGAAAATCAACTCTGATCGGACATATATTATACGATTCAAAGCTGCTCTATGCAGATCAGGAAAAGGCATTGGAGCTTGACAGTAAGGTCGGAAGCCGTGGCGGCGCCATCGACTACTCACTCCTCCTCGACGGACTGATGGCAGAGAGAGAGCAGGGAATCACAATCGATGTGGCTTATCGTTACTTCACAACAGATAAGAGAAGCTTTATCGTGGCAGATACACCGGGCCATGAGGAGTACACAAGAAACATGGCTGTAGGTGCATCCTTTGCAGACCTTGCGGTAATTCTAATAGATGCAAAGCAGGGCGTATTGGTTCAGACAAGAAGACATGCAAGAATCTGCGCACTCATGGGAATCAACTACTTTGTATTTGCTGTAAACAAGATGGATCTTGTAGGCTACGACGAGAAGCGTTTCGATGAAATCACAAAGCAGATTATTGAGCTTACAAAGGAGCTTGAGCTTAAAAATGTAGTAATCATTCCTGTTTCTGCAACAGAGGGTGACAATGTCACAACAAAGTCTGAGAATATCCCATGGTATAAGGGTCCTGCTCTTTTATCATACCTTGAGGATGTTGACATAAAGGATGAGAACGAGGAAGAGGGCTTTTACATGCCTGTACAGAGAGTCTGCCGTCCTGACCACACTTTCCGTGGCTTCCAGGGCCAGATAGAGGCCGGAGAGGTAAAGGTGGGCGATGAAATCACCACACTGCCAAGCAATGAGACGGCCCATGTAAAGAGCATCCATGTGGGTGATAAGCTAAGCGATAGCGCATTTACAGGCCAGCCGGTTACAATCCAGCTTGACAGAGAGGTGGACGTATCAAGAGGCTGTGTGCTCACAATCGCTTCAGGAGCAAAGGTTGCTTCATCTATCACAGCTACAATACTCTGGATGGATGATGATGAGCTCTTCAAGGGAAAGAATTTCTTCTTCAAGCTAGGTACCAAGTCAATACCGGGCATCGTAACAGAGATTGAGCATACCATCGATGTGAACACAGGTGAGGAAAAGCCTGCCGACAAGCTTAAAAAGAACGAGATAGCAGTTGTAAAGATTGCATTCTCGGACAAGATAGTCTGCGATAAGTTCAAAAATCACAAGACACTCGGTGAGTTCATCTTAATCGACCGTGTGACCGATATGACATCTGCCTGTGGTGTGGTTGAAGAGGTACACACAGAGGAAAGCGGCCTCTATGAGGGCAGAGTAGACAGAAACGTAAGAGCTGCAATCAAGGGTCAGAAGGCAATCACCGCCGTATTCGTAGACGGAGTGGATGGTGTAAACCGTGGCTTTGTGGAGGATGTCGAGAAAGCCTTAAATATAGACGGACGCCATACATATCTCTACGCGCCAAAGGAGGGTGAGGACTTCGTAAATGTAGTCAAGCACCTAAGCCATGCCGGAATACTCGTACTTCTGCTCATCAGCCAAAAGCAGGAGAAGGAGCTTGCAGCCGACAAAGTTGAGTTCACAAAGGACTGGAACAAAAATGGCAGAGATGTGGACAAGGCTGCGGAGTTTATCAAAAAGCAGTCAGTATATGACGGTGTGATCGTAAACACAAGTGAGTATATCTAATCCCCCACCAATTTCCACGTTGAAAAGCACGCCCCAATGTGGTAAAATTGACAAAGATAATTTAAAGAAAAACACACAGGAGGATTAACATACAATGGAAAGCTACAAGAGTGAATTTATAGACTTTATGGTGGAGAGTGACGTGCTGAAATTTGGTGATTTTACATTAAAGAGCGGCCGTAAATCACCATTTTTCATGAATGCGGGAGCATATGTGACTGGCTCACAGCTTAAGAGACTCGGAGAGTACTACGCAAAGGCTATCCATGCAAACTATGGAGATGACTTTGATGTATTATTCGGACCTGCATACAAGGGAATTCCGCTTGCAGTGGTAACAGCTATCGCATACCATGAGCTCTATGGCAAAGAGGTGCGCTACTGCTCAGACAGAAAAGAGGCAAAGGATCACGGTGCAGACAAGGGAGGTTTCCTTGGAAGCAAGCTTAAGGATGGCGACAGAGTAGTCATGATAGAGGATGTCACCACATCCGGCAAATCAATGGAGGAGACAGTTCCAAAGGTAAGAGAGGCTGCTGATGTCACAATCGTAGGCCTTATAGTGAGCCTTAACAGAATGGAAGTCGGACAGGGCGGCAAGGTGAGTGCGCTTGACGAAATCCATGAGAAGTACGGCTTTGAGGGCAAGGCAATCGTCACAATGGCAGAGGTCACAGAGTATCTCTACAACAGAGAGCATGATGGCAGAGTAGTTATTGATGACACAATCAAAGCAGCTATAGATGAGTACTATAAGCAGTACGGCTGCAAATAGGAGAATATAAATTGCTTGGCAGAAGAAAACGTAACAGGTATAAGTTTACGGAAAAGAAGCAATCTAAGAGGGGGATAGCTGCACTTGTTGTGGCTATCCTCATAGAGATTGTATATATAGTTTTTTTGAATGCGGCATTCAGAGGAGATGGCAATCTGTCTATGTACTATGGCAGTGCCGGTATACTGATGCTTGGCATATCTCTGGCAGATTTCGGGTTTGCCATCAGAAGCCTCTTTGATGAGGAATCATTCATGACGTTTCCACGACTGGCAGTGTTTTTTTCACTCATAGCGGTAATCAGCTGGGGAGGAACATATGCTGCAGGTTTTATTATATGAAAGAAAGATTATAGGGATATATGAGTTATAAAAAGATTTATGAACTCTCCAATGAGCTTTATGCAGAGCGATTAGAGCTTGTTGAGGAGCGGATAGAACAGATTATCAGAGAGCCTGCGATAGAGCCGGCTTTTGCAGATTATTTCACAAGTGTGGCAAAGTGCATCAACACTATTAAAAACCATAGTGCAGATAAGGAATTTAACGATTTATTCTATTCACAGTTCGAAAAAGAAAATTATGAGAAAAGCTATGCCAACCCGGCATATGCCGTAAAGATGCTCGGAGATGAGTATGGTCAGCTTTTATCGGCTGTATATGCAAAAATTGCCGGAAGCATCACACATATCTTTCAGGGGGATATAAAATATCTCTGCATTTATGCAGAGCTTATTGTAGAGCTTTACAATTATTTTGAGAATGCCAATGAGCTGAGTCCTGATGAGATAAGGGGCTGTATATATTCGTTCATGCATGATTATGAGGAGATTTTTGCAGAGGATGACAACGGAGCACTCCTTGACCCGGCATATGATTACTATATAAAGCTTGTAAATGAAGCAGATTTGTCAAATGATGATTATCTGTATTCCTACGGACTGTATGTAGGAGAGAATGAGCGCTCCGGCAGAGCACACCTGGCTTCATTTTCAGATGAGGAGATACAGGCCATGGCAGATACCTATACGGAAGGGTACCGCATTGGCTTTATTACCTGCAACAAGGATATCTCAAAGAAATCGGTGGTTCAGGTGCTTTATCCGCTTGGCTTTGAGCGCATGATCAGGGTGGCTTTAAAGAATTTCGAGAAAATGGGTATGAAGCCTGCCATGAGACCATTTTCCACATCGGTCAACAAGCAGTTTGACTATGACCACAAGGAGGATATGGCTCTGTGGCTTGACAAGGCATATGTGGAGTACCGCCTTGAGTGCATGCACAATGCACTTGAGAGAATGAAGGATGTAGCATGCAAATGTGGAGGACCGGCTGTCATAGAGATATTTGGAGAGGAGCCGTTTGCTCCGGTTTCAAAGAAGGAGGCTGCGCACTATAATGATGAGCAGCAGAAGCTTGCAGTCCATATGACAAGCGTGCGCTCACAGTATATGAACAGCTATATCCACAGCGAGGACAGAAGCTTTACGATTATTGCCTATCCGTGTGCTGCAATCGGACCTGATTATAAGGAGATTTTTACGGAAACCGTAAAGATTAATACTCTTGATTATGCACTTTACAGGGATATGCAGCAGAAAATCATAGATGTGCTCGATACGGCAGACAGGGTGCATATCGTCGGAACAAACGGCAACAGGACAGATTTGTATGTCAAGATTCATGAGCTTAAGGAGCCTTCAAAGGAGACAGCCTTTGAAAACTGTGTGGCTGATGTAAATATCCCTGTCGGAGAGGTGTTTACTTCGCCGGTGCTAGAGGGCACAAACGGCAAGCTGCATGTCAGCCAGGTATACCTCAATGAGCTTAATTTCCTTAATCTGGAAATAGACTTTAAGGATGGCATGATTGATAAATATACATGTACCAATTTTGAGGATGAAGAAGAAAACAAAAAGTATATATCAGACAATGTGCTTTTCCATCATGACACACTGCCTATGGGTGAGTTTGCCATTGGCACCAATACGACAGCCTACCGTATGGCTAGAGTATACGATATCGCAGCTAAGATGCCTATTCTCATAGCAGAGAAGACAGGTCCGCATTTTGCGGTGGGTGATACCTGCTACACATACGATGAGGACAATATGACATATAACCCTGACGGAAAGGCAATCATTGCCAGGGACAATTCAGTTTCCATCCGCAGAAAAGAGGATATATCAAAGGCATATTTCAACTGCCACACGGATATCACAATACCATATGATGAGCTTGGAGCAATCACAGTTATTCGACACGATGGCTCAACCTGTGATATAATAAGAGATGGCAGATTTGTGCTTGAGGGCGTAGAAGAGTTGAACAAACCGCTCGATACGCTTGATGCAGAAAGTAAATAATTGTTAGACATATAAGGAGGATAAAATGGCAAAGGTTGGAATAGTTATGGGCAGCGACTCAGATTTAAAGGTGATGAGTAAGGCAGCAGATATGCTTGAAGAGCTTGGCATAGAGTATGAGCTCACCATCATCTCGGCACACCGTGAGCCGGATGAGCTTATTGAGTGGACAAGAGGCGCTGAGAATAGAGATGTAAAGGTAATAATAGCAGGAGCGGGAATGGCAGCAGCACTTCCTGGAATGTGTGCAGCACTTTTTGCACTTCCTGTTATCGGAGTACCGCTTTCAGGAAAGAATCTGGATGGAATGGATGCAGTGTTCTCAATCATGCAGATGCCACCTGGAGTGCCTGTTGCCACAGTTGCAATTGACGGTGCAAAAAATGCAGCAATCCTTGCAGCAAAGATACTCGCAGCAGGTGATGAGGCAATCCTTGAGAAAATTAAAAAGTATACAGCAGATATGAAGGCTCAGGTTGTAGCAAAGGATGCGAAACTCAAACAGGTTGGATATAAGCAGTACCTTGCTGAGAAATAGATTGGATTGTCATCTATAGGAGGGTTTTTATGAGTATATTGCAAAAGGCAGACAGTTGTCTGGATGAGGCGGTAGCCTTATTTGGTGAGAATAAGCTTTTTTTGGCAGAGAAGAAGGCGCAGGAGACAGCAGGTCTTTATAAGAGCTGCGGTGCGTATGAGCAGATGGCAAAGACTGTCAATTTTATGGGAGTCATATATGCATCCATTGGAGATGTAAGCATGTCAATTGACTGCTATTTGGAGGCTATGGATGTAGCTGTGGAGCAGGGGTCAACTGAGATAATCATGCTTGTAAACAACAATATCGGCTCACTATATATGGAGCTTGGATTGTATGAAAAGGCTATCAGATATTTCAACGAAGCACTGGAGCTGTGCAAGCCACCGCTGCATGGAGAGAGGGATAGCTATTATCAGGAGCTTCTCATGCTTCATCTGAATATGTGCATATCATACACAGGAATTAATGAGTTTGAAAAGGCAGAAAAGCATCTTTCTGACGCGATACTCTTTAATGAGATAGCTGGCAGCGCTAAAAACAGATTTCTGATAGACATGTCACAGGCACATATGCTATGGAAGATGGGAAATGAGGATGAGGTCAGAGATCATGTGGAAGAGCTGGTTGAGGGTGCGATAAACAATATCAATTCTGCCGATTATGTACTTGAGATACTAAGCCTTTGCAATTTGTTTATGAATATGGGGGAGTTCGATGCATGGAAAAAGGTTATTGTGGAGTATGAACGCTTTGCTACTGAAACGCAAAATCTGTTTTTCCAGAAGACCTGTGTCAAGATGTGGATGAAATATGAGAGCGCCATGGGTGATACAGAGGCGTACAACAAGCTGTGCGTATATTACGCAAATCTACACTCTATGCAGGTGAAGGAGCAGATAAAGCGTCTTGGTGATACAATCGACCTTAAGCTTCAGCTTCAGGAGACTGAGTATGAGCGCCGTAAGGCAGTCAGACTCAACTACACAGATATGCTTACAGGCATGGGAAATAAGTTCAAGATGCGAAACGATTTTGAAAAGCTTGTGAGCAAAAATCAGGATTCAGATGGTACAGGAATCACGTTTGGAGTAGTGGATATAGATTTCTTCAAGTCATTTAACAGAAACAGTGGCAGAGTCACCGGTGATGCAGTGCTAAAAGAAGTGTCATCCATAATAAATGAGAGCATCAAAGATAAGGGAATGGGGTATCATTTCTATGGTGATGAATTCTACATAATCCTGCAGGAAACGGATGAGGATATCATTAAAAATATAGCCGAGCATATAAGACTTGAGCTTGCCAAAAAACAGATACTTCATGAGAGCTCTAAGGTGGATGAGTATCTGACTGTATCACAGGCATATGTTACCGCCCCGGATGTAAAGGTGCCGGACGAGTTTTCAAAGCTGTTCAAGACGGTGGATGAAGTGCTCGATGATGTGAAGGAAAAGGGCAGAAATGCATATAAGATAGTCTGATGCTTTAAGCGTATAAGACAACTATAAAAAGACACGCAGCCGTAAAACGGATGCGTGTCTTTTTAGATTCCGGCAATAACAATATCAGTGCCTGCCTTCTCATATATATCTGCTGTCTCAGGAGAGATACCGGAGTCGGTGATTACCATATTGATGTCATCAAGCGATGCATAGCTAGATATGGATGTGGTATCAAACTTGGTGTGGTCTACAAGAGCCACAGTTTTAGCGGAGGCCTTGATACACATGTGCTTTAAATCAGCCTCGTATATACTGAAATCAGTCAGTCCGTCTTCTACAGAGAAGCCTCTTGCTGACACGAACGCGATATCTGTGTGTATCTTTTTGAGTAAATCAGCGCCAAGCAGTCCTTCTATGGAAGCGGATGCACTGGTTACGATACCGCCTGTCAGGATGACTGTGACACCGGGGATATCCTTTAGCTCTAAAGCCAGATTGATACCATTGGTGATGACAGTCAGCTCTGTAAAGCCTGAAAGCTTCATGCCGAGAGTATAGGCTGTGGAGCTGGCATCGAGGAAGATACACATATGGTCGCTCACGAGCTTTATCGCCTCATTTGCAATCTCCTCCTTGGCAGCCTTGTTTTCCAGAGCGCGGTCATGGAACAGATAGGCCCTTGAGGTTAAATCTGTCATGTCATGGGCTTTATCCTTGTAGATAGCACCACCGTGGGTCTTTGTCAGAAGCTTTTCCTTATCCATCTGGTTTAAATCTGTTCTTATTGTTGTGGTCGATACACCAAGCAGTTCACTGAGCTCATTGGTGGTGGCCTTGCGGTTTTCTTTTAAATAATCGAGAATCTTTTGTTGTCTTTCTAATTGCAGCATAGATTTTCCTCTTTCTTTTGATTTCTGTTGTATTTTTACGTACATATTTTTATCACAAAGCATTGCATAAATATATAATAACTCAAATAAGTAAATAAAGCCAGTATTTTCAATTATTTATGTTCGCTTTTGTTTGGTAATATTTAATTATATTTATTTTTACTTTTATTTGCTTTTACTATTGCATTTTTTTTTTTAAAGTGTTATATTTATATCAACAAATAAAAGCAAACACAAATTATATAAGGCGGAGGTATTATTAAATGAAGTTTTTCGTAGATACAGCAAATGTCGAGGACATTAAGAAAGCAAACGATATGGGAGTCATCTGTGGAGTCACAACAAACCCTTCACTCATTGCAAAAGAGGGCAGAGACTTCAATGAGGTAATTAAAGAAATCACATCTATTGTTGACGGACCGATAAGTGGAGAGGTAAAAGCCACAACAGTTGATGCAGAGGGCATGATAAAAGAAGGACGTGAAATCGCAGCTATCCATCCAAACATGGTAGTTAAGATTCCTATGACAGTTGAGGGACTTAAGGCTGTCAAGGTGCTTTCATCTGAGGGCATCAAGACAAACGTTACTCTTATTTTTTCAGCAAATCAGGCAATTCTTGCTGCAAATGCAGGTGCTACATATGTTTCACCTTTCCTTGGCAGACTTGATGATATCAGCCAGCCGGGCATTGAGCTGATCAGACAGATTTCAGAGATTTTTGATATCTATGGATATGATACAGAGATTATTGCAGCTTCAATCAGAAACCCGATTCATGTCACAGACTGTGCACTTGCAGGAGCTGATATCGCAACAATTCCTTACAAGGTTATCGAGCAGATGACAAAGCATCCGCTTACAGATCAGGGAATCGAGAAGTTCCAGGCAGATTACAGAGCTGTATTTGGTGATTAGTACGTTTATAAAGGTAGATATATCAAAGACCGGTATAAATAATTTATTTACGGTCATAGATTTAACAGGAGAACAAAATGAACAAATTAGAGCTTCAGATTACAGCAAATGAAGTCAGGAAGGGTATCGTCACGGCTGTGCATTCTGCAAAGGCGGGGCATCCGGGCGGCTCACTTTCTGCAGCAGATATATTTACATATCTGTATTTTGAGGAGATGAACATTGATCCAAAGAATCCTAAAAAGCAGGATAGAGACCGTTTTGTGCTTTCAAAGGGACACACGGCTCCGGGACTTTATTCTGCACTTGCGCAGAGAGGCTATTTTCCGGTTGAGGATTTAAAGACACTCAGACATCTGGGATCATATCTGCAGGGACATCCTGACATGAAGCATATCCCGGGTGTGGATATGTCAAGCGGTTCGCTCGGACAGGGCATTTCTGCGGCAGTGGGCATGGCACTTTCTGCAAAGCTTACAAATGATGATTACAGAGTATATACACTTCTCGGCGATGGCGAGATTCAGGAGGGACAGGTCTGGGAGGCTGCCATGTTTGCGGGCTTCAGAAGGCTTGATAACCTTGTTGTTATAGTTGATAACAACGGACTTCAGATTGATGGACCGGTGGATCAGGTGTGTTCACCATATCCTATTGGTGAGAAATTCAAGGCATTCAATTTCCATGTGATTGATCTGAAGGATGGAAATGACATGGATCAGATTGCTGACGCATTTAAAGAGGCAAGAAATACAAAGGGTATGCCGACGGCAATTATAGCACATACCGTAAAGGGCAAGGGTGTTTCATTTATGGAAAATCAGGTCGGCTGGCATGGCAAGGCTCCAAATGATGAGGAGTATGCAGTTGCCATGGAGGATCTGAGAAAGGAAGGTGAAGCATTATGTCAGAAGTAAAGAAAATCGCCACACGTGTCAGCTACGGAAATGCACTTGTAGAGCTTGCAAAGGAGCACGATGACGTATACGTTCTTGATGCTGACCTTGCAGCTGCCACACAGACAGCCATCTTCAAAAAGGAATTTCCAGATCGTCACATAGACTGTGGTATCGCAGAGTGCAACATGATGGGCATTGCTGCAGGACTTGCGGCTACGGGAAAGGTGCCATTTGCCAGTTCATTTGCCATGTTTGCTGCAGGTCGTGCGTTTGAGCAGGTGAGAAACTCTATTGGATATCCTCATCTTAATGTAAAAATCGGTGCGACACACGCAGGTATTTCGGTAGGAGAGGATGGAGCCACCCACCAGTGCAACGAGGATATTGCACTCATGAGAGCAATTCCAGGCATGGTTGTAATAAACCCAAGCGATGATATAGAGGCAAGAGCCGCCGTGAAGGCAGCCTATGAGCATGAGGGCCCTGTATACATGAGGTTTGGCCGTCTTGCAACACCGATAATAAATGACAATGCAGAGTATAAATTTGAAATCGGAAAGGGTGTTACACTCCGTGAGGGCACGGATGTAGCTATCATAGCTACCGGTCTGTGCGTGGCAGAGTCACTTGCAGCGGCAGAAAAGCTTGCAGCAGATGGCGTAAATGCAAAGGTCATAAATATACACACTATCAAGCCTCTTGATGAGGAGCTTGTTGTAGCTGCAGCAAAGGAATGCGGCAGGGTGGTTACCGTGGAGGAGCACTCTGTAATAGGAGGACTTGGAGCCGCGGTATGTGAGACACTTTCGCGTAAGGCACCAACACCGGTAAAGACAATAGGCATACAGGACTGCTTTGGTGAGTCAGGTCCGGCTGTAGCTTTGCTTAAAAAATACGGACTTGATGCAGAGGGCATTTATGCATCAGTGAAGGATTTTTTATAAGTATTTAAAATAGTTTGGTTTTATCATTTTTTACATTTTCCCCAATATAACAATAAACTAATAAAAGAAAGGACAGCCGGGATACGGTTGTCCTTTCTTCTACTTTGTATACATATAAAAACTTTAATGTTTTAATTAGTATAAAATAATTTAATAAATTCTAAAATATATATTGTGTTATAGGTTTTTATCTGATATAGTAAATCTATAAATGCTGGGCGACCTGTGTTTTCGTATAACTGATAAGGCAAAAAGAAAGGGGACATCACATGGAACTGATATGTAAGAAGTGTCTGCTTAGAGAAATGGCAGAGGCCGACGCAGCAATGATAAAAAAATATGTTGATGCGATAAAGGGCGAGGACAGAGTGCCGGAAAAAGAGTATGAGGCAAGACTTGCAGTGTGCAAGGCGTGTGACAGGCTAAATGCCGGAACCTGTAATGCATGCGGCTGTTATGTGGAGCTTCGGGCGCTTACAGGCGTTTCGCACTGCCCTCATAAAAAGTGGTAGTACAAATAAAATAATAACAAAATGACTGCGGTTTTGATTTCCGAAGTCATTTTATTATTATTTAGTGTTTTTTTCAGTGTCAAGAGGTTCATAATTGATGGATACAATAATGTCCTGATCGTAGTTACCGAAGCTTTTTCCGAATATTGTGAGTCCGCCGACATGGGCAGAATCCTCCTCAACTGCGATACGGAAGCGTATGGTGCTTGTGTAGTCAAGCTTTAGCTCAGAGGTTGTGATATCTGATATCTTGAGACCATCTATGAAGGTGCCTTTATGATTTATGACTAAAAGCTTGAGTAGACCGTATTGATTCCAGTTCTGAGGCCACCATTCAGGGGTAAACATTCCGCGTACATCTCCATAGTCACCGGGAGAGGTCCAGGTGCCGACAAGAGTGTCATTTATGTAAAAGCTTATATCACTTGGCCAGTCGTTGTCGATGCCCGGAGCCTCAGAACTTATCTCGGCTGAGAGTGAAAGCTGGGTGATTTTCTGATTACGTGGAATGAGGTTTGGAATTACATATTCCACATAGCCTTTTGTGAACCACATAATGTCTGCATTGAAATGGTCAGGATGGTCAAAGTAACGCGCGTCATCGAGCTCTCCTATCACAAATGAGGATGTAGCCAGGCCACAGGTTGGACAGATATTGTGAGATGAAAACTGCCCTACCTTGATGGATGTGTTGTATACGTTACTTAAGTCTATTGGTTTTTCAATTTCTACTAATATACGATCCTGAATCAGTGAACACAGCTTCTGGTTGCCGTGACCGGATGAATCGTTTGAGGCGGAGATAAGTCCACACTCCTCAAGCTTTTTTATATGTCCGGTTAAAGCTCCATTGCTGATGTTTAGCTCGTTTGCAATCTGATTCATGCTCATCTGGTTATTCTCGAGCAGAATTTTTAAAATCTGGATACGAATATCAGAGCCGAGAGCTTTAAACAGTTCGAGACCATCGTCTAATGATGTGATATGTATCATATATAGATTCTCCTAAAATATTTTATAAAATTAACAACGAGTTCTTGTGTGTAAATCATATTTTAATTATAGGAATAAGCTCCTATGTTGTCAATATATTATTGTATAGTTTTAAGCTATATTGAAGAATGTTTTAAAATAATTTAAATATATTGTGCAATATGTATAATTTACATGCGTTTCAAAACAAAAATAAAATAAAATTTTAGGTATTATTAAATAATGTGTAAAATAGTTTAAAATAATCTAAAATAAATATTGACATTGCAGCTACTCTCATGTATATTATGTGCATAAGCAAAACACATTAACAATCAGTGCACTTATGTGTGCAACAATGGCAGAGCAGGATAAATGTATAAGAGATAAAGGAGAAAATATGGCAAAAATTATTGTAAATAATGAGAATAAAAAGAGTACAATTGCTCCGGAAATTTATGGACATTTTTCAGAGCATCTCGGAAGATGTATCTACGAGGGATTATTTGTAGGGGAGAATTCAGATATACCAAATGTAAACGGCATGCGTACTGATGTTGTAGATGCATTAAAGGAAATGAAGATACCTGTGCTCCGCTGGCCGGGCGGCTGCTTTGCAGATGAGTATCACTGGATGGATGGAATTGGTCCTAAAGAGAAGAGAAAAAAGATGATCAACACACACTGGGGTGGTGTAGTTGAGGACAACAGCTTCGGAACACATGAGTTTTTTGAGCTTTGTAGACAGTTAGGCTGCAAGACATATGTGAACGGAAATTTAGGAAGCGGAACAGTGCGCGAGATGAGTGAGTGGGTAGAGTACATCACATTTAACGGAGTATCACCTATGGCTGATTTGCGTAAGGAAAACGGTCACGAAGAGCCGTGGACTATTGACTACTTCGGAGTTGGAAATGAGAACTGGGGATGTGGTGGAAACATGCGCCCTGAGCATTATGCAGATGAATACCGCAGATACCAGACTTATGTCAGAAACTATGCAGGCAATCAGCCAATCAATAAAATCTGCTGTGGTCCAAATGTGGATGACTATGAGTGGACAAAGAAGGTTATGGCTACATGCTTTGACCATTGTGATCCGAAACTCCATGGTCTTATGGATGGATTATCTCTTCATTATTACACACTTCCGGAGACAGAGGATGACTGGAATATCAAGGGAAGTGCGACAGATTTTACAGAGGATATTTTTTATCAGACTCTTAAGAGAGGATATTTCATGGAGGAGCTCATCAATCGTCATGGAGCTATAATGGATGAGTATGATCCTGATAAGAATATAGGTCTTATTGTTGATGAGTGGGGCATCTGGTCAGATGTGGAGCCTGGTACCAATCCGGGATTCTTATATCAGCAGAACACAATGCGTGATGCGCTTGTTGCAGGTATGACATTAAACATTTTCAACAAGCATTCCGACCGTGTGAAGATGGCATGTATTGCACAGCTTATAAATGTGCTTCAGTCTGTAATGCTCACAGACGGCGATAAGATGATAAAGACACCTACATATTATGTATTCCATATGATGAGACATCATCAGGGCGCAGCTCTTTTGGACAGCTCTCTTGTAGGAGAAACTACAGTTGGTACAGGAAAGAATGAGCTTCCGAAGGTTTTTGAGTCTGTATCAGAGGATAAGGATGGAGTGATTACAGTCACACTTACAAATAATTCTCTTGAGTCGTCAGAGGATGTTGATATTATGCTCACAAATGAGGGTGACAAATACAGTGTAAGTGAGGCCAGATACATCGAAGGTGCCATGAATGCACACAATACCTTTGAAGCACCTGAGGTAGTGGATGAGAAGGATTTCACAGCATATGAAAATACACAGACCGGTGTGAAGGTTACTCTTCCGGCATGCAGTGTTGTTACACTTAGATTATCGAAATAATATTAAAACAGCTATTCAGAATCCCGGGTTGTCTGTCACACTAAGGTGTGTACGGACAACCCGGGATTTTGCCGGTTGTGAATGATACAAAAATGCAGTGGCTTTTTGTGTGGCTTTACTATATGTTTTAATGCATAAGACTCTCTTATAGTGCTTCCTGAAGTATCTTCACATCCCACTTATTCATCACATCGCCCTCTTTAGCTGCTTCTCCGGTGATCAGATCAACCATTCCTGCAAGGCTTGCAGGGAGAGTCTGCTTTTCATCAGTGAAATTCATCACAAAGTAAAAGCGTGTATTTTCGCTCTCGCGGCATGTGATTTCAAGACCTGTCTCTTCAGCAATGACACCTGATACAGACACTTCATTTGTGGCTTCATCAAGCACCCTTGCAAGTCCGGCTGCCTCAAGCTGTGTGGCAACATAGTATACATGGCCTTTTCCGTAGATGTTCTTTGTGACAGCAGGCATTCCAGCATAGAAATCGCTTTCATATGTGGCGAGTACTTCTGCCCCTTCCGGGTGCATCAGATCGCACAGCAGATTGCATTTATATTCTTTTCCATCCGAAAAGCTTACAGTATTTGACTGCTCCGGTGCGAGCGCGTCAATTTCCTCAACCCAGACACCTGCCATCTCGCGAAGCGGTCCCGGATATCCGCCCAGATGCACGTTGTCAGACTGGTCCACAATACCACTCATAAATGTTGTGATGAGAGTACCGCCGTTTTTCACAAACTGTTCAAGCTTTTCCTTCATGCCTTCCTTTACCATGTACAGAACAGGTGCGGCAATCACCTTATACTTTGAAAAATCACCGTCAACCGGAATCATATCGACTGAGATATTTTTGTTGTAAAAATACTCATAATAGCGGTGAATCTGGTCAACATATTTAAGGTCCTGTGTAGGTCCGCTTGTGTACTCAAGTGCCCAGTAATTGTCCCAGTCAAAGATGATTCCCACATCTGATTTATTGCGTGTGCCAAGTGTCCTTGTGCCGAAGCTTTCAAGCTCCCTTCCAAGCTGTGCGGTTTCTCTGAATACTCTTGTGTCGTTTGTTCCGACATGTGCTATTACAGCACCGTGGAATTTCTCGCAGCCACCCTTGCTTCGTCTGAGCTGGAAGAACTGGATAGTGTCTGCGCCGTGGGCTATAGTCTGATAGCTCTGTGCACGCATCTGTCCCGGACGCTTCAATGAATTGTAGTGCTGCCAGTTCTGCTGGCTTGGAGTCTGCTCCATGAGCATGAATGGCTCATCCTTAAGACCTCGCATCAGGTCGTGAGTCATCGCAACCATGCTCCATGGTGTGTCGTATGCAGGGTAATTATCCCACGAAACGATATCCATCTCCTTAGCCCACTTGAAATAGTCAAGGCCCTTGAAGGTACCCATCAGGTTTGTTGTGACAAGTGCATCGGGAATGATAGCTTTTACTGCATCGCGCTCCAGCTTATAGCAGTTCAGCAAGCTGTCAGAGTAAAAACGTCTGTAGTCTGTTGATATTCCGGCAAAGCTTGTCATGCCGCCCCATGCCTCCTCGCTGAGCTCGTTAGGTACGACTATCTCATCCCAGTCATAGAAGGTGTGTCCCCAGAACTCTGTGTTCCAGGCATCATTTACAGCATCAATGGTCTTATACTTATCCTTGAGCCATACACGAAATTGCTTCTGGCAGTTGTCACAGTAACAGTATCCGCCATATTCGTTATTTATGTGCCATACAGAAATATTTTTATTGCCGCTATAGCGTTTTGCAAGCTCTGTCGCAAGAGCCTTTGCGTATTTCTGATATACAAGAGAATTTGGGCAGAAATTGTGTCTGGCTCCAAATTTATGACGGCGTCCCTCGTAGTCGGTGCTCATCGTCTCAGGATATTTTTTGACCATCCATGCAGGCAGTGCCGCTGTGGATGTTGCCATGACTATGTCGTAGTTTTCGTTTGAGAGCATATCAACTATCTCGTCAAGCTCTGTGAAATTATACTCATTCTCAGACGGCTGTATTTTAGCCCATGAAAAAACATTGATTGTGGCACTGTTGATATGGGCATCCTTAAAGTAGGCCATGTCCTGTGCCCAGACCTCCTTAGGCCACTGGTTTGGATTGTAATCTCCTCCAAAAAGGATTCTTTTGAATTTTGACTGCATTTTTTACCTCCGTTATGGTATTAACCCCAATATTATGATATTCTTAAACTATAAGTGTGTTTCCTTATGCACTTATCATATAATATATTTACGGAAAATAGTATAACATCATAAACCAAATTATATAACATTCTGAAACTAAATAGCTTTTGAAAGGAGTAATCATGCCTATTTATTTTGGAAGCAATTTCGCAAGAGAACCGTTTCAATTCGACTCTGTCGGTAACGACTGGGAGCAGGAAAGCGTGACGCGCCCTGAGGGATATCCGCTGTATCATTATTTACAGACGAAGGAGGGCGTGGGCGAGGTAACGGTATACAGCAGAAATCAGGCTGTTTCAGACAATGTTTTGTCAAACAGTCATACGATTGAACTGCAAAAGGGGCAGGGGATTCTCATTGCTCCAAACGTGCCACACTCCTATCACAATAAAAACATCTCATCCGGCAATAGCCTGCCCTGGAAAACAGAGTTTGCCACTTTTACAGGGACAATGGCGGCAGCCTTCAGGGAAATGTTTGATGAAAAGGAATACCGGCTGATTGATGAGAATAAGGGGATGGAGGTGTCGGAAGCGATTAACAGGGCGGTAGAAGACTTTAAGGAACGCTCCAGTGATACCCAGATGCTATCGCTAGACTGTTATGGCATCATGCTTTTGCTCTCCGACCAGTCCAATCACACACACGATAGTGATGACCAAAGCTATGTGCGTTTTATAAAGCCCGTTATAAATGCCATAGAGGAAAGCTACATGGACGATATCAGCGCTAAGGAGCTTGCCGATGGTGTATTTGTATCGCAGCAATATCTATCGCGTGTTTTTACGGAGTTTATGAATTGCTCGGTGTATGAGTACCTGACAAACTACCGTATCAATAAAGCCAAGGAGTTACTGCTTATAAACAGAAGGCGCAAGGTGCAGGATATAGCATCTGATGTGGGATACTCAGATGCCAGCCATTTTATCGTCATGTTCAAGAAACTTACAGGGATGACACCGGCGCAGTTTCGGAAGCTGCATATATAAGAGGATGCAACTGTTTCTTGTATTTAATAGGGTTTGATGTTAAGATATATTTATCAGAAAATATGGTGCGAAAATGAATAGCTACAATTGTTTTATAAGAATTAGGAAGTGATAATATGAGTGATAGAAACCGGATATTATGTGAGTTCAGAAATAAGACAAAAAGCATTATGGGTGATTCGTTAAAGCAGATGATATTATATGGTTCATATGCAAGAGGAGATTATGGAGATAATTCAGATATGGATATAATGGTTTTGACGGAGCTGACGGATGATAGGATTATACAGATAGAGGATGAAATATTTGATGCAGCTTATGATATTGAACTTGAGTATGGTGTGCCGATAAGTGTGAATATTAAAAATGAAAAACACTTTAAAAATTGGGTAAACAGCTTGCCGTATTATTCAAATATACAAAAGGAGGGAATTATTATTGCTTGAGGAAAATTGCATTAGTTTAGCAAAATATAGAATGGAAACGTCAATGGAAACTTTAAATGTTGCCAGGGAGTGTTTAGAAAACAAACATTTTAAAGATTCTATAAATAGAGCGTATTATGCTTCCTTTTATGCCGCAAGAGCAGTCTTAGCCTTGGAATGTGTTGATTTTAAAAGACATAAGGATGTTATAGCATATTTTAATAAAAATTATGTTGCAACAGGTATATTTGATCGTGAAATAGGAAGAAATCTTGCAAGACTAAAGCAAAAAAGAGAGCAAAGTGATTATGATGATTTTTTTATTGCATCGAAAGACGAAGCTCAAAAACAATTTGATAATGCAGAGAGTATAGTAGCTGCAATCATTGAATATATGCGTAAAAACAACAGTGGAACCATTATTTAAGTAAGTGGTTCCACTGTTGTTTTTGTATATATAACATTATCTACAGTTTGAGCACTTGATAATTCAAGTGCTCAAATTGACTATTTTTTTAAATCTTTGATTAGAGGAGAGAGATATGTCAATTGGTTAGAGCTTAGACATTTCAAATCTTCAATAATGTTATTTAATTGTTCAGGCGAATTATTATTAATGTCAAAAAAATCTCTTGGAGATATTTGGAAATAGTCGCAAATATAAAAGAAAACTGACATAGATGGCAAAGCTTTTCCACTCTCTATATTGTTTATATATCCGGGATTCTGTCCAAGAGATAAACTCATGTCCCTAGCTGATACACCTTTGGTGGTTCTTAATTGTGTTAAGCGTTCTGCAAATTGGATGTCATACATATAATTTCCTCACTTTTTATGTATTTTATCCTATATTTGATAAAATATAGAGGATATAAAGCGTTATTTGAATTGAAATAACGGAAATAATATGATATTATTGAAAATATAGAAGATTAAAAGCGATGACATGTCGTAGAAAAGGAGAATGTGATGAAAAAAACAATTGGATGGATTATTTGTGCTATTGATTTGATAGTGGGATTTAGTTTATTTATTGCAACTCAGGTAGAAATATCGACAAATAGCAGATATACATTTCATAAGCCATTTACAAATTATGAATTGCAAGTGATTTCATTTAAATGGGTAGGAATATTACTCATAGTATGTGGTATTTTTGAGCTTGTGGTTAAATTAATTCAAAAGAATTATACAAATAAGCATATGCAGGATAGTGTTATTGGTACTGTAAATAAGACTGGTAATATATGCCCTGAATGTGCATTACCGATTACAGTGGATACAATAAAATGTCCACGTTGTGGATGTTTAATAAAAAATAATAATGTTACAAATTATCAAGTGAATGGCATCGGGTCTATGGAGAAAAAAGCGTTTTTGCAGTAATTGTGGAAATGCTGTAGATATAGAGCAAAATTTTGTGAAGTATGTGGTAATAAGTTGAGGTAAGAGAATGAGCAGAACAATAATTGAAGTGCCTATGAAAACGAATAATGTAGATTTGGTTTTAAGTATTATTGATAAAATTGCAAGATCATACGGTTTTGATCCCAAAACAATTGATGGTGAAACTGTATGGGGAAAAGGTGATGGTGTGGTTGTAAAAATGCAGTTTATAAGTGCAGCTTTTACAGATCATTCTGTTTTATTAAGTGGATGGACAAGAGATATAGTTACAGGAGAGTCAGATCTTGAAGGGTTTGCGGCAATTATACCTAAAAAGAAAATGAAAAAAATGATTTCTGATATACAGCAGACTATTATACAAAACCAAATTTAATATAGGAGGAAGACAAATGTTTTGTAAATATTGTGGAAATGAAATTGCAGATAATTCTAAATTTTGTCCTAAGTGTGGAAATGAAATACATCCAATCCGTAAGATGTCAAACGATAATGATGTGCAACAGCAGAAAGTCGTGGATAATAACGAGAAAAAAATAGAAGATGTAGTCATTGTTAATACACGGCACAAATCTGTTGCTAAGGTCGTTTTACCTGTAATTTTAGTAATAATTATTTGTGGTGTTTTTATTGCTATAAAGGTAATCTCTACTAAAAACAATAATAACAATGCGGTAAATAATGCGGATAATAAAGACTATTTTGTTGATGAAGATAAAGATAACGCTTTAAAGAATGATGATCAAAAAGATGATGAGGCTAAAAGTGATAGCAATAAAATTGTTGAAGATATGGATAGAGGGTATACAAGTGAGACTACAGCGGATGATGTGGAAAATAATGAGAAAAGTGTTTCACAAGATCCTGATTTTATAAGGTACTGGCCGGTTGTAGAACCAGTATTTAATGAAGAAAAACAAATAATTGAATATAAAAGCAAGGGAGATGATAAAAGTAGGATTGCCTTTTTATATTACAAAGATGCTGAGATAAATGGTATATCAGCATCTTATGGAATGACGATTTCGTTTGATGGAGAAAGTCAAAAAATTTATGAAATTCATTATTATTTAACAGATGATGAATTTCAAAAATTTGAGAAAAAATACGGAGTTCCAGATAGTCAAGATGAAGAAACAAAAATATTGAGATGGGATAGTGATACATCCCAACAAATAATGGCATGCTACTATGACGATTTTGGTACAGTATATGAATTCCGGGAAATGGAAAAAAGTGGAAAAGGATATATAGTCAGCTTGCTGTTTACTTAAAATAGGGTAAATAATATGGGAACGATTAAAAAAATTTTATCAACTTTGTTTACAATTGTAGGATGTATATTTGGAATAATAATTGCTTTTATTGCAAGTGTGATAGGTGGCTGGGTGTTAAGAGCTATAATATGGGTAATATGTATCGGAATAAATTTTTGGTATGACTCATCAGTTGTGGATTGGATTTCAAATCATGATACCATTATGCTAATTATCTGTTCAATTTTCGCCTTTATTTTAATATTGGCAGAAATGTTAAGCGTGCAGGATAAGAAAATAGATTATCAGGATAGAGAGTATTATGAAAAACCAAAACAAAATATAAGTGCCAATAAAAAAACTTACGTTGATGCTTCAGGTGCATTTAGACATTTTGGAGACGATTTTATAGACTGTAAGGGGAATTGGTGCAAATGGGGATCTGGTTTTTATGATTATGATGGAAATTATATTAGATGGGGCGAGACATATAAAGATAGCAGTGGATCTTATCGAAAGTTTGGAGATGATTTTGTAGATGGAGAGGGAAACTGGGTAAGATTATAGAAGAAAAAATAAAATATTTTAACCTCTTCTTGCGCTGTGGCAACAAGGCGTTTTCCAGTTCGTATCGTGATAATTCAAGTAGATTTATATGGCAGGAGGGGCATAACATATGGATTGGGTTTTTAGTAATGGCTTTTATTAAGATGTAATGAGTAAAAACAACAGTGGAACCATTATTTAAGTAAGTGGTTCCACTGTTGTTTTTGTATATATAACATCATCTGCAATCCGTATTCCATATTTATCAAGATTAACCCTGCCGTCTATGACCTCAATGCCATCTGTTCTTAGACGGTTAGCCTGTTCATCGGCTCCGCCGAAGGCAAATGCCCCTGACAGCTCACCCTTTGCATTTACCACTCTGTAGCATGGAATTTCATCAGGATTGGGATTCTTGTGCAGGGCATTGCCGACAGCCCGGCACATCTTTTTATTGCCTGCAAGCTCAGCAACCTGTGCATATGTGGCAACACAGCCCTTTGGAATCCTTTTTACAGCCTCATATATGAGCCGGGTCGGATTATAGGTGACAAGGTCATAGCTGTCTGCAATCATGTTTTTTATAGCATCATCCGGTATGCTGCCATTGAGAATGATGGTATTCCAGTTATCCTTGTTTTGGTGCCATCCGGGGATGACGGATGGGAAGGCATCCCTCCAGAAGTCGCGCCAGGCAGGAGATACCTTGACATTTAAGTTGATAAAACCATTGCGCTCGTAGGTCCACAGGAAAACCTTTTTGCTGTCCTTTACGCGGATGAGCTGCCAGTTTGGGTCGTGGAATGGTGCTTCCTGATATGTATTTGGAAATGATAAGCCGTAGTCTAATGCTTCTTGTCGTGTTTTCATAGATTTTGCCTGCCTTCTTTTTAATTATACGATTACAGTATAACATAGAAAGAACAAATGTTTAATCGCGAAATGACAATTTATGGACTTAATTCAACGTATAATTTCTCTATCTCTCCATCTTCCTTAGAATTTACAAACACCAGTGTATCATCCGATTTTATCATGAGAATAGGAGAGTATCCGTCGAATACATACAGACTGCATTTTCCAAGAGTGCGTCCTTCATACCTGCCGATATCATAGCTGTCTGTAGAGGCTCCGTTTGTACGCAGGAAACCGTCATCCGGCAGCTTGTCCAGAAGCTTAAGCTCTGTGATGTCATTTACATCAATCTCGCTTGTATAGCCACCGGCAGAAATAGTAAGGTTATTGTTTGTCAGAGTGATTTTTTCCTGTATATTAATCAAAGGAAGCATGCAGACAAACACCAGGATGATACAGCCGGCTATTATTGCACAGGTGATTCCGGTGAAAATCCACGCGCCTTTTTTAGCATAATTAAACGTGTAGTTGCCGGACTGCATGCGGTTTTCCACGAGAATATGTTTGTCGTCGGGATTATAGTAGTAGCCGGTTTTCCAGTATTCATCATCATCCACATCTATTGGTGAGGTGTTGGCAGACAGCAGCTCCTTTTTTCTGTTTAGACCCATATAAATTGGAACAATAAATCCTAAACCGGCTATTAACTGAATGAAAATATACACATAATAGGATGATGCCGGAAGTATTCCGGTGATGCCTGTGTATAATGCTACATAAATCCATGCGACAGCGTTTAATCCGCTTAGGAGAAGCATGGCGATGCTTTTATATTTCTTCATAGTATTGTTGACAATAAGGTTGAGCTTTGAATCCATGCTGTATACGTGGCGCTCGCTTTTGTTTATAAAAGCATGAAATACCAGCGAAAGTGTGGATACTAAAACAGAGCACAAAAACAGCGAAATCATAAGGAGGTTGTAATGGGTGTCACCAAGCATAAAGTATGGTATATATGCCGCAAGCTCAGTAATTAAAAAGAGTGCGTGCCATTTATAGCTGACTGTTGTGGCACCGGCTTCTGCAGAAACGCGGGTGTCGATATAAACCTTTTTGCGTTGGGCTTCTATTATCCATCCGTTTTGTATTTTCAGAGCATACATTTTCCGGTGGGAGCTGTTTGGAATATGAATAATTCCAAAGATATATGCAAACATCCAGATAATATATAACAGAACAAAAACGGCAATGTTAAAAAAAACAATAAAGCATATCGCAATGGAGATAATCACATTGGCAATCTGAAAGTGTTTCATTTTGCGTTTTCCGGTGGTGACGATTTCGGTTACTTCGGCATCTTCTTTGTGAGATGATGGAATATGTACATTGAGATACATGCCGTTTTCATATTTATAGGCGTGTGTGTACGCAAATTGCATACATAGTATGATAATAAGATTTGTAATTATAAAGATAATAAACATCATAATTTCCATAGTCTGCCTCCTCTGCTAAGCGGTACATGGTTTCATTTGTGAATACATTTTATCACACATTGATAAAAATTCCTCACGGCTCATTCCGGTGAGACAGGCCTCCGCACTTAAAAGCTCAAGCTCTGATTCCAGCTTTTCTGTGAAATCGGTATCATCTGCGATGGATTCTGACACAAAAGCGCCGAGCCGTCTGTCTGTACGGATAAATCCCTCATTTTTCAAAATCTGATAGGCTTTATTGACCGTCATTGTGTTTACACCGGCATCGCTTGCAAGCTGGCGTACGGTTGGAAGCTTTTCGCCGGTCTTTAGCTCACCTTTGCCTATTCCCTTTACAATCTGGTTTCTAAGCTGTACGTATATCGGGGTGCTGCTTGACATGTCGAGTTCTATTATCATGTGAACCTCCTGTATCTTACTGTTTATAGGTCATAGCCTGTTTGAAATGCATCAGTATTTATGAGCAGGCTGTAATCTGACAAAACTTGTAAGTGATATAATTGTATTGTTTGTATTATACATAGTAATACAGGCAACCATTTATGTCAACTGATGTTTTAGCATCAATTATATTGACATTTGGAATATTACAATTATGATTAAAGAGTTATAAGGTATCACAACGTAAAAGAATACATATGAGGTTAAAAAATGAGCAGATTAATAGAGCAGATAAAACAAGAGGATGCCTGTGCCTTCACACATGGCGGCAAATTTCATGCAGATGATGTGTTCTCATCAGCCCTGCTTTTGTATATAAACCCTGAGATCAGCATAACAAGGGGAAACAATGTGCCGGAGGATTTTAGCGGAATCGTTTTTGATATAGGACGCGGTGAGTTTGACCATCATCAGAAGGACAGCAGAATCAGGGAAAACGGTGTGCCGTATGCGGCATTTGGCCTGCTGTGGGAGGCTGTTGGAGCGGATATTCTAGGTGAGGAGCTTGCGGTGAAATTTGATGAGTCATTTGTCCAGCCACTCGACAACAATGACAACACAGGTGAGAAAAACGAGCTTGCAACACTTATAGGCAATTTCAATCCGTCATGGGATTATGAGGGTGGCAGCGATGAGGCTTTCTTTCAGGCGGTAAGCGTAGCAGGCATGATACTGGAAAACAAATTTGAGAGATACCGTGGCAATGAGAGAGCCGATAAGAGAGTGGAGGAGGTGCTTGCAAAGCACGATCCGGCAAGCAGAATACTGGTGCTCCCGGAGTTTATACCGTGTCAGAAGGCTCTGAGTGAGACGGATATTGCGTTTGTTATTTTTCCGTCAAACAGAGGTGGCTTTTGTATACAGCCGCAGAAAAGAGAATACTCGATGAATTACAAGTGTTCTTTTCCGGCAGAGTGGCTGGGGCTTGAAGGTGAGGAGCTGGTAAATGCTACAGGAATTTGCGGTGCGATATTCTGTCATAAGGGAGGCTTTATCATGACTGTAAAGGAGCAGGATGAAGCTGTAAAGGCATGCGAAAAGGCGCTTTCTCTTCATAAAGACAGCTCTGTGATAGTATGGTATGGCAGTAAAGGAGATACTGCAGCGAAGGCATGTGACAGTCAGACTAACGAGCAGCTTATGAATGTTGCAAAGGCACGAGGCATAAAGGGTGTGCATATCTGCCATGTTGATGCAATGCCTGTTGTGCAGCTTGAATTAACAGAGCTTGACAGTGAGACAGCATATGCAGAGGTGCTGATGGAGAAGCCACAGTGGAAGGCATATGTAAAGGAGCAGGTAAAGTGTATTTTGAAGTACAGACCGGAGGCAGTGTATGTGGAAGGAAACGCATTTGAGACATATCCGGTTATACGTGCACTCAGAAAAAAGCACATTCCTGTACTTACGATGATTGAAAATAAAGAGAAAAAAATAATGGTAAGAATACCATGATTTATGTGCATTTTTGAAAAAATTTGGTATAATGTTGTTAAGCGCGGACATCGTGCAGTTTTGCGAATGTGTGTGGTGGTTTTGAATAATACGGGTAATATACAAGTAACAATACGAGGATGCAGCAGGTATGAAGACAATTATAAAATACGAGCTTGTTATAAATAAGGCACTCAGATCTGCACTCAACTATGATACACCGGATGAGCAGATTAATGAGTTTATCAGATTTTTCGGAAAACACATCGGTTCTGACCGCATATATATATTTGAGGATTGTGATGAGAAGCATGTTACCAACAATACATATGAGTGGTGTGCGGATGGAATAGTGCCGGAGATACATGAATTGCAGAATGTCGATATGGACATAATAGGCTGGTGGTATCAGGCATTTGACAATGAAAAAAATATCATTATTACAGATATAGAGCAGATAAAGGATGAGCACAAGGGCTCTTACAATCTGTTAAAGGCACAAAATGTAAAAAACCTGGTGGTATGCCCAATCCGCTACAAGGATGAGATAAAGGGCTTTTTCGGTGTGGATAATCCACCGGAAAGTGATACTCTCGGACTGACCACATTCTTAGATATGATAGGAACCCTGCTCATATCATTGCTTAAGCTGCGCAATTCCTTCACAAAGTCGAATAAGGAAGCGAAGCTTAGCAGCTATTCATCGCTTTCAAGCATCTATATATCCATGGCACTGGTAAATGTGCAGACACGTAGATACCATATAGTAAAGACTTTGGATGAGGTTACACACTTTTTGGGAGTGAAGCCACAGAAAGAGGGAGAGTATAGGATAGATGAGGATTTCCCGGGGCATATAAACAGTGTGATGAATGAGTTCTGTACTAAGGCACAGCGCAAAGAGACACTTGAATTTGTGGATATCAGTACTGTAGAGGACAGACTTTGTGGAAAAAATACCATAGTGCACGAGTTTATCGGAAAGGTATCAGGCTGGTGCCGTGAAAGGTTTATTCCTGTAGACTATGATGCAGATGGCAGGCTGTGGCATGTGCTTTACTGCGTGGAGAATATTGACGAGGAAAAGCGACGTGAAGACAGGCTTATGTATCTGGCACAGATTGATTTGATGACAGGTATACGCAACCGCGGAAGTGGAGAGAATAAGATAACAGAGTATCTCGTCCGCAAACAGTGCGGTCTGTTATGTCTTTTGGATTGTGACAAGTTTAAGTCAATAAACGATACCTATGGACATGCGGTAGGTGACAAGGTGATAATAGCAATTGCTGATACTCTGCGCAAATCATGTCGTGATGATGATGTCGTGCTTCGCCTGGGCGGGGATGAGTTTGCGGTATTTATACCGGGGATGCTTGATAAAGAGCGGGCAGAAGCTTTTTTTGACAGGCTTTTTTCAAACATAGAGCATATTGATATAGCAGAGATGAATGGAAGGCATATACTGCTCAGTCTTGGCGCATGCTTTTATGACGGAATGGATTGTATCACGTTTGACCAGCTCTACAGAAGGGCAGACACCGCCATGTATGACAGCAAGAAAAAACAGGGCTACAGTGCGACAATTTATGATGCAAAGCAATGATAGTCCGGCATATTAAATAAAAAGAGGAGAATGAAAATGCAGACAGGAAAAGCAATATCCATTCCATCAATCCTCAAGGTGGGAAATGGAACATTAAACAAAATCGGAGAGTATTTAAAGAGTGAGGAGCTGACAAGCGTAGTCATTTTTATGGGAAACGGTCTCATAGATATGTTTGGAGATACTATAATGAAGTCGCTTACTGATGCCGGTATCACCGTGCTTGAGTACAGCGAGCTTGATACGGTTGAGATAGACGATATCATTACCCTTGCCTTTGATATACCAAACAAGGCAAAGGCAGTTGTGTCAGTGGGCGGCGGAAAGGTAATAGATGCAGGAAAATATGCAGCTTTTCTAAGAAATATGCCATTTATCAGTGTGCCGACCTCAAGCTCAAGTGATGGTTTTTCCAGCGCCAGTGCATCACTTTTGGTGCACGGCAAGCGTACGTCGGTTCCTGCAAAGCTTGCGCATGGTATCATAGTTGACACACAGGTCATCCGCACAGCACCGGAGAAGTTTATATATTCAGGCATCGGGGATATGGTGTCAAAGATTACAGCGCTCTATGACTGGATTTTTGAGGAAGAGCATGGTGCAGGTGTGGTCAATGACTTCGCTGTGATGGTCGCTAAAAAGGCGGTCAACAGCTTTGTGCGCACGCCTTATGAGAGCATAAAGGATGAGCTTTTCCTAAAGGAGCTTGTGGATTCACTTGCCATGAGCGGCATAGCAAACGAGATAGCGGGAAGCAGTGCACCTACCAGCGGCAGCGAGCATCTTATTTCACATGCGCTTGACAAAATTCTTGAGCATCCACAGCTTCATGGCATACAGGTCGGCATAGCAACCTATATCATGAGTGTAGTGCAGAACCACAGATATGTAAGAGTGTGCACAGTGCTAAAAAGGACAGGCTTTTTCGACTATGCGGCCACTCTTGGCATGAGAAAGCAGGATTTTTTGGATGCGATAGATATGGCGCCATCCATGAAGCCGTTCAGACACACATATCTGCATGAGAAGGAGTACCGCGACGCGGCAAAGAAGCTTGTGCTGGAGGATGATATACTGAATAAAATACTGGTATAGAAATATGTATGAGAAGACTATAGAGCCGGTTGCGATTATGCACACCGGATTTGGAGAGAAATTTGGCATTCCAAGGCAGAGCGGCCTCGTACCTGAGGCAGCAGGGCAGATAGTATTTGAACCAAAATACCAAAATCCCGATTCGCTTCGCGGAATAGAGGAGTTTACGCATTTGTGGATTATATGGGGCTTTTCCGAAAACAAAGTGGAGAAATTCACACCGCTCGTCACACCACCCAGGCTTGGAGGCCGGGAAAAGAGAGGTGTTTTTGCCACACGTTCGCCGTTTCGCCCAAACGGCATGGGACTATCCTCTGTAAGGCTTGATAGGGTTGAGTACAAAAGCAGCAAGGGACCCATAATTCATGTGTCTGGTGTAGATATGCTTGATGGAACACCAATATATGATATAAAGCCGTATCTGGCATATGCAGACTCACATTCTGAGGCATCAGATGGCTTTGCCGCAGAGCACAGATGGGATACGGTGCATGTTATCTGGCGCGATGAGGCACTCAAAAGCTGTATGGATGAAGACACCCGCATTACAGTGGAGCATATTTTGGCACAGGATCCAAGAGCTGCATACAACAAGGCCAAGGATTATATCTATGGCATGAGATACGGCGGCTTTGATATACGCTTTGTGGCTGATTCACATGCCGGCACGATAGAGATAGTGGATGTCGTGGAGTGCATAGACGGATATCATAAGGTGAAGTGATTTTAGGAAGTGTTTTTAGTGAATATGATTTGCATATGCTGTCCGAAGAGAGTAAAATGGTAATGCATACAAAAGGAAAAATGCATTACGAATATATATGTAAATACATATTAAATACACATAAGGAAGGTACATACAATGAAAACAGTAAAGGACTATATCAGAACTATCCCGGATTTCCCGGAGAAGGGCATCATGTTCCGCGATGTGACAAGTGTTATCCAGGATGCAGATGGATTAAAGCTTGCAATTGACGAGATGATAAAGAAGCTTGACGGACTTGATTTTGATGTGATAGCAGGAGCTGAATCAAGAGGCTTTGTTTTTGGCATGCCGATAGCATATGCGCTTCATAAACCGTTTGTTATGGTGAGAAAAGCAGGCAAGCTGCCATGTGAGACTGTATCAAAGACATATGACCTTGAGTATGGCACAGCAACAATTGAGATGCACAAGGACTCTGTAAAGCCCGGTCAGAAGGTGGTTCTCGTGGATGATCTTATCGCTACAGGAGGCACAATGCAGGCAGCAGCAGAGCTTGTGGAGGAGCTTGGAGGAGAGGTTGTGAAGATGCTTTTCCTTATTGAGCTTGCAGGTCTTAATGGCAGAAAGCTTCTTAGCAAGTATGATGTGGACGCAGTTGTGTCATATGATGGCAAGTAGAGCTGTTATATCTGAATGAATATATTTTATATGTTTGTGCATACTGACATTAATTAAATCAATGATTTGATGAGATTAAGAGTAAGGAGAGTCGGTATGCAGCAAAAATTGGGAAAGTGGAGTCTCCGTTTTGCGGAGGCTCCTTTTATATTGGAAAGCAGTTCGGTTGTAGGCACAAAGGAGGCGGACGGACCGCTTGGAGGTCTGTTTGATATTGTAGGCAAAGATGACAGGTTTGGGCAGAATACGTGGGAAAAGGCAGAAAGCTCCATGCAGAGGGATGCTCTCACAATGGCTCTTGGAAAAGCACATCTGGATGCATCTGACATGGACTATGTATTTGCAGGAGATCTGCTTGGACAGTCCATGGCCACAACCTTTGGTGTGGAAAACTTCCGTATTCCGTGGTTTGGAGTGTATGGAGCATGCTCCACATGTGGGGAGTCGCTATCACTTGCCGCGGCATTTGTGGCAGCAGGATATGCAAGGCATGCGGTGGCAGTGACATCGAGCCACTTTGGCAGTGCCGAAAAGCAGTTTCGCTTCCCTAACCAGTATGCGAATCAAAGACCTGTGTCAGCGACGTGGACAGTGACAGGAAGTGCAGCATTTATTGTGGGCAGTGGAGCAGGTGGTAAAGAAATGGCTGGGTGTGACAATGCAGATAGTATATCAAGGAAGGTGCAGATTGAGGGAATCACAACAGGAGTTGTGGTGGACTATGGCATAAAGGATGCCATGAACATGGGCGCCGCCATGGCACCTGCGGCCTGTGAACTGATAGTAAATCATCTGAGTGATTTTGGCAGAAAGGCATCCTATTACGACAGGATAGTGACAGGAGATCTTGGAAGCGTCGGACAGAAGATACTGATTGACCTGTGCAGGCAAAAGGGCGTGGACATAAGCAAAAATCACGAGGATTGTGGCATGAAGATGTTTGATGCAACGAACCAGAACACGGGCTCAGGTGGTTCGGGCTGTGCGTGCTCGGCAACTGTTTTGTCGGCATATTATCTGCCAAAGCTTAGAAGTGGTGAATTGAAGCGTATACTTTTTGTGCCTACAGGAGCACTTCTTTCGCCTGTCAGCTTCAACGAGGGCGAGTCAGTACCGGGAATTGCACACGGTGTGGTGCTTGAAGCAGTAATGTGAAGTTGTAATTTGAAGCTGATGGCTTCACATATATAATAGGATGAATGAGATAGGGTGAACGAGCCGTTTTTGAGGGATGGGCTGCACGTTCAAAAATAGAAGAAAGGCGTAAGGATATAATGGATTATGTAAAAGCATTTGTCGTGGGCGGTATCATCTGCGCCATCGTACAGATTTTAATGGAAAAAACAAAGCTCATGCCGGGCAGAATTATGGTAATGCTCGTGTGCACAGGAGCGCTGCTTGGCGCCGTCGGCATATACGGGCCATTTTCAAAGTGGGCAGGCGCCGGCGCAAACGTACCGCTTTTGGGCTTTGGAAATGTACTGTGGAAGGGTGTGAAGGAGGCAGTGGACAGCGAGGGATTTATAGGTCTGTTTAAGGGCGGCTTTAAGGCCTGTGCCGTCGGAGTATCGGCAGCACTTATCTTTTCGTATATCGCGGCACTCATCACGAAACCTAAGTTAAAGAGCTGAGAATAAGAAAAACTGCCACTTACATGAATGCATGCATGACGCATTAGCTTTTTTGTTCTCAGTGGTTCAGAATAGTTACGAATGATGTATAAATTACGAAAAATTGCCCATACTATCTCCAAAACGAAAAGGAGACTGATACAATGAAGAAAATGAAATATTTATTGGCACTTTGCCTGATACTCGCTGCTGCAGGAAGCTTTGCAGCCTGTGGAAACAATAGTAATGTGGCAGACACCTCAATGGTTGAAAATACACAAAGAGGTGGCTCTGCCGCCGACGATGCCGGTAAAGCCGGCAAGGATATCATAGATGGCGCCGGGAATGCCGGCAAGGATGTGATAGACGGAGCAGGCGATGCCGGAAAAGATGTGATAGACGGAGCAGGCGATGCCGGAAAAGATGTGATAGACGGAGCAGGTGATGCCGGTAAGGATGTGATAGACGGTGCAAAGGATGCCGTAGATGATGCCGGAAACGCCATAAAAAAGAGTGTTGATGGTGGAAACAACAACTAACAGCTATTTATAAAAAGAAAACAGTTACTATATATGCTTCAATGGCTGCAAAAACAAAAGCACCGACAACGTCGCTGATAAAATGCACACCTGATATCACACGGACACAGGCAATGATAGCTGCAAGGACTGCAAGCGCAATGCCGGTGAACCATAAAGGCGAAGCAGCAGGTGAGCATATTAAAACAGTAAATGCAATTATAAATGCAGAAAAAACATGCCTGCTTGGAAAAGATCTGCCGTGTGTGTCCTTTGGAATGACAGGCGGCATATCAAACTTTTCGTATGGGCGTGGCCTGTTTACGATATATCTGAAAACCGATACTGCAATAAAGCCGACAAGCGGAGCAATGATTGAGAGTGCAAGCATATGACCGGCTGTAAAGCACAGATACAGCACGTATACAGGGTATGTGATAAAAACTAAATAAGTGCATATTTTATTGATTAATTCAAGCTTTCGGGCTGCCCTGTTATTTTCAAGGAATGGGGCAGTCATTTTTATGTACGTATTTTTTTTCATGATTATTTTCCATCGTTTATTTAAGAAATATTGTATTGTAACTGTCTGGAGTGGTGTCAACTGCCCTTGCGGTACTGCAGAGGTGTCATGCCATAGTGCTTTTTGAAGGCTCTGTTAAAATACGACAGGCTTTCAAACCCCACTTCACCGGAAATAGAAAGCACCGAGCTGTCTGAGCTTTGCAAAAGTCTCGCAGCCATGGTCAGGCGGTAGTCCTTTAAATAGTCAACAAACGATGTGCCCATGGTTTCTTTAAAATATCTCATAAAATGAGACTCGGAAAACCCGGCTACATCAGCGATATCAGCGATAGAGATTTTGTCGGCATAATTATTTTCCACATATTTGAGCACAACCTTCATCTTATCAAGAGTCTTTTTGCTTTTTAGTGGCTTTGTCAGATTACGGCAGCGGTTATCAAGCACAAAAAAGAATTCGTAGAGCTTGCTCTTTATATAAAGCTGGTAGCCCTGCGGCATCGTCTTGCAAATCTCATCGCATGCATCTATTGGAGCCACGACATCCTCGTAGTATGGATACACCGGTGTAAAAACCGTCGGAACTGTGAATCTGCCGGCTAAGAGAGGTGTAAGAAAATCCTCCTTGGTGTAATCATACTTTCCGGGAAGCAGCATCGACAGGGAAAATATGATATTTTCGTACTCCATCGATTCATCCATATACTGGTCTATAGAATGAAGCTGTCCCGGCAGAATCAGCACAAGGCTTGGCGCTGTGACATGGTACTCCTTAAAATCCACAGATATATGACCGCAGCCCTTCTTTATATAGATAAGCTCCATGTCGTCGTGCCAGTGCAGCGGAACTCCGGAAAAATCAAGAGGAATAGAGCACAGGTAGGTATTGTATGGGAACGTAAGCTCCACATGTGTTTTGTCTTCGTGATAATTTTCATATTCTAATATATTCATGATGATATTTTAGCATATTATTTCTTAAAAAGCCACTAAAAATACCGAAAAATGATAGGATTGTGCAAGTTTTCGACTGTATATTGCAAGAATTGTGCAGTGTAATGGATTATACTTGATTCATCAAATGACACAAAGAAGTTAAGCACGCTAAAAGAAAATTAGTTAATTTGACACATTGGCGTGTACACATGATAACAGATTTGGGAGGAAATCAAAATGGCAATCATGCAGGAAATCGAAACAAAGCTTCAGAAGGGCATCAGCGTTAGTACAGACGAGGAAGTATACTACGCATTACTTGAGCTTGTAAAAGACAAGGCAGAGAAAAAGGTTTCAAACAAAGGAAAGAAAAAGCTCTACTACATCTCAGCAGAGTTCCTTATCGGAAAGCTTTTATCAAACAACCTTATCAACTTAGGCATCTACGATGAAGTTAAAGAGACTCTTGAGAAGAACGGAAAGTCACTTGCTGAAATCGAGGAAATCGAGCTTGAGCCTTCACTTGGAAATGGTGGACTTGGACGTCTTGCAGCATGCTTCATAGATTCAATCGCAACACTCGGGCTCAACGGAGACGGTGTAGGTCTCAACTACCACTACGGATTATTCAAGCAGGTATTTGAGAACAATCTCCAGAAGGAGACTCCAAACCCATGGATTACAAAAGAGAGCTGGCTTACAAAGACAGATATCACATATCCTGTAAGCTTTGGCGGATTCACAGTACAGTCAAGACTTTACGATATCGACGTAGTTGGATACAACAACCGTACAACGAAGCTTCACTTATTCGACATCGAGTCAGTTGATGAGTCAATCGTAGGAGATACAATTGATTTCGACAAGGATGACATCCGAAAGAACCTTACATTATTCTTATATCCTGATGATTCAGATGATAAGGGACGTCTCCTTCGTGTATACCAGCAGTATTTCATGGTATCAAACGCAGCAAGACTTATCCTTGCAGAGGCAGAGGCAAAGGGCTCTAATTTACATGACCTTGCTGATTATGCAGCAGTTCAGATTAACGATACACATCCATCAATGGTTATTCCTGAGCTTATCCGTCTCCTTCAGGAGAAGGGCATCCTGATGGATGAGGCTATTGAGATTGTATCAAAGGTTTGTGCATACACTAACCACACAATCCTTGCAGAGGCTCTTGAGAAATGGCCAATCAGCTTCTTGGAGAAGGCAGTTCCACAGCTTATGCCAATCATCCGTGAGCTTGACAACAAGGTTCGCGCAAAGGTAGCTGATGAGAGCACATACATCATCAAGGACGGTCTTGTACACATGGCACACATGGATATTCATTTCGGATATTCTGTAAACGGTGTTGCATACCTCCATACAGAGATTTTAAAGAATACAGAGCTCAACAACTTCTACAAGTTATATCCTGAGAAGTTCAACAACAAGACAAACGGTATCACATTCCGTCGTTGGTTAATGTCTTGTAACCCTGAGCTTTCAGCATACATCACAGAGCTTATCGGTGACGGCTGGAAGAAGGATGCAAACGAGTTAGAGAAGCTTGGCAATTTCATCAATGATGACGCTGTTCTCACAAAGCTTGTTGACATCAAGAACGCAAAGAAGACAGAGCTTGCTTCTTACTTAAAGAAGACTCAGAATCTCGACGTACCTGACAATTCAATCTTTGATATCCAGGTTAAGAGACTTCACGAGTACAAGAGACAGCAGCTCAACGTGCTTTACATTATCCGTAAGTACTTTGAGATCAAGGCAGGCAAGAAGCCATCTACACCAATCACATGCTTCTTCGGTGCAAAGGCAGCTCCTGCATATATCATTGCAAAGGATATCATCCATGCAATCCTCTGCTTACAGCAGATTATCAACAATGATCCTGAGGTAAGTCCATACCTTAAGGTATTCATGGTTGAGAACTACAACGTAACATTAGCTGAGAAATTATTCCCAGCTGCAAATATTTCAGAGCAGATTTCTCTTGCTTCTAAGGAGGCATCAGGAACAGGAAACATGAAGTTCATGCTTAACGGTGCTATTACACTTGGAACAAGTGACGGAGCAAACGTAGAGATAGCTGAGCTTGTCGGCGATGAGAACATCTATGTATTCGGTGAGGATTCACAGACTGTTATCGACAGATATGAGAGAGGCGACTACTGCTCTAAGGATTACTATGACAAGGATGCAGACTTAAAGAAGGCTGTTGACTTCCTTGTAAGTGATGAGATGATGAAGGTTGGTTCTAAGGAGAACTTAGAGAGACTTTACAACGAGCTCCTCAACAAAGACTGGTTCATGACATTCCCAGACTTTGAGGATTACTGCAAGACAAAAGAGAAGGCTTACGCTGATTATGAGGATAAGAAGGCTTGGGCTAAGAAGATGCTTGTTAACATCAGCAAGGCTGGTTTCTTCTCTTCTGACAGAACAATCAAGCAGTACAATGATGAAATCTGGCATTTAGAGGCTTAGAATTTTTCTTCCTCCTTTAAATACAAATTGGGCTTAAGAACTCCTGCGGGTGCATCCCGCAGGGGTTCTTTTTTTGCTAGAGGACGGGACGTAAGCGCAGGGGACGGCGTGCACACATACTCTTGCGTTCGCTACGCTACGCTGCCAAGTGTCTGTACGGATTATGCCCGGAGTGTTTCGCAGGCTGACGAAACCGGCTTTTATGCGCCGTCCGTGGCGCATAACGCCTTGCCCCGCCGTCCATGGCGGTGCATTTCTGTGGTTCTAAGCATAATCCTACAGATACTAGGCAGCTTCGCTATGCGCTCTCGCAAGAGTATGTGTGTACGCCGTCCCCTGCGCTTACGTCCCTTACGCTGTGGCAAAATGTGTGGGGTGACGTGTGCGCACCGGTGGCCGGTGCTTACGTCTTGTTATGTTGTGGAGAGATGTGAGATGATGTGTTGCACTACTTATACTTATATTTTTTATGGGAAAGTGAGGTTTATGGGCGTGGTGGGGGATACACAGTCTCGTGAGAGCGAATAGCGAAGCTGTTTAGATACTGTTGAATTATGCTCGTGTAACACAGAAATGGCCCGGCAGGGATGCCGGGACAAGGAGAAATCGAGCCATGGAAGGCGAGTTTCGACGGTTTCGTCGAGCATAGAAAGCCTAGAAGGCATAATTTCTACAGTATCTTTGCAGCGCAGCGTAGCACTCCCGAGACTGTGTATCCCCCACCATGCCCATAAACCGTACTATTGCAGCTTACAATCTCATAATCCTGCATCACCGTGAACTGCGGGCCCCTGGCAGAAATGTAAGGGCGGGATTTACAAGTTTGGCAAATACATATATAATAAGAGGAAGAATATACACATGGAGAACTATTATGATAAAGAATAAATTTATGGCACTTATGCTTACCGTGGCACTCACGGCGGGCATGCTTTCCGGCTGTGGCTCAAGCGAAAAGGCAAAGGACAGGGATGCGTACAGACAGTATGGCATCAACTGCATAGAAAACGGCAGCTATGATGATGCGGTCGATGCTTTTCAGAAGGCACTGGACCAGTCGGTGGGCTCAGTAGGCGCAGAGGAGCTTGACATATGTTATTATAAGGCCAAGGCACAGTATTTAAGCGGTGACGTGGATGGCGCGATTGATACATATACGGCTATTATCGACTATAATAAGGATTCTGACGCATACTATCTGAGAGGTTGTATATATTTTGCCAAGAATGATTCAGACAAGGGCTTGAAGGATTTTAAGACGGCGCTCAGTGAGAATAATGATAATTATGAGCTCTATCTTGGTGTTTATGAGACCCTGTCAAAGTATGGTATGAATGACCAGGGAAAGGAATACCTGGATAATGCCTTAAAGCTTAAGGCAAAAACTGCTGATGACTATATGCAGAGAGGCCGTATAAACACCATGCTCGGTGATTATGATTCAGCAATAAAGAGTCTGCAAAAGGCTATCGATGAGAAGCTTGTCAAGGCAAATTACTATATGGGTGAGGCATATCAGAAGAAGGGCGACAATGACAGCTCGCAGAAGTATTTTAAGAAATACCTGGACAGCGGTGAGGCAGATTCTTATGAGCTGATGAATATGGGACAGGCGCAGATGGACAATGGTAACTATGACACTGCGATTACTTATTTTCAGAACGCACTTGAACTTGAAAGTGTGCCGAACAAGCAGCAGATAACAAAGGCTATGATTATAGCATATGAGTATTCCGGAGATTTTGTCACTGCAAAGAGCCAGATGGAGGAATACATGAAGGATTATCCCGATGACGAGGATGCAGCAAGAGAATATCAGTTTTTGGAGACCAGATAGATTATGGCAGATACTATTAAGATAGAGGATATTGAGGAGAGAGTGGTGCTTGTCGGAGTGAGCGAGCAGGATGGTGATGATGCGGATGATTCACTTTCAGAGCTTGCGGAGCTGGTAAAGACAGCCGGCGCGACAGTTGTAGGCACACTTATCCAAAGAAGAGAAAAAATTCATCCAGGCACGTATGTCGGCACCGGCAAGGTGGCGGAGATTGCAGAGCTTGTGGAGAGTACAGGGGCAACAGGCATTGTGTGCGATGATGAGCTGAGTCCTGCGCAACAGAAAAATCTGGAGATGTACCTTGACACAAAGGTCATGGACAGGACACTTGTCATTCTTGATATTTTTGCATCAAGGGCCACAACAAGTGAGGGTAAGATACAGGTTGAGCTTGCTCAGCTCAAGTACAGATTAAGCCGTTTGTCGGGACTTGGTAAGTCAATGTCCAGGCTTGGCGGAGGAATAGGAACAAGAGGTCCCGGAGAGAAAAAGCTCGAGGTAGACCGCCGTCTCATAAATGACAGGATAGCGCAGCTTCGAAGGGAGCTGAAGGAGGTGCAGAAGCACAGAGATATCACGAGGGCAAAGCGTGAGAAAAATAAGGTACCGGTTGTTGCGATAGTAGGATATACTAACGCAGGTAAGTCCACGCTGTTAAATCATTTGACAGAGGCTGATGTGCTTGAGGAAGACAAGCTCTTTGCAACGCTTGATCCGACAACACGCATTCTTGCACTTGATGGCAAGCAGCAGGTGCTTTTAACTGATACGGTCGGGTTTATCAGGAAACTGCCGCATCATCTGATAGAGGCCTTCAAGAGCACACTCGAGGAGGCAAAGTATGCTGACATCATTTTCCATGTGGTGGACTCATCCAACATGCAGCGGGAAAAGCAGATGTTCATAACCTATCAGACATTGGATGATCTTGGTGTAAAAGATAAGAAATTTGTCACACTTTTTAATAAGCAGGATGCACGCACAGACAATGAACCGCTGCATGATTTCAGGGCAGATTATACTCTAAACATTTCAGCAGCAAAGGATCTGGGATTAGATGAGGTAAAATCTCTTTTAGAGGAGATATTAAGAGAGAACAAGATATATATCGAGAGAATTATCCCATATGATAAGGCAGGAGTGATACAGCTCATCAGAAAACAGGGCGAGCTTGTGTCGGAGGAATATGTGGCTGATGGGATACAGATAAAGGCATATGTGCCGATGGAGGTGTACGGCAGGCTCGATTAGGGTGCTGCTTCGCTATATCATTATAATAAGCGAGGAATTTAAAATGTCGAAAACGCGTTCAATCCGCTGGGACAAGCTGGACAACACAGCAAATCTGTTCCCGAGTATAGCGGGGGAGAGCATGACAAATGTATATAGGATCTCAGTCACCTTAACTGATGAGATTGACAGTGAAAAGCTGCAGGAGGCGCTGGATATAGTGCTTCCGAAGTTTGGACTGTTTAATGTAAGACTCAGGATGGGAGTATTCTGGAACTATTTTGAGGAAAATGGCAAAAAGGCACCAAAGGTGCATGAGGAAAATACATTTCCGTGCAGGTTTATAAGACCTAACAAGAATCACAGCTATCTTTTCAGGGTGACATACTATAAGAACAGAATAAACCTTGAGGTTTTTCATGTGCTGACAGATGGCATGGGCGGCATCAATTTTCTGAGGGAGCTCACCTACCAGTATCTGCGTCTCACACATCCGGAGCTTGCAAAGCTAAAGGGTGATTCACTGACGCAGGGCACATCCCTAAATAGAGAGGACAGCTTTGTAAAGAACTATAAATCTAGCAAGCCAAGTGGCTTTAACAGACAAAAAGCTTATCTTCTAAAGCTGGAAAAGGTACCTGATGGAGAGTTTGGGCTGATACATGGCATGATGCCTGTATCACAGCTAAAGCAGGTCTGCCACAGGTATGGAGTTTCCATAAATGATTATCTGGTGGCATGCTTTGTGTGGAGTGTGTATCAGGAGTGTTTTCACGGCATGCCAAACAATATGCCTGTCAGGGTCGCAGTTCCTGTGAATCTTCGTCCTTATTTTGACTCAGTGACCACAAAGAACTTTTTTGTCATGATATCTGCTGAGTTCAGACCGCAAAACAGCACCTACACATTTGAGGAGGTGCTTAAAATAGTGACGGATTCCATCAATTCACAGATTTCGAAGGAGCATCTGGAGGATCTTTTCTCATACAGTGTGTCAAATCAGAAAAATATCCTGATGAGACCGGTGCCTCTTTTTATAAAAAATCTGGCAATGAAGGCGGTCTATACGCAGTCGGCACTGGCAAACACCACCACTATCACCAATATTGGAAATATAAAGGTGGAGCCGGAATACGAGCCGTATATAACAGGCTTTTATTCCTTTATACCAATGTCCAAGGGACAGCCTATGAAGGGCACCATATGCTCCTACAAGGACACGCTGGTGTTTACTTTTTCATCTATTCTGGCCGATACGATGATTCAGAGAAGCTTTTTTAAGAAGCTTGTAAATGACGGAGTGGATGTGACAATTGAGACAAATGGAGAGTATTATGACTAAATGCATGAAATGCGGTGTTTATATAACCGATAATACCGATAAATGCCCACTCTGCCAGCAGGTTGTGGCACCTGTTGAACAGCCATCGGACAACGGTACGAGATACCCTGATGTCAAGGGCGCATCAAGAAAATACAGATTACTGGAAAATATTATATTGTTTCTGTCTATAGTAGGACAGATTGTGCTGACAACTGTTGATTACATGACAGACCATGAGATAAACTGGAGCTTTATAGTGCTTCTTGTTGTAATCTATGCGAATGTGACGCTTCGCCTGGCAATAGTCGGAAGAAATGGATATATTTTTAAAATTGTAAGCACATTTGTGTTCACGGTGCTGTTTCTCGAGGGCATAGACCTGCTCACAGGAGCCAGTGGCTGGGCACTTACATTTGTTTTCCCAAGTGCCATACTGGCGATGGTTCTTGCAACAATTATACTTATGATAGTAAACATAAGAAACTGGCAGAGCTACATGATGATGCAGCTTTTTCTTGTGCTGATGAGCGCGATTGCGATGATACTTGTGGCAGTCAAGGTCATATGGTTCCCATATCTGGCAATGGGAGCGATGGGAGCATCGTTGTTTTTGTTCCTCGGAACATTGATTATAGGTGACAAAAGAGCCAGAACAGAGCTGAAACGGAGATTTCATATATGATAGGCTTTCATGGAATAGGAAATTCGCATATGTTTGAGGATGAGGAGATGGGAAGCTACCATCCGGAAATTGAAAACGGCGATAGTAATGGTGATAATGAAACTGGAATAATAGGAGCTTTGGGTAATAAGCTTGAAAAGACATTTAAGAACTCATTATCTGCCATGAAAAGTGAGCATGCGGAAAAAGTCCATAGCAATGCAGTTGTGGGAGATGAAGAAGTCAGTATACAGGGAAAAATACTTGCTAATCTGATGGGACATATCACAAATGACCTTGCAATCGGTAAAAAAATAAAATCCGGAGAGCTCAGGAAGCGCATGAAGGAACCTGCATGGCTTGTTCCGGACTGCTTTGTGACAGAGGATATAGATATGGAAGGCTTCACGATGAAGCTTTTATCATCAAAGGAAAACCCAAATACAGAGCGTGTGATACTGCAGCTGCATGGTGGCGGATATATGGGTGCAGTGCGCAATGCATACTATGTATTTGCAGGCCTTTATAATGAGGTAAGCGAGGGCTGCTCAGTGCTCACGCCTGACTATCGCGTGGCGCCGGAGCACCCGTATCCGGCAGCACTTGAGGATGCCGTAGCCTGCTATAAATGGCTTTTGTCACAGGGCTGGTTTGGTTCGCAGATTGTACTGGCAGGAGACTCAGCGGGCGGAGGCCTTGCAATGTGCCTCACCATGTATCTTCGTGACCACGACATGCCGCTTCCGGCAGGAATAGTAGCCATGTCACCATGGACTGACCTCACAGCAGGCGGAGAGTCCTACGAGACAAATTATGAAAAGGACCCACTGTTTGGAAACACAAGGGACAGTCTAATCTACGTGAATGACTATCCCGGTGATCACGATAAAATGGATCCATACATATCGCCGCTGTTTGGTGATTTCAGGGGCTTTCCTCCAATGCTCATACAGGCTGGCTCGATAGAGATGCTCTTATCTGATTCGGTCGATGCCGCTGCAAAGGCAAGAAACCAGGGCGTTAAGGTGCGCCTGTCAGTGTATGAGGGCATGTTTCATGTGTTCCAGATGGGATATCTCAATTTCCCTGAGTCCAAACGAGCGTGGGCAGAGGTCAAGCGTTTCCTAAAGGTGATTAAAGAGGAAGAATAGCTGTAACTGAATTACGCAGTCTTTCCTGTATAAAGCTGATAATACTTTCCCTTCTTTGCAATCAGCTCATCATGACTTCCCCTTTCAATAATGCGTCCCTGCTCCAAAACCATAATGCAGTCGCTGTTTCTGACAGTAGAAAGTCTGTGTGCGATAACAAATGTAGTGCGGCCATGCATGAGCTTATCCATGCCGTCCTGAACAATACGCTCGGTACGTGTATCAATTGAGCTTGTAGCCTCATCGAGGATGAGCACAGGCGGATCGGCGATAGCGGCACGCGCAATGGCTAGAAGCTGGCGCTGGCCCTGGCTTAGGTTTGCACCGTCACCGGTCAGTACAGTATTGTAGCCGTCAGGAAGCTGGCGGATAAACGTATCGGCGTTTGCCAGGCGGGCAGCTGCGTATACTTCATCATCTGTGGCATCAAGCTTGCCGTAGCGGATGTTTTCCATGACAGTAGCTGTGAAAAGGTGGGTATCCTGCAAAACAATGCCAAGAGAGTGGCGCAGATCAGCCTTTTTAATCTTGTTTATATTGATGCCGTCATATCTTATCTTGCCGTCTGCTATATCGTAGAAGCGGTTGATAAGGTTAGTGATGGTAGTCTTTCCAGCTCCGGTGGTGCCGACAAAGGCAATCTTCTGACCGGGTGTTGCAAAAAGATCCACATCGTGCAACACAATTTTCTCAGGCACATATCCGAAATCCACATCATCAAATACCACATCGCCCTCGAGCTTTTTGTAATCCACAGAGCCGTCAGCCTGATGAGTATGCTTCCATGCCCATAAGCCGGTGCGCTCAGGGGTTTCAGTGAGCTTTCCGTTTTCTTCTTTAGCATTTACAAGTGTGACATAGCCCTCGTCAGTCTCAGGCGCTTCGTCGAGCAGTGAGAAGATACGGTCACATCCGGCAAGCGCCATGATGATACTGTTGAACTGCTGGCTGACCTGCGAGATAGGCATGTTAAAGCTCTTGTTAAAGGTCAGAAAGCTCGCAAGCTTACCAAGGGTCAGACCGCCAAAGCCTGAAAGAGCCATAACACCGCCGGCAAGAGCGCAGAGCACGTAGCTTAGATTTCCAATCTGTGCGTTTACAGGACCGAGCATGTTGGAGTACATGTTGGCATTGTAGGCGCTTTCAAAGAGCTCATCGTTTATCCTGTCGAAGGCTTCGATATTTTCCTGCTCGTGGGTAAATACCTTGACTACCTTCTGACCGTTGAGCATCTCCTCGATGAAGCCGTTAACCTTGCCGAGGTCGCGCTGCTGTGCAAGGAAATAGCGGCTGGAGAAGCCTGCAAATTTCTTTGTTACGACTGTTGTTACGATTACCATCACGATAGTTAGTATGGTGAGCGGAATATTTAATATGACCATTGAAACAAAAACGCTCACAACAGTGATAGCACTGTTAAGTATCTGCGGAAGACTCTGGCTGATGAGCTGGCGGAGTGTGTCGATATCGTTTGTATAAATTGACATGATATCGCCGTGCGCATGTGAGTCAAAGTATCGGATTGGCAGATCCTGCATATGGGAAAAGAGCTCAACACGCAGGTTCTTAATGGTGCCCTGTGATACGTAGATCATTATTTTGCTGTATGCAAACGTACTGATGACGCCGATGCCGTAGAATACGGCGACCTTTCCCATTGCTGCAAGGAGTGGTCCGTAGTCGGGAGTTCCTGTCTTAAGCAGTGGTACTATATAGTCATCAATCAAATTTTTGGTAAACATGGTTCCCTGCACATTTGCAAGTACACTGACAAAGATACATATCACAACAATTATGCAGGCTGGTAAATATTTCTTGAAAATAAATCCCATGAGGCGCGCAAAAAGCTTACCGGGATTTTTAATTTTGGGTTTTGGACCTTGTGGTCCTCTTGGTCCTGGCATCAGGCAGCACCTCCTTCATCAAAGTCTCCTCCGCCGTTTGTCTGGGAATCGTAGACATCGCGGTAGATTTCATTATTTTTAAGCAGATTTTCGTGAGTGTCAAAGCCGTCCACTTTTCCGTCATTCATCACGATGATACGGTCAGCATCCATGACTGATGAGATACGCTGTGCGATGATGAGCTTAGTGGTTCCCGGTATTGTTTTTGCGAGGGCAGCACGGATTTTTGAATCTGTTGCTGTATCTACAGCCGAGGTGCTGTCATCGAGTATGAGTATCCTTGGCTTTTTAAGCAGAGCTCTTGCGATACACAGACGCTGCTTCTGGCCACCGGATACGTTGGTTCCGCCCTGCTCTATGTAGGTGTTGTACTTGTCAGGGAAGGACTCGATAAAGTCATCGGCGCATGCCATTTTGCAGGCCTTTATACACTCATCTGTGGTAGCATTTTTGTCGCCCCAGCGCAGATTTTCGAGTATGGTGCCAGAGAAAAGCACGTTCTGCTGGAGCACGACGGCTACCTTGTTTCTGAGAGTGTCCATGTCGTACTCACGCACATCGTGGCCTCCGACGATTACAGAGCCGGTGTCTGTGTCGTAGAGCCGGCTTATCAGGTTTACAAGGGAAGATTTCGAGCTTCCGGTTCCTCCTATGATGCCGATTGTCTCACCGGATTTTATGTCTAGATTTATATCCGACAGAACCGGAGTTTCAGCGGTGTCTGAATATCTGAAGGTTACATGCTTAAAGCTTATGCTTCCGTCAGGAACATCGTAAAGCGGCTCCTTTGGATTGTGCAGTGTGCTCTGTTCATTTAATACCTCGCTGATTCGTCTTGCGGATGCGAGTGAGAGTGAAATCATTACAAACACCATCGAGAGCATCATGAGGTTCATCAGAATATTCATGCAATAGGTGAGAAGAGCCATCAGATCACCTGTAGTGAGAGTGCTGCTTACCACCATATGAGCTCCGAGCCAGCTTATTAACAGGATGCAGGCATACACTGTAAACTGCATGAGCGGAGAGTTGTATACCACAAGGCTTTCTGCCTTCACAAATACGTCGTAGATATTCTGTGCTGCCTTTGAAAAACGTTTCTTCTCATAATCCTCACGGACGTATGCCTTTACAACGCGGATAGCGGATACGTTTTCCTGTACGCTTTCATTCAGGTCATCATAGCGCTTGAAGGCTCTGTCGAAGTATTTCATGGCCGCCTTACTGATGAAAAGCAGTAAAGCTCCAAGCACAATGACAGCGATTAAGTATATTGTCGCAAGGCGAGGGCTGATGAAAAATGACATAGCCATCGCACATATTATGGACGCAGGGGCTCTCATAGCCATGCGAAGCAGCATCATGTAAGCATTCTGGATGTTGGTCACATCGGTTGTCATACGTGTGACAAGACTCGCGGATGAGAATCTGTCAATATTTGCAAAGGAAAAGGTCTGGATGTTGCGAAACATTGCAGCACGTAGATTCTTTCCAAAGCCCATGGCGGCCTTTGCACCATATTTTGCACCGAGACATCCTGTCAAAAGACCAAACAGTGCTGCGACAATCATCCACACACCCATGATATAGATATGACTTGTGTCGCCCATATTGACACCGTTGTCGATTATTGATGCCATGAGAAGAGGGATTATGGTATCCACAGCCACCTCAAGCAGCATGAAAACAGGTGTCGCAATCGAAGCCCATTTGTATTCCTTTATTTGGGTACCTAGTGTTTTTAACATATGTTTTGTCCTTTCTTCTTATATTTTATATTTGATTAAAACAAACTTCCCACATTTATGGTAATGTGGTTAACTAAAAAAATACTTGCATTTAATTAGTTAGTGTGCTAACTATATTATAGATATACTTTTTTTATTGTCAAGAAAAATTTATGAAAGGATTTCAGTTATGAAGGAGTTTACACTGGACAAACACTTAGGACACAAAATAAATCGCATCAGCAGGAGCATAGATAGATATTTTGACAGAAAAAGGTGCAGTAAAACAGAATGTATACCGCGAAGCCAGGGTATGATGATTGGATATATAATGGATAATCAGGGCCAAAATATATTTCAAAAGGATATCGAGGCAGAGTTTCATCTGTCAGGAGCCACAGTGACAAATATGCTTAAAAGTCTTGAGAAAAACGGCTATATCGTACGCACACCTATGGAAAATGATGCCAGGCTTAAGAAAATTGAGCTGACGCAAAAAGCATTGGACCACGAAAACCGTGTGAGAGAAAATATAAGGGTAATAGAGGAAGCCATGCACAAAGGCTTTTCTAAGGAAGAATTTGACATGATGCTTGGTTTTTTGGACAGAGTGATTGACAATATGGAAGAGCTCAACATGTAACCGGTGAGTAACTATTCGAAACTACCGGGAACAAAATGACTATAGAGTTGAAAAAGTAGCATAAATATTTTGGCTTTTTTTGTGCAATAAGCCAAAATGCTACAAAATATTGTTGAGCGTATTGACATAGCAACAATATCTTGTATAATTTAGATTGTCATCAAAAGACAGATGCACAGATTTGTATTAAATAATATGGCATTTTATATGTAGCTATATTGTAATTGTTTGGTGAAAAGCCCGCTTTACATTGCAGGGCAGTGACATGAATTAATGATTACATCTCATTTATAGCTGCATATTTTGTGCCATTACACATGGTAAAATGCATATATATAGTATGTGTATTGGATGGTGATACTATATATAGTACGCTACATTATATGAAATATAGTATACAGAGAGGAGAAATTTACATGAAAATCATCAAGCGAAGCGGCAGTGAGGACATATTTGATGCAGCCAAAATTGTAGCTGCCATTAGAAAGGCAAACGATTCAGTACTGGACTACGAGAAGCTTACTGCTGATCAGATTGAAGAAATTGCAAGCAACGTGGAGACTGCATGTGAGAACATGAAGCGCTCTCCAAGCGTTGAGGAGATACAGGATATGGTGGAGAACCAGCTCATGAACAAGCGTGCCTTTACCGTAGCCAGAAACTACATTACTTACAGATATAAGAGAGCCATCGTCCGTAAGTCAAACTCTACGGATCAGCAGATTCTTAGCCTTCTTGAGTGCAATAACGAGGAGGTAAAGCAGGAAAACTCCAACAAGAATCCTACTGTAAACAGCGTGCAGCGTGACTACATGGCAGGTGAGGTGAGCAAGGATATCACACGCCGTTTCCTGCTTCCTGAGGATATAGTGGAGGCTCATGAGAAGGGGCTTATCCATTTCCACGATGCAGATTATTTCGCACAGCATATGCACAACTGCTGTCTTGTAAACCTTGAGGACATGCTTCAGAACGGCACGGTAATCAGTGAGACTATGATTGATACACCAAAGAGCTTTTCAACAGCCTGCAACATCGCTACACAGGCTATCGCACAGATTGCCAGCTCACAGTATGGTGGACAGAGTATCTCGCTCGCACATCTGGCACCATTTGTACAGGTCAGCCGTGAGAAGTTCAGAAAGCAGGTGCTAAATGAGTTCGAGAGCGTAGGCCTTGATTTGGATGAAGAAAAAATCAACGAGGTAGCAGAGCTTCGTGTCAAGGAAGAAATCAACCGCGGTGTGCAGATGATTCAGTATCAGGTCATCACACTCATGACTACAAATGGACAGGCACCGTTTATCACAGTATTCATGTACCTGAATGAGGTATCCGATCCGCAGACAAAGGCAGATCTTGCCGCAATCATTGAGGAGATGCTGCACCAGAGAATAAAGGGCGTAAAGAACGAAAAGGGTGTATATATCACACCGGCATTCCCAAAGCTCATATATGTGCTTGAGGATGACAATATCACAGAGGATTCAAAGTACTGGGATCTCACAGTACTCGCCGCACAGTGTTCTGCAAAGAGAATGGTGCCTGACTATATTTCAGAGAAGGTCATGAAGGAGCTTAAGGACGGAGATGTGTATACATGCATGGGCTGCCGTTCATTCCTCACAGTGGACAGATGCTCACAGACAGCGGGAAATGTGGCACATGCCATGAACTTTGATCCAAACAAGCGTAAATACTATGGACGTTTCAACCAGGGTGTTGTTACCTTAAATCTCGTTGATGTGGCATGTTCATCAGAAAAGGATGAGGAAAAATTCTGGAAGATACTTGATGAGAGACTTGAGCTTTGTCACAGAGCGCTTATGTGCAGACATAAGAGGCTTCTTGGTACCAAATCCGATGTAGCACCGATTCTCTGGCAGAACGGAGCACTTGCACGTCTGAAAAAGGGAGAGGTTATAGACCCATTATTATTTAACGGATACTCAACAATCTCACTCGGCTATGCAGGACTTTGTGAGTGTGTGCGCTACATGAAGGGTGTATCACACACAGAGCCAAAGGAAGGCACACCGTTTGCACTTAAGGTAATGCAGCGCTTAAACGATGCATGTGAGCAGTGGAAAAAGGAGTCAAACATCGATTTCAGTATATATGGCACACCGCTTGAGTCTACCACCTATAAGTTTGCTAAGTGCTTACAGAAGCGCTTTGGTATCATCAAGGGTGTTACCGACAAGAACTATATTACAAACAGCTATCATGTGCATGTAACCGAGCAGATCAATGCATTTGACAAGCTAAAGTTTGAGTCCCAGTTCCAGAAGCTGTCTCCGGGTGGCGCTATCAGCTACGTGGAGGTACCAAACATGCAGGACAATATCCCTGCAGTGCTTTCAGTAATGCAGTACATTTACGACAATATCATGTATGCAGAGCTGAATACAAAGAGTGACTATTGTCAGGTATGCGGCTACGACGGAGAAATCAAAATTGTGGAGGAAGAGGGCTCAGGCAAGCTTATCTGGGAGTGCCCACACTGTGGCAATCGTGACCAGAACAAGATGAGTGTAGCCCGCCGTACATGCGGCTATATCGGCACACAGTTCTGGAATCAGGGAAGAACACAGGAGATTAAAGAGCGAGTGCTTCATCTGTAGAAGTTGAATAAAAATATGCCGTATGGCAGCTTTTGAAAATATTTCATAAGCTGCTGTACGGCTTTTTTATATATAGTACCGGGGACTCTGGCAATTTGCCTATGAAAAAACTAAAAATTCTGAAGCATATAAATATATTTAACTTGCATAAAAAAATTATTATACTTCTAAACGCGTAAAAGTATTGTGAAATTTCCACAAAATCAATGTGAATGTCATTTCTTGAATAACCGTTTGAACAAGCTGAATTTTGTATATTTTCCCATATTTACAAATATTAAATTGATGTATTTTTGCTAAATTGGTCATAAATAACTTGTCATTTATGTCAATTGAAACGTATGCAATAAATGTATAAACTGTAAATATAGTTATTGCAACCGATTGCGCTGTTGCGCATGGAACAGATGAAATCATGCGCGGTATGCAATTGGAGAAGGTGCATGACAGTGGCTTAATGGCTTTGATATTTATCAATTTGATAGTCATTTACCACTGCATAAAAACAAGGAGGAAAATATGAGCAGGAAGAGAAAAATGGCATCTATAACAAGTGCCGGACTGGTGTTTGCAATGCTTCTAAGCCAGAGCGCTGTGGCGGATTTGGGTACAGAGCAGGTTAAGGCAGCAGAGGAGGCCGCAAAGTGGGTAGACACAGAGTATGTGGTTAATGGAGATTTTGAGTCAGGAGCAGATAATTGGGATATTAATATACCAAAAGACACTGAAAACTGGCTTTACGGATCAGGAGCAGAAAATGGATATTATTGCATCTGGGAGAATAAAACAGAGGAAGAAAAAAATGTATCTCTCTCACAGACCGTTAAGCTTCCGGCTGGAACCTATAAGCTTGGAATAAAAAGCACCGGTGCAGCAGGTGGATTAAAACTGAGTGCAGGAGAATATGTCAGCACAGATTTAAAGGCTTCTGAGTGGGCTGATGATCAGAGCAAATGGGAATCAATTGAGACAGTGGAATTCACTCTTGATAAGGAAAGTGACGTGAAGGTTTTTGTTTCAGGAAAGCTGACAGCATGGAATAAAGGCAGCGCAATTGATGATATTGTTTTGTATGAAAAAGAAGCAGATGATACTGACTCTTCAGAAGAAAACAAGAAAGGCTACACAATCTCAGTAAACCAGACAGATGTAGCCGTAGAAAATGGCGATACAGTCAATCTTGAAGCTAAGATTACATATGATGGAAAAGAAATAAGTGAACTTCCTGAGGGAGTAAATTTATGGTGGTGGGTTGATAAATGGAACGACCACATAGATGGATTGGATGACGGAACATTAGAAAATGACAATGGTTCCGGAAAAACTCTTAAGGCTGCTTACACAACAAAGTCAGCTGGTAAGTATTATGTTGCAGCCCAGCTTGAGGATGCAGATAAAAATGTGCTTGGTTATGTATGCACAACTATTACATCTAAGGCACCTGAAATTGATACCTCAGTAGACAATGACGATATTGTTGTTGCAAAGGTAAAGGATTTGTCATCTGATTTTATAATGGGAATGGACATTTCATCTGTTATAACAGAATTAGACAGTGGTGTTGTATACAAGGATTATAACGGAAATGAAATTAACAACGTGACAGATTTCTGCAAATTCCTGGCAGAAAACGGCATAAACAATATCCGTGTCAGAGTTTGGAATAATCCATATGATTCAAACGGAAATGGATATGGTGGTGGAAATAACGATGTGGCAACCGCAAAGAAAATTGCTGATGCATGCCGCAACGCCGGAATAAAAATGCTTGTTGATTTCCATTGCTCAGATTTCTGGACAGATCCGAGTAAACAGATGGTGCCTAAGGCATGGAAGGGCTATACAGTTGATGAGAAGGCTGCAGCTGTAGAGGAGTTTATCAACGAATCATTAAACACAATTGATGCATCAAAGGATGTTGTAGATATGGTTCAGGTTGGAAATGAGACAACAGGCGGTTTTATAGGTGAAACAAATACGGAAGCCATGTGTAAGCTCTTTTCCGCAGGCTCAAAAGGTGTTAAGGATTACAACAGTGACGTAAAGGTTGTGATTCATGTGGAAAGTCCACAGAAGAATACACTCACAACGTGGTCAGATAACCTTGAAAATTATAATGTAAATTATGATATTCTTGGAACAAGCTATTATCCATACTGGCATGGAACACTGAGCAATTTAAAGAAAGAACTCAGCTATGTTCAGACGAAGCACAACAAGGATGCAATGGTTGTAGAAACAAGCTATGCATATACACTTGATGATTCGGATGGTCATGGAAATACTGTCCGTGAGGGAAATAATGATGACTCGGCAGATGCCACAGAGCCTTTCACTGTGCAGGGACAGTCTACTTTCATAAGAAACCTCATCAATGCAGTAAATGAGGCAGGAGGCCTTGGTGTATACTACTGGGAGCCGGCATGGATTACCGTGGGAGATACCACAGGTCTTTCAGAGGAGGCTGCAGCAGCAAGATATGAAGCAAATAAAAAGATTTGGGAGGAAAAAGGCTCAGGCTGGGCAGCAAGCTACGGCGGTGAGTATGATCCAAATGATGCCGGAAAATGGTATGGTGGTTCGGCTGTTGATAATCAGGCAATGTTTTATCCGGATGGAACAGCAACAGCAGCTCTTAAGGTATGGAAGTATGTAAAGACCGGTGCCAAGGTAACGAAAATTGGAGTTGAGGATATAGAAACAGCAGATGTTACAGCAGAGGCTGGAAAAGAGCCTGAGCTTCCAAAAACAATCAATGTGACATACAATACCGAAAAAGTGGCCGAGAATGTTATCTGGAACACAGATGGAATTGATTTTTCAAAGGCAGGAACCTACACTGTAGAAGGAACTGTCAAATTCAGCAGAAAAATCGAGCGTGGTGCTTATAAGGATAAGACAATAGGTACAACAAAATGTACAGTAGTTATAAAACAGAAAAATCTCATTACAGATGCAGATGATGCAGGCTTTGAAAAGGCTGATAATTTTACTGTCGATAACAAGATTGTCGATTCGGTTTCTTCTACCAAGGATGATAAGAAGTCAGGAGCAGCATGTGCTCACTGGTACAATGGCGGCACAGATGTAGCCGAGGCAGAAATTACATACAAGAATGCTATCACACTTGCTTCAGGAGAGTATACCTTCGAGTACGCAGGACAGGGTGCCGATGGAGATCAGCTTTATGCCAAGGCTGTTGATTCCAAAGGTAATGTCATTGCTAAGGGTGACAATGTAACACTTGCAGGCTGGAAAAACTGGAAGACTCCAAGCGTTTCGTTTAAGCTTGATAAGGAAACCGAGGTTACTCTTGTTGTCGGAATCGTGAGTGCAAAAGGTGGCTGGGGAACAGCAGATGACCTATACTTATATCAGACAAAGTCAGCCGACAAGAGTGATGCCGATAATGGTAATACCGGTGATGATGACAATAATAAGCCGAATCCTCCATCTGCTGATGATGAAAACAAGGACAATACAGGTAGCGGTGATACCAACAAAGATGATAGTACATCAAAGGATGACAATACAACCAATGGTGATCAGGATAGCAATACAGGAAACGGTGATACAGCCACACAGCCTGCAAAGGCTCTTACACCGGGAGCAGTTGTATCAAGCACATCCGACACCAAAACAACTGTAAAGGACACTAAGGGAATCCTTCCGGATACAGTAAAATTCGAGTCAAAGAAGGTAACTGATGAAAAGAAAGTGGCAAAGGTTGCAGATGTAGTAAAGGACAAAATTGTAGGAGTAAAGGCTGTTTCAATATATGAGCTTAATCTGACAGATGGAGCTACACAGCTTCATCAGCTGGCAGACAAGGTTCAGGTAACTATGGATATGCCTTTTGCGTTAGCTGACAATGAGGCAATCAAGGTATTCCGTGTGGATTCAGATAAGCTTATAGCCTGCACATCAAGGGTAGCAGATGGAAAGCTTGTATTTGAGACAGACCATTTCAGTACATTTGCTTTTGTAAAGGTAAATACCAATGCAGGTACTAAAGCAGCTCCTGCAGGCGCAGCAAAGACCTCAGATGACAGCAATATGTATATGTGGCTTGTTATCGCAATGGCTGGTCTTGGAGTGTCAATAGCAGCTCTTATGAACCGCAAAAAGGAGCAGGTATAGCAGTGTTTCTAAAGGCGTAACATAAAGCACAAAAATAAAACCGTCGTACCGGGCCGTAAATGGCAGGGTACGACGGTTTTGCTTATGTGCTTTACTGATTAATTGTTTAATTACTCATCAAACTTTTCGGCCTTATCGAAGAGCTCATAAACCTCTTTTGAAGGCTCATTTGTGCAAAGTGTCACAACAACAGCTGCGATAAGTCCTAAAACAAATCCCGGCAGCAGCTCGTAGATTCCGGTTGATGTGAGGAATGCATACCACAATATATCAACGGCAGCACCTGTTATGATTCCTGCAACAGCACCCTTGAAGTTAAAGCGCTTCCAGAAGAGGCTGAGCATGATTGCAGGTCCAAAGGCAGCTCCAAAGATACCCCATGCATTGGAAACAAGTGCCATGATAGAGCCGGCATTAGGGTTTGAAGCGATGATGAGTGCTGCAACAGCGATTCCAAGAACGACAATACGGCCGGTCCACATCATCTCTTTGTCACTTGCCTTACCTTTTCTGATGACAGGCTTATACACATCACTTGAGAATGCAGATGAAGCAGCAAGCAGCTGGCTGTCTGCGGTACTCATGGAAGCAGCAAGCACTGCTGAGAGCAGTATACCTGAGATAACACCCGGGAAAATCTTTCTTACAATCTGGATGAAAACAAGAGAGTTTTCATTGATTGATTCGTCAAAGCCAAGGAAAAGTCTTCCGATTACTCCGATTAAGGTTGCAAAAAATACAATAAGCAGAGTCCATGTGATTCCGATTTTTGCTGATTTTTTCAAATCCTTCTGTGATTTGATGGACATGAATCTGATAATGATATGTGGCATACCAAAGTAACCAAGTCCCCATGCCAGTCCTGACACGATATCCTGCCAGCTTGAGAATGGATTTAAGTAACCGCCCGGGAGTGATGACATGGATGATGTGTCAAGCATAAATGCTGCAAAAATAGGTGCTATAAACATAGAACCAAGCACGAGCATGCCCTGGAAAAAATCTGTCCAGCATACAGCCGAGAAGCCGCCGAGGAAGGTATAGCCTACGATGACCACTGCAGCAAGATACATGGCAATCTGTGGGTCCATTCCTATTACAGTGTGGAAAAGAGTACCGCATGCCTTTACGCTTGATGCCGCATAGATAGTGTATGCAACCAAAAATACAATCGCACATATTACCTGCAGCGCAAGTGATTTGGACAGGAATCTGTTGGTAAGATACTGCGGAATGGTGATTGAGTCATTGGCTACAATCGAGAATTTGCGTAGTCTCGGTGCCTCTAGCAGCCAGCTTATTGTGTAGCCGATTGCAAGTCCCACAGGAATCCATACCTGACCTAAGCCCAGTGCATAGATAGAAGTAGGAAGTCCCATGAGCACCCATGCACTCATGTCTGAGGCCCCGGCTGACAGTGCCGCAACCCATGGTCCCATCTCACGTCCACCGAGGAAGTAGGTTTTTTCTCCACCGTTTCTGGTTTTCACGAAGAAGAAGATACCGATACCCAGCATGCACAGCAGATAGACGATAAATACAATAATTTCTGATGTTTTCATTTGTAGTACCTCTTTAATAGTTTATTTAGTAACCATGCTACCACGTTAGTGCGATAAAGGCAAGGAAAAATTAATGATAAAGCAAAACGATTCATTTATTATTTGTAATTATATAGATAATCAGCTATACTATAAAAAAGTATAGCTGATTTTTATATGTCAAAGGGGTGAAAACGGGATGGGAATATACTTTAACCCTGGAAATGAGAGTTTTTTACAGTCAAAAAACAGTAGAATATATGTGGATAAGACAGAACTGATCAATGAATTAAATAGCAGATTATCGACAGATGATAAATGTATTGCAGTAAGCCATGCAAGGAGATTTGGAAAATCTCATGCTGCCGGAATGATAGATGCATATTATAGCAGGGGCTGTGATTCAGCAGAGTTGTTTGAAGACACTAAGCTTGCAACAAATCCGGCATATAAAAAATATATGAACAAATACAATGTCATACATCTTGATATTTCATCATTTTGGGATGATTATAAGGCAAATATCATTGAAAAAATCAAGGAATACGTTGTGTCGGATTTAAGGGATGAATTTGAAGAAAATGTTGATTTCTCAAAGAAATTCAGTGTTATACTCATGTCTGTTTATAAGCTTACCGGGATACAGTTTGTAATTATTATAGATGAATGGGATTGTGTAATCAGAAATAGTGATGACCAGAATCTGATTCATAATTATTTACAGTTTCTTCATTCATTATTTAAGTCAGAGGAATCAAAGTACTTCCTTGCTTTGGCATATATAACCGGGATACTTCCGATTAAAAAAATAAAGGACGAATCGGCATTGAATAATTTTCAGGAGTTTACAATGCTTAAATCCAGACCAATTACACAATATTATGGTTTTACAGAAGAAGAAGTCATGATGCTGTGCAGGCAATACAACATGGATTATGAGAGCATGAAAGCCTGGTACAATGGCTATCTGATAGATGGTTTGCATATGTATAATCCGAATTCTGTGTCGATGGCACTTAATTACAGGGATTTTGATTCTTATTGGAAAAACACATCATCATTTGAGTCAATCAATACATTTATAAACATGAATTATGAGGGCTTGAGGGATGATATTGTAAATATGCTGTCAGGGAAAAAATTATATGTAAACACCGAAACTTTTCAGAATGATTTTTCTACTGTTTCCTCAAAGGATGAAGCTTTGACAGCTCTGATTCATTTGGGATATCTGGGATATGACAGAGAGGAAGAGAGTGCATTTATTCCAAATTATGAAGTGAAAAAGGCATATCAGGCAGCCCTGTGCACAGGAAATTGGGGGAAAATTGGAAAATCAATTGCCAGATGCGATGAATTGTTAAGGGCTACAATTAATTGTGACAGTGATAAAGTGGCAGAAATAATTGAGCTTGCACATGAATCATATACATCTGTTTTGAGATATAATGATGAAAACTCATTAAGCTGCGTTCTGACAATGGCTTATTTTACAGCACCTGCATATTACAATATTGTCAGAGAAATGCCGGCGGGTAAAGGATATGCAGATATGGTATTTATACCAAGAGAAAATGCCGGAAAACGCCCGGCAATTATAATTGAATTAAAATGTGATAAGACTGCCGAGGCTGCAGTTAAACAGATTAAGGACAGGCGCTATGAGGGAGCACTGGCAGGTTATAAGGGAAAGCTTCTTTTGGTTGGAATCAATTATGATAGTCAAAATGGTGAAAAAAAGCATCATACCTGCGTCATAGAGGAATATGAAAAATAAGCACATTTCCCTATTGACGAATACCCTGCGTTGACATATCATAGTATATAAGTGAAAGGGAGTAGCCGGCACGAGAGTGCTTACTTATCCGTCAGTACGATTGCTTATACATATATTACAGCAATCCGGAGAGTGATTAAATGGCGAGACTTTTGTTGTTTTATACAGCAGAAGTGTCGCCTTTTTTGTATATAAAAGCCTTCTGCTGATAGGACATAGCTGTAACTATCAATTAATCAGGCATCCTTAAAAAGGACGGCAGAAGGAGGAAAATTATGATTTTTGTAGCAATTTTACTGCTTGTAGCAGGCTTTGTAGCACTGGTGAAGGGCGCGGATGTATTTGTGGATGGAGCTGCGGCGCTCGCCGGGAAATTTGGTATTCCGCAGCTTGTGATTGGACTGACGATTGTGGCGATGGGTACGTCGCTGCCGGAGGCGGCAGTCAGCATCACAGCAGGAATAAAGGGCAATGCGGGTATTACAGTTGGTAATATAGTCGGCAGCAATATACTAAATATCCTTATAATACTTGGAGTGACAGCACTTATCACAAATGTAGCCATACAAAAAACCACCTTCAAATACGAGATACCATACATGCTTCTTATCACAGCGGTGCTTCTCGTGATGGGAATGACAGGCAATGAAATCACATTCATTGAGGGAGTTATACTGTGGATTTTATTTATTGCATATCTGCTTTATTTGTATCTTCTGGCAAAAAAGGGCAATGATAGTGGCGATGAGCAGCCAGTAAAGCTATATCCGGTATGGAAATGCCTGCTCTTTATTGTGCTTGGCGGTGTGTGCGTCGTAATTGGAAGCCAGCTTGTCGTAAACGGTGCCACAACTATAGCGAGAGCCTGCGGCATGAGTGAGCGCTTTATCGGACTTACGATCGTGGCATTCGGCACATCTCTTCCGGAGCTTGTGACATCTGTTTCAGCAGCACGAAAGGGAAATGCAGGAATTGCAATAGGAAATATAGTCGGCAGCAATATTTTTAATATACTCTTTGTAATCGGTACAGTAGCTCTCATTTGTCCGGTACCGTTTGAGAGCAGGTTTGTGATTGATACAGTTGTGGCAATCCTGTGCGGTGTGCTCCTGTGGGGCGGTACAATAAGACATAAAGAGCTTAGAAAGCCATGTGGAGTGGTGATGCTGCTTTGCTATGCGGCATATTTTGTATATCTGGCAGCTATGTAATGATGTGTTTTCAAAATTGCGATGACGGTGTAAAAAAAGAGTGTGATGAAGAGATAAAAATTAAATATAGCAAACTGTCAATAATTGTGCATACAAATTAGTGCTTTAACATCAAAATGATTGTGATTTCACGCTAAATATAAACAATTAATTAAAAATAGCACTCTAACTTGACAAGTGCTGATTGCAGGTGTATAACGTAGTCAGAACGAACGGAAGGAAGCGATTATAATGGATAAAAACCCAAAGCATCCATTGAAGAAAAAGAATAAGGCAGATGCAAAGAAGCATCAGAAGCACGTATACGAATAGCAGCTTCTGTTAAGGAATACTATCCAGTAAGCACAATGTACCCCAGCCCGTCACAGGGTTGGGGTATTTTGTGTTTTTGGAAGTATTTTCAGAGGCTGTCCTTGAGACAGCTGTGAATACATTTTCACCTGAACCTTTTATGAGAGAAGCTTTAAGCTTGTCGCCATACATATAGAGGTCATTTCCACGCACAATGCCCCATTCCATCAGGAGCGCTGCCGCACCGGTTACGAACGGAGCAGCCATGGAGGTGCCTGTTTTTGAAGTGTAGCCTCCGGTGTTTGAACAGGAGATAATGTCCACACCGGGCGCTATGATATCAGGCTTTATGCTGTCAAAGGCCCAGGTATAGCCTCGGCCGGAAAAAGCAGCTGTGCGGTTTGTGCGGCTGTCATAGGCTCCGACAGAGATGACATTTTGTGAGGTCGAGGGGATGGTCAGGGTGATATCGGGTGATGCATTGATAAATGAGGTCTGTGCATTGCGCAGAGCACCTGACGGCAGCCATATATCCCATGAACCGTCCTTTACAGATATGGGCATAAGCGATATTTTCCAGATGCCGGGTGAGATGTATTGTGATCCCATGAGTTCAATGAATATTTCCTGAAAGGGAGAGTAGGGTGAGGGACCGCCGCCTGTTATATATATGTCTGTCCCATCGAGCCGGTATCTGTATGTAAAGCCTTTTGCCTGATTGGTAATTGTATCTGGAATCTCCAGCATATCATTATTTGGGGCGGTAATTTGCAGCTGTATCTCATCCCAGTATTTCTTCCATAAATCTATGGAAAGAGATGGCTCAGGATAGCCTATCGCAAGCTCTGCATCGGCAGGGTATGATTTGCCGTTTGCATGACCAAAGCCGGCTCCATCGTTACCTGAGCCGACAGAGACCGCGCAGCGGTAGTTTTCTGCTATATAGTCCAGGTATGTTTCAAGCAGTGAGGTACCGCTGTGCGAGCCGTTACTTGTGCCAAAGCTTAGGTTTATGGCTATAGGCATATTCATATCGATGGATTTTCTTATGCAAAAGTCTACTGCCAGCATAATCTGCGTGGTTGTGGGAAAGCTGGCACCGCCTGAGGTTTTGAGTTTTACGACTATAAGAGTGCTTTCATAAGCAACACCGCGGTATTTTGTGTTTTGTTCATTATCATTACCATTTCCGTTTCCGGCAGCGATTCCTGCCACATGAGTGCCGTGCCCGGATATGTCGATGCTTGGGCAGATGCGCTGCATTTCTAAGCTGTTTTCTGCATTTATGGCTTTGGTGATTGTATCGCGGTCATATAAGGTGCCAAAAGGAACTATGTCACTGTGTGAGGAGTTATCAGATACAGTCTGGTCCCACAGATAGGCAATTCTGCTTACACCATCCTGTATAAAAGCCGGATGGGCATAGTAAATTCCGGAGTCGATAATGCCTACGAGCACACCTTTTCCGGTCAGATTATATGGATTGGTGTGTACGGGAGTGATGCATGAGGCCTGCGAGCCCTCGTATACATCGTAGTTAAACTGCTTTGGCTTTTCCATATATATGATTTCATCGCACAGAGCGACAGTATTTACAAGTGATTTTTCAATTACAAGCACCGCATAGTTTCCAAGCAGCTTTGTGATGAGTACAGAAGGATATTTTTCTTTTATTTTTTCGATGTCACCGACATATTTTACTATCACTTCCCAGCTATCACTCTCCGGCAGATAGCCGCTTGAAAGCCCTCCCTCTTTACCAAGCTCATAAGGGGTGGACAGCAGGGCGGCGGACAGCTGTGGAGAAATTTTCTCACTAAATGCTATTTCCATACTAACCTCCATTTTTTATTAGTAAAATATTAAAAAAATCTTAAAGGACAAATGCAATATATATTTGGTATGATTAATTCATGATCGTAGCTGTTCTCAGTGGTTCTGAATAGTTACTTATAATCAATATATTATAAAAACCGGGAGGTCGAAATGAGTAAAAAGAAAAAGATTATCATTTCAGTGATTGCAGTTGTGCTGATTATAGCAGTTATTGTGTCAGCTGTTGTCATTGCAATGACAAAGGGAAAGAATGCAAAAAAGTCATCGGGGGTGTATGCAAACAAGGTCTCTGATGTCATGTATCAGGCGGGAAGCACTGACAGGTACAGCGGTGTCGTGGAAGCAGCCGATAGCATGGATATCAAGGCTGATAGTGAGAAAAAAGTAAAGGATATTCTCGTGTCAGAGGGTGATGAGGTACAGGTGGGTACACCTCTTTTTACCTATGATACAAAGGATCTTGCTGCGAAAAAGGAAAGTGCCACGCTTGAGCTTGAGAGCTTAAACAATACGCTTTCCGGCTATGATGCCCAGATAGAGCAGCTCAACAAGGAAAAGAAGGAAGCGTCAAAGGATCAGCAGCTTGACTATACACTGCAGATTCAGCAGGTGCAGACACAGCAGAAGCAGACACAGTACGATGTTGCCACGAAGAAGGCAGAGATAGAAAAGTACGATGAGAGCATCAAAAATGCCACTGTAAATAGCACAATGGTCGGTGTTGTTAAGAAAATCAATGAGAATCAGAGTGCAGACACAGCAGATTCTGCATTTATGACAATTGTTGCCACCGGCGATTACAGGGTAAAGGGCACAATCGATGAGCAGAGCTTTTTAAACAGCGGACTGGCAGAGGGGCAGGCAGTTATCGTGCGCTCAAGAGTTGATGAGTCAAAGACCTGGCAGGGTACCATCAGCAAGGTTGACACTGAGAATCCTCAGACTGATAACAGCAATTCAGGCATGTATGATGATGGAAACAGCGAGCAGAAGGCCTCAAAGTACAACTTCTATGTGCAGCTTACAGGCACAGGCGATATGCTTTTAGGACAGCATGTATATGTGGAGCCGGATTTTGGACAGACACAGATGAAGGAAGGCATATGGATTGATGAGAGCTACGTTGTAAAGGATGGCGATGATGCATATGTCTGGACACTTAATAAAAAGGATAAGCTTGAGAAGACAAAGGTTGAGCTTGGAGACTATGACGAGAATCTCATGATGTATGAAATCAAATCAGGGCTTTCAAAGGATGACTACATAGTATGGGCATCTGATGACCTTTATGAGGGTGAGCCGGCACAGACATGGGACGATTACATTGAAAATGGCGGCGATGAAGATACAGCCTACGACGATATGGGTACAGAAGCTCTTGATGACCAGGTGCTTGAGGGCACTGAGGGCGGTCCGGTTGATGATGGCACAATGGACGAAGGTGCTGCAGATGCCACCGGTTCAGGTGACGCGGAGGTACAGTAGATGATTCTAGAACTCCAGCATATTTACAAAAACTACGACCAGGATAAGCTTGTGGTGCCGGTTTTAAAGGATGTTTCACTCCAGATTGAGGAGGGAGAGTACGTGGCAATCATGGGGCCGTCGGGCTCTGGCAAGACCACTCTCATGAATATTGTGGGATGTCTTGATCTGCCAACATCGGGCACATATATACTTGACGGCAGACAAGTCAGTGAGCTCAAGGAAAAGGAGCTTACGAGAGTCAGACGGGATACAATAGGATTTGTATTCCAGAATTTCCAGCTCATGCCGCGTGAGAGCGCACTTGACAATGTATGCCTGCCACTCATATATGCCGGTGTGAGCAAAAAGGACAGAAGGCAGATGGGTATGGAGGCATTGGAGCGCGTAGGGCTTTCAGACAGGGCTGATTTTAAGCCAACACAGCTTTCAGGAGGACAGAAGCAGCGAGTGGCGATAGCGAGAGCTATGGTAAATCATCCAAAGCTTCTGCTTGCGGATGAGCCTACGGGAGCACTTGACTCAAAGTCAGGCAGGCAGGTGCTTGAGCTCTTTGAGAGCCTTAATGAGTCCGGTGTGACGGTTGTCATGATTACACATGACAGAAAGGTAGCCGAGCAGGCAAAGCGCATCGTCCACATCATAGACGGCGAGATAACAGAGGAAGGACAGGAGGCAGGTAATGAAAAAGAAAAAGAGAATTAAGATCATTATAATAGCTGTCCTTGTAGTTGCAGTTGTAGCGGGAAGCATCACAGGAGTGGTTTATTACAAGAACTCCAAGGGGATTGCTTCCGTCATGAGTGTTTCAATGATCAGCACGACAAACGACAGCACATCCATGACCAGTGAGGGAATGGTGTGTGACGATGCATGTCAGACAATCAATTTAAAGGATGGACAGAAGGTGACAGAGGTTTATGTCACAAAGGATCAGCAGGTAAAGGCCGGGGATAAGCTCCTTGCATATGATGTGACGAGTCTTTCACTCTCGGTTGAGATGAAACAGCTTGAGATACAGAGTCTTGAGAACCAGCTTGTATCGGAAAAGCAGAAGCTTGATAAGCTAAAGAATACTAAGCCGGTTGCAAAGCAGCCTGAGACTCCTGTTACACCTGAGCCACAGCCTGACACACAGCCGGCTGCACCTGAGCAAAAGCCTGATGAACAGCATGATGTGATATCGGATTTGTCAGAGGCTAAGGGAAGCGGTACAGAGGATGATCCCTATGTATTTACATGCACAGAGGCTTCATATGTAGCCGGATCGCTTTTGAATACACTTGCTGATAAGAGTGCGGTAGCCCGGTTTGTAATAGGAGATGCTAACGCACCTGATATGGAGCTTATCGTAAGAGGAGATAAGCTTGGCAGCTATGATGACAGCGATGAGATAAAGCTTTTCCTTGCAGGTTCAATTACAACAGGAAATGCTTCTGCTGATACAGCAGTAAATGAGCCGTCAGATGCCGTAGCAGACAATGCCACAGAACAGGCCGCACAGACAGAAGCTGATACCGCAGCAGAAGAAAAGACATACACAGCAGATGAGCTTAAGGATGCCATAAAGGAGCAGACAAGAAGTGTTGCAGATGTTGATTTACAAAAGAGAATTGCACAGGCTGATTTAAAGGAACTGCAGAGCGAGCTTGAGGATGGCGTGGTATATGCAAAGAAGGATGGAATTGTGACAACAGTCGGTGATCCTGCCAATCCACCTCAGGACGGTACACCGTTCCTGCAGCTTTCAGGAGCCTCAGGACTGTATATCAGCGGAACAATCGGTGAGCTGGATCTGGATACAGTAAAGGTAGGGCAGAGCGTATCAGCAGTCAACTACATGACAGGTGATACCTATGAGGGCACGATATCAGAGATAAGTAATGTGCCGTCAGACAGTGTTAACTACTATGGAGACAGCAATCCAAACTCATCATTCTATGAGTACACTGCATACATTGAGAATCCACAGAATCTCAAAAAGGGCGATTCGCTGCAGCTTACTATAGATACGTCATCAGAGGGCTCTGACAGTGGTCTTTATATCGACAAGTCATATGTCAGAACAGAAAACGGACAGTCATATATATACAAGGATGACAACGGAAAGCTCAAAAAGCAGTCTGTCAAAACAGGCAAGTCGCTCTGGGGCTCATATGTGGAGATAAAGTCAGGCCTGACAAATGATGACTATATCGCATTCCCGTATGGAGTCAGAGAAGGCGAGAAAACCAAGGTGTCCGAAGATGGTATGTATTAGTTTAGCAGGGAGGATTAAAGATGCTTGAAAATATTAGATTGTCCTTTAGGGGAATCTGGTCACATAAGATGCGTTCGTTTCTGACCATGCTTGGAATCATCATCGGAATTGCAGCAATTATTGCGATTGTTTCCACAATTCAGGGCACAAACGAACAGATAGAAAAGAACCTTATAGGTTCAGGAAGTAATAACGTAAAGGTCACACTGCAGAAGGATGGTTATGATATGGATCTGTCATATGATTCGGCGCCGGCAGGAGTGACAGAGGTATCGGCTGCCACACTTGACAGCATAAAGGAGCTCGACCATGTGCAAAATGCAGCACTTTACCGCACAAGACAGGCTTACAATGCAGTATATTATCTGAACACGGCGCTTTCAGGCGGCAATATAACAGGTGTCGATGACGGATATTTCGACACAGCAAGCTATGTAGTCATGAAGGGCAGAGGCTTCTCAAAGAATGATTATGCAAAGGCCCGCAGGGTGGCTCTTATCGACGAGAGCGTGGAGAGCAGCCTGTTTTCAGGAGAGAGCGCGCTCGGCAAGACAGTAGAGATACAGGGATATCCGTTTACAGTAGTCGGTGTAGTTACGGAAAAGGACAGCTATGACCTGGTAATAAATTCAATGGATGATTATTATATGTATGCCTATGATGACAGCCAGGGCAATGTATTTGTGCCAAGCGGCACATGGCCTGTCATATTTGGCTATGATGAGCCGCAGAACCTTCTGCTTAAGGCAGACAGCACCGATACCATGGCTACAGTGGGAAAGGCAGCTGAGGAGATACTTAACAGCAGCTTAAATGTCACAGACGGCTCTGATGTGACCTACAAGGCACAGGATTTACAGGAGCAGGCAAAGCAGATACAGCAGCTCAGCCAGTCAACCAACATGATGCTCATATGGATTGCCGGAATATCACTGCTCGTCGGCGGTATCGGCGTCGTGAATATCATGTTTGTGTCAGTCACAGAGCGTACCTCAGAGATAGGACTTAAAAAAGCAATCGGAGCAGGAAAGGGAGCAATCCTTGGTCAGTTCCTCACAGAGGCTGTTGTGCTCACAAGTCTTGGAGGTCTGGTAGGAGTGCTTGTCGGAGTGATACTTTCGAAGGTCATTTCAATGCTAAACGGCACGCCGACAGCGATAAGCCCGGCAGCAGCTATACTTGCGGTGCTTTTTTCGATGGCAATCGGAATCATATTCGGTATGCTTCCGTCATACAAGGCAGCGAACCTAAACCCGATTGATGCTCTGCGCCATGAGTAATTTTATTGAAACAGCTGCTATTGTGAAAAAAATAACAATTCTTTGTATTTTGATGAATACAAGGGTAGAAAAATTTTAAAAAATTTTGTAGAATGTTCCTAGTAGATAAATACTAGGAGCATTTTTTTAGAGGAATCAGGTCATGTGATATGGGAAGTGTCACATGATGTAATGATTCTTCTAAGTATGTAATTTATTAGGTAACAAAATATACATTATTTTAAGGAAAAGGAGATAATATGTACGCTGACGAAAACGTAATCAAAATCAAACATGCAGTTTTGCTTGAGGTCGCAAAGGCTGCATTTGCAGGTAACCTCGATGAGATCAGAGATGACATCCCATTTACACTGATTCCGGGACCGACACCTCAGTTCCGTTGCTGTATCTACAAGGAGAGAGAGATCATCCGTCAACGTGTCAGACTTGCAGAGGGTAAAGCACCAAGCGCAAACGATGACGGCAATATCATTCAGGTAATCAGCTCAGCATGTGAGGATTGCCCGATTTCAAGCTACACAGTTACTGAGAACTGTCAGAACTGTCTTGGCAAGGCTTGTATCAATGCATGTAAGTTCGGAGCAATCGAGGCAGGACGCCTCCGCTCACATATCGACCCACAGAAGTGTAAGGAGTGTGGACGCTGTGCCCAGGCATGCCCTTACAACGCTATCGCTCATTTAAAGAGACCATGTAAGTTCTCTTGCCCTGTAAATGCCATTACATACAATGAGTACGGTATTTCAGTGATTGATGAGAGCAAATGTATCAGATGTGGTAAGTGTATCCACAGCTGTCCATTCGGAGCTATCGGATCAAAGACATACATCGTAGATGTAATCGATGCAATCAAGTCAGAGAACAAGCATGTATACGCTATGGTTGCACCGGCAGCAGAGGGACAGTTTGGAGTAAACATCACTATGAACAGCTGGAAGAAGGCTATGCAGGCAGTTGGCTTCAACGGTTTTGTTGAGGTAGCGCTCGGAGGAGATATGACAGCAGCATACGAGGCTGATGAGTGGCTTGAGGCATATGAGGCAGGAGAGAAGAAGGTTACATCATGCTGTCCTGGATTTGTAAATATGGTTAGAAAGCACTATCCTGAGCTTGCTGACAAGATTTCTACAACCGTTTCACCAATGTGTGCAGTATCAAGAATGATCAAGGCAAAGGATCCTGATGCAGTTACAGTATTCATCGGACCATGTGTTGCCAAGAAGTCAGAGGTACATGATCAGAAGATAGAGGGCAATGCAGACTATGTACTTACCTTCAGTGAGATTCGTGCTATTATGAAGGCAAAGGGAGTACAGCTTGAGGCTGATGACACCTCATACCAGGAGGGCTCGGTATACGGTAAGCGTTTCGCAAACTCAGGCGGAGTTACAGCAGCCGTAATCGAGAGCATGAAGGAAAAGGGAGAGGATGTTGATTGCAAGGTTTGCAAGGCAAACGGAGCAGCAGAGTGTAAGAAAGCACTTCTCCTCATGAAGGCAGGCAAGCTTCCTGAGAACTTCATCGAGGGAATGGCATGTGAAGGCGGCTGTGTAGGCGGACCAAGCTCATACAATGACATGGTGTCTACAAAGAAGTTCCGTGATGATCTCTTAAGCAGAGCAGATGACAGAAAGATTCGTGACAACATCGCCAACTACCATATGGAGACATTTGAGATGCACCGCAAGGAGCAGTAATAAAATAATTGTTACAGCATAAGCTTTTTAAAACCCCCGGCTTGTCCGGGGGCTTTTTGTGATTGTGAATATCTGCAAAAAGATATGTGGTTAGTCATATTGAGAATTGAATAGTAACTAAGATATTAAATAAATTAAGTACATATTACGACTCTATCACAGGTTTTCGGGATAAAGAAACAATTGTAACACAACTGAAATATATGAAGCCAACATTAAGAAATTCTCAAGGAATTTGCAGTAGCAAAAAAGATTGTTTAACGCTATAATAGATATTGCTTGAAATAATATTATCAGGTTTGAGTAATAATATAGAGAGAATAATTATAAAATGCTAAAGAGGATTGTAAAAATGGACAAAAATAAAAAGATGATTATTGGGATACTTGTGGCTGCAATAGTTTTGGTGGTGGCGTTTATAGTATATATCACATGCTTTGATTCACACATTGAGTTCAGCAGCAAGTTTAAAAACGGTATCACTGTTGAGTATGGCAAAAAGTTTGAGGAACCCAAAATCAAGGCGTATGTCAGAGGCAGGCTTATAAACCGCAAGGGAAAAGAAATAAAATGTACTATAGACAGTAATGTCGATGCGACAAAGACAGGTTCATACGAGATAAAGGTAACTGCTCAATACGGTAAAAAAACTGCGACACAGACCATAAAGGTTGAGGTGAGGGATAAGAAGGCTCCGGAGATTGCATTAAATGGTGATGCAGAGATGACTGTAGAGGCAGGCAGCGAGTTCAGTGACCCGGGATATACGGCAACAGACAACTATGATGGGGATCTGACAGACAAGGTATCTGTCACAGGAGCTGTCGATACTTCAAAGCCGGGAGACTATGAGATAAAGTACAGTGTCGCTGACTCGTCAAAGAATGAGAGTGAGGTCAAAAGGACTGTGCATGTCACAGATACCACGGCACCGCAGATTAAGCTCTCAGGTGATGATTTTGTGTCAGTTAAAAAAGGCGATAAATACAGTGATCCGGGATATACGGCAACAGACAACTGTGACGGAGATATCACAGACAGTGTCAAGGTATCAGGAGATAAGGTAGATAAGGATAAGGCAGGAAAGTATACTGTGACCTATGAGGTATCAGATTCATCAGGAAATAAGGCTACAGCTACAAGAGTGGTAAGTGTGTATGATCCGGCTGCCACGGCAGACACGGTAAATCCGGGCAACAAGATTATTTATCTGACCTTTGACGATGGTCCCGGAAAGTATACACAGGGGCTATTAGATGTGCTTGATAAATACAATGTAAAGGCCACCTTCTTTGTTACAAATACACATCCTGACTATCAGAACATGATAGCAGAGGAGGCAAAGAGAGGACATACAGTGGCTATCCACTCTGCCAGCCACAAATACAACCAGATATATACAAGTGAGCAGGCATTTTTTGATGACCTTGAGCAGATGAACAGTATCATAAAGGCACAGACAGGAAATGATGCGTCAATCATCAGATTCCCGGGTGGCTCATCAAATACTGTAAGTAAGGATTATTGTCCGGGCATTATGACACAGCTCGTAAATGATGTGACAGCAAGAGGACTTTTATATTGTGACTGGAATGTATCGAGCGGAGATGCAAACAGCAAGCCAATCAGTACGGAACAGGTAGTGCAGAATGTCATTTCAGGAGTACAAAGCCACAACGTATCAGTTGTATTGCAGCACGACATAAAGGAATTCAGTGTCAATGCGGTCGAGCAGATCATCCAGTGGGGACAGGCGAACGGTTACACGTTTTTACCACTCACCACAAGCTCACCGATGTCTCATCATCGTGTAAACAACTAAAATCATTCAAATAAAAAAGCGCAAAAAAGAAGAGTTCGAAATGAACTCTTCTTTTTTAATCATGATTCTTATATCTTATTCCCCAATTAACATTTTTGTAACTATAATTTTACCTAAATATATAATAAAGAAAAAGGTACATAGAAACTAGATTGCCTGAGGGGTCAAAATTATTTAACTACCTCAACGTTAACTGCCTGTGGACCTTTAGCGCCATCAGTGATATCGAACTCTACTGCTGCACCTTCCTCGAGAGTTTTGAAGCCCTCCATGTTAAGTCCTGAGAAATGTACGAATACATCCTTTCCGTCCTCGGCTGTGATGAATCCGTAACCTTTTTGGTTATTGAACCATTTTACTGTACCTTTGCTCATCGAAAGTACCTCCAAATAATAATAATGCTGCTTACGCAACTAACGTTAGAATAGCATAACAGGTTTAAGATGTAAAGCAATAAAGTCAAAGTTCTTTAAAGTTTATGTCATTATTTGCTAAAAATTTCATTACAAGCTTATCCCATTCACTGTCTAAGGTCTTATCCGCTGAAAAAATATTGTAGGATATTCCGGTTGTCAGAGTCAAAAGCTGGCTCTGATACCTGATATTAATGAAAAAACCACTGATATCGGACACGGTGAAAGCAGAGTGCAGACTGCTTAGGGTGTGCTCCATGTTTTCAGGTGAAAGCAGAAAGACAAACTTGAATGACGATGGAGTCTGTCTGCCCTTTATCAGGTCAAAGCAGTTTGTGCGAAGCATCCTAAAGGGGAGTATGCTATAGCCAGCTATACCATTTTCCTCAAGCTCTGTGGAGCTGTAAAAGCCCTTTTGCAGGTGACCATCTATGACGTATGAGGCTGCCTTTGTGATGACGGCCTCCTGGAGCAGGAAGTTGTCAAAGATTTCCGTGCGAAGCAGCTTGTTCATAAAGTCCTTTGTGTCTGTCAGTTCAATTGATATCATAATTTCTCGTATAATCCAATTATCTTAGATGGTAATTGGATTTTTCCTTTCTCCCAGTTAAC